>RCUK01000041.1_pt1 | contig 191826 bp, 199 predicted proteins | sample 2166381 | NCBI WGS metagenome assembly RCUK01 (sample SAMN09932809, study PRJNA488358) | compost metagenome | isolation source: compost soil in an enriched community | place: Germany: Experimental Botanical Garden | reverse complement strand
TATAAAATATAGACTGACGATGATATATTGCACAACTAAATTGTCAAAGTTCATTTCATCTGTTCAACTCCACGTTGTTTATCGCTCTCTTGGCGACCAGACTTTATCAATCATACATTACGGATCACGTAGGCGTCAAGGATTATTTAAAACTATTTTGTAGCTAAAAAGACAACTAGGCCGATTAGGGCGCCCAATACCGCTCCTGCAAACACTTCAACAGGGGTGTGGCCCTTAGCAGCTCGTGGTAACGCGACGCCGCTCTTTTGCTCTTTAATTAGCTCCTGTATCGCTTTCCCCTGCTCTCCAGACGAACGGCGTACCATCATGGCGTCATACATAACAATAGAGGCAAGTAACGCCGCCAGGCCAAATAGACCCGAATCAATACCATCGCGCAGTCCTATAACGACGACGAGCGCCACAACAGTTGCACTGTGGGCGCTCGGCATATTGCCAGAAAGGTATAGTTGACGGAGGTGATCAAAGCTACGATGCCTAATCACCATAATAATGTACTTCGTACCCTGCGCTATCACCCACCCGGCGACAAGCGCAATAATATATGGGGAGAAAAGTACGTCCATAGCCTACGACTCTTCTTCTTCAATCACCTGAGATTGCTCTGGCATCAGGCCAATTGATGACACTTTGTCATTCTCACCCATCCGCATAATGCGAACACCTTGCGTCGTGCGACCAAGTGTTGGAATATCTTTTAGACCAACACGAATCGCCTGTCCCTTATTGGAAATGAGGAGCACTTCGCTTGCGTCTGGATCGAGTGTTCGAACAGAGATAATCGGACCAGTCTTGGCCGTTACGACAGCGGCCTTAATACCGACTCCACCACGCTTGTGGCTTGGGAAATTCGCCACCTTAGTCGCCTTGCCGTAACCATTCTGGCTAATAACAAGGAGACTTAGCTTGTCGTTATCAACGATGTCCATTCCAACGACACAATCATTTGGTCGAAGACGAACACCACGGACACCGCGCGCAGCACGTCCCATTGGACGAGCGTCAGATTCGTTAAAGCGCACGGCTTGTCCAGCAGAAGTTGAAACGATCACGTCGTTCTCACCTGTTGTCTTCTTAATCCAGCGAAGCTCATCGCCGTCATCAAGCTTGATCGCAATCAAGCCATTTGTGCGAATATTTGCATAGTCCTTAAGCGGCGTCTTTTTGATGGTACCCTTCGTGGTTGCCATAAAGAGATAGCCATCATCGTTCGCATCTTTTTCATGACGGATGATCGATGTAATCTTTTCTTCTGGCTGAAGCTGTAGGAGATTCACTGCTGCTACGCCCTTCGCCTGCAGGCTGGCCGCTGGCACTTCGTAGGCTTTCAAGCGGAAAATACGGCCACGATTCGTGAAGAACAGGAGATAGTCGTGCGTACTTGCAGGTACGAGCTGATCAATGACGTCCTCTTCTTTGGTCGTCATGCCGCGCTTACCCTTGCCACCCCGGTTCTGACGGCGGTACTCACTTACAAGCGTACGCTTGATGTAATTCTCAGTCGTCAAAAGAATAACTGAATCTTCTTCAGGAATCAGCTCCTCATCACTAAACTTACCAAGCTCATGATTAATAATCTTCGTACGGCGCTCATCACCATACTTCTCTTTCATTTCAAGCAGCTCAGTCTTGATAATTGCAAGGACTTCTTTTTCGTCTGCCAAAATAGTTTCAAGCTTCGCAATAAGCTTAATAAGCTCGTTAAGCTCGTTTTCAATTGCTTCACGCTCGAGGCCTGTTAGGCGACGGAGTTGCATAGCAAGAATCGACTTCGCTTGAATTTCACTCAACTTAAATTGCTTGATCAACTCCGCCTCGGCAACATCTGTCGTTTTACTACCGCGGATAATTCTAATGACCTCATCAATATGATCGAGGGCAATTTTATAACCTTCAAGGATATGCGCACGTTCTTTGGCTTTTCGCAGCTCAAACTCAGTACGGCGACGCACCACACTTTGACGGTGCTTTACAAATTCGCTTAGCATCTCCTGGAGTCCTAGAATGCGTGGCTGAATACCATCGATCAACGCCAGCATGTTGTAGCTAAAGCTTGTCTGCAACGCAGTCATCTTATAAAGCTGATTGAGCAGCTTCTTAGGATACGCATCTTTCTTCAGCTCAATCACGACTCGCACAACGCCGCGCGCGCTCTCGTCGCGAAGGTCGCTGATGCCGGTGATTTTCTTGTCTTTCACCAATTCAGCAATTTTCTCGATGAGCGTTGCCTTATTTACACCATATGGCACTTCCGTCACAACAATCTGATGGCGGCCTTTTTTGGTTTCTTCAATGTCAGCAACAGCACGCATCATCACGCTACCTCGACCAGTCATATACGCCTGTTTCATCGGCGCACCACCATAGACAGTCGCTCCTGTTGGGAAGTCCGGACCTTTGACATGCTTGAGTAGATCCTCGGTCGTAACGTGCTCGTTATCGATAAGCTCAATGGTTGCATCTACCAGCTCACCAAGGTTATGCGATGGAATGTTAGTTGCCATACCAACCGCAATACCGATTTGACCATTCAATAGTAGGTTCGGTAGCTTAGCAGGTAGCACCACTGGCTCTTGCTCAGAGCCGTCAAAGTTATCGCGAAAATTGATAGTTTCCTTATCAATATCAGCCAGCATCTCATCGGCAGGTTTGGCCATTCGCGCCTCGGTATATCGCATCGCCGCTGCTTCGTCGCCGTCCATCGAGCCAAAGTTACCCTGTCCCTGGATGAGCGGATAGCGAAGTGACCACGGTTGCGCTAGTCGAACCATTGAATTATAGATTGCCGAGTCACCATGTGGGTGGTATTTACCCATGACGTCACCGACAATACGAGCACTTTTTACAAACTTTGCCGTACTTCGATTACCGTTTTGGTTCATTGAATACAAAATACGTCGGTGCACTGGCTTCAACCCGTCACGTACGTCCGGGAGCGCTCGATCAATGATCACACTCATAGAATAGCGAAGGAAGCTATCTTCCATAACATCTTCAAGAGTGCGGTGTTCAAGACCTGTTGTGTTTACAACATCGTTGTTATTAATTTCATTATCTTCAATTGGTGTGGTTATTTTTTCATCATCCATAATTTATACATCCAACTCCTCTAGGTCAACATCTTTGGCGCGCGTTTGAATAAACGCCTTACGCAGTGGTACTTCATCACCCATCAACTTCGTAAAGACTGCGTCGGCTCGCTCGGCATCTTCCACTCGCACCTGAATCAGAACACGATTTTCGGGGTTCATTGTCGTCTCCCATAGCTGCTCGGCATCCATCTCACCAAGACCCTTAAAGCGCGAGATGGTAACACCAGCTTGCTTCGTTTGATCGTCATTTGGATCAACAGCAATGCCACGCGTCTTTCGATCGGCAATAATCGCACCTAGCGCTTCATTAAGTGTCGACTCGTCGTACACATACTGCTTCTTTTGCCCGCGGTTAATACTATAAAGCGGCGGCTTCGCAAGATAGATATACCCGCCCTCAACAACTTCTCGCATATAGCGGAAGAAGAAGGTCAGCAGTAGTGTTGCAATGTGACTACCGTCCACGTCGGCATCGGTCATGATGACAATCTTGTGATAACGCAGGCCATTGATATCAAAGGCATCGCCAATACCAACACCGAATGCCTGAATCATCGCTACAATTTCCTTGTTGGCAAACATCTTATCAAGGCGGGCGCGTTCCGTGTTGAGAACTTTACCACGAAGTGGCAAAATCGCCTGTGTACGGTTGTCGCGGCCTTCTTTGGCTGAGCCAGCAGCCGAGTTACCCTCAACGATGTAAATCTCACTATCATCCGGGCTTTTGCTTGAGCAGTCCCATAGTTTACCGGGTAGCCCCATGCCATCGAGTGCACCCTTACGGAGTACATTATCGCGCGCTGCACGGGCTGCCTTGCGGGCACGTGCCGCCAAGAGCGCCTTTCCGACAATCTTCTTAGCGACATCGGGGTTTTCTTCGAGATAATAACTGAAGTACTCGTTCATCACCTGCTCGACATACCGGCGCACCTCTGGATTACCCAGCTTATTCTTAGTCTGACCTTCAAACTGAGGATCTGGAAGCTTTACGAGGATAATTGCGGTTAAACCTTCACGAATGTCTTCACCACTCAAGTTATCTTCTTTTTCCTTAAGTAAGCTATTCTTGCGTGCGTAATCATTAATAACACGCGTCATAGCCGCACGGAAACCAATCAAGTGTGTGCCGCCATCTGGCGTGAGCACGTTGTTAGCAAACGGCTTGACCGTCTCGACATACGTATCGTTGTACTGCACTGCCACTTCAACCATCGAGTCTTCAACTTGGCGCTCAACATAAAACACGTTTTCGCTCATAACTTCTTTACCTATATTGAGGTGCTTCACATAACTTTGAATACCGCCCTCAAAGTAAAACGCCTGGCGCTCGCCTGATCGCTCGTCGACCACGCCTACATAGATACCCTTTGTCAGATAGGCTTGGTGACGAATATAGCTTACGACCCACTTGTAGTCGAACTCGACAGTTTCTTTAAAGATCGTTGGATCTGGATAGAATGTAATCGTTGTCCCATTGGGGCGATCTGTAGCTCCGCGTTTTTTAAACGGTACCTTTGTCGCACCACGCTCAAACTCAATACTATAAAGCTGGCCATTTTGTACAACCTCGGCAATCATGCGGGTCGACAATGCATTGACGACACTTGAACCAACACCGTGAAGACCAGACGATACCTTATAGCCACCACCGCCAAATTTACCGCCAGCATGTAATACTGTCAGTACCGTTTCTAGCGTTGAAAGGCCCGTCTTTGGGTGCTTGTCGACGGGAATACCACGACCATCATCGCTAATACGCATGCCGCCATCCGCCAAGATAGTTACATCGACGCGTGTGGCGAAACCAGCAATGGCCTCGTCGATAGAGTTATCAGCAATTTCTTTAATAAGGTGGTGCACACCATCATAACCGGTGCTACCAATATACATTCCCGGACGCTTACGAACCGGCTCTAGACCCTCTAGTACCTGAATTTGTGACCCATCATATGAGCCATCATTTGTTTGTTTAGCCATCATTCCCTCACTATTACAGACTTTTCAGCTATTTACATTTCCTCTATTATACCGAACAATTGTTGTTCACTCAAGCTATTGTGTGAACATATTTCTTATGCTAATCTAGAGGTCAAGAGATCAAATAAAAAGAAAAAGGCGAAAAAAATGTTTAGGAAGTTTGTATCGAACCTTTCCTTCAGCCCAGCATTGGTTGGTCAACTGGGATTCTACGCGAAGCGACTGCGTAAAGAAGAAGCGACTCGACGTATCGGTCTTATATTTACCGTGCTCGCACTTGTCGTCCAATCGTTCGCCGTCTTTTCTCCACCAGAATCAGCCAACGCCGCGAATCCTGATGCTGTTATATACAATCGCCTAGCGAATAAGCAAGAACTCCTTGCCGTATACGACCGCAATAATGATGGTGCCGGCCGCACCGACATGCAACAGATCTACTCACGCGTTGGCATTACCCGGCAAGACATCGTTAATGCTCAAGAGGGTTTCTTTAATACAGCCGACTTCAACAACAAACTGCAGTTTGTTGGTCGTACTAATACTGGCGACGCTGGCCGCTATCAGCTTGACGTGGCAGGTGCGAGCACAGGCGTCTACAGTGGACGGTGGCTCGATACAACCATGACGCACCGTGCAGTAATCGGTAAGCGAGCAATTGATGGCGGCTGGTTTGCAATCATGCTCTACTGTGGTAACCCAGTCTACGTATCCCTACCTCCACCGCCCCCTGTGCCCGTTGCTGCCTGTACCGGCCTAGCAATTGCACCTATTAGCCGCACATCATTCCGATTAACCGGAACGTCCTCTACAAGTGGCGGTGCGACAATTAGCGGTTACCGCTATATCGTCAAAGATAGCAAAGGCGCGGAGGTCTACAATCAACTCACGCCTGGCACTGGGGCTAGCACATCTACCACGGTGAATCTCCCGAAAGACGGCTCTTACACTGCATCTCTTGTCGTCGCGACAAGTACCGGTGATAGGACCGGGCCGAGTTGCCAAAAGCAATTCACCGTCAGTCCGGAGCCGCGCTGCCCACTCAATCCCGAGCTCGTCGTGAGCGATCCTGGATGTAAACCTTGCGAAGAAGACAAAACAATTTGGTACAAAGACAAAGACTGTACACCAGATTTTGAGATTACTAAATCTGTCCGCAATATCACGCAAGGAACAACCGACGCAAATGGAACAACGGCAAAATCAAGTGATATTCTCGAATATACACTCACCGTTAAAAATGTCGGTAAAGACAAGGGCGACTACACCGTTACCGACCCCTTCACTGATGTTCTCGAATACGCTGATGTTGTCGATCTCGGCGGTGGATCACTCGTAAAGCCTGCTGGCAACGAGAATACGACAGCAACTTCGATCACGTGGCCAGTCGCAGCCATCAAGCCAGGCGCAACACTCACGAAAGCCGTCAGTGTTAAAGTAAAAGCAGTCATACCTGCCATCGCAACCCACCAAACAGCTCGCAGCTCCTATGACTGTAAGATGTCGAATGTTTTTGGTAATACACTCAACGTGTCTGTACTCTGTCCACCAGAAAAGACAGTCGAGCAAGTTGTAACGCAGCTTCCTCACACCGGAGCATCCGAAAATATGATCTTCGCAGGTATCGTCCTTGCTGTTGTCACCTACTTCTATGCACGAGCACGACAAGTTAAAAAAGAAGTCCGACTCATCCGTCGTGACCTCAACGCTGGAACAATCTAACAATATAACGAGGTGGGAATATGAGCACTAATCCAGAAAAACTAATTACCGGTCCGGAGCAAGGTGTCGAAGTCGGAGAGTCCGCACGTGAACAAATTGAAAAGCAACGCGCAAAATATGAACGGCTCGGTGAACTTGGCCCAGAAAACGGCGAAAAAAGCGCCGAGCGCGCAAAGATCGAGGCCCTCGAGGCTGCAGTTAGCGTTGAAGCTGGTGGTGCCGAGAAGAAGCGTGGTGGTGAACCCTCACCTGCCGCGCGCCGCGGGCCAATCAGCAAGAAAGAACGAGACGCAAGCTACGATAGGACGATGAAGAAGGTTCAAGCCGAGCTTTCCAGCCCAAGTCGAGCGTTCAGCAAGGTTATCCATAACAAAACCGTCGAAAAAGCGAGTGATGCGATCGGCTCTACTGTTGCCCGGCCAAATGCTATAGCCTCTGGCGCAATTGCTGCATTTCTTGCCACACTCGCTCTTTACTATGTTGCTAAAAATGTAGGCTACCAGCTATCTGGATTTGAGACAATTGGTGCCTTCGCAGCGGGCTGGGCTATTGGTCTCTTATTCGACTACTTTAGAGTTATGATCACTGGCAAGCGATCGTAATCAACCAACCCTCACTCATATAAAAACATCGCTCATATAAGAGCGATGTTTTTATATACAAGCAGCGTGTCTCTACCGAATCTTAATAGAGATCTCGTCACCATGAGAAGCGTGTTCACCCCGAAGATGCAACTTATCTGAACTAACCGACTGCTTTGGATCCGGTGCACCCTGCGGAGCAACTGCAGGGGTAGCCGCAGGGCTATTTATCGGCGCGGCAGACGGACGAACAGGACTATGATGGCCAGATTGACCACTAGGGGCCGGCGGAGCGACCACAGGAGCTTGTGGAGGGTTCTGCTGCAAAGGAGGCTGAGCTGATCGACTTGCCGAAGCGCTGCCGCCACTCATCTGCTGTCGCTTCGCGAGCCAGTCATCAAGAAATGACGAACCTGTCGCACCAGTCTTTGGAGCACTCCCAGCCATGCGCTGCTGCTGCGCTTTTTTCATTGCCTCCATTTTTGCGCGCTTAGCAGCATCACCAGCGCCAAGTCGTGCAAAAATTTCCTTTTCTACTTGCGCACGCGGCCGGCCATACTTAGCCGCAGAGAGCCGCTTAAGCGCGTCACGTAGCTGCGGATTCGACTTGCCCATTGGCGGAATGAGCGACATGCTAAATGGTGCCGACGGTACATTATTGATCATGACAGAGGCGACTGTCTGGAAGTTTGGTAGCTTCGTAAGGTCTTCAGCATCAAAGGTTGGTGCAAATTTCTTCTGCAGGATCTCCGCGTCGGTAATACCAATACGGCCGCTAATGACCGTTCCGACGTTACCGATGATTGCTTCGCGGATCTTATCGGTCAGCTGTGTCATGAATTGATTGGCAAGCACAAGGTTGAGCTTGTACTTTCGAGCCTCCGACAAGATAGATTCAAAGCTATCTGTTGCAAAGTTCTGGAACTCATCAACATAGAGACAGAAATCTTCACGCTGATCAGCCGGCATATCAGCACGGCCCATCGCTGCCGCCTGGAACTTCATGACAAAAATCATACCGAGTAGCTGTGAATTCAGCTCACCAGTACGACCTTTCGAAAGGTTCACGAGCAAAATCTTTTTATTATCCATAATATCTCGCAGATTGAAACCACTCTTTGTCTGGCCAATAATATTACGCATCATCTCGTTTGAAAGGAAGGCACCGAATTTACTCACAAACCAGCCAAGCACTTCGGATTTATTCGCCTCACTCGTCTGTGCCATCTCCTTATTCCAAAAATCAAGCACTGTACGATCAGTGATGTACTTCATCTTCTCATCGGTAAATGACTGGTCATTAAACACTTGCGGCACATCGATAAACGTTGAACCGTTCGGGTCACTCATGATCGTAAGGGCTGCGTTACGGAACCAATGCTCATACCGTGGACCAATAATACCCGTATGACCAGGGTCGTACAAACGATACAGCATTGCAATTGTCTCTTGAATCAAAAAATCACGTTGATCTTGATTCTCAAACTCAAACAAGTTAAGGCCAATCGGATTGTCCATATCACCAGGACTAAAGTAAATAACATCCTCAACACGCTCTTTTGGCACCATACCAAGTAGCTCTTCGGCTGAATCGCCGTGCGGATCAATAAACGCAAAGCCACGGCCATCCATCATATCTTGATATGCCAGGTTTTCAAGACTCACCGACTTACCCGTACCAGTTTGACCAATCATATACGTATGGCGACGGCGGTCGCCCGTACTCAGTCGAATCTGCTTCTTCGTACCCCTAAACTCGTTATATCCAAGCAGTAGACCTTCTTCCGTCACATGTGTCGGACCGTCCACTTGCTTCGCCATCTGACGCTGCACCTGAGATGTCGGAATGCTACTCTGATCGGGCAGATGAAAAACAGTCGCAAGCTCGACGCTATTGAGAATGTTTTGCGTAACCGTCTGCGGGAAGAAACGAAATACATACGCCGTCACTAGCTCTTCAATGTTCTTCGAAAGGCTAAATTTAAAGCCATTGTTGGTCGAGGAGTCAAATAATGAAAAGGCAGCCACGACATTCTTAAGGAGTGCCTGGGAGCGAGTAGCCGTATTTGACGAAACGACGACACGAATCAATACCTCGTAGCCCGGATAGCGGGTCTTTTCTTCAATTGACTCAACCAGCGACTGCTCAAGCGAAGTGAGTTGTTTGTCTTCCGGCTTCACATCACCAGCCACTGGTGGCTTCCATAGTGCCTCCATAAGATCCTTTGGCGCCAACAGTCCACCGATACTCGGCTTCTTCACACCCTTGTCTTTCTTAATGCGTCCCGCAGCCTCAATTGAACGCTTTGTCCATCCTTCTTGAGCTGGGCGCAACATCAACTGAACCGCGACCCCATCCTCACGCCCCGCAGCTGAGAGCGCGTTCAGGAGAGCTCTCGCCGCATCACGCTTTGTCTCTTGGTAGGTTGCGATTGGATAAACAAAATCTTTCTTGAGCGTAAATTCACCACCAATCGTGCCGCTCATCTTGCCAACTTGACTAAAAATATTATGCTCAGCCACTTCTTCTAGTCGAGCCGAGGGGTAAGCTGCCGCAATTGCCTGACGAACCACATCCTCAAGCACAGATGGCACGACCGTATAGTAGTGGACTAATCCCTTGTGTGACAAAATCTCAAATGACAAATGACGCTGTCCGTACATTCGACTCTTAAACCCTTTTGTCGCAGTGCTAGCGATAATGTTATACATTACCTGCCCCTGAGAAAGAATCTCTTCAGTCAGATCACGCTCATCGCGACCACCTGCCTGCAGATCATCACTTGACGGAGGAAGATGTATCAAAAGAGGTATCATTTTTAGTCCACGTTCGTAATTCTTCGCCTCACGGAGTGTCTTTCGGTACTGAGAGAAAATAAACGACCCCGCTACTAATCCAAGTGCCAATATGATAAATGTCGTAATCAAGAAGCCTACCATAAGTCATTAGCTTGACTCGACCTAATCAGCCGAACCAAGCTCCTTCCCGTAACGTTTGCGCAAATAATCCGCCTGTAGTCGCGTTACCGCCGCCTCCCGTGCATACGGGTCATCTCTCGTCTCTAGAATGATTTTCTTCGCCTTATCCACCCACTCCTTCTCAATCAGATCCTCGTCGGCCGCAAGTAGCGGCGCGTCACCTTGAGAGATGACTGCATCATCCACGGGAGCCTGAGGGACGATAGTTGGCAGCACTGGAGTCAGCAAGACAGGATTTCCGTCCGCTTGGCGTGCAGCAGACTCAGCTGCTACTTCGCGTCGTTCGGCACCCGTTTCAACACCAGTCTCGGGTGTATATGGCAGTGGCGCACGTTCAGCCCCCTGCCCTGTCGGGACGGGCGCTTGCTCAAAGCGAGGCTGCGGAGCTTGAGATCCAGATTCCATATCTGTAATTATAGCATAAACACAACAAAGAAATAGCGTCGTTTACGACATTCTTCGACTAATATACACAACGCCAATTGCAACAAAAAAGATGACTAATAAAATATCATACAGATTGATACCACTTACCGATTGCATACCAATAAGCATAACCGGAGCAAGTGCAATGATCGACGCGTAATAATACGACTGCTTAAAGGTGATGGCTCGGAATGGTCGCTTTACCGTCAAGGAGGCTGAGAACCTTGCTACAAGCCTACTTCCTCCGTGAATAGCAAACGTGACGCCAGACAGTGCGACAACATACATTAACAGAAAAATAATTAATACACCAAGTGGCCCGGCCTGGTTAGGTGTTGTCTGATTGAGCAAAAATACCAGCACTACCACTGCTACAACTGATCCAATCGACAATATTTTCCCTAACATATCCCTCACTATACCACTATCAAACAAGAACAAGAGAGCCCGAGTGGAAGACGTATATACTTCAGTTGCGACATCCGCCGCTGGATAAAATAGGGCGCGTGCTTCTGAAATAGTCATCCACTCAAGGGCAACTGACCGCTCAGGGATAACCCTGGGCATATGTCACTTTCGATATGTTCCACGATACGCTTAGTAGTAACGATGTTATCTTTTAAAATACCATTGAATTTACTAAGCGCATCGGTACTACTACCGAGCGCTCAACTCCTTACTCAAAATGAGTTTGGCGGAGCATCGGCAACGCCACTAAAAATATACAAAGGTGCGTGGCTTACGAAAAGTAAGTCATATTGGTTCACGAATGAGCCAATGGTATATAGCAGTGTCATCGCCGAGTTTACGCCAAATCCAAGGGACGTATCAGTTGGCTTCTTGTTCTAATTGTTAAGGTGTTTTTTTGCTTTTTTGTGTTTGTAAAAGCTTGTATTGATTTAAGCATAAGAGTTGCTATTGGTCAATATAGTTTGATGTATATTAAGTAAGTTATTTTTACTACATCATTTATACATCTGTTAATTAGTAGCTCCTTTATATTTATACAGTTGTTAATATATCTACGTTTATTTAAATGGAATTCACATACCATCCAATTTTAAGATAAATCCAACTACTCATGACAGTCCCACCCTACAGACATACTGCTCGCCGACTTATAGCTGATGCAGATAAAGCAATTCGGCATAGATACAGGCGCAACCGTTTAATAATTTAAATAGCGGCCGCAACAGAATAGACAGCTCAGGTGCAGACATAAACTATGAAACAAGCAGCACCCATCTCATAGCTTCAGGACAAGCAATGCAGCTGCGGTCGCTTTCGTGCGGCCTAATTAATCAACAGCAGCCCCACCCGCTTAGTCATTTAGTCATACCGCTACTCGGTACGTCATCAATGGTCGCCTATTGTACAGCCCCGCATTCGTCCATGTGTGTACTCGGCAGTGTCGATCAAATCACATGGCAACTTGCCCAAATGCACAAAAACTATACATACACGCTCACTTAAGATCCTTAACGCATCATAAAGTAGGCGATTTCAGTGCGTTATAAAAACTTTACACAGGCTAGCGTGAAATGGACCATTCATTGTCTACATATGGCGTATTTTTACGTGGTATTTTTTACCAAAAGATTTTTTATAAAAGTCATTGACACAAGCGCTTTCCCGTCATATTATAGGGGTAGCTTCTGAATAAATAAATTATGCAGAGGCCAAAAATAAACAAGAACTCAAAAACTCCACGAAACAACCACTACTCGCAGGTGGTTGTTTTATTTTGACCCTTTAAGCTTCCTTATCTACAAAGCAAAATCCCACCTCATCGAGGTGGGATTTATATATCATCTTGGTGGAGCTGCCGGGCACTGCCCCCGGGTCCGAAAGGTAACTGATTATTCGTCTACAAGTTTAGTCTACACTGACTATTAACGACGCTTGAAGCTAAAGTATAGACAGAAAATACTTCAATTGTCGCGCAATACAATGTCCCTACCTATCGTTGCTGCCCGATAAGTACGTAAGCGACATGAGTATAACACCATCCCCCACTATGTCGCCTGTGAGAAATGATGGTCGAGCGTATTAGGCTACGACTGGTGCAAGAACAGGCATGCGGAAGGCGTTAGCCAACTGAGCAAGACCAGCTTTTGCTTTTGCAGTAAATGTTGCAATTAAAAAATATACGTTACGCGTATGGTCGACTTGCAAAATAATCTGTTAAATTCCTTCCGTCGAAAGCTAAAATCAGCCCCAATAGATATACACAGTATAGCATTATTTACAGGGGCCAACAAGTGTGTTTTACTGATGATATTACTTATGGTTGCTAAAGTTTTTACGGTTGCTCCAGTTGGATTTGATGGTCACCTCATAGAGGTTGAGAGTGATGCCACCAGAGGCCTTCCTTCCCTCCAAATTGTCGGCCTCGGTAACAAGTCTATAGACGAAGCGAAAGAACGAGTCAGGAGTGCAATTGTCAATTCGCTTCTTGAGTATCCTACTAAGCGAATTACCATTAACCTCGCTCCGGCTGAACTGCCAAAAGATGGCACGCACTACGATCTACCAATTGCCCTCGCTATCTTAACTGTCAGTGGTCAGCTCCGCCAGGACGAACTAGCAGGGGCTGGCTTCGCCGGTGAGCTTGCTTTAGATGGCAAACTGCGAGCCATTAAAGGAGCCATCACGATGGCAGAAACAGCACGAGAAGCAGGTCTCACTCACCTCTACATTCCCACTGCCAACCTTGCTCAGGCTCAACTAGTTGAAGGCATCACCATTATCGGTGTCGACTCACTACGGTCACTCTACCTCCACCTTAAGCAAGAAGTAAAGCTCTTGCCGCAGACCGTAGTCACGACAAAAAAACAACCGACCAAGTCTGAGCCGACCCTCGATGACATCCACGGTCAGGAGCAAGCAAAACGAGCCCTCATGATTGCTGCATCTGGTCGACACAATCTTTTACTTGCAGGGCCACCCGGGGCGGGTAAAACAATGCTGGCCCGCGCCATGACAGCGCTTTTGCCGGACTTATCTCCTAGCGAGCAGATAGCAACAACAAAACTACATAGCCTTGCTGGTGAAGCGATCGACTCCACGCTAGTATCACGCCCCTTTCGCTCCCCACATCATACCGCTAGCCGCGTAGCCCTTGTCGGTGGAGGAAATCGGCCACAGCCAGGTGAAATAAGCCTAGCCCATCTCGGCGTACTGTTTCTGGATGAGATCCCTGAATATCCCAGAGCGGTCCTTGAGTCACTTCGACAACCACTAGAAGACAAGCGCATATCAATCAGCCGGGCCAATGGGCACATCACCTATCCAGCAGACTTTATGCTCATTGCCACCATGAATCCCTGCCCTTGTGGCTACTTCGGAGACACAACAAAAGAATGTAGTTGCAGTAGCACGCAGATACTCGCCTATCAAAAACGTCTATCCGGACCGCTTCTCGACAGAATCGACCTTATTGTTAATGTTTCACGCGTAGCAAACGATGAATTATTAATTGAAAATAAATCGACAAATAAACAACATAATGAAGCTTGTGTATTGATTAAATCGTCGTTAGAAATGCAACGAAACAGATACAAACATAGTGATAAGTACAACGGAAATCTATCCAGTTCTGAAGTGAGAACACTCCTCTCCCTCCCCCACGATACAAAACAGCTTCTCTCTCTGGCTGCTGACAAACTCAGCCTTAGCGCCCGGAGCTATTTCAAGGTCATTAAAGTTGCTCGCACCATAGCCGATCTTGAAGGCTCAAATGACATACTACCGCCCCATATCAGCGAAGCCCTTCAATATCGTCAAAACTCTTGAACTAGAGACCAGAATCTGTTAAAATACTTATCTGAGTAACGCTTTACAATTGCAGACTCAAATAAGGAGAGTTAAGATCAACAAATCAATTCGTATCAATGAGGCTATTCGTGCTAATGAACTTCGTGTCATTGGGGCAGATGGAGAGCAGTTAGGCATTCTATCTCGCGCCGATGCGCTAAAAGTAGCCGAAGACGCTGGTCTTGATCTCGTTGAGATTTCGCCAAATGCCGCTCCACCTGTTGCTAAAGTAGTCGACTGGGGTAAATACCAGTATCAAAAGATGAAAGAGCTACAGAAAAATCGCAAAAGCAGCAAAGTCAGTGAACTTAAGCAAATGCGATTTGGACTCAAAATCGGCTCTGGTGATCTAGAAATCAAGCTTCGCAAGATTCGTGGTTTTCTAGAAGCTGGTCACAAAGTTCGTATTCAAATCTTCTACCGTGGTCGCGAGATGGCCCACAAGGAACTTGGATACGTCATGATCGATAAGATCGTCGCTCTTCTAGAGGATGATGCAATTTTAGAGCAAAAGCCTCAGATGGCTGGTCGCAATCTGAGCATAGTAGTAAGGAGTAAATAATGCCAAAAATGAAGACCCACAAAGGTACGGCGAAGCGCATCAAGATTACCAGTACCGGTAAACTGACTCGCCGCCGCGCATTCGGCGCCCACCTTCTTTCAAAGAAGAGCAAGAGCCGCAAGCGAGCAACAAACACCACCGCAACCATCACCGGAAGCATGGCGAAAAACGTTAAACGAGCTCTAGGAGTATAATATGCGAGTAAAACGAGGCGTCACCGCACGCGCTAAGCACAAAAAGATTCTTAAATTAGCGAAGGGTATGCAGCACAACCGCACCCGTAGCTACCGTCTTGCTAAGCAAGCCGTTATTCGTGCCCTTCAGTACAGCTACCGCGATCGCCGTAACAAAAAGCGCGATCTCCGTGGCCTCTGGATTACACGCATCAACGCTGCTGCACGCGAACACGGCGTTACTTATGGTAAATTCATTGCTGGTCTTAAGACTGCAAATATCGAACTCGACCGCAAAGTTCTCTCTGAACTAGCTGTTAACGAGCCAAAAGCTTTTGAAGCTATCGTAAAGAGCGTTAAAGCCTAACTCTTTTCACTCCTTACGCTAAAAAACACCGCATCTGCGGTGTTTTTTAGTAGGCAGCTCATCGATAAGCCGGGTTCTGTCGCGAACGATCATCTATCTAGCCGTATAGTTGCCTATACGGTCGAGCGGGTGTCGACCTACGGACGAGTCGCCCTTAACGTAGATCTCCTTGCAGCTGGCAGGGTTTACCTCTACACCGTGTCACCACGGCATACTGTGAGCTCTTACCTCACTCGTTTCATCTTTTCCCCGTAAGGGGTAGTTTGGTTTCTGTGGCACTTTCCCTAGGGTCACCCCCGGTCGCCGTTAGCGACTGCCATTACTCTACGCTGCCCGGACTTTCCTCTTGCACCAAGGTGCAAGCGATCGTCTAATGAACTGCCTCTACTTATTATACCCTATTGATCACTCTCATGTTCATCTAAGGTGCGATTCACCATTCCGTCCGCTAGCCGATTAAATTCACGTCGCACATGAGAGAAAGAGACCTTATCGAACTGCGTCATTAGCCCCCTGATGCGCTCGTTAATCGGCCACAGCTCACGATTCTTAATCTTATAGATACCATTCATCTGATTAACAACCAGCATACTATCAATGCGAAAGTCTACACGCTTAATACCCAATGATAACGCCCTCTCGAGTCCAATTCGCACCCCCTGGTATTCCGCCTGGTTATTAGTGGTAATGCCTAGATACTCACCCCCTTGATCTATCACCTCTTGATTGAGATTCATAATCACATAGCCCGCAGCTGACGGACCAGGGTTGCCGCGCGACCCACCATCTGAATAGATGATAACACCATCTTGCTGACTGCTGGTTCGAGAATCATCCTGAGTAAGACCATTCGCACTATCAGTAATCTGTTTTTGATGAATAATACCAAGTAATAACTGCGAGAGATCCGTAATACTATCTTGCTGTATAGCGGACACCTTCTGCCACAAATATTTGTCGTAATTCTGGCTCAATGTAACCGAGTGGCTGCCTGCAAGAGCAACAAGATACACGATGACGCCATATTGGATATCACGTTCATCATGATCAATATAGGTGACCGCATCAAATAATTGAGCTGTCTGAATATGCAGCCCCGCATCATCATGTAGGTACCGCCGAAGCGCATCTTCAGGCTGCTCGCCATAAGCTAGTCGTCCACCGGGTAATTCGTATTGATTCAGGATCGTTTGGCGGCCATTGGCACGGCGTAGCAAAAGTGTCTTCTCATCATTCCGGATAATGGCACGGACCGAAAGTCGCTGTTTCATAATGATTACTTTCTGTTTTTGTCGATATTTCCTCTATTCTACCATGAAGCTAGTCGTAGAGGCACCCGTCTGACCGACTCTGAGCAACAAAAATGTCCCAAGTATCACTGTCGACGCTTGACATTCCCCGCGATTATGCAAGGTGGGTGCTCTCAAATCATTTCCACGGAAATGAATCATTTGAACTCCCGATCAAATATGATATTCAGGAAAATCATATACGTCTAGGTGACTTTGGGACTCTTTTATTATAGCATTTGCGGTTAGCTAACGCCAAAGACACGACCAAATAGATCGACGAAAAAACCAATCGACTGACGCATAAATACCCCTATAAATGGACTGGCAACAAGGACAATAACAAATATCACCACGATGCCCATGCGCTCGAGCGCCTCCATACCTCGACGGACAAATTCCGGCGCCAAAGCATATAGAACGCGTGATCCATCAAGCGGTGGCAGCGGGATCATATTGAAGATAAAGAAGCCAAGGTTCACCGTTACAACGGTCACTAAAATTTGATTCAGTAACGTTCCGTCAATCGAAATACTGCCAGTTGTCATAACAAGCACGCCCGAAGCGATGAACGCAATCAATAGATTGGTAAGTGGGCCGGCAACCGCCACAAGCGCTGCTCCCCATTCATCGTAGCGGACCCGGTCGGGATTGAACGGCACCGGTTTTGCGCCACCAAAAATCGGCAAGCCGGCAACAGCCAGCGCAATTGGCAAAAGGAGTGTCAAGAAAGGGTCAATGTGCTTAACGGGATTAAGCGTTAGTCGCCCTTCCCGCTTAGCCGTATCATCACCCAGGAAATATCCCATAAAGGCGTGCATGGCTTCATGAAGCGTCATCGAGAGGAGGATAACTCCAATGACAATACCGATGTAAAGAATATCCATATACTCCCTATTATACAGGAGTGTATGCTGTTCGAGCTACTCGTGCGATAAGTTCTTCACGAAGTGCCATAACATCAGGAAATTCGTACGCATACTTAGCCATACGAACGCGAACTCGCTCACACAACTCTTTAAATTCTTCATAGTCAATAAGCCCCATATTCATCAAAGCCTGTCCACCATTGGCATAATGGGTAAATGAAGGGTCGCACTTATCAAGGCACTTCACGAACCGCGCCTCCGGATCTTCAAGCTCCTCATAACGCCTCAGGAGATTAATAAGATCAGGCCATAAGCTGCCGAGCTCATCTTCAAGGCGCCTAAATGCCGCTTTCTCCGCCAGTTCCTTTTGCGCAATAGCATCATGACCCGCTTTCAAACTATTCACATCACCCGCATAGACCTCAACAAAATCATGAACTAGTGCATAGAGGGAAATCTTTCCAAGATCAAGCTCGGGGTGAGAGCGAGCTGCGTAACTCACTGCAATAAATTGGAGCCGAAGGGTATGCTCACCATCTGTCTCGGCTCGATCGTGTCGCATAGTGGCACGAGGCACGTCCATGAAACGATCAATAATCTGAGCAAGTGCTATTAGTTCATCGGCCACTGCTTCAATAGGCGCAGTAGTAGCTATCTTTTTGTTAATACTCGGACTCGTCATAATAGAACTCCCTTTCTGCAAATGTAACACCTTGATCCATAAGATCCATAAATTCATCGACACTCTCGAAGCGCTTTTCTTGCTGATGAAACTCGGCCTGGGTCATCCAGCGATTATGCCCACCTTCAAAGCTTTCAATCAATTCGCCGCTAAATTCCGTCGCATACACACATAGAAATATTTTATCCTCAAGCAGCCGCTTCGAGCGCTTATCAAAATCACGTTTATGATAGAGGAGTTTGTATTTAAAATGTGCCGTCATACCGGTCTCTTCTAGTAGTTCGCGCTCGGCCGCCTCGATTACCGTTTCGCCCCAGCGCATCTTGCCACCTAGTCGGCCCCAAAAGCCATAGTAGGGATTCTTTAAACGCTGTTGGTACAAAAACTCTCGTTCGCCAGCTGCATTGGTGCGCTCAAGGGTAACGACAATCGACACTTTCGGCTGCTTCTCAATCTCATTCTCATCAGTATCCATGCGATTGGCGTACTCTTTACCCTTACCAGTGAGGCTATACGCCCTATCGTCCTTCTGGACGTAGCGCTCCTGAACAAGTCGCTTGATATGAAAATTAAAATGATCACTCGTTAAATTGGTTGCTTTTTGGATATCGGCAAATGTTGCAGACGGCGTGAATAGCAGATGACGCAGTATAGCAATCTGGGTATCATGAGCCTGTGGTTCGTATGTCATAGTCTGTCCTTATTATCTCTCACTGTTTTATATATCCCAAGCATAACCAAAGGGCTGGTATCAAATCTAGTAAAGTCAGCTTCACCTTGACGAAAGCCGCCACAAACGGTATACTGATACAGATTGTAAAAAATAAGTGGAAGTAATCAATTATGGCAGCACGATGTGAACTCACCGGAAAAGGCAAACAATTTGGCCACAATGTCAGCTTCTCTTTGCGTCGCACTAAGCGCGTCTTTAAGCCAAACCTTCAGAAAAAGACTTTTGAAGTAGATGGCCAGAAAGTAACGATGATCTTGAGTACTCAGGCGATTCGTACGCTAAAGAAAAAAGGCATCTTGGCGAAAGCTAACTAATTCATCCTTTTCAATAAAAAACCTCCCGATCGGGAGGTTTTTTATTTATCTGTCACAGGTTCTTAGCTGCGGGTAAGCTCTACTACTGTAAGTACCTGAGGAATCGAAGCAGCCGACTTCACTTTATACTTCGAGACAGTCTCAACAGGAGCGGCAAGCTCTTTTGTGAAGACCTCGAGTGTATCCTGTGGCACCTCGTACGTAAGTGCAGTGTCGGCATAATGCACCGGCACAACTGCTTTTGGACCAATCTGGCGCACGATAGCCGCTGCACTTGTTGCATCGAGCGTATATCCACCACCGCCAACTGGTAAAATGAGTAAATCAACAACCCCAAGACTCTCTAGCTGGTCTTCAGTAAGCTTACCCTCAATATTACCGATGAGCGCAAGACGAACATCACCAACCTCAACACGATACATCGTAGAGAGTGGCGTGGCGTCAGGCGTGTCGATATGGCGGGTTGCTGCAGTTGCGCGAATTGAGAAGTCACCGACTTCATACTCACCTGGGCCTTCAATATGGAGCTTCGCAGTTGGGCTATTGAGCGCAAAACGAGATTCCGTAGCGATCTCAACCGCATCCTTTATTGCAACATCCTTCAAGCCAACCAATGATAACTTCGGATCAAATACCGCAGTTGATTTCTTTGTTGCAATTACAACTGTATTTCCACCTTTATATTCAATATCAAACATTCTCTATCTCCTTATTTGCTCTGATCTGAGAGTACGGTATCGGTATCGACAAGGACTGCATGGTTACCGTTTAGTATCTCAGTAATAAATTTATCACGAACGCTGAGTCGATAATAGAATTCGTCATATGAAAGAAGACTATAGTTAAGCTCACGCCCCTCAACCTTCTCAATATCTTTCATGACCTTCTTCAACTTAGCAGGCTGTACATCACCGACGAGCAGAATATCCACAGCACTCGTAGACCCCTTCACAAGCACACCAGCCGTTAGCGCAATACGCACACCGGAAAGTTGCTTTAGCTCCTCGTGCCAACTTGTGGCAAGCTCCGTATCGGCAACTGCCTCAACATGCTGGTCGGCAAATATTGCCCGCAGGGGCACGTAATGTTCGTATCGCTGATTTACTTCGTAATACAGCTTATTGTCAGCGCTGTCGCTTGTAATAATACCGACATTTAGCATATTGGCGAGCTCACGCCGCACGGAATTAATTTGCTCATCGATTGTTCGGGTAATTTCACGAACATAAAAAGACTGGCCTGGATGATTAAGAAACAGGTGGAGTAATTTCACTCGAGTTTTTGAACCAAATAGTGCGTCAATCATGTCTACCTCAGGATAATTTTCGTGTTCTAAACAGCTTGAGTGCCGTATAGGTTTCGTGTTCTATCATATCACGCTTATTTAGTCTTGGCGAGTATAGCCTCGAGGTACTCTTTTGCATCTGTTAATGAGAGCCATTTTACTTCAGAATTACGCCTCAGCCAGGTCATCTGTCGCTTAGCCAATCGCCAATCAAGCGTTGTAAATTTATCCTTCATTTCTTGAAGATTAATCTCGTGCTTAAGATATCGACAGACAAGCGGATAGACATTTCCGGTCATTGCCTCACTGCCCCATCCATACTTTTTGCCCAATTTAGTTGCCTCTTCCACAACACCGTTGTCAAAAAACTGTTCAGTCCTCTCTTGAATTCGTGTTCGCAAGATATCTCTGTCTGTAGCAATAGCAACAACATAAGTATTATCAATCATCTGTTGATTACGCTCATGGCTGGCTCCCTTTTGCTCAATTGCGCGTACTACATATCGTTTGTTTTGTTTATTCTCTGGTAATTCTATGTTGTTTTCTAAACAATACTCATGCAACTGTCCGATGGTTAGCCGTTCGAGTCTCTCCCGAAGCTCAGCATTAGCCGCGGCTCCAAACTGATAATCAAAAATCACCGCATCAATATATAACCCTGTGCCCCCCACCAAAAATGGCACCTTACTCCGACTTCGTATGTCAGCTATTTTTTTATTGGCATATGCTTTAAAATCGGCAGCACTAAAAACCTCTCCTGGCTCCACAAGATCAAGGCCCCAGTGTACTACGGACCTACGCTCTTCGAGTGTAGGCTTGGCCGTACCAATATCCATACCCTTATAGATGGTTCGAGAATCAGCGCATATAATTTCGCCGTTGTATTTTTCAGCAAGTTCAATCGCAAGACTCGTCTTCCCACTGGCCGTCGGACCAGCGATTACAATAAGGGGTAGTTCGGACTGAATTCTTGCGGCCGCCATCGACGTTCTCCAAAATTATCAACTTTATAATCAGTGCAACTAATTCCATCGCTCTCAAGCAACTGGCGCTGAACTTCCTGACCGCCCGGAAAGCCAATTGCAAGCCCTCCTTCCTTGTTCACGAGTCGATGCCATGGCAGTTGCTCGGGACCCTGATGAGCGATACCGCCAACAATACGTGCCGCTCGCGGCTGACCAGCCATCGACGCTAGATCACCATACGTGGTCACCTTATCGGCAGGCAGTAGTGCCATTAAATGGCATACTTCATCACGAAATCCTTTTTGTACTGTCGGCTCATCCATGGCTATAACGCTTTTATGTATTCTGCCAACTGATCGAGCGACACCTTCTCTTCACCTGCCTGCGTGCGAACACTCACTTCACGAGACTCCTTGTCTTTTGGCCCAACAATCAGCTGAACAGGAATCTTCCAAGTAGTTGCCTCACGGATCTTCTTACCAAGGCTTTCATTGCGATCATCCCGGCTAAATCGCAGCTCATTGTACTTGACCGGTTTCATTAGGACAGTCTCACGAAGTACTGCTTCGACCTCTTCAACGTAATCAAGTACAGTATCGTTAATCGTTAAAATACGGATCTGCTCTGGGGCAGCCCAAAGTGGGAACCAGCCAGCTGTGTGCTCGATAAAGACACTAAGGAAACGCTCAATCGAACCAAGTAGCGCGCAGTGGATCATGACAGGCGTCTGACTTACGCTTTCGGCATCGGTGTACTGCAAGCCAAAACGACCTGGCTGCACAAAATCAAGCTGCGCAGTTGCAAGCTGATGCTCACGACCAAGTGCATCAGTGGCCATGAAGTCGATCTTCGGACCATAGAATGCAGCCTCACCTTCTTGCTCGAAGTAGTCAAGTTCGTTTGCAATGACGGCACTTTTCAGTTGTTGCTGTGCCGACTCCCATAATTCAATATCACCAAGGTACCCATCACTATCATCCCGATAGCTCAAGCGAACGCGGAGTTTCATATCGATAGTCTTATAAAGCTCGCGCACACTCGCAAGCAGCCCATTAATCTCTTCCTCGATCTGATCATTGCGGCAAAACACATGGCTATCATCCTGAGTCAAAGAACGGACGCGGTTCAAGCCACCCAACTCACCAGTCTTCTCGTCTCGATAGTCAGTTGTCGTTTCAAGGAAGCGCACCGGCATATCCTTGTAACTTCGAGGCTTGCTCGCAAAGATTTGCGTATGATGCGGGCAGTTCATTGGCTTGAGTGCCATTTTATCGTCTGTTTCCTGGCTAGTTACTAAGAACAGCTCATCACCAAACTTCGCCCAGTGACCCGAAGTCTCATATAGTGCGGTTTTTGTAATATGCGGTGTCCATACCTTTTCAAACCCATGCGCCTGACGAAGCTGATTAGAATACTGTGCCATAATATCGCGTAGCACTGTGCCCCGCGGAGTAAAGAGGGGCAAACCCGCACCAACCAGCTGGGATACCGTGTAAAGATCGAGGTCTTTGCCTAGTTTTCGATGATCGCGAAGCTTAGCTTGTTCCAGCATTTCCAAGTAATGATCGAGGTCTTCCTGGGTGGCAAACGCAACTCCATATAAACGCTGCATCTGAGGGTTTGTTTCTTTTCCGCGCCAATACGCTCCTGCTACTCGAAGCAGCTTGAAAGCACCGACATCTTTTGTATTTGCAACATGCGGTCCGCGACAAAGATCCACAAAGTTACCATTTTTATAAAACGAAACATTTTCAACGACAGCATCGCCATCCGCAGCAAGGCCGAGTTCGGCCGTATCAAGGTCGTTTGCGACAGTAGTACCGGAACGTTTCAGATCATTCAGCAGTTCCTCTTTGTATGGCTGCTTATTTTCCTGCGCCCAGACAATTGCTTGGTCGATTGGCATCTCGAAGCGTTCAAAATCATCACCATACTCAATAATACCGCGCATAGTTTTTTCAATCTTAGCAAAGTTAGCCTCCGAAATTTTCCTCTCGCCAAGGTCAATGTCGTAGTAAAAGCCATTTTCTACCACTGGACCTACGCCGAATTTTGCTTCTGGCCACAGGCGCTGCACAGCGGCCGCAGTAATATGCGCTAAGCTGTGCCGCATTGCATGTAGTTGTTCGTCGTTCATGGTATTTTCTCCTTTTTAGTAAATAAAAAACATGCGATGACTGGTTTTAAACGTGTTAAATCCATATATCGCATGTCTCGGACCCTTTTGACGGGTGGTTCCACCGGACTTCCTGGCTAATGCAGGCACTTATGAGGCAACGTTATCGTACATCGCAACACCCACGGAACTCAGCAGTTGGTTAGGCCGCGTCTTCGTTCCCCATTATAATACAGTAAGAGTACCTATTATTGCAACGCTCGCCCCTGTCTGGTATCATTATAAAGCTATGGACCCTTAGCTCAGTTGGCTAGAGCGCGTCATTGACGTTGACGAGGTCAGAGGTTCGAGTCCTCTAGGGTCCACCACAGAAAAAGACCGATCACATGATCGGTCTTTTTCTATAGCTCGCTATAATATTACCCCTACCTCGGTAGCTGATCACTTACACTTGCAGCTTCGGGTGTTGACGGTTGAGTCGGCAAAGCGCCATTTTGTACGGGTGCTACTATCGGCGCCGCTGGCTGAATAGGCGTCACTACGGAAGCCGCCGCCTGTGGAGATACTGTTGGCGTGACCGGCTGAACTTGTGGCTGCATACTCATCGCTACACCTGGCTGCTGAGCACCGGCAATCCCCTGCTTGACTGCACCAACTGCGGCAGCAATCGTCTCGACCCCGCCAGCATTATTCGCCCGACTACTAAGCGGCACGCCGTAAAAGCTGGCGATGCGCCGCGCCTCATCAACTAATGGCGCCTTACTAAGACCCGTCACATTAAAACCGTTAACCGACACGCCGTCACTGCTACTCTTGCGAGTGGCGAGCAGCACTTCACTATTATCATTTAACAGCACATACAGAATACTTGATCGCTCACGAGTGGCAGTTTGACCCCGAGCGTCATTATCCGTCCTTACTATGTCTGAAGTATCCAAATTAACTGATACAATTTGACTTGAATCAAAATTAAGACGCGTCTGCTTGCCGCCGACTACTTTGGTCGTCACGACCTCAGATAGACCTTGACGACGTAATATAATTTGCCGACTCGCTGCTGAAAAGATCATCAATGCACCCATGGCGGCAATTCCCACCCCTACGAGCGTCCACCACCAAGCGACACTCGCTAAGTGCATCAGAGTCCAAATCAGCAAGCCGATACCCCCAAGGCCTACAGCTCCACCGACCACAACCGTGATGACACCATTCTCTTTTATTTCCCATTGCTCACTGTTTGTTTCGGTTATTTTCATGGGCTCAGTATAACATATCCCTTATGGCTATCCCCAACGACAGAAAAGTTTTCCACTAGTGGTAAACTGGTTAAAGACAGAAATATATATCATGAATGATATAAGCATATACATTACCTATCATTGACTTTATATAGTACTTATGCTATTATAGATCCATGTCAAAAGATACTGCACACAAGCAATCATCACTCGAAGCATTCAAACTAAGTTTTGAATACGACATTACATGGCAAGAAGCAAAACAAGCCATCAAAGATCGTACGCACACGAAGTAGAGCTCACTCATTTCAACTGCTAATTCCCGTCCCTCGGCCCGCTCCGAGGGATATTTTTATCCCCATATATGCGTATTTATCCACTAGCTTTTTATCTTGCGGTATGTCAATATATAGACATGTTTTGTATTAATTGTTTCCAACCTTCAACAGCCGTCGCTAACTCGCGGCCACATAAAAAAAGGCCGTCAGTATGGCGACGACGGAGCTGTAGTGCATGCGGCACGGTGTTTACGACACACGAACGACCATCACTGGCCGATAATAAAGCTATTATCCTACCCGATGGCAACGAAGATACATTCAATCTCGGAAAGCTCACCATTAGTATCTCCAAAGCCTTTCATCATTCCCAAGAAGAAGCGGAGTATAGCTCGCTCGCATTGGCCCAGACAGTCGAAGATACCCTGTCGACTCAGTTGAAGACAATAACACCAGAGGATATCGAGGCAGTCACCCATCAGACTCTTAAGCAGTACGACGAACTAGCCGCCATGCAATACGCCGCTCAGCATCAACTTATTTCTTCAGTAAAGAAGCGCGGGAGACCTTCGCTCGTTTCGCACGGGCCACGGAATCGGCAGTCGCCTTCTCAGTAACATCAAACCTATCGAGGTAGCGACCAAACAGTAGTCGAGTTTGTGAATACAGCGCAGAAGCCGTACTATACACAATTGCAGTTACAGGCATCAGCACCCACTGGAGAATCATACCCACCGTACGATGACGCTTATAGCGAGCTGGACGCGGTGGCAACATCTTAAACGATAAGAAGATCGTTACAACGAGACCAAGTAATGCAATCCGCTGCATAATACTAACGACATCAGGTAGCTGGTGAGCAGCAATACTATGAGCCGCTTCACTATTAACAAACAAAGGCACCCAGCCACCAAAGGCCACGAGGAGCGAGATTGAAGCAAGCGTCAGGTGTCCATCAATAAGTCGCACCAAGCGCACAAAGCCAGACCAAAATGGCACGTTTCGATTCGCTGGCAAGACGCGAGTGGCAACATACGCCACGTCGGATGCACCATACGCCCAGCGGCGTAACTGCACGAACTGCGCCTTTAGTGTGCGGGTATAGGTATCCGACAAAACAGCATCCTGATAGATTGGCACATAAATTGGCGTTACGTTATAGTTACCGCCAAAATGGAAATAACTACGCCAGTACTGATGCCCGTCCTCTACGATAGTGCGCGTACTCCAAAAGTCCATTTCGACAAGCGCATCTAGTGGCTGCGAATGCGACGCGAAGTTGCGGAGGGTATGCGGGCGCATCGAACTAATGATATTCCAAAATGAATTACCGGTCGCAACAACGCGCATCGGCGCTGGGGCATCCCAGATATTATTCAAGAAAAGTGAGACGGGCTGATACGCCAAGTGCTTGCGATCCTCATGAACAATATATTCGTAGGTTACATAGTCAAAATAGGTTTGGTGCGGACGATTATCACTATCGAGTGTCGTTACGATCACATCCTTATACGCAATCCCCTGTTTCTCCACCCATCCCTGTAGCCATTTGCCAGCATACGTAATATTACCGCCCTTACCAACAACTTCATTTGGCAGGTCCTTAGGATGCTCAACTAAATGAAACGCCTTGAATGTTTTGCCAAACTTTTTATGAAGCGCCTTGGCGGTTGCTTTCATACCAGCACCACCGCGCTCTTCATACGCTAGGACCAAGATCAACTGATCGTTATTGTAATGCGTATCGGCAACAGATTGAATTGTCGGCTCAATTACCTCATAACTTTCGTTGTAGGCCGCAATAATAACCGCATTATATAGCTCTGATGGACGCGGGAAATCGCCCTCCTCGGCTGCAGCCATAAGACGTAGATTTTCACGGTGCGCTTCGTAACCAAATTCTTCAGAATGGGCGTGAGCCTTTTTGGCATATGAAGCTTTAGGATCCTCGAGCTCATTGAGTCGCTTGGCCCAATCGAGCTTCTGCGCACCCTCGAGACGCCTTTGTCCACTAATCATATGAATAGCAATACCAGCAGCCTTAACGAGTACGGTCGTGATAATAAGCAATAGATAAATAGCCGCGAGCAATGGACTAAAGAAAGCCAGTACAAATAGAAGAATAAACGCGCCATAACTCAGCAGCGCAGGCAGCATCTCAAAAAAACGGTACATTGGCGTTCGCTTGCCGAGAGGTATTTCAATATTAATCATAATTACGACAGCGATGCCACCTGTAGAATTGATTGAGTAAGCACCCAGGCGATCAAGATCGTTACAATCCCCAGCCAAGCAAATCCAATAGCAAAGCTGCGGTCTTTTTCTTTATATAACTTTGCTACAACACACGTATGAATGACGCCGATGACAACGCCAAAAACAATAAACGACAGGAAGTAATACCATTTATCACGGTAAAAGTTAGTAATACCAAAAGCTGTATAGTGCGTTACGACCTGCAGCTCACTTGGATGTAGTGACGTCGCGACCGATATGCAAAAAGCAATAACGAGTAGTAAAAAAACACCAAGCAGAGTTGCAACTGCTCTATCTGCTAAAATAACTTTCACTACTTCAAGAGTTCGTAATTTCATAAATAATTTCCTAAAAAACTCCAGTTGTTTTTATACTTGCACCTGTACTCATGGAGCCGCTGACCGGATTTGAACCGGTGACCTACGCTTTACGAAAGCGCCGCTCTACCAGCTGAGCTACAGCGGCATCAATGCATCCTCGCTATTATACCACCCTGGTTCGCGAAAATAAATGGCCGTCGAGTGTTGCAACAGAGGCCAAAAACTGCTATCATACGAAGGTTAACGTGATATGCGCTCGTAGTGAAGGGGTTATCACGCCTCCCTGTCACGGAGGAGATCGCCGGTTCAAATCCGGTCGAGCGCGCCATAGAAAGAAGACTATCAATCGGTAGTCTTTTTTCTTAGTCTTTCTGCGATGTTCTATTAAAAAGAAGCTGTCAAAAGCAGCTTCTTTTTAATACTGGAGGGATGTTTTTACTTTGCTGTAAAGCGACCCTCTACCACATGCCAGTTAATAACATTCCACCACGCCTTCACGTAATCATCGCGTTTGTTCTTGTAGTCTAGATAATACGCATGCTCCCAAACGTCAAGGCCAAGTAGTGGCGCATCAAGCCCTTGCATAATTGGCGTGTCTTGATTTTGCGTTGTAATAATCTCCATGTCTGGCTGTAGCCAAGACCAGCCACTCCCGAACACACCGAGCGATTTTGCTGTAAACTCGTCAACAAAAGCCTGAAAGCTACCGTAACGTGCAACAATCGCTGCCGCTAGCTCGCCTTTCGGCTCACCACCACCCTCGGGTGACATCCACTGCCAAAAAAGACTGTGGTTATAATGACCACCGCCATGATTGCGCACTGCCGCGGCGACAGTCTCCGGAAGACTGTCGAGGTCGGTCAGTAAGCTCTCGAGCGGACGTTCAATAAGCGCAGGCGCCTGCTCAATCGCGGCGTTAAGTTTATCAACGTAAGCCTGGTGATGCTTGCTGTGGTGTAGCTGCATAATATCTTTACTGATATACGCACCGAGCGCGTCGTAGCTATATGGTAATTCTGGTAAGTGGTACATAGATGCCTCCTTAATTACTCGTAGTTGGTTGTGCGGTCTCACCATCAACAATAGGTAACGTAATATAATTATGCACTTTACCCTGCTCACGCACCATCTTAAGCTTGTTTGCAAACTCGGTCACTGGAATGCGAATAAAACTATAGTTCAGTTGCGTATCATTGCTATCGAGCAGCTTGATGAAATAAAAGCCATCGCCCGCCAGCGGTTTGCCTAACCCGGCTGTCGGCTTAATCGGACCTGATACCTGTCCTTTAGTGAGTTTTGCTGCCACCTCACTCAGGCCACCGTCACGATTATTCTTTAGTACAAGTCCCGATGTGCCAACCGTCACCTTCTCTACACCCTTACCGCCCTGGGCTTCGGCAATCTTATCGAAATCAGCCTCAGGGTCTTTGACAGCTTGCGCGACTGCATCCTTCTTCTTATTGGCTGTTTGGTCAATCTTGTATGTCACTTCTTGAAGCAATAGCTGATTGGTGAGTTCATGCTCATACTCATCTGGCGTCCAGTCATAATGATCAAGAATAACTGCATCGTATGCTTCTTTCGAAACGACAACATCACCAACGTGCCGTTGCTTCTCGAGGAGGCTGTTGATTTGATCTTTCGTGAGAGAGATATTATTCTCACGAGCAAGCTTTGAGGCGTACGCATACTCGACGGCCTTATCCATAGCTTGATTCTTATGATAGACAACTTGTCGCTTACCATCCTCACTCGAAGTGTTTAGTTTGTCCTTCTGCTCTAGATAATGAATATTAAAGCGGTATTGCATAAGGTAATCACTGTAACGAACAGGTTCATTATCGACAGACGCAACAGGTAGTGGCAACGCCTTTGTGACGCGGTACAAGAAAGTGCCCGTGTTCTGAGCAACATAGAGTTGCTGCCATATAAGCCCAACAATAAGAATAAGAGCAACTAAACTAATAATAATCGTATTAAACACCAAACGGTGACGAGCGTACTGCATCGGGTACTTAAAGCGGCGCCCACCTGCAAGGATGCGCTCACGATGTTCGGCAACTGTCTCATTAGTAATGCGCGACGATGGTTGCTCGACGGCTTTTTTGCGCAATTTAAGCGATAGTTTCTTCATACTCTCCTCGTTCAGCCGATGCAGCACTGACTGCATCTTGTAACTGGTTGTAAATCTTATCAGGATGCTCGACTTTATTGATCACCAGGTCACCGACAAACGTCTGAATAACAATGGTGCCAAAGCCAAATAACTCACCAGTGAACCCTGGTATATTATAGCTTATGTTTTGGATCTTTGACAGTCGCAGCTCAATCACGTCCTTACCAAAGAAGCCTTTTTGCGTAATCTGACGAATACGCTGGTCGGTAACGATATACATCGTGAAGTACCACATAAGGAAGTGGTACGAAAACAGAATCAAGCCAAGCACAAGACCCCCGATCGGGAGAAGAAATAGTTCGAGATTAGACTGCCAGATAAGTGGCGGAATGGATGATATCACGAATGGAATCAGCAACAAATAGAAGCCTTTTCGCATAGCAATAAGATGGCGACGAAAAACAAATAGGAGTTCTTCCCCATCGCGCTGGCCGTCAAAATCGAGCCGTGGTGCTTGTTCGTGTTTAGTCATAATTTTTGTGGTACCCCGGGCAGGACTCGAACCTGCAACCATATCCTTAGGACGGATCTACTCTATCCAGTTGAGCTACCGAGGCCTACTCACTCTATTCTAGCATGAAATACGGCCGACAGAACGTCGACCGTACCACTTGCAGTTATCTCGCAATTTAGCGCGTGAATTTCTCGTTGAGCACTGAGTAATCGTAGAGTTCAGCCTCTGAAAACCAGTGTGGAATCTCTTTCTCAGCATCCGAAAGATCTCCGGAAGCATGGATAAGATTTGGGATACCCTTAGCGGTATCATCAGCGTAGCCATAGCTCATGTGAGAAAAATCGCCACGGATCGTACCAGGAGCTGAGGATTTTGGCTCAGTCGAACCAACAAGCTTACGAACAAGCTCTACCGCTTCAACGCCCTCGAGCACCATAGCGATAACCGGACCTTGGTTCATCGTATCAAGAACGTTATTAAAGGTTGCTTCACCACGACGCGTAATGACTTGGCCAATTTCTTCGTAGTGCTTGTAGTAATGCTCACGATCGGGCGCGATCATCTTTGTTGCAATAATCTTGAGGCCAACGCGCTCAAAACGAGTTAAGATTTCACCAATAAGACCACGCTGCACAGCATCAGGTTTAAAGACAATTAGGGTTTTTTGGACATTCGAACTCATACTTCTCCTTCAGTTATTGTCTCTATTGTAACAAAAGATACAGCGCCAGAATAGCCGCAAGGACGACGCGATACCAACCAAACAGAGCGAGGCCATGCTTCGATAGATACTTAAGCAATAAACCAATTGCCAAGATGCCAGAGATGAACGCAAATGCGTTCGACAATAGTAGCACTGGTAGGTGCTCTACAAAGTATGCGCGGTCACCAGAGGTAATAAAAACTTTGAGTGTTACACCGAGCATAATTGGTAGTGACGCTAAGAAGCTATATTCAGCCGCAGGCGCTGAAGCTAAGCCCATGAGGCGACCAGCAATAATCGTTGAGCCAGACCGTGACACACCTGGAATAAGCGCGAATACCTGCACCAAACCAATCACAAGCGCCCTGCCCGCCGGAAGCTTCGAGCCGTCTTCGACCTTTGAGGCGCGTGGCAGCTTATCGATACATATCATGACCGTACCAACAACGGCGAGCGTCACAGTTACCGTTAGGAGACTTCCAAAAAATGGCTCCGAAGCAATGAAGCCCGCCAGCAGGTAGCCGACAGCTCCAGCTGGCACTGCAGTGATAAGAATGTTGCGCGCAAGTGTGTAATTTTTGTGCACAAATACATCCTTGATAATATTGGCAATCTTTTTTCGGAAAAAGACGATCAGCGCCAGGACGGTACCAATATTAATAAATTCCAAAAACAGATGGTCTGATCCACCGTTAAATATCTGCTGTGCAATCACGAGGTGTCCAGAGCTACTAATAGGGATAAATTCAGTCAGTCCCTGGATCAGGCCAAGGATAATCGTTTCGAGTACATTCATTCCCCTATTGTACCTAATTTGGTCACATTTAGGCTATGCTTAGAGTATGTATATGTCAGAATTACTACTCGATTACATTGAGCACCTTGAAGTCGAGGGTGGCCGGTCTGTAAAAACGGCCGAGAACTACAGGCTTTACCTTGAACGTTTCGTGGAGTTTACTGATGATATAACCGTTGATAAAATTACATCTGAAGTCATCCGCAAATACCGACTCTGGCTAAACCGTTATAAAAATGACAATGATGGCGAACTCGCGACTATCACTCAGGGTTACCACCTTATTGCCCTTCGTGGCTTCCTAGGTTACCTATCAAAGCGAGACATCGTTAGCCTTAGTCCCGACAAAATCGAACTTCCCAAAGTGGCTCGCAAACAGGTTACTTTCCTTCATTTTGATGAAGTAACTCGCATGCTCGACACTATCCCACTCGATAATGAAACCGGCCTTCGTGACCGTGCAATTATTGAGCTCCTTTTCTCAAGTGGCCTTCGTGTCTCAGAGCTCGTCAATCTCAACCGTGATCACGTCAATACGAAACGACGTGAGTTTATGGTGCGCGGTAAAGGTCGCAAGGACCGACCTGTTTTTATAGGTGAAGCAGCAGCTGGGCGCGTCGAAGACTACCTTGCGTCTCGCCTCGATAACCTTCCGCCGCTTTTCTTAAGCTATAGTCGTAACAACCTTTCGAGTATGACTGGCGACTACCGACGCCTGACTTCACGCAGCATTCAACGCATGGTCACAAAGTATGCGCGTCTCGCTGGTATCACCAAGCACGTCAGCCCACATACCATGCGTCATAGTTTTGCTACCGACCTTCTTATGAACGGTGCTGACATCCGCAGCGTGCAATCAATGCTTGGACACAGCAACATCAGCACCACGCAGGTCTATACGCACGTTACCGACGAGCACCTGCGTGATGTGTATGAAAAATTCCATAGCGACACAGAATAATCGCCTTACCAGCTACGGCGTACAGCTTGCTGAAGGACGATAGCCCTGGTTGGTGCCGGTGCCGTCTGTTATGACGAAGTTTTTACAAAGACTACCGGTAAGATCAAGCGCCGCTTCTGGGTATGGGAAATCGATTGGCTCAAGCTTAACCGTACTTTCAACTCGGCGGAATAAATCATTGGCGCGGCCAGTCGAATCGACTGTGGCGATAACACCATCAAATGGTACCTCAGTAGTACCCTGAAGTAGTCTCAAAGAATAAGCCGTCGTGTTATACAGTGCGCCTAAGCGAAGGTACGCCGTACGGTTGCTCGCATCCCCTGCGATTGGCTCTGGTAGTTCTATAGTGATAGTACAAGCGTATGCCTCAGCATTCAAATCTTTTTCACACTCTACAACATTCAATCGGTCACCGTCTTGGGCGCGCCTCTCATCGTCAATAAAACGAATACTAGATGCGGCAGGTGCCCTTGTCGGATACAAGAAGACGGTGTTTGCGTTACTCTCATCGGCTGCGGCGGCGTTGAGACCATCGAGTGTAAAGCCACCAGCACCGAACTGCATCAACTGTGCGCGCATGAGTGACGGTCGGTTTTTAGGCCATGCACCGTTTGAGGTTGGTGGCAATTGAGCGTTTAGCGAGCTGGCTGGTTCTAGATCGATATCATGGCTTGTGAGCCCAGCATTTCGCAGATCGCCGTACTCAAACCAGCGAAGTTCGATCCTATCAAAGCTCTTACCGCCCGTTTTAAGTGGGATCATCTCTGAAGCGCCCGGATTGAGCGAGCCAGGGTATACGCTCGGTGTTCGATCAACCTTTACACAGGTGTAGGCCTGATCAAGTTTCTCGTCACCAGTTCCTGTTTGAATTTTAATTTCAGTATTACCTGTCTCGCTATCGGTTGACGTTGAGCTCGATAAGGCCGCCGGTACAGAGCTACAGGCATTACTATCAAGCGCATCACACGCACCAGAGTTGCCTGACTGGCAAAGCAATAAAGCACGCTTGGCATCTTCGAGACCGGCCTGAGCTGAGTCATATGCACTCTGCGACAAATCGTTCGTAGCAGCCTGTTGCTGCTCTTGGATCATAAGACGGATAAAGCTAATGGTCAGAACGGTCATCAGTAATGCGCAGAACACTACGATAAATATCGAGACAGCACCTCGCTCTTGATCTCGTGAATGTGTCATTTGCACCATGTTACTATTTCCCTTCATTATGTCCTATTGCCCGCGCGAGTAGTAAAGTCAAACACGTTTACCGCACAAAATTCCCAGTTGCTATCATTGTCATTCGGTGGCCTGCACGATGTATCCCCAGTTTGAAGCGATTGCCTGTCATTTGTACCGAGTGTAAATGATACCGAATATAGTGCCTGTCCTATTGCCGCATCGGGAGCGGATGAATTGATCGTGAAGGTATGGAGCGCAAGGTCGAGTTTATCGGTGCCTGCAAGTAGTTCCGTCGCATTAGCACGCGCAATTCGTTGAGCTGGTGCTGCGTTTGTGCAAATTTGACCTCCGGCATCAAGCACACGAGCCATGCGCACTGGTATATCGTTATCGTAGAGTATCACATCGGGCCCGCCTGATAACTCGAGCGTCTTGCCATAGTTCCATACATAACTATACTGACCCAGGCAAAGACGACCACCGTGAGGCGTGGGAACAAATTTTGAAGCAGACGTAATATCAAATGGCGCGCTTCCCTTAATGTCGCGCTGTAGTGCATCGCTAAGATCACGGCCCGTCTGATTCACCGATTTAAGCAGCAACCCTTTGCTGTAAATATTACTAATCTGCATAGTTGTCATGGCAATTGCGAGTAGCAAAAAGGCCACGCCAGCCATAGCGAGCATGAGTTCAATAAGGGTAAATCCTTGCTGTGCTGTTTTATTTACGCGGTTCATATAACCTCACGATCGTTCCTGTTGTCATTGGCACATTAAGCCCCGGGCCGTCCCAGCAAGCACGGATATGAAAGTCAACATACGGTGACTTGTTGGCTGGATTATCAAAGCCGGCCGACTTTATCGCCTCTACCCATATACCCGCGGCCTTTAAAGTGGGTGCGTATGACACCTTAGCATATGTATCTGCTGGCTTTAAAACAGCCGCCCCGTCTTGCACCTGAACAGTTTGGGCGTTAACAATAAACGCGGAGCTTGGCGCAGCGCATGTGCCATATGTCGTCGCGTTGCTCACGCCCTTGCTAATCGCTTTTGTCCATTGGCCGGCTGGAGAGTTAGGTGCGTATGGAGTAGAACTTGCAAAAGCAGCGATATACGAAGCCTGCATGTACCGCAGGGATTCTGCCTGTCCATCAATCTGTTGGCGCACTAGCGTAAGCTCAAGAGATCGCTGAGCTGCCGAGGTCCCTTGGTTCATGACCGCCAAGCTACCAACGGCGAGCAGACTAAAGACAGTTACCGCGAACAAGACCTCGATAATTGTGTCCCCTCTTTCGCCGCGCCTTGAGGATATATTTAGCATGGCGTAGTCCCGTCTCCATGCACTTTCACTCCTGCTGAGCTTGAAGCGTTAGGAAGGAACTCAACACTAAACCGCTTACCAATAAACATACCATCAGAATCCATGCAAATACTCGTACCTTTTTGTAAATTCGCAGGTGCAATCATAGCAGCGGGTGTTTCTGTTATGTCACCCTCCTTAATAAACGTTCGGATCGCACCGCTAGTCGGGGAGCGTACGATCAGGATCGTAGTTGCCATTGGGGCATTACTTATCTGCTCCATTTTTGCCCCCCATTCAACTGGATAGCTCTGTGAATCACGGTGAAGCGTCAAGTCTGCATCTCGGAGTGCGGTGATGTCGTCAGTACCACTTGGAGTTGCTACCCTGCCGATCACTGTCCGCACAGTGGCCTGTGCATCATCGAGGCGAACGATCTTCCCCATCACAGAGCAGTCTGTTGTGCCCCTTGAAGCGCCACCACTTGGCGCCTCTGCAACGCCAGAGGCATTACATACCCACTGCGCATCACGCTCATTACGGACACTTGTCACCTCACTATATTGCTGCTGCAAAAAATGCGACAGAGAATTGACACTGTCCCTATAGCGCTGCTGAGAGATAGATGCGCCTGCACCTACTAGCACGGCAACCGTGAGGGCTCCCGAAATCGCCAGGAACAGCATGACCTCAATAATAGTAAAACCCTGTTTGTTGTGAATGCCCATTTGCGCTTAATTATAGCATAAGCAGCACAAGTTCTATACCATCAGCCCACTGAAATACAGATCAAGAATAACCCTACCTGCGAAAAACGATACCAACATGCCAACAATTAAAAGTGGACCAAATGGTATGCGCGTCGTGCGCGTGATCTTGCCCGCCAACATACCTGGTATAACAATCAAGCAACCAATGAGGTTTGCCGCAAAAAGTGCTAAAAATGCGAGTCGCCAGTCGGCCAGCAAAAGTGCAAGTGCCAAACCAAGTTTAATGTCACCAAACCCAATCCACTGACCCTTTGAAGCAATATAAATAAGAAGATATACGCCGCTAAGAATAAAAATACTCGTCAAAATACTCGCAAGCGTACCAAGCATATCTGAAGTCTGAAGAAGCACCAATAAAGCACTCGCCGCGCCGAGTTCAATAACACCAAACATGACGACATTCGGCAGCAAGAACCACTTAAGGTCATATGCAAACAAAATTGCCAACCCAACGCCAGCGACGAGCCACACAACGAACTGTGCAATCGCTAGCGGCGCCGTCAGCTCAAACGGCCAAAAGACAAATGACAGCACAAAGAACGCAGCAACAGCCAATTCCATAATTGGCTCAAATCGTCCGATAGGCGCCTTGCAGTAGCGACACTTTCCTCGAAGAGACAGCCAGCTCACGAGCGGCACTAGGTCATACCATGCGAGAGTGTGGCCGCAGCGAAGACAACGCGAGCTATCTTTTGCCTTGTTGATACGATGAAGATGCTTGAGCTGCTTGTACTCGTGGCTATCAATTTCTTCTCCCGCCGCCTTATCTTCTTCAAGCTGACGAGCTCGTAGCCGCCATACCGAAGCACCGGCAAAACTTCCAAGACATAGCCCGAAAAGCACCAGTCCAACATATACCCATAGATATTCCATAAGCATAATCATAACAGATATAGAAATGAAAAAGAACCGCCAGTCCTTAGACTAGCGGTTCCGATGTCGTAGATATTATATCTGCGTACTAGCTTTCCTGGCAGAAGTATTGACCATCACCAGATTCAAGCTTCGTAACAACGGTAAATTGTCGAGCAGTACCAGTTGCGAGCGTCTGACTCTTATTTGTACTCGCGCCACACTTTGACTTTGCCGTAATGACGACAGCTGAGTCGGCTGGCGAAATGGTGCCATTTGTTTTTGTGCCGATAGTAATCTTTGAGGTGTCGGTGTTATCTGACACATTCTTAATGTACGAACTTAGCTGTGCAGCAGTAGGAAACGCGCCCTTATTATTACTTGTGTACGATGTTACACCAGAAGCAATCGAGCTTACATCGTTCTTACGTGCAGTATCGCGCTGGTTTCGCTGCAGTGCAGGAAGTGCAATAAATACCATCAAGAAGATAAGACCTGCAATCGCAAGTACCAATACAACCTCGATGATCGTAAAGCCTTTTTCACTATTCTTTTGTACGTTCATAAAATCTTTTTCCACCTTTCTATGAACAAAATTATTTTTGCGCCAAAACGCTTATGCTCATAGTACGTTATATTTTTTTCTTTGTCTAGGCGTTTACGCCGTTTACCAGGCCGTAAATCGGCAGAAGAATCGCTCCCACCATACCACCGGCAACCACCGCCAGCACCACCATCAAGATTGGCTCAATAGCAGTCGAGATGGTTCGAATCTCTTCGTCAAGCTCATCTTCGTACACTTGGGCGGTCTTGCCCATCATCTCGTCGATCTTACCCGACTGCTCGCCAATCCTAATCATTTGTGGCACCATGGTCATGATGTAATCTTCTGGCTGCAAAGCCACAGATAGCGCCTTACCACCCTTTACCTTTTCGGCAGCTCTTGTGATACTCCCTGCAATAATCGAGTTGTTGACCGAGTCGCTACTAATGCGCAGCATATCGAGCATAGCTACACCAGTACCAAGAAGTGTTTGACCCGTACGAGTAAAGCGAGCCATATAGAGCTTGCGGAACATCTTTCCAAACAGCGGCGCATTAAGCTTAAAGGTATCTTTCACCTTAATACCGCTGTCTGTTTTGAGGTACTGCAAGAAGAAGTAGAGGCCAATACCTAGAACAATTAAAATGATCCACCAGTAATTTTTAATCACCTCTGTGGTGTCTACCATGAGCTGCGTAAGGAATGGCAATTCCTTTTTCATGTCACGATAGAGCTTTTCAACCTGTGGCACTACCGTAAAGAGCATGAACGCCATAACTCCGGCGATGACAAACAATACAATGATCGGATATGTAAGCGCCCCTTTAATTTTGCTCATTGTTGCAGCATCTTTTTCCTGCTGCGCCGCCACGCGCTTCAAGGCGTCATCGAGCGTACCAGACGCTTCACCGGCCGATACGAGCGCGATAAATACTTTGTCAAAAACCTCAGGATGCTTCGCAAACGAATCGGACAGCTGACGACCACCCTCGACATCGGCAATAATTTCCTGAATAACACCCTGGAGCTTCTTGTTTTCAGTTTGCTCGAGCACTGTTCGCATACTCTGAGACAGCGGTAGGCCAGCGCCAATCAGAGTCGCAAGCTGGCGCGTGAAAACAATTTTATCTTTCGTAGTGATACGTCCATTAAGCTTACCGAGGAAGCTTCCGCCTTCAACCATCTCTTTGACATCGAGCGGGACAAAACCTTGCTCAATCAAAAGGCGGGCTGCCGAGTTCTCCGTATCAGCTTGAACGACCGACTTAACAATTTTGTCAGTCGCACTATCGCGCGCTTCGTAGCTAAACTTTTTCACCGATTATCCTCTCATTAGCCTTTCAAATTCAGTCAAATCAACGGCGTATTCGCGGGCGCTGTCGTAAGTAATCGTACCGCTTTGCACGAGGCTTACGAGTGTACGGTCCATTGTCTGCATACCTTGGTCGGCGCCAGTCTGAATCACGGCGTCAAGCTGATGGCTCTTGCCTTCGCGGATAATGTTGCGGACTGCCGGGTTGGCTACAAGCACTTCTGCTGCCACGACACGACCGCCACCGATCGCCGGTACGAGGCGCTGTGAACAGATAGCCATCAAGATATTGGATAGCTGCGCACGAATCTGCGGCTGCTGGTGTGGCGGGAAAACATCGATCATACGGTCGATCGACTGAGCGGCCGAGTTGGTGTGAAGTGTCGCAAACACCAAGTGACCAGTTTCAGCGATGGTAATAGCCGCCGAGATAGTCTCAAGGTCACGCATCTCACCAATCAGCACGACGTCTGGGTCCTGTCGAAGGCTTGAGCGAAGCGCCGCTGAGAAGCTATAGGTATCGTAGTGAACTTCACGCTGCACAACAACCGATTTCTTTGATTTGTGCGTAAATTCAATCGGATCTTCGATTGTAATAATGTGATGTGAACGTTCGGTGTTAATCTTATCGAGAAGCGCCGCCAGTGTAGTCGACTTACCTGAACCAGTTGGTCCAGTTACAAGTACGAGACCTCGTGGAAAATCGGCAAAGCCCATAACCACCGGAGGCATGCCGAGCTCAGTGACGGATTTAATTTCATTTGGAATCAAGCGAAGTGCCGCAGCCAGGTTACCGCGCTCATGAAAGGCATTTACACGGAAGCGTCCGAGCGTGCCAAACGCAAAGCTAAAGTCAAACTCTTTATCTTTCATAAGAATTTGCTGTTGGTCTTGATCGAGGATAGCAAAGACAAGTGCCTCAACCTGTTGTTCATCGAGTGGATTAAAACCAGCGACTGGAAGCAGTGATCCATCGACACGCAGCATCGGCGGCAGCCCAACCTGCAAGTGAAGATCGGACGCACGTTTGCGAACAACCTCTTCGAGAAGTACTTCGATTCGTAGTTCTTGATTATTCATATTTTCATCCACCCTTCTTTATGCAATATCTGCCGCAACGCGGTTTACTTCTTCGATTGTCGTGATACCCTGTAATGCCTTGAGGTAGCCGTCTTGGCGCATGGTAATCATGCCCTGCTCTACTGCCAAGCGTTGGATTTCTCCGCTTGTCGCCCGCTTTACGATAAGATCTTGGATTGCTTCGTTCACATCCATGACTTCGTATAAGCCAGCACGACCGGAATAACCTCGCGGCGTTTGTGGCGTATCTCTACCCTTGACTAAAGTATAAGCGCTTTGGCCCGCAAGAGGCAAGTCTTTATACCCTAAATCTTCAGAAACCTTCAAGACATCGGCTTGCGTCTTCGGCAAGAGGTGTCCTACCGTTGCCAAAATGTTCTGCGTTTCGATTGGCGATGACTGATACGACTCGCGTTTCGGCGCCACGCGGCGCACCAAGCGCTGACCAATAATTGTATTCACCGTACTAGCAATCAAGAATGGTTCAATACCCATATCGAGCAAACGCGGCAATACACCCGCTGCTGAGTTGGTGTGAAGCGTGCTAAATACCAAGTGACCGGTCAGCGCCGCTTGCACAGCCAAATTTGCCGTCTCCGAGTCACGGATCTCACCTACCATCACCACGTCGGGGTCTTGACGAAGAATTGAACGGAGGCCGCTTGCAAATGTAAGCCCAACATCGGCATTTACCTGAATTTGGTTAACACCATCCATTTTATATTCAACTGGATCTTCAAGCGTGACGATATTAACCGCATCATCTTTGATTTCTTTAATAAGTGCATAGAGGCTGGTTGACTTACCAGAACCAGTCGGACCAGAAGTAAGCACCATGCCATTTGGTCGGCGAATACCCTTTCGGATCGTTCGGAGCGAGCGCCCAGCATAGCCCATTTGTTCAATGTCAAAGCTGTTGCCTGATTTGTCGAGCAAACGAATCACTACCTGTTCACCCCATACAACAGGGCTAATAGCGATACGAAGGTCAACTTCTTTATTCGCTACACCTACGGTAAATTGTCCATCCTGTGGGATACGGTGCTCGTCGATCTTGAGGTTGGACAAAATTTTAATACGGCTCACGAGCGCTGGTTCGATAGATTTTGGCAGCTGCATAATTTCACGTAGTACACCGTCGACACGACAACGAATCTTGAGTGTTTTCTCAAGCGGTTCGATATGCACGTCACTAGCGCGTGATTTCACGGCATACTCAAGAATTGTACTCAGCGCACGACTAATTGGCGAGTCCTGCACCAGTGTTTTGATATCCTTCGCAGAATCCTGATTAGCTTCGGCCTGCGACGCTTCAGCAGCCGCATCAACACTTGAAAGGTCGGTACGGTATTGGTCGAGTACATGGCGAACACCAGCCTCTGACGCCATGAATACCTTAATTGGGCGCTGAATAAGGTTTGCAAGATAATCGACAGCCTGGACATTATTGGCATCGATCATCGCGACCGCTAGGCGATTTTGTACTTCAGCCAGTGGCACTGCCATGAACCGCTCAGCTATATCTTCAGCAAGAAGGTTTAAAACCTTCTGGTCGATAATGCTGTTGCTAAGATTCACGTAGGGAACGCCGGAAACCTGCGCAATAGCGTGCGCCAATAGCTCATCGTCGACAATATGTCGTTCGGCTAAAATACTGAACAACGGCTTATTTGTCTGCGCCACCTCGGCATTGGCTTCGTCAATCACCTCTTGACGCACTAGCCCTTCACTAACGAGCAGGTCAATCAGCTTATCCTGGATGTCACTCGTAAGTAGTGCCATAGTTTAACTCCTATTATCTTACTGGGGTGTGCCAGCGCCACCAATCAGTACCTCGACTGTTGGATTAATTGCGTCTTTATTGAAGATGCTTGGATTGGGCTGGTCGACAGCTGTTGAGATTTCATCAACTGTTTTTACATCCACGGGCTCTTGGCTCGATTTGAAAATCGGTAGCGCACCCGCTATAAAGTAAGCAACCAGTACGCTCATAGAAGCGATGAGAATGATCATTGCGACATCTGTTTTTTTCATGGCTTTACCACCTTATCTTTGAGTTCAATCGTACGGGCTGGCTCATAAAATGCATGGCCATCAATTGTCAGTGTAAGCTTGCCGTTAGTTTGTTCAAGCGCAAGGTTAGAAATATCAATAGCACGGATTGAACGCTCAAAACGATCAAGCAGTGTCTTAAGTGCATTGGCATCACCCGAAACAACAAGATTAAAGGAGATCTGGTTTGTCGCTTCCTCTCCCTCTGCGTCAGCACTCTGCACATCACTATCGGTATTCGTCACCTCAACACCTGCGACTGGTGTAATATTAAGCGACTCAAGCGTAAGTCCCTCAACACCGTTAATTAACTGGCTCTGGAGCGAAGATCCAAATGCAAGCGAGTTTGCATCAGCAGGCAACGCATCGAGCACCACCTGAAGTGCTTTGTCGTCTGGCTTAGCTTTAATGCTATTGAGTCCCTCATTTGTATCAAGTAGGCGAATATTTTCTTTAAGCTCAGCCACGGCCGCATTGTTCTTTGTAAGAATTGAAACTGTATTGTTCTTCTCGTTGATCACCTTCTGGTTAAAGGCAAGCTTTTGCACCAGGAAGATTGAACCAACGGCAGCAAACCCAACAACGACCGATACTCCAGCTACCCACAAAAACATAGTGCGGTTAGCTTTTGCGATCTGCTGGCGCTTTCTGAGTGCCACCTCTTTAGTAGCCATTATTTCTCCTCCTTTACATCAGCAGCCGGGTCGGTAAACAAACTCTGGGGAATGCGATTACGTGAGTCGGTAACATTTTCTTGCTGGTTTGGTGCTTTGATTTCAACATTTCGCAGGCCAGATTGGAGTAGTTCCGCTGGGTACACAAATGAGATAACGAACCTGAGTACTTTTTGACCCGATGCATCCTCACCGTAGCTCGTCTCGCGCACATCTACAGCACTAGCAAGGGCTAGCTCTTGTGCTTGTGCCGCATCGCCTTCAGCACCATCGTCTGACAATTTATTGAGGTAATGAATCTTCGTGCTAAGAATTGTCTTCTTAAACACCTCTACGGCCGCATAGCCACCAGGCGCTTGGCCCTCGATATTGATCGTACTCGTAGCTGGATCAAGCTTCACGTTCGAAAAGGCGACATTGTTCGGAGCTGGTGGGTTAACAGCAACCATAAGGTCGAATAAACGAGAATTAATTTTCTTATCTGCATGCATTTGCGTAAGCTTAGTAAGCTGGTTTTGAATCGTAAGCGTCTCGTTGAGATCAGGCTTACCCTGCAATTCAGTATTCTGCTTCTTAATAGCATCATCAGCAAGATTACCTGCGATAGCCTGTCCACCAAGAAGAACCGCCAGCACAACAATGATACCTACCGATATAATACCGACAAGGATAGTGGTAGAAATAACACCCGCTCGAACACGTTCAGCCTTGATAAGCTCTTGCTTTACATCTGGTATAAGGTTGATTTCGATCATTATTTATTTCCTCGCTGCGCCAAGCCAACAACCGTTGCAAACTCAGTTGCAATCGTGCCAAGCTGCTGCTGGTCTGACTGCTGGACACGTACTTTTTGCCATGGATTTGCAATTTGTGACTGAATATTCGTTTTCGCACTAATGTAATCGCCAAGCTTCGGTACCACCGCGCCATACCCTGAAAGCAAAACGCCGCTGACGGAGGTGCTTGGATAACGCGTCTGGAAGAACTTGATAGATTTTACGAGCTCCGCCGCAAAGTTATCGAGTACGCCCTCGATCGCACGGAAAACCTGGCCTTCAAGACGGTCTGGCGCAAGGCCGAACTTAAGTATAAATTGACGCGCTTGATCTTCCTGAACATTAAGGTTCTGGACTGCCGCTTTTACAAGCGAGTTGAGCCCTGTCGGAATAGTACGAACGAGTCGCGGTGAATCATTGTAAGTAATAGCAAGATCAGTTGAATGCTCGCCCACGTCGATCAAAAGCCGTGCGTCGTTTGCACCACTCGGAAGCAGTGATCGCACCATAGCCAATGGGTCTGGTTCGGCAGCAATAACATTTAGTCCAAGACCTTCAACAAATTCAAGTCGCTCCTCAGCGTATGAGTTTGCAGTGCTAGCAAGGAGTACCTCTTGCTTCTGAGGATCGTGCAGTGATTGTCCGAGCAGCGCCCAGTCCACCTTCGCCTCGTCAATCGACATAGGAATATATTGATCGACTTGATATTTAAGTGTTGCACGTAGCTCAGCTGGCGAAACAGTTGGCACATCGATAACGGTCGTAAAGGTCTTGCTCGATGGCAACCCAATCACGACGTTCTTTGTCTTAATACCACTCTGGCCAATAGCCGTCATAATTATTTCACCCAGACGCCGCTGCGCCTCGGTAGAGTTACTTGCTGTTATTTTTGAATCAACCGGTGCATACCCATAATGAAGTAATGTCCAGTTATCTGTACCGTTATTTGCTAGCTGAACAACTCGAACCGCGTTGGTCCCGATGTCCAGTGCAAAAAAGTCGCCCACGCCTTTTAGTAATGCCATATTATCCCTCATTATACATAAGCACGATCATAAAATACAAGCCTATTGTTAAGTGTTATTTAGAACCGCGGTGCCAGCTCATTAGTCTTCAGTGTCCGAACGCTGCCCTGCCCGCCAGCCTTGTTGATAGCCCAGAGATAAGCATCGCTACGAAGATTTAATATTTCAGCAGGTTCATTGCTGGCAGTACCTGTGCCCGAACCAGCTGTACGCTGCAAGAATAGCCTCTTAGCCATAACAGGGCCGTTCACCGTCAGTGGCTTATTGCACACCTCGCTTGTCAGTATCGGCTTCAAATCTCCACAGGTATAAATACCACCCGTGGCACCATTGGCAATGAGCCACGCATCGACATTTGTTACGCCCTCTTCGATAATAATTCGATTAGCAATAATAACCACTTGTGGAATCTCGCTCACATTCGAGAGGCTAGCCCCTGTATATCGAATATCGCCACTGATTCGAACCGTGCTTGCTGCCTTAATCACCACCGATCGTCCTTTTTCGATAGTACCGCCGGTAATCGTCAGGTTATTGCCACTCGCATAGTACGTATCGTTGCGGCCATCGAGCGACACACTGCCGCTGAGCTGCGGAGCGCTTGTCACCGCCTTTGGTGCCAGTCGAGACGCGACATCCGGAATAGTACCCATGCCGCCGGCTGCCGCGTAGCAGCCGAACCCGCCACAACTACCGGCTGGCGTATGACCGCCATTGGCAAATGTTAGTTTACTCCAGTATGCCTGATCAGGTAACAGACTGCCGTCCTGCCCCGCAAGACCAGACGATGAAGCAATGCCATTTATAGTGTCTGGAGCAAAAATACCGTACTCCACCCAACTACCAAATGTCTTTGTATTATTATCCTTAGGTGACTTACTTGTTTCGACCTTACTAGCTGTTACGGCACTCATATCATTTGCGAAGCGACGACCGACAGATAGGTCACCCCCCCACACCTGTACTTTTGGCTTTTTACCAATAATGACACACTCGGCAGGACTATGGCGCCATTCAGGCGAATTATTTGCAATGTCCCTACTGTACGCTTTTACTGACATGCCGTAACAAAGCTTGCTTCCTACCTCGAGATCACCAATTTGCTCATCCCCGAGCGTATGCACTGTCTTGGTAGTGACGCCAAAGCTAGAATCACCCTCACCCGACCCTTGTCCATCTATGCGCGTACATTTATTCGCGTAGTATGCACAACCATCTTGCTTATCATCAACTTGCTTTATCTCCTCGATACTTCCTCCGGGGCTGACAATAACCTTGCTCAATTGCCACATAGTACCAACGTAGCTCTTTGTGGGACCGCTGTTAGCAATCCTTCCATGGACATCTGGCATTGTCCCGCCTTGATCACCAAATTCTTTATTTAATGGCGCAATTGACGGTACGAGGTTGAAATTATACGGCACCGTGACACACGCTTCTGAACTCGATAGTTCATTCACGTTATTCCACGCGCCATCATCCCATGTAATACTCTGGCAGAGCGCCGGTGCAAACTGCCAAGTACCATTAAACTTATCACCCGCGCCAACATCGTTTTGCGTTATAGGTCGTCTCAACTGCGGACTAGCAGTGTAGACACCAGGTTGATACTTGGTATCACCAGTGAATTTCAGAAACAGTTCATCGTTTACGCCCTTTACGCCTGGTGGGCCTTTTTTTGGACTTGTATTCGTAGCATCGTACGACTTATTCGTACGATACGTAACTCCACGATCCATATCACCGTTCTCGGCACGCAGGTCGTGCGTCCAATATACGGTATTTCCTGGCGCTGCGGTCACGCTTTTTTGACCATTGGGTTCCGACTGTCCTGTTTTGTGGACATAACTTTGGCCATTGATCGTCCATGGAGCAAGCCTCGTAATGTTAACAGAGGTACAGCCAGATGGCGAAAGAGAAACTGGTAAAGGCGAGACTGTTTCAAACTTAGTACAAATGTCATGTGACCCTTGAGCTAGACCTGAAACATCTAGCTTTGCAGAGTATGTCGTGGTATCCCATTCTACGCGATTACCCCAGTAAAGAGGTGTGATCTCATTTGCTTTTTTATACCAAATCTGAGCACTCTTTTCGTCAGGCCCTACGGTTGCGGTTGGCTGACCACTAAGGCGATTGTCATCTGGGGTTTCATCACCATTACTATCCTTGCCGGCATTAATAGCAGTTGCACCAGTATAGTTTGTACCCCAATGCTTACAATACGTTACAAATAAATTAATCTTAACGTCAACCGTCTGAGACTGTCCATCGACAACCGTAAGATTATTTCCACCGTTAGGGTCGGTTATCCATATATAGTCCGCGACGCGCTGCTCGTCATCACCAGGACAAAACGAATTAGCAAAGTTCCTTGCATTTTGCTTGGAGGCGCCAACAATTGTTGAATCTAGCACTACCACACCGACCATGCTAATAAGTGCTAGAGCGCTGACAATCATTAAGGTAGGTAGGCACAACTTTCTAAGCGTATGCATTATTGAGTCACCCCTGATTGATCCCGTTGACTCACATACAGATCTTTGAAGTTTTTAGTGTTTTCATCCTGCGGCATACTATCCAGTGCTGCGATAGCCTTGTTCAGATACTCTACTCGCTTCGCCTCCTCATTCAAATACTCATAAGCACGAGCTACGGCGACCAAGGTGAAATGAGTACTTTGTAGCTTATCGAGTTCAAGTGCGGCTTCTAGCTCCTGATCATGAAGTTTATTTTCATTAGCAATCAGTCTGTACTGGCTCAAGATACCCATCTTCTTTGCCATATCGGTTTCACCACTCACCCTATCTATATACACATGACGCGCCTTTTGCTTATCACCATCTATTATTGCTTCGGTGTAGGCAATCGTTAGATCAGAATCACCCTTTCGAGGTAATTTCGCAATCGCCTGTCTGACCGATTCATTACGCGCGCTTTTTGCAGCTTCTTCATTGTCCCGCCAGTTACTATAGCCATAGTAAGCTGCGGCAGATCCAGCAGCTGCCACTAGAATTAATGCCGTTATGACAATTAGTCGTGTTTTTTTTGAAGACCGCCCTGCCTTTTTACTCATAGCACAAGCATAATATACTTACCGCACTCTGCGCAACTACTAGCTATACTTATGGACATATCTTCGTCAATTTCATTGAGTAGCATATGTCCATAAATAAAAGAGCGTCGGTGACGCCAGAGGATAGCCGTACCTGAAATGGTACCTATCGACTCTAGCGTCTACCGACGAACTCATTTACTCAGAGACTTCCGCCACCACAGGGCGACGACGTGTCACTGCAGCAACCGCCACCAGCACCAAAACACCAGCGGCAAGCGGCGACCAGGCCGACAGATCTGCTGCCGGTGCGCCCGATGCTGCACCGCGAACAGTGTAGTTGCGGCCACCGGATGTCACTGCCGTTTCCACGTGGCCTGCTGCCTGGGGCGGAGTGACGACAGGCGTCTTCACCACTGGCTGCTGAACAGGCGGAACGACAGGATTTGCCTTGACTGGACCCGGGTTGGGCTCAGGTTTCGGTTCCGGCTTGGGCTCAGGCTTCGGCTCCGGCTTTGGATCGATCACGCACGGCTTGTCGCTGAACGTAAACTCCCAACTTGTCGCCGCACCTACGGGCGCCACGAAACCGCTCTTGAGAACAGCTCGCACCACCACAAGACCGCCAGGCTGATCGCCCGTGACATACTTCTCAATCCCCTTCACAAGTCCGGGGTAAAGAATGGTGTCATTGACGGTGCCACACTTGTCGACAAACTCCGGCGCCAGTGGCGGCAAAGCCACCTCCGGCTCCGGAATAACCGGCGGTTCGTAGGGGAAAACCCACGGACCAGTGGTAGTCAACGTCACATTGGGCAATGCCGGAGCAGCAACAACCTGCAAGGCCGGACCCGCGACAAGCGGATGCGACCCTGGCTGGAGTACTGCGCCAGTAGCCTTGTTCTTGTATACATACGTGCCGCCGGGGGCGACAGGAATGTTGACGTTGATGCCGTCACTCGTAGGAACGAGTGGCGTCACCTCCACATTGGGGTTGATGTACGGAAAGACCCAGGGTCCTGTCGTGGTGAGCGTCACACCGGGCAATGCCGGAGCAGCGATGACCATGAAAGGTGAACCTGGAGCCAGTGGCCGAGGCCCTGCAGGAAGTACCGCACCCGTCGTAGGGTCCTTGTAGACATAGCTGCCGTCGGTAGCCGGGATGGTGACCGTGAGACCATCGCTCGTTGGAGCGACGGGTGTTACCACTCGCGGCGGAGTGCCAGGCACAGTGTACGTCGCAACTACCTGATTGACTGGAGCGTATACAATCGTAAGTACGCTACCTGACACCAAGCCATTGTAGGTTGCACTGTTGCCAACCGGTGCGTTGAGTGTACCACCGGGCGCCGTTGTGAACGTAGCGATCTTCACTCCATTAACCTTGACATCAAAGTCAATGGTCTGGTTATGGATTGAGGATGCCGTCACGACAGCAGACCCTGATGCGTTGCCGGCTTTAATGCCAATCTCGACACCCAATCCAGTCGCCGCGGAGGCGGGGCTGACAGGTGTACCGATGGAGAAGGCAAAAATGACAGCGATTGCCGCCAATGCCCGTACTACTTTGGTGAATAGCTTCTTCAAGCTACCCACCTCCTTTCGTGAAGCATCCAGACAACTTTTGTCTGAGTAAATGAATTGTGATCATCTTGAGTTACTTAGGTTCGCTCAAGAGACGTGACACGGGACGTGCCACACTAAGCGCAATCATAACATTATTTATGTATTTTGTAAATAGCAACCTTAGCTTTTCCGCCCACCTCTGGTACAATAGAAGTATTATGAGTCTATCTATCGGTATCGTCGGCCTCCCAAATGTCGGCAAATCAACCCTGTTCAACGCCCTCACTAACAATGATATTTTAGCGGCTAATTACCCTTTTGCAACGATCGAGCCAAATACGGGTATCGTGCCCGTGCCAGACAGTCGCTTGCAAACGCTCGCCGACCTTTACGGCTCGACAAAGATCCTCCCAGCCACTGTCACTTTCGTCGATATCGCTGGTCTCGTCGCCGGTGCCAGCAAGGGCGAAGGGCTTGGCAATAAGTTCCTCGCCAATATTCGTAACTGCGACGCCATTGTCCATATTGTGCGCGCTTTTCATAGCGGCGATGTCATTCACGTATCCGACAAAGTTGACCCGCGCGATGATATTGAAGTCATCAACACCGAGCTTATCCTAGCCGACATGCAGACAATCGAAACACGCCTACCGAAGGTAGCGAAGGAAGCAAAAGCGAAGCCTGTCCTACGAGCGACAGCTGACTATCTTCAGACACTCCTCGATCATCTAAAAGCCGGCACGCCGCTCTCTGCCCTCAATGATTTAAAAGCTGAATACATTAATGATCTCCATCTTCTTACCGCCAAGCCAGTTATTTACGCCTTTAATGTCGATGAAGATACACTGGTCGACGAAGCAAAAAAAGCCGAGCTAAGCGCACTTGTTGCTCCAGCCCGAACACTTTTTGTATGCGCCAAACTTGAAGAAGAGATCAAAGGGTTGAGTCCTGAAGATGCTGGCGAACTCCTCGAGAGCTACGGTGTCAAAGAAACCGGCCTCCTCCAGATGATCCATACCGCCTACGACATCCTCGGCCTTCAAAGCTACCTTACCGCCGGGCCAAAAGAGGTACGCGCCTGGACAATCAAGCAAGGCGCTACTGCACCGCAGGCTGCCGGCGTGATCCATGGTGATTTCGAACGTGGTTTTATTGCCGCTCAGATTGTCGACTTTGATGATCTTATCGAAGCCGGCTCGGAAACGGCCGCCAAAAGTGCCGGCAAAATGCGCACCGAGGGCAAAGACTACGTCATGCAGCCCGGCGACATTGTTGAGTTTCGATTTAACGTCTAGGTATGAAAAACGGGTGACGCGAACAAGCAAATTGCTCATTCGCGTCACCCGCACAGGCTCGCTACTACTTTACCAGCTCGGCAAACACCGAGGTGCTCTTGCCGTGGAAGTTGGCCGGATTACAGCTCACCAGTACAAGCTGGTCGGGCTGCTTCTCCCAGGTACCTCCCTTTTCACTAGCTGGAGCCTCTTGATCATAGGTGACACTACGCGTCACCCGGTAGCTCACTTCACCCGCTTTGGTTGTCAGGCTGATGATATCTCCCGGCTTCATGTCGATGAGACGGTTGAAGGCCAACATATTCGGGTCACACTGCGCACTGCAGGCGTGACCAATAATGTAGACCGTATCAGCTGCGCCCGCACCAGGCATACCGAAATTTTCAATCCAGTACGGCTTAAAGCTGTTAACTGGATTTTGCGTATCAATCGGCGGCACCACTTCGGTGCCTGAATCGCCTGCCTGCATTGTTGCAAGCGGGGTCTTGTCAAAACCCAGCACCGTTGATGTCACCGTAAGCGGCACCGCGGCCACCGGCACCCCCTTGGGAGTGGCTGGCGGCACTGGTACTGAACTCGATGGTGGCAAAGATGCCCAAGGTGATGCACTCGGCATGGCCGTTGCCGCCTCGGCCTGACGCGTTGGCGTGACGGCATGCGGAGTAGCCGTTAACGACAATGACCATACAATAAGCACAGCCACAGCCAAGCCAGCGGCGCACAGCGCTACTAGCTTGCGCCAAAGTGGCAACTTGTCGCGCATGCGACGATGAGCCCCCATGATATCCTCCTAGAAAGTAGTTCGAATATGAAAAGAACGGCAACCAAAACGATCTCCGTTCTTCTGCCTTATGTCTATTTTACCATAAATAGGCTATTTTGTCTACTTAAGGCGTCGTAGGAGATAGAAACGCTCCTGATTACCCTTGGCACCCGCCACGTCACTGTCACGCTTGTCGATTACTGTAAAATAGAATTTTGCCCATACTTCAAAATCCTTCAGAATCTGGCGACGAATCGCGTCGTTTTTGATAATCCCTTTGTTCGTCTGGTTCTTACCAGCTTCAAATTGCGGCTTGAGCATGATCGCGAACTGCGTTGCCTGAGTACTAAGATAGTTCACGAGGTGTGGCAATATTTCGCGGACACTTATAAATGACACGTCCATAACAATGATATCCGGCTTGTCGCCTTCAATGTAAAAATCGCGAATGTCAGTTTTTTCATGCAACCTGATGCGTGGATGCCCCCGAAGGCTTGGATGAAGCTGATCAGTTCCCACGTCAACTGCATAGACACGCTTTGCTCCAGAGCGTAGCGCATAGTCAGTAAAACCACCTGTACTACTGCCCACATCAAGGACGGTTTTATCTTTGAAATTAAGCTGCAACATATCCGACACACTAGCAAGCTTCAGTCCTGCTCTGCTGACATACTGCTGGTCGGCGGTTAACTTAATGGCACTATCGTCACGGACAAAATGCCCAGGCTTCGTCACAACATTACCATCGACCGTCACCTTGCCAAGCTTGATCCAGCTTTCTGATTGTGAGCGGCTAGTGGTGAGACCACGTTTTGTTAACTCGATATCAAGTCGCTGTTTTGTCATGGGTACATAATTCCTTCTACATCTCGGGTAATTTGGGCAATATTTTCCCATGAGCTGCCTTTTGTTAATATCGTCATTGCGTAAGTGCCTTTTGGATGGCGAACAATACCGGAGTCATTGAGATAATCCCATAAGAACCCTACCTTATCCTGTACGGTGCCTATACTCCCAGCTGGAATGCCACGGCGGTAGATCTGCCGACCCATCTTCTCTAGCAGGTTCGTCTGGTCGTCGCCACTCAGAAGTGAGCCGTTGTGAATACCGATCATCAAGCGATTAAGATCAGCGGCAGATGTCTGCGTGGCGGTTGGATTTGTAAAGGTTGTGGTACGACTTATGCCGCGCCCGTAGAGGAAATTATTGATATTCGTCCGACCAAATTTACCGAGCAGTTCCTCTGCACACTCATTGGCCGAAAGAACAATTGTCTTCTCGAGACATGCTGCCATATCATACCCCCGAATGGAATCACTCCAGCGCATCTCTCCACTCCGCACTTTATCGAATAAAACGAGTGACAAGAAAACCTTGTAGGTGCTTGCCGACACCGTCCCCTCGTCGGCTCTGGCTCCGACAGACCAGCCAGTACCGTCCAGCTGGGTTATCGCAATGCGCGTATTCGAACTTTGCCCGACATAATCAACATAGGCCTGTAGTCCGGCGCGCGATGATGAATAGCTGCGATCGTAGCTTACTGGCGGAGCCACTGGATTCATGACGAGCTTAATCGTAGCAGCACTAGGCTCGGCAGCAACAGCTGTCTTAAGTGCAGCTGCGAGCTTTGGCTGGTCCACACCAAGACCACTAGCAGCAGTCGTGCGATTTACCTCTACGCCATCGACAAGCTTCGCTTTTACGACACCAGGCTTCAGATCTACCTGGCCAGCAACGTGCGAAGTATACGCCGCAATAGCCTCATCCTTAACCACCAACACTACTCTGCCTTTATCATCCGTATCGGTTGAAAGCCATTTTGCAATATCAATTGGCTCAACGGGTATGCTTTTATCATTACGGTCTTTTAGTGTGAGTTTATGTGCGATATACCTTTCGGCCTGGGAGCGCACTGGCTCAATATCCTTCATGCTTCGCTTCGGAGCCGTTGCCGCCACCTGTAGCTTGAGTGTTGTCCGCTCGCCAGTATACCGAGTATGTTGCGTGCGCTCTCTCACCATATCTGCAGTGACTACGCGGCCATCGTGCGGTTCGGTGACGACAAGCTTGCCGTCGTTAATGGTCAAGGCGGCGTCAATCGGCACGATTGTCAGCTGTGAGGCCACTTTTCCAGCATAGTGCCTTAGCTGCTCTTCATTGAAGCCAACCTGTAGCTGGCCAATATCTGGCTGCCGAAATAGAATAGAGAATGGAATAAAGCGCTGCCACAGCGGATACTCAACTGCATCACGCACCATGAGTTCGCTCTTCAGCTCGGCACCAGCCTCGGCAAGTGGTGATGTCACCTGCTTGTCCCCAGATTGTACCGTGAGCGAAGCGTCTTGAAATAGCGCATGTACTTTACCCGAAAGCTCTTCTTCGGTCTGAAGTGCAATTGATGCATTACCCATTCGTGCAAGCGGCAAGGCTTTCGACTGCGGATACAGGAGCTGCACTGCCACAGTCACAACAAACAAACCTATAAGACCGATCAATATCCCGCGACGATGTCGCCTCAGTACACTCTTAATAGTATCTAGCCATTTCAAGTGCCTATCATTGATAACCATAGGGTCTATTTTACCACTTGTGCTTATTTTTTGCGTTCGCGGTATTCGCCTGTCGTCGTATCTACCGAGATAACATCGCCAACTTTGATGAACGATGGGACTTTAACGGTGATGCCCGTTTCAAGCGTTGCGTCTTTGAGTACACTGCTCGTCGTATCACCCTTTACTACATCCTCGGCATAGGTCACTTCCAGGTAGAGGTTCTTTGGAAGTTCAACGTTTATCACGCGTTCGCCAAAGAACTGCAGGTTCAGTTCGTCACCTTCTTTGAGGTAACCTGATGCAGCATCAACGATATCAGCATTGAGCTCAAATTGCTCAAATGTTGCTGGATCCATGAAGTAATATAGGTCGCCGTCGGTATAAAGATACTGAACACTCTTGTTACTCACTTCGGCGCGTTCAATCTTATCCTGCCCCTTAAACGTCTTCGGAATAACGCTGCCATCAATAAGGTTCTTTAGCTTGACGTTCACGATACTGCCGCCGCGACCCATCACCTTTTGGTTATAATCGGTTACGCGGTATGGCTTGCCATCAATTTGGCAAACAACACCCTTTTTAAGATCAGTTGGTTGGTACATAGTGGAATAACCCTTCCTTAGAAATGCGACGTGACGCACATCGGTTGATATGCGCCACAACGTTTTCTAACAATTTATATATTAGTTAGATGTCACGAATGGCAATAGTGCCAAGTGACGAGCGCGCTTGATAGCAACAGCAAGCTGACGCTGCTGCTTTGCCGAAAGACCAGTCTTTGCAATTGGTTCAATCTGACCATACACGTTAATGAAACGCTGTAGTGTCTTTACGTCTTTGTAGTCAAAGTACGCAGGTGTATCTTTTTTGAATCGCTTAATAGCCATGATATTCTCCTAAAATTATTCCCTAAAAAGGAATCTCGCTTAAATCAATAGGTTTGTCGTCGATGTCTTCAATAACAACATCGTCAGACTTTTTGTTCTGGCTCTGGCCAGCGTTTGAGTAGCTCGATTGTCCACCTTGAGAATCGCCGTTAGGGCCGTCGAGGAATGTTACATCTGTTGCAACAACCTCTACCTTAGAGCGCTTCTTACCGGTTTCTTTGTCGTCCCAGCTATCTTGGCGAAGGCGGCCCTGCACGAGGCAGCGACGACCCTTTGAAAGATACTGACTAACGAGCTCACCGAGCTTTTCCCAGGCTGTCACATCAAAGAAGTCAGCCGCATCTTCTTGACCACCGCGATCAACTGCAATACTGAAGCTTGTAATTGTCTTGCCGGTTGATGTTGTGCGCACTTCAGGGTCGCGGGTAAGGCGTCCCATCAAGATAACTTGATTGATTGACTTTGCCATGGTTCCTACTCCTCTTCTTTTTCGTCGTTAGATGCAGATCGGTTCTTAGCTTCTTCAAGCGCCTTGCGGCCCTTTTCGTCAACAGTTACGAGGAGGTAGCGAAGTACTTCATCGGTAATGTTAAGGGTGTTGCTAATTTTTAGGAGCGCATCAGCTGGAAGCTTCACGTCCATATATACGTACACGGCAAAATCTTCGCGATTGATCTTGTAAGCAAGCTTTTTCTTGCCCCAGTTGTCTTCGCGGATAATTTCACCACCATGGGTCTTGATAAGGTCACGAACTTTCGTAAGTGGTGCCTCGATGTCGACCTCTAGGTCAGGGTGAATCAGAACGGTTAGTTCGTATTCTTTCATAGATTTCCTCCTCTGGAATCCTTTTGGATGCTTATGTCGCGCATAAGCCGAGTTAATAACATCTGTAATTATACTAGATTTTATCTGTTACGTCTAGCCATGCGTCTACAAAGCCCTCATGTCGTTCATGCTTGCAAAATAGCCTTATATGCGTTTAAATTATCCTCGACAATCGTCACGACATGCACCTTCCATCTCACAGAAAGTCTCACAATGACAACTGCAACAGCAACACTCGACCCTGTCCTCCAAGCCAATGGCCGACTGACCGTCGAGGAGTTCTACAAACTGGCGCAATCTCTCGCCGAGCGGCGTGGCGCCGCAGACTACCTGTCTGCCGAGCTGAAAAGCTGGCGCGATAGTGGCTTTGATACCACTAAGCTCAAGGGTGGCGTCCAGGCCCACCTAGAGAGCCTGCTCCGATCCCTGGCTCAGTGGCAGATCCGCTTCGATGGCAACTACGAGCACCTTCAAAGGACTCTGAAGCTCATCGAAGACGGCAGCGCCAAACAGCACGCCGACGACACCATCATTGCACGCACACTCGTGGACTGGTGCAAGAACTTCCCAGCACTAGCCGGGGAAATCTAAGCCCGTCATCCTAGAAGTTTAAGAGCCCGCCTCCTTCTTGGATGGCGGGCTCTTACCTTTTCAAGACGCACTAATTACTCAGTCGCAAGATCGTCCATACTATTAATAAGTACGTCACGCGGTCGCGAACCGTCAGCAGCACCGATCACGCCCTGCTCTTCCATCTCTTCGATAATACGAGCCGCACGAGCATACCCAATGCGCAGCCGGCGTTGCAATAGGCTCGTACTTGCCTTGCGGCTTTCTATCACGACGCGAAGTGCATCTTTATACATATCGTCACCACTACCAGCATCAAAGTCCATCACCACGCCGCCCTTACCGTTCAGCTGGACTGGCTGCGAAACAATTTCATCATTATATTGCGGCGCAGACTGCATACGCAGATGATCTGTAATTTTCATCACCTCTTCGTCCATCACCCATGCACCCTGGATACGCTTTGGCTTGTTCATACCAGAGGTAAGCATTAGCATGTCACCCTGTCCAAGCAGCTTCTCGGCACCCACTTGGTCGAGAATCGTGCGACTATCCACCTGCGAGGCAACCGTAAAGGCGATACGCGCTGGCACATTGGCCTTAATAAGACCGGTGATGACATCGACAGACGGACGTTGCGTAGCAAGCACGAGGTGAATACCAACCGCTCGAGCCTTTTGTGCAAGACGCACAATCAACGCTTCAACGTCGCGTGCTGCAACCATCATCAGGTCAGCCAACTCATCGATAACAATAACGATGTACGGCATTGCCCCGTCATCAACCTGCTGTGCGTTACCATCTTCATCTTCAATAGAAATTTTCTTACCACCAGATTCAAGTTTCTGGTTGTAACTCTTGATGTCGCGAAGTTTTTCTTCAGCGAGCAATTTGTAGCGTCGCTCCATCTCGTTCACCGCCCACTTAAGCGCGCTAATCGTCTTTTCAGGTTCTGTAATAACAGGAGTAAGGAGATGTGGAATATCCTCGTACGGCGCCATTTCCACTTGCTTCGGATCGACAAGGATCAACTTCATTTGGCTTGGGCTGTTACGATACAAAAGACTCGTAAGGAGCGTGTTGATCATGACCGACTTACCAGACCCAGTCTGACCAGCAATTAAAAGGTGGGGCATCTTATTGAGCTCGCCGACCACAGCCTCACCCGAAATATCCTTACCAATCGCAAAACTAAGCGGCTCATGACCATGCTTCCACTGCTTGCTCGTAAGAATACCGTACAGACGAACGTCCGCTGCTTTACGGTTTGGCACCTCGATACCGACTGCACGTTGGCCAGGGATCGGCGCTTCAATACGAAGCGACTGCGCAGCCAGGTTAAGGGCGATATTGGTTTCAAGCGCAGTAATACGCGTCAGCTTAACACCACTCGGTGGACGAAGTGTATACTGCGTTACCTTCGGCCCAATATTAGCACCCTCCATCTCAACATCAATGCTAAATTCGCTCAACGTATCACGAATTGTCTGAGCATTTTGCTGCACATCACCAGCATCAGCCGGAGATTGCTTTTTCTCAAGCAGTTCAACACTTGGTGCACGCCAATTCGGGTCGTTCACTGACACTAAAGCAGACTGCTCTTCGGCACCTTTGTCACGTATGACGCTTCCTCGCAGGCTTGAACGGTGCGCGGATTTTTTCTCTTCTTTTTTAAGTTCGGCGGCGTCGAGCATCGGCACGCCAGCATTGAGCTTGATCTCAGCCATTGGCGCGGCCACTTTCGGCTCCTGCGTAGCCGCTGCGGTACGCATCACCTTCACGTTGGCATCTTGTTCCGCCATGTCACGGCGAGATAACTCCCATAATTTCTTAATAACCGTAATTGGCGAGATGCGTAGAACAAAGAGTGCGGTAATACAAATCAAAAGCACATATACAAATGCAGCCACCCCACTATCAACTAGCGCCAGCATGGCACTGTTGGCAATATCACCGATAAAGCCACCGGTCGTCTTACCTTCCGCACTCTTCATAAGCCCGAACAGCCCAGCAAACCAGACTATCATCAAAAAAGCAGCAAACTTAACAACAAATGAGATTCGATTATTGTCAGCGCGAAAAATCTCAACCGCAATGTAGACAAATAGAAGCGGCAAGATGTACATCGCGTATCCCACTGTATTTATCGCGGCCTGATGAAGCCATTCAAGAATAGGTCCACCCGCTCCAAACCAGGCAACGACAAATAAAATAGAGATGGCTATCAGAAAAACAGCCCCGACCTGTGCCCAGAATCCATCTGGCAAGCTATGCTGTGGTGCTGCTTTAACAGGAGCTTTTTTGCGTGTTGATTTTCTCTTTTGTGCCATAAACTGTTCTTATTATATGCGCTTTCGCGACTGATTGATATGGCATATTATAGCAAAAATTACAATATTTTGCAAGAGGCTTATGCTAGCGTCACAGACTCTTCACCAGCCTCCGCAAAAGACTCAGCCTGCGGACGGCGATACTTCAAGATAAGTACGATCATGACGATATAAAATGCAATCCATGCAGCGCACATTATGGCGTAGAGCGTGTCTTTCACTTCAATGGCATATAGAAGTGAAATTGACTGCACTGCCGCCCAGGTCGTCCAGGTGGTCAAGCTTAATTCGTCCGACTGCTTAGTCTGAATTAGCTTACGAAGCTGCGGCACTCCAGCAGAAATTGCCACGATAGAACCGAGGATATACAAAATGTGAATAAGGGGCATGTGTTTCTCTGTTTATATTTGCTTGATGTATTAGTACAATAATAACATAAGAACTATAATAATGCAACCTTTGACGACCTTGGTTCGGGCAAGTACAGCGATTGACAAACCTGCGTTATTATACTAAATTATAGTGACCTGAAAGCAGCCTGTTTTCAGGGGGTACTCGTTGAGATCTCGACAAGGAGCGGACATGGATCCGAACTGGCCTTTGCTCATCACTGGAATCGTAGCTGGCGTCATTATCGGCGCCATCATTCACCGCAAGCAGCGCAACAACAAGAAGTTTGAGCGTGAATACATGCGTCGCCAACTCCAACGTTTGAATGAAGGTAGCCCTGCCCTCATTCCAGCCCCGAAGCGGCGCACCGTCTTTGGTGGCAATCGACGCCAACCAGGCACCTCGCGGCGGCGTGGTAACTCATCTGCTTCACCCGCGACCAGCACTCCAGGTTTTTGGGGTGGTGGTAGCGATAATAGCGGTGGCTGCGATAGCGGGAGCAGTACTGGTGACAGCTGCAACTAATCGATCTCGACCATCCCATGGAAGGCATGGGCGCCGAATACAGCAGTACATCTGTATTCGGCATCTTCCAAAGAGTATCGCTGGTACGTTTTGGAAGGTAAAAAATACCGCCTGTAGTAGGCGGTATTTTTTATTGACACGTAATGATTAGTACGGGCGGCTATCCTGAGCTTGGCGTGACTTAGTGTCATTTGCCTCAGTGTCAGGCACTTGCGGTGCGGGGAATTTTTTTGGTTCCGGGCGTGGACCACGATTATCGTTGCCACGGCGCTGCGGGCGACCTTCACCACTTCCCTGCGCCTGGCTTTGGCCCTGCGCACGGTTCTGACCACCACCGCCGCCACCGATTTCATTGATCACTGGGATCACGATCGGTGTACGTCGTGTCTGATCGTAGAGAATATGGGTAATCTCATCCTTGAGCTCCTTCTTCAGGACATCCATGTCGATACGCTTACCACCAATACGCGCAACTTTCTGCTTGAGGTACTGACGAATCATGCCCATAAGCTCCTCGCTATCACGTAAGTAGATAAAGCCACGGGAGATAATGTCCGGGCTCGTCATAAGACGACCGCTGCCACGCGCAAGTGTCAGCACAACCACGAACATACCTTCAGCTGCCATGTGGATACGATCCTTCAAGACAACTTCCGACACGACTGCGCCGCTGTCATCGTACATGTTACCACCAACCTGGATACGACCGTTCTTGCGTGCGCCATCGACGTCGATTTCTATCACGTCGCCGCTGTCACATACAAAGATGTTATCGCGCGGGATACCAGCTTCTTTTTCCGCAAGCTCAGCGTTGTGGACAAGCATGTGGAATTCTCCGTGAATCGGCATATAGTAAGTTGGATTAAGGGCATTCAAAAGCTTCACGTGATCATCGTAGTAGCCGTGACCAGAAAGGTGGAGTGGACCAACACCGGTAAGGTGCGTCTTGCCGTTCTGGATAACATCACTACCTTCGCGCATCAGACCGTCAACCGTACGAGTAACGTACTTTTCGTTACCAGGAATGGCGTTTGAGCTAAAGACAATAACATCAGAGTTTTTGATCTTGATAAACTTGTGTGAACCGGTCGCCATACGGTTAAGCACGGCATTAAATTCACCCTGCGAACCAGTACAAACGATCGTCACTTTACCATCAGGTAATTTCACGACGTCTTCCATCTTCACGACAACGTCTTTAGGAATCTTGATGACGCCAGCACGAAGGGCTACTTCGAGGTTCTGGATCATTGAGTAACCAGCAAAGGCAACCTTACGATCGTGCTTTTTAGCTTCTTCCAAGATCACCTGCATACGGTGGATCTGAGATGAGAAACAGCTCAAAATAAGACGGCTATTTGGATACTTGTCCATCACCTGCCCCATTGATACCTGAATATCAAACTCACCGTGCTCATGGCCACCTTCTGACTCACAGTTGGTTGACTCGTTCATAAGCATCAGGATGCCTTCTTTACTTGCGATTTCAGTCATGCGCTCGAGGTCGAACTTCTTACCATCAACCGGTGCGTCTTCGAAGCGCCAGTCGCCAGTGTCGATAAGAACGCCGAGTGGCGTGCGAATGACCACAGCAGTCGCATCTGGAATTGAGTGGTTAACGCGAACAAGTTCAATGTTGAAGCTATCACCAAGCTGCACGCGCTCGTGCGCCTCAGGGTCAAGCTCGTTATACTCTGGTTCAAAGCCACTAGTTGCCTCTTCCATGGTGCGCTTTACCATACCGAGTGTAAACTTACTTCCGTAAACTGGAGCAGGAATTTTGTCGATAATGTGACGGAATGCACCAATGTGGTCAAGGTGGCCGTGCGTAAAGACAACACCGCGAATTTTGTGCTTGTTTTCTTCGAGGTAGCTAATGTCAGGTGTAATGTAGTTAATACCTGGGTAGTCTGAGCCTGGGAACAAGAAACCCATGTCGATCACAATAATGTCATTGTCGTATTCGATCGCCATACAGTTCTTGCCAATACCCATTTCACCGAGACCGCCGATTGGCATGATTTTTAGCTTGGGTGCATTGCTGCCGCGCGGTTGACGCTTTTGGTCGGCAAGACTAAACTGACGACCTTGGTAGCCATTGTAGATAGACTTGTTAACCGGCACGTTGATAACGTGCTGACTAGCCCGAACGTTGACGTTCTCACTAGTGCGACGCTGGGCGCGAAATACTTCACCCTTGCGTGTTGTCGTGCTGTTAAGCACGGTATTGGTTGATTTTGGACGCTGTTGTTGCTGCGGACGCTTGTTTTGATCGTCTGCTTGCGTGTTACCGAGTCTTCGTTGACCCATAATGTATTATTTCTCCTTTGTTTTGAAATAAATTATATATGCAAAATAAAATACGAGGAGAGGGGTTTATCTGATAATGGCAGCCGTTACCCTCTTTGTAAGTAGGTCAAGTATAGCAAAATTATGCCTCGTTCGCAAGTGATACCCGCTTTACCATCTCTGGCACTCGTAAAAAATCCTCAATAAGTGTCTGCCGCAAGCTGCCATTGTATAGCGCGGCTGCCGGATGATACAGCGGTACGATCAGCCACTCAAGCTCACGGCCATCGTGATACTTTACTGCTTTATGAACCGCATGACCATGCACTTGGCTAATCTTCGCCTCAGGCAAAAAATACTCCATACTGTGACGACCGAGCGTGATTACTACTTTTGGATTAATAATTTCGAGCTGTCGTAGCAAATACGGCCAAAACGCTTTCTTTTCCGCAGGGAGCGGATCACGGTTATTCGGCGGGCGGTACTTCACGATGTTCGTAATGTATACATCGCCACGCTCCATCCCCGCCTGACCAAGCATTTCGTTAAGGAACTTCCCGGCCGCGCCGACAAAAGGCTTCCCTTGTAGATCTTCGTTTTTCCCTGGAGCCTCGCCGATAATGACGATATCCGCATTCGCATTACCATCACCTAATACTAACTGTGTCGCCTGCGCAGCTAGATCAGGGCAAATATTCCTGGCGATAATCTCTTCCGCCAAATGATCGAGCCGGGCCTGCGTATCCATCAGCGACGCTTATCCAGACGTCGTTTTATAGCTCGCCACACCTTAGGCGCCACCCACTGGAGGAACTTGAGAAATATGGCTGATTTAAGTAATTTTCCAAACATAGTACCTCTATTATAGCGCGCTTTCAGCCATGTTTGTAGTCTCGGCATATGAGTATTTAAAAAGAAACAGGCCCCCGCAGCCACTAGGCGACGGGGGCAGTTTCTTTCCGCTAGATGAAGGAATGAACGTGTGTAGTTAACACGCGCGCACCAAGTACATCTTCGACGAAATTGAACAGTGCCAACGGATCAGTCTTCAGCTCCCGGTAGCCGGCAGCGTCTGGCTCAAGCTCCCTGACACGGTGGCGAAGCTGTTCTATCTCGACCTTGTGGCGCTCGGCCACCTGAGTAGCCGCCTCGCGCCGCTGCTTGATTACAGATTGGAGCGCCACGATACGCCGATTCATCGTCTTCACCTCTTGGGTGAACGCAATGCAATCTTTGCATTCGACGGGCGGTTCCACGACCACAGCCAAGGCAGCTTCCTGCGACGAAGCATCCACCTCCGCCGCAAGTTCAAGCATCGCCTCTAAATCAGCACCACGAGCTCGCGACTGCGCTTCCGTCACGGCAAGTGCCGTTTGCAAGCGTGCAATCATCTGCCATGCATCAGCCAGCTGCTCGGGTACTTCATCGGCCTCGATGTCTGCCTGGTCAACCCAGGCAGACAAGCCCACTCTCACCACACGCACCGCGTCGCGCACTACATGAATCTCTTCGGGAGGATCCCGAAAGAGTTCGTTGAGTACGTCGACCTGCGGGCCATGCCCTAGCATGACCGACAGATATGCCAGCAAATTGTTATTGCCTGCATCGAGCCAGCGATTACGCCCTTCAAGGTACGCAATAACCTGCTGTACAACACCTGGCTTGCTCATTTCACTCCTCATGTCTTGCGGATAAGAAACTTGTATATCATATACTAAAATCGTACAGCTGTAAATAAAAAGAAAGCCTCTTTTTGAGGCTCTCTTTTGGGGCGATTCGCTACTGCGTGTCTTTGATACTAAGACTCAAACGGCCGCGCTCGTCGATACCTGTCAACTTAACGTTGATGATCTGGCCTTCGTGAAGCACATCTTCGACCCTCTCGACGCGCTCGTCTGAGAGCTGTGAAATATGCACCATGCCATCAATACCAGGCATGATGTTAATGAAAGCGCCGAAGTCTTTGATGCTGACCACTTTACCTTCATAAATCTTACCGACTTCCGGCTCTTCTGTTAGCGACTTAATCCAGTTGATTGCCTTTTCGATATTGCTCGTATCGCTTGCGGCAACAGTAATCAAACCGTCTTCCTTGATGTCGATCTGTGCACCGGTCTCGGCAGTAATCTTGTTAATCACCTCTCCGCCCTTACCAATGACCGCACCGATTTTATCGGGGTTGATCTTGATCTTTTCGATTCGCGGAGCGTATGGGCTAAGCGTTGTTTTTGGCGCTGCGAGTGTTGTGAGCATGTGTGCCAAGATGTGCGCACGGCCAGGCTTCGCCTTTTCAAGCGCTTGGCGCAAAATCTCAACAGGCAAGCCATGGACCTTCATGTCCATCTGAATCGCGGTAATACCCTTTTCGGTACCAGTGACCTTGAAGTCCATGTCACCAGCGAAGTCTTCCGCGTCGGCGATGTCGCTCATGACATATGGCGTATCGCCGTCCATCATGAGACCCATAGCAATACCAGACACTGGTCGCTTGAGCGGTACACCGGCGTCCATGAGCGCAAGTACCGAGCTACACGTAGCAGCCATTGAAGTTGAGCCATTTTGACTCATGATTTCCGTTACGCTGCGAATGGCGTACGGGAATTCTTCTTCAGTTGGTAGCATTGGCAGTACGGCGCGCTCAGCGAGGTAGCCATGACCAATCTCGCGTCGTCCCGGAGAGCCAAGGCGGCGAACTTCACCAACGGTGTAACCTGGAGCATTGTAGTGGTGCATATAACGGCGCTCACCGTCATTCACTTCCATCGTATCAACAAGTTGCGCGTAGCTTAGTGGCGCTAAGGTTACGATGTTCATTCCCTGTGTCACGCCGCGAGTAAAGAGCGCTGAACCGTGCGTGCGTGGCAGAATACCAACTTCGCTTGAGAGTTGGCGGATTTCATCAAGGCGACGACCATCTGGACGAAGGCCGTGCTCGACAATTCCTCTTCGGACGTCCTTGTGAAGCGCCATCGTGAAGGCTTCGTCATATTCACCGCGGAGCTCTTTGTAGTCGTCTTCGCCGACTTGTTCGATCATTGCAGCGTGGAATTCATCACGAAGCGTTGCAACAAGTTCGTTGCGCTCAGGGTATGGCTTGCGAAGATCTTCGCCTATCTTACCGTTCATCCAGGCATCAACCGCAACTTGAATCTCTTCATTCGGTAGCACGAGTTCGTATGGAAGTGCCGCAACGCCAACCTTGGCAGCAAGCTCTTTTTGAGCGGCAATTGCCGGCTGGAACGCTTCGAACGCCCAGGCGAGCGCCTCGGCGACCACTTCCTCGGATACTTCATTGGCACCAGCTTCAACCATCGTGATGCCGCTTTCAATACCAGCGACCACAAGGTCAAGGTCACTCTCGTCGCGTTCTTCAGGTGAGGCAAAGGCCTTGAACTCACCGTTTACCTGCGCCACGCGAAGACCAGCCACTGGACCGTCAAATGGTGCACCGGTCAGCATGAGCGCCGTAGATGCAGCAATCATCGCTACCATGTCTGGGCGGAAAGTTGGATCCATTGAAAGGACACTGGCAACATTCTGCACTTCCTGGCGGTAGCCTTTAGGAAAGAGTGGACGAATCGGGCGGTCAATCAGGCGACCGATCAAAATCGCTTCATCACTTGGGCGACCTTCACGCTTGATAAAGCGGCTGCCGCTCATCTTGCCAGCTGCATAAAACTTTTCTTCATAGTCGATACTGAGCGGAAAATAATCCATGCCGCTCATCGGCTTCTTGCCAACCATAGCGGTGCCAAGCACAACTGTTTCGCCGTAGGTCACTAGCACTGAAGCTGAGGTGCGAAAACCGACACGGTTAACTTCAAGCTTGAGCGGGCGACCGCAAAGTTCAGTGGTAACAGAAATAATATCCTTACCAGTAGGGTTGATTGTAGACATAGTATGTCCTCCTTTTTTGTTTACTCGCCTTATTATGTGAGCGATAAGTAACGGGTACAGGAATTTGTGAACAACAAATTTCTCTATCCACCACTTACGTCGCTCTTGTAGCGAGTGATGTTTTTATTATACCACCGACGGAGCAGTATCGCGCTGGCCACTTGACTCTCTATTCAGCTGCCACAAACGGATTATCGATATCGCCGACAAAAAAGTTGCCAGTTGTATGCGAACCAATTGACACCGTACCGCCGATCGGTGTTGGCGCAGGAGCCGCGCTAAACGGCGTTCCAACTCGTTTACCATCGTTATAAAGCGTCAAGTTGCCATCTTCCCAAATAACCGCCACGTAGTGCCATTTGCCATCATTAATAGTCTGTGTGTCAAATGTTGCGCTATAGTTCCCTTGGAAACCAGCCGTCAGCCTGCAGCCCGTTATCCAAAACGGGGCGTCGGCACCATTATTCACACCCCGCGACATAATATTCACACATGCCTGGCTAGGGGCAACCCTGATCCAGGCTGCCTTTACATATAACGACCCACCAAGACTCGCGGTTGTTTCAACGCGGGTGGCGCCATTGAATCGCATAGCACAACCCCTGCCCGTCGGGGTGTCGGTCGCCCATGTTGGCGTGCCAGGTGCATTGCTAATCATGACCGTATCAGTGGTCTGCGGCGTGCCATTGTTTTTTACAGTACCGCCACTACACTCGTCAAAGGACCAGTCACCCGTAGCATTTATTCCGTATTTCGAATGGATCTGACGCTCAAATGCCATTGCGCTCGAGAGTCGCGCACGCTCCTGAATGCCGTTATAGGCAACAATAGTAATAGCTGCGAGAATACCGATAATGACAATCACTATAAGTAGTTCTACGATCGTAAAACCAGTCTGGTACCCACGCCTTTTCATTACTCTCATTAAAGCACTTGTTCTTATCGAGAGCAAGGCAAGATCCGACTTTACATCACCCCTACTGTAGCTCTTAAGGCACGGCTATATTTCGAATATTATCCGATCAAGATTTGCCCTTAGGCGCTCAATACGGCGGACTGGTGTCATCTGCTCGCGAAGCTGCGTGCGCGATAGTTTTGCCTGCGTCGTGAGATCACGAACATGGAGACTACACAAAAGATCTGCACAGCACAAATACGACCGCGAGCTTCTATCGCTACGATCAAAAGTTATCACCGCCGAGTTCGAGCCGCGCTGCCAGGTTGAGCAGAAATCGCAGATAACCGCCTCAATTCGGCCAGTCATACTGCTTGCCTTCCTCGCCTGAAAACGAAACGGGATCACATGCAAAGTATTTAGTTCCGCTATCAACACCCCCTGCGAACGATGACGATCCGTAATAGCGACGAAGTCTCTTTCACTCCAATCCATCACCCTATCGGAAATAAATTTCAATTCACTACGTAACTTCTTCTTGATACCAAACTCATCAAGTAAACTTTCGAGAGTACTCTTTGTTATCTGTTGCACGAGTTAATTATCCGCTCTGCCCTGATTTATTGTTGCAAGTATATCTGCCTTCATATACGTATGATACACTAAACATACTATGATCCCCCGGGATCCTCTACGCGTACACGTTCGGACGTGCCGAACCGCTAGCGCCTTAATGAATAAAACAAATTATTAGGAGTAGCTATGATAAAACGACGAATTGCCGTGCGCGGTGTTGCGTACGAAAATGGAAAAATTTTAAGCGTTCTTCATAAAGACCACGAAGGAAATCCAGCCAATTTTTGGGCTATCCCGGGCGGCGGACTCGATCCAGGCGAATCACTCACTGATGGACTATACCGCGAAATGATTGAAGAAACAGGCACTGAGCCAAAGATCGGCCGATTACTTTTCGTGCAGCAATTTATGTTCGAGAACCGACTAGGTGAAGTTCGAGAAGAGCTCGAATTCTTTTTTCAACTTGAAAATCCCGAAGACTACAGAACGATCGATCTAAGTCAGACGACGCATGGCACCGTTGAACTTACTGACTGTACTTTTGTCGATCCACGTCGAACAAATATAATGCCGACTTTTTTCCAGACGATTGATCTTGAGAGTTATTGCACGAGCGAGAAGCCAGTCTTTATATGGAATGAGCTGCCCGCCACGGTTAACGCTAGCTAAATACGCTCGATTTCAATGCCAAGCACACCATACTTTTCTTGATCTTCGACGCTATAGTACGCAAGTATTTGCTCGGTAAGTTCGTCGGCACTCCGACCGCCGAACTTACGAGGATCATTGTAGCTAAACATATCACTGAAGTTAGCGTAGCGCAGCAAGCCAACTACTTTTGTGTGCACAGTTCGAGACGAATCGTCCAAGTGGCTAAAGATGAGTTCATCGCCAAGCTGCACTTTTTGTCGTTTGTCATCAAACAGTCGTGATTCAATTGTTTTTCGACCATCTGCAATCATAGCAAACGGAACATCGGACAATTTCATAGTATGTGTCATGCCTGCAAGTATAGCCGACTAAAAAGAAAGCCTCAATAAAAAACTCCGCAATTATTTGCGGAGTCCTAGTGTGGCGACAACAGCTTTGTACTGTTCAAAGTTTTTACGCTCGAGATACTTCAAAAGGCGCTTTCGCTTCCCAACCATTTGGATAAGTCCGCGACGAGCCATGTGGTCGTGCTTATTAGCCTTGAGATGCTCTGTCACCTCTTTGATACGAGCAGTCAAGATTGACACCTGAGCCTGTGGGCTACCGACGTCGCTCTTTGAAACCTGAGTCAAAGCAATTGCCTGTGATTTGTTCTCTTTAGTAATCATCTCAGTGATTGTACCAGTATTTGAGGGGTTTTTCAAGTCCTAGCTGGTCACGCCGAAATCGGCCAGCGTTTGAGCATCGGCAATATCCCACTCGGCAATACTCGTGCGACGAAGCTGTGTACAGTAAGCGCCCGTGGCAAGCGTCGCGCCGATATCACTCGCCAAGCTACGAATATACGTACCACTCGATACATGCGTGCGAATTTTTAGCTCAGGGTACGTATAGTCGACGAGCTCAAGGCTATAAACATTTACTGTACGTAGTGGAATTTCCACCTCTTGCCCATCGCGCGCCAACTTATAAGCTCGTTGGCCATCAATCTTGATGGCACTAAAGATCGGTGGGCGCTGCTGAATCTCACCCGTCCATTGTTTCAGCGCCGCTTCAACCTCTTCGCGCGCTGGCTGCTTGTCGGAAATGTCAGTCACCTCACCCTCTGGATCACCAGTCGTACTGGTTTGCCCCAGGCGAACCGTTGCTTCGTACACCTTATCGAGCTTGGTGTAGTGCCCAGCATTTTTACACTCTTTACCGATAACAAGGATCATAAGTCCGGTTGCAAACGGATCCAGCGTACCCGTGTGGCCAACTTTTACTTTCTTGCCAGCAGCCTTACTAAGCACGCGTCGCACACGTGCGACCACACCAAAGCTTGTCATCTCGGCAGGCTTGTCGATAAGAATAATTCCATCTGTCATATCCTATCCAGTATACAAGATTTACGAAAAGGACAACTGAGTACTGCCGCCAACCACTAAAACTAGCTACGGCCCGGCCGTCCACGCCCACCACGTCGAAGTCGTAACATAGTACCCATACGCCCATGTGTGAGGGTCGCTCATTCCCTGGCATGCGGTTGTTTCGTTAATACCTACATTACCGAGATTCTGCATGCCTCCATTCGAGCTATGCACAAAAGAATTCCCCGACTTACTCCGCGCGAGCACTCTAAATATCTTTTGTCCTGATGCCGTTTCAACACCCGTACAGTAATACAAGTTGCTCACCGTTGTCATATACGCACCCCTTGAGGCCGGAAAAGTGAAACCGGTAAATAGTGTTGAGTTCCCTGTACTTGTGCCACCCGAACGAGTCGCCCCCGCAACCGGAAAATCACCCGCATCCGCAGCCGCTAGCTGGATCTTTTTCGCAAAATTAGCGAGGTCACTCTGAATAGTTGTGTCGTTTGCCCTACTTTGGATGCCGTTATATGCCACGATGGTAATAGCAGCAAGAATACCGATAATGACAATCACTATAAGGAGCTCGACAATAGTAAATCCCGCTTGTGGTTTTCTCATATCCTTCATGATAGCACCCTAGAGCAAGAAGAGTCACCACCTCACTCTCACCAGGTGGTGCTATAGTTGGAGTATGAAAAAGATTATTTTTGGCATCTTCGCCCATCCTGATGACGAAGCCTTTGGGCCAAGCGGCGCACTCCTTATGGAGACCAAAGCTGGCGCAGAGCTCCACCTTATAACGCTCACGAGTGGCCAGGCGGGCACCAACCCGGATAATCACCCTGATCTCGGCACTCTTCGTACACAAGAATGGCATACGGCCGGTACACTGCTCGGCGCAACCAGCATGCATGCTCTAGGATTTAAGGATGGTCAACTCGACAACGCCTCCCTCCTAGAGGCGGCCCAACGAATTGAAAGCATTGTAAGTGAAGTATTAGCTCAGCACCACAGTAACCTTGAAATTGAATTCATGACCATGGATACCAATGGCATCACTGGCCATATTGACCATATCGTGGCATCACGTGCCGCCCTCCTCGCCTTTTACCGCCTTAAAGAGAAAGACAGTCGCCTCACGCGTATTAGGCTCGCTTGCCTACCACTTTCCGTGATGCCAACCGCTGATATTACGTGGCTTTTTGCCGACGCTGGGCGTCCGAACGACGAAATCGATGAAATCGTTGATGCTCGCCACTTACGCGACGAGATTATCACAGTCATGCGCGCCCATCACACGCAGCGCGCCGACTATCAAACAAATCTCGCCCGTCAGGGCGAGATGCTTGGCATGAATTACTTTATCGTTAAATCCTAGAGCTTATTGTCCGGGAATCCGGAACTGGCCAGGGTTTGGTGCTGGTGGCTGCTGCGGAGCTTCCGGAGCGGCCGATCCAAAAATATCACCAAGCTTATCGGCTGACACCGCACCACTTGGCCCCTGCATAGTACTGAGATCAGGCAGCGGTGGCAACGGAGGAAGCGTAGAAAAATCCGGCATCGGAGGCATGCTCGGCATTACTGGCGCAGGCACAGTCTCAAATGATGGCTGAGGATCTGATTGAGGCACTTCAGCTGCTGGTGAATTACTAAGAGCTGCTTCAACTGCCGCGCGCGCTTCGTCGTGCTGCGCCCGGTTTTGCTGGTCAATATCGGCTAACGTTGGTGCTGGAGACGAAACTGGCTCCTCTGGCTGCACACTAACTGGCTCAAGCGATGCGGCATGTACCGTCGCTTGCGCAGTAGGCTCAACTGCTGCGGCAAAAGGATCAACGCTCGCAGGCTCATCATCCCCTTTAGCTGCAGCATTTAGTGGAGATTGGAATGTTGGCTGTGAATCACCGACGTAATCCCCTGCTCCATGAGTCAGGATTGTTCGATTACGATCATCTTGCTCTTCGCGGCGGCGATCATCGGCGGCCTGTTCGGTCGTGGCGTTAAGCGTGCCACCAAGTTCCGGCTCGCTTGATTGAGACTGTGTGCTGCTTACTGCTATGCTAAGCGGTTCCGCCTCGGCGGCCTGCGCTACTTCATCAGTTGCACTTGCAATATCTTGCTGAAGTTCAGCTACTGAGGGCAAATCTGCAGATGCGGCTGCCTTTGTAGCCTCAAGTTGCTCAGCTAGCTGGTCTTCGGCTACGCGTGCAGCTTCTTCCTGCTTTTCAGCAATGGCCTCAGCGCCAACTGCTTCAATATCACCACTCTTTTCATGAGAGATTGAAAGCGAGCCATCGTCCTTCTTTTTAGGGGTTGGCTTTTTAGCTTCAGGAGCTGTTTTATCGAGTTTCGTTGACTGGCCTTCTTCAAGATTAGTCGTACCATCGCCACTAGTCGGTGGAGTAGTTGTATCGTCATCCCTTGGGCCAATTTCATGCGCTTCTTGTAGCTTCGCGGCAATAAGCTGCTGATTAGCGCCAGCTGCCATCAACTGTGCTGCCATCGTCATAACTCGAGACGACGTACGATTATTACTAAAACGGTCTGTTGCCGCGACAATACCGGTCAAAAATGCCGTTGCTGTTGGCTCATCGAGCGCAACTTTGTCTGTTTTGAGCGCTTCACTAAGGCCTACAAGCATTTCACTGAGGCTGCTGGCATTGTCGTCGTGCCAACTAAGACTCCCTAGATCACTCATCTCGTCACCCGCAGTCAGGGTCGCAACCGTTGCATCGTGCAAAATCCGCCCATGTGCAGCAAGCGCAGTATCGAGGTGGTCTTTATTTTTCACGCCAAGTGCAATCACGAGTTCAACGTTGTAGTCACCCTGGCTAAAGTCAAGGTCATCACTACTGATAGTTGTGCGATACGGCGTAATGAAAATCTTTACCACATCACCCTCTACCTTGTAACGTAGATGATCAGCCTTCTCTTTGTCGAGGGCGATGATGAAATCACGTAAACTATCGACACTATTTTCGAATGTTTTTTGAGGATCAAGGAACGTAATAGCTGGAGGCAACTCGCCACTTACGACGGCCGTAGCATGCTTATTGAGCTTATTGAGCAGTAGTGTCAAGCCGAGTGCAGCCGACAGCTCATCGACCGATGGATCGGTACTCACAGTCACTAAAATATTGGTCGAATTTTTGATTCGCTCAACAATCTGCTGCTTGACGTTAGTCCCTTCATTCATGTGGGTAGTTTCCTAGTTATGTATACGTGTTTATGTCTTTTTAGAGTTTGCTGTCACTATACCATAAGTAGTTTCACATCGTCAACAAGTGCAGCCGCTTTACTTTTTGACGTTTTTCCCCTATAATCACTCGTTGATTGTATATATAAATCTTATAAGCAAAAGGAACACCATGCCAATCATCAAATCAGCCATCAAACGAGCCAAACAAACTATCGTTCGCCGCGAACGTAACGTTGGTATCAAGCGCGATATCAAAGAAGCAACCAAGGCATTTCTTGCAAAGCCAACAGCTGAAGCTCTTTCAAAAGCTCACAGCGAACTTGATACTGCCGTGAAGAAAAAACTTCTTAAGAAAAACACTGTTGCTCGTCGCAAAGCTAGTCTTGCGAAGGTTGCTAAAGATGCTGGCGTAAAGCTTGTGACTACTAAAAAAGCTGCCGCTCCTAAAGCCGCTGCAAAAGCAGCTACCAAGACTGCTGCAAAACCTGCCGCTACTAAAAAGCCGGCTGCAACAAAAGCTGCCGCAGCCAAGAAACCAGCTGCGAAGAAGCCTGCTGCGAAAAAAGCTGACAAGTAATTCTGCCGCCAACCTAAAAATACGCCGATAGCTCGGCGTATTTTTTTATATAGTAGCCGTCTTAAGAAGTGCGCGTTCGATCAAAAGCCATGGCTCAGCTACTGATGTTTTCATCGCCCTGTCGGCCTCTGCAAATGCGTGAATCACCTTTTTGCTCCCTGTTGCGCCAAGTCGCTTGGCGTGCGAGCCGAGCTTCGAAACAGCATACGGGTGCGCGCCGATATCTTTTGCGATCTCGGCACTTGGCTTATCGCCGAGCGCAAGCGCAAGCAGCTGCACCGTCTGCCCTGACAGTAACCCAAACACGCGGTAAGGATCTTCGCTAAGCTCAAGCGTGGCAATCATGTGCATGACACCCTTTGAATCACCGCGAAGCGCCGTTTCGAATAGATTAAAGACATTTTCGGTCGGGCTAAGCTCAATGACGTCTTGGATAACTTCGGGTGTGACCTCGTCGAGCACAGCAAGCTTTTCTAGTGCACGATATATCGCCCATTGGTCGACGCCAACTCGAGCTACTACCAAACGAGTGCTGGCAGCATCGAGTGCCAGTCCAAGAACCTCAGCCTCCGTCTGAGCCCATTTCTCGGCCAGTGCGCCATCACGCTCACCCCATGGCTTAAATTCTTCGGCACGTGCTACTTTTTGTATATCTTTATACGTTTTCGTACGCTTGTCAGGCTTTGGTTCGACAAGTACCAGATGCACGTCATCGGATACTCGCGCCAGCCAGTCGCTGAACACCGGCCAAATTGCTTTATTTTCCGATAAGCCTTTTATTACAACTAATCGTTCGGCTGCAAAGAGTGTACCACCCATTACAAGATCGGGTAGTTGCTTCAACTCAAGTTCGCTGCCGTCAATTTGCTCGGCCCTACCACCAAAAGCACCTACGATGTTCCGAAGCGCCCGTTCAAGCTCAAAGCTATTCTCACCAGTCAGTAGTGTAATCATTCCTCTTATTGTACGGCATGCGAGCGAGTGGCGCTACCAACATGGCATTGCTAATCATATAAATATATTGTAGAATATACATTACTGCACCTTGTCACATACCCCTTCGAGAACGGCGCTTTGCGGATTGTATCAATCCTCAGCGCGCCGTTTTTGATAGCCAGCCATTATAGAGGCCAGCTAGCGGCAGTATAAGAAAGGAGTCCAGCTACTATGGCCAGACTCTTTAACGCATCGTACGGTCAGATGACCGAGTTCATTAAGGCACTTGCAGTTGCCGGTTTTACAGCCGAACAAATGAAAGTACTCATCACCAACCCCGAGCGTACACACCAGTGGGTGCAATGGCTCGATGAAGCTGAGCGATCAAATTGTGACACGAATCTCCCGATTCATAAAGTGTTCACACGTGATACATCTCTGGCTAATACCCTGAGAAAAAACGACATCTTGACACTCGGCGAACTCGCCGACTGCACTGTCGAAGAGCTGTGCAACATTCGGCATATCAGTGGTGGTCGGGTGAAGGTAATTCAAGAAATGCTTGCAGGCTACGGCCTGCAACTCTCGAGGAATATCAATAACGGTGCACGGCGCGTCATGTCGTACAACTCGGCAATACCATCGTGCCGACGTGATCGAATCGGGGACAAGCCGATTACGGCATTCGTGCAGATCGAGCGGAATGACCTCGCGGATCCATTCCCGCGCACACAACTTACTGTTGATGAAGTGCGGGAAATGAGCCATGAAGGACTGATGGAGTATTTCTCTCCATCGGACATTCGCAACATGCGTAGCTGGATCGCCACCAACGTACGATGATATCCTCCAGCGGGCTTCGGGGTCATATAACCCCAAAGCCCGCTGGACTTACCAATCCCAACGAAGAAATTTTTTTATTGCAGCTGACAATCTGGGCAAATGTGCGTGCCACGACCGGCAGCTTTGAATTTAATAATCTCAGCCCCACAGCGTGGACACGCCATTCCTTCACGCCGAAAGACGCGTGCGAAGTCCATATAGCTTCCCCGCCTCCCTTCGGCGTTAACGTAGTTCTTATCAGTACTACCGCCTTTTTCAATCGCAAGGTTCATCACTAAGCGTAGTTCAGTATAAAGTCGCTCAAACTCTGCCGAGGTGATCGTATTCACAAGGCGCTTTGGATGAATCTTGGCACCCCATAGGCTTTCATCGGCATAAATATTACCGACACCCGCTACGACTGACTGATCGAGCAGCGCCGCCTTAATACTTGTTTTTTGCCGCCGAGAAAAACGTGCAGCAAACTCCATGGCAGTAAACTCATCTTCAAGTGGCTCGGGGCCCACTTTTTGCATAAACGGCATAGCAGCCACTTCGACCGTCGGCACCAGCTTCATCCAGCCAAATTTGCGCTGATCATTAAAATACAGCTTCGCCCCGTCAATAAATTCAAGCGTCACTCGTGTTGAGCGGTCAGGCAACTCACCGATCAAGCTTTCATTTGGATGTCCCGCTCCGAACGTTTCCTCACCGCGAAACACGAGCTGCCCGGTCATCTTCAAATGAATGACCAGCGTATACTGTGTCGACAGATCAATAAGCAAGACCTTGGCACGGCGACGCACGTCGAGAATAGTTGCGCCGTTTAGAAATAGCCGTACGTCCTGGATGCTATTAGGAAATGATTTTGGTGTATCATGCACCTGGCTGCGGATTTGGCGACCAATAATCAACTGGTGCAGGCCGCGGCGAACTGTTTCAACTTCAGGTAGCTCAGGCATCGGCCCCTGCCCGTAAGTGCTCATCAATTGCCCGCTTTGCCTGTTCTATGGTCGAATATACCACGCCCTTCATGCCAGTCTGCTGTGCACCTTCAATATTAAGCAGTAGATCATCGATCATAATACACTCTTCCGGTAGAAGTCCAAGCTTAGTGGCTGTAAATTCAAAAATAGCAGGGTTTGGTTTTGTCATCCCAATATCGCTTGATAGCACAACGACGTCAAATAATTCCGCCTGCTCAGCTGGACTAAATAGCCCGTTCATCACGTCACTGCCCACATTACTAAGCAGACCGATCTTATACTCTGACTTCATACTTTTTACATACTCTACTAGTAGCTCGTTCCTAATATGCTGCTTTGCCGTGATCGCCTCGAGTTCCGCTGGGCTCATGCCCATAATTTCACTAGCCTTGTCGAAATATTCCTGGCGAGAAATATAGCCATAATCCGAGCTCATACTGAGATCGTTAAGTTCTTGACGCTGATCAGGGGGCAGCAGCTGGCGCAGGTGGCCAAGGCTACCGTGGTAAAGCACGCCGAAGCAATCAAAAATGAGGGCACGTATCATGCCCTCATTATACCTTGTTTACCCTCTTTAAAGATCAACGGAACTAATAAGTCGAGAACCCTCCGGAATTTGTCCGACGAAGAGGTTCTTGAGCTGCGAGGTGCTTGCTGCAAGCGAGCCCTTAGAGCCGCTACAGGTGGATGTCCACAAGCGCTTAACTGCTTGTCCAGACTGAACAGTCTCAAACTCATAAACTGTACCCGTGGCACAGATACCGCGCGTATCGTCCTTGTCACCTTCAAAAGCAGTTCCCTTCATCGCATTAGCAAGATCAAGCGCATGTACAAACTCATCGTATGCCTTGGTGTTATTGCCAAATGACTTTGTTTCAATCGTCGTTTGAAGGTAGCCACTATACGTTGTTGCAGTACGGCTTGATGGACTAACAGCGATACGGTATGAGCGGAAGTTCTCATCGGCCACAATCGGACCGCGAACCGTCATTCGCACCGAGCGATCGACGCCGGTATTAAGGAGAGATTCGCGCCCCACATCAACGTTCGGCTGAGTAGTATTACCGCCCCTAAACACCGTCTGGCCAAGTGAGACAATGGCAGAAATGGCAATGATAATAATGATCACCACTAAAGCGATCGGAATAATTCGTGTAAATTTACCTCGTTGCATAACCTGATTTTATCATTTTTATGTAAAAATGTCAATGTATGTGCCTATGCCTCTACGCAGCTGTACTACCGAAGCCACCCGTACCCCGCGCGGTAGCGTCGAGCACGTCTACTTCATCCCAGACAACCTGTTCATAACGGGCAAATATCAGCTGGGCAATACGCATGCCAGGCTCAATAGTAAAGGCTGTGTTACTGAGGTTGATTACGAGCGCGCCAACCTCACCTCTATAGTCACTATCGATTGTCCCTACCCCATTTACCATCGTAATGCCGTGCTTGCTACTCAGACCGCTACGAGCTCGTATTTGTGCTTCGTAGCCCTCCGGCAGTGCAATAGCAATTCCGGTCGGTATAATTGCACGCTCAAGTGGACCAAGCGTTACGGATTCGTCGAGCCGGGCATGTACATCCATACCAGCCGACCCTTCGGTTTGATACGCTGGCAGCTGGGCGTCTTTGTGTAGTAATGTGACTTGAATATTCACGCTCATATATCAACAATACCACGCCCAGGCGCTTGTGTCGCTAAGCCGCAGCGGGTGGCTGGAGTCGATAGTCGAAAATAACGCCACGCTCGCCAACAAGCGCGCCAGCCGCACGTGCCAAGCTACTTAGAAGATACCGCTCATGATCAAGCCTCGCAATAGGGCGAAGGGTTTCAAAAGTCGTCTCTACACCCTCTGGCTTAAAATGAAGCGTCCCTTTACTCGAGCGAAGAATTTTAGCTAAACCTTGACGCGATGCGTCATCCATAGCCTTCTGAAATAGAGGTGCAAACTTATTCTTTGGATCGAGCTCCAGTTCGCCGCTTAGTACAGACAGCTTGCGGGGCTGTAATGTGATCATCTCATCAAACATGTGAGCATCCGCAACGCCCGGAATGATAGTTGATTCGTCTTCAGCATAATAACGCTTTATTTCAAGAGTCATCACGTTCATGCCCAATACTAACTGCCGCTGCTCACGCGTTCTTGCCTCGGGATCACGAGTCTCACGAATATGAAGAATATTACCCGATGCCGTGTAGGCATTAAGCACACCAACATCATAGTCAAATTGAAGATCAAATGGCGACTCGTTGTGGGTGGGGCTCATCTCCTTGAAGCTGCCGAGCCGACTAGAGTCTCCCAGATAGTCCCACTTAACGTTATCGAAGAATTCCGCACCGGAAAGCGAGCTCGTCACAGCGTGAGCTGCTGGTGAAAATTCATTACCTTCACGCCTAAACTCTTCAAGATCATAGTCCAAACGGGCGCGAAACTTCTCGTCTTCGTTGATACCCTCACGCTCCCAAACAGGCAGCTCTCTTTTTGTATGGCCCGGGTGCTCGGCATAGCGATCACGAACCGCCTGCTCCCGTGCTCGGCACCGCCCAAGAAACGCAAAATATTCCTGCAGCTCATGCTCTTTACGAGCCTTCTCCGCAGCTTCCCAAGCAAAATAATCTTCTAGTTCACGTTCTTTCGCTGTTTTCTCAACTGGCAGTTGCTCTTCAAATACCTCTGCTGGGATGTCCTTACTTATACCGTTTACTTCCGGATGAACTTCACTCATGAGTTTTAATTTTCCTGCCCAATTAATTCAGTGCTTTCAATATGCGCTTAATACACAGGAAAAGCAATAGTAGTTTGTACTACAATTCGCCCCAGTTTTTGCCAGTAGATACGTCGACATTCAGCTTGATTGCCAAGCCCGGATAAATAGTCTCCATTGTTGCTTGCAACAGTTCGGCCACTTTGTCGGCATTTTCAATCGGACATTCAATGAGGATGCTGTCGTGGATCTGCAAGATCTGTTCACCAAGGCCACCGAGTTTTTTATCTACGGCGATCATCGCCATCTTCATAAGGTCGGCCTCGGTGCCCTGAATTGGCATATTGGCTGCGGCGCGCTTCGCACCTTCACGCACCATAAAGTTACTACTATTCACGTCAGGTGTCGGGCGTCGGCGACCAAAATAGGTCTCGACATACCCTTCCGAGGCGGCTTTTCGGAGTGTTTCGTCGATAAAGGCGCGAATTGGTGCGCGAATTGCAAAATATTGATCGATAAACTCCTTGGCCTGCGTAAAGTTCATGCCCGTTGCAGCCGAGAGCCCATGAGGACTCATGCCATAGAGTACGCCGAAGTTAATCACCTTTGCATCACGACGCTGTGCCTTGGTGACATCGTCCATTGGTATACCATAGACTTCACTGGCGGTCTTCGTGTGAATATCGACGTCACCGTTAAAGTCGTTGATAAGCTTTTTGTCATCCGCAAGTACGGCCGCAAGGCGCAGCTCGAACTGCGAATAGTCGGCACTGACAAATACTTTGTCGCCGTCCGGAATAAAAGCTTCGCGAATTTTGCGACCAAGTTCGGTGCGCACTGGAATATTTTGCAAATTTGGATTTGTCGATGATAGCCGGCCGGTACTAGCCACATCCTGGTTAAAGGTTGTATGAACTCGCCCGAGCTCGTCGGCTAGCTTTGGGAGTGTATCGATGTAGGTGTTTTTAAGCTTTGCAAGCTCGCGTGTTCGCTCGATAAGTTCAATGATCGGATGCTGGCCGCGCAGCTTATCAAGCTCTTTCTGGCCGGTACTATACCCCGTTTTACCCTTCTTAATGCCCGTGGTTGGTAGCTGTAGTTTCGTAAAGAGCACCTCGGATAGTTGTGCAGGGCTACCGATATTAAACTCATGCCCGACCATTGTATACATTTCTTGCTCAAGTTTGGCGTGTTCGGCACCAAGCTCGTCACTCATGCGCGCTAAGAAGTCTTTATCGATCTTGATGCCACGTCGCTCCATGGCAAATAAATGGTACGTTAGTGGAAAGTCGAGTTCATAGGCGACTTTTGCAAGCTTTGGCTCATTCGAAAACGCGGCGGTCTGTTCATCGTATAGCTTCCAGAATGCAGCAAGTGTCGCTGCTGAACCAATAATTGGCTCACCTATTAAGCCATCGAGGCTACGATCACGCAGCAATGAGTCGATCAAGAACGCTGCCTGGTGTATATCGTGTAGTTCGTGAAAACGCACGTTGACGCCATGGTCAGCTAGCTGGTGGTATAGCAGTTTGCTATCGTAACTAATAACTCTCGTCAGCTCAAGCACCCGCCAGACGCTCGCATCAACTTCACCGATCGGAAGTACATGCACGGTCTTTGCATCGGTCGACAACCATAACTGCTGCGACTCCACGTCAAAATGAAGCGCGACCGGCCCATCAACCGACAATGTGGCGGGCCAAGAAGTAACAGCAAGCGGAGTAAGTGTCGATGGTACCTCACTATCAAACAATCCAGCCTGGCTGCTATCGGCCGCTGCTTCACGCATGTGTTTTGGGAGACGACGAACCAACGAACTAAATTCAAATTTTTGCAAAATAGCAGCGACAGCCGTAAGATCCGTATTCTTTACATCGGCCTTAGACCAATCAAGTTCAACCGGCGCATCAGTCCAAATACGGCCAACCTCTTTGCTCATAAACGCCAAATCTTTTCCAGCCTCAAGCTTCTTTGCGACAGTCGGCTTGATATCCACTAGATGTTCATATATATTCTCAAGCGTCGTAAACTCCTGAAGCAGCTGCACTCCAGTCTTCTCGCCAATCCCCGGCACACCGGGCAGGTTGTCGGATGAGTCGCCCTTAAGTGATTTGAGATCAAGGAACTGCTCGACACCGATGCCATATTTATTCTCAAAGTAAGCAACGTCGAACTCCTCGATATTACTAAGGCCATTTTTGAGGGCATACACTTTTGTAGTCGGGTTGATAAGTTGTAGTGCATCGAGATCGCTAGTAAGCAGGCATGTCTCAATCCCCTCTTCGCCTGCCTGCTTGGCAAACGCCCCGAGGATATCATCAGCTTCGTAGTCGTCGAGTTCATACAGTGGCCAGCCGAAGGCATCGAGGAGTTCAAACAACATCGGCAGTTGCGCATAAAAATCATCGGGTGCTTTTTTGCGGCCCGCTTTATACTCAGGATAAATCTCACGGCGCTTGCGGATATTAGTACCCTTTTTATCCCAGGCAACCGCCACATAGTCGGGCTCGAGCTTCTTAATAAGTTCAATCGCAAGTGATGCAAAACCGAATACACCACCAGTTGGCGTGCCATCCTTCAGGCTTAGCCCGGGCATCGCGTAATAGCCTCTATAAAATACTGATTTTCCGTCGATTACTGCCAGGCGTTTTGTCATACCCTCAGTATATCACCTCTGTTATCCTAGAAACTAAAAACCTCGACGATACACCGCGTGTAGCCACTCATTCGTTGGGTATATTTAGCCCCCGTCAATGTCAGATTATCATAGCCAGGAGTGGGCGATAAAACATTCGCTAGCCCGCAGTCACTACCTGGTCCAACCGTGTAATAAAGCACTCCACGGCTATCACCGTAGTAATTAGCATGAAACCACATTTGCCCAGTTGGCGTACTGCCACCATACCTACTCAGTTGCGGAGTCGCCACTCCTGAGTAAGTGGCAAGCGCCTGATTAAATGCGGTGTCATACGGTGTATTTGAGTTCCATGCATCTGAACTCGCACATACACCTCCCGTAATAGTCGAGGCTGGTGCGATACACGAAGATACGGTCGGTCGCCCCAGGTCAGCCTCGTACGTTTTCAATCCCTTAACAAAAGCTGACGCCTGGCTAATTGTTTTTGTTGATTCTGCGCGCTCCTGGATGCCGTTATAAGCGACAATTGTTATTGCCGCCAATATACCAATAACTACAATAACAATCAGGAGCTCAACAATCGTAAAGCCAGACCGCTTGTTATGAATTAGCATATGCATAATACATACATCATACCAGGCATAGATTTCATTGTCTTCTTATAAATACAGGCTAAGCAGCAGGCTTACGCAGCTTACGGCGCTCACTCTCGCTCAAGCCGCCCCATATGCCATGTCGCTCGTCGTTAGCAAGTGCATACTCAAGACACCTTGAGCGCACATCACATCGACCGCAAACTTTCTTGGCATATTCCGATGACACTCCCTTTTCCGGGAAAAAAGCCTCAGGGTCCGCCTGGTTACACGACGCTCCATCCTGCCATTCGAGCTCCTCCGGTGTAACGCACTCAACCATAGCAATATGAGCCATTGCAGGCTGCAAGCGCTCACTTTGACTTACAGGCCTAGTTTCGATTTCGTGCGTCTTCGCCAGTGTGATGGTTCCTTGTTCCATTTTCCATTCCTCTCGCTCACTACTAGATATGCGGTTATGATACTCGCATAGTAGGCCATTCACAAGCATAGGCGCTATCTATTTGGTATACTAAGTCTAATGAAACACTATGAAAACGTAAAAATCGTCGCACTTGTCGGCCTTACAGGCAGCGGCAAAAGCACGGCCGTCGACTATCTCACCCATAAAGGATACCCAAAAGTCTACTTCGGCGGCGTCATATACCAAGCCATGGAAGAAGCCGGTATCGAACGAACAGCCGAAAGCGAAACCATTTTCCGTGAGGAAATTCGTGAGCGTGAAGGCAAAGACTTTGTCGTCAAGCGCATCGTCACACAAATTAACGACCTTATCGAAGCCGGTCAACGCCGCATTATCGCTGATGGACTGTATACTTGGACGGAATATAAAATACTTAAAAGAGAATTCCCCGGAGAGCTAACAACAGTTGCTGTTGTTGCACCAAAGCACCTTCGCCACCGCCGCCTCACCCAACGAACTGAACGGCCATATACACTGGAAGAAGCCAATCAGCGCGACTGGTCTGAAATCGAAAACCTCGAAAAAGGCGGCCCGATCGCCATTGCCGATCATTACATCATGAACGACGGCAATCTCGATCGCTTCCACGAACAACTTGATACCGAGCTCGATCACATCAAATTTTATAATTAGCAAACGCTAAGGTGGGTTATGAAAAAACAAGGCTTTACGATCGTTGAACTTCTCGTCATTATCGTCGTTATCGGTATTTTATCGACTATCAGTGTGTTTGCCTACAAAGGCGTACAGGCTCAGGCGCGTGATGCTGCTCGCGTCGCCGATCTAGAAGGGATTGCCGACGCCATCAAACTTCACCGCTTAAAGTATGGCGATGACATCCAAGGATCGAGCGGCTGCGGTGGTAGCGGTAATGGTAACGGCTGGTTTGCCTATGAAGCACCTGCGGCTGCTTACCCATATCCAAAATCAATCCTCAACTGCCTCATCGAAAAAGGCTATTTAAACTCTTCTTTCACCGAGCCTTTCAATTGCGCCACTACTTCAATCGCCCTGCCCGGTAAAACATGCTCACCAACTGGCTATGCATATATGAAATATACCTGCGGCACCGGCGATAACGCTATTACCTATCTCTACGCCCGGCTCGAAACCAACGACGACAGCGATAAGCAAAAGCTCATCGATGCAAACATCTGCTACTCAGATACCGTAGCTGGATATGGCATGAACCATATGCTCATAGTAGATTAGTCTCTCTTCCAATAAAAAATACCTCGTTACAACACGAGGTATTTTTTATTGGGTTTTACCCTAGATACTCGTGCAGCTTCTTGGCATCCTTGTGCTTACGAAGCTTAGCGAGTGCCTTTGCTTCGATCTGGCGAATACGCTCGCGAGTAACGGCAAACTCCTGCCCTACTTCTTCCAAAGTATGACTCTTGCCATTCTCAAGACCAAAACGCATCTTGATGATCTTCTGCTCACGCTCAGAGAGTGTGGAGAGCACTGACTGCACCTGCTCTTTTAGGAGCTGTGACGTTGCTGACTCTTCCGGCGTAGCACCGTCTTCGTCTTCAATAAAGTCACCAAGCACTGAATCTTCGTCCTCACCGTCACGTCCAACACCAGCATCAAGCGAAGTAATATCTTGCTTGATCTTGATGACATATTCAACTTTTTCCGGCTCCATCTCAAGCTCTTTACCAAGCTCTTCAATGGTTGGCTCACGGTTTAGCTCCTGAGTCATACGACGCTGCGTACGAAGCAGTTTGTTGATTGTTTCAACCATGTGCACAGGAATACGAATCGTACGAGCCTGATCGGCAATCGCACGAGTGATCGCCTGGCGAATCCACCATGTTGCGTAGGTAGAAAACTTAAATCCCTTGTCTGGATCGAACTTTTCAACCGCACGGAGAAGTCCCGTATTGCCTTCCTGAATAAGATCAAGAAAATCAAGCCCGCGACCTGAGTAGCGCTTGGCGATTGAAACCACAAGACGCATGTTTGCCTCGGCCATCTTGTCCTTGGCTTTTTTGTCACCAGCGACAACTTTTTGTGCGAGTGCCAGCTCTTCTTCTGAATTTAGAAGTGGAATTTTACCAATTTCGCGAAGGTAAAGACGTACACTGTCATCAGATACATCATCAAAATACTGACCGCTATTGAGCGTATCAATATCATCTTCTTCTTCATCAATCAGCTCATCAATGGCCGGTCCGTCGATATCGCTAAGCGGTCCGCCACTGGCATCAACGACACCTTCTTCAACAATCGGCTCTTCAACATTTTTACTTTTTGCCACTATTAATCTCCTTAATGAGTGTATACAGCTGCGTGCGTATATCGGTCGCCCTGGCTTCATCGCCATTCGTCTCCGCTTCGCGTAGCTGCTCGGTTAATATATCTTTTTGTTTTTCCTTGTGTTTTGTTGCAACTTGGCGGAGCAATCGAGCCGTTTCGAAGTAACGATCTTGGTCGTTCCAATCGGCATAACGAGCGTCGGCCTTCAGTAATACTATTTTCACATAGGTATCGTACTTTTGCAACTCCTTCGGGATGTCGCTGATTGCCTTGCCCCCGTGCGCAATCAGATAGTTCACTACTGCCTGACGTTCCTCGCCAACAAACATCTCAGGATCGATATGCGCAAAGAGCTCGTGCGTTGCGCCGTCAGCGAGCGCAGCTGCTAAAACATTGTCTTGGTACGCAGCCTCGTCTGGCGGTATCTCGGTACGTATTGTACTGATTTGCTTCATTGGCGTATCAATACTAGAAGCTTCGTTCATGCCTGCCAATTTTGATTTAAGTGCATCGGTTGATGCATTGATCATACCGGCTATCTTTTGCATATAATGCTCACGCTCCACATCATCCTTAAGTGAACCAATCACCGTCAGTGCAGCAGTTGTAAAGGCACGCTTGCCCGCAGCGGTCGTAATATCTTCCCTGGCAGAATACTGAGCAAGCACCCAGTCGATTACTGGCTCGGCCGTATCAATAGCACGTTGCCAAAGCGCAGGATCTTGCTGGATTAATTCATCTGGATCTTTAGCGTCGCCGGGTAGCGTAATGATCGTGAGATCAACACTCGTTTCTTGAGCGATAGGAATCGCCCGCTCGGTCGCGGCAAGGCCGGCCTTGTCACCGTCAAACGCCAAACGAACATTACCACTCAGGCGACGCAGCGCACGAAGATGATGCTCGGTCATAGCCGTACCAGCCGTGGCAACTACACCAGTAATCCCCGCCTGGTGACTGCTTACTACGTCAAGATTACCTTCAACAATCACTGCATAATCATTAGTTCGGATTGCTTCTTTTGCCTGGCTCAGACCAAACACATGGCGGCCTTTATCATACAAAATTGTCTGCGGTGTGTTCAGGTACTTTGGCGCCTTTGGATCATCGGTAATGATACGAGCCGTGAAGCCAATCACCTGCCCGACACCGTCCATAAGCGGCACCATCATGCGTCCACGGAACATATCCCCGCCAAACCGGTTGGTCAGACCAGCGTCGGCCAAATCTTTTGCACTATAGCCTTTACGCGACAAAAACTTTACCAGCGCATCACCCGTTGTTGGCGCGTATCCAATTCGAAATTCCTGAACAATCTCTTTGCTAAGTCCACGCTTACCAAAAACATATTCAAGCGCATGCTGATTCTTCAAAAGTGAATGTTGGTAATAATTAGCGGCAAGGTCATGGGCACGAAGTAAATGCTTTTTCTTTTGCGCAATTTCCTGACTGCCCTTATTGTCATATACCGTCAAATCAACGCCCGCTTTACGCGCCAAATGTTCAAGCGCCTGGCGAAAATCCATGCCCTCTACTTCCATGACAAACGTAAAGATATCTCCGCCGCGGCCCGACGAGAAGTCGTGCCAAATATGCTTGTCCGGGCTCACCACGAAACTAGGTGTTTTTTCGGCGCTAAATGGACTAAGTCCCTTGAAGTTACGCCCTGCTCGTTTGAGCACCACGTATTCACCAATTATGTCCTCAATATTGAGCTTGGCGCGGACTTCTTCTTTAGCATCCTGCATACTCACAGTATAGCACCCTTTACCTCTGTTAGTGTTTGTGCTTAAATGAAGAGACTATGTATCCAAACGAGCAGCCGCAAAATTATTCAATCGACTATCTCAACCAGATTGCGCCCCAGGCGCCAAAAAAACAATTCGACCCGAAGCTGCGACTGATTGCTATCATTCTTGGTATTGCGGCTATCGTAACCATCCTGCTTGTTATCGTTACCAGCATTACAGGTGGATCAAAAAACGACATGCAGCAACTCGCCGCCCGCCTTGCAACTACCGAAAAGCTCGCAACGGACGCGCAAAAAAATCTCAAATCAAGCGAGCTACGCTCACTTAATGGCAGCCTCAAAGTCCTCCTCGCCAACACCAACCGTGATATTGCCGAGCCCTTAAAAAATAATGGCATCACCATCGCCAAGCTCGATAAGGCAATCCTGACCAAAGAAAGTGGGGCAAAGATAATCGACGCCCTCGAAGACGCCCGCCTCAACGCCACCTACGATCGAACCTACGCTCGTGAAATGTCGTATCAACTTGAAACAATCGTGCTCCAAATGAAACAACTCTACGTTAGCACCCCAAGTCAATCACTCAAAACGTTTCTCGATGCTTCATATAAGAACATTCAGCCTGTACAAAAACAGTTCTCAGAACTAAATGCAGCCGACGCCTAGGCAGTTGCGACTTCTTCACCGGAGACAAGCCGATAGCTAAGGCGAACGAGATCAAATAGTTCATCTTCGGGCACTTGGCCGGTACAGAGAATGGTATTCCAATGCTTCTTGTTCAAATGATACCCCGGCAATACAGTCTCGTACTTTTCTCGCAAGATCTCCGCTAGCTGCGGGTCACACTTGAGACTCAAGCGAAGTGGCTTGCTGCCACCCTGGATAATGGCAAACATCTTGCCTTCGCCACTCTCTTTGTGGCCAATTTTATAAACAAATGCTTCTTCACCAAACGGAAAATCAAGCCACGTATTCGGGAAACTTAAAAGGTATTCTTCAACTTCTGTATGTGTCATGCTTTTATTTTAGCAAGATAATACTGAAGTTCCATAATACTGCCACGAATATCCCCGAGCGCTCGATGCTCTTCAGGCTTGGCAAACTTCTTCCTGTACTTTCCTTCAAAGACCACTTTCCAAGCCGTTACATCAAGCATACGGTAGTGCAAACGCGCATCAAGGCGATGCCATTCGTTCACGATAAAGCGACGATCTTGATGGATCGAATTACCAGCAAGTAGCACTGGTTTATTCGCTTCGAAATGTTCGTCAATAAATGCCAAAAGTTCATTTTCGATCGTACGACCAGAACGGCCTTTTTCAAGATTTTGCTTCACGAGCCCGTCGCGTGCCACGGGGTTAGCATCCCAAAAATGCTTACCCACCTTCATGCGGCGCTCGAGTAGGCGCGGGCCGACCTTCACGACACCTTCGTACGTCGCAAGTTCGTTAAATTTCCAGTCCGTTACAATCGCAGCTACTTCCAAAATGCGGTCTTCAATCGGATCGAGCCCCGTCATCTCTAGATCAACCCATAAAATACGGTCGGTGCGGGCGTTAGCAAGTTTTTTATCCATTACTCTACTATACTACGCTTCGTCAGGGGTGAACTGCAAACTCAGTGAATTAATACAAAAACGTTGGTCGGTCGGCGTGCCAAGCCCCTCCCCTTCAAACACATGCCCTAGGTGGCCGCCACATGTTGCGCAGGTCACTTCGGTACGAACCGTCCCAAAACTATCATCTTGATGAAATTCAACTGCCCCGGAGCGTGCATCATAAAAACTTGGCCAGCCACACTCGGCATCAAACTTCGTCTCACTATCAAATAGTTTTGTGCCACACGCCGCACAGCTATAGGTGCCCGGATCGTATAATGAGTCGTATTCACCCGAAAACGGCAGTTCCGTCCCTTTCTCGCGCAGCACATGATACTGCTCGGGCGTTAACTCGTCTTCCCATTCACTCTCGGTTTTGTCGCGCATATCCATACTTCCAGTATACTCCGTGTGACAGGTCACGTCTTCGGAATAACACGAGCAAGCTCGGTTCTTCTCTCAGAAACTCCTGTTATACGCCCATCAAAAAACCACCTCAACATAGAGGTGGTTTTAAACAAGAAATTACTAACGTTATGCGTTCTTCTTTTTATCAAGGCGATCGAGTTTCGCCAAATGCACCGCCCAGTACACAACAGCCGCAGTCGCAAGCAGCGTAATCAGCGCCGAAATAATCATACCCCAGCCAATCGCTACTTCTGGCTTATCGGCCGACTTGGCAATAATCACCCACTTAAGGCTATTGAGATCGACACCCTGAGTAAGGAGGGCAACAACCGGTGCAACCAGCTGGTCAACGATTGTTTTAACCGCCGCACCTGCTGCAGTACCAATTGCAAGACCGACAGCTAAGCCAACGACGCCCTGCTCGCGAACAAAGGTGATAAATCCACCACCCTGGCCCCTAATCGCTGCAGCACCCTGTTGTACATGAGATACAACTTTCGCCTTCTTGGTTGTTGGTTTTGCTACCGTCTTTTTTGTAGCTGGCTTCTTTTCTGCCATAAAAAATCTCCCGTTACTTGTAGGGAGATTATATCATTAATTTCAAGCTAGGTAGTACTCTGACCGTGATGCCGCAAATTCGCGGCATCACGGTCAGTTGTGGGTTTTCAGTTTGCGTCCGCCTGAGGTTTTACCTTGAGATGGCCGGTCACCAAAAACACATAGGGTCGATCCATGTCCCGCATCGGCTCTCCCTTGCGGGAGATCCGCAGTACACGATCGTTGTGATGCAAGCTGCCGACCGTGCGCCTGAGGCGCGTGAGAGACCAATCTGAAACAGCAGCGCCGAGTGTACGGCGCAGGTGGTTATAGTCATCAACTGTAACCACCTTTGATCCACCACGAAGGAGCTCGTCCATCACGGTCAACTTATCTTCGATAGTAGCACTTGGCAACTACCTCACCCCTTTTCAAAAATGCAGACAGGCTGCATTGTGTTCGACTGCCAAACCGGGCTGGCTCAGCGATGGCCGATACACATTTTACATATTATACAGCAATTCTTAATAATTGCAACTACATCTGTGATGGGACTTCAATGCCAAGCAAGCTCAGACCGTGAGCGAATACCTGACTCACCCTACCAAGCAACTCAAGGCGAGCAACACGCTCCACCTCTTCGACATCACTCACGCGCGTCACCTCGTAGTAGCGGTTAAGCTCACGGGCAAGTTCATAAAGATAGCTTGCAATCTTATGCGGCTCAAGATCACGGGCAGCAAGACGCACTACATTCGGATACTCAAGCAACTTAGCAATGATTTGTTTTTCAGGTTCATAGTCATAGCTTGAAATATTGACTGTCGTAAATACATTGTCACTGATAATTTTATTCACACGCACCGCCGCATACTGAATGTAGGGACCACTGAAGCCGGTGAGCGCAAAAATACTCTCCCAATCGAACAAAATATTAGTCCGGCGATCAGCTGCGAAGTCACTGAACTTAATTGCGCCAAGAGCAATCTTCTTTATATCCTCATCACTCACCTCGCGCCCAGCCACGATCTCACGCGCCTTCGCCTCGGCAGTATCCAGCAGCTCCTCCATCAATACGACGCCCTTGCGGCTACTCATTTTCTCGCGAGTGCCGTCTTCATTCAACTGATCGATCATGCCAAACCATAGGTGAATCAACTCAGTCTGAATACCAAGTTTCTTTGCCATCGCAAAAAGCTGTGAGAAATAAAATTGCTGTTCGCTTCCGGCTGCGTAAATCACGCGATCTGGCTGCCATTGCTCTTCGCGATACAAAATAGTCGCAAGATCGGTTGTGGCATACAGCGCTGCACCGTTAGATTTCTGCACTAATAATGGCACATCAAATCCAAATTTATCGAGTGGTACAATGACTGACCCGTCTTCATTCTGCACGGCTACGCCGGTTTCGAGCAGCTTTTGGACCGCCGCTTTACCCTTTGGCGCAAAGAACGCCTCACCCAGTTCGTACTGCGTATCAATCTTCAATCGTCCCATGATGTCGTGAATATGACGAAGACTAATTTCGTTAAAGCGTCTGCTGTATCCAGCTGCTTGCTCATCGCCCTGCTCAAGCTTAAGGAGCCATGCCTGCACTTCGTCGGCAAGCATACGGCCACCTTGCTCTTTTTCATCCTTTAGCGCCTTTTTGGTTTCGATGTACACACGTCCGAGTTCATAGACGCCGTCTTTTTCAAGCGCTTCTTCACTGCTGAATTTTAGAAAGCCAACCACCCACACACCAAACGGCGCGCCATAGTCACCAAGGTGATTGTCGGTGATCACTTTCCAGCCGGTCGCCTCCATGAGGCGTTTAGCCGCCCACCCTTGGTTACCCGGGCGTAGATGACCAATACTATACGGCTTCGCCATATTCGGACTCGGATATTCTACAACTACTGTTTTGCCAGCGCCGTCAGTATTTTCGCCAAACGAATCACTCCACTGGGCGTGGAGATTTGAAAGTAGACTTGTTGCTGCAACTCGAAGATTAATAAAGCCAGGGCCGGCAATGGTAACCTCGGAAAATTCACCCGTCTGACGTAGCTCTTCAGCGATCTGCTCAGCTACTTCTCGTGGATTTTTACCAAGTGGCTTAGCAAGCTGCAAAGCGACATTTGTCGCGTAGTCGCCAAACTGCGCATCAGGACGCGTCAGCTGGACGCTTTGATCGACACCAAAAAGTCGAGTAATAATCTGTTCAATAGTTTTATTCATTGGGTCTTATTATAACACTAGTGAACGAGTAGAGGGTATGCTCGCACACTTCTCGAGTGACGATGTGTTTGAGCGAAGCTATAGCAGGCGGGACTAAGCAGCCTGAGTGTCGTCATCAAGTGTCGTATCAAGCCTATTGCTTGATACCAGGCCAATGCCCTTCACTTGTTGCAGTACAAAGCTAAGCGCGCTCATGTCATCCATGCCAAGATCGGTTGTTTCGGGGGTTATTTTTTCTTCAGCCATATGTTTGTTTTATTTACGTTTTCTATATTTAACATTAGCACTTTTAAACTATTCTGTCAATGCCGCTCGAATCAACCCAATAAACAACGGGTGGGCTCGTGATGGTCGGCTACGAAACTCCGGATGCGCCTGCGTGGCCACAAAATACGGATGATGTGGTGCCTCGACAAACTCAACCAATTTTCCATCCGGGGACATGCCGCTTACGTGCACGCCGCCTTTCGCAATATCATCAACAAACGCACGATTCACCTCGTAGCGATGGCGATGGCGCTCAATAATGTCGTGCGTATTATAAAGCTCAGCAACCTTCGAGCCTTTGATGAGCGTCGCCGGATAATCACCAAGGCGCAGCGTGCCGCCTGTCGACTCCTTGCCAGCTTGGCCCTCCATGATGTAAACGACATTCTGCTTTGTATCGGTGAACTCACTACTATTAGCATCGGTTAAGCCACCCTTTCGCGCAGCGGCAATCACCGCCACTTGCAGCCCCAAGCAAATACCCAAGTACGGCATGTTATTATCCAGGGCATAGTGTGCCGCAGCGACTTTGCCTTCAATGCCACGCGCGCCAAATCCACCTGGCACCAGTAATGCATCGACCGCTTTAAAGTCCTCATTAGTCGCCGTTTCAGCATTAATCCACTTAACTTCAAGGCAAGTCTCTTGCTCCCACGCGGCAGCTTTTAACGCCTCAAGCACCGATATGTACGTATCTTCATTGTCCATATACTTAGCAACCAAGCCAACTGTGACAGTTTTTGCGTGCTTGGCGCGCTGCCGATCGAGAATCGCCTGCCACTTATCGAGATTAGGCTCCGCAGCTAGGCCCGAGAATTTTGTCAAAAGCTCATGCAGTCCACTGTTCGCGATCGTAAGTGGTATCTGAAACACCGTATCTACGTTTGGCTGCAGCAGCACTGCACTACGAGGTACGCCACCAAAAAGGCTGATTTTATCAGCAATACTTTCTGGCGCTGGCGTGTCGGTGCGCACGATTACACTATCGGGCACGATACCAAAACCGCGCAGATCATTTAGGGCGTTTTGCGCTGGCTTGGATTTAAATTCTTTACTCGTACTAATGAATGGTACGTACACCACGTGCACGTACAGGCAATTTTCGCGGCCGACTTTTTGGCCGAGCTCGCGAATTGCTTCAATAAAACTCAGGCCTTCGTAGTCACCGACTGTTCCGCCGATTTCAACGATATGAATGTCGCTGTCTTTACCAGCTTCAATAATTGCTTCCTGAATCGCCTGCGTAAGATGCGGTACGAGCTGGACTGTTTTGCCACCAAATTTTCCAGCCCGCTCATCAGCGATGAGCTGCGACAGCAGCTTGCCCGACAGCGTTGCATTCTTCTGCGTCAGTTCAATGTCTAAAAATCGTTCGTAATGCCCAAGATCGAGATCCGTCTCGGCACCATCCTTCGTCACAAAGCATTCGCCATGTTCCGCAGGATTCAAAAGACCCGCATCTACATTGAGATACGGGTCGCATTTTTGAATCGAAACGACACTACCCTTAGCTTGTAAAACTGCGCCAATACTAGCCGCGGTAATGCCTTTTCCTACCCCCGAGAGCACACCCCCAGTTACAAATATGTATTTCTGTTTTTTACCCATGTTCGCTATGTCTCCCATGGAATTTCATTGTAGCACCATATCCATGAAATACGCTACATGTAGTATGTTGTTTTATTTGCATTACGCTATATATGCGCACATCCATCCTTTCTCAACACCTTTGGCAAAATTCCTAGTGCTTATGCCTGCCGTTTGCTATAGTCAATATAAAGGTATTCATACATTATGATTCAAAAACACAAACACTCTAACGGGTTCACTATTGTCGAGCTGCTCATCGTCATCGTCATCATCGGTATTCTTGCTGCGATCACTATCGTGGCCTATAACGGCCTACAAGAGAGGGCGCGAGCCAGCAGTGTCAGCTCAGCACTCAGCCAAGCTGGCCGCAAACTGGGCGCATACAATGCCGAAAACGGAGTATACCCCTCGGCCCTAGCGACAGTCGGAGTTATCGATAGTAACGACATCAAATACGAATATAGCGGCACGTCGTCTGGCTACTGCTTAACTGCAACCAACGGCACGACATCATATAAAGTAACCCAATCTTCTTCACCAGCCCAAGGGGGGTGCGCAGGGCACAGCCAAGGTGGTGTCGCGGCCATAACTAACTATGCAGCCAATCCAAACGCTGTGGGCGCAAGCACGAGCGCATTCGGATCGGCAGGAAGTAGTCCTATAGCCTCGACATCATCAATCGCTTCCGACCGTAGTCATAGTGGAACAACGTCACTTAAGAAAGTTATCAACGGCACATCTGGCTATACGGCAGCCATGGCCCTCACCCCAAGCGCAACTACCATGCGCGTGAACGCTGGCGAAAAAATACAATGGTCATTCTGGGTATATTCTACCAAGGCCGGTACTCCCACGGTCTACTGGCAAGGCAGCAAAGTATCCGACGGCACTTACACCGGAGGCTCATCGGGCACACCTTCTATACCCGCCAATACATGGACAAAAGTCACAGGCACTCATGCACCAACGATGGATGTCTACGTTCGAGATGCTGGGCTCTACAACTTCACGGTCGTTAGCGGTGATACACTTTGGTTCGATGAGTTCATGATAACAAAAGGCGATTCCCTACCTAGCTACGCCGATGGCAATTCAACAGATTGGACATGGAATGGCACACCCGATAATTCAACCTCAACAGGACCGGCATCATAAAAAGGACGCTCATGTGCCTTTTACAAGCGCATTTAGGTTCAGCTTCTAGAACTACTGATTACTCGCCATTACCGTAGCAATCGATGATTGCGGCGTATACCGATCGAGTGGCTGATTATCCATCATCCAGGCATCTTGCACGGGCTTTACTATTTCCCAGCTACGCAGCACTTCGGCGTTACTCGTAAATAAGCTCTTATGGCTGCGGATTGCATCGACAATCACCTGCTCGTATGCATCGGGTAAACGGGTATCTTCCGGAAACGCGAGGTCGAGATGGTGCGTCTCAAATGCACGAGCATATCCCGGCTTCTTGGTGAACATCTCGATATCAATTCCTTCATTCGGCTGAATACGAAAGATGATCGTATTACTCTGCGCTTCGTGGAGCTTCTTTAAATGAATGCGTATTTCGGTTGTCTTAGCATCGAGTGCCTTGCCAGTCGTGAGGCGAATCGGCACATCCAGCCAGCGGGGCTGGTTCGACTCGAGCTCAAGCGATACGAAGGTCTCCGTAAGACTGCCTGGGTTACCCGCTTCGTCTTGGTAGCCTTCATACTGAGCTCGGCTAGCCTTAGCCGGATCAGCAACCTGCAGTTGCTCAAGCGCCCTCAAGCGAAGCTCCGGTAGCTCTTTCCAGTCGAAATCGTGTGGAATATCCATGAGCGTCAGCGCGAGTAGCTGCATAAGGTGACCTTGCAAAAAGTCACGCAGCGCACCAGTCTGTTCGTAAAAGTCAGCTCGGCCTTCGATACCAATTTTCTCGCTTGCTATCACTTCGATCGACTGAATAAAGTTATTGTTCCAAATATTACTAAACAAAGCATTGCCACCACGAAATGCCACAATATTCTGCGCCATTTCTTTCGCCAAGTAATGATCGATACGATAGAGCTGCTCTTCGTGGTAGTAGCGAGCCGTGCGAGCAATCACGTCTTTAGCCGATTCTAAATCAACCCCAAATGGCTTCTCGAATAAAATTTTTACATTTGGTGTATTAATCCCCGCCTCACCCATAAAGTCGACGATGCTTGTGGCAGCTGATGGCGGCACCGATAGATACGCGAGGAGTTGCTCGTCATCACCAAGCACAATGTAGTCCTTTAGGCGCGTATAGTCCTCGGCATTAGCAAGATCCATCGAGAAGATAGATACTTTGTCAGCTAGTTCAGCGTCACCAAGTGAACTGCTCAGTAGTTCAGGTACATCCACCTCACGGCGCGATACACCAATAATTGATAGGTCATCAAACTCACCTGTCGCATAAATTTCTTTCAACGCCGGTAAAAGCTTACGTGTTGATAGATCGCCAGTGATACCGAAGATGAGGAGTTTTGTTTTCATACTTACTTAAGTATACACCTCTTTTTGACACATTTACTATACTATATATAGTAAATGTAATACTCTCAAGAATATATAGGTACGACAACAATGTATACCAGTAAGTTATTTAGCTTGCCTGTTGCGCTTGATATCAATAGCAAGCACCACGATTAACCCTGACATAGCAAGAAGACCCAACGAGAGACCTCCTAAGTTGAGTATGGTGTTAAAAACTTCAGGAACACCTACTAAAGTCAACACTGAACCAATACTCTCCGGAGTATCACCACCATCCATTAGACTAAGTTGCGTAATAGCAAGGAGTGCGTAATATCCATACAATAGACGGCTCGCCCATGGCGAGAGATACTTTCTCCTCCCTAATAATGCAAGCGTCATCATAACTATGTGATACGGGAGGATTACTACGACGGCTCCTCCAATCGTAAGAAGCGTCATCCACCCGCCAGCGCCAAAAAATACACGACCAATAGCAAACCAAGCTGGGGCAACTATGATCGCCGGAAAGATAGACCAGAAGGCAATTTGCTGCCACAATCTAGGTGCGCTTACTGACATTTCAAGTGGATTTCGTACCGTATCATCTCTAGTAGAGGTGTTATTAATTTTTATTGTTTGTAAACTATCTTCTTGCATATGCTAATCATATCAGAACACGACAAAATAGCCGAAGTACTTGAAGCCACTAAACTTATTTTTGCGAGTCGAACCTATAACTACCCGATGACAAGATTACTCGCGGGGTCTCGCAGGACACCGAGTATGAAAACTTGAATTAAAACGATACCGTTTCGCCTACCAACTGCACCTTCGGGTGCCATGAAGCTTCCTAAACAATACAATTAAGCGTTTGACGCTCAGCTTTAATGCTCACATTGGAATTTGCATCAAGGACGATTATCTCACCGTCTGCCTGCACTAGTGTTTTATTCACTGTTTCGAGAGAAAATTCATGTACAGTGTGATCCTCTTGTACACCTTGAGTTGAGGCTTTCAATAACGTCATAATCAGCTGCATTTTACTGCGGCGCTCAAAAATCGTAACCTCAAATTTTCCATCTGTAATACTCGACGGTTGTGAGACGGATAAATACTTGGACATAGTATCGACATTACTGAAAATAACACTCTCATAACGGGCTACTCTGCCATTAATCCTTAACTTTATAGATTGCACGGTCAAGAGTGCGTGCACCACCGCCCATATCTCAGCCGCCGCATTGAGTTTGGTTTTATTTAGCTCCCTGCCAACAAATGGCGTCAGACCAAGTCCGATGTATGAGTGTGCATACAACTCCACTTTCTCGCCCTTAGATGTGCCACTCATCTTCAGTAGATCAATTTTTATTGACTTTTGTCGTTTAATCGTTGAAACGATGTCCTCGTCGTGTAGATTGCGGTGGTGGTCATTGGCATTGCCAGCTGGCAGCAGACCAGTAGTTGGGTGTGCACCTTCGCTTTGCGCCCTCATCGCACCGTTAATCACCTCGTGATAGCCACCATCACCACTCGAAGAAATAATCAATGGGTTTTTTGAGGCCATAGCAATTGAATACGCCAGCTCCCTGCCGTGCCCTTTATATCCAGTGGCAATAAGTTCAATTTCTTGCCCCGGTAAGTCTGCTCGCAGTCGCGCTTCTAGCTCTCGCGCCAGTCGCTCGCTCGAACCCGTACTCTTGGGGTTGTAAATAATAGCGATGGCAGTATAACTCATACATCAATTATACTAGAGGGTATGCTACAAGATATCTTATTCGCACTCTGGTTTTTACTTCCGGCTGCTATTTCAAATGCGACACCCGTATTTGCTGCCGCGCTGCCCATTTTGAAAAAGTTCAACGCACCGATAGATGCCGGCAAAACGTGGCGCGGACACCCCCTACTCGGTCCGCACAAAACGTGGCGTGGTATCATCACGGGCATTATCACCGCAACGCTTATTTTATGGATCCAACAGCTCCTATTCGGGCACTTCGAATGGGCGCAATATCTCGCAAATGACGTCGACTATGCTGCCCTGCCCGTACTATTACTTGGGCCTCTTTTTGCCATTGGCGCGCTTGGCGGCGATGCGATCGAAAGCTTCTTAAAGCGTCAGAGAAACATCAAGTCTGGTGGCAGCTGGGTACCGTTTGATCAGCTTGATTACATTATCGGCAGCGTTCTAGTCTCGCTACTGTTTGTCGTGTTGTCCCCTGTGCAATACCTGTGGATATTCCTTGTTTGGTTCCTGGGTCACCTACTGGCAAGCTTCATTGGTTACAAAGTTGGCCTCAAAAAAGATCCTATTTAATTCCGGTCAGTCGCATATTGCCACAAAGCATAAAACCCCAGGACAACCGAGCTAGCAATGATGCCATAGACGGCAAAGGTAAGTATTGCTGGGTTGCCCAAGGCCTTAGCAAGTAACAGCCCCACAATCCCGATCCAGGCTGCAGCCATACTTAACTTGCCCTGACGACTCGGGTGCACACTAATACCCTTAGACTTTTTATACAGAATCAGTAACGCAATAGCGATCTGCGGAACAATCAGCATCATAATCACCCACCAATGAGTAACACCTGCAATTAACAGCACGGCAATCGTGAACAGAGTGCCGATCTTATCGGCTACGGCATCGAATAACTCCCCTAATGGCGACTTTGTATATGTTGCTTCGGCCACAAGCCCGTCAACAATATCAAGCAAGCGCCCGACCGCCAAGAACACTAAGCCCATCCAGAACTCCTGCTGCATAATTACCAGAAGACCATACATAACTAGACCTAGCCCAATAACAGTAATGACATTAGCTGGAGATAGAATACCCCCGGTTGCTGCGGCTACATTTTGAAATACATTGCGATCAGCTACTTTTACATTTACCCAATCAGGCGCTCCAGATGTGCGATGAAGATTCATTGCTTTATTATACCCTTTCCGCTTGTGCAACCCTAAAGCTGAATGGCAAGGTTATACACCGCCCCTTCAAGTACACGAGCCCGGGTTAGCTTGCCACCCGTGAAGAACGGGTATGGATCTTTCAACTTCGAACCAAATTCTTGCTGCACTAGCACACCAATATCAGGGTACTCGTGCGGGATTTTATCGGTCATTGAGCGTGGGAATTCGATATCAAGATCGACACCAATTTTTTGTTCACCACCTACCTTTTCAAGCACCAATGCCGAACAGCCAAAGGCGTTATGGTCTTTATGTGCAGTATGATATCCGCTTTCAATTGTTGCCAGATACGCCGCTTCGCTTGCTGCCGGCAGCAACTTCAAATTGGCGTGGCGATTTACCGCCCCTTCGTAGCTTTCTTCGATACTAATCGGCTGCTCGTTGACACCCGACTCTACCTTTACACCCACCACTCGCGTACGAATACCTGCTCGGCGAAGGCCTCGGCTCAGAGCCAGGAGCTTCACCGGACTTTCGCTACTTACGGCAAGAACCGGCAGTGAATCCATGTACTCATCAATGTTCGCTAGATCACCCTCAAGAACCACCGGTTGCATACTACGGATCTCATCGGCATAGCTCACCTCGGGCACTGGGTGAAGTAAAAAGATTTCGAGCCCCTGCGCGTAGGCGCGGCCGATCTCAAGGAGCGTATTGCCGCCAATATACCCATCAATACCGTTTTTTGGCTCGTTAATCACCAATACCGCATCAGAAGCGTCGATCTTGGCAAAGTGCTCATCGATATATTGGCGCTTGCTCGTATCACTAATGACCGCGCGGACGCCATCGACAAACTCACCTTCTTTGACATTTGGTCGTTCGACTTCATAGCCCTGAGCTTCAAGCGCTTTTTGAGCAGCCGCCATGCTTGGCTCATGCACCATAGAGCCGCAAATTGCAATTTTCATATCATCTCCCGTTAGAATATTCAGCCGATAGAAGAAAGTAGGCCTTGGCGGCCTACTTTCTTGATTATTTTTTCAAAATACTGTTATCTGGATCATTTTCGTGACGATCGGCACTCGGACTTTGGCCCTCAGCCGGCTTCGACGACGAACCACCGCCAGCATTTACTTCGTAGCTCGTATTCGTCGCTTCGAAGAAGTTTACTAACTGCAACGTATCGTTGGCACCCGCCATCCACTTAGCAGGGTTACTCACTTTGTAGTGTGGATCAAAACCTAGCTCCTCGAGGCGGCGGTCGGCCAAGTACTTCACGTACTGGTTGATGTAGTCGCTATTGAGGCCAAGGATACCATTTGGTAGAAGGTCTTTATTGTACGCCTCTTCCATATCGACAGCATCAAGGATCATCTGCTTGATTTCATTGGCAAATTCTTCAGTCTGAAGATCTTCATTTTCTTCAAGGACAGTAAGAATAAGATTGATACCGAACTTAAGGTGGAGTGATTCGTCGCGCACTACCCAGTCCATAAGTGAACCGAAGTTGCGAAGCAAGTTGCGCTGACGGAACGAAAGCGCCACCATGAAGCCACTGTAGAACCAGATACCTTCCAGTATGATGTTGTAGGCAACAAGGTTGCGAACAAAGTCTTTCTTACCTTCTGTTGTAGTAATATCGAGGGTATCTTCGGTCATGCGCTTGATGAACTTAGTCTCAAACGCCTCTTTTGCTGCCATCGAAGGAGTTTCAACGTGCGCAGCGTAGGCTTCTTCACGGTTGATCGGGAATGTTTCGAGTACATACTCGAACGACATACAGTGGTTTGCCTCTTCCCACATTTGCTTTGCAAGATACAGGTGACACTCGGCCGCATTTACATATGGGTACACACCAAAGGCCAGGGCTTTATTCACAAGCAATTCATTTGGGTTAAAGTAGCTCATAAGGAACGTTAGCGCATGACGCTCTTCGTCGCTCATTTTCTTCCAGTCGGCAAGGTCTTGGCCTAGCTGGATCTCATTTGGAAACCATGTATTTGCCACCGCTTGATCATACAGATCCATCGCCCACTGGTAGTGAACTGGTTTGAGCAATAGCCCGTCTTGAATGCCTGTACCTAAAATTCCTGCCATATATCCTCCTTAATCCTATGCTGCCATCGTGTCAAGTTCGAGTAAGCCGTTTCGAACACAATATTGCGTCAATTTATTTAGTTGCTCTTCGTGGCGATTATACTCGGCGAGCGCTTCGGTGCGCTCAGCGCCTTCTACCGCGCCGTAAAGAAGAAGCTGCTCTGCATCATTCATGCCCACAAGCGACTGCTCCCGTAGGTCAAGCGCCTGGCCGTGCAGATGTTCATCTATAGCAAGTGGATATACCTGACCGTAACGTTCCTGCCCCATTTTACTGGCAGCCCATGCACATAGTTAAGTCTGCTGGATCAAGTGGTGCGACAACTTGACCAAAGCCATTGTCGTCGGCGTCTTGCTGCGCCTGAGCCTGAGCGTTTGCCATTGCCTGGTCGATTGCTGCAAGTTTTTCTTCGAGTGTCATATCTTCTGAGATGATTTGTGATGCATTCATAGTGCTTCCCCTTTTTCTGCTTTTCTTATTATGGCTACTGCGTACGTAAATGTCTGTGAAATATCTTGCTTAGGTCCGGTCCGTCATATTTATACCTCAACCTTCGCTTTTGCAAATCCGAAGCCAGTCTTGCGTGGCCCGCCACTTGCTTCTGCTTTGTTTACCTTTACGGTACTTTGCTCGGCAGTGTGACGTGGTTTTACGTGGAGGTAATAAGTGGTCTTGAGCCCACGCTTCCACGCGGCGGAATAGATATCGATGTAATCGTCGATATTACGAGTTTCAAGGTACATGTTACGGCTAATCGCTTGGTCGACCCATTTTTGTGCTCGGGCGGCCACTTCGATAAAGGCATACGGACTAAGCTGGAAGCTCGTTTTGTATACATCCTTTATGTGCTGTGGAATTGCATCAATTTGTTGCACATCACCCTGCGCGCGAAGTACATCTTCTTTTACTTCATCCCAAAGATTGAGTTTTTTGAGGTCGTTTACAAGGTTTACGTTTACTTCAAGGAACTTACCGTTAAGTGTCGCTCGTGAAAAGATTTGTGCAAACTGCGGGTCGATACCTGGTGTTGTGCCAGACACATGCGCATTATTAGCAGTCGGTGCGATTGCCATCAAGGTTGCGTTACGCATACCCTGCTGCACTTTTGTGCGAAGCGTATCCCAGTCGAGGCGTGTTTTGCGGCTAATCTCTACCTTTACCTTACGGTCAGCGTCGAGTACATCGAGCGTATCGATAGGAAGAATACCTTTGCTCCAGCCACTCCCCTGGAAGGTTGGGTAGCTGCCGCGCTCCTGAGCAAGATCAGCGCTTGCGTCGATTGCGTGGTAGCTAATGAACTCGGTGAGTTGGTCGATCAACTCGTATGCCTCCTCTGACTCGTAGCTATGGCCAAGCTTTTCAAGTACATCAGCAAAGCCCATAAGCCCGAGGCCAACGGCACGGTTTTGCAAGTTTGAGTGCATCGCCTGTGGAATTGGGGTGTTTGTTAGGTCACAGAGGTTGTCAAGCTGGCGAATAGAAACACGGACAGCTTTTTCGAGGCGGTCCCAGTCCCATGTCGCATCTTCACGCAGGTGAACCGACAGGTTAATACTTGAAAGGTTACAGACAGCAGTGTTGTCTTTGTCCTGTGGAAGTGTAATTTCAGTACAGAGGTTTGAGTGGTGAATCGTACCGGTATTGTTGTTAAGCGCACGAACGTTCATCGTATCTTTCCAGGTAAGCCATGGGTGGCTAGTTGCCTGAAGTACAGTAAGAATCTGGTGGAACTGCTCACGGGCGCTGATTTTTGCAAAATCACGCATCTTACCCGCTTCGGCAAGCTCAACGTATTCCTGATAGCGCTTAGCAAATGCATCGCCGTAAAGTTCGATAAGATCAGCAGTTTCAGCTGGATCAAACAGGTACCAGTCTTCGCCGTCTTGTACGCGGCGCATAAATTCATCGCTCAGAACGACGGCGGTGTTAGCGATACGAGTACGAAGATATGGATCACCCGAGTTTTGCTTGAGGTCGAGGAACTGTGGGAAGTTCAAGTGCCAGTTTTCCATGAAAATCGCTGCCGCACCTTGCTTCTTACCCTTACGAGAAACGGCAAAGAGTGCCGTATCGATCATCTTAATAAATGGAATGGGGCCCGTTGATTCGCTGTTTGTCGTGTGAACTGGTGAGCCAGCTGCACGAAGCTTGGTGATGCCAATGCCGATACCACCAGTGCCCTTGGCAATCCACATCGTGTCGCGAACACCACGAGCGATTGCTTCCATGTCGTCTTCGATGTCAAAGAGGAAGCAGTTTGAGAGTTGTGGGAATGAACCACCAGCATTGATACGTGTTGAGCCAGCGGGGTTAGCGTCGAGCTTGCTAATATATTCGTAGAATTCGAGTGCAGTAGCCGTTGGATCTTTTTCGAGCAGACTAAGGCCCATAGCGATACGCATAGCGGTAAACTGTGGCACTTCCATAGACTCACCACTGTTTTTGCGGAGACTATAGCGATTGCGACTAGTCACAACCCCAAGGTAGCGCATGAGGCCGTCGCGAGATGGCTCGAGCGCGTCGGTCAGTTTCTCAAGATCAAATGTCTTGTCGTTCATTCGCTCATCAAGCAGACCATCGGCGATACCCTGCTTCAGGTATTCTGGAAACTTTTCGGCGTGTAGCTTTTTAAGATCAGCCGCACTTTGGTAGCCGCCGAGTACTTTTTTGTAGATGTTCTTAAGGAGAAGGCTGGCAGCAATTTTATCAAAGTCCGGATCATCCTTTACGTTCTGCAGCGCCGCATGAATAACGGACTCATCGAGCTGCTCAGTCGTAATACCATCAAATAATGTCAATTGAACTTCAGTCGCAACTTGTACAACCTTACTAATTTGATCAGGAAGTCCTTCACTAGCTTCAACTAACGCTAAATTGATTTTGTTAGCGTCGAATGGTTCGCGTGTGCCGTCGCGTTTTACCACATTGATCGTACTCATACTGTTCCCCTATTTATTATGTTATTGCACACAAACACCTCCCTCAAAGTGCCGCAAGAAGACTACCCTCAGAGGTAACCCCTAGAGTAGCGCAAATCCTTCTTGCAAAATGTGTGTTTTGATTGAACTGCTACATATGTAGTGTCTGAGTAGTACTATATGCCCCCATATATGGTTTTTCAATAGTTTTTGTAGGTTTTTTTCACCACAAGCACCATGTGCTTAATTCCACCCCTTGTAGCGTGCTGTTTGTTATTTACAACGCTATATATAGCGTCATCTACAAGCTATACAAATTAAATAACGCCCGCTCGGGCGTTATTTAATTTGGCGGAGAGGATGAGATTCGAACTCACGGTACGATTGCTCGCACACACGCTTTCCAAGCGTGCGCCTTCAACCACTCGGCCACCTCTCCATACGTGCATTTACTATTGTATACCAACGGTTGTATAATTCACGCCACACCAAAGGTTGCAGTTTATACCCTCGCCTCTCTATAATTAAAGGAATGAAAACTTCTCAGCCACCCGTCATCAATCTCCGAGCGCTCACTAAGCGCTTTGGGGTTGGCGATGCTGAGCATACCGCCCTCGATACTATTGATCTTACAATTGAAAAAGGTGAATTTGTTGCCATCATGGGCCCGAGTGGTTGCGGCAAAACAACACTACTCAATGTCCTTGGTCTACTCGACCGTGCCAATGACGGCGAGTACTTCCTCGATGACGTCTCAGTCGAGACATTAAGTAGCCGCAAACACGCCCGTATTCGTTCAGAACAAATTGGCATTGTCTTTCAGAGCTTCAATCTCGTCCCTCGTCTCAATGTCATTGAAAATGTCGCCCTGCCACTCACATATAAAGGCATCCACCAAACTAAGCGGCTCAAAATGGCCAGTGCGATCTTAAAGTCGTTCCACCTAAGCGAACGTGAATACTATATGCCCTGGCAGCTGTCCGGCGGTCAGACCCAGCGGGTTGCGATTGCTCGTGCACTCGTAAATGAGCCGTCAATTATTTTGGCCGACGAGCCAACCGGCAATCTTGATAGCAAAGCTAGCCACATTATTATGGAGGAGCTGTCTGACATTCATAAGCGTGGCAACACGATCATTATGGTAACGCACAACCCCGATCTTACAACCTACGCCAGTCGAGTCATTACTATGCTCGATGGAAAAATTCACACCGACTCAAAAACACCTCGCGAAGAGCCCGCAACTACGGATTCAAAACGCCGATTAGATGAGCGGACGAGCTCAAAGTCTTCCAAAAAAGTCAGTTCAAAGAAAAAGAAAGCCAAAAAATAATGCGACTCCTCCTCATAAACCATCTTCAAAACGCCTCTCAATCACTCCGCAGTAATCGCATGCGCACCACGCTCACTATGCTCGGTGTTACTATTGGCATCGCCAGCATTACTGCAATCCTAGCTCTTAGCGAAGGAGCGGGCCAACTCGTGAGCCGACAAGTCGATAATCTCGGTGGCAACATTTCCGTTGTCCGTCCAGGCAGCCCAGCGAAAGCGAGTGAAAATTTCACTATGCCCGCGTCACAGACCCGCTTTGCTACTAGCAGCCTCACCGAAAGTGATCTTGCCCATATTAAAGAAATTGATCATGTGAAAGCAGCTGCCCCTCTTATGATTATTAGCGGCAGTATCAAGTCGAGCGACCAGACACTCAGCCGCCTACCGATCGTAGCAACGACGCCTGAATTAGCAGACATATCCCAATTTAAAATGCGTTCTGGCCAATTTATAGATGGTGAAACCAATAAAAACACTGTCGTGCTCGGCCTTCAAGCGTCAATTGACCTATTTGGTACCGAAGATTCAACCGGTCAAACGCTCACTATGCGCGGCGAAACCGTCACGGTCATCGGGGTACTCAAGCGTATGAACGACCCTATTAATTATAATAATGTCGACTTTGACAACGCGGCTATTGTTAGTCTCGAGCTAGGCAAAAGCTTCAATCAAAACATCACTCAACTCCAACAGATCGACATCCAAGCCGACAGCGTTCAGCACCTCCCGAGCGTCATCGACAAAACAAATGCCACACTACTATCACTGCATAAACATGAAAAAGACTTTGCTGTTCTTGCCGGCCAAGAACTCGCACAGCCAACCAGCCAACTCTTCTTCACGATTGCGGGAGTCAGCGCGGCCATTGCCAGTATTTCGCTCATTGTTGGTGGAATTGGCATTATGAACATCATGCTTGTAACCGTCGCTGAGCGCACACGTGAAATTGGCCTCCGCAAATCACTTGGAGCAAGCAATGCCCATATCGTCTGGCAGTTCCTGATAGAGTCACTCGCCATCAGTATCGGTGGCGGCATCACTGGTTACTTGCTTGGCTACCTTACTGCCTTTGCCATTAGCACCCAGCTCACCTTCTCGCCTGTTTTCACTTGGGAAATTGCAGGCATTGCTGCCGCCATATCACTTATCGTTGGCGGTATATTTGGCCTCTACCCGGCCATCCGGGCTGCTCGCAAAGACCCGATTGAAGCACTACGTCAATACAGCTAAGCGAGCTCTTTCTTCAGTTTCTCAATAAGTGGCACCGGAGTTGGATCAACCCCGTTTAAAATAGCTACGTAAATACTCACAAAATCAGCGAGAACACTTCCCCATAGCATTTGGGCAATTTCGCTATCTCCCTCAAGATTTACGACTGTAGACTTTGGTCGACGACCACTAAGAAGACGATCGGATACCTCAAATCGTTTCAGGATCTGTGCGTGTTCAAGATTACTCACAAGGTCAAAGACAGCAAATGGCTTCTCAACCGGGTGCGATGTCCATCCCATAAATTCATTGTGATTAAATTCTGGCAACTCATTCCAAAACGCAACATTCTTGGCATTCTCATTCCAGCTAATCTTCCACTTGTACGCCACTGGGCTCATCAAGCTACCAGCATAAAACACAGGCGTTTTTCCGACGGCCGTAAGTGCAAGTTGCTTCGCATAATTCTTATCCGTTGAAACATCACTTGTCCACTTGGCTGTTTCGCTTGCCAGCCAATCAGCCGCTGTGGCAATCTCGTCGAATGCCATGTGTGAGGTGATAGAAAAATGACCAAGCAATGCCACAAGCGCGCGTAGATTGTAAATAACCGCCATGCGCGGCTGTAAATGGGACGGCAATTGTACGTGAGTAATATCCTCCTGCTCGGCTACCTCTATCAGCTTTCCGCCCGCCGCAATGATAGCAACCTGGGCCCCACGACTTCGCGCATCTTCAAGAGAACTCAATGTCTCTTCGGTGTTACCAGAATAACTACTTGCAATCACAAGTGTCGAACTATCGACATATCCAGGTAGGTCATAGGTTCGCACCACTTCAAACGGCACTGCCAGCTCGGCTTTTAGCCACGATTTTACAAGAAGCGCAGCAAGCGCCGAGCCACCCATACCAGCTACGACAACCCGGGTAATGACACGGCCATCATGCTCTGGATTATTAATCGCTACAGCAAACCGAGCTTGCTGGTATTGTTCAGCTGCCACACCAAGCGCATTACTTGGATCACGCTGCCTGAGTACATTATTATCGTCTAGCATTTTTCCCACCCTTCACTCACTTGCGAGTTTAACTGTTACTATGATACAGTATTTAGTAAAGAAGCATAAGTACTAATATCAGAGGTGGGCCATGGATATTCAACCGCAGAATCAACAACCAATTAGTGATGATCAAGAACTTGCAAAGGTTCTTGCTGGTGTTACACAGCAAGCCGACGAAGCACCAAGTGGACTTCAGTTCGAAGAAACGCAAACTACACCAATGGCAACCCCTCCGGTTGTCGAAGAGCCTGTTGCCCCTGTTGTCGACGAGCCGGCAGTAGCACCTGTTACTACACCAGCCGCAAGCGACCTCGAAGAGATCAAGAAAGACGCTCTAAGCGAACTTCGCCCTCTCATCGATAAGCTTGATGTTTCACCAGAAGAAAAGTTTGACACTCTTTTGCTCATCATCCGCTCAACTGATGATCAAAGTCTTTTAGCTGCTACCCACGAAGCCGCTAAAGCGATCCCTGACGATAGCCGCCGCGCTCAAGCCTTACTTGACATCATCAAGGAAATCGACTTTTTCTCAAACAAAGCCTAGAATAGCTTGAGCAAAATAAAAATTCCGCCCCAAGAGGCGGAATTTTTTACAGGTAAACCAATGGCCTTAAAAGCCCATTCCTCCCGGCATGCCGCCAGGTGCTGGCGCTTCGGCCTCCGGAATATCAACCACAAGGGCTCCCATAGTTGCCGCCGTACTTGCGATCGAAACGGCATTTTGCACCGCCTCTTTCGTCACGCGAGCTGGGTCGATAACGCCGTCTTTCTTCACGTCAACGAGTCCTTTTTCTGGAGCATTTACATTGATGCCAAATCCAGGCTCACCTGCCTCTACTTGCGCCAAAAGCGCATCGCTATTAAGCCCGGCATTGGCCGTAATCTGCATAAACGGTTGCTTCAGAGCACTTTTGAGAATCTGCCGCCCAGCGCTAATACTATCGGCACCATCTGCATTAATTGCCGCCGACAAGTTTACAAGTGTTATACCGCCGCCAGCTACGATACCGTCGGCAAGTGCGGCTTTTGTAGCAGCCACCGCGTCATCAACACGGAATTTCTTCTCGTCAATTTCAGTTTCAGTTGCGCCACCAACCTTAATAACAGCCACTTTACCCGATAACGCCGCGACGCGCTTTTCAAACTGTTCTTTGTCGTATTCGCTACTAGCATTGTCAGCCTGAGCACTAATTTGCTCCATGCGCGCCTGAACATCCTCGACAGCGCCATTGCCTTCAATAATTGTTGTCTCGTCTTTACCAACGATCACTTTTCGGGCTGAACCAACAACATCGAGATCAGCTGTTTCAAACGATAGCCCGCGCTCTTCACTTACAAGTGTTGCACCTGTTAGCGTTGCGATGTCCTGCAAGATATCCTTGCGTCGATCACCGAATGATGGCGCCTTCACTGCAACAGTATTAAACACGCCCTTGAGCTTATTAAGTACCAAAATACTTAGTGCTTCACCCTCAACTTCATCGGCAATGAGAACAACATCCTTTTTACCAGCCTGCGCGAGCTTTTCAAGGATTGGCAAGAATTCGGCCACACTTGAAATCTTCTTGTCCGTTACGATGATGGCTGGTTTTTCATACACTGCCTCTTGGCGCCCAGCGTCGGTCACAAAGAATGGACTCACCCATCCACGGTCCAGGCTAAAGCCCTCGACCACCTCTGCTTCAAGCTCAAGCCCTTGTCCGGCTTCAACCGTCACGACGCCGTCTTTGCCAACTTTTTCTATCACATCGGCGATTAAGCGCCCGATCTTCTCGTCACCAGCGCTAATCGTTGCCACTTCGGCCACTCGCTCACTATTGCCCTCCACACTCTCGGCCAAACCTTCAAGCGCTGCGATCACTTCGGCGCCCGCTGATTCAATTCCTTTGCGAAGTTCCTGTGGATTATGCCCGGCCGCGATCAAACGATTCGCCTCTTTAAGAATGCTATACGTCAACACAGTAACGGTCGTTGTGCCGTCACCAGCTACCTTATTGAGCTTGCTCGCAGCCTGCTTAATAAGTTCGGCGCCAACTTTATATCCAAGCGTTTCATCATCGGTTTCAGGTAAATCAATACTCTCGGCAACAGTCACACCATCATGAGTTACCGTTGGCCCACCGTAGCCCTTAGCGATTACGACATTGCGGCCTTTTGGCCCATATGTTACTTTTACCGCATCGTAAAGTGCCTTGGCACCACCAAGTACGCGCGTTCGTGCATCGTCATCATAAAAAACTTTTTTTGCCATGTTGTCTCTCCTTCTTACTCTGTTGCTAAAATATCTTCTTCTTTAACGATAAGATAGTCAGTGCCGTCAATCTTTAGTTCGGTTGTTGAATATTCTTTGTATACAATTTTATCGCCAACTTTTACTTCTTTTACATCAGCACCGATCGCGATAACGTTCGCCACAGTCGGCTTTTCTTTGGCGGTTTCAGGTAGGTAAATACCACTCGCAGTCTGCGTAGCAGCTACTTCGCGTACAGCCACAACACGATCGGCAAGAGGTTTAATAGGACTTGTCATGAATATTCCCCCTTATGACTTTGTTTTATGTATTTCTATTGTAACAAAAAATAATAAAAAATAGCACTCTCTACGTGAGAGTGCTAAATTCATTAACAACACCTAAGCAAGTGTCGTGACGTCGCCCTTTATGGCAGCTGGCACAAAGTTGCCCGCGTCCATAAGATCCTTGATTTCACGGAGGCCAGTTTCACTATCAAGCAAATGTCCCTCTTCTTTGTATAGTTCGATAGTCACTTCATCAGTCAACTGGTCATGCGCCACAAGGACCGCCCCTGAATAGCCCGCTTGCTGCACTAGTGCGACCAACGCTTCTTTATCTTGCGAACCAGCATCGCAGACGTCGCGGCCTTGAAGGCGAAGCCCCTCAATAACAGCACCGACCAATTCTTCGTCCGCACTCTGCCCTCGCGCCACGGCAACACTACCTGTTGTCGATAGCCACTCCGCGAGCGCGCGGCCCACGTTCCAAGCGAATTCAAGCGAAGCGCCTTCTTGTAATTTTGCTCTAATGTCGTATGCGGTAAATGTTTCTTCAATCATTACCACTATTGTATCACCTTAGTCGGGTCACCTCTGAGAAATTCAGCTCCTTCGACATGCAAATTTAGCAAAAAGCGTTGATTCATACATCAAGGCTTTTCATTGATAGGCGTAGAATAGTGCTAAACTTAGTATATGACCACATCTTCGAATTCACACAAGACCCGCGTTGCTGTCATCTGTGGCGCACGCTCAACCGAACATGAAGTATCACTTATCTCTGCCTATAACATCGTCAATGCTATCGACACCGACAAATACGAAGTATTCGTGGTGGGCATCGACAAGCAGGGTGTGTGGCGCCAATACGACGCGAAGCACTTTGTTGACAGCCCCACCGATATTCGAACTATCAAACTGGTCGACTCTCCTCTCTCTGGTCGCTTAACCGTCACACAGTGTTCAAACGAATTCTTTGATCTCGACAACAGCAGCAAGCCCGCTTTTGCGTGCGATGTTATTTTCCCGGCTGTCCTAGGTAACTATGCCGAAGATGGAACTATGCAGGGTCTGCTTCGCATGATGGATGTGCCATTTACGACACCTGACGTCCTTGGCTCATCTGTTGCAATGGATAAAGATGTCGCTTACCGCCTAATGCGCGACGCCGGACTTGGCGTAGCTACATTCGTCACACTCCGCAAAAATGGAACCCAGCAAGACTACGCATCACTTAAAAACACCCTGGGAACTGATGTTATTTTCGTCAAGCCCGCCAACGCTGGCTCGTCAGTCGGCGTATCGCGCGTCACAAATGCCCAAGAACTAGTCGATGCCCTTGAGCTTGCCTACAAATACGACGTCAAAGTGATCGTTCAAGCAGCTGTCATCGGCCGCGAAATTGAAATCGGTGTTATTGGTAATATCGGCAACCAGAGGACATCCGTTACTGGTGAGATTGTCGAAAAAATTGCTGATGATTTTTACTCGTATGACAATAAGTACGTCCACAGTAGTAATGTTGAGCTTATTGCCCCAGCCGATGTGTCCGATAGCCTCCATAAAGAGATCTCTGAAGCTGCCATTCGTGTATGCGAAACACTGGAATGTGAGGGCTTTGGCCGTGTCGACTTCTTTGTGACACACGACGAAAAGGTATACGTAAATGAAATCAACACTATGCCTGGCTTCACCGCTATTAGCATGTTCCCTCGTCTTTGGAATGAATCAGGCGTATCATATCCTGATCTCATCGACAGTCTCCTCCAGTGCGCTATTGAGCGCCACACCTACCGTATTGCCCCGATGGTACTTGATGCTGCCGATGTCCTTAAAATCGCCGCTGAAGCCAAGGCAAAGGCGTAAGATTCGTGGCATCAGAATCAAGTTCCCTACCCCAGCGCATCGTCAGTGGCGTATTCTATCGGCTTGCGCGCAGCTACGTTCGTAGCAAAAAACCACTCATCATCGCAGTGGGTGGAAGTGTCGGTAAAACATCGACAAAACTGGTTCTTGCCGAGCTACTTGCTACAGAAAAGCGCGTTTCGTACATGGACGACAGCTACAACAATGGCATCGGCCTCTATCTCTCGGTCTTTAACCAAAAGGTACCTACCAATGCCATGTCGCCGCTTGGATGGGCCAAAACACTCGCCCGAGCTATCCAAACTTTCTTTAAGGCTGGCCCCGAGATCTTAATACTGGAATACGGCATCGATCACCCTGGTGACATGGATGACATGACTGCTTTTATCCAGCCCGATATTGGCTTCCTCACTGCCGTCACTCCTGAGCACATGGAATATATGAAGACAATTGAGCTTGTAGCTGAAGAAGAAATAAAGCTTCTCTCGAGCGCTAAGCAGTTTGGAATTGTCAACGCCGTCGATGTTGATTCCCGATTCCTCACGAGCCTCACGACACCCGTTCATTCATATGGATATTCCGATTCTGATGCGCAGTATACGGTACGGTCATGGACAAACAAAGGGGCCTTGGTCGACTTTCGGCTCGAAGAAATGCAGCTAACCGATGTGCTCGTACATTTTATCTCCGAGCCCCTTATTCGCCAGCTTACTGGCGCCGCGTTGCTTGCTAAAAAATTAGGTGTCTCAAAAGAAGGCATCTGTCGCGGTCTAGAAACAGCCCAGCCAGCTGCCAGCCGTATGCGCCTGTTTGAAGGTAAGCAAAATTCGGTCATCATCGACGACACCACCAACTTTAGTCCAAATGCTGGCATTGAAGCGCTCAAATCACTTAAGCGACTCGAGGCCAATCGCCATATTGCAATCCTAGGAAATATGCACGAACTCGGTGAATACGCCGATAAAGGCTTTAGTGAAGTTGCCAAGGAGTTCACTGGTCTCGACATGATCGTGCTGGTAGGTGATATATCTGTTGAACACTTCCTACCACTAGCTACCAAGCAAGGGTTCAAAAAAGATGAGACGATTTTTATCTGTCCCGACGCCCCGAGTGCTGGCATCTTCCTCCGCGATCAAATTCAAGATAGTGACGCTATTCTCGTAAAAGGTCCCTTTGGCGGCTTTTACCTCGAAGAGGCGGTTAAGAAACTTCTTAAAAATCCAGCCGACAGCAAATATCTTACTCGTCAATCAGACTTTTGGCAGCGTAAAAAACGTCAACAATTTGGCAATCTGCTTGATGCATAAAAAATACCCCTCCAATGAGGGGTATTTTTTATGGCTGAAATACTATTTCTCGCCCACAAGTTCGCGTACTACATCGCCATCATTCCACGGGAGGCGCTCGCCGTTGACGATCCTGAACTGCTCGTGCCCCATGCCCGTAATGAGAATAGTGTCACCGTTCTTAGCGATGCTCAAGGCTTTTTCGATTGCCTCGCGCCGGTCGCCGAGTTCGGTTGTTTTCGCACCGCCGCCAGCTTGCTCGATCCCTGCCATCACTTCGTCACGGATCGCTTGCGGATCTTCACCATAACTCTCATCATCAGTCAGCACAATGCGATCAGCTAGCCGAGCAGCGATTTCGCCCATAATCGGACGCTTGCCTTTATCTCGGTCGCCCGTCGCACCAAACACCAAAATAACGCGGTTTTTCGTCACTGACTTAGCAGCCTCGAGCAATTTTTCGAGTGCATCGGGTGTATGGGCATAATCGACAATCACGTCGTACCCCAGCCCCTCAACTACTCGCTCGAAACGCCCCGGAACACCCTCTAGGTTTGCCACGCCCTCAATGATATCTTGAAGCTTCACTCCAAGAAGGTAGGCTGTCGAGGCAGCAGCGGTCATATTGTAGACATTGAATCGGCCTGGCAGTGCAGTCGCAAGCTCAAGCGTCGTCTGATGGTCGATCACAATACGCGCTTCGCTTCCTTTTTTGTAAAGCTTGACGTAATCAATTTTAGCTTCGGCGTCTTCATGGGCACCGTATGTAATTTTTTGTGCGCCAGCCGGAAACGTATCAAAGAAATCAAACCACTCGTCATCGCGGTTAAGTACAATGAATTTTGGCTCATTGGCAAATAGCTTACCCTTAGCCGCCGCATAAGCTTCCATTGTTTTGTGATAATCAAGGTGATCTTGTGTCAGGTTGGTCATGACCGCTACTTCAATCGGCACAGTATCAAGCTTGTGCTGCTGCAAGGCATGGCTAGTAATTTCTAGGACAACGTAATCGACCTTTGCCTTCTTGGCATCGGAAAAGAACTGTTGCATGCGAGCTGTCGTTCCTACGGTTGCATTCAGATCATTCAACTGCGTCTGCCCCGCCACCTCGATCAGTGCCGTCGAGAACATTGCCGTTTTAAGACCCGACTCTTTTAAAATTTCATTGATGTAATTAACAGTTGTCGTCTTGCCGTTTGTGCCAGTTACAGCAATTACTCTCAAGCTCTTTGCTGGATTACCATAGCGCGCCGATATTAATTGTACGCGGCCACGTCGATAGACCTCCTCGACACTTTGTAGCATACCCGCTGGTAATACTTTCCTCACACCCTTTACTAGCTTCTGCTTCATATACTTATTGTACTATGCGCGTTTAGTTTTTCGGTAGATGACAATCCCGCCAATAAGAATTAGGAGAAGGCCGCCAGCAGTCAACCATACAATAGGATTAAGGATTGGCGCCGGTTCGGACGCGTTTTTGGCAGTATCTCTAGCTACAGACTCTTGTATTGGCTGTGATGCCGCCAGCCTAGTAATAGAAAGCTGTGCTACATCACCAAATACGCTGTCGACCGTCACTGAAATATCTTCACTCTTGTCGCCATCGACATCATACTTGCCAGTCTCACCTGTTCGCAGTGTATGCGTCTGCGGTGTTGAACGAAGCGTAAAAGTCACAGCATTTCCATCTACACCGTTGATGGTCATCGTATGGGAGCTTTGTCCCACCTCAAACTTCATCACCTGTCCACTCTTTACATCGACAGTATATTCATCACCTGCCTTAAATACCTCAACCTTCATCAAGTCAATCACAGGCACATCCACAGACACTTCACCGCTTGCAGGCTCTGCATCAGAAGCACTCGATGACTGATTAGTAATAACAGTTCTTGTTCCGCTCGACGAAGCATTTGGAGCTGGCCCGCCTGTTAATGGATTTTCCGTTACCGGCGAAGTCTCCTGTTCCGGTGGTGCTTCTTCCTCACCAGCCGCAATACCCGCATAGAGATAGCCTGCGTATTCAATGGCAAATATCTTTGATCCGTTTGCTGAAGTACTCACACCAACCCACCGATTGGATGCATTGCCAATCTCTTGTTGTGTCCAAGTTACCCCGGCATCATCTGATACCCAAATGCCTTCGGTGATCGCAGCCGCTATCAAACGCTGCCCATTTGCAGATAATGCCAATGTGTTCCACGCATAAGATGGCAGGCTTTCCTGCGCCACCCATGTATCACCTCCGTTATTTGATAGATAGAGCTTGTCATCTGATGAAACCATCATCGTCTCACCATCAGCCGATACCGTACTTGCAAGCCAGCTGGTAACTTCAGCGTCCACAATCATTTCCGACCAAGTTACACCACCGTTAACTGAACGATACACATGACCATTGTAGTTTTCAGCAATAAGCGTCATGCCATCGGCCGAAGCAGTAATTGAGTTGGGCGTATCGGGGAGTACCGCCGCATACTCCGTCCAGGTGCTTCCACTGTTAGTTGATATAGCCATAGCTCCACCAGCACTCGCAACTACAATCTTCGTGCCATTGGCTGAAATCGCTAGCGCACTTCCAGAAACAGAATGATCAAGCCACGTCGCACCTCCATCGATCGACGTATGAATTATATTGCCATTGTCAAAATCAGTTCCTACTAATGTAGTGCCATCAGCAGACATAACCAGTCTTTCGAGTGACACACTGTCATCATGAGAGTAAAATACCCAGCTTGCGCCCCCGTTCGTTGAACGATAAATGCCTTCGGAGCTGTTGTGTGCAACTAAAATACTACCGTCACTAGATGCAAAAATTTTCTGCCAATCGCCAATACCCTTAATCGTATTATCTGTCCAACTTGCTGCATCGTCAGTTGAGATCCGTATATGAACTCCTCCGGACGTACCAATTAAACGAGCTCCATCAGCCGTGTATACCAAACCCTGCCAATCCCTATATCCCGCTTCCGGTGCTCTAGTGAGCCATGTATCACTTCTGTTAGTTGAAATGAACATAGGAGAATTCCGTCCTGCTACAGCCAAATATTCGCCGTCAGCTGATACTGTAACTTTGTTTAAGGTATACGAAGCACCTTCGGCGTACGCAGTCCATTCGCCGCCGTCGATTGAAGTATAAAATGTATCACCGTAACTTAGCGCAATCAGTGTTGATCCATCCGCAGAAGAAGCCAGCGAACTCCAGCGTCCGACCACATCGCTATTCTGCGCCCAAGTCTCTCCGCTGTCATCCGAGATATAGATATACCCATCATAATCTCCTGCAACTAACTTGTTACCGTTTGCAGATGAGGCAACCATAGCCCACTCTCGCCCATCACCCTCTGCGCGTGGCGTCCATGTTGCGCCACTGTCATTAGAAACATATATATAGTTATCGTATTGCACAGCAACCAATTTAGTTCCATCAGCAGACGAGGTAACATCACTCCAATATCCCCATCCGGCACTCTGACGCTCCGTCCATGTTGCGCCACTGTCGGTAGAGGTATAGATATAGCCGTTGTCACCTACAGCAACTAGCTTAGTTCCATCGGCAGACGAGGCAACTGACGACCAGTTATGTATACCGCTAGAATCACGACGCACCCAGCTAGCCCCACTATCCGTTGAGGTATAGATCACATCATCACGCGCTACAGCAACCAACTTGCTTCCATCGAGAGACGTCGCTACGTCATACCATTGATGCTGAGACGCGCCGATAAGTGAGTTGCGCGACCATTCATAATTTAGATTAGCTGCAAAGATTGTTTGCACGGGCACAACAGCCGCTGACAGCGCAAGGATTCCACCAAGCAATATACCCCGTATTTTCTGACGAAAGCGCCGCTTTATCGATAATGTCCCGATGGTCTTTATGCGAGTCATGCCCTGCTACCCCTTTTCACCTATATCCTACCCGTTCTTTACGTTGCATTAATAATACCACTCGCGGGCATAATTAAGATTAGTAATAACGCTCATCTTATGCTCGTCCAGCCCCGGGGCAATAATAGGAAGATAAGCTACTTTGTTTTATAATGATTAACAGATGAGAGTCTTGGGAATTGAGAGCAGTTGTGACGAAACAGCTGCGTCCGTCGTTGAAGATGGCCGCAAGCTTCTTTCTAATGTCGTCAACTCGCAAATCGATATTCATGCCGTCTATGGCGGTGTCGTGCCAGAAGTAGCTGCACGAAGCCACATTGAAGTGGTCAATCCAGTTATCAACCAAGCGCTCGCAGAAGCGGGCTGCACCTGGGACGATATCGACGCTATTGCTGTCACGTATGCCCCAGGTCTCGTTGGCTCACTTCTTGTTGGTACCTTAGCCGCCCGCACACTCGCTACCCTCAAGGACAAGCCGCTCTACCCTATTCACCATGTCGAGGCCCATGTCTATGCAAACTTCCTAAACGAAACTGCACCAGAGTTCCCGATGCTTGCGCTTATTGTCAGTGGCGGACACTCGCAGCTTGTCCTTTTTAAAGATCATGGTGATTATGAGCTCCTTGGTCAAACACAAGACGATGCCGTTGGTGAAGCGTTTGATAAAGTAGCAAAAATCATCGGGCTCCCCTACCCTGGTGGCCCAAGTCTTGCTGCCGCAGCGCTTAATGGTGATCCGCACAAATACACCTTGCCAAAAGCCAAACTTAAAGACCCATATAACTTCAGCTTCTCAGGCCTCAAGACAGCCGTTCTACGGGCCGTACAGCGTGAAGTGGGCGTGGACTTTACTTTCCCTTCGCACGAGCTCCCAGCGCTCTTAAATGACGTTCAGCGGGCAGACTTTGCTGCTAGCTTCCAGCGAACGGCGGTTGAAACACTTGTCGACAAAGCGCAGCTTGCCTTTCGTGACTACGCTCCAAAATCCGTTGTCATCGCTGGTGGCGTTGCCGCCAACCAGGAACTTCGCCGCCAACTCTCAGAACGGCTTCCTCTTCATATCGACTACGCCCCAATGAATCTCTGCACCGATAACGCCGCCATGATTGCCACACTCGGCTACTACTACGCTCAAAAGAATCAGCCAGTTGATCCCCTTGAACTAGAGGTCGTGCCGAGTCTTTCAATGACCAAAACGGCTTGGGCACATAATAAATAGTTGTAATAATAACTACAGGATATTCATCGTTATGACACACTTTCTCCAATCAGCTACATGGGCACATTTTCAAGAATCAATTGGACGAAAAGTTTTTTCTGACTCTGGCAAAGACTGGTCATACCAGGCAATCCTCGAAACTGGACGTTTCAACACGCGTCTCTATTGTCCTTACGGCCCTCGTGCCGACACCCCTGCCGCATTCGACGAAGCACTCGCTTCGCTAAAAAAACTAGCAACAAAACAACGCGTTACCTTTCTTCGCATCGAACCAACGGGACTCGTCACTCCCGATGACCTTAAAGCACGCAATCTCTCGCGCGTTACCTACAATCAGCTCCAACCCGAGCACACCCAAATCATCGACCTCACCGCCGATGAAGCCGACATTATCGCTGCCATGAACCAGAACAATCGAAATCTGTACCGAAACTACACTAAAAAAGGCCTCGAAATGCACGTATCACGGGATCCTAAGGATGTTACGATATTCACCAGCATGATGCACGGCGTAGCCGAGCGCAATAATATTAAAGCCCACAGCGACAACTACTTCAAAGCTCAAGCCGAGGCCCTCTTCCCTACCGGCGCAGCCCAGCTTTTCTACGTGACGCTTGAAGGCACCCCAATCGCCACGTCCATTGCGTACGATAGCGACACGACTCGCTACTATGCGCATGCAAGCGCAGATGATAGTTACCGCAAACTGAGCGCCGGCACAGCCCTACTGGCCTATATGATCGTCGACGCCAAGCGTTGCGGCTTAAAGCAATTTGACCTCTATGGCATCGCACCGACTGATGATCCAACGCATCGCTGGGCCGGCTTTACGAAATTTAAAAAATCATTTGGTGGCACACCGCTTTCCTATGTTGGCGCTTGGGACTTACCCGTTTCCCGACTTGGGTACTTCGTGTATCGTCTCTATCAAACACTCTCTCACCGCCGCTAATCCTGCCGCTCTTGTAGTGGTCAAAATGTGGTATACTAATAGTGAAAACAAACACGTGAAAAATGGGAGTAAAACCATAACGTTTTCACGGGAAAACGTCTGGATGGTTTTGTGTATTTTTTCACGTGAATAATCCGAACTTGAGAATCATACCGCATGAAATTAGCAAAAACATACGATCCTAATCAATATGAACCGAATATCTACGCCATGTGGGAAACCTCGGGCGCATTTGAGCCAAAAGGCGAGGGTGAACCGTATAGTATCGTCATGCCACCGCCAAATGCCAATGGTAATCTCCATACTGGCCATGCGTTGACCGTCCAACTTGAGGACATTCTTTCTCGTTATCATCGCATGAAGGGACATGACGTAGCTTATATTCCAGGCGCCGATCATGCTGGTTTTGAAACATGGGTCGTATACGAGCGTGAATTGGTTAAAAAAGGGCAGAGCCGTTTCGATTTCACCAGAGAACAACTCTACAGCCAAGTGTGGAACTTCGTCGAACAGCAACGCGGCAATATGGAATTACAGCTGCGCGCCCTCGGCGTAAGCGCCAGCTGGAACGACCTTGTCTTTACGCTCGATGAGAAGGTTATTAAAACAGTCTATGGCACCTTTAAGCGCCTGTGGGACGAAGGCCTCATTTACAGAGGTGAGCGCATTGTAAACTACAGCACTAAGTATCAAACAAGCTACGCCGACATCGAAGTAGATCACAAGCTTGAAAAGGGAACTCTGTGGAATATTGCCTACCCAACGCTAGATAAAATCGGTGAAATCATCGTTGCAACCACCCGTCCAGAAACGATGCTTGGCGATGTAGCCATTGCCGTCCATCCCGACGATGAACGCTACAAAGACCTTATTGGCACACGCGTCCAGCTACCCCTCACTGATCGTGAAATTCCTATCATCGCCGATGATTATGTCGACATGAACTTTGGCACCGGTGCCGTCAAAATCACCCCAGCTCATGATCCAAACGATTTTGAAATGGGGCAGCGCCATAATCTCGAGCGCATACAAGTGATCGATTTCGATGGCCGCATGATCAACGTACCATCACAATTCCTTGGACTCGACGTCATGACTGCTCGAAAGCGCGTCCTAGCTTCACTTGAAGCCGCCGAACTGCGACGCGGCGAAGAGACAATTGAGCATACCGTTGGATACGATTATAAGAGTGGGGAACCAATTCAACCGCTTATCAAAGATCAATGGTTCCTGAATGTTCGTCCTCTTGCTGAGCGCGCTAAGCAAGCGATTGAATCAGGTGCTATCACCTTCAGCCCTGCAAGCAAAAAACAAGCCCTTGTCCAGTACTATGACAACCTTCGAGACTGGAACCTTAGCCGACAAATCCCATGGGGAATTCCAATTCCAGCCTTCCAAAATGTTAATAATCCCGATGATTGGATTTTTGATGATCGTGTCGACAATGAATATATTGATGTAAATGGAACAACATATCGACGCGAAGAAGATACCTTCGACACCTGGTTCAGCAGTGGCCAGTGGCCATTTGTGACTACAGATTACCTTGATGCCGGTAAACTTGCACGTTTCTACCCAACCAGCGTGCTTGAAACAGGGGTAGACATTCTTTATCCATGGATTGCCCGCATGATCATGCTCGGCCTCTATGCAACCGACCAAGTGCCATTCCACCACGTCTATCTCCATGGCCTCATTCTCGATGAGCACGGCCAGAAAATGAGCAAGAGCAAGGGAAATGTGGTTAACCCAATGGATATCGTCGCTTCATACGGCTCAGATGCCCTCCGTCTTGGTATTGTCGCTAGTCGCAGCGCAGGCCAAAACCAAGCCTTCTCAACGAGTAATGTTGTCGCTGGCCGCAACTTCTGCAATAAACTTTGGAATATTGCCCGTTTTATCGAAGATAAGCTTGGCGATAGCTACACACCAGCCACCCCAACACCAACGACCCTTGCTGACCACTGGATTATTCGTGAGCTAAGCGCCGCCGCTGCCGATATCGACACTCAGCTCGCAGGCTACCGCTTTGCCGAAGCAAGCGATAGTATGTATCACGCCATTTGGGATAACGTTGCCGATTGGTACATTGAAGCGAGTAAGAAGCAGCACAACCCCGATATGCTCGCATGGGTACTCGATACTAGTCTTAAGCTAGCTCATCCGTTCGCGCCATTTGTCACCGAAACAATCTGGCAAACTCTTAGCTGGCACAACGACTTGCTTATTACGAGCCGCTGGCCAGAAGCAAAAGAATACGACGATATCGCTGCTGCTGAATTCGAGCGTTTACAGAAGCTTGTTGTCGAAGCTCGTTACGTTACCGCCGAACTACCTGGCAACCACAAATACGCCATGCTCTACCAACAAGATAGCCTTATCGCTGATAATACCGAGCTCATTCAGCACCTTGCTCGCCTTAAAGAGGTGAGGGAAGTCGTCGATCAAGCTCGGGGACTTCGTCTTGCTGCCAGTAACCGCGAAGCATGGCTCGATGTTGACGAAGAGACACTCTACGAACACCAGTCTAACCTCGAGGTACGCCTCGCCGAGAGCCGGGCCTTCGTAGCCAACCTAGAAGGTCGCCTCTCGAACGAAAACTATATTGCCAAAGCACCAGCCGCACTGGTCGAAGAGTCTCGCCAGCAGCTCGAAAGTAAAAAAGCGCTCATCGAACGGCTTGAACACGAACTCGAAGTTCTAAAGTAACCTTCAGTACCCAATAAAAAAACACCCAGATTCTACTGGGCGTTTTTTATTTATACTAGATGAGTGGAGTATTGTAGCTATCAAACGAATGATGGCCACGGGGTGTGTTCTTTTGCATCAAATGCTTTTTATCCTCCGTTGTACGAGGTTGAATGCGGGGATTCTGTGACTTGATATCACGAACCGCCTGCGACAATGAGCCACGCTCAGTATGCGTATGCGGATCACCTATCAACTTAACACTACGATCAGCTGAATCAAGACTAGCCGACAAGGCCGGTGCAAGCGTAACGGCCTTATCAAGCTTCGTATCATGAAGCAGTACACCAGTAGCCGTACTGAGGCTGAGGGCGATAGAGATAGGGGTAAGTAGTGTTGATAGAGGAAACATATTTTGCGTATTTGTTTTTAGTTAATAAACTAATAACAAATATAGCATAAGCTTTGTATATTGTCAACTCTATGTCAAAGATGCCTAGAAGCGTGCATTTTGTCGTGTTATACTTTGGTGAATGAAGAAAACCACAAGCGGCTTCACTATCGTTGAGCTACTCATTGTAATTGTCACCATAGGAGTCATAGCGTCAATTGCGATCGTCGCCTATAACGGCATACAAACCAGAGCGCAGAACACACGACTACTGAGCGCCTTCGACACCTACGAGAAGGCCCTGCGACAGTACAAAGCACTCAACGGCAATTACCCAGCTTACACTCCACCGGGTAGTGAGCTTTACGCTTGTCTTGGCACCTCTTTTCCCGCCACGGCAGACTTTGCCCTCGATAAATGCTATGTATACAACGGCACAAACTACGCTACGAAGTCTACGCAAGTGAACACAGCCCTTCTTACAGTGCTGTCAGGACTGCCCGATACGTCATCATACGTCTTACACTTATCTAGCGGAGGGGACACTTACCATCTTAGGGGCATACATTATCTAAGCGGCGGACTTAGCGCAAGCCTCATGTATTACATACAAGGTAACCAGACGTGTGGACGGGGTACCCCCACCCCGATGACTATCGGTAGTACAACCTTCACTATGTGCTCGCTCGATATAATATAAATAGGACAGCCCGGGTTATTCGTGATGATAAGGATTGCCCACAGAAATCTCTTGAGCACGGTAAAGCTGCTCTGCAAGAAGAAGTCGCACCAACTGATGCGGAAATACAAGAAGCGACAGTGACCATATAAAATCAGCTCGTGCGTGTATCGATTCGTCTACTCCATATGCTCCGCCAATAACAAGCACTATCGTTCGCGAGCCTTGCAGCGGCGATTCCAAAAGAGATGCCAGGACAGGGGAGGTAATGATCTTACCCTTCTCATCCAGAAGAACAACGAAGTCATCATCCCTAAGGCGAGATAGTATACGCTCAGACTCGTCCTGACGTGCGCTAAGGCCTTCGCGAGATGAATGTGGCAAATAGACCCATTCAAGTGTAAATGGCTTCCTGAGGCGCTTTTGATATCGCTCGATACCATCTGCCACCCACGTCTCGTGCTTCTTGCCAATCGCCAAAATTCGCAGCGGCATCAAAAGCTCAGTTTCTGCGCCATGTCAGCCAGAGCAGCATGATCAGGTTCGGCGGCCATATCTTGCGGCTTCTTCAATTCTTCGCCGTGATAAATAGGCACGAGATGAACATGTACATGCGGCACTCCAAAACCTTCAACAACGACGCCAACGCGGGGCGACTCAAGCGTGGTTTTAATATGGGTGCCAAGCTTTTTGACAGTCGCCCACAAGTAGGCATACTCCTCATCAGCGAGCTCCCATAGGTGATCAACCTGCGTTTTTGGCACAACGAGCGTGTGACCAGGATTTTGCGGATGAAGATCAAGAAAGGCGATTATCTGGTCATCTTCATAAACTTTATGACAAGGAATGTCGCCGTTGATAATTTTCGTAAAAATAGAATCTTCCATACATCCATTATAACGCGCAGCAGCGTGAATGTACGCAGAGGAGAGGATTCGTTATACTAAGGGTATGAAAGCTTCACTACTCGCCATCCGCTCTATTGGCACGGAATTTGCCAATAGATTATTTTACCCAGTAGTTATCGTCGGTGCAATCGCAGCTACGCTACTCGTAATCCTTGCGTTCTGGCTCACGACATTTAGCTCTTGGTGGTGGCTACTGTTCGTGCCGATCGTAATGGCGATGTGTGTCGGGTTGGCCGTGTTCGTCATTATAAAGCTCGTTATCCGCTCAATTACACCGCTACAAACAAAACAACAAAAGCAAGCTGCCAAGCAGTTCGTCGATAAGTTACAGACAGTCGCCGAAGCCACCCAAACGCCAAAGTTCATCCTTCTTTTTCGTATCGTACGAGACATCGCCGCACCACGAGCAGACGGCTTTGTCGGCACACTTGCTACTACAACAGGCTCTCTTAAGAAAGACTTTACTGACTTATCTCATTCGTTTAAAGAGTAGGCAGTGACGCTATGCAAACAGTGGTATCATCGGCCTGGTAACGCCCGGTTACCCTTAAACCGGATCCAGCAGTACATTCTTGATTGCCACGTAAATAGTAGTGAATGACTGCGGACTTACCATCGGCAGAGTTATACCAAGCACCGCTATACTGTTTTCCATTACAATTCATTGCTTGTACACTGGGGCCACTTACATTTGCAGCAATGGTCTTGATAGTTGTATCAAAGCCCGCCTGATACGAGGCTGCTCCGGCACCGTTACAAGCACCAGTGCTATCTGTAATATTCGCACAACGTGTACCCACGCCACCGAGGCACGGATACGCAGCAATTGGATACGCGTTATTAATCGTTGCATAGCTTTGAATGGCGCGGGCATATGTCGATATAGAGTTAATCGTTTTCGTATTTTCTGTTCTTTGCTGGATGCCGTTATACGCCACGATTGTAATCGCCGCCAATACGCCGATAACAACAATGACAATTAAAAGCTCTACGATTGTAAAGCCCCGCCGATCTCCTACATTATATGGTCGCACGCCCATCATCTGTTGATAAGTATGTAGCATGAGCAAAATAGGGTCAAGCTAACAGGTGGGCGCCTTAATTAATGAAACAATTTAAAAAGTGACCAAACGGTCACTTTTTAAATTGGCGGAGAGGAAGAGATTCGAACTCTCGGTAGGTTTTACCCCACACCGCTTTTCGAGAGCGGCACCTTCAACCACTCGGACACCTCTCCAAACCTTGATTTAGTATAGCAAATAGAGGCGATATTCCGACAGACACGCCACTCGTCATAGGCATGTAGTCGCTTATTTGTTAGAATACAGGCAATGACAGCAACACCACAGCCACACATTTCACCGCAAGTAACACAGAATCAATCAAGTGCATTTCCCGTAACTTCACTTATCCTCGGAATCGCGTCCTTACTTGGCTTTGGGTTTTTCGCTGGCATCCCAGCAATCATATTTGGCGCAATCGCTCTAAAACGCAAACAACCAGAGCATGGCATGAGCCTTGCCGGGGTTATTACGGGATCAATTGGCACGTTTATCTCGCTATTGCTGCTTGTTTTTCTGATTATATTATTCACAGTTGGCTACAACTCAGGATACTTCAACGAGAGCGAACCCTTACCAGCTTATGACGGATATTCCGCACCGATCGAAAATCCGCGAACATAATAAATGATCTCCCATAGAAAATACCTCATCTTTCGATGAGGTATTTTCTATGGTGAACCCGGCACGATTCGAACGTGCGACCTTTGGCTCCGCAAGCCAACGCTCTATCCAGCTGAGCTACGGGTCCGTACTGCATGGTCACACAAAATGCATAACCATGCTTTTCGTGTAACTAGAAGGTGCTTTGTCTCTTTTTCAAGTGACGAACATCGGCTATTGTATCACGTATGACAGAGATAGGGCAAGATTAAAGGCGTAATTTACGCACAACTTTATCAATAATATCCAAACGAAGCTCCTGCATTGCTAACCGCGCACCGAGGAAATCGACAATTTGTTCACCGAGCGCTTCAGGGAAGTACACCGTCACGCCAGGCAAGAAGCGCTTCACAGGTATAAGCATGATAGAATATTCAGCACCATCATGAATCACCCCAAACGACTTGAATTCCGAAAGGTCGTAAAGACGGTCGCCGACATATAGCCCCTTAACACTTAACGTATAAGTGAGCTCACGAGGTGGACGGCGAGAATACACCACTACGGCTACTGCCATCACCGCAATCAATACAGCAAATGTCCACGCCTGCATAAGTAAAATTGCAAGCGCCATTAACCCTAGAACAACAACGCCAAACCCAACAAACCACAGTGCATTTTTTTCCTGATGGATATATTCACTCGCTTGCCAGCGGATAGGCTCCACAGGAAGCGGCGCTGCTGGATCACTATGGGGCTCAATACGTTCGCCGTCCGCGTCTTGCGGGTCGGGTGTCAAGGTGACGATAGGTCCTTGCGGCTGGATCGGCTCCGCAGGTGGGTTCGGAGGCGTCTCCGGTGGAGTGTTTTGATTTTGCTGCCAATATGGCTCGTTTGGTTGCATAAAAATAGTATAGCATGAGCAACATATAGAGGAAGGGAGATAGTAGCGATAAGCTGACTTTTTCACTTCAGTCACTACACCGACTACCGCTCGTTTTACTTTGCAAAACCGCGGAAGTTTGAATCGGCTTGGTTCGCCAAATAGAAAAGCACTGCAGCCGCAGTGCTTTTCTATTTGGCGGAGGAGGGGAGATTCGAACTCCCGCTCCAGGTCTCCCCAGACTAACGATTTAGCAAACCGTCCCCTTAAGCCACTTGGGTACCCCTCCGTATAGGCTTCTGTTGTCGAAGGTAAACTTCTCTAACTCGAACAATTGTAGCATAAGACAGGGGCCAGGAGTAGACTTTTGACGATAAATTGCTATAATTAAAGTTATATTATCTAAATGTAAAAGGCATTCTGTCCATGAAAAAACTCATCCCAACTATCATTGTTCTTGGCATTATGCTTGCCACATTCATCTCCGTACCTAGCTATGCCCAGGAGATGTCTATTCAATCAGGTGTCCAATCTGCGCGCGGCGATGGGCAGCCCGTCACACTCTTTGGAGCCGGTGGCATCTTTACAACTATCGTAAATATCCTTCTTTTCATCATCGGTGCACTTAGTGTGATCATGCTTATCATCGGTGGTATTCGCTACACTGTCTCTGGCGGCAACCAAAGTGCTATTACAGCAGCGAAGAATACGATCATGTATGCCATCGTCGGTATTATCATTGCCGTGCTAGCCTATGCGATCGTCAACTTCGTACTCTCAGCACTTCTTGGCGGCGGCACTGGGACTGGCGGTACAAACGTCTAGGCGACGCATCCATCAAAGTAGAAAAAAGACGACCAAGTGGTCGTCTTTTTTCTATGGCGGAGAGGGAGAGATTCGAACTCTCGGTACCATTGCTGGCACGACGGTTTTCAAGACCGTTCCCTTAAACCACTCGGGCACCTCTCCATATAGTAGCTCGAAAACAATATTAACAGATTGAATCTATTTAGTCTAGTGGAAGGGTTGGCGGGCAATAGCCGCCACCCAAACATCCTTTGCGCCCGCATCTCTTAACGCTTTCGCGGCATATTTTATCGTGGCACCAGTAGTGACGACGTCATCGATCAGTAAATAGCAATGAGAATCAGTACTACTGCGAGCTTTAAAAGCTCGCTTTGCCTGTGCAGCTCGCACCGCACGATTCGCATCGCGCTGTTTCGTCCGCATCACTCGAACCAGCGAAGAAGCAACAGGGCGCTGAAGACGCCGACCAAGTGCTTTTGCTATAAGCAACGTATGATCATAGCCTCGCTCTCGAATGTGAGCGGCGACAGTAGGCACTGGTACGATAATAATATCCTTAGGCATCTCAGGTAGAGTTGCTGCAAGAAGATCGGCAGCAACTCTATGAGCGTCGCGCACCCGCTCAAACTTATAACGATCAATGAGCTCCTCAAGCACGCCAGAACGTTCGCCGACACACCAAGCCCGAGAGTAAGGTACTGAACACTGGTCGCACGCCCCAGTAGCTCCCGCGGGGCGCCCACAGGCAATACAGCCCATAAATACGTCGTTAATGATGTCGTATTTACAATCTTCACATAGTAAACCGTCTAATTTTCCACATCCACAACAGGGGTGTGGAGCCACAAATGAGAGCAGTCTATCGATCATTGTGTTTTTTACGTTTTAGACCTTCCTTTCATTGATTATAGCGTACATATTGGTTATACTGATAGAGACTATTTGTCAATAGAGCCTAGAGAAAAGTGGAGGATATCATGGCACGGAAACAAAACGACGATTTGCTCATCGAGGACGAACTCGCTGCAGCATTCCTGAACGACGAAGACCTAACAACCGTAGAACAAACAGCGCCAGCCGCACCATCAGCCGACGAAAACTGGGACGAAGCAGAGGATGATTTCCCTGGCCAACTCGCAGTAGACGTATATGAAACAGATGAGCGACTTGTTGTTAAAGCACGCACAGCAGGTGTTAACAAAGAAGATCTTGATGTAAGTATCAGCGACGGCATCCTAACAATCAGCGGTACTCTAAGTAGCGGTGACGATACAGATGCAACTCACTGGCACATTCAAGAATGCTACTGGGGCGAGTTTAGCCGCACGCTAGCACTTCCTGTTGCCGTAAAAGAAGATGAAGTAGAAGCAGTCCTTAAAGACGGTGTACTCTCAATCAGCTTCCTGAAGGTGAAACAAGAACAAGCTAAGAAGATCCAGATTCTTTAATAGAACTGATCAACTAACTAAAAACGACCCTAGCGAGAGGGTCGTTTTTAGTTATCACTAGTGCCCTCGCATCAAAGGCACCTTATATCAGATCAAATAGCCCATGCAGTCATGCGTCGCACAAATCTCCCGTTACGACTGCCGTATCATAGGAAGAAGCTAGCTAGGAATGATTAAAATAAAAACACCCCGCGATGAGCAGGGTGTTTCACTTTGTATTGAGTCTCTATTAAGATGCAACGAGGCTTGTAAGTACGAAGTTGACAATTGCGTAAGCTAGTACAGCAACGATAATACCGACAATGGCGTACATAATTGTATTTTTAGCAGACGTTACAGCACTGCTATCACCACCAGAAATAGTGTAGCGAATACCACCGATGATAAGCATGATCACGCTGATTGCACCGATGATAAAGAGGAGGATGTTTACGATAGTCGTAAAGATACCACCTACACCAAATAGGTTCGTTGGTGCATTAGTGTCCGTTGGCTTTGAACATGCGAGGCCGCCGCTGATTGATGTGTTAGTAGCAGGGTCACAGGTCGGAGTAGCTGCCTGAGCATTTACTGCTGCAGGTGCTAATGCAACCACACCAAAGGCAAGAACAGGCACTGCAAGTAGGCTCGCAAGCATCGTCTTAATTGTTTTAGTCATTTCGTTCGTTTCCTTTCGTTATAGAATCTATCTAAAGTTATACCAGATACACCGTTATTTGTTAAGGGTTTAAAGAATCTTAAACGCCTTTAATACAAAGTTAACAATAGCATAGGCAAGAATAGCGACCACAAGACCAACAATAGAATACATCAGCGTATTCTTTGCGGCTGTCACGGAACTGGCATCACCCCCTGAGGTAGTGTAGCGAATACCGGCAACAATGATCATAATTACAGAGATGGCACCTAAAATAAAGAGTAGGGTATTAATGATCGGCGTAATAATATTACCAACAGTTTCACCCTTCACGTCCTTGCATACAGGAGAATTCACTTTCTCCTCTGCCGTTAGCGCATCGCACTCCTTAAATACGTCTACCGCACCCACCGTTGTCGGCACGGCGAGTCCAGCCACGCCCAGTACTACTGCGGCGCTAATAATAATTTGCTTCATATTCTTCATATTAAAACCTTCCCGCAACAAATTGCGTAATCACAAATGCTAGAGCAATAACAACGATACCCACAACCGAGTAAAGAACCATATTCTTAGCTTTCTTCACTGCACCAGCATCACCGCCCGATGTCGTATATATAAAGCCGGCAATAATGATAACGATCACCGCCACGATACCAGCTACAAAATAAACAATGCCTAAAATATCGCTTATACCAGTCGTACCATCAACTTTCGGGATATTCAACTCATCCGCGTTAAGTGTTTGAGCAAGTGTTCTAAGAAACTGCATTATTTTATAATCCCCGTTACCAAGTTAACAATTGCAATCGAGGCAATGGAAATAGCTAGTCCAATAATGGCGTTAAGCAGGGTAGTACGGCCCTTGGCAGCACCGTCCGATCCTCCGGCGGTCATAAATATGAAACCTCCATATATAATGAAAGCAACGCATAGATAGCCGACGAGATGGAGCATAATTTCAATAACGTTCAGAACGATCTTCCAGATGTAGTTAGATAATCCTCCGACTTCATCGGGACTTTTGAGTTTTTTACAATCCGTATCGCTCTGAAGGCCCTTGTACCAAGGTGGAATAGTAAGGATGCTTCCACCGCACGCGGCTGAGGCGGTTTGTGGAGTAAGGGTAGTAAATGCTACACCACCTACACTCGAGGCAAAAACGATAGCGAATAACCAGTTTTTTATATGTTTCATATATCTTCCTTATCTTTAGCTAAACAATCCACCAGGGATCAAGAAGTTAGTAATTGCGTACATGAGTGCGTAGGCAATAAGCCCAATCACGACATTTGTGATAATACCCATGGCTTTTTTAGTCTGCTCGCTACTACCACCAGCAGAGGTGTAGAGGATAGAGCCATAGACTATACCGCCAACCGCCAATATACCAACACCAGCAGTCATAATATTAATTGCGAGCTTTAAAATACCCCAAACACCGTTACTATCGATAGGATTCGGTGCACTTCCATCTGAACACCTACCATTAGTCATAGTCGTGTTGACAATCTCATTGCCACTTGCGTCCTTTTTGGGATTTCCTTTTTCATCTTTTTCGACGACCTTACATTCCAATTTGCCACCTTCACTACAGCTAATGATAGAGGTTTGCACGCCACCACATTCCGCAGCCAAAGCAGCGGGTGCTGAAATAAATGCGCCCATCCCTATGAGCATTCCAAAAGTTACTACTGTTTGTTTTATCTTCATACTACTTAATAAAATACGATAAAACCCCCATACTCGCAAGTGCTTCACCATAAGAATAAGCATAATACTATTGCATTTTTCTTCAATATAGTGTATAAATAAGACAAATCAACCACCGTTTTAAGCGCCCACATAAGTGTGCAAGGAACAAAGCATGACACCAGAAAACCGTCGCCCACAAACACCAGTAACCAAGGAGCTTCACCCAGGAATCATTCCAGTTGAAGAGGGAGGCGAGCGTCCACACCTAGAAGGCACTCCTTCTATTCAAGACATAAACACTGGCGAAATTCCAACTCTCCTGCCAGACCACTCAGGAAAACTCGTCCTAACTAACGAAGAGCGTAATTCCGACGAGTTCCAACAAAAAACTGATGCATTGCGCGCTTATCACCAAGAACGCACTAGCGTCGAAACGACACCTGCCTACCCAGATTACGAACCTCGAGGCAGTATCGACACAACCAAAGATCTAGATGATGTCGAAACAGACGATGAGCCAGTTCGCAAAAGTAAATTAAAAAAAGCTCTTTTTTATGCAAGCACAGGAGCGGCTCTTATTACGACCCTCTTAGTGGGAGGTAAGGTTATTGCTGACAAGAGCGAGAAACCCTCCGAATTGGATATATGGAACCAAAGCCGACCAACGGCCACAGCACCGCTATCTGTCGAGTCTACCGAGACCGCCAAGCCAATTGACCTCAAAGCCCCACTTGGAGAAAACAGCGATATGACCTATGGCGAAGCATTTAATATAGGCTTTGAATTATACAGCTCTATAAGTTCTGAAAAGATATATCAAGCGCTCAGTCAGGCTAATCAAGCAGAGGTAGACACCATAAGAAGTGCGGTCAAAGGAGAACTGGCGCCCGGAGCAATAACTAAGATTCTCCAAAAGTATGGACTCGAGACAACCGACTGGCTTTAGTCACACTATTTAATTAAACTCATTTCCCTTGAATATCCTTGTCCGCTTCTATACAGTAAGTGGCAAGGATATTTCTTATGTTTATACGCAACAACAAAAAAGGTAAAAAAATATATCTTGCCTATCTAACAGTGGCCACTTTTATACTCAGTGGCATTCTGGCTATGTCGCCTGTCATAAACACCGCCAATGCGCAGGCCGCCACGTCATACACGTGGAAGGATAGGCAGACCATTGGTGTTTCGGGCGGAAATGTCAAAGCAAACCAAACAATTAGAGTCGACGCAAATGACGCCGCTCCTTCAAAAGGCGGGGGCAGGATCCTCACATCAGAAGATATACAAAGGCAAGTTTGCGGTGGACTATTTGGATGGTTTTGTAACGAAGAGACTGTCTCAAATGATTGCTACATAAGCATTGGGCTGACTTTTAGTAGCCCATCAAGTGCAGTTGTATCGTCAAAGAAAAGTACTATACCCGGATCAGGTACGCCGAATGGGCCAGTTGACTGTACGCAAGATAGCTCATACTCTGCCTATAACGGTAAAACCATATCGATAGGTGGCACACGTCCTGGAGATGCGGGTTCAACAACAGAAACTACCGACCAAAAACTTGTCCAATTTCAATACAAAAGCGCACTTGGCAACCAGGCCGCTCCAGGTTCGGTAACATTAACGATCGAGCCTTCGAATAAGAGTATTACCGCACCTAAGTACGAAGTTGGGGGTAATGTCTCTTACACAGCAAGCACACAGCTCGATCCAGGAAGCTACAAAGTCTGCGTTAACGGAGCAGAATGTAAGACATTCACTAAAGAAAAATTCAAAGCGCTAAGCATAAGCCTAGGTGCCGCAGAAGGCTTCGGTAGCAAGCAGATCCAGATTCAGGTCCAGATTGAGCAACTGGGTGGTGCCGGAGTGACAAACGCAGGGCCACTGCCCATATATCTTTATGACAGTGCTCAAAAAGAAATAAAAAAAGTAGATACAAATAAGGTCGCCATTGAAAATAGCGCCCAAACTGATTCGAGGACTTATTATCTGCGGGCAACGATGGATGACATCAACGCCGGCTCATATAAGATATGTGTTGGCTCAGGGGATGCAATTTGCCAAAATATCACCAAGGAGCAGGGCAGTACTAAGAAAGTTGATTTTAAGGTTACTGGCCAACAAGCAATTGATATAGTCAAGCTCGGTTCTGGGAGTGATGAAAAAACATCTTGTGCAATTGAAGGTATCGGTTGGATCGTTTGTCCTGTCGCGGGATTCCTAGGAATGCTAACGGATGGATTATTCGGTGTCCTTACCACTCTTCTAAGCTTTACGCCCGTGCAGAGCAATGGAGCAACTTATGATACATGGCAAGCAATGCGTAATATTGCAAATGCCGCATTTGTTATTGCATTCCTGATCATAATCTTCTCTCAGCTTACTGGCGCAGGCATTAATAATTACGGTATAAAAAAGATGATACCAAGGCTGATTGTCGCAGCAATACTTGTAAATGTATCGTACTTCATATGCCAGGCCGCAGTAGACTTGTCTAATATAACCGGCTATTCACTCCAAAGTCTTATGACAAGGGCAGCCGCAACCGCCAGCGGAGGCTCGAATAATCTTGATGTGTGGGGAGATTTAGTAGCATGGATCATCGCAGGCGCAGGAACAAGTCTTGCAGTAGGCGGACTAACTCTTACTGTACTTGGGGCAGGTGGCTGGATTCCAGCCCTCGCGTTACTATTACCAGTCCTGGTTACGGTATTATTTGCAGTTCTCACGGTTGTGCTCGTACTCGCTGCCCGACAAGCAATTATTATCATACTGATCGTCATATCACCTCTCGCATTTGTTGCTTATCTTCTACCAAATACCGAGGATTGGTTTCATAAATGGCGTAAACTCTTCATAACATTACTTCTTATGTTCCCAATTATTTCAGTTATATTTGGTGGCTCACAACTTGCAGCAGCAGTAATCCGAGCAGGCACAAATAACCCTCTTATATACATCCTCTCACTTGCCGTTCAGGTCATTCCATTCTTCCTAGTGCCTATTATCATGAAGACTGCAGGTGGACTACTGAATCGATTCGGCGGTATTATTAACAATCCAAACAAAGGACCGTTTGACAGTTTGCGCAAACGAGCAGAAGCTTATGCTGGCTACAGATCGAATGATGCCAATGCTAGAAACTTAAAATATGACGGCAAAAAACCAAGTATGTTTGTGCGAAGTGCACGGAGAAAGACAGAAAGAGACTCTATCTACTCATCAGCTGAGAGTAGAGCAAGAGAAGCAGGAGTTGAATACGTTGGAAATCAGCTGAATCCAGGGGGAGATGGGAATCCTGCCAATGGTAAATTTGCTATCAAAATGGCAGGAACTACTGATATCGAAGCCATTACGCAAGCATCGGCAAGAGGCGCCTCAGCTGTCGATGAAATTGAAGCAAAAGAGCTAAAGGCGGGCCATGTACTCTTAACAAATGCTCAGGTTGACGGAAATGGCCTAAAAGGCATCCTAAGTGGAAAAGAAGGCGATACTGTCATGGGTATGAACGGAACTGCAGTAAAGGTAACTGCGGCGACACGTAAGGCGGCTGCTTCAATGATGATGTCACAAGGAAGAGAAATGGACAGCGCCATAATGACACTTGCTACCTCAGGAGATGAAAAAATGCAAAAGCTTGCAGTTACTCTTATGCAACAGAATTATGCAACCGCTAAAGGCAAGCAGGTTGGCCTCACTGACGAGAAGTTAATGGCTCAAATTGCAGGAGGTGAGCTCAAGACAGAAGATGACTTTAAGGTCGCCTTGCAACGCTCAGCTGCCAAAAAAGCCGTTGACCTTTCTGTAGACAATATGGCAGGCCAAGAAAAATCATCTCTTGTAGCGATAAAAGATGGTCTAACGACCCTTGCCCCTGAGAACATAGAGAAGATTAATCAAACAAGCCTTAAAGTCACAACTACACCAAGTGCTCGAGCCAAGACAAATGACGATACCTATAGGGTTATTGCAGAGTTTGCATCAAGAGCAACTACTTAAGTTGGCTTTTTATCCTCAAAAATAACGTAGTTAAGTCTCCTAGAACCTGCTTTTGATTTTAGGTAATCAATTAAAGACACTACCAGTCTTTCATGGTTTGACTTTTCATCTATAAAATGGTAAACTAGCAGGGATATGTGGGATCTGCAAATGGCAAATCCGCTCGGTAGATTATCGATGCGGAAACTACTTTCTTTTGTCGCAGCACTGATTGTGACTGTTTTTGCATACATTTTTGCCACCGCACCGACCGCTTTTGCCGCTGATGCGGCATGGAATGGTGGCAACCTTAGCTACGAAAGCAATCAATACAACGCCATGGCCGATGCGAAGCAAGGTGACAGCACTGGTATTCCTACCGGCTCTAAAGTATATGGCTACTCGACCAATCCAGCGGACGGCCCTCAGAAGGCCTTTCTTATCTACTTTGAGCCAGGCAACGATCCCAAGACCAGTACATCTGCCAAAGCAGTGAGCTATAATTACACACCACCGAATACATATACAAACAAATCATCTATAGAAACAATATCTATCGACAGCTCTAGTGCAAATAATCAAGCCGAAAGCTGTACAGTCGAAGGAATTGGATGGATTGTCTGTAATCTATCGTCATTCCTCGCTGACGGTATGGATAATGTATTCAATTTATTAACTGGTTTTGTTGCCGTACAGCCCATTAGAACTTCGGATCAAAGTGGTGATCTGTACAAAGCCTGGGATGTTATGCGCAGCTTTGCGAATATCGTCTTTATTATTGGATTCTTGGTTATTATCTATTCTCAACTCACCTCTACAGGTGTGAGTAATTATGGTATAAAAAAGCTACTTCCACGCGTCATTATTGCCGCTATACTCGTAAATATTTCATATTACATCTGTGCAGCTGCGGTTGACATAACTAACATCCTTGGATATTCGTTGCAGCACATTTTTATTCAGATCCGAGAGGATTTATTCGGCATTCATGGCAACACCTGGGGTAGCAGCATGGGTAATTGGGCAAGCGTAACGGGCTTTGTTTTGTCAGGAGGAGCAACCGTTCTCGCACTCGGCGCAGGTGGGGCTGCAGCACTAGCAGCAACGGGCGGTACGGCCGCAGCCGCTATCTTCCTCTTACTCCCGATCCTTGTAGGTGCATTGATCACAATACTTGTCGTACTGCTTATCCTTGCCGCCCGTCAGGCTATCATTGTTATTCTTATCATCATCTCACCGCTAGCTTTCGTAGCCTACCTTCTCCCAGGAACAGAGAAGTGGTTTGAAAAATGGAAAGATTTATTCATGACTATGATGATCTTCTTCCCAGCGTTCTCAATGGTGTTTGGTGGTGCACAGCTAGCCGGGGCAGTTATTATTCAGAATGCCACATCAATTAATCTCATAATCCTCGGACTTGCCGTTCAAGTTGCTCCTCTTGCGATTGCACCACTTCTCATGAGACTTAGTGGCGGCTTCCTTAATCGCATTGCCGGTATCGTTAACAACCCTGGCAAAGGCCTGGTTGACCGCACGCGTAAATGGGCAGGCGATCAAGCAGAGATGCATAAACAACGTGGCCTCGGAGACGGGGAGCATCTGCGACGACATAATTTTCTTCGAAATGGAGCACGTACACTTGATAATCGTAAACGACGCCTCGCGGAAAGAACTGCCAATTACGGCGCTATGTCAGACAATCGCTACAACGCCACTTCAGGACATGAAGAGTTAGATATGCAGCGCCGTCATATAGAAGAAGCGAAGCACATTATCGAGAAAGAATTGGAAGTTAAGTGGAATGCACATGTTGAAATAGATAAGCATGCCCTAGAACAAGACTTGAAGCTTCGTGTTCTTACCGATGAAGCTGCACTTGGTAAATCTAAGCATGATTCTCGCTATGAAGAATTTAAAGCGGGCGCGTACCCGATGCATACTCAGGGCATTGAAGGTCCTCAGACACGAACCATGTCTGAACTAATGAATAGAGCCGATACCACAGTTCGTGATCTTGCTATTGAAAGCCTTCGCACTCAAAATGCAAAACGCACCCTGAATACAGAGTTTGCTGAATCAATGATCGCAAGTGAAGAGATGCAAAAACGGGCAGGAGGTATCGCAGGAGCATTGGGTGCAGACTCAGCATTAGCTTCAGCTGTTACCACTATGCGCAAAGACTATGGAACCTCTGTCGAAGAGGCTCGACAAATCGTCAAACACTTCAATCTATCTTCAGAACAAAGACAAGAACATGCGATGGGCAACATGGTTGAATTGAAAGACAAAAATGGCACCGTTGTACGCACCCTTACGGCGGAAAATACCTTTACACGTGAAGCTGTTATTGAAGATCAAATTATGACCGGAACCGTTCCACAAGTCGAGGAGATTATAGGAAACTCAGGCGGCACTCTTGCTGAATTTAGGACAACCATATCCGAATCAGTCGCAAAAGCAGGACTTGGCAACAAGGCCTTCTATCTTGGCGGCGCCACGATAAATGAAATCGCGAAAGGTACGATCTCGTCTCCAGAAAAACTCGTAGGTATTATTCAAGAAAATATTGCCAAGGGTAAAATTAAAGCCGAAGCACTTGCCACGATGGATAAAGATGCTATCCAGAGCATACTCAACGCCGCTCTTAAGACCGACACATCATACATGAACCCAGACCTGGTCGCACAGCTCCAGTCTGGTATTGAAGGCCTCAAAAAAGCCGCCGACTTCGCCACGACAAACGAGGAACTTAGAGGTAAGGTTGCAGACAATGTCGAGCCACTTCTTGCTCGTATAAAAACCGAGCTATAAATACGCTATCTAAGCCTGTTATACTATAAGCAGTATGGCGGTCTATAAAGTACCACAGGATGTTGAGGCGGATGATAAGCTCATCGGTCCGTTTAGCTTTCGCCAATTTGTTTATCTGATCATTGTTGCGCTTGCAATTGCGGCGGCGTGGGCGCTTGGGCAACTATTTTTGCCACTCATTGCTATTCCACTCCCGGTAATTCTACTGTTTGGTGCGCTCGCCCTGCCGCTCCGAAAAGATCAGCCCATGGAAATATACATGGCAGCTATTGTGTCGTTCTATCTTAAGCCGCGCAGGCGACTCTGGAAGCCGGACGGCATAACCTCACTCATCGAGATTACTGTTCCAAAAACAGTAGAAGTGCAACGTACAAAGGATCTATCGCAAAGCGAGGCATCCCAGCGCCTATCGTACCTCGCTAACGTTGTTGACTCACAAGGCTGGGCAGTGCGCGGCGTAGGTGCACCAACACCGAATAGCCCTATGAACGTTGACGCATACTATGCCGCTCAGCAAACCGAAGATATTCTCGATAACAACGCGCCCGTTTCACAAAATTTTGATCATATGATTGACGAGGCCGATAACCGACGCCGGCAAGAAATGATCGATCGAATGCATCAAGCACCTAGCGAGCCTGCTGCAGTTCCCATAACTCCCACTCCACAGATTACTAACCCCTATGATACATTCCTGGCCCAACAAGCTGCGCCCGCTCAACCCGCAGAAGATACGTTTGTCGCAATGCCGGCACCACAAGCGCCACAAGTAGCCGCCGATGACACGTCTATCCACTTCGATCCTTACCCTGCAGACATTCGTCAAACAGTCATTCGGCCTCTAGCAGAGCAGCCCATAAAGCCACAAACTCCAGCTAAAACAGTATCTCCCGCGCCATCTGCACCAAGCACTAGCGTCAAGCCTGTGTCACCTGATATAATAAACCTTGCAAATCAACACGACTTGTCGATTGAGACAATAGCCCGGGAGGCAAATCGCATCAAACAGAAAGAAAAAGAACTTTCTGAAGATGAGGTCGTTATCTCGCTTCGCTAGTCGACAGCGTAATCTAGGAAAGAGTGGGAAGAAGTGCCGCCAAACAATCAGACGCCGCCAACAGCCAATCCGGCTCCACAAGCAAGTGGTGCTACTGCGTCCGCACCCGCTCAGCGTAATACGAACACGACGCAAAATAGCCTGCTCATTTCAGAAATTCGCGACGGCATGGCCGTCATGAGTGACGGTAGCTTTAGGGCCGTGGTCGCATGTCAGTCGATCAACTTTGATCTTATGAGTAGCCGCGAACGAGAGGGTGTTGAGTTTAGCTATCAAAACTTCTTAAATTCCCTTTATTTCCCGATTCAAATATTCGTGCGTTCTCAGCGCGTTGATATTGGCCCGTACATTGACCGCCTCGTAGGCATTCGAAAAGCCCAAGACAACATGCTCCTTAACGTCTTGATGGATGATTACATTAACTTTATTGATGTCCTCTCCCAAGAGGCAAATATTATGGATAAAAGCTTCTTTATCGTAGTGCCATACTTCCCAGGCGGCGATGCAGCAAATCTTGTCGAGGCAGGCAAGGGCTTCTTTGGTAAAATTTTTGCAAAGCCGGGTCAGACAGTAACAAAAATTGATCAAGTGACATACGAAAAATCGAAAGATGAGATCAAGAATCGCGTCGATTCAGTCATGAGCGGTCTTTTCCAGCTCGGAGTGAAGAGTGTCCAGCTAACAACCAAAGAACTAGGCGAACTTTACTACAACGTTTATAATCCCGACACTGCCGTACGTGAACCGCTTGGTAATTTTGAAAATGTCACTACGACATTCGTACGAAAAGGACAAGGTGAAGCACCTCGACCAAATCTCTCAGGAGGAGCACTCTAATGGCTAAGAAAAAACTTGATCCAATTGATATTGCCGCTCAACAGCGTGCACGCGAACAAGCCGAGGTAGAACAGGCGTTTCTTACTGGTATTAATACGCTACGTGACCTCATTGCTCCAAGCAGCCTTGAAATTCATTCATCCCACTTCCGTCTTGGCACAAAGTATGGCCGAACACTTTATGTGTACGGCTATCCACGTCAGATTTATACCGGCTGGTTGAGTTCAATTATTAATATTGATGAAGTGCTCGATATTAGCATGTTTATTTACCCGGTTGAAAGCCAAGTTGTCCTCAATAACTTACGTAAAAAAGTGACACAGCTCGAAGCGAGTATGTCTATTAATAGCGAAAAGGGAAGAACCCGCGATCCAGGTCTTGAGGCAGCGATCCAGGACGCCGAGGAACTTCGTGACCAACTCCAGGTTGGTGCTGAACGCTTCTTCCGCTACGGCCTCTATGTCACACTTTACGCCGACAGTCTTGATGAGCTTAATTTTGTTCAGCATAAGATTGAAACTATCTTTGGCCAACAACTTATCTTCAGCAAGGTTGCAAGCAGCCAGCAGGAGCAGGGACTTAACAGTACTGTGCCGCAAATGACCGACCAGCTACAGATCCGTCGCAATATGAACACCGGCGCCATTAGCACCAGCTTCCCATTCACCAGTGCCGATCTAACTGATGGCAAAGGTGTGCTCTACGGTATCAATATGCACAATAATGGCCTCGTTATTTTTGATCGCTTCTCACTTGAAAACGCCAACATGATCGTTTTCGCGAAATCCGGTGCAGGTAAGTCCTTTACTGTTAAGCTTGAGGCTTTACGTTCAATGATGGTCGGAAGTGATGTGATTATCATCGACCCAGAAAACGAATACCAAAAGCTTTCCGATGCCGTAGGTGGTAGCTATGTTCGCCTCAGCCTCAATGCTGATACGCGTATTAATCCGTTTGATCTTCCGCGAGTTATCGACAGCGACGAAGCCGATGACGCACTACGCGCTAACCTTGTCACACTCCATGGGCTATTTCGCCTGATGCTCGGTGGTTCACAAATTGCTGCCAATGGCGTTGCGATGTCGGCACTCACTCCAGCCGAAGAGGCCGATCTCGACCAGGCGCTTATCGACACCTACGCTCGCGCTGGCATCACTAGTGATCCTCTCACACACAACTCACTGCCGCCAACCATTTCCGACCTCTACGATACGCTCCTCCATATGGGTGGTACCGGCCCGCAGCTGGCACAGCGTCTTCGTAAATACACCACAGGTACGTTTGCTGGCATCTTCTCGCAGCAGAGTAACATCGATATCAATAACCACATGGTCGTCTTTAATATTCGCGACCTCGAGGATGAACTTCGCCCAGTAGCGATGTACATCGTCCTCTCCCACATCTGGAATATTGTTCGCACCGATCAACGAAAGCGCATGCTGATTGTTGATGAGGCGTGGCAGCTCATGAAGTACGACGACTCCGCTAATTTCCTCTTCAGTCTCGCAAAACGCGCGCGTAAATATTTTCTCGGCCTTACAACCATTACTCAGGACGTTGAAGACTTTATGGGGAGTAAGATGGGCCGTGCAATCGTCGCTAACTCTTCAATGCAGCTTCTCCTGAAGCAATCGTCGAGTGCCGTCGATGTACTCTCGGATGTATTCAAGCTGACCGAGGAAGAGAAAAAGCGTCTTGCTAACTTCCCAGTAGGGCAGGGTCTCTTTTTCGCAGGTCAAAACCATGTGCATATTCAAATTGTCGGCAGTCAAACTGAGCAGCAGCTCATCACGACTAATCCGGGCGCAAACAACACAGCACCTCCTCAGCAAACGGAGCAGGTATCAACTGGCGGCTATGCTAATCCAAATGGAACTTTCTAGCGTATAATAAACAGTAGTTATGGCGACAGGATTACTTCCGGATAGTAAAGAGGAGCAGGATTCACGATTGAACCCTGGTAACCTTCATGCGGAAAAACAATTTAACACCTCCTATTCCAATGCCGGAATAGATCAACTTGAAGCATTTGCAAACGATCCGAACAACACTTCACAGTCAATAAAAGATCAAGAGGCAGCAGGCGACCCGCCAGTCGATAATGGTTTTTATCGTCCTGGTGTTGGCCGAAAGCAAGAAAAGGTCACGCTAAAAGGGTTCTTCAAGAAAAAAGGACCAATGGCGACTATAATCGCTCTCATTATCGGTGGAGGTGGTGCTTTTTCTATAATGCTCGCACCGGGGCTTGGTATTATTCAGCTCAAAGAAGCGCTCATGGAGGATCTGAACGATCAACTAGCAGCCGTTGACGCAAGATCTATGCACGTCCTAAAAGCAAAAATTAAAGGCATCCAGGCGGGCGCTAGTATCTGCTCTGACTCAATTAGTATTAGGTGCAAATTTAGTGGTCTTGGGAAAAAACAGCTAGCAAACTTCGAAAAAGCCGGATTTACCATAGAGGGTGAAGATAGAAAACTAGGCGGTAAGACTGTTACGAAATTGACATTCACGGAGCCTGCAGGAAGCGACGGAAAACCTGGCAGGGTTATTGAAATCAAAAATCCCAACGAGCTTCAAAACCTCGCGACTACAAACAATCACGTACGAAAGGCACTTGTCGCAGCATACAATCCACGCGCCGCCTCTATATCCGACAGGGTCGCAACTCTACTTACCAAAGGAAAGGGGCCTCGGCTTACAGGTTCGACTCCCGAGGAATTTAAAGAATCTATTGATAAAACAGTCAAAGAATCTACTAAAAAAACAGGGGTTAGTCTTGCGCAAGGTGACAGTGAGCCGCAAACAGAAGAAGAAAAGAAGTTAGCCGCAGCTGCAGAGTCACAAAAGAATCGGCTCTCAACTCCAGAAGTAAATAGCCTCGGATCCATATTTTCATCAGCTGCCAAGGGTGTATCAATCACAGGTGCCGTAGATACCGCTTGTACCGTCAAGAATACTGCACGCGCCGTAGCAGCAACAAGCAAAATCATCCGATCAGAACAATTAATAGCATTTGTAATGGTCATCTTTAATACGGCAGACCGGTCAAAAGCAGGGGATCCATCCCTAACTCCAGAAATGGTTAGTTTTGTCGGGGACCTTGTTACTGCTACCGACACCGAAAAGGAAATCTACAACGAATCAAGCAAGGTAGAGCCAGGCGGCACGGCAAAAATGGTTGCTAATCCTGACTACGGTAAGAATGCCTTTGACTCAGCAGGCATACGAACAGCTATGTACAATGACGCGCCATCGCTTTCGGCGCGTGCCCAGCAGTACACGGTTGGGGGTGGCCTCGTAGGTACACTTTCGACTATTAATGCACAGATCGATGACGCACTAGGCAAGAATGGTGCTAATACCTGCAAGATTGTTCAGAACCCGCTTACTCGACTCGCCACAGGAGTAATTGGCATTGTTGTTGGTATTGGTTCGGGTGGTGCGTCACTTGCCGTATCCGTTGGCGCATCGCTTGCAATTGGTGCTGTACTTCCTATACTAGAGGCTCGTCTTGCCAGCACCCTTGCTGGAACAGTCGTAAATGGTAACACAAAAGGGGTTGATGCTGGTAACGCCATGTTTGCTGGTGCTGGCAGTATGCTCGGTGGTATTGCTCAAAAACGCGGCATGAAGCCCGCTACTATGAACGATTTAAAAGCATATACAGCCAAGAATGACCAAGTAAAAAATGAATATATAGCTCTTGATGTTGAGGCGGCCAAAAAAGAACCGCTAAACATCTATAATCAGTATTCTTTCCTTGGATCGCTTGCACGATCCATCAATCCAACGCTCATAAAGTCAAGTTCAAATGTAAGTAGTGCGCTTACGACGCTGCCTACATTTTTCAGTACAGCACTGACAAACATGACTTCAAAGGCAGGAGCAGCCGAAGAGTTCAACCCCGAACGATTTTCAAAATGTCTTGATGCAGGATATCAAAATCTCGGCATATCAGCAGATATCTTTTGCAACGTACGTTATGCGATGTCCGATGAGGAGATGAATCTTGATACTGACGAAATTCTAAACTACATGATCGATAATAACTTCATTGATGACGCCGGAGAGCCGGTGTCTGGTCGTAGCTACGCAAACTGGAAGGCTGAGTGCGCAGACCGAGCCGTTGGCTGGGGTGAAATTGATGGTGAAGATCCTGAAAAGGATGGTATGCGGTGCATGCAAGATACGTATGAATCAGCAGAGAGCAAGTATTTTAGGGCTTATACAATGGACAGAAGCCTTCAAATGGCAATGGACGAGGAACAGCCAGCTGGAGCAGCGGCCGAAGCTACCCCTCCACCATCAAGTGGCGACGGAAGCGTTAGTGGTAGTCATGAGTGGCCGATAAAGGCGCCTGCCACACTCTCACGATGCTACCTTCCTGTCGATAGTCTTAATCATTATGGTATCGATATTGCTATACCAGAAGGTACGTCTGTGCACGCATCTGACGGAGGAACCGTTATGTTTGCTGGTTGGCTTGGAAGCGGAGGGTATGGCAACGCTGTATTTATCGATCACGGCAATGGCCAGTGGACAGAATATGACCACAATGCAAGCGTCTTAGTTAAAACAGGCGATAAAGTCTCTAAAGGACAGGAGATTGCAAAGTCAGGAAATACAGGTAACAGCTTTGGAGCCCACCTTCACTGGCAAATCAACAAGGCGCGGCCTCCGCTCTATCCAAGTACGAGTAATACAATTGACCCATTAACTTTGCTAAGCATTCCAGATAATCAAAGGTTTACCGCAGGTGTACAGGGATGTCGTTAATGAAGTGCATCGGCCGTAGAGTATTACATGGTTGCTTCGTAGCGATAGCGCTACTGTCGACCATCACCACTCAGCCCGTTTTAGCAACCGATATCGGCGAAGGTGCCTATGCCGGTAATAATATTGATTTTCATGGAAAAAGTACTGCCATATGCTCAGCCACGAGCACTAGTACCGATACCGGCCAAGCATCTAGCAAGGATATCGTCAATGCCGCAGCAAAAGGAGCGGAGAAGTACCGACAGAATTACGAATCTGTAGGTAAAGCAAAAGATGTCCCGTGGCAGCTACTCGCTGCTATTCACTACCGAGAAACCGCCTATGGTGACATTAATCCCGCAAACGGACAGGGTCTATTCCAGTTTGTTGCTGAAGCTGGGAAATATCCAGCCGGACAGGTCTCACCCGAAAACTTCACCGAACAGCTAAATTACCTTGCAGACAAGCTAAAAACCGATTATGCAACTCGCCCTGGCGACCCAGCACTTGCATCAGCGACTCTGACAGCAACTGGCACAGATCCAAATAAGATAAAGGATATTGCGTTCTCATACAATGGCCGCGCCGGCATATACGCACAACAAGCACGTAATCTCGGTTTTAGTATGGATGCCGACGGCTCGCCATATGTTATGAATTTCTTTGACGACAAGCGCGACCCACAAAAAGCCGCTCCAAATACGTGGGGACAAGTAAAGAGAGACTTTGGCTCAATCGAGTATCCAGCCAACAACCAGGTTGGTTTATTCACACTATATGTCGCACTTGGAGGCGGTAGCGCAAGTAGCTCAAGCTGTGACGGAGGAGCTTCTGGTGGAACAATTATTGAAATAGCAAAGCGTGAGCTTGATAAGGGCACAAAGGGCTGTATGGTTACGACCGCAGGTCAGTGCGGCATTTACACCGACAACCATACGGAAGCATGGTGTGCCGATTTCGTCAGCTGGGTCTACAAGGAAGCCGGTACGCCCTTCACGGGCGGCGAAAGCGGAGGATGGAGAATACCAGGTGTGTTCGGACTGGATGATTATCTATCGTCAAAGCAAGTGCATTTCTTAAAAGATGATACCTCGCAAACCCCTAAGCCAGGTGATGTTATCATATTCAATGAAACCGGTCCGCGGTCTCATACTGGACTCGTATATACCGTAGAAGGGGAAAAGATCACGACCATCGAGGGTAATATAAACGACTCAGTTATAACACGTGAATTTAACAATTACCGCAGTAATCCAAGTATTCATGCATTTGGAAGGATGAAATAATATGCTCCACAAAAGACGACTAATCATATCTTTACTCCTGCTGGCTATTGTCGGCTTGAGCGCCTTTGTCTTTATTAGAAATACCGGCTTTCGCGTAGTTGACCAGATGCCCAAAGGAGATGTCGCGATGAGCTCAACCCTCATCACTCTCAAGGTAAGTGATACACCTGTTAATACAAGCGAGATAAAGTTTTCAATAAAACCAGAAGTAAAGGGTGAATTTAGTGTAGAGGGAGATGCAGTCTTTTTTAAACCTAGCGAGGCATTCAAAGAGAACGGCCGCTACACTATATCTATAGAAAATGTTAGATTGAATAACTCTAATTCAATTCATAAAACGAACCATACCTTCAAAGCTGTATATATCCCGTACGATAAATTGTCCAAAGAAGAAAAAGATCGACAACTTGCAAAAACAAATCCTCAATACGAGACATACCCAATAACAAAAATTCTTCCATATGTCACAAGTAGCTATAAAATAGAATACACGCTACCTAGCCACGAAAAAGAAAAGTTTCTCCTTGTAGTCACTCCTCTTATCGAGCAAAACAGAGGTGAATCAACCGAACAATATCAAGCAAGACTACTAGCAATAAAAACCGATGCCGAAGCATATATTGCGTCAAATGGATTTAATCTTAGCGACTACGCTCTATATTATCCCGATCTCTTTCTCATACAATACAGTACCGTACTTCCAAATAACAACGAGTAGTGAGAAGTCTACAGCACTACAGTCTTAGCATTAACATCACTAATGTCACTCACTGTAGCGATGATTAGCTGACTGCCATCTACAGATGTCATAAGTGCGCGTTGTCGCTGCTGATCCAGCTCACTAAACACATCGTCTAACAGTACAATTGGTTTAATACCGGTGATTTTCTCAATGATATCAACTTCTAAAAACTTAAGTGCCAACACGATACTTCGCACTTCACCCCGCGACGCAACCGATAGGGCGGGTGTATCATTATAACGAAATATCACATCATGGCGATGCGGGCCGCTGCTGGTATAGCCAAGGATCTTATCCCGTTCGCTATGACTATGAAGTTCGGCCAAGAGTTTTTGTTTAACCGATCCAATCGCCGTGTGTGAATAATGCACCGTCACCGTATCTTTGGACTGTGCAATATCATTATAGGCGTCATTTAGATGACTATTAATCTCTTCGATAAAGCGAATACGCTGCTCAATAATGTAGGCGCCGTACTCACTTAGTGCGATATTCCATACAAACAACTCATCGTGGGTCGTATGAGCTTTTTTAAGCAGATTATTTCGCTGCTTGAGTGCTCGTTCGTATTTGCGAAGTGCCGGCCCGTAGAGCGGATCTAACTGGCTAATAAGACGGTCAATAAACTGACGACGACGAGTTGGCGAGCCGTGCAGGAGCCGAAGATCGTCTGGCTCGAATAATACAACAGGATACTTATACTTCGTCCCAAGCCGGTAGCTCGTTTTATCATCAATAACAAATTGTTTTCGCCCAGTCTGGCGCGTTGAGTCAAACTTTACCGTCCGGGTCGAGCTATCGTCAAATCCAATATCAATACGCCACCAGGGCTGATCGGTTCGCAGTACATCATTGTCGGAGCCTTTAAACGAAGAGCCCTGAAGCGCAATATACACCGCCTCGATCAGTGATGTCTTCCCGCTACCATTCTGACCAGTAATAAGCGTTACTTTAGGCGACACATCAAGTAAAAACTGTTCATGAGTACGAATATTCTGAACCCGAAGAGAGATAATGTGTGCCACGTCTGTTAACCTAGCTCTTTAACGGCATGATAATGTGCAAGTATTGCACATCTTTTTCAACAGCCGTTAGTACACATGGGGCAAGTTTTCCACTAAATCGGAAGGTTACTGTATCGCCATCAACAACACCAAGTGCTTCGCTAAGATAGCGAGAATTAAGCGTCACCTGACCATCGCCAGTTACTTCGGCTGGCGATTCCGAGGTATTCTCACCAAGCTGTGAGGCGATAGAGTGAATTGACATCGTCTTCTTTTCGCTATCGGCTGTTAGCGTGACACTTCCGCCAGATTCACGGGCGAACAAGCCGGCAATCTTCGTAATACGAACAAAGTCTGACTTTGCGAGCGTAATTGACGTATCTGAGCTAGCGGGAATAAGTTGACGGTAGTCGGGGAAGTTACCATCGATCAAACGGCTAGTGATCTCGGCTTCACCGGCACGAAAACGCACCTGCGTTTCATCAAATAAAATCTCTACTTCATCCACGTCATCACCAACCGTACGAAGCACTTCCTGGAGGCTTGTAGTAGGTACGATAGCCGACACATCACTCGTCGTTTCCACTAGTCGACGTTCGCTAAGGCGATAGCCATCAGTAGCCGCAAGATACAGGAATCCTTCGTGCGAATGCCAGTATACGCCCGTTAAAACAGGGCGGGTTGCATCGTTACTGCTTGTGATAATCGTCTGACTAATAGCTTGCTTAAAATCTTCAGACTTAATACTGTACTGAATTGATGATGTCTCGTCGATGGTTGGCAGCTCAGGGAAGTCATCGGCAACCACACCGTTGATAGTGGAGCTGTAGCTACCAGCTTTAATATGTAGATGGTCATTCTCAACCTTTAGTTCTATCGCTCCTTTGGGGAGACTAGAGATAAATTCGCTTACGAGCCGAGCAGGAACGGTAATTGCTCCTGGCTTGGCAATTTTAGCGCCAATATGTTGAGTTGTAGCGATCTCAAGATTAGTTGCTGCTACAAGTAATCGGTTACTATCAGTCCGAAGTAGGATATTACTCAGAATAGGTAACTGAGTTTTACTACTAGCTACTCGGCCAACTGCACTCAGTGCTTTCGATAGGTTTTCTTGGGTAACAGTGAGTTCCATTATTGTTATTACCTTTCTTTTAATTTTCCTTTAGTGGTTGTAATAATAGGTGCTGTGGAAACTGGGTAAAAAATGTATTCATAAGAGGTGAGGAGTAGTATATTGGTGTGGATAACGCAGCGGATAAGTTTTGTACAAATATGCGGACAAACTGTGGTTGTACCCATACCCGAGACGTCTGTATCGTGCTCGTGCGAATGCCTGTGGACTGCTGTGCACTGGTTATACCAGGGGCTTTTCGCAGGTTATGCGCAGGTTTTACACAAGTATAAGGCGTACGATTAGGCATAGAGTTTCTCCCGAATCTCTGCTACTTGTGTACGGATAAGATAGTCGAGTTTAATAGCCTTCTCGATTTTTTCAACAGAATGAATCGCTGTAGTGTGGTCTTTACGCCCAAGTTCGCCAGCGATCTTTGGGAAGCTAAGGTGCAATTCGCTTCGAAGCAGGTACATAGCAATCTGGCGTGGTACTACGATATGTTTGTCGCGCTTAGCGCTGCAGACTTCATCGACATTAAGTTGGAAATGCTTAGCTGTCTTATCGATGATTTGTTTTGGTGTTAGGTGCTGGGGGCGAGATTGGCGTACGTTACCAATAAGACCTTCGGCGGTTGATACATCAGGTTCGACGCCGCGCATTTCGGCGTAGGCAAGAAGCTGATTAAGCGCACCCTCAAGTTCACGGATGTTCGTCTTGATGTTATTGGCAAGGTATTCAACCGTTTCACGGCTTAACTCAACACCAGAAAGGGATGCTTTAGTTTCGATGATCACACAGCGTGTTTCAAAATCAGGCATTTGAATGTCAATTGCCATACCCATCTCGAAACGACTACGGAGACGCTCAGTAAGAGTAGGGATGCTCTTTGGTGGCTTATCGCTACTAATGATGATCTGCTTATTATTCTGATGAAGATCGTTAAAGGTATGGAAGAATTCTTCTTGAGTCTTCTCTTTACCGGCAATAAACTGCAGGTCATCTACGATCAGTACATCAACATTACGGTATTTATCTGAAAAGCCTTTTTTCTTGAAGCGGATGCTTTCAAGGAACTCTTTAACGAAGGTTTCAGAACTGACATACAAAATCCGAGCATCTGGTTGTTTGGCGATAATTTCATTACCAACAGCTTGCATAAGGTGTGTTTTACCAAGTCCGACACCGCCATACAGGAAGAGGGGGTTGTACTTGGTGCCAGGGTTGCTTGCGACTGCTTGGCAGGCAGTGTAGGCAAGATCGTTACTCGAGCCGACAACGAAGTTCGAAAAGCGGTAACGGGGATTGAGTCCGCCAGCGTTTAGTGGTGAAGTGGTAAGGGGTGTCGAGCTTGATCCTCGTGGGCGACTGACAAGTTCTTCGACAGCATCGCTCGTAGCGGTTTTATTAGTCGATGTCGTCTCGCGGTTAACAGCCGTTCGTTTACCAGCGGTTCGGACTTTATAAGTGATTTTCTCTGGCTTTACACCGTTCTTTTCTAAGATAGAGCGGATCTGTGAGTTGAACTTTACTTCAAACTGACGCTGAGCAAAGATGTTTGGTACGGCAATAGTGATATGTGAGCCAGTGTTGTCGATAAGCTCCGTATTCTTAAACCACGTCGTAAAGGCAGCGTGCGAAACCGAGAGCTCAATCTCGCCCAAAACACTTTGCCATAACGCATGATCCATACGGAAAAATCCCCCTGTCGACGCTCTGGCCAACTCACATTATTTCTATGCTCAACTATACGATATAAAAAAGTTTTCCACAACCGCTAGAAGGGGGAGAAACCTACGTTGTATAGGGGTGTCATTTATCCACAATTCATTTCCACCTCTGTTAATATGTGGATAAGTGAGTGGATAGTGGGGAAAAGTTTTGTATACTACATAACGTCATGGCGGCTCAGGCAAGTACTTACGCTTGTGTAAATAGACAATAAAGGCTAGAATAGTACAGATATGCCAAAGCGAACACACCAACCACACACTCGTCACCGCGCCCGCACACACGGCTTTCGCGCTCGCATTGCGACCAAAGCTGGCCGCGCAGTGATCAAGCGACGCCGTATTAAAGGCCGCGCTCAACTTACTGTCTAAATAAAGACATAAGACAATAAAAACAGCTACTTCATACGAAGTAGCTGTTTTTAAGTATATAGACACGGTGGTGCCGATATAACGCGTCGTCGATTCGGAAAAGTTTACATGGTAAGCTTTTCGCTCATCTCCTAGTGTTACAATAAGTACATATGTTGACAATTCACCATCGTTTTCATGGCCATGGAAGCCTGAGGTATGTGTATAAGAACGGCGAAGCAATCCGCTCTCGTTTGATGACGCTCAAATATATTGTTAATCCACATCGTGGTCATTCACGCTTTGCTGTTGTGATCAGCAAAAAGGTATTAAAGAGTGCCGTGCGTCGCAATCGTGTACGCCGACGAGTCTATGAAGTAATTCGCTTGGAGCTGCCGAAGCTTCGACCAGCCCACGATATGGCCCTTATGATATTTAATAGTGAAGTTGAATCTATGCCATCGGATGAACTAACAATGCTCATTCGGCAGCTATTCGAACAAGCTGATATCTACGAAAAATAGCTAAAATCTGGTATAATAAAGTCTAAATATAGGTTTCTATTAAGAGGTAAAACGTGAATATTTTTGACATTATTGTTGTGCAGCCAATCTTTAACTTGCTGATCGGCATCTATTCTTTAATCCCGGGTGGTGATTTTGGTGTCAGTCTGATTATCTTTACGATCATCGTGCGTTTTGCACTTTTCCCACTGACGAAGAGCATGCTTCATCAGACAAAAGCAATGCGCAAGCTCCAGCCAGAGCTCGTACGTATCAAGAAGCGCACTAAGGGTAACAAGCAGCTTGAGAGCATGCAGATGATGGAGCTTTATAAGAAGCACGGTGTCAATCCATTCCGTTCAATCGGTATCCTGCTTATTCAGCTGCCTATTTTCATCGCACTTTTCCAGGTGATTCAGATTTTCACCAATCACCGAACGGATATTGGAAAGTATACCTACGATTTCATGGAGAAGTTGGCACCAATCCAATCTATTATTGCCAATCCCGCCTCGTTTAACGAAAAGTTTCTTGGCTTTATAGACCTTACGAAAACAGCTTTCAGTGACGGCACAGTTAGTATCCCGCTTATCTTACTTGCTGCCATCGCGGCAATTACGCAGTACATTATGAGCAAGCAGACGATGCCACACGACCCAAGCAAGAAACGTCTTCGCGATATTATGGCCGAGGCTGCCGAGGGTAAGCAGGCCGATCAAGCAGAGATGAACGCTATCGTTATGGGTAAGATGATGAAAGTCCTGCCATTCATCATGTTCTTTATCATGGTCACCGTACCGGGCGCGTTGGCTCTTTACTATGCAACATCGAATGTTGTTGCGGTGATTCAACAGCACTTCCTTTTGAAAAAGGATGAAGAGGAGCTTGAAGAGCTCGCCGATGAAGTCGCCACGACACCTGCTAAAAAAGCAACTGCCAAGGCTCGTGCAAAACAGGCCATAGAAGCAAAAACAACGCCATCGCCAAAGGCGGCTACTAAAACGAATGTTACGCGTATTAAGGCGAAAGATACAAGGAAATAATTATGGACAAGCAAGCTTCTGTTGAATACGCGAAGAAATATCTTGAAGATCTCCTTTCGTTTTTCGGTGTTAACTTGGCGGTAGAAGCTAGCTGCGATGAGGATGTTATCGAGTTGACTGTGCCTACGAGTGAATATAACAGCCTACTTATTGGTCGCAATGCCGAGACGCTTCGTAGCTTGCAATTTTTGGTATCAACCACTCTTCGTAATAAAGAGGCAGGGGTGATGCGCGTCAATATCGATATTGCCGATTACAAGAAGATCCGCGCTGAGAAAGTAGCCAAGCAAGCCCGCGAATGGATCGAAGAAGTTCGACGGACAGGTGATTCGTTTGTGGGTGACCTTAGTGCCGCCGATCGTCGCATCGTGCACCATGTTGCTAGTGAATACGATGATGTTCGTACATTCTCCGAGGGTGAAGGCCGAGATCGTCGGATTATTATTGCTCAAAAAAGCTCATAATAGTAAAAGCAGACATAAAAAATACCGATGTGATTCGGTATTTTTTATGTCTTTTTCTTAAATACTAACCGAGTATAAAAGAAATAATTCCAGAAGAAGGTGGCTAACGAGGCGACTAGTTTGGCCATTGTTACGAGTAGCCAGCCGGGCATATCGAACGGATGAAGTGAATTTTCGACAGGCCAAATAATGAGCGGTTGAATAACCCAAATACCAAATAGGGTAATGACAATAAAGAGCACGGCTTCGCGTGGAATATGATGGTTTGGGGTCCGAAATGTAAACTTCTTATTGGCAAAAAAGCTAAAAACAAATGATATGGATGAGGATATATAGTTAGCGGCGATCGTTGAGAGTCCGCAAGAAGTTAAAATGAGCAAAAGTGTAAAATCGAGCGCAGTAGCTGAGCTGCTAACAAGGCTGAAGCGAATCTTTCGAGGTGTTACTCTCATCGTCATGCCTGAAACTCCAGTTAGTGCTTTTTAAAGACTACTCGTGAATAAAGGATGTAATTCCAGACAAGTGAGACGATGGTTGCGAGTAGCTTTGCGATCAGGAGGGTTGTTGTGTCATTGAGGTTTGTAGTTGTCAGTAGCTGGGTGACAAGTGCAATCACAAGAGGTTGTAGCACCCATAGTCCAATTAAGGTGACGATAATAAAGCTAGTAAACTCACGCTTTGCGTTGCCGCTTTTTGCTTTGAATGTAAATGTTTTATTGGCGAAGAAACTAAAGATGAACGAAATCGATGTCGAGGCGTAATTTGCGGCAATTTTATCGATACCAAGTGCAGTTAAGCCAAATAGAATACCAAAATCAAGCGCAGTATTGAATCCACCGACAAGGGCAAAGCGAAACTTTTCAGCGTGCTGTGCGAGAAGGTCTTTCATAGGTTATTTCTTATGGCCGTGCTGGTGATATTCTTCAATAAAATAGAGGGGACGCTGCTTGCTCTCGTTAAAGATTCGTCCGATATATTCGCCAATAACGCCGAGCGATAGAAGCTGCACGCCGCCTAGAAAGAGGATAACGGCCATCATCGATGGATAGCCCGCTAGGTCAGTACCCTGGGCGATCGTACGAACCACAAGGTAAATGATATAGACAAAAGCAGCAAGCGATACGAGGATGCCAAGAACTGACGAGATACGTAGAGGCGCGGTCGTAAATGAAGTAATGCCGTCAATAGCCAGATTGATAAGTTTGAAGTAGTTCCACTTCGTTTCACCAGCCGCACGTGGGTCGCGGTCGTACTCAATCTCTTTCTTTTTGTATCCAATCCAGCTAAACATGCCTTTGGTGTAGCGCTGTGATTCGCGAAATTGTATGAGTGCCTCGACGCAGCGCTTGTCGAGTAGGCGGAAGTCACCAGTGTCGCGCTGAATAGGAATGCTAGTTGATTTTTGTAGTAGTTTATAAAACAGCTCAGAAGTAGCCTTTTTAAACCACGTTTCACCTGCGCGACTTTTGCGGCGAGCATACACATCGTCGTAGCCTTGCTCCCAAAGTTCGATCATTTTAGGGATCAATTCTGGTGGATCTTGAAGATCGGCGTCAATAATGACAACAGCATCACTTTTTACATTATCGAGGCCGGCAATCATGGCTATTTCTTTACCAAAATTACGCGATAAGTTGATATAACTAATGCGCTTGTCTTTTGTGGCATAGTCTTTAATGACTTCCAGCGTTTTGTCGCGGCTGCCGTCATTTATGAATAAGAATTCAAACGCATAGCGTGAGTTGTCGTGGGCGAGCTTGCCGAGGCGCTCTAGAAGAGGGGTGAGAACTTCCTGTTCATTATATGCAGGGATAAGAATGGTAATTGTTTTCATCTGGTATGATTATATCATTTTACCGAAGCAACCAGGCGAGAGATGCTCGAACTGACGACGACACCTGCTCTAGTGAGGGCATGGGATTTTGCTTGTGCTGATTCATCTTTACTTCCCAGGATTGCGCCAGCATGACCCAATTGCACGCCCGCTGGAGCGTGATGGCCGGCGATATAGGCATAAACTGACTTTGTAATATGAGTACGGATATATTCCGCTGCTAGCTGTTCGTCATTGCCGCCAATCTCACCAATTAAGATGATTTGCTCGACTAATGGATCTTTTTCAAATAGCTCAAGGCATTCGATAAAGCCGGTTCCTCGAATCGGATCGCCGCCAATGCCGATAACGTATCGCTGCCCAATGCCTCTGGCAGATAGACCTGAAACGGTTTCATAGGTGAGGGTGCCAGATCGGCTAACAACACCAGCTGAGCCAAGGAGCCCCATACTAGCAGGGATAATCCCTAGAGTACCACTACCGGGTAGGAGGATGCCAGGGCAGTTTGGGCCAATGAGCTGGCTTGACTTCTCTTTTATATATTGTTTTATATACAACATATCATGAACGGGCATACCTTCGGTGATACACACAATGAGCGGTACATCGGCATTAATAGCCTCTAGGATAGCTGCTTTGGTGTACGGCGCTGGAACAAAAATGATACTAACATCAATTGTATGGTGTTGTTTAATGTCTGCAATACTGGCGTACACGGGAATATCCTCGATATCCGTGCCCGCTTTGGTCGGAGATGTGCCAGCAATAATGTTTGTACCGCTTTGTTTCATTGCTAGGGTGTGAAACGAGCCGTGCGTACCAGTAATACCTTGGACAATAACATTTTGAGTGGTGAATATTTCAGGACTCACGATGCGCGCTCCTTTGTGACTGCACTTAAACTTTCTTCAAGCGAAGAGAAGAGGGGGATATTTTCTTGGCGAAGAAGTTCGGTCGCTGCTTCGTAGTTTGTGCCAGCAAGCCGGATGTACAGTGGAGGCAGGCGTGGAATTTCTTTTTTGGCCGCAATGATAGCATTTGCAATTTCGTCACAGCGCGTAATGCCAGCGAATATATTGATAACAATCGCATTGATGTTTGGATATAAAAGAATGCGTTCAAACGCCGCGAGCACACTTGCTGTCGAGGCGCCTCCGCCAATATCGAGGAAGTTAGCGGGCACTAGGCTATGGTTAGACACGGCGTCTACGGTTGCCATGGCAAGGCCGGCTCCGTTGGCGATGGTTGCGACACTGCCCATTTCGTTCAGTGTTACAAAGTTTGCTTCTTGGAGTTTCTCTTCAAACTGCCAGTCAAGGTGTCGAAAGGCTGCGGCATCATCCAGCTCAATCTTTGCATCGCCACAGATAATTTTACCCTCTTTAGTATAGACAAGGGGGTTGATTTCGATAAGAGTCGCATCGTTTTTGATGAAACAATTATATAGTCGCTCAACCATATCTTGCAGAACGAAGCTTTGATCTTCTCTCGCAAGATGCTCGGCCAACTGCTCGCCGACACCACTGCTGTTTTTACTGGTAAGCTCCAGGCGCAAGAAGTCCGCTGCATTGTTTTCTTCCACTTCCACACCGCCGTTTTTATGAGCAATAAGTTCAATGTAGCCGAGAGAGCGGTTGATTGTGAGCGAAAGGTAGTACTCATGCTGTATGTCTAATCTCTCTTCAGCGAGCAATGTCGATGGCAGGTATCCTTTAATAGGTAATTTGAATAATGTGTTAATCACGCTATTAAGTTCAATGGCCGATTCAACTAGTTTTATGCCACCCAGCTTGCCGCGCCCACCAGTGGGGACTTGTGATTTTAAAACTGCAGGCAAATTTACTTTTGGAATCGTATTTTTTGTAATAACTACAGATGTCGGCACGGAAATGTCTGCCTGTTTGAGAAGAGTCTTTGCTTCATATTCGAGTAACTTCATTATATAAAAACCTAGATTTTAGTAGTTACCTTATGCAATGACTGTACTTTATCGACGATCGTCTGAGCATTCTTTTCCCATGAGAATGTTTTGAGTTGCTTACTGCCATTTGCAATAAGCTTTTCTTTTAGTTTTTGAGATGTTAAAACTTCTTGCATGGCTTTAGCGAATTCCTCTGGGTGATCAGTATGAGCGTATAGTGCGCCCTCACCCGCAACTTCACGAAGGACTGGAATATCAGACGCGACAACGGGTATTTTGCTCGCGAACGCCTCGAGAATAGGCATGCCAAAGCCTTCATAGAGGGATGGCATGATAAACAAGCTCGCATTTTGGTAAAGTGCGCCAGTATCTTCGGTGTCGACAAATCCAATATGGATAACATTTTCGCCGGCATCTTGGGCTGCCTGGATACATTCTCTGCTTTTCTCAGTTTTCCAGCCATTGCCACCGCCAAGCACGAGACTATATTCATCCTTCATTTCTTGAGGTAGCTGACGATATGCTTCAATAAGCACAGGTAAGTTCTTGCGGGGTTCAAGATTGCCGATGAAGTAAAGGTACTTCTTGGTTGGGATTTTATATTTACTATGTATTTCATTGGTATTTTTTTTGAAGTATGAGGGATCGGGCGGAATGTGGGTGACAATACATTTATTTGAAGAAAGATTAAATTCTTTTACAAGCTCGGCTTTTACAGCCTCGGAGACAGTGATAATAAAGTCAGCCTGTTTGATTGAGCGCGGAACGACGCGCCGTAGGTGCTCAAGGTTCTTTACCTCAACTAATTCGGGGTAGTAAAGATACGTAAGATCATGGATGGTTGTGCCGCGAAGGCTGGACTTAGCTGTCGGCCAGGTTGCGAAGTTTGGAAAGATTGTTACATCAACACGGGGCGAGAAGAGGTCAAAAGCTGGTGCAACATTGTAGCTTTGTAGCTTTGTGTAGACACGAAGTGGAATGATCGTACTTTTTTCGAGAGGTTGTTTTAAAGATACGCGTGGAGTAATGTGTCGATCAAGAAAGTTGAAGTATGAACCAAAAACAGTCGTGTCATTATGTCGGTCGAGTGCTTCAGCGAGGAGTCTTGTGTAGTTTGCCACGCCAGATTGAGACTGTGCGGTAAGACTACCAAGTTCGATTCTTATTTTCATGCGATCTCTCCTTTATAGAGTGGGATGAATTCTTGAGTGACGATTGCGTCAAAGTTAAAACGTTCTTCGTACTGGTTGCGAGTGGCTAGTCCTAGGCTCTTGCGGAGTGCTGGATCATCAGCAAGACGTTTCATTGCGTCATAGAGTGCGTCCGTGTCTTTTGCTGGCACGAGAAGGCCAGTGATACCTTCCTTTATTATCTCGACGTTTCCACCGACTGACGTTGCGATTATTGGAAGACTAAGCATGCTTGCTTCGACTAATGCGACGCTAAATCCTTCGTGGTAGGTTGGGTGAACAAATATATCTGAAGTAGACAGATGAAAGAGTGGGTTTTTTTGATAGCCGAGGAAGTTGATTTTAGGATGGTTATTAGCTTGTTGTTTAAATTTACTCGACTCTGGGCCATCGCCGAGTAAGTTGAGTTTAAGTTTCGGCTGATGCTTAGATAATTTTGTAAAGGCGTCGATTACTTCCGCTATGCCTTTGTCACTGACAAGTCGGCTTGCAACAGTGAAAGTTATGGAGTTTTCATCTGTGGATTCGGGTGAGGGATAGTCTGCGGCTACGTCAGATACACCGTTGTATACCACGACTATCTTCCGTAAGACCTTGCTTGGCGTAGGCAGATTGTCACTGACGAGTCGTTGCTCGCTTTTACTTACTACAGTGATTGTATGTGCGAATTGAGCGCTAATGTACACAAGCTTACCTATGGGGTTTTTATACCAAACCCGTATGTTTTTCCAAACATGCTTAAGATCCGCATGGTCAGTCCAAATGACACGCTTTCCGAGTAGCCGGCCGGCAAAAGTTGCTGCGATAAAATCATCCTTGCTTTGAATATGTATAGCCGATGGATTGTGATGAATAAAAACTGCGACATACCAAATGAACAGAATAATCTGCCATACAAGATAAATAGGGAATAGGAGTGCATTTTTGCCGCTCCAATTTTGATGAGACCACCAGATTCCCCGGATTGTATTTAGTGAGTGATCTTTTGCAAATGCGAGTAGCTTTGGTGAACGAGATATGAGTAGAGGATCGTAGTTATTCCTGCGTAAAATGTCAGCGAGAAAAACCGGAAAGCGTTCGCCGCCGCCAAAGTCATAGCTTTTGGCATTTCGAATGAGAATAATACGATTTTTGCTCATAATAGCTAACTAATAGTATACAGTAGTCGCTAAGCTGATATAATAATTCAAAGATGAAATACCTACATTCACGTAATCGTGCCATCCTCCGCGAAATGGTTAGCACTGATTTCAAAGTTCGATACCAAGGCTCCGTGCTTGGTTATTTGTGGTCGCTCTTGAAGCCACTATTCTTATTCGCTATTTTGTATGTTGTTTTTACTTATATTATTCCGCTTGGTAAAGATGTCGAGCATTATCCAGTTTACCTCTTGCTCGGTATCGTTCTTTGGAACTTCTTTAGTGAGGCAACAATGACTGGTGCCAGTTCGGTAGTTGCAAGAGGTGATCTCATGCGCAAGATTAGTATTCCAAGGTATCTCGTCGTCCTTGCAAGTTCCACCTCCGCTCTTATTAATCTAGGTCTTAGTTTAATTGTAGTCTTTATATTCGCTCTTCTTAACGGTATTACACCTTCGTTTAGCTGGCTTCTAATCATTCCGGTCATTATCGAACTATTTATCTTTGCGCTCGGTATTTCGTTCTTATTGTCTGCAATGTATGTGAAGTTTCGAGATATTACGTATATCTGGGAGATCTTTCTTCAGGCTGGTTTTTACGCAAGTGCTATTTTGTACCCACTTACGAATGTTCCTGTCGAATTTCATAAATGGTTTTTTCTTAACCCTATGGTGCAAATTATTCAAGATGCACGCTACATTATCGCAACACCGACAACTATTACACTTTGGTCTACAACGACTAGTATTCTTGTAATTATTGCACCGTTTGTGATCATTGGCCTATTTGCACTTGTTGGCGGAATATATTTCAAACGTCGTTCTAAATATTTTGCGGAGGATATCTAATGTCGAATAAAAAGCAGGTCGCAGTTGCGGTCAATCATATTCATAAAGAGTTTATTCTTCCTCAGCACAAGAATACGACGTTTAAGCAAACCGTCGTAAATATTGTTAAAAAGAACAATAAAGTCACACAAAAAGTCCTTGATGGTGTCTCATTTGAAGTAAATAAAGGTGACTTCTTCGGTATTGTAGGGCGTAACGGAAGTGGTAAAAGCACGCTTTTAAAGCTCATTGCTGGTGTATATTCACCGACGGCTGGAGAAGTAAAACTAAGCGGTGGCCTTACGCCGTTTATTGAACTTGGTGTTGGTTTTAACCCAGAGCTCTCTGGACGCGACAACGTCTTTCTCAATGGTGCTTTGCTCGGGTATGATCGAAAGCAAATGGCTGAAATGTACGATGAAATCGTAGATTTTGCAGAGCTAGGCCCGTTTATGGAGCAGAAGCTTAAGAATTACTCTAGTGGCATGCAGGTCCGCTTAGCGTTTTCAATTGCTATTAAGGCGAAAAATGATATTTTGATTTTTGATGAAGTATTAGCTGTTGGCGACGAGGCGTTTCAGAGGAAATGCCTCGATGTATTCGAACAGTATAAGGCTGAAGGTCAGACGGTCATTCTTGTGACGCATGATATGGAGACGGTACGGCAGTACTGTAACCGAGCCGTGCTTATCAGTGACGGTAAAGTACTCGAAGTAGGTGATCCACGTAAAATTGCCAATAGATACAGTGTGCTTAATCAGGTTGAAATTGATACACAGGTAAGTAAAGATAAAGAAAAAATAGTTAGCAATATACATGTTGATTTATTTAATTCTATTACGAAAAAAGAACAGGTGAGCTTTGCTTCCGGGGATAGCATGACTATAAGTGTATCGTGGGGTGATATTCAACCTGTCGAAAGCGTAGGGGTTAATATCTTCAAAGAGAGCGGCGAACATGTTACAGGACATAACTCACGTTATGATAAAAACGTTGATGCCGGGGTAATGCAAAAGTGTCAAATTGACTACTCCCTCAACCTTAAGCCGGGGAAATACCACGTGGTAGTTGAGGTCTTTGGGTCGAAAGATAAAGTCATCGACGCCCTTCTTCGTGGTCCCGCTTTTACTATTCTTGGGTCAGATGAGCCATTGCAATGGAGTGGTCTGATTGACCTTCCTCATAAATGGTATAAGTAAGACTTAGACCATATTATCGTATGTACCTCGACCGAAAGGTATCATTTTGCGGAGCTTATTGTAGTGTCCGCGACTAATAAAGTGAACACGTTGAAGTGCTGCTCGGAGTCCAATCCTGTTTACAGATGCCGTGATAAATAACTGCTTGAATCCATCGAAATAGCGCTTATGAACGACTAGTTTAGCAGAAAATTGAGTAAGATCTGTGAGGATTGTATTTGCAAATTCCATACCCTTTCCTCTGTGGGTCTTCTTGTAGTTATTAATGGACGATATAATCTCTTTGCGACTCGTTAAGGAGGGTTTTTCTTCACTCCACAGTGTCTCTATGTATTTTTTCCCTTGCTCGATCGAGAGGCTGTTATTAGATAGAGTTAAGCCATTGGGATTCATTCGCCATCTGTACAGTACAGTGCCCGTTCCCTCAAAATCACCCAGCTTAGCCAACTTCATCCACATATGGAAATCTTCGGCGAATATATCTTCAAATAATCCGGCCTCTATGAGTGACTGTTTGCGTATAAGGGTTGAACCATTAGCTATAGGATTTCGTAAATAGAGCGCGCGCTTTAAGTCACTATTACTCGGCGGAACAACGTCTCGATATCGAAATGCACCGGTTTCGTCAAAAACCTCGAAGCTACTACAGACTAGGACTGTTTTAGGGTTGCTATCCAGGATTTTTACTTGTTGCATTAATCTGTCAGGAAGTGAAATATCGTCGGCATCCATGCGAGCAATATATTCACCTCGTGCCATTTTAATTGCTTTATTGGCAGTATAGACAACTCCGTGATTGGCTTGTTGAATTGAAACTATTCGGTTGTCCCATTTAGCATAGCGCTCTATGATTTGCTGGGAGTTATCTGATGATCCATCATTGATAATGATTAGCTCAAAATTTTCATAGGTCTGCCTAAGAATGCTGTCAATCGCTTCTCGTAAAAATTTATCGGCATTGTAAACAGGCATTACGACGCTTATTTTTGGAATGTTAGTGGAGGTCATTATTTCTATTCTAGCAAAATATTAAGCAGATGCACTATTTGCATGTGACATAGTGGGCTGGTATAATAATACTTAAGTTTAAAGAAAAACCAATATGAAAATAGAATACAATAAAAACCGCAAAATAAAAGTAATCGCCATAGTACTTTTATCTGTAGTTGCTCTAGTTGCTGCTACTCTTGGGGGTTATATGTATATTCACAAGGATGATATCAAGCGAGACGCTAATGGCACAAGCACGGAGCGCACTAGTCAAGATATTAAACTCGAAGAGGACCTAAAGTCTGACCCTGAAAACAAAGATCATAGTACACAGACAGACACGCCAATAGCACCGGTTGTAGATACGGAAACTAAGCTTCAAAAAGTAAATGTTATTTTAACAAATACAGGTCAAAGCGGAGATGAGGTCTCGGCGAGTGGTTTTGTGTCAAATGCGACAGAAGATGGTGGCAGCTGTAAGTATGTATTTGTTAGCGACCAAAAAACTGTTGAAAAAACGTCGACGACTCTAGCAAATGCAAACTCGACAACCTGTAAAACAGTTAGGTTTAGTGAAAGCGAGCTCGCGACCGGTAGCTGGAAAGTACATGTTGAATATAGCTCTTCTGTATCTATTGGAATATCAAACGAACTTGAGTTAACGATATCATGAGGCTGATGAAGAGCCTGTTGTTTGTACTAGCGTTACTTGCGAGTGGTCTATTTTTTACGGTGAATTCACAATCTGTAGGTGCGGTAAGCGCAAGTAGTTTTCAGCCAGGTCGAATTATCGACGATGCCGTTTTTTACAATAAAAATGCAATGGGAAGCGCGCAGGCCGTTCAGGACTTCATTGCAAGCCATACTCCTGCCTGTGATACGTGGGGAACTCAGCCCTCTGAATACGGCGGCGGCACAAGAGCGCAGTATGCCGCATCGAGAGGCTGGCCGGGTCCTCCATACGCATGTCTCCAGAATTATCATGAAAATCCAACAACAGGCGAAACCTCCTTTGAAAGGGGTGGTGGTGCCTTTTCTGGTGGTCAAAATGCGGGTCGAATTATTTGGGACGCTGCTCAAGCGTATGGCATTAATCCGCAGGTTCTGCTTGTTATGCTCAAGAAAGAGTCGCCAGGTCCTTTATTCGCCGATAGCTGGCCATTAAAAAGTCAGTATCGCTATGCAATGGGGTATGGCTGCCCTGATAGTGGCCCTAATTATTCCGCTGCCTGCGTTGATTCTAAAGCTGGTTTCTATAAGCAGATCAACCTAGCGGCATGGCAGCTCCGATATTACGCCGATCATATTACCGACTATAATTATCAGCCAGGACGCTGGAACTATATTCAATATAATCCCGACCCGGCTTGCGGTGGTCAAAATGTCTATATAGATAATATGGCGACTGCGAGCCTTTATATTTATACTCCGTACGTTCCAAATCAGGGTGCCCTTAATGCATATCCGGGCACTGCCTCTTGCGGCGCATATGGAAATCGTAACTTCTACATGTTCTTTAATGAATGGTTCGGGTCAACATTTGGTTCGGTTAATATAGTATCTCCGCTTACGATTTCAAGCGATTTCAAGCAGGGCTTATTTACGAAAAAGAATATTACTGCGCGATTTACGATAAAAAATAATACTTCACAGCGTCAAGATATTGGCACAATGGCTATCGCTGTACGAGATGCTAATAATGTAAACTTTGATTTTGGATCAAAGAATATAGTACTGGATCCATGGCAAGAATATCGCTACGAGGCAAGTCGTACTCTTAATACTGAGGGTAGATATACATTCTCTATTGTTAATTATCGAGAAGCGAATGGATGGTCGTCTAATTACCCTGATACTGTCGGAGGATACGCAAGAGCAGTAGATAATGCTATCGTTCAGAACATGCCAACCGTTACAGTTCAGCCAGCATTCGATAATGCTAACCTTCACGTAGGGCAGTCGACAAATGTAAGAATGACCATAAGAAATAACAGCTCGACATATCCTGTCAATCTGGGTTATTTCGGCTTAGCAATGAGTAGCCCGTCAGGAAAAAATGTTGATCTTCCTTTTGACACAGTTGGTGCCTTGGCTCCTGGTGCTACATATAACTACAGCAAACAATTTATACCTAAAGAATCTGGTACGTATAATGCTCGAGTAAGCTCAACTGGAGATAATGGGGCCACGTGGTCAGAGATACATTATCCAGAAGCAGAGGGTGCTACAACGAATCGAGTGAGTGTTGCCGCGAAAACAAACCCTACGCTAACTCAAGGTATGACAATTACTCAAGCAAGCCAGTACGCGGGCGATATGGTAACGGGTAGTTTTAAGGTGAAGAATTTTAGTGATACCTCAGTTACCGTCAACAAAAGCCTTTGTTATATTATTCGTGGAGGCCCGGCGGGCTCCAATAATGACCTTGGCTGTCTTGATATCAATACACTGGCACCTGGTCAGGAGCTTACCTACACGGGATCGCGTGTTATTACTGCGCCGGGACAGTACAGGGGCTTCTTCTCAATGTACGATGGTAGTTGGCATGATGGCTGGTCATTTGAGAGAGAGACTGGTATCGAGCCAACAACGGTGAACTTCACTGTAAAGAGTAATCCGGTGTTAACTCAAGGTCTCACGATTGATAATCCTAACCCTCGTGTCGGTGATACAATTACGGGTACATTCAAAGTGAAGAATAACAGTACATCTTCAGTTACCGTCAACAAAAGCCTTTGTTATATTATTCGTGGAGGCCCGGCGGGCTCCAATAATGACCTTGGCTGTCTTGATATCAATACACTGGCACCTGGTCAGGAGCTTACCTACACGGGATCGCGTGTTATTACTGCGCCGGGACAGTACAGGGGCTTCTTCTCAATGTACGATGGTAGTTGGCATGATGGCTGGTCATTTGAGAGAGAGACTGGTATCGAGCCAACAACGGTGAACTTCACTGTATCCTGATCAGAAATATGATGAGTAGTCTTGAATAGACGTAGATTTATCTTCTGTGTCTATCTATCTATATCGTTCTTTAAACTCTCGTGCCAAGTGTCTCTCGAGAAGCGATTAGCTAACAATTTTTGCGCACCTTTATTAAGAGTAGTACGTAAGTTTATATCTTGCAGATCTTTTATTGCTGCCACGTAATCTGCGATATTTTCATGATCCTCGATAAGAAAGCCAGTCTCTCTGGTAATGACAAACTCGCGGATTCCCCCTACGTTTGATGCGACAATAGGTAGTCCGCTGGCGGTCATTTCTTGAAGGACATTTGGTACGCCATCACCTTCGGAGGTGTATAGATAAACATCGTATTCGCCTGTTGGTAGGTCGCTGATGCCATTGAATGCACCTCGATAATTAACACGAGAGTCATTAAAGTATTCAGGGGTTAGCCCCTCTTCAAGTTGACCATAGGCGTCAATGACGAACTCGTTTGGGTCAAGTTGATTGGAGACTTTCTTTAGGATATCTGGACGCTTCTGCTTGCAGACACGGCTTGCCCAGAGGATTTTTAGAGGACGATGGTCGTTATTGACTGGTGGTCTCATGTCAACGGCAGTAGGCTGGTAGTGAACACGGAATCTACTGCGATCAAATGCGTATTCACGCTCGAGCTTGTTGACTGTATTTTGATTGTCGGTAATGATGCGATGAATTACTGGATAAATACGAGGTATGCCAGTATGGATATGTCCCCATAAGCGACCCTCTTCATCGAACTCTTCGCCGAATGCATAGCAATATATCGCAATATCTAGACGCGTAATGAGAGTTTGGTATCGACTGATGAAATCATAGGCCAACTGTGAGTTACCAATGATAATTCGTTTTACTCCGTTTTGCGTAAGAAGGGTGGAAAGGAGCCTATATTGCGTGTCAACGTCAATTTCCTTAAAGATTTCATATAAATTAATGAAGTCAATGTCTTTTGATAGCTTATCTCTCCATACACTTTCTTTCGCCTCTGTCTGTAGCATTGCTATGTGCCATTCAGGATGGATCTTAGCCAGTTCTGCTGGATAATTAATAAATAGCATGTCTGCACCACCCTTTATTAGGTGAGGAACGAAAAACAGAGTGTCTGGCTTCTTAGTAAATTTCTGGATGAGTTGAGCATACCTAATACCTGGTGTGATATTTTCGGCATTATACCAGGGGAGGTTTTTCAAGAGCTCTTTTGATGGGAAAATTTGATTGTCAATTTTATGAATTTTCCGCCATGCGCTTATCATCCATTCTGGATACTTTTCGTTCAAGCTATTTAGAATACGGGTTTGCCGTGCTTCACGAAGGGGTTTAGTTGCCGAAGTGTAGAGCTTGTATTTTTTAGCGTGATTGTGAACTCTGATGGCAAGATTTTTAGATTTCTGAGTAGCGAATTGTGCAACCGTCTTTACGGTGTCCTTTGATCTGACCTGTCGGATAGGTGTGTTAAATTCAGCAAGAGACAACGTACTCATGTTCTCATAGGACAATAAGGGAGTTGGCGCAATTGAAACTAAGTCCGCAGACGCTTGGCGTAACATTGAGCCTGATATTTTTCGACGTACAAAGAGCAGGGTTTTTGGCGCAACAACATGCAGTAAGCCAGCCGCAAGTGTCTGACAATTGAAATGCTTGTCCTCATACCCAAAGCCCTTGCCGTTGGGGTGGTATGGGTACTGGAGGAGTGTCTCGCGTAATGTCATGCATGGTGAGTCCCAGAGGTTATTATCAACTAAACATAGTGTGTCTCGTATAGTGTTGGCTGAGTCTCGTTTTTGCCACATTAAATTATCGTCACCAAAGGTGATAGAGTATTCAGGATGTGCAATGACATTTTTATTATTTTTTACAATATCATATCCAATAATTAGCCACTCGTCTGAAACTAGGTCATCAGCGTCTAGAAAAGTAATATATTTACCACGCGCTTGTTTGACGGCATTATTTCTCGAGGTAGAAAGGTCTTTGAAGCCAGCATGAATAATGGTGAAAGTGTCCTTGCTATTGTAGCGATCAAAATACTCTATAGTTTCAGTTGTGCCATTATCTATTGAAATTATGAATTCATACGAAATGTTTGCTGCGGTAAGCTTATCTGCTGCTTCAAAGATTGAAAGCATTGTCTTATGGGCAATTAAACCTTCGTTATGGGCTGTTATTACGATAGATAAATTAATTACCTGATTATCCGTGGCCATTACTGAACCCACTTTCTGTTTGCTACTTGATCTGCTTCCTTGTCAATCTCGGGGCAAACTCTATCATTATTACCGTAGTACTGTGTTATTTGTACATTAAGCCACATTGTGGATAGGGCGTATGGCCCCACGCATTGAAGACTAAACCCATCTCCGATGCCTGCGACTGGGTTTTTCAAGTAGACAGTCTCACGCATGCCATTAGAAGCTGCCTTTTGGAGTAAGCTATCTTGCTCGATCCATGCGTTATGATATGTCACTGACGAGTTAACCTGAGTAAGTGTTTTGTCTATATATTTTGGTATTGATATTATGAACACAACACTAATTAAAACGATCAGTAACCTAAAGACATTATTCATACCAAATTTAGACAGGGCCAGGCTAGCTAGTGAAAATGTAAGAAACGGAAGTGAGATAACGTAGGTGAGCTGGCATATAAGCATAGTTCGGACGTATACGCCCGCTGAGTATCCATAGCCGACGGCAATGAGTGCTGTAGATACGATAATTGATATGATACAGATTACTACTAGAAGTATGGCGTAGGGTAACATTTGCTTAATATGTGTATCGTACACTTTTTTATTTTTTGCGATCTGGTAGATGGCGACGGCGGCTAATAAGCCAATAACGACAAGTAATACGACTTCTCGAGGACGTAGGTAAAGTTCATGTGTTAATACAGTGAGGTTTCTTCCTATGCTATCGACCACGGATCCATCAGAAGTAGGGGTGATTGTTTCGAGGGCCTTACTTCTCTGTGTGCGTCCAGGCGCAAAAAATAACGCCACCAGTCCAAGTGCTGACATGCCAATGGTAATTAGGAGTGTCGGTCGATACTTTCGTAATTGACTATAAAACTTTAAATAAGAGAGAATTAGTAATCCTGCAGCAATAACTGAAATGGTTACAGGTTGTACTTCATTGAAGAGTGAGGTTAATAGAATAAGAATTATAAAGTAAATCGTTTGTGCGCGACGAGTTATCTGAGTACGGAAACGGCTGAGAAATAAAGCGTAGAAGCCACTTAGAAGCGTCAGAAGAGGGAGTGTGTATGTAATAATGCCACTTGGCCAGAAGAATGATTGATAGCTCACCCATACAATGAGATTTGTGGTTTTTGGCGCATTATTCACAAAGAGCACGAGAAATACTAATATTATCGCTGTCGCTATAGAGTATAGTGCCAGTAATTGCTGATTTTTTACATATTGCTGGAGGAATTTTTTTACAAACAAATAGCTGAGAAATATGAACCATAGGATGAATATAAGCGGCAGAAGAGTGACAATTTTATCTCCAAAAATGCCATACAATACTGATGCGACTACACTTTGACCGTAGCGGCCAGTTTCGGCTAATGAGTGCATTGCTTCGTGTGGCCAATTACTATTTAGTCTAAACGTAGCGATGGCTCCGTAGTCATCACCAATTGGTACTCCGAATAGCATAGAGATTATAGCAGCGGAAATGCCGATGATTGACAATCCCAATACAGTAAGAGAGAGTAGTTTTACGAAACGTAAAAAATACAAATTATATATATACGTTATTTTATGCATGGGTGTATATGAATAGTATAATATAAAAGAACGTTGCATATGAAAAATCGAATACAGAATCTTCTTAGAATTGACTTTGTAAGACACAATCTTATTTTTTTTGTGGGCACACTTGCCATAGCTGTTTTTAACTATCTCTACTATCCCGTTATTGGAAGGCTCGTGTCCGTTACTGATTTTGGAGAAATTCAGGCCGTCATCTCATTATTCATGCAGCTAGGGATTATCTTGACGGCATTTGGTTATGTGGTGACAAATATCATCGGCAATACAAGTGATCATAAGAATAGTGAACGACTTATTATTAAGCTTGAGCAGATAACACTTGTTGTATGTGTTGCTCTCTTTATTCTATTGTGTCTATCGAGCTTCGTACTAAAAGCATCATTACAATTTACCTCGGTCGTACCTCTTTTACTTGTGGGTGTTCTGGTTGTTCTTAACGTTCCCTCAACCTCAAGGACATACTTCTTGCAAGGTGTCAGACAACTCAAGCAGGTATCAATTTCTGGAATAATATTTTCAGCTGGAAAACTAGTTATTTCTGTTGTACTTATCTTACTTGGGTATAGTGTAGTTGCAGTGATGGTGGGCTATATACTTGCGCAAACACTAACGCTTCTTTACTTGTTGCGGAAAACAAAGGGGCGTTTTCCCGATCTAGTGAAGGGCTTTTATTTTAAGAGTAAAACTACTGAAACCGATAAGCGGGTAATAAAAGATGAATTAATATACGGCAGCGCTATTTTAGTGCTACTGTCAGGGATTACTTTACTCTATAGCTCGGACTCCATAGTAGTGAGGCTATTTTTTAATCCAGTAGACTCTGGTTTGTATAGCGGCATATCCGCCGTTGCAAGGATTGTTTTTTTCGTCACAGCATCTGTATCGGGTGTATTAATAGCAACGGTAAAAATGAAAGATACTCATAAACATAATCTAAAGGTGCTATACCGATCATTCGGTCTAGTGACACTAATCGGTGGGCTGGTTGCTGCGTTTTTTATCATCTTCCCGACGTTCTCAATTACATTTCTCTTCGGTGCAAAGTATGCGAGCTCAGCGTATCTACTTCCTTTAATGGCTATACTGATGCTCGTGTGTTCATATAATAATTTACTGATTTGCTATGAGATAGCTTTAAGAAAATTTAAGGTTATCTATATTGTTGCAGTCAGCTTAATTATTCTAGCTACTTTTCTTACATTCTTTCATGATAGCTTTACACATATTATTATTGGTTATCTAGCAGCCAACTTGGCTGTGTTCGTGTTACTATCAATACATATACTAAAGAGGAAGCACTATGCCTAAGCAGCTATTGACGGTCGTATTGCCTAGCTATAACGAAGAAAAGAATATCAGTCTTGTATACCAAGAACTTCTTCGTTATGTCGATACAAAACAGTTTAATTATGAGTTTATATTTGTTAATGATGGGAGCAAAGATAATACTTGGACGGAGATTGTAAAACTTACAAAAAAAGATAAAAATGTAAAGGGGATAAACTTTAGTCGTAACTTTGGTCATCATGCAGCACTAGAGGCAGGGCTTCATGCAGCAGCTGGTGATGCAGTAATTATGATGGATGCCGATCTTCAACACCCCCCGTCACTTATTCCGCAGTTATGTGCGAAATGGCAGGAGGGGTACGATGTCGTAAATACTGTGCGCCTTGCGACTGAAGATGCGGGTGTAATTAAGAATTTTACATCAACACTTTTTTATAAGATATTAAACAGTCTGTCTGACCTCAAGCTTAGGGATGGTGAAGCGGATTATAGATTGATTAGTCGTCGAGCGTTAGATAGTCTAAACGCATTACCTGAGACACCAAAATTTTACAGAGGTCTTATTAACTGGATCGGGTATGATATTTACAGAGTTGAGTTTAAGGCTCAAGCTAGGCAACATGGTAAATCATCGTACACTTTAAAGAAGATGTTAGAGCTTGCTCGCCTGGGGCTTACGTCATTTAGTATGAAGCCTCTAAAATTAATTATCTCTGTAGGCTTGGCATTGATGGGTATCTCTTTTATTGCGCTGATCGGGATATTAACGGTGAAATTTGGATTTAATTCCGATTATTTTAGTAATAACGCAATTATAGTCATGTTCCTAGTTCTAGTAACCGGATTTTTGACGACATCTCAGGGTATAGTCGCGGTTTATCTTGTTGATATCTTCGACGCATCTAAAGGACGACCAACCTATATCATTAAGGAAGGTCTAGACAGTAAATGATAAAGACCAAAGCTAAGAAGATCGACGAACCATTAGTTTCAGTTATTATTCCTGTTTATAATTGCGAGCAGTATATCAACACTGCCGTCAAAAGCATTGTCGAGCAGTCATATAAAAATCTTGAGATAATTATTATTGATGACGGTAGTACCGATTCTACCTGGGATATACTAACTGAACTAAAAAGACATGATAAGCGAATTGTCACGTATAGGAATAAAGAGAACTTAAAAATAGTCGGCACTCTAAATTTGGGAATTGAAAAAAGTAACGGAATATATATTGCCCGTATGGATGGGGATGACTATCGAGAAGTTGATAGTATAAAGCAGCAGGTTAGTTACCTTGAAGGTCATAGTGACATTGTTATTGTCGGCGGTGCAATTGATGTATGTGATAGTGAGATGAATGTGATAAATCATCGCCAGTATCCAGCCGATGATTCGGAAATTCGAGCGAAAATATTTAGATATAATCCGTTCGCACATCCCGCTGTTGTTATGCGAAAATCCGCATTAGTCGATACCCCATACTTATTAAACTGGGCGGAAGATTACGACCTGTATTTCCGACTAGGCAACAAAGGGAAGTTTGCAAATCTGCCGGCAACAGTTTTAAAACTGCGAACACACCCATCGTCTATATCTCAATCCAAAGTTAGCTATCAAGAGTACCTTACTTTATATATACGATTGAAGGCTGTTTTTGAATACGGTTACACGATGACAATAGGTGATAAAATATACTTTTTCCTCCAGTTGGTGAGTAAATGGTTGATGCCAATCCGATTTAGATTTTGGCTATTCAATAAGATAAGAGCTATTAAGGCATGAAGCGAATCGCGGTCGCATCTCACGTCACTCTGATTAAGGGTGAAGAATACGACGGTATCGGTAATGTCGTCATAGAAACCTTATCGTCAGTTACGGACGACTTTGTGTTTGTGCGCCACTCGATGGATGGGCTTCTCAGCTCGGAAGTAAGAAGTTACCGTAAGGGTATAATAAGACAATCGGTCAATTTGAATGTCATTAAATCACCAGCCCCTCTTAGATACATCACTGAAGCTTTAAAAACGATTTATTACTTCACGTATAAAGACGAGGTCGATCTGTATGTAGGTGTCGATCCCTTAAACGCGTTTGCTGGAATTATATTGAAAAAACTACGAAAAGTCGAAAAGGTAGTGTTTTACACGGCCGACTATTCAACGAGCCGCTTCAAAAGCGGATTAATGAATAAAATCTATCACTGGATAGATAAGTATTGTGTGAAGAATGCCGATGAAGTATGGTCTGTATCATCGAAGATAGTTGATATTAGGAAAAGTATGGGATTAAGTGATGAAAAGAATATATTTCTCCCTAATGTTCCGCCAAAAGATTATGATAAATATCAACAAAACAACCATTCAATACACACTTTAATTACGTCGGGTATTATTGATAAGCAGTTGGATTTTGATGGTATATTCAATGCAATTAGTATCTTAAAAATAAAATATCCCGATATACGTTTGGAAATTGCTGGTAACGGACCCGAGGAGAAAGCTTTGAAGATGTTGGCTAAGCACCTAAATATTGAAAAGGAAATAGTATTCTTGGGCAAGATACCTCTAGGTGATCTTATGGAAAGAGTGTCGAGAGCTGGGGTTGGACTTGCGCTTTATACAGGCATATGGGGCTTTAATACGTATGGAGATAGTACGAAGTGTCGTGAATATTTTAACTTTGGATTGCCGGTGTTGTCGACTGATACACACTCTACTGTCGAAGATATAAAAAGCTACAATGCTGGTATTGTCGTAAATCTATCGTCAAAGGAATACATTGATGCATTAGAGGAAATATTCAGCCATTATTCAATATATGCCAATGCTTCGCATATATTAGGTGAGAAATATAGTGGAGCTCATCTTCGCCATTTCAAAAGAATATTAGACGCTTGAGATCCTATGCTTGATTGTTGCTAGAAAACCCATTAGGATTCTGTGATTGCCAACGCCATGAATCTTCGCAGGCTTCTTCGATAGACTTTTCTGCAGTCCAGCCAATTTGTTGGTTTGCTTTTTCTGCTGTTGCATAGCAAGAAGCAACGTCACCTGGTCGCCGTGGAGCAATCTGGTAGGGGATGTCTTTGCCGGCTGCTTTGCTAAAGGCGGCAATTAGTTCAAGGACGGAAACGCCTCTGCCAGTACATAGGTTGTACGTCTCAACGCCTGTTTTTGAATGCTTAAGTGCTGCGACATGTCCTTTTGCAAGGTCGACAACATGAATGTAGTCGCGTACGCCAGTTCCGTCGACAGTATCGTAGTCGTCGCCAAAGACGCTAACTTTCTCTAGTTTGCCGACAGCAACCTGGGAAACATATGGCAAAAGGTTGTTTGGAATGTCATTAGGGTCTTCGCCAATAAGGCCACTTTTATGGGCGCCGACTGGGTTGAAGTACCGAAGCAGAGTGATTTCAAGCGATTCATCAGATACGCTGAGATCTCGGAGGATTTGTTCGATCATGAATTTGGTTTGGCCGTACGGGTTGGTGATACCAACGCCGACGCGACTCGTTTCTTTAAGTGGCAACTCTTCGGGTGTGCCGTAGACGGTTGCTGATGAGCTGAATACAAGCTTCTTGACGCCATGTTTTTTCATGGCCTCAAGGAGCGTGAAGGTTGAGTCAAGATTGTTACTGTAATACTCAAGAGGGTTTGAGACAGACTGTCCGACTGATTTAAGTCCAGCGAAGTGAATCGCTGCATCGAAGGTGTGATCGGTGAATACTTGCTCTAGCGCCTCGGCATCGCGGACGTCGAGATTATAAAAAGGGATTGTTGAACCGGTGATTTGTTCGACACGACGAAGCGATTCCTGGCTGCTATTTGATAGGTTATCTACAACTACGACAGAATGACCGTCGGCGAGAAGTTCAATGAGTGTATGTGATCCGATGTAGCCTGCGCCACCAGTAACAAGTATATTCATACTACCGATTATACCACCGCTGCGCAGTAGGCTATAATAAGGGTATGATTACAGTCATTATTGCTGGCGGTTCGGGTACCCGACTCTGGCCACTCTCAACTTCGAAATATCCAAAACAACTTCTTAAGCTTACCGGTGAACGCACTATGCTACAGACGGCGTATGATCGAGCAGTGCGTCTGGGTGAGACAATTTATGTCGTAACTGAAGCAAGTCATTCGGATCATGTGCGCGAGCAACTCCCTGAGCTGCCTGATTCAGCCTTCTTGATCGAGCCTGGTCGTCGGGGTACGGCGCATTGTATTGTATTCGCACTTGATGTGATTTCACGCAGTCACAGTAAAGATGAGCCGATTGCATTTATTCACTCCGATCATTATGTGCGCGACATCAATGGCTTCGCTCGTTCATTTGCCCTTGCGGCTAAAACCTCGCTGGCAAACAACGAAATTACTTTGATTGGCATTGAGCCGACACTCCCAGCAACCGGCTTTGGTTATATTGAGCGCGACGGCGTGATTGATGCTGACTCGGGTGTATATAATGTCGAATCATTTAAAGAAAAGCCTGATTTCGACACCGCACAGCGCTACGTAGAGTCGGGTAATTATTTATGGAACTGTGGCTACTTTGTTGGTTCAATCAATACGTTCTTGAACGAAATGCAACGTAGCGCCCCGGAGCTTGAAGAAAGTTTCGAAAAGCTTGCAGCAATCGAGACGCCACAGTCGGAAGAGTATAATGTCGTTTACTTGGCGCTTGATAACCAGGTGATTGATATTGCGTTGATTGAAAAGGCGCAGAGTCTGGCGGTGGTGTCAGCCAGCTTTGACTGGATGGATGTCGGTTCGTTTAAGGATCTACACGACGCGGTGAGAAAAGACAAAGCCGGGAACTACTTTAGGGGTGAAAACATTCATCCGATTGACGTAGAGAGCGTTTATATTCGCAATGAGGAGTCTAAGCCGATCGCGGTTATTGGGCTTGATAATATCGTAGTAATCAACACACCCGACGGTATATTAATCGCTCGAAAAGATGTTAGCCACCGTACGGGCGAAGTCGCAAAGAAACTTCAGGCCTAGTCACCTTCTGAAACAGCTGACTGTTCATTTATGAATGAATCGTATGATATATTGTTGTAATTTTGGTTTTTATAGAAAAAGTGCATTTTTTGTAGCTTTTTCATTACGATTACGCTTTAATGGATCCTATCGGGTTTGATATCTTCTGAGCCCGAGGAAGGATTTGTATATGTGCGGAATCGTTGGATATATTGGTAGTAAAGAAGCGCAGTCTATTTTGATCAGCGGCTTAAAACGGCTAGAGTATCGAGGATATGACAGTGCGGGTATTGTGACAGTTGATAAAAAAGCAAAAACAACGCTACTGCGAGCAAAGGGTAAAGTTGCCGAGCTAGACAGTAGAGTGACGACTCATCAAACAAGCGATACGGTCGGAATTGGCCATACGCGCTGGGCAACGCATGGCGAGCCAAGCAAGCGCAATGCACACCCTCATCACGTCGGTGATATCTACCTCGTGCACAATGGCATTATTGAAAACTACCAGGATCTTAAGCGTATGCTGACAAAGCATGACTATATATTTAAAAGCGACACAGATACAGAGGTTCTTACGGCACTGATTGATTACCTACATAAAGGTGCCAGTAGCTTGCTAGAGGCGGTTAGCGGGGCTCTCAAAATGGTCGTCGGTGCATACGGTATCGCGGTTTTTAGTGTTAAGAATCCAGATGAGATTATTGTTGCTCGAAAAGGTAGTCCGCTGATTGTTGGTATAGCAGAGGATGAGGTGTTTATCGCTAGTGATGCTTCGGCGCTTGTCGGTTATACAGATCGTGTGATCTACCTGCATGATGGGGAAATTGGAGTGTGTACGCGTGGAGGTATTCAGCTTTATGATGTTGATACCCAAGTGGTTGAAGCGAAAGTCGAGAAATTAGAGCTAGATCTTCAATCTATCCAAAAAGAAGGATTTGATCACTTTCTTCTTAAGGAGATCTACGAACAGCCACGAAGTCTACGCTCGACACTGAGTGGGCGCATTAATCTTCAAACGAATAGCGTGAAGCTTGGCGGACTTAATATGACTGATAATGAGCTGCGTGGTGTACGTAATATCATGATTATCGGGTGTGGCACTGCGTATTATGCCGGCATGATGGCAGGTTATTTCATTGAGCAATTTACCGATGATGTATCGGTGCGATCCGAGATTGCTAGTGAGCTGCGCTATCGCTCGTTTCATGTACCGGACAATACAGTGGCCTTGATTGTGTCACAGTCCGGCGAAACCGCAGACACCCTCGCATGCTTAGAGGAGTTGAAACGTCGGGGTGTGAAGTGCCTTGGCGTGGTGAACGCTGTCGGCAGTACGATTGCTCGTGAGGTTGATGGTGGTGTGTATGTGCATGTAGGGGCAGAGATTAGTGTCGCGAGTACAAAGGCCTTCACTTCACAAGTAGTCGCAATCACTATGTTTGGTCTTATGGCGGCTCAAGCTAAGGGTGTTAGTTCCAAAGACCTTAATACTTACATCAACGAGCTTGATATGTTGCCAGATGAGATAGAGGCGGTATTAGAGCGATCGGCTAGTGAAATACAGCAAATCGCCACGAAGTACGCAAAGTACGACCATGCACTTTATGTAGGCCGTGACACACATTATCCAATTGCGCTTGAAGGTGCTCTTAAGCTTAAGGAAGTAAGCTATATTCAGGCGGAAGGATATGCTGCCGGTGAGCTGAAGCATGGGCCTATCGCACTAATAGATGACCGCTTCTTTGAAGTTTGTTATCTTCAAGATAACTGGCTATATGAGAAGACACAGAGTAATATTATAGAGATGAACACTCGAGGTGCTCATGCGATTGTGATTAGCGATACCGAAAAGCGTATTGCCGCTGAAGAAGTTATACGTATTAAGACAAAGTTGAAATTATTAACACCACTTGTTTTTAATGTCGCCTCGCAGCTTCTTGCGTATCATATTGCGGTCGCTCGCGGCAATGACGTAGATCAGCCTCGCAACCTTGCGAAAAGCGTTACTGTGGAATAAGACGGAGGATGTATGATGAGAAGATTAATTGCATTTGACCTTGATGACACACTTGCTATTACTAAGTCACCTATCTCGGACAAGATGGGTGTACTGCTTTGTCAACTGCTAGAGAACTACGAAGTATGTATTATCTCTGGGGGTAATTTCAACCAGTTTAAGAAGCAGGTCGTTGATCGTCTTGAAGCTCCTGTGTCCTCATTGAACCGTCTTCACCTTATGCCTACTTGCGGCACTCGTTATTATCGTTATGATGAGTTGAAAGACGACTGGAAATTGCAGTACTCGAATGACCTTACTGCAAAGCAGAAAAGTCGTATTGTCGGAGCACTAAAAACAGGAGCTAAGAAGCTTGGTCTTTGGGAAGAAGAACCATACGGCGATATTATCGAAGACCGTGGGTCTCAGATTACTTTTTCGGCACTTGGTCAAAAAGCACCGGCGGAGGAAAAATATAAATGGGATCCGACTGGTGAGAAGAAGCATAGGCTGCGCGATTTCGTAGCACCACTTGTGCCTGATGTCGAGGTGCGTGTTGGCGGTACAACATCCGTTGATGTGACGATTATCGGTGTCGACAAGGCCTATGGCATGCGTAAGTTACTTGAAGCAACTGGTATCGGCATGGAGAATATCCTGTTTGTTGGTGATCGCCTTGAAGAGGGCGGTAACGACTACCCAGTAAAAGCAATGGGTATTAATACAATTGCTGTGGAGAGGTGGGAAGATACCGCTCTGGTTATTGAAACGCTCAATAAAGTAGCAAGCTAGTTGCAATTATTAATAAAGAATAAAACTGCGTTCAATAAAGTGACGCAGGTTTAACTTTAAAATAGGGGGCGTTACCATGCTGTATTTTCTGATTTATATCCCCATCCAGTAGTACTAAACGAAGGACTTGCAAGTAACGGGTTGTTGGTTCGTTCTATGGTTGAAAGGCCGGCTGAGTCCGCCTTATAGCGCATTAAGCGATACGCTGTTCCTGTCGTTGAGGAATAGAGGTAGGTATTGTTCGAAGCATTGGCTGTGGGTAGCTGAGGGGTGCTTGCGATATATTTAGGAACCAATCCGGGAATGAAATTGTCGTCAGTCGCCTGATCCCAGCCGCACCAGCCATTCGTGCAAGCGCTTGTCGAAGAGGGGTAACTGCCGTTATCTGCGTAGTAGAGTTGGATTGCCTTATTGAGTGCACTTAAGTCGCTTTGTGATTTGCTGAAGTTCGCTCGTTCTTGGATGCCATTATAGGCAACGATCGTTATGGCTGCCAAAATGCCGATAATAACAATCACGATAAGGAGTTCTACTATCGTAAAGCCGCGCTCAGATGTGTGTCGGTGAATCATTGCCTATTAGTTCCTTGTCCAAAGCCGCCATGGACCTGTGCTTGTATCGGCACTGTAAAACCCTGCTATGAGACGTGAAGTGCCCGCAAGTAGGTCGGCGCATGAACTGGCGAGGTTGGATGGGTTACCGTCGTTTATTTGGGTGCTAGGATACTCTTGTATGCCGGATGCAGAGGTGATTGAGAACTGCTTGCCGGATTTGCTAATGGCACCAAGTGCATAGGCTGATCGATCTGTATTCGCGCAGTAGCTGAAGTTGAGGACACGGCTTGTATTGTATGCCGATTGATTAACTTTAAGCTTGAGGCTCTCAAGATCGGCAGCGTTGGCGGGGAACTTAGAATTGTCGCCATAAAAAATATCAAGTTTTTTTGACAAGGCAGATAGGTCTGATTTTACTGAAGAGTCGTAGCCATTATTTTGGATGCCATTGTAGGCGACGATAGTAAGTAGCGCGAGGATACCAATGATAACAATTACCACGATGAGTTCTATGACGGTAAAGCCTTTATTGTTCGTCTTCATATAGTTATGTCTAGTATAAAGCATAAGGAATATTACGACCAGCAGCGGTATTATGGGCGTACATTGTCGAAAACTATTTTGCGTAGTTTAGTGACGAATAGTCCTGTATCGAAGCGTTTTGCTTTACGGCGAAGTGTGCCCGGGAGGGAGTTTGTGAGCTCTGCATGTTTAAGGGCTGCGGTGATAGCTTCCACGGTCAGCTCATGGAATAGAACACCAGTCTCGCTATCTTGGAGGATGTCAGTAGAATCATAAGGACTGTAGGCAACAATGAATGCTCCAGCGGCAAGGGCCTCAACTTGTGTCACGTCAAAGTCGGTGGCATCTAGTGATATGAAACCCTTGGCGCTATTAAGCGCACTGCGCAGTGTTGCCTCGCTGTCAGCGGGAGTAAGAACCCTTAGCCGAATACCAAGCTTCGCTGCACTATCGATCACGAGGGGAGTGTGACCACTGGGTGTTTGTTTGTCGATGAGGACATAGTAGTTATCACGCTGACGAGCAGGTGTAAAAAGGTTTGTATCAACTGGTGGGTTGACGATCGTTGCCGGTCGATCGTAATGAGATTTGATGAATTGCTGGGCATGAGATGAGATTGCGACAAAAATATCAACAGCTTGAGCGGCCTGGGTGTCGATGACTTGCAATGCTGGCTCGACAGTACTGCCATGACTGCAGTGAATATGCAGTTGTCTTTCATGAGCCTTGGGCGTGTGCTTTGCATCGCTACCATATGAGATAACAACATCAAAAGCTGATAAGTCTAACTTTTTAAACCAGCCAATCCGTAGCTTTGGAAAAAAATGATAAAGTGTTTTGGTAATACCCGGTTGAACGAGAGGTGAGCTATAGAGCGGGGCGGTTGGGAATGCTGCGCGTAACCCGGTAAGAATGTGGCTACTACTTTCTTTGCCCATTGATCGGTCGTAGACGATGGCGATTTTTGGCAAAGCTATGGTCATGATTTTTGCGTGGTTATTGATAGATAAATGTCGTGGGTTTGTTCGGCCATACGTAGCCAGGAGTAGGTAGCAGCATGTTTTTTGCCTCTGGCAGTGAAGTCAGTACGGAGTGTATTTGATTGTAGGAATAGATCGATTACGCGAGCCATGTCTTTGGTGTCGGATGGGTCAAAATATTGAGCAGCCTCGCCATGTACTTCGGGTAGGCAGCTTGCATTGCTACTGGCGACGGGAGCGCCCTCAACCATTGCCTCGAGCCCCGGTAAGCCGAATCCTTCCATGAACGAAGGAAAAACGTACGTTTGACAATGTTGGTACAGCCAGGCGAGTTCTTGGTCACTGACGAAATTGGTAAAAATAATATTTTGGTAGCCTTGCGCGGTTGCCCAGTCTTTGTTTCCCTGGGCGGCATGATCAATTTTGCCGGCTAGTACAAGCTGTAGCTTGGGGTGTGTTTTGAGAAGGAGTTGATGGGCGTGGATGAGGCGACGAATATTCTTATAGTCAGGTTGCCGACCGACGTAGAGGATAAACTGTTCACCTACTAGAGGTTTGTAGGGTGTTGAAGGTGACGGTAACTTATCTGCAGCCTCATGGGTTACACTTACGCGAGATTCGTTGATGTGCGAAAAACGGACATAGTCGTCTTTTGTGAATTGTGAAGGTGTAATAATACGAGCAGAAGTGCGACCAATAACAAGTAGCACAATATGGGCAACAAGTTTTTTGATAGTGAAGAGTAGCTTATTCAAGTTCGTGTCGTCAATCCGAAGAAATGTAAGGTCGTGGATGGTCGTGACATGCTTTTTGAAATAGAGAAGCGGCTGATGGAACATAGAAAAGTGGACGAGATCAAATTTATGTTTATATAAAAAGAACATGAAGCCAATTTGCTCGGCGAAAGAATGTGGTGCATAGTCTGCAACACTAACGCTAAAGTTGGGTGCGCTTGGTTGCCAGTAATCCTGGTCCTTTTTTCGAACCAAAATGGTGTATGAGTTAGTGGTGTCGACTTGTTGGAGGTAAGTAATAAGCCGTTCGACATAGCGGCCGGTTGAAGTGCTGATAATACGTGCATCGATAGCTATGTTCATGAAATATCCTTCCGTTCAGTTATGCGAGCAAGGTAGTCGCTCATAGCCTGAGCAAACTGTTGCTTCGAGAACGCATCGGCGCTTTTTGTAACGGCACGAGTCTCGAATGTTAACGCTTGGTGACGTTTCAGTGCATCGATGAGGCTGTCTGTAGTTTGCTGCTCAAAGAACAGTCCATTGATGCCATCATGGATGTAATCAAGGGCGCCGCCAGCCTTATATGCAATGACGGGTAGTCCGGCTGATAAGGCTTCGATGGGTGCGATACCAAAATCTTCCTCGGCTGGGAACAAGAAGGCATCGGCCTTGAGGATATGATGCTTTAACTCTTCGTCACTTACGCGGCCAGTAAAGGTAACCGTCGGGCCGGCGAGGTTTTTAAGGACGGGGGTTTCTGGGCCTGATCCAAGGACAGTAAGCGGCAATTTTAATTCATTGCAAGCGGCGATAGCAAGATCGAGTCGTTTATAGGGGACATGGCGACCCCATACGATATAGCGGGGGGCCGCGGGTGTTTCGAGACTGCGCTGCGTGACAAGCGCGGAAAATTTACTCGTATCAACTGGCGGAAAGATGACCGTGCTATCGCGGTTGTAATATTGTTTAATCTGCTTTTGTGTGTGAGTGGAATTGGCGATAAAAGAGTCGACGCTTTGCGCGGCTTTGTAATCATTTTTACGAAGTGGTTTTACGAGCAGTCGAAGACCAAGGCGAACGAGCCAGTATGGCCGCATGCTTGGATGTGCCAAGTATTCTTCGTATTTCGACCAATAAAAATGCGTAGGGATATGGCAGTAGCAAATGTGCTGTGTCTTCCTTTTTGTGGTAACGAATTTTGCCTCGCCATTGCCTGAACTACTAATAACAAGATCGTAATCATCAAAGTTTAGACTTTTAAACCACCACTGCCGAAGAAGCGGCAAGAAACGTCGCAACTTAGCAAACGGCCAGCGTTGGAGGTAGCCGGTCACCACGACGCCATCGAGCTTTTTGCGCCACTCGGGCGAGCAGTATGAGGTGTATATGGGGGCGTCTGGATAGAGGAGGTGGAGTTGCTCGACAACCTGTTCGGCTCCGCCACCATAGAGCCAGTCGTGAACGATCGCAACTTTTGGCACTACTTAGCGCCTCGCTGTATGAGAACTGAGTAGGCAGTTTTGAGGATGATTTGGATATCGAGGAGGAGCGTCCAGTTTTGGACGTAGTAGATGTCGAGTGCGCGGCGGTCTTCGAAGCTAATATTGCGGCGACCAGATACTTGCGCAAGGCCAGTGAGGCCAGATTTCACGCTCAGAATAAGGCTTTTGTTTGGGTACTGGCTTAGTTCGGACGGTACGAGCGCACGTGGTCCGACGAGGCTAATGTCGCCTCTGATTACATTAAATAGTTGTGGAAGCTCATCGAGACTAGTGCTGCGCAGAAAACGACCAAAGGCGGTCACGCGGGGATCTTTATCGAGCTGATCGCCGTTATCCCGATATTCTTTTGATAGTTCCGGTTTGCCCATTTTTGTAAACGCATCTTCAGGACTCATGCCGGAGTATTCCTGCCTCATGGTGCGGAACTTATAGATATACACTGGCTGGTTAAAGCGTGAGAGTCGCTTTTGTTTGAAGAAAATTGGCGCGCGTGGCTCGCTGAGTTTAGCTATAAGAGCAATAACCACCATAAAGGGCGATGCGAGCAGGATAATCAAAAGACCCATACTCAGGTCGAGTACTCGCTTTGTCACTCGGCCATGACCAATAAGAGGGGTAGTCATGACATTAACAACTGGCAATGTGCTGAGGATTTCAATGGTGTTGCGTGAACTTGATAGCGCCTGGTGCTCACTGACGTACTTATACGCAGCGTGATGATCGACAGCTGCTTTGTATACTTCATCCTGGCGTGTACCATCCGTCTGGATGATGACATCTGGTGTTGAGTCCTTGAGTGCTTGGGTGAGTGAGGTGAACTTTTTATCGCCCAGTGCCGGAGTGATGTATTGGTTGTTAGCTACAATACCGGTGATGGTGTAGCCCGAGCGAGGGTTGCCGTCGATATAGTCGGACAAGCTGAGAGTTGCTGGGCTATTGCCGATAATGAGCAGCTTCAAGGCTCCACGGCCTCGGTCGAGTAGCATGAGGCGTATGTGCTTAACGATGGTGCGGATGGAAGCAAGGAGTATAAAGCTAATTCCAAAGGCGTAGATCGCCACTAGTTTAGCCGGGAAGATCGGTGTTGAAGCAAAGAAGCTAACTGCAATCATGATAAGGATACCGAAGGCGGCGGCGATGATGAGCCGGCCAAACTCTTTCGGGCGGTATTCATATACTTCTCGCGAATAAAGGCCGAGGATGTAGAGCAGAATAATCCACAGCGGCAACAGTGCGGCAATGGTAGTGATGAACTCGAAAGAGGTGATTGCTGCGGGAAGGGGGCGAGGGTCGACAGACACGCGTAGGATATACGCTGCGGTGAATGATAGGAGCAGGGCAAGGATATCACCAAATGCCAAGCACAGCCTGTAGATGAACGGTCCGTTATTTCTCATGGGGATGCGCTACGATATAAGTCATTAGTTAATGAATGAGTCTATTATATCTCAATCTATACACAAGGGAAATAAGAGAGTGGTGACTACTGTATACTAAGTAGTAATGAAGCAAACGCGACTTTCAATGCTATATCTTGGCCTGTTGCTATTTATATTTGGCTTTATTGTCTTGCACGCGCCGTTTACGGTAGTAATAAGTACACTTGCACCAGCCGCGAGTGATATTGCAAAATCATGGAAAGAGATACTCATGGCAATAGCCGGACTTTGCGCTGTTGGTTTGATTGTGAAGCATCGGGCCTGGAAGCCTCTGGTGCAAGATAAGCTTTTGTGGGTAATTGCAGGCTATGTCGTTCTTCATATTGTGACCGTTGCCTTGATGCCACGAGGTATCACCTCAACGCTAGCTGGACTAGCGATTGATCTACGCTACATCGCATTCTTTACATTAGTCTATATAGCGTTAGTGCTCTATCCGGTCGTGCGCTCACTGTTCGTACGAATTGGTGCAATTGGGGCGGCTCTCGTCGCAGGTTTTGGGACGCTTCAGCTTTTCTTGCCGAAGGACATTCTGAGTCATATCGGGTATGGTAAAGACACGATTGCACCCTACATGACGGTTGATCGAAACCATGATTTTATACGAATAAATAGCACGCTGCGTGGCCCGAACCCACTTGGAGCGTACGTCGCGACAGTAGTGTCGATTGTCACGAGCTTCGTGCTGTTGCAGTACAAGCGACTTTCGAGTCGTTCATCTCGCTGGCTAGTGGGCGTGCTTATATTCTGTCTTTTGGTGACACTTTGGATAAGTTACTCTCGAAGTGCATTGCTGGCTGCTATTTTTGGCATTGCGGTAGTTGCTTTATATGTGTGGGGTGGGAAGCTGAAGGCGGTGAAACCTATGTGGTGGCTACTGTCTGGATGTGTGGTGGTTGCTTTGGCTTTTGGCAGCTATATGGTTGGAAAAGATAGCAGTTTCGTATCGAATGTCATACTGCATGAAGATCCAGCCGAGGGTAATGATAGCGGCTCAAACGATGGGCATGTCGAATCGCTTCAACATGGAATTCGAGCTATGATCGCCCAACCGTTTGGTGCGGGAGTTGGCAGCACGGGAACGGCCTCGTACCATGGAGACTCGCCGCTTATTATAGAGAATCAGTACTTATTCATTGCACATGAGGTAGGCTGGCTTGGCATTCTTCTCTTTCTCATTATCTTTATTGAAGTGATGCGTCGTTTGTGGCTGCGACGAAAAGACTGGCTGGCACTTGGGGTATTTGCGAGCGGTGTCGGCCTTGGTCTCATTGGTATCTTGCAGCCGGTGTGGGTAGATGATACCGTGAGTCTCATATGGTGGGGGCTTGCAGCCGTCGCTATTGCATCAAAGGAGGTGTATGTCAGATTTAAGGCCAAGTAAAAAGCAGCGCGAATTACTTAACTTTATTGACGGGTTTATTAAGGGTAATGGATATGGCCCGAGCTACCGAGAAGTGATGCGCGCACTTGACTACAAGTCGGTGTCAACGGTTGCGACACATATCGACGGGCTTATTACTCGTGGGTACTTGCGCAAAAAGGATAATTCAGCACGCTCGCTTGAAGTCGTTACACAGGATGCGGTTGTACCTGCTGCTTCTAAAGAATCTGCGCATATCAAGTGGCTTGATAGCGAGATTGCCACTCGTGAAGCGATCGATAGTGGCGAATCCCGGCAGCAAGTCGTTATTTTAAAACATGCCCGCGACATACTTGACCAACCCCAGGTATAACGGGTATAATACTCCTTGTATTCCGACGTAGCTCAATGGTGGAGCAAGAAGCTGTTAACTTCGAGGTTGCTGGTTCGAGTCCAGCCGTCGGAGCCAAGCATAGGCACTATGATGAAAATCATGGTGTTTTTGTTTGTCTATTGACAAATCGTATGAATTATGCTAATAATTAGTATAGTATTTAACCAAAAACAAAAAAATGTCCGAATCATTAACATCAACAAATATAGAAAGAACCAAACGGCAATTAAACAATGCTGAGGTTCAAGCGCGCCTAGGTGGTGTTGTGTCTAAGCTACTGCTACTTGCTAACAACTTGTACGTACCCAATAGGTTAGAAGGTGGTAGAATTGACGTTGAAGACGGCGGTGTACCTATCGTTTCACTTGAGGCAGGTGAAGATTTGCAATTATCTGGCGACATTCTAGGCTTTTCGGAAGAACAGCGAAAGGCGATGTGGGCTAAAGGTATTGGTTTAGGCGAACAAGATAGAATGGAAAACACCTTGACCGATAGGGTTTTTACGGTTCCTGATTTTATGCACGGAGTTGTTGTTTCTCGAAGGGGAGCATACTCTACAAAAGCTGGTGAAGTTATAGTTTCGGGTAGGCCGGTTGTCGTATTGAATGGTTCAAACCCTGCTGTACAGGTTGCAAACACAACACTGGTACACGAATTAGTGCATGTGTCTCAAGACCAAGACAAGCCGTTTAAGCGTACATCTGGCTATCCAATGGTTCAACGTGAAGCTGAAGCATATAGTGTCGAGGGTCATGTTCAGGCTGGCCTACAAAAAGGCGAACCAAGGCCTACGAAAGCAAACCGTGTAATGCGTGCTTATGAAGACTTCCGCAAAAGTGGGCGAACTTTGAAAGAAGAGGCCGAGCAATTAGATTTTGAACGTCAGCTGCGAAAAGAAGGTATGGGTATTCTTAGTAAGAACGTGCGATTACCTGGCGAAACTCATGATCACTAGTTCGCTAGGAAGCCGAACTCTTGTTTGATTACAGTTGCAACTTTCTCTATCGTGCTCAGCCATGAAATTGACAAACACTATCTTTTATGGTAGTATTTTTTTATGACAGAATCTCAACCTCAAAATAGCGAATCAAACAACGAGAATGGATTGACTCCGGGGAGTATGGAGGAGGCATTTGCGCTAGACGGTGCGCGTAGGAATCTGGATGGTGTATGGAATCCAGAAGACCCAGAGTGGAAAGAGGCGTATGAGGTTCAACGTATGATGATAGAAGCTGGATTAACCGAGCCTGCAGTTAATTTAGATAAGCTAAGGGAAGCTGTATCCGACTTAGCTGAAGCTAGGCAGGCCATTGATGAAGTCTTTGACGGCAAAGACGACGAATCAGAGTCAAATTAAGCATTAGAGCTTAAACTTCTGACCGTATTAAAGTTATAACTTCCTCTATTGTAGTGAGCCAAGATTATACGCTGAAAGATCTTCGAACAGAAGGTCTTTTTTGTTTGCGTAGCGAACAGTAGGATATATTGACATTTATTAAAGCTTATGTTATCATATAAACATGAGGTAGGGTGTAGGATTAGCCTATAACCACCTCCGAATGGATTAGGAGCGTTCATGCTCGGCAAGCTAAAGCAACTCATTCGTGGGATTAAAGAGGTCGAGACTGAGGTTGTCGACATGGATCGCCTACCGGGATCGTCGACTTACACTGCCACCTTCCGAGAGATCGGAGGAAGGCAGCGAACCTTCTCTCAGGCCTTTGCATCGTACCACGACGGTCGTTCGACGCCCAAGCCTACGCCTGGAACCAAGGCAACCCTCCACGTCAATCGACAAGGAGAGGTCGTTTACGCAGGTATCTCCCATTAAGGGAGGCAACTGTGCAGTTCAAATCCATTCACCGGGGAGCCATTACAATGGCTCCCCCTTACCATTTTGGAAGATATATTGCCCACCGGCGAGAGTCAACATGATTATACTTAAAGATCTTCGAACTGAAGGTCTTTTTGTTATACTTAAACTACTATGTGGGCAAAACAAAAACACCAAACTGGCTTTACTATTGTTGAGTTACTCATTGTGATTGTAATAATCGGTATTTTAGCTGCGATTACTGTCGTGGCTTTTAATGGCGTACAGGAGCGAGCTAGAAATACAAAGACTATATCGGCCGTTAAGGACTACATGAAACTTTATTCGTCATATGCTGTTGATTATGATGTGTATCCCGGAAGTGGCAATTATTGCCTTGGTACCGGCTACCCAGGTGGTTTATGCTGGGACAATAGGGCGTACACCGAGAGCGCAGCTGCGAATACTGGGCTACAGAATTATGTAAAAAATTTACCCAATCCAAGTACCACTCGGGTGTATCGAAACTCAATCGATGGCTCTAGGGCGGGGATTTTATTTGTGAACCCCAATAACCTGCGCTACCAGCTTGAAGGTGTGGATACGCAGTGTGGAATAAATGGGGCAACCCGTACTTTCACTGCTGGCGAGTCGACTGGTCCAGAATGCAATGTGACCGTGCCCGACCCTGCACTTTAGGGATGACGACATCTTACTAACGGGAGTTAAAGAGTGATTGTGAAAAAGAAACAGCACCAAGAGCGGAACTGGGCGCTAGTGATAGTAGCTACGATTGTCATCATTTTCAATATGACACTTCTTGTCGCACTCGCTATACATGGGACTGCGTTGGGGTGGTGGGCGCTACTCATTGGGGCTGGAGCTGTATCATCAATATATTTTTCGGTGCTGGCGATCAAAAAGAATGACCCCGCATGGCTACTACTTGATTTTATCTTGCCGAACTAAGTATATGAAACGACGACTCATTAGGTGAAGAGAGACGTATACGAAATGACTAAGCGTCGCGAAAAAGTTATAATAAAGTATGGATGGGATATAAACGAAAGTTATACAAGACAATTAAACGGCGACTCGTAAAAAGTGGCAGGTATTTCGTTCATATCCTCTTGAAACCAAGTAATCTAGTAGGGATTTTGATACTTGGTGGATTGGTTTCGCTTATACTGCTAAATATGCAAGATACACAAAAGATTCATGCAGCTGGCTTACTCGATACGATTGCTAGAGTTGAAAGTAAGAATAACTACAATGCTTACTTTAGTAGGCCTAATAATACGTCAATCCAGTTTACTTCTATGACTGTAAAAGAGGTGTCAGTATGGCAAAAGCAGTTTGTCGAACAGGGAAACCCAAGCTCTGCCGTCGGGAGGTATCAATTTATAAACTCGACTTTACAGGGTTTGATACGAGAGTTAAAAATTGATGAGAATGCGAAGTTTGACGAGACGCTTCAAGATAGGCTAGCGATCAGGCTACTTGAGCGACGGGGGATTCGCGAATACGTAAACAACAAGTTGAGCCGTGAAGCATTTGCTCATAATTTATCAAAAGAATGGGCCGCACTCCCGAAAGCGATTGGCGAAAATCCCGACCAATCCTACTATGCAGGTGATGGGCTAAACAAGGCGCAGCTAAGCCTAGAAGAGATATACTCGAGTATAGCAACTGTGCGTAAGCTATAAGTAGCCGGTTTGATGTGTTGGCGTGTGAGCTAAGTCCTATGTGGGGCTACAGACTTTGCTATTATTAGTGCACAAGACAACGTAATGAATCGGTGTATCGAGGAGGTGTCTATGCTACAGAGAATTACTCCAAACCTATGGTTTGATGGAAATGCAAAAGAGGCGGTAGAGTTTTATGTGTCGGTGTTCCCTAATAGCAAGATTAACGCCACTTCATATTACCCAGAAGAGGACTTGCTTGATTTCCAAAAGGAGCTTGCCGGTAAAGAGTTAACTATTGATTTTGAGCTAAACGGCAACCATTTCACAGCTATCAACGCTGGCTCGGAATTCAAGTTTAATGAATCGGTATCTTTTCTTGTCGCCTGCGATGACCAGGATGAGATCGACTATTACTGGGAAAAACTTTCGTATGTTCCCGAAGCCGAACAGTGCGGCTGGTGTAAGGATAAGTATGGGCTTAGTTGGCAAGTCGCACCAAAAGATACCGAAGAACTTCTGAAACGGCCGCATGCATTTGCTCATATGCTGGAAATGAAGAAGCTGGTGATTGCAGATTTTTAGCTAGCTCCCCGAAGCCTACTGTCCCTGTAGTGCTATACTGGTACGCATGAAGCATTTTTATCAGGTCTTAATTAATACGCTTATCGCGAATGTCACGACAAGCTTTTTGTGGTTTGCGCTGACGTTTTGGGTATACCTAGAAACAAAGTCAGTATTAGCAACCGGTATTATCGGCGGCTCATACATGCTGCTTGTCGCAATCTTTAGTATTGTATTCGGTACAATCGTCGACCACAACAAGAAGAAGCGTGTCATGGTACTGTCGAGTATCATTACATTTATAATGTTCTCGCTCGCCGGCGTGCTCTACCTTCTTTTCCCTGAAAGCGCTCTTGTTACCCTGACGGGTCCGATGTTCTGGCTGTTTGCTGGAACTATCTTGATAGGTGGTGTGGTGGAGAATATGCGTAACATTGCTCTTTCTACGACTGTGACATTGCTCGTGCCGAAAAAGCAGCACGCCAATGCTAATGGGCTCGTGGGTATGACACAAGGCATTGGTTTTATAGTGACAAGTGTATTTTCCGGCTTGTCGATTGGATTCCTTGGCATGGGTTGGACGCTCGCAATCGCCATCTTTTTTACAGCGCTTGCGATGGTTCACCTATTCTTTGTGCGTATTCCTGAAGAAGGGATTATGCATGATCCTGAGCTCGAGAATAAGAAAGTGGATATTAAAGGAAGCATTGCGGCAATTAAAGTGGTGCCCGGCCTATTTGCGCTCTTGATTTTCTCAACCTTCAACAACCTGATCGGTGGTGTCTATATGGCCCTAATGGATCCCTACGGCCTTACGCTCTTCTCTGTTCAAGCTTGGGGGATCGTGTTTGGCGTTGCAGGAACGGGCTTTGTGATCGGTGGTATGTTGGTGGCGAAATTTGGACTTGGTAAGAATCCTATGAAGACGTTACTTCTTATTGTTATGGGAATGGGGATGCTTGGTGCTCTCTTTACTATCCGTGAGTGGTGGTGGCTCTATGCGCTTGGTATTTGGGCGTACATGGTGATGATTCCGGCTGTCGAAGCGGCCGAGCAGACAGTTATTCAGCGCGTCGTGCCATACAAGCGCCAAGGCCGCGTTTTTGGGTTTGCCCAGGCGTTTGAGGCATCAGCGGCACCAATCACCGCTTTTATGATTGCGCCGATCGCTCAATTTGGTATTATTCCATTTATGAATTCAGACGCTGGTAGGAATACGTTTGGCTGGCTGGTAGGTGGTGGTGAAGCACGTGGTATTGCACTCGTATTCTTCATCGCCGGGTTGATTATGGTGATCGCTGCACTGTTAGCTTTCTTCACGAAGTCATACCGTCGACTATCGAGTTACTACGCTGCTGCCGAATAGACAACGATAAAGCATGAATGCTTCGCTGGTCCTGGGAGGGTGATTAGCCACAAGACTTATTTGATCTGAATAGTCTACAATAACAACAGGAGGATACAAGTATGGGCTATCACGATAATCGAACAGTGAAGGTAATTGATAGGGCTGGGCCAACTGGATTTATGTTCTTCCTGGTGTACGTCGGTGCTGCGATTTACTTTATTCAGCAATCGACGGGGGGATTTTGGGAAGTTATTTTAGCGCTGCTTAAAGCAATAGTGTGGCCAGTTTTTGTCATCTATCATGTTCTTCAGAATCTGGGCGTGTAGCTTAGCGGAACCGTGCGGCAGAATCGGCACTATCAAGGGGTGAGCCAGCTTCGAGATGATGACGCACGAGATCGTGAATAGCTTTAGTGCGTGCGTTCGACCATCGTAAGTACCGGCCAATCTTTGTAACCAGCTCGGCTCCGACTAGCTCATGATTGGCGTAGTTGCTATATCCGTGTTTATTAATCTGTCGTACGTACGGCTTTCCGACGTCGTGCAGGAGTGCTGCCCATCGGAGATTGAGACCTGAGTGTACAAGGCGAGCTGTCTTGAGGGAGTGTTCCCATAGATCGAGTTCATGATACGGGCTATCTTGATCGTAGCCGACTTGCACTGCAAGTTCCGGAAGCATGAAATTGAGCAGATGGGTGCGCGCTAGAAACTGCAGGCCCACTGTTATGTCGTTACTCACGAGTAGTTTGTCGAGTTCCTGTGTCCAACGTTCCTGACTGATCTCGAGAATTTTATGAGCTTTTTTTGCCGCCTGCTCCTCTGCCTCGGTATCGATGTGCGCATGTAACTGGGCGGCGAAACGAGCAGTTCGCAGCATACGTAGCGGATCTTCATTGTAGCGGTCGTAGGCCTTGTTTACTGTTCGGATTATTTTGTCGCTCAGGTCGGCATGGCCGTGGAACGGATCGATAAGCGTACCATCGGACTTTAGGGCCATTGCATTGATTGTAAAATCGCGTCTTGATAAATCGAAGGTCAGGTCATTGATGAATGTGACGATTGGCCTACGCGATCCGGCTGTGTACGCCTCGGTGCGAAACGTGGTGATTTCGATAAGGTGGCCCTGTAGTTTGAAGCCAATGGTGCCGTACATTTTTCCAATAAGGTAGGGTCGTTTACCTGCCTGGCGAATAGCAAGTTCAATCTCATCGGGAAGGAGTGGTGTCGTGAAGTCATAGTCGCTCGGCTGGGTGTCGAGTAGTAGATCACGTACACTCCCGCCAACTAAATACACAGGGGAAATGATTGCCTCTACCTCTCGAAACAGGTGCTGTATAGGTGATGGAATAGAGATATTCATATCATTTCTCCTCTTTCTATTATGCGCCTATAATAGGTAGTATGAATAGGATTGACCGTGCATTCCAGGCAGCTCCTAGGATCGAATTCTTGCCTCACATGTCAAGAATCAGGGCTGCTCGTGATGCTCCGCTACCTATTGGCTTTGGCCAGACCAATAGCCAGCCCTCGGTAGTTCGTCAGATGCTTGAGTGGCTTAGTCCTCGACCGGGCGAGAAGGTTCTTGATGTGGGCTCTGGGTCGGGCTGGACAACGGCACTGTTGGCTCATCTCGTCGGCCGGGAGGGCGCCGTATACGCTGTTGAGAAAGTGCCGCAGCTGGTTCGGTTTGGGATGAAAAATTGTAAGCGAGTAGGGACGCGGAATGCTCATTTTTTCAAAGCGGAAGAGGAGTATGGGTTGTCTCGGTTTGCGCCGTATGATCGGATTTTGGTGAGTGCAGCCGCTACGGATTTACCCGGTGCTCTTGTGGGTCAGCTAAAAATGAGTGGTCGCATGGTCATACCAATAAGGGGCAGCATTCATGTTATAGATAAAATTGACGAGACGACAATTGAGGACGTCGAGTATCCTGGTTTTCTATTTGTGCCACTCATTCCCTAGTTTTCACTCTTTTGGTGTGTGAGGGGATTTTATGTAATGTGTGATATTCCTCACATGCAATTTCTAAATACTGAGCTATGCTAGAAGCGTCAGTAATAATAAAGGAGGTAGATGATGTTACTCGATATCGTACTATGGATTCTGTTCGGAGCATT
>RCUK01000040.1_pt1 | contig 202182 bp, 188 predicted proteins | sample 2166381 | NCBI WGS metagenome assembly RCUK01 (sample SAMN09932809, study PRJNA488358) | compost metagenome | isolation source: compost soil in an enriched community | place: Germany: Experimental Botanical Garden | reverse complement strand
ATATACAATGTTGCGATAGGATAGACCTGGTGCGCCGCCTCTGTCATGATGGGCAGGCTGGCGATGGAACTGATTTCTTGTACGGTCATTTTGGAGGTTAAATGCTTGCTAATAGTGTGAAGTTACTGCTTGTTTGTGCCGCGACCGGCATGCTGAGCGCTTGCAGCACGCCTTGCGACGCGCCCGGGCAATTGTGCGCGCCTATTGAATCTAACACAAGGGCGCTGCCGCCACCGAAGCCGCTGCCACCGCCCGTGCCGCCCAAGCCGCCCGCGCCCGAACCGGTGACGTTTGCCGTGGCCGTACCCGATATTACCGCCTATGACGGCAATGGCGCGCCGCTGGCGCCCATCACTACCAAGCCGGCGACCGGCACGCCGCAGGACATGCCGGCCGCCACGGCGCCGGCGCCATCCGACGGCAAGGTCCACCACATCGGCTTGCTGCTGCCGCTGCGCTCCGCTTCCCTGGGGCCGGCCGCCGAACTGCTGCGCGCCGGCTTCATGGCCGCGTATGAGCGCGACCGCAGCGGCTTTGAAGTGACGGTGATCGACACGGGCGACGGCAGCAGCGACGTGCTGAACAAATTCGCGCAAGCACAGGAAGAGCAGGATATCGTCGTCGGTCCTTTGTCGCGCTCGGCCGTCACGGCCGTGGCGAATAGCGACCTGGTACGCAAGCCAACGATCGCCCTGAACCACCCCGACAACCGCGGCGAAGCGCGCCTGCCGGCCAAGCTGCTGGTGATGGGCTTGTCGATCGAGGCGGAAGCGCGCCAGGTCGCCGCCTGGGCCGCCAGCGAACAGCCGGGCGCCAGCGCACTGATCCTGTCGGCCGGTTCGCCCTCGCAGCGCCGCATCAGCGCCGCCTTCAAGCAGGAATGGCTGCGCCAGGGCGGCAAGATCGAGGCGATGGACTTGACGGCCACGAATGGCTACCTGAGCGATGCCGAGTTGGTACAGCTGCGCGCGCGCCTGGCCGCCACGCCGCCTGGCCTGCTGTTTGCCGCGCTCGACGCCGACCAGGCGCGCCAGCTGCGCGTGGCCATCGGCAGCGATCTGCCCCTGTATGGCACCTCGTCCTTGAATCCCGGCGCCGGACGCGGCGCCAGCGGCCCCGAGCTCGACGGCGCGCGCCTGCTGGACCTGCCATGGCAAGTGCAGCGCGAGCATCCGCAAGTAATGGTGTATCCGCAGCCGCCGCAACCGGCCGACACCCGGCTGACGGCCGACATGGAACGGCTGTACGCGCTGGGCATCGACGCCTTCCGCGTGGCGCGCGAAGTGGCGCTGCGCCCGAACGCGCCATTTACCCTTGATGGCGTAACGGGCCGCCTGGCCGTGCGCTTCGAGAATGAGCAAAGCATATTCGAACGCACGGAACAGGCCGCCACCTATCAGCAAGGCGTGCTGGGCACCTGGCCACCGGCCGCGCCGGCGCCTGTCGCCGTGCCGCCGGCCCAATAAGGACACGCCATGCCACCCCTGCCTTTCCAGAATAAACAGGCACGGGGACGGCAAGGGGAAGACGATGCGCTCGCGTATCTGCTGCTGGAAGGCCTGGTGCTGCTAGAACGCAACTATCTGTGCAAGGGCGGCGAACTGGACCTGATCATGCGCGATGGCGCATCGGTCGTCTTCGTCGAAGTGCGGCTACGCAGCAGTGCAGCCTTCGGCGGCGCCCTGGCCAGCATCACGCCAGCCAAGCAACGGCGCATGACGGTGGCCGCGCAAACCTGGCTGCTGGGGCAAAAAACCGTGCCGCCATGCCGTTTCGACGCGCTGGCCATCGATGGCGGGCGCATCAGCTGGCTGAAGAACATCCTCGATATGTAAGCATTTTTAACAGTGCTTGTCCGCCATGCCGCGCGCCTGCACTATAATCGGCAGACTATGAATAATCAACGCATCCTCTCGCACTTCCACGAAAGTGCCGAACTCAAGATCCAGGCAGCCACCGTACTGGCGCAACCCATTGCGCAGGCGATCGACCTGATGTTTTATGCATTGTCCAACGGCAACAAGATTCTCGCCTGCGGCAACGGCGGTTCCGCCGCCGACTGCCAGCATTTCGCAGCCGAGCTGGTCGGGCGCTTCGAACGCGAGCGCTTTCCGCTGCCGGCACTGGCGCTGACGACGGATACGTCGATCCTGACGGCCGTGGCCAACGACTACAGCTACCGCGAGATTTTCTCAAAGCAGGTGCAGGCCTTCGGCCAGGCCGGCGACATCTTGCTGGCCATCTCCACGTCGGGCAATTCGGCCAACGTGATGGCCGCCGTGGAAGCGGCGCTCGAGCGCGAAATGCGCGTCGTGGCGCTGACGGGCAAGGACGGCGGCGCCATCGGCAAGATGCTGACGGACGCCGACGTGCATATCTGCGTGCCGGCCGAGCGCACGGCGCGCATCCAGGAAGTCCACCTGACCACCATACATTGCATCTGCGACGGCATCGATGTCGCGCTATTCGGAGGAGACGTGAATGACTAAATTCGGTACTGGCCCAGGCTGGAAACGCGTACAACGCCCATTGGCCACCGCACTGCTGTGCGGCGCCATGCTCACCTCGCTCACCGGCTGCATCGAATTGATGGTCGGCGGCGCGGTGATGGGCGGCGTTGCCGCAGCGGACCGCCGCACCCTGGGCGCCCAGACCGAAGACAAGTCGATCGCCGTCAAAGGCGAGTCGCGCATCCCCTCGATCACCGGCGACGTGGGCCATGTGAACGTCACCAGCTTCAACCGCCGCGTCCTGCTGACGGGCGAAGTGCGCGACGAGGCGATGAAAAATGCCGTTGAGCGCGAAGTGCGCAATATCGAAGGCGTGGAATCGGTGGCCAATGAATTGATCATCGCCGGTCCGGCCAGCTACACCTCGCGTTCGAACGACGCGCTGATCACCACCAAGGTCAAGGCCAGCCTGGTCGACATGAAAACCATCTCGGCCGCCTCGTTCAAGGTCGTCACGGAAAACGCCACCGTCTTCCTGATGGGCCGGGTCACCCAGCGCGAAGGCACGGTCGCGGCCGACGTGGCGCGCGGCGTGGGCGGCGTGCAGAAAGTAGTCAAGCTGTTCGACTACATTTCGGAATCGGAACTGAAGCAGTTGCAACCCGATCCGGCGCCAGCACGCACCACCAGCACTGGCGACACGGCGCAGCAATAAACGCCTCCTCCGTTTGACCTACGGCTTTGATGCGGCGATATGGCTATAATGGCCGCATCGCCGCGCTTTTCAAGTAAAAACCATGTCAACTTCGCCATCCGCAAGCAAGTCCTGGGTCAAGCCAGCCCTGATCGCCATCTTCGTGGCGGGCGTGGCAGCCGCCGCTTATCTGTCGCTCAATGACAAGCAAAGCGCGCCGGACGTGACCTTCCACGGCATTCATGGCGAGAAAATCACGTCGGCGAGCCTGCGCGGCAAGGTCGTGATGGTCAATTTCTGGGCCACCTCATGCACCACCTGCGTGGCGGAAATGCCGGACATGGTCGACACCTACAACAAGTACAAGGGGCAAGGACTGGAATTCGTGGCCGTGGCCATGAAATACGATCCGGCCAACTACGTGCTGAACTTCGCCGAAACGCGCCAGCTGCCGTTCAAGGTGGCGCTTGACGTGACGGGCGAAGCGGCCAAGGCCTATGGCGACGTGGCCCTCACGCCCACCACCTTCGTGCTCGACAAGCAGGGCAAGATCCTCAAGCGCTACGTGGGCAAGCCGGAATTCGCGGAACTGCACAAGTTGCTGGAAACGGCTATCGCCGGTTAAGGCTCGGCACCGCACAAAACCTTGTTGCCAAGTGTTATCAACCTGTTATAACCTTCCCAGGCGTGATCCCACTCACCTTGTGAAGGCCAGCCGTGCCCCTAGCCGCTCAATCGCTCGACCCGCAGCAACTGAAAACCTGGCTGCTCGCCACCGGCAACAGGGACGCCACCGCGTTCCGCCAGCTATATAACTCCACCTCATCGAAACTGTTTGGCTTCGCGCTGCGTATATTGCATAAGCAAGAGCTCGCAGAAGAAGCCTTGCAAGAGGGTTTCGTCGCCATCTGGAACAACGCCGCCACGTATCAAAGCCATCTGGCGGCGCCGATGACCTGGATGGCCACCATCGTGCGCAACAAGGCGTTCGATGTGCTGCGGCGCAGCGACGATACCGTGGAAATCGATGCCGAACAGTTTGATAGCGAAGTCATGAATGCACTCCGAGACCCCCAGGCCACGCCGATCGAGTCACTGCAGCTAAGCGGTGACGCCAAGGCGCTGGCGTTTTGCATGTCCGCCCTGGAGGGGCTGCACCGGCAGGTGGTCGCCCTGGCGTTCTATCACGACCTGTCGCACAGCGAAGTGGCGCAGCAGATGTCGCTGCCGATCGGCACCGTGAAGACCTGGATACGCCGCAGCCTGGAACGGCTGCGTACGTGCCTGGCGAAACGGGAGGCATCATGAATATCCGCGGCAATGACACCCTGCGCCAGAAACTGGCGTCCGAATACGTGCTCGGCACCCTGAAAGGGGGCGCGCGCCGGCGTTTCGAAGGCTGGCTGCACAACGACGCCGACTTGCGCAATATCACGGCCGAATGGCGCCAGCGCCTGGAACCGATGGCCGAATTTGCCACGCCCGTGGCGCCGCCCAAGCGCGTGTGGCAGCAGATCGAGCAGCGCCTGCACCTGGCGCCGCAGGGCGGCTGGTCCTGGTTCCGCGATTCCCTGTCGTTCTGGCGTTCGCTGGGCATGGCCTCGAGCGCCATCGCCGCGCTGCTGGTGATCGTCGTGGCCACGCGCATGATAGACGCGCCGCAGATCAGCTATGTAGCCAGCTTGACGGACGAGAAAGCACAAACGGCCCTGCTGCTGACGGCCGACAGCCGCCACGGCGCGCTCGAAGTGCGCATGGTGGGCAACGCACCCGTGCCGAGCGATAAGGATCTGGAACTGTGGGCCGTGCCGAAGAGCGGCAACCCGCGCTCCCTGGGCTTATTGGCCGACAAGGGCAACGTGAAACTGGCCTTGTCCCAGCGCGCCATCGGCAACGACGTGGCCTTGCTGGCCGTCACCCTGGAGCCGAAAGGCGGTTCGCCGAATCCGGACGGACCGACGGGGCCGATTTTGTATAAAGGTAACTGGGTGAAAATCTAACCCGAAGGCAAAAATCCGGGGTCAGTCCCTTCGGGATCGGAATTTGCCCCATTGGGACAAATTCCCCCGCCGGGTCTGACCCCAGCAGTTGATTTAGGGTGTCGATTTATTTGGGATATAAAATCATCTGCGTGCAGCGGAACAAGGCAATCGTCTTGCCCGTTTCCTTGCTTTTCACCACGGCATCCCACACTTGCGTGTTGCGGCCCTTGTGTTCGACTTTGGCCGTGCAGGTGAGCGTGCCTTCGCGGGCCGTGCCCAGGTGGTTCGATTTCAGTTCGATGGTCGTGAAATTGCTGGCGCCTTCAGGCAGGTTAACGATGCAGCCGTAGCCGGAAGCCGTGTCGGCCAGGGTCACCACGCTGCCCGCATGCAGGTAGCCGTTCGGTGCCAGCAAATGCGGCAGCACGGGCAATTCCGCCGTCAGCTGGCCGTCGCCCACTTCCGTGATGACGATGCCCAGGTGGCCGGGCAGGCGGCCCGTGCCGCGTTCATTCAACATTGCTACGGTGATCTCGGGATTGCTCATGCTGGTCCTTGTGCGGGTGAGTCGGGGATACGCCGGAAAATACTATGATGATAGCAACTTTCCCGGCAACGGTCTGGCGACCGCTTATTTCCGGCCGCGCCGCCGTTTCCACCACACCAGCGTCCCCGTCAGCATGAACAGCAGCGGCATCAGGCCGAAGGCGGTAATAAAACTGCGCCCGGCCACGCCAAACGCCTGGCCCGAGTGCAGGGGGAATTGCCAGCCCAGGAAGACGTCTCCGGCCGGCGCCCGCAAGGGATCGCGTATGCGCAGGGGCAAGCCGCTGCGCGCGTCCAAGGTGATGCGCGTGGCGCCGTCGCCCTCGGCGATTTCACCGGGCTGGCGCACGCGCACGTCATACGGCTGGTCCTTGCTGGCCGGCAGCACGATGCGCGACACGCGTGCCTGCGGATACAGCTGTTGCGCGGCGGCCATGGCCTGGCCAGCATCGAGCAGGTCGCCGTCCTGCCGCAGATTTTTCAGTTTGGCCTTGTCCGGCGCCGTCGACACGAGCTCCACCAGCGGCACGATCAGCTGCGGCAAATTGAAATAGATACCGGAAAAAGCGAGCACGGCCAGTACGGGCGCGGCAAAAAAGCCCGCCGCCTTGTGCAGGGTGTAATTGAAGCGGGGCCAGGAACCGCCATGCGACACCGTCAGCGCGCGCTTGATGGCCGCCCACTGCAGGCGCGGCCACCACAGGTAGATGCCGCTCAAGGCCATCAGCAGCAACAGCACACCCGAGATGCCGGTAATCGTCTTGCCCACCTCGCCGGACAATAAATAGCGGTGCAGATGAAACATGCCCGACATCAGCAGCGGGCGCGTGAGGCCGAAACGCCCCCAGTCGCGCTCGCCTTTGACTTGCAGGGTGTAAGGGTCGACCATCACCTGGCGCACGATGGCCTGGCTGAAGGCAGACGGTTTGCCGGCCTGGCGGTACGAGGCCACGTACACGTCGCGCGCATCGGCGGGCGGATTGAGCTGGGCCGGCTTGCCGTAGGCAGGGTCGGCCGCGAGCCCATCGACCACCGCTTGCACCGTGCGCGGCGTCACCTGGAACACCTGGCCGGGCGCGGGCGTGCTCGCCTGCAACAGGGTCGGATTCAGGTACGCGTCAAGCTCCGGCATCCAGGCGATGGCGGAACCCGTCAAACCCAGCAAAACGAACAGGGCGCCGAACCACAGGCCCGCATACAGGTGCAGCTTGGCGAACAACCACTTGATCGGGCGTTTGGACATGGGGAGGCGACTCGGGGAAATTTGGGCTGCAGAACGATAGCATGAAAGCTCCGCAGTGAAAATCATGCACAGGCAGGAAACGGCAAACGCAACAACACGCTCATGGGAACATTGAAATCAGGTAGAAACGAGCGTTTTGGCACCATCATCGAGCGCATCGGCATCGCGGGTAACTGTTGCACGACATACACTTTCCCCTATACTTCATCGAAAGGAAAACCATGACCACCTGCCGTTTGCTCGCCGTCACGCTGGGTCTCGCTCTGCACTTGGGCGCCCACGCCGCCGATTTCACAGTCACCAGCACCGACATCGCGCCGGGCCAGACCCTGGCGCCGGCGCAAGTATTCCAGGGCTTCGGCTGCACGGGCGGCAACCTGTCGCCGCAATTGTCATGGCACGGCGCGCCGGCCGGCACCAAAAGCTACGCCGTCACCCTGTACGACCCGGACGCGCCCACGGGCAGCGGCTGGTGGCACTGGAGCGTGTTCAATGTGCCTGCCAGCACCACGTCCTTGCCAGGCGGCGCCACGGCCAGCACCCTGCCGGCGGGCGCCATACAAGGACGCAACGATTACGGCGACAGCGCCTACGGCGGCGCCTGCCCGCCACCGGGCGACAAGGCGCACCGTTACCAGATCACCGTGTGGGCGCTGAAAACGGACAAGTTGCCGCTGGACCAGCACGCCAGCGGTGCCATGCTCGGCTACATGCTCAACGCCAACGCGCTGGGCAAGGCGCAGCTGACGGGACTGTATGGCCGATGAGATGGACGCGGTGGCCCTGAGCGAACTGCGCATCGCCCACGGCACCATCGAGGCGCGCCGCGCGCAAACCCTGCGCCGCGTGCCCGTCTTCCAGAGCGCCCTGTGCCGCGTGCGGCAGGGAACGAAGCTGCTGGAATGGGGCGCTCGCCAGGCGCGCGCCGGCACGCATGACGTGGTGCTGATGCCGGCGGGACAGGAACTGGGCGTGGCCAACCTGCCCGGTGCGCAAGGCTACCGGGCCGAAGTGCTGAGTTTTTCACCGGCCCTGATCGCCCGTTTCCGCGCGCGCCATGGCGGCCTCGTCGATACCCAGCTGCGCCAGGCGGCCACGGCCAGCCTGTGCGTGCCGCTCGACGTGCATGCGGCACTGGCCTGGGACCAGCTGATGGCCAGCCTGGCAAGTAGCGCACCGCCCGCGCTGCTGGCACACCAGGCGGAAGGCTTGCTGCTGGCCCTGGCCTTGGGCGGCCATTGCGGGCCGCTGTTGCTGGACCGCCGTGATCCGCTGGCTGCGCGCGTGCAGCAAGTGCTGCTGCTGGACCCAGGCGCCGACTGGAGCGTGGCCAAAGTCGCCAGCCATCTGCACCTGGGCGCGTCCACCCTGCGCCGCCAGCTGGCCCTGGAGCAGCGCCACTTCCGCGCCATCCTGGAGGACGTGCGCCTGGGACTGGCCTTGCAGGAATTACAATCTGGCATCTTACCCATCAGCGACATCGCGGCCGCCTGCGGCTATGCCTCGCCATCGCGCTTCGCGGCCCGTTTCCGCCAGCACTACGGCCTGTCGCCGCGCGCACTGCGCGCCACCCTGTAGCTCCCTCTAGCGCAAATCAATTGCAACAAGCGCTGACAACGGGGCGATTTTCTTGCTACTATGCGCCCATGTCTTCCCGCCAGCCCACCCGCAAGCTTGCTCATCACGGTGCCGCCGCCCTCGCGCGCACGCCGTGGCGGCTGTGCGTGGCGCTGTTCAGTGCGCTGGCCCTCGTGTTCCTGCTGTCGACGGCCGCCTCGCACCTGCACAAGACCACCCTCGACACGGAAGAGTGCACGCTGTGCGCCACGGCCATCGACAAGGTGGCCGACATTGCCGTGCCGCCAGCCATCGCCGAGCCGCCCGCCCAGTTATTGCCGTACCGCTTGCTGGCCATCGCGCCCGCCACCCTAGCGCCCGTCGCCGCCCTGATCCTGCCGCCCGTGCGCGGCCCGCCTGCCGCCTCACTGTAGTTCCCACGCTGTTTTTCCTTTTTCAGGCTGCCCCTAGTCGCGCGATCATGCGCGCCGGGCCGCCTGGCGTTGACTATTTTGAGGTTCATCATGCAACACACACCACGCCTGAGCGCGCTGTCGCTCGCCCTTGCCAGCCTGTTTACCGTTTCCGCCCATGCCGCCGAGCCTGCCGAGGCCAATACCGATGCTGCCCCCCAGGACATGCAAAAGGTCGAAGTCACGTCCGCCCACCTGAAAAGCGCGCGCATCGAGCTGTCGCCGAAAGTCGGCACCACCATCTACAGCATCGACAGCCACATGATCGACATGCTGGGCCAGGGCGACAACACGCCATTCAATGAAGTGCTGCTGCGTCTGCCGGGCGTGTCGCAGGATTCGAAAGGTTCGGGCGCCTTGCACGTGCGCGACGACCATGCCAACGTGCAATACCGCATCAATGGCGTGCAACTGCCGGAAAGCATCACCGGCTTTGGCCAGTCGATCGACACGCGCTTGATCGACAAGACGGATTTCATGACGGGCGCCTTGCCGGCCCAGTTCGGCCTGCGCACGGCGGGCATTGTCGATATTGAAACGAAAGAGGGCGGCATGACACCGGGCGGGCGCATCGGCATCATGGTCGGCAGCCACGACCACATGGAGCCGAGTGCCGAATTTTTCGGCAGCGTGGGCAAGTTCAATTACTACCTGTCCGGCAGCTACCTTGGTAACTCCCTGGGCGTGGAAAACCCGCAAGACACGCGCAGCGCCCTGCACGACAAGACGCGCCAGAACAAATCGTTCGGCAGCCTGTCGTATTTCCTCGATGACAATACGCGCCTGGGCGCCATGTTCGGCACGTATAACGGCCGCTTCCAGATCCCGAACAACCCGAATCAGGCGCCGGCCTTCTCGCTCGATGGCCACAGCGATGCGCAGGCGGGCACGACCACGTTGCCGTCGTCGCAGCTCAATGAAAACCAGCGCGAGGTGAACCGCTTCCTCGTGCTGTCGCTGCAAAAGAGCCTGGGCGACGTCAATTACCAGGTGTCGGCCTTCCACCAGTATTCGGAACTGCACTTCACGCCGGACTCCATCGGCGACCTGATCTACAACGGCGTGGCCTCGGACTCGCGCCGCGCGAACAGCGCTTCCGGTGCCCAGTTCGACATCAGCTACAAATTGCACCAGGACCACACCGTGCGCGCGGGTCTGGCCTACACGCGCCAGAAGACGACGAGCGACAACACGGTGGCCGTCTTCCCGGCAATCGACGGCGCGCAAACGTCCACCACGCCCATCACGGTGCTGGACAACAGCGGCAAGACGGGTACCCTGGCCAGCTTTTACCTGCAGGATGAATGGCATATCAGCAAGCCTTTGACCCTGAACTATGGCGCCCGCTTCGACAAGGTCTCGGCCTACACGAGCGAGCAGCAATGGAGCCCGCGCGTCAACCTGGCGTATCAGCTGGCGCCGGGCACGGCCCTGCACGCCGGCTATTCGCGCTACTTCACGCCGCCGCCGCAGGAACTGGCGGCGCAGGGCAGTATCGACCTGTATGCGAACACGACAAATGCGCCGGAAATCGGCCAGTCGGACAACGTCAAGGCCGAGCGCACGCATTACTACGATGTGGGCATCAGCCACCAGGTCAATTCAAAACTGACCGTGACGGCCGATGTGTACTATAAAAAAATCAACAACCTGCTCGACGAAGGCCAGTTCGGCCAGGCATTGATTTTGACGCCATTCAATTACGCGGATGGCTACGCCAAGGGCCTGGAGTTATCGGCCATCTACAGCGAGAAAAACTGGGGCCTGTTCCTCAACGCCAGCACGCAAAAGGCGCAGGGACGCAACATCAATTCGGGCCAGGCCCTGTTTGGCGCCGATGAGTTGAACTACATCAGCCAACACTATGTCTACCTCGATCATGACCAGAAATACACCTTGTCGGGCGGTGGGCACTATCACTTTGGCGATTCGCAAGTGAGCGCTGACTTCCTCTACGGCAGCGGCCTGCGCATGACCCCGGACGGTGGCGCGCCGAATTCCGGCCATTTGCCCGGCTATTTCACCGTCAACACGGCGCTCACACATACGTGGAAAAACACGCCGGTCGGCAAAGTGGAAGGACGTTTGGCCCTGATCAACCTGTTCGACAAATCGTATCTGCTGCGCGACGGTTCCGGCGTGGGCGTGGGTGCGCCGCAGTACGGCGCCCGCCGCAGCATCTATGCCGGCCTGTCGACCAGCTTTTAACCGTTACGCGCGAAGACAGCGGCAGGGAGCAACGCCTGCCGCTGTCGGTTGCCGTCAACTAAGGACTTATCCCCAGGCGATGCCTTCCTGGCCATGCGCCTGCAAATACGCATTCGCCTGGCTGAACGGCTTGCTGCCAAAGAAACCTTTGCTGGCCGACAATGGCGAGGGATGCGGTGCCGCCAGCACCAGGTGCTTGCCGGGATCGATCAGAGTGCGCTTGGCTTGCGCATAGCCGCCCCACAGGATGAACACCAGATGCTCGCGCTCGGCGGACAGGTGGCGGATGGCGCTGTCCGTCAATTTTTCCCACCCCTTGCCCGCGTGAGAGCCGGCCGCCCCGGCGCGTACCGTCAGCACGCTGTTGAGCAGAAACACGCCTTGCTCGGCCCAGTCAGACAAATCCGTGCGCGTGCGCGCCACGCCCATGTCGCTGTGTAACTCCTTGAAGATATTTTGCAGGCTAGGCTGCGGCGGCGTGCCATCGGGAATCGAAAAGCACAGCCCCATGGCCGCACCGGGCGTGTGATACGGATCTTGCCCCAGGATCACGACCTTGACTTGCTCGAACGGCGTCAGGTCGAACGCCCGGAAGATGGTTTTACCCGGTGGAAAACACGGCCCCGCCGCATACTCTTCCTTCACGAACGCGGCCAGGCGTTCCCAGTAGGGCTGGGCAAACTCGCCCTCCAGCCGCGCCTTCCACGATGCGTCGATGCGTACGTCCATGGCTCCCCCGTCAATCATGTTTTTAAAACATCATCGATCAGTATAGCCGCGTCACGTCCGTCACCGCGTTACGGTACGGCTGGGCAAAACTTATTTGTCGTCGTAGTGGTAACGGCACGCGGCCACGTAGATGCAGCCCGCGTCAGGCAGATACACGAGCCGGTGCTGGCGGTCGATGCGGCGCGACCAGAAACCAGTCAGATCGCCTTTCAGCGGTTCCGGCTTGCCTGTGCCCTTGAAGGGGTCGGCCAGGCATTCGTCGAGCAAGCCATTGATTTTTTGCAGGATTTTCAGGTCGCTCTCTTGCCAGAACAGATAATCTTCCCAGGCATGATCGGTCCAGGCCAGCACGGCGGCATGCGCCTGCTGCTTGTTCTCAGTCTTCCTGTTTTTCATGCCGCGCCAATTCCCTGGGCGTCGCCTTGCCCGCCCTGATCTGCGCCACGGACGCCATCAGGCGGCTGGCATTCTTGGCCGTGCCCAGCAAATACAGGGTTTCCTCGATGCTGTTGTAGTCCGACAAGGACAGCATCACCACGTGTTCGCCATTCACGCGCGTGATCACCGTGGGCGTGTGGTCGTTGCAGACGTCGTCCATCACGCTTTTCAGGCCCGCGCGCGCCTCGCTAAAAGTCAGGATATTCATGCCGTGCCACCGCTCCCTTGAAAGTACACGCCAATAATTGTACAGGATGTTGTACATCACCTCAATCAGGCAAAAAAAACCGCCCGGCTAAAGCGGACGGTTTTTGATACAACTCAAGTGCTTAGAAATTCAGCGCCGATTCCACGCCGGCGCTGTGCGCCTGTTCATCTGCGTGGTACGAGCTGCGCACCATGGCGCCCACGGCGGCGTGGGTGAAGCCCATCTTGTACGCTTCCTCTTCGAACATTTTGAAGACGTCCGGGTGCACGTAGCGGCGCACGGGCAGGTGGCTGTTCGACGGCGCCAGGTACTGGCCGATGGTCAGCATGTCGATGTCGTGCTCGCGCATGTCGCGCATGACTTGCAGGATTTCCTCGTCCGTCTCGCCCAGGCCCACCATGATGCCGGACTTGGTTTTCACGTCCGGATACATGGCCTTGAAATCTTTCAGCAGCTTCAGCGAGTGCATGTAATCGGAACCGGGACGCGCTTCCTTGTACAGGCGCGGCGCCGTTTCCAGGTTGTGGTTCATGACGTCAGGCAAGCCATCCTTGAACAACAGCAACGCTTTTTCCAGGCGGCCGCGGAAGTCCGGTACCAGCACTTCGATGCGGGTATTCGGCGACAGGGCGCGCGTTTGCTGGATGCACTCGACGAAATGGCCGGCGCCGCCGTCGCGCAAGTCATCGCGGTCGACGGAGGTGATGACAACGTAGTTCAGGCGCAGCTTGGCGATGGTTTTCGACAAGTTGGCCGGCTCTTCCTTGTCCAGCGGATCAGGACGGCCATGGCCGACGTCGCAGAACGGGCAGCGGCGCGTGCACTTGTCGCCCATGATCATGAAGGTGGCCGTGCCCTTGCCGAAGCACTCGCCGATGTTCGGGCAGCTGGCTTCCTCGCACACGGTGACGAGCTTGTTTTCGCGCAGGATGTCCTTGATTTCATAGAAACGGGTCGAGGCCGAGGCGGCCTTCACGCGGATCCAGTCCGGCTTTTTCAGGCGCTCGACTTGCTCGATCGGAATGATCTTGATCGGGATGCGCGACGTCTTGCTGGCGCCTTTTTGCTTTTCGCTCGGGTTGTAGGCGGGAGCGGCGGGGGCGGTGCTGGAAATGGTCTCAGAAGTCATGGCTGCAAGCCCTTGACGGGCAGTGTTGGTTTGTTTGCTCAGGCATCCGCTGCCTGAGGCGCGCCTGCGGCGCTGTTTGCTTCGCTTACATCGAGTAATACGGTCAATTCATGGGCCAGGGCCCGCTGCACGTCGGCCAGCGGCGCCACCACGCCCATGCTGCGCATGTCCACCGTCTTCAGACCGGAATAGCCGCAAGGGTTAATCCAGGAAAACGGCGCCAGGTCCATCGCCACGTTGAGCGATACGCCATGGTAGGTGCAGCCGTTGCCGCGCACTTTCAAGCCTAGCGCGGCGATCTTCGCACCCTTGTCTGGCCCGCCGGCAATATAGATGCCAGGCGCGCCATCGATGCGCTCGCCTGCGAGATTATACGCCGCCAGCACGTTGATGATGGCTTGCTCGATTTTATGCACGAACTGGCGCGCATACAGCTTGCCGCCCGGCTTGTTGCGGCGCAAGTCCATCAGCAGGTAAATCACCACCTGGCCGGGGCCGTGGAACGTCACTTCGCCGCCCCGGTCCGTCTGCACCACGGGGATCGCATCTGCGCCGGCCAGCAGATGGCCGCGGTCGGCCGCCAGGCCCAAGGTAAACACGGGCGGATGCTCGACGATCCACAGTTCGTCGCGCGTCTCCGTCGTGCGCGCGTCGGTAAAGGTGCGCATGGCGGCAAAGGTGGGCTCGTAATCGACGCGGCCCAGTTCGCGGATCAGCGCCGTTTCGGTGCGGGTGGTGGTCATGACAGATTCTGTAATCAGCTGCCGGCGCCCTGCGGACGCTGCGGCGAAGCCGTGATTATAAGCCAGGCGGCCGTTTCATTCAGCCGTGGGCTCCGGCAACAGCAGCAATCTGCCCAATTTTTGTGCAGCGTGGCGCACCTGGGCCAGGCTCAAGGCCGTATAACCGAGCAGCACGGCCGGCGCCAGCCTGGCGCTGTGGCAAAAATCACCAAGCGGCTGCAGCGCCAGCCCTTCCTGCGCGGCGCGCGCGCAAAACACCCGTTCATCGCTGTCTGGCGGCAGCCACAGCACGCAATGGAAACCCGCCTGCTGTCCCGTGATCGTGTAGCGACCGGGGGCGATCTGCTCGAGGCAGGCCAGCAACAGGTCGCGCCGCTCCTTGTAGGCCAGCCGCGCCTGGCGCAAATGGCGCACGAAAGCGCCTTCCTCCATCCAGGCGGCCAGCGCCAGCTGTTCCGTCACGCCCACGGAACGGCCCGTCAATTGCACGATGCGCAGCAACTGCGGGCGCAAAATGGGCGGCAGCACCATGAAACCCACGCGCAGGCCGGCAAACAGGGTCTTATTGAAACTGCCACAATAAATCACGCGCTGGTACTGGTCCAGCGCCTTCAGGGCCGCCAACGGCGCGCTGTGGTAATTGAATTCGCTGTCGTAATCGTCTTCCACCACCCAGGCGCCATTGTCGTTCGCCCATTCCAGCAAGGCCAGGCGGCGCGTGACGGACATGGTCACGCCCAGCGGCGACTGGTGCGCCGGCGTCACGTAGGCGAGGCAGGCGTCCGCGTGCGCGGCCAGAGCGGCGCAATCGATGCCCTCGGCGTCGACGGCAATGTCCACCGGCACGGCGCCCGCGAGCGCGAACAGGGCGCGCGCGGCCGGGTAGCCCGGATCTTCCAGGCAGACTTTATCGCCGTCGCGCACGATGCCGCGCGCCAGCAAGTCGATCGCGTGGCGGATGCCGGTCGTGACGACGATATCCTGCGGGTCGCAGCGGATGCCGCGGTACTTGGCGAGGAAGTCGGCGATCTGCTGGCGCAGCTGGGGCAGGCCGGCCGGCTCGGCGCTGCACAGCTGCTCCGGCGTGACGGCGGCCAGCGCCCGCGTGGCGCATTTGGACCAGGCGGCCATGGGAAACAGGCTGGCGTCGGCGCGCCGCGCAACAAACGGCAAGCCGTCGCGCACGCCCGTGTCCGATGCGGGAGCCGGCGCCACAGCCGGTGCCGCCAGGGTGGCATCGCCAAAGCCTGCCATCAAGAAACGTTCCGGCACCACGGCGCACACGCGCGTGCCGGAGCCGGGCACGCGCGTCACATACGCTTCCGCGTGCAGGCGGTCGAACACGGTTTCGATGGTGCCGCGTGACAACTCCCACCGTTCGGCCAGGGTGCGGCTGGAGGGCAAACGGCTGCCCGCCGGCAGCATCTTCGTCAGGATGGCCGAGCGCAGCGCTTCATACGCGCCATCCTGCTTGTTGACGCCCTCCTTGTCGAGCCAGCTGGTCGGGCGAGGCAAGTCCAGGGCGTGCGGTGATTTTCCTCGCGGCATGATAATCGTCCAAGTGGTCCAATGAGTTTTCTGATGAGTGGCACTTCGCATTACACCACAACCATCCTACTCTCACCGTTCCGGTGCGCCAGCGGGGCGCACGCTTGTATGGATCGAGTACAACAATGCAGAAACAAATCGCTGTATGGGCCTGGGGCGGCATCGTGCTGCTGCTGGTCTGCCTGTCGCGCATCAGCATCGACATCTATTTGCCTTCGCTGCCGGCCATGGCCGATGCCCTGCATGCCAGCGATGCCCAGTTGCAATTGACCTTGAGCCTGTTCATGGCTGGCTCGGCCGCTTCGATGCTCGCTTGCGGGCCACTGGCCGACCGCTACGGACGCCGTCCCGTGCTGCTGGCCGGCACGGGCATTTTTGTGCTCGCCAGCATCGTCTGCACGGTGACCACCGACGTCCACGTGCTGATCGCCGCGCGCGTGCTGCAAGCGTTCGGCGGCTGCAGCGGCACCATCATCGGCCGGGTCATGGTGCGCGACCGCTTCGATCCCGCCACGCAGGCGCGCATGCTGGGGAAAATTTCGATGGCGATGGGCTTGTCGCCTATCCTCGCGCCGCTGGCCGGCAGCGTGCTCGACGCGGCATTCGGCTGGCGCGCCGTGTTTGGCGTGCTGTGCCTGCTGGGGGCGCTGTCGCTGGGGCTGGTCGCCGCGTATGTGCCGGAAACCAGGCCGGCCAGCGTCGCGCCACAAGGAAATACCCTGGCGCTGTACCGCCGCCTGCTGGGCGATGCGTATTTCCTGCGCTATGCGCTGGCCATCGGCTGCGTGTATTGCACGTATTTCCCGTTCATCGCGGAATCGTCCGTGCTGTTGCAAAGGGGCATGCATCTGTCGCCGCACGCATATGCGCTGGTGTTCGCGCTGACGGTCAGCGGCTATATCGCGGGCTCGAGCCTGTTCCGCGCGCTGGGACCGCGCCTGGGTGCCGATTACATGCTGGGCGTGGCGGTGCTGATCAATGTGGCGGGCGCGGCCAGCCTGTTGCTGGCGGGTACGTTGGCGCCGCGGCACGTGGCCTCGCTGGTGGCGCCGATGCTGCTGGTGATGGTGTCGGTGGGCATGGCCATTCCCGCCTGCCAGCTGGCCGTGCTGCAGCCGTATGGCGACCAGGCGGGCAGCGCCTCGGGCCTGTTCTTCTTCGTGCAGATGCTCATCACAGCCGTTTGCGGCGCCGTCATCGCCGCCATCACGGACGGCAGCGAAAAGCCGCTGCTGTGGGTGACGGCGGCGGCCAGCGCGGCCTTTGCCCTCGTGTGGCGGCTGACTAAGCCAGTTGCGGCAACGGCACCTGCGCCAGCCACTGCTGCACGCTAGCGCGCTGCCACTGGACCAGCGCATAGTCGCGCAGGGCAGGCGGCACGGGCTCGCCGCTCTTGATCAAACGCAACAGCATCAGGGCCAGATCCGTGTCGGCGATGCTCCAGGCGCCAGCCAGGTAGTCACCGTGCACGAGTTCGCCCGCGATCTGCAGCAGCTTGGCGGCCGCGGCCTGCGCCGCCGGCGACAGCGGCGCATGATCCGCGCGGGACGGGTGGAACACGACGGTGGAATCGCGCTCGTTGCGCAGCGCCAGCAGATCGCTGCGCAGCCACGCCTGCACTTGCCGCGCCCGTGCCCGCTGGCGCACGTCGCGCGGCAGCACGGACGGATAGTCGGGCGCGGCAAAGACGTCGTCGAGGTAATCGGCGATGGCGTTCGATTCCGTCAGAATAAAGCCATCATGGTCGATGGCAGGCACGCGCTGCGTCAGGCTCAGGGTGCTGAATGGCGGCTGGCGCGCCGCGCCCGCGTCCAGGTCGACGTCCTGCACGGTGAAGGAAACCCGCTTTTCGCTCAGAGCGACAAAGGCGGACAGGGCGTACGGGCTGATGCGGTTGCGGTCGACATACAAAATAAGGGACATGGCGGGCCTTCCTGTGAATAAGTGAACAGGATTCATCATAAAGCGCAGTGTGACGGTAACAAAACGAGTTATATTCGTTGTTATTGTTACTTTTATTCACATAAACCGTCATGTCCAGACTGCCTAATTTTTCAGCATTGCGCGCCTTCGAGGCGGCCGCCCGCCACGGCAATTTTTCGCGCGCGGCCGAGGAACTGCACCTGACGCACGGCGCCATCAGCCACCAGGTGCGCAAGCTGGAAGAAGAACTGGGCTTGCTGCTGTTCCTGCGCAACGGCCGCCATGTGACGGTCACGCCGCAGGGACGGCAATTTGCGCTGGTGCTGGGCAAGGCTTTTACGGAGATCGCCACGGCGGCGCAAGCGCTGCGGCCCGCGCCCGCCAATACGCGGTTGACGATCACGGCGATTCCCTCGTTTGCGGCGCGCTGGCTGGCGCCGCGCCTCGGGCATTTCATCGAACGCCATCCCGGCATCGAAGTGCTGCTGCAAACGAGCGGCGCCTTGCAGGACCTGGAAGGCGAGGGCATCGACGTGGGGATCCGCTTCGGCCGCGGCCATTATCCAGGCTTGCTGGTGCAGCCGCTGATGGGCGACGTGTATTACCCCGTCTGCAGTCCCCATTACCGGAGCGGCAACTTGCCGGCCACGCCGGGCGAACTGGCGCAGGCGACCTTGCTGCGCTCGCTCGAACCGTGGCGGCCATGGCTGGCAGCGGCCGGCTTGCCATTGGCCGAGCCCGTGGGCGGCGTACTGTACGAGGATTTGTCGATGCTGATACGCTCGGCCATCGATGGCGACGGCGTGGCGCTGGTGCGCCATGTGGTGGCGCTGCAGGAGGTGGCGGCGGGGCGGCTGGTGCGCCTGTTCGACATGGCCGTGCCCTGCGCCGACGCGTATTACCTGGTCAGCCCGCCCGCTGCGGCGCAGCGCGAGCCGGTGCGCGCCTTCCGTGCCTGGCTGGGCGAAGAAATCGCCGCCTTCCAGGCACGCGAAGCGCCCACCTTGCTTACATGACGATCTTGACCATCGGGTGGCCCGACAGCGCCGTGTACAGGGCGTCGAGCTGCTCGCGGCTGATGGCGCGCACGGTGACGGTCAGGCCCGTGTAATTGCCCTTGCCCGATGGGCGCTCTTCCATGCGGCCTGCGTGGAAGGTCGGATCGTGGCTGATGACCAGTTTCAGCATGGTCGGCGCGAAGTCGACATGCGTCGGGCCCATGATCTTGATGGGAAAGTCGCTCGGGTATTCGATCAGCGATTCGCTGGGAGGAATCGTCACTTCGGTCGGTGGGGTCGTTTGCATGGGAAATCCAATCAGTGCCGGTCAGAACAGGCAGCGCTTATCGCGCGGCGGCTGCATAAAAGCGTATTGTAGCCAACTTTGAGGGCGGCTGCGCCGGCCGCCATGGCGCAGACGGCAAGGCAAAAAAAAAGCCAGCTTTGTAAGCTGGCGAAAACTATTTCGTTTGGACAAAATAGCCGGAAAAGTCGATGCTGTCACTTGGAGGATAAGCAGTGGTCGTACTGTAGACAAACGACGGCGGCTTTACCTCCTGTATGTGACGAACTGCGCATTTCGCGGCTTGAACGTCGATACGGCGCGACAGACGGCACCGCCGTCAGCGCTCCACTTCCTGCATCCGGCCATTGCGGCCGGGACCGCCGCGCTCGTTGTGACGCTCATGGTTGCGCTCACGCGGCGGATTGGCGCGCTCGGCACCGCGCGCTTCCTGGGGCGGACGAGCGGCAGGGGCCGGCATCGGCGGCGGCGCGGGGCGCGGCAGGGCCACGGGCGGCGGAGCAGGCAAGACAGGCGGCGCCGTCTGCAGCACCTCGCGGCGGGGAGCACGCTCGGCGCGGTGCCAGTCGGCGCGGGGCCGCTCCTCGCCACGCCATCCGGGCCGGGCCACATGATCTTGCACGGGCGGCAAAGCGGGCATGGCGGGCATGGCCGGCATCAGGGGCTGTTGCGGCACCGGTGGCTGGGCCGGAACGGGCGGCCGGTTCGGCTGCATGGGACGCGGTGCCATGTGCGTCTGGCCATCGTCCGTCTGCAAGCGGCCGGGGCGGTTGACCCAGTCGCGCCGGGGCTGCCTCGGCTCGACGGGACGCTGCCAGTTGCCGGCCGGCGCAGGCGCCGTGCTCAACGGCAAGCTTTGCATGACGGGCGGCGGCATGGTGGTGCGGTTGCGGCGCGGCACGTCGACCGTGCGCGAGCCGCCAAAACGTTCACCGGGCAGCATCGTCATGCCTTCGCGCCGTTCGCGCTCGCCCGCCACGGGGCGGCGCCCTTCGGCCATCCGGTTGATGCGGCGTTCATACTCGGCGCTGGCGCGGTAGCCGGGCACGTAGCGCTCGTGCGGCGACAAAGGAAACCAGCCGACGCCGGGGCGCTGGCCATGCTGTGGTCCGTTATGTGGTCCATGATTACCGCCGACCCAGCCCACCAGCGCCGGCGCCCAGGGCACGCGGCCACGTTCGCGGCCCGGGGCCCAGCCCCAGCGGTGGCCCAGCAGCACCCAGCGGCCGTAGTGCGAGGGCGCATAACCCCACGGCGCATTGTCGACCCAGGTCCAGCCCCACGGCGCGATCCACGTCCAGCGCCCGTCGCTGTACGGCGCCCAGCCGACCGGCACCGCGCTGGGCAGCCACAAGGGGCCGTATTGCGCGTCTTCCTGCCAGGCGCCGTAGCGGTCCAGCTCTTCATAGCCGGTCGTATCGTCGGTGACATAGCGCAAGGCCGGCGCGGCGGCGGGTAAGGTTTCGGGCCAGTTGTCGAAGGCGATCCGCTGCAAGGCGCCCGTGCGCAGCTCCTCGTCCGTCAGCTCGGCGCGCTTGCCTGCCCGCAAGGTGACGCTGCCCGTCGCGCCATCCACGTCGGCCGCACCGTCGAGCACGCTGACGACGCTGGCGCCGGGCTGGCGCCCCGCCTCGATACGCACCCAGCCCGGCTGGGTCAGGATCACGCGCGCCTGGGCGGTGGTCAGCTCGAAGCCGCGCAGCGCGTCGGGATTGCGCACGCGCACGCTGACCGTGCCATAGCTGAGGTGCAATTTGAAACTGTCGTCATCGAGCTCGCTCACTTCCAGCTCGGAATCGCCATCGAGGCGCACGGCGGCCGCGCCCACGCGAAATTCCGCCAGCGCGCCGCGCATGGTACTGAGCCGGTTATCCGTCGTGACGGGCCAGTTCAGCAGGGCGTTTTGCGCATCGCCATCGCCGGCGCGCACCAGCACCTGCCCTTCGACGGTGGAAATACGCCCCACGCGCGCGGGCGGGTCCTCGGCCAGCGCCAGCGAGCACGCCGACGACAGCAGCACGGCGCAGATGGTTTTCAGCAGGGGCAGGGTCGGACGCATGGCGCGCTCCAGGCAGGACGCAGATGAAAGGAAGACAACAGGTCGATTACAGTCCTATCGGGCAAGTACCGCAAGCGGGCTTACAAATGTTTGCATATTGACTTCGTTCAGGACGCCGCCTGGCCACCGCGCTTGACGAAGAACAGGGCGGCGCCCACGGCCATCAGCAAGCCGCCAAAGAAGCGGTTCTGCTTTTTCACGGCCTTGGCGTCGCGGAAAAAGCGCTGCATCGACGACGCGAGGAAAGCGTAGCTGTGCATGACGATCTGATCGATCGTGCACATGGTGACGGCCAGGATCAGCAGTTGCGGCAGCAGCGGCGACGCGGGACTGATGAATTGCGGCAGCACCGCCACCATGAAAATGATGCCTTTTGGATTCGTCACGTTGGTCAGAAAACCCGTCAGCACGCGCCGGCGCCAGGACGGAACCACGGCGTCGGCATGCAGGTCGCCGGCCACCGCCACCTTGGCGCGCCATTGCGACAGGCCCAGGTAGATCAGGTACAGGGCACCCACCGTCTTGACGATATTGAACGCCACTTCGGAGGCCAGCAGCAAGGAGCCGACGCCGGCGCCAGCGATACCGAGCACCACCAGCAGCCCCAGTTGCAGGCCGAAAATCGTGGCGCTGGCCTTTTTCACCCCGTACGACAGGCCGTGCGACATCGACAGCACGGCGCCCGAGCCGGGCGAGACGGCGATGATGGAGGCGGCGATGACAAAGGTGATCCAGGTGGCGAAGTGCATGCGGTTTCCAAAAAAATGGTGGCGATCAACAATTTTAACCCGGTCAGTGCGGCCTTGCCGGCCCGCCCTGAGGTAAGATCGCAGTCATGCCTTACCTGGGCCATCCCTTGCCGTACAACCAAGAATAACATCATGAAAAACAACACTTTCCTAGCTCCACGATTCCCTGCCACCAAAGCGGGAGCGCGCTGAGATGGCCGGCTCCAGCCTGTTGGCCCTGCTCGACGACATCGCCAGCATCCTCGACGACGTTTCCCTGATGACCAAGGTGGCCGCCAAGAAGACGGCCGGCGTGCTCGGTGACGACTTGGCCCTGAACGCACAGCAAGTGGCCGGCGTGCGCGCCGAGCGCGAATTGCCCGTCGTCTGGGCCGTCGCCGTCGGTTCGCTGAAGAACAAGGCCATCCTCGTGCCCGCCGCGCTGGCCATCAGTGCGTTTGCGCCGTGGGCCATCACGCCGCTCTTGATGGTGGGCGGCGCCTACCTGTGCTTCGAAGGCTTCGAAAAGATCGCGCACAAATACCTGCATCCGGACGACAGCCACAAGGCCGAGCTGGCGCAGGCGCTGCGCGACCCGCAGGTCGACCTCGTCGCGCTGGAAAAAGACAAGATCAAGGGCGCCATCCGCACCGACTTCATTTTATCGGCGGAAATCATCGTCATCGCGCTGGGCACGGTGGCCGCGGCCACCTTCGCCGAGCAGGTGGCCGTCGTCGTCGGCATCGCCCTTCTCATGACGGTCGGCGTGTACGGCCTGGTGGCCGGCATCGTCAAGCTCGATGACGCCGGCTTTTACCTGGCTGCGCGCAAGGGTGCGGGCGCGCTGATGGACGGCGTGCGCGGCTTTGGCCGCATGCTCGTGTCGGCGGCGCCGAAACTGATGAAATTTCTCTCCGTCGTGGGCACCCTGGCCATGTTCATGGTCGGCGGCGGCATTCTGACGCACGGCTGGCCGTGGGCCAGCGGCATGCTGCACCATGCGGAAGCAGCCGTCGGCGGCGTGGCCAGCATCGGCCCCGTGCTGGCAGCCGTCACGCCCAGCCTGATCAACGCGGTAGCCGGCCTCATCGCCGGTGGCCTGGTGCTGGCCGGCGTCACGGCCGTGTCGGCTTTGTTGCGCATGGTCAAGTCAAGCAAATAGGCTTTCTGGTCTGATGGGGCGGCAGGCGCATCCGTGCCTGCCGCCCCGGCCATGCCGGCGGCGCCGTCCGTCCATGGAGACCCTATGCAGACTTCCCCCATCCAACGTCCCAGCAGCGCCTTTATCGGCGCCTCCTGGGCGGCATTGCTGATCGGCGTCATCACTTACCTGTCCGGCCTGTGGAACGCCAGCATGGCGCTCAACGAGAAGGGCTATTACTTCACAATCCTCATGTACGGCCTGTTCGCCGCCATCTCGCTGCAAAAATCCGTGCGCGACCGTGCCGAAGGCATCGCCGTGACGGGCATCTATTTTGGCCTGTGCTGGATTTCCGTGCTGCTGGCCTTGCTGCTGCTGACGGTCGGCCTGTGGAACGCCACCCTGCAGAACAGTGAGAAGGGTTTCTACGCGATGGCATTCCTGCTCAGTCTGTTTGCGGCCGTGGCCGTGCAAAAGAATGTGCGCGACGTGGCGCGTGCCTCGGCCGCGACGCCCGCCGAGATACCGGGAACTTAAACACCAGCCGCGTATCTATCCTTATATCCATCTCGGGAGAGGACGATGAGCGACCAGCAAAAACGTTTGCAGATGGCGCTGGAGGCGGCGCACATGGCGATCTGGGATTCGCGCCTCATCGATGGCCAGGTCATCGACGGCACGGTCAGCTGGTCAGCCAAGGGCGCTGCCTTGCTGGGCCTGGAAGAGCAGGCCCTGACGCAGCCATTTCGCACCTTTCTCGGCTTCGTCCATGTGGATGACCAGGGCAAGATACTCGAGGTGATGCAGGAAGCCGTGCGCCAGCGCGACGGCTACGCCCTGCAGTACCGCGTCGTCTGGCCCGATGGCAGCGAACGCTGGCTGGCGGCCAAGGCGCAAGTGTTCACGGATGCGGACGGCCAGCCCGACCGCACCCTGGGCATCATCTGGGATATCACCGAGCACATGCTGCGCGAACTGCTGATCGCCGAGCGCAAGGAACTGGCCGAAGTGACGCTCAGCTCCATCGGCGACGGCGTCATCACCACCGATCCGTACGGCAAGACGCGCTACCTGAACCGGGTGGCCGAGCAATTGACGGGCTGGAGCAACGAACTGGCACGCGGCATGGATATTTGCCAGACCTTGCCGCTGGCTGACGAACGCACGGGCGAAGCGCTCGAGCACGTGGCATACAAATGCCTGCAGCAGCGCCAGGCCATCGGCATTTCAGCGCACTCGCAGCTGGTCACGCGCGACGGGCGGCGCATCGCCGTGGAAGACTCGGCCGCGCCCATCTGGTCGCGCGACGGCGACATCCTCGGCGCCGTCGTCGTGTTCCGCGACGTCAGCCATGAGCGCAAGCTGAGCCAGCAACTGTCGTGGCACGCCACGCACGATACCCTGACGGGCCTGATCAACCGGCGCGAATTCGAACACCTGGTCGCTGGCGCCCTGCACACGGCCAAGCAGGATGGCCACGTGCATGCGCTGCTGTACCTGGACCTGGACCAGTTCAAGGTCATCAACGATACCTGCGGCCACGGCGCCGGCGACGTGCTGCTGCAACTGCTGGCGAAAATGCTGCAGGCACAAATGCGCGACAGCGACATCCTCGCGCGCCTCGGTGGAGACGAACTGGGCGTGCTGCTGCCGCACTGCCCGCTCGATCACGCGCGCGTGATCGGCGAACAGCTGCGCCAGTCCATCCGCGATTTCCGTTTCGCCTGGGATAGCCGCAGTTTTGAGCTGGGCGTGAGCATCGGCATGGTCGAAATCAGCCAGGACAGCAAGTCCATGAGCGAGCTGCTGAGCGCGGCTGACCAGGCCTGCTACCTGGCCAAGGAGCAGGGCCGCAACCGCATCCACGTCTACCAGGAGTCCGACGTCATGCTGGCGCAGCGGCACGGCGAAATGCTGTGGATTTCGCGCCTGAACGAAGCGTTCGCCCACGATTATTTCCGCCTGTACGCCATGCCCATCGTGCACCTGCACGACAGCCAGGAACACCACGACGAAGTGCTGATCCGCATCCGCAACAGCCAGGGCGACCTGATCTTGCCGGGCGCCTTCATCCCCGCCGCCGAACGCTACGACATGATGCTGTCCATCGACCGCTGGGTCATCCGCGCCGTCTGCGCGCATATCGAGAGCGTACGCGACAGCCTGCCGCCGATCGAAGCGATGGCGGAAAGCCGGCGCCGCGCACCGGCCCTGTATTCCGTCAACCTGTCGGGCATGTCGCTGGCCGATGCCGGCTTGCACGACTACATCACCGAGCAGTTCGTGCAATTCGCCATCGCACCCGAGCAGCTCTGCTTTGAAATCACGGAAACGGCCGTCATCGCCAACCTGCCCAAGGCGCAAGTGTTCATGCGCCAGCTCAAGGCCATGGGCTGCCGCTTCTCGCTCGACGACTTCGGCAGCGGCTTTTCCTCGTTCGGCTACCTGAAGGCGCTGCCCGTCGACTATCTGAAGATCGACGGCGTCTTCGTGCGCGACATCGCCAGCAACGCCATCAACCGCGCCATGGTCAAGGCCATCAATGAAGTGGGCCACGTGATGGGCTTGAAAACGGTGGCCGAATACGTGGAAGACGACGCCACCCTGGCCGTCATCCGCGAGCTGGGCATCGATTACGCGCAAGGCTACGCCGTGGGCAGCCTGCGCCCGCTGACGGCGGGCGTGGATTAGCCACCAACGGCAACCAGTAGCTTTAAAACAATGCTGCATTGCTATCGCTAAATGCGGGCAAGCACGACCAATCTGGAGGATTTTGATCTACATCAATAAATTTGCGCAGGCGACTCCTTACACTGATCTCCATTCTTGCAATCGTGCAAGTCTTACTCACCAATTAGCTATTCAACTGATCAGGAAGCCGCGACCATGCGACAAAATTTGCCAGTGACTAACCGTGAAGTCCTCGTCCTGGACGATCAGGCCATCGTGTCGAAAACGGATATGAACGGCAATATCGTGTATGTGAATCCGTACTTCAGCCAGGTCAGCGGCTTCAGCGAGGCTGAGCTGCTCGGTTCGCCCCAGAACATCGTGCGCCACCCGGACATGCCGGCCGAAGCGTTTGCCGACCTGTGGGCCTCGGTCCAGGCCGGCACGCCGTGGACGGGCCTGGTCAAGAACCGCTGCAAGAACGGCGACTTTTACTGGGTGCGCGCCAACGTCACGCCCATCCGCGAAGCGGGCAAGACCATCGGCTACATGTCCGTGCGCGTCAAGGCGGACAAAGATCAGGTGAAAGCGGCCGAGGAAGCCTACGCGGCCATCCGCAACAAGGAAGGCGGCAACATCGTCATCAAGCACGGCCAGATCGTGCGCCCGGGCCTGGCGCACCTGCTGCACAATCTGACGCACATGTCGCTCAACCTGCGCATCTGGGCCGCCACCTCCATCGTCAACTGTTTGCAACTGCTGGTATGCGTCATCAGCCTGTTTGCCAGCGGCGGCAAGATCACCAATTACGCCATCTTCGGCGCCACCCTGTTCGGTTTCCTGATCAACGTTTTCCTCTGGTACACCTTGCGCATGTCCGTGCTCAAGCCGCTGGGCAAGGCCCTGAACGGCGCACGGGCGATTGCCGCCGGCGACCTGTCGGGCAGTTTCGAAACGGACAGCACGGATGAAATGGGGCAATTGCTGCGCGCGCTGCAACAGATGAACAGCAACCTGATCGCCACCATCCGCGACGTGCGCATCAACGTGGAAACCATGGCCGTGGCCACCAAGCAAATTGCCGTCGGCAATATGGATTTGTCGGGCCGCACGGAATCGCAGGCGGCCAGCCTGGAAGAGACGGCTTCGAGCATCGAGGAATTCTCGTCGACCGTGAAACAGAACGCGGACAACTCGGTGCAGGCGAACGAGCTGGCCGTGGCTGCCTCGAAAGTGGCGGTGCAGGGCGGCGAGATCGTCTCCGAAGTGATCACCACCATGGACGACATCAATACCTCGTCGAAGAAAATCGTCGACATCATCGGCTTGATCGAAGGCATCGCCTTCCAGACCAACATCCTGGCCCTGAACGCGGCCGTGGAAGCGGCGCGCGCCGGCGAGCAGGGCAGGGGCTTTGCCGTCGTGGCGGGCGAAGTGCGCAACCTGGCGCAGCGCTCGTCCGTGGCAGCCAAGGACATCAAGCAACTGATTGAAATTTCCGTCGGCAAGGTGGGCGCCGGCATGCTGCAGGTGAACCGCGCCGGCGCCACCATGGAACAGGTGGTCAGCTCCGTCAAGCAGGTGACGGCCATCATGCAGGAAATTTCCATTGCCTCGCGCGAACAGAGCATCGGTGTCGACCAGGTCAACCAGGCCATCGCCCACATGGACCAGGTGACGCAGCAGAACGCGGCCCTCGTGGAAGAAGCCGCCGCCGCCGCCACGCGCCTGGCGGAAGAAGCGGCCAGCCTGTCGCAAGCCGTGAGCCTGTTCAATTTCGGCAAGATGCCGCCACCGCGCCGCGTCGCCACGCCCGGCGGCAAGTCGGGCGCTGCGGGTGCCGCGAACGCCGGCAAGCCCGCCATGAAACGCCTGGCCGCCTAAACCTTTCAAGACTTCATACACATCATGCCTACACTACTCAGCAGTGCTTCCGCCGACCTGGACGCGGTCGTCGAATTCGACCCGGTCATCATCGGCAAGATGAGCCAGTCCGGCCCCCGCTACACGTCCTATCCGACCGCCGACCGTTTCAATGCCGACTTTGGCTATGGCAACTTCCTCGAAGCGCTGGCCGCACTGCGCATGCGCGGCGGCCGCCGTCCGCTGTCGCTGTACGTGCACGTGCCGTTCTGCGACACCCTGTGCTACTACTGCGCCTGCAACAAGATCATCACGAAAGACCGCAGCAAGGCCGCCACCTATCTCAGCTACCTGAAACAGGAAATCGCCATGCAGGGCAAGCTGTTTGCCGGCATGAACCAGATCGAACAATTGCACTTCGGCGGCGGTACACCCACTTACCTGAGCGAAAAGCAGATGGACGAACTGATGGCGCATTTGCGCCAGCATTTCGAATTCGCTTCCGATGAAGACGGCGAGTATTCGATCGAGATCGACCCCCGCACCGTGTCGCGCGAGCGCGTGTTCTCGCTGCGCGCGCAAGGTTTCAACCGCATCAGCCTGGGCGTGCAGGATTTCGACGCCGACGTGCAGAAGGCCGTCAACCGCATCCAGCCGGAAGCGGAAACGGTGGCCATCATGCAGGCGGCGCGTGACGCAGGTTTCCGCTCGATCAGCATCGACCTGATCTATGGCTTGCCGAAACAAAACCTGGAAACGATGACGGAAACGCTGCGCAAGGTGATCAACGCCAGCCCCGACCGCATCGCCCTGTACCACTACGCGCACATGCCGCATCTGTTCAAGCCACAGCGCCGCATCCTCGACGCCGACATGCCCGACAGCGCCACCAAGCTGGCCATGCTGGGCCTGTGCATCGCGCGCCTGACGGCCGCCGGCTATGTCTACATCGGCATGGACCATTTTGCCAAGCCGACGGACGACCTGGCCGTGGCGCAGCGCCAGGGCCGCTTGCACCGCAACTTCCAGGGCTATTCCACGCGCGCGGAAGCGGACCTGATCGCCTGCGGCGTGTCGGCCATCAGTTCCGTCGGTGCCGTCTACAGCCAGAATGAAAAGACGCTCGACGCGTACTATGAAAAGCTCGACGAAGGCGTGCTGCCGATCGCACGCGGCATCAAGCTCGACACGGACGATTTGTTGCGCCGTATCATCATCCAGATGCTGATGTGCAATTTCGAATTGTCGATCGCCAGCATTGAGCAAGCGCACCCCGTGAAATTCCGCAGCTATTTCGCCGCCGAGCTGGACAAGCTGCGCGAACTGGCACGCGACGGCTTGCTCGTCATCGAGGAAGACTGGCTGACGGTGACGCCGAAAGGGCGCTTGTTGATCCGCAATATCTGCATGGTCTTCGACCGCTACCTGACCATGGCGCGCGCGAATACGGCGCCCGACGCGGTGCAGCCGCTGCGCTACTCGAAAACGGTGTAGCGCCACGCGATGAACGCCCTCAGCCTCGTGCCCATGTTCCTCGTCGGCCTGGCCGGCAGCGTGCACTGCATCGGCATGTGCGGCGGCATCGTGGGCGCCCTGTCGCTGGGCGGCGGCGCACCGGCGGCGCCTGCGCGCCCGGTCATCGCCATTGCCGTGGCACGGCCCGCATTGCAGACAAACGTGCTGCGCGTGCTGGCCTACAACGGCGGGCGCATAGTCAGCTACATGCTGGCCGGCGCCCTGGCCGGCAGCCTGGCCGGCGCGGGCATGCTGCACCTGGCATCACTACAAGTGGCCGGCTACTGGCTGGCCAACCTGATGCTCGTTGCTTTGGGCCTGTACCTGATGGATGCCTGGCGCGGCCTGGCCCATCTGGAAGCGGCCGGCAACGTCGTCTGGCGCCGCGTGCGCCCCCTGCTCAAACCGTTGATGCCCATGGATACGCCGTTCAAGGCGCTGGCCGTGGGCGGGCTGTGGGGATGGGTGCCGTGCGGCATGGTCTACAGCGCGCTGCTGACGGCCATGATGCAGGGCTCGGCCCTGAACGGCGCGGCCACGATGGCCGCCTTCGGCCTGGGCACCCTGCCCACCCTGCTGGGCATGGGTTTGCTGGGCACGCGCTTGCGCACGCAGATGCAGCGCCGTCCCGTGCGCATCGCCAGCGGCTTGCTGGTGCTGGGCTTTGGCCTGCTGGGCCTGCTGCGCGCCGCGAATGGCGTCTCGCTGGGCTGGCTCGACGCCCTGTGCGTCACGGGCCATCCATGAAAAGACGCATGAAAACAAACCTATGAATGCTGTTTTACAACCCTCCGCCTGCTTCCATTGCGGCTTGCCCGTGCCAAGCGGCTCGAGCTGGAACGTCACCATCGACGACGTGCCGCGCGCCATGTGCTGCCCCGGCTGCGAAGCCGTGGCGCAAACCATCGTCGACATCGGCCAGAGCGCGTACTACCGCGACCGCGACGAATATGCCGTCAATGCGGCCGATGCGACCATGGTGCCGCCCGAACTGCGCCTGTACAGCAATGACGACGCGCAATTCGCGCGCGACGCCAGCAGCTGCGAAGCGACCCTGTCCGTCGAAGGCATCCGCTGCGCCGCCTGCGTCTGGCTGATCGAGCGCCAACTGACGCGCCTGCCAGGCGTGCAGGCGGCCAGCCTGAACGTCGCCACGGAGCGCCTGTATGTGCGCTGGAGCCGCGCCCAGTGCGAACCCGGCGACATCCTGCAAGCCGTGCGGCAAGTCGGCTACACGGCCTATCCGTATGACGCCGTGCGCCATGGCGAGCGCCTGCAAAAAGCCAGCAAGACCCTGGGCCGCCAGCTGTTCGTCGCCGGCCTGTCGATGATGCAGGTGATGATGTACGTGGCGCCCGCCTACCTGGCCGAGGATGGCACTCTGGACGACAATATGGCCAGCCTGATGCGCTGGGCCAGTTTGCTGCTGACCCTGCCCGCCATCTGTTACTCCGCCATGCCGTTCTTCCAAGGCGCCTGGGCCAGCTTGCGCGCGCGCACCCTGGGCATGGACGTGCCCGTCGCGCTGGGTATCCTGGCGGCCTTCTTCGGCAGCGTGGTGGCGACCTTCACGGGCCGCGGCGAGGTGTATTACGACTCGGCCACGATGTTCATCTTCCTGCTGCTGTGCAGCCGCTATTTCGAGCTGCAGGCGCGCCGCAAGGCCGCTTCCGCGCTCGAACGGTTACAGCACGCCTTGCCCGCCTCCGCTTCGCTGATGGCGGGCTTTCCCGACAACCGCGCCACCACCCTGGTGCCGGCCGGCAGCCTGGCCGTGGGCGATGTCATCCTGGTCAAGCCGGGCGAAGCGATCGCCGCCGACAGCGTCATCATCGAAGGCACGAGCGCGCTCGACTTATCGCTGCTGACGGGCGAAAGCGCGGCCCAGCGACGCAAGACAGGTGAACAGGTGCCGGGCGGGGCCATCAACGCCAGCGCGGCGCTGATTGTGCGCGTGCTGAAACCGGCGCGCGAAAGCACGCTTTCCGATTTATTGAAACTGATCGAGCGGGCCGGCAGCGGCAAGCCGCAGATCGCGCAGTGGGCCGACAAGGTCGCCGCCTGGTTCGTGCTGGGCCTGCTGCTGTTCGCCGTCGCCGTGTTCGCCTTCTGGAGCTGGCATGACCCGGCACAGGCCTGGCCCGTGGCGATTGCCGTGCTGGTTGTGTCGTGCCCGTGCGCACTGTCGCTTGCCACGCCAACGGCGCTGGCGGCCGCCACCGACAGCCTGCTGCGGCGCGGCGTCCTGATCGTCCAGCCGCATGTCTTGGAAACCTTGCACCGCGCCACTCACATCGTCTTCGACAAGACGGGCACCTTGACCCTGGGCCGGCCCGTGCTGCGGCAAATCGAAGGGCTCGGCAGCCTGAGCGAGGACGATTGCCTGCAGGTGGCCGCCGCGCTGGAAGCGGGCAGCGCCCATCCGCTGGCGCAGGCGATCCTGGCGGCAGCCGAAGGGTTGCCAGGACAGCAACCGCGCACGCATGCGGAACAGTTGCAGGAAGTGCAAGGCCAGGGCCTGGAAGGCATCGTCGATGGCGTGCGCTACCGCCTGGGCAACGCGGCCTTTGTCGCCGCCATCGCCGGGCCGCCGCTGGGCGACACGGCCGTCGGCATGCAGGGCATGACGCCGCTGTACCTTGGCACGCAGGGCCGCTGGCTGACGCGTTTCCTGCTCAGCGACGCGCTGCGCCCGGAAGCGCGCGACGTCGTCGCGTATTTCCACCGGCGCGGCAAGCAGGTCGTGCTGCTCAGCGGCGACCAGGAAGCGCTGACGCAAAGCGTGGCGACGGAACTGGGCATCAACACGGCCTGCGGCGAATGCCTGCCCGATGAAAAACTCGATTTCGTGCAGCAGTTGCAGGCAACGGGCGCCGTCGTGGCGATGGTGGGCGACGGCATCAACGACGCCGCCGTGCTGAGCGGCGCCGACGTGTCCTTCGCCATGGGGTCCGGCGCCGCCCTGGCGCAGGCGCATGCGGACACGGTGCTGCTGTCGAGCCAACTGGTGTCCGTGCTCGACACGGCGAAAACGGCCGCGCGCAGCATGCGCATTATCCGCGAGAACCTGAGCTGGGCTACCCTGTACAATCTGACGGCCATCCCGGCCGCCGCGCTGGGTTTCTTGAACCCCTGGCTGTCCGGCGTCGGCATGGCTGCCAGCTCGGCCGTCGTCATCGCCAACGCCCTGCGCCTGCGGAAAGCCTGAACATGGAAGCACTGTATCTCCTCATCCCCTTGAGCGTCGTGGTCGTCTTCATCGCCCTGTGGGTCTACTTCACGGCCTCGGACGGCGGCCAGTTCGACGACCTCGTCGGACCGGGCCTGCGCGTGCTGCAGGACGATGACACGCCGCCCCAGCCGGCGCCCGGCGAACCGCATCCCTGACCGCACCAGCCCGGCCGGCGCGTCTGCCCCCCAATCCGCCCGGACGAATTGCAGGGATCTTGTATGGCTTTTTTGAGCGGAATTTGACCGAAATATCACTTTATTTCGATGCCAGTTCGCTACGCTTATTTCATCCGGGGAATTTTGATCCACATCAAAGTTTTTTCACGGTCAAACACTTACTCTCTGGCCACCATCATAAATAGTAATTCCAGGGAGAGTCTTTGTGGATCAATCGCTGAACTATAACTACAAGATCGTGAAGCAATTCGCGGTCGCTACTGTGGTATGGGGCATCATCGGCATGCTGGTTGGCGTTATCATCGCCGCTCAGCTGGCCTGGCCTGCCCTGAACCTCGACATACCATGGCTGACATACGGACGCCTGCGTCCGCTGCACACGAATGCGGTGATTTTCGCCTTCGGCATCTGCGGCCTGTTCGCTACCTCGTACTACGTCGTGCAACGCACCTGCCAGGTGCGCCTGTTTTCCGACAAACTGGCCGCCTTCACCTTCTGGGGCTGGCAAGCCGTGATCCTGTGCGCCGTCGTTACCCTGCCTATGGGCATGACACGCGGCAAGGAATACGCGGAACTGGAATGGCCTATCGCCATCCTCATCGCCGTCGTCTGGATCGCCTACGCCATCGTGTTCTTCGGCACGCTGATCAAGCGCAAGGTCAAGCACATCTACGTGGCCAACTGGTTCTTCGGCGCCTACATCCTGGCCGTGACGATTTTGCACGTGGTCAATGGCGCCGTCATGCCAGCCTCGTTCACCAAGTCGTATTCCGCCTATGCGGGCGTGCAGGACGCCATGATCCAGTGGTGGTACGGCCATAACGCGGTGGGTTTCATCCTGACCGCCGGCTATCTGGGCATGGTCTACTACTTCATCCCGAAACAGGCCGAGCGCCCCGTGTACTCGTACCGTCTGTCGATCGTCCACTTCTGGGCGCTGATCTTCACCTACATGTGGGCGGGCCCGCATCACCTGCACTACACGGCATTGCCTGACTGGACGCAATCGATCGGCATGGTCTTCTCGCTGGTCCTGCTGGCACCAAGCTGGGGCGGCATGATCAACGGCATCATGACCCTGTCGGGCGCCTGGCACAAGCTGCGCACCGACCCGATCCTGAAATTCATGATCGTCTCGCTGTCGTTCTACGGCATCGCCACCTTCGAAGGTCCGATGATGTCGATCAAGACCATCAACTCGCTGTCGCACTACACCGACTGGACCGTTGCCCACGTGCATGCGGGCGCTCTGGGCTGGGTGGGCTTCATCACCATGGGTTCGATCTATTACCTGCTGCCGCGCCTGGCTGGCCGCACGCAGATGCACAGCACGCGCCTGGTCGACGTGCACTTCTGGGTGGCCACCATCGGCATCGTGCTGTACATCGCCGCCATGTGGATCGCCGGCGTGATGCAGGGCCTGATGTGGCGCGCGGTCAATCCGGACGGCACCCTGACCTACACCTTTGTCGAGAGCGTGAAAGCGACGTATCCGTACTACGTGGTGCGCGTGGCCGGTGGCCTGCTGTACCTGTCGGGTATGTGCATCATGGGCTACAACACCTGGATGACCTTGCGCGGCAGCAAACTCCCCGTCGCCCGCATTCCGGAACTGAACGCGGCGCACGCCTGATAGGAGCAAAAGCAAATGAAATTTTCACATGCATGGATTGAGAAAAACCCCTGGCTGCTGATCGCCCTGGTCACGGTGGTGATCAGCATCGGCGGCGCCGTCGAGATCGTCCCCCTGTTCTTCCAGAAGAGCACGACGGAACCGGTCGCCGGCCTGAAGCCGTATTCGCCGCTGCGCCTGGCGGGCCGCGACATTTACGTGCGCGAAGGCTGCTACAACTGCCACTCGCAGATGGTGCGTCCGCTGCGCGCGGAAACGGAACGCTATGGCCACTATTCGGTCGCCGGCGAGTTCGTCTATGACCGTCCGTTCCAGTGGGGTTCCAAGCGCACGGGGCCCGATCTGGCCCGCGTGGGTGCCCGCTACAGCGACGAATGGCACCGCACGCACTTGAACAACCCGCGCGACGTAGTGCCCGAGTCGAACATGCCGTCCTACCCCTGGCTGGCGAAGACCAAGCTGGTGCCTGACGAGATCGTGCCGAAGATGCGCGCCCTGAAACGCCTGGGCCAGCCGTACAGCGAGGAAGAAATCGCCGCCGGCCCCGCGCAGCTGCAGGACAAGACGGAAGAAGACGCCCTGGTCGCCTATCTGCAAGGCCTCGGTACATTAATCAAAACAAGGAATTAGCATGGCAATCGAAAACCTGTTTGACAGCGCCAGCAGCGTCATGACGGTGGTTTCCTTTACGACGTTCGTGGGCATCCTGTGGTGGACGTTCAGCCGCAGCAACAGCGACTTCGACGCGGCGGCACGCCTGCCGTTCGCCGACGAGGCGCTCGACTATCCGGCCGAGGCCGAGATGAACCTGGCGAAGGAGCATCACCATGGCTGACTTTACCAATGGCTTCTGGAATATCTACATCATCGTGCTGTCCCTGCTGGGCATCATCGGCTGTGGCGTGCTGCTGTACTCGCAGTCGAAAGTGAAAGTGGTCGCCGGCGCCCCCGCCGACGGCACCACGGGCCACGTCTGGGACGAGGACTTGAAGGAACTCAATACGCCGATGCCGCGCTGGTGGATGTGGCTGTTCTACATCACCATCGTCTTCGCGCTGGCCTACCTGTTCCTGTATCCGGGCCTGGGCAACTATGCCGGCAGCCTGGGCTGGAAATCGACGGGCCAGTACGAGGAAGAGCTGAAGAAGGCGGAAGCCGACTACGGTCCCCTGTTCAACAAGTACCTGAGCCAGGACTTGAAGACGGTGGCCGCCGACCCGCAGGCGCAAGCCATCGGCCAGCGCCTGTTCCTGACCTACTGCGCGCAATGCCACGGTTCGGATGCGCGCGGCAACAAGGGCTTCCCCAACCTGACGGACAAGGACTGGCTGTATGGCGGTGAACCCGACATCATCAAGACCACCATCCTGCACGGCCGCAATGGGCAGATGCCTCCGATGGGCGCCGCCCTCGGTTCCGAAAAGGATGTCGAGAACGTGGCCCATTATGTGCTGAGCCTGTCCGGTTCGACCTCGGATCCCGTCAAGTCGGTGCTGGGCAAAGCCAAGTTTGGCGCCTGCATGGCCTGTCATGGCGCCGATGCGAAGGGCAACCAGATGCTCGGTGCGCCGAATCTGACGGACAAGGTCTGGCTGTACGGCGGCAGCGCCGATACCATCATGGAAACCGTACGCAAGGGACGCAGCAACACCATGCCGGCCTTCAGCGATTTCCTCGGCGAGTCCAAGGTACACGTGCTGTCGGCGTATGTCTGGAGCCTGTCGAATCCTCAGACGCCCGTGAAATGATGTAATGGAACCTCAAGTCATCAAGATGTATGCGGCCCGCGAGCAGATCTACCCTCGCGAGGCCAAAGGACGCTACGCTACCTGGCGATGGGTATGCGTATGGCTTACCCAGCTCGCGTTCTACGGCTTGCCGTGGTTGACCTGGAATGGCAGGCAAGCCCTGCTGTTCGACTTGACCACGCGCAAGTTCTACATTTTCGGCGTCGTGCTGTGGCCCCAGGATTTCATCTATCTGGCGGCCCTGCTGATCATCTGTGCGTATTTGTTGTTCCTCGTCACGGCCATTGCCGGACGGGTGTGGTGCGGGTTCTCTTGCCCGCAAACGGTATACACGGAAATTTTCCTGTGGGTCGAACGCCGCATCGAGGGCACGCGCAGCGCGCGCATGGCCCTCGACAAGCAGGGCCCGTCCGTGCGCAAGGCGTTCAAGAAGACGGCCAAGCACGTGGTGTGGGGCGCCATCGCCCTGTGGACGGGCTTTACCTTTGTCGGCTACTTCACGCCGATCAAGGAACTGGCGCAATCGGTGGTCACCTTGAATTTCGGTCCCTGGGAATGGTTCTGGGTCTTGTTCTACAGCCTGGCAACCTACGGCAACGCGGGCTGGCTGCGCGAGCAGGTGTGCAAATACATGTGCCCCTATGCGCGCTTCCAGAGCGCCATGTTCGACCAGGACACCCTGATCATCACCTACGATGCCAAGCGCGGCGAACCACGCGGCGCCATGAGCAAGAAGGCCGGCCACAACGACAAGCTGGGCGACTGCATCGACTGCACCCTGTGCGTGCAGGTGTGTCCGACCGGCATCGATATCCGCAACGGCCTGCAGTATGAATGCATCGGCTGCGCCGCCTGCGTCGATGCCTGCAACAGCGTGATGGACAAGGTCGAGCGGCCGCGTGGCCTGATACGCTACAGCACCGACCATGCGATGGAAAACAACTTCAATTCGAAGCAGATACGCCAGCGCGCCATGCGCCCGCGCGTCTTGATCTACACTTCCATCCTGGCCCTGATCATCATCGCCGTATGTACCTCGCTGGCCCTGCGCACGCCCCTGAAAATGGACGTGATCCGCGACCGCGGTTCGATGGGACGCGAAGTGGAAGACGGCATGATCGAAAACGTCTACCGGCTGCAGATCATGAACACGTCCGAGCAAAGCCAGCACTTTAAAATCAGCGCTTCCGGCTTGCCGGGCCTGACCTTGCTGACGCGCGAAGAAGTGACCTTGCAACCGACGGAAACGCTGGGCTGGCCGATCCGCCTGCGCGTGCCGCACGGCGTGGGCGAGAAGGGGTCGAACAAGATTGCGATCGAATTGCAATCGCTGGACGACCCGTCGCTGCATGTGCGTGAAAGCGCGGTCTTCATCGTGCCGCGGTAATGTTGATTCGGGGTCGGACCCTCTGGGTCCGACCCCGGTATTTCGCCGTAGGGGTAGCATTCAACATGCGGTAGGTTTACTGTATTTTCAACCCAGAAGCAAAAGCTGGGGTCAGACCCAAAGGGTCTGACCCCAAGGAGAACAAAATGTCCGACAGTCTGAAACTGCAGCCTCCCGTTGCACCGTGGTACAAGCATCGCTGGCCATGGCTGCTGATGATCGGCCCCGGCCTGTCCGTGGTCGTCGGCAGCTTCATGGGCTATATCGCGTTTACGCAACCCGACGCGCTGGTGGTGGGCGATTATTACAAGCAGGGCAAGGCGATCAACCAGGATTTGAAGCGCGACACGATCGCCAGCGACCTGGCCATGGATACGAGCCTGGCGTACGACGTGGCGTCAGCGCGCCTGACCGGTTCCGTGCACAGCTTCGGCAAGGCTTATCAGGGGCCGCTGCAGCTGCACCTGGCGCATGCGACCCTGCCGGAAAAGGATATCAAGCTGCTGGTGCAGCCCGATGCGGCCGGCAATTTCTCGGTGCCCCTGCCGATGCTCGAGCGCAGCCGCTGGCAAGTGCTGGTGGAAAACGACAAGCGCGAGTGGCGCCTGTCCGGCATCTGGACCTGGCCCGTGCAGCGCAGCATCGCGCTGCATGCGGACGAAGAGCTATAAGCCTTACTTGCAGACGTCGGTACCGGCCGTGATAGCCTTTAATTTTGCAGGCTGCAAGATCTCGATCTCGCGGTTCGACACGCGCAGCCAGCCTTCCTTCTTGAATTTCGACAATAAACGGCTGACGCTCTCGATGGTCAGGCCCAGGTAGTTGCCGATTTCCTCGCGCGACATGCGCAGCTGGAATTTGCTGCTCGAATAGCCGCGCGCTTCGTAGCGCGACGCCAGGTTGACGATGAAGGCGGCAAAGCGCTGCGTCGCCTGCATATTGCCCAGCAACAGCATCACGCTTTGCTCGCGCGTGATTTCCTGGCTCATCATGCGGTGGAAATGACGGAGCAGGGTCGGCATATTGCCCAGCAATTGTTCCAGGCTGGAAAACGGGATTTCACACACTTCGCTGTCTTCGAGCGCCACCGCATTACAGTGGTGGCGGTCGGCGCTGATGGCGTCCATGCCCAGCAGTTCGCCGGCCATCTGAAAACCCGTCACCTGCTCTTCGCCGCCCGGATTGATCTGGTAGGTCTTGAAATGCCCCAGGCGGATCGCATACAGGTTCTGGAACGAGTCGCCGATGCGGAACAGCGAGGCGCCGCGCACGATCTTGCGGCGGCGGCCGATGATCTGGTCCAGCCTGTCCATGTCGCCCATATCGAGGCCCATCGGCAGGCACAATTGATGCATGCTGCAGGTCGAGCATCGCGCACGCAACGCTTCCACGGTCACTGTGGGCAAGGTTGGAGTGATTAGCGCTTCAGTCATGTCGGTACCTTTTAGAAAATGCAACAACAAGTTTACTGCATACCGGGTTGCCGTGTGCCAATTTCACCGCAATTTCGCTGAATAAACGACGTTCCGACTTTAATTATATGGCAACATCGTCAAAAGCCCATGCGGGTAGGGGCATTTGTGCGGCGGCGCTTGCCAAGCTGGGGTATTGATAGGAAAATTCCTGACAGCATTATCTGCCGCCTGTGCCGCCCGGTACTGAAAAGGAAATCATGAAGCCTCTCGGCATCAAAGCAAAAGTCGCGCTGGCCACCAGCCTGACCTCGATCGCCATGATCGCGCTGGTCACCATGATACAGGTGCAGCACATGCGCGACGACTTCACCCGAGTACTGCTGAGCCAGCAGTCATCCCTGATCAGCCGCACCGCTGCCGAGCTCGACGACAAGCTGGGCATGCTGCTGCAGATCGTCACCCTGACGGCCAGGCAGCAGCCGCCGGAACTGATGGCCCAGCCGGCCCAATTGCGCGAATACTATTCGCGCCGCTCGATGCTGGTGCTGTTCGACGACGTGCTGGTGCTCGACGCGCATGGCGCCGTCGTGGCCGACATGCCGGAAGTGGCGGGGCGCACGGGCATCAACGTCGCCGAGCGCGAGTATTTCCAGACCGTGCTGCGCACGCGCCAGCCCATGATCACCGAACCGATGCTCGGCAAATCGAGCGGCATGCCCATCGTGCAGATGGTGGCGCCCGTGCTGGCCGCCGATGGCCAGGTGGCCGGCGTGGTGATCGGCGTGCTGCGCCTGTACAAGGACAACCTGCTGGGGCGTCTGCGCTCGGAAAAGATCGGCAAGAGCGGCTATTACTTCATCCTCACGCGCGGCGCCGTGCCGCGCTACGTGCTGCATCCCGATACCAGCCGTTTGCTGCAGCCGCGCCAGCCGAGCGCCAACCTGACGACGACCCAGCTGCTGAAGGAAGATGGCGAAGGCAGCATGGTCAGCACGAACAGCCGCGGCATCAAGGCCGTCAACAGCTTTAAGCGCCTGAAATCGGTGAACTGGCTGCTGGCCACCTCGCTGCCCGTCGCGGATGCCTTCGAACCGTTCGATGGCGTGCTGTACCGGCTGGTGCTGTGGAGCATCCTCGCTTCGCTGCTGGCCGCAGCCGTGCTGGGCTGGGTCACCGTGCGCCTGCTGTCGCCGCTGGTGCGCCTGCGCAACACCCTGCTGGCCCTGCGCACCAGCGGCAGCCGTTTCACCCCCGTGCCCGTGCAGCAGCGCGACGAGATCGGCGAACTGACGGAAGCGTTCAACGGCCTGATGAGCGAGCGCGACCGCCTGCAGCAGGAACTCGAATCGCGCGCGGCGGAACTGGAGCAGGAACGCGACCGGGCCGAGGCCGCCAACCGCGCGAAGAGCGATTTCGTGGCCAACATGAGCCATGAAATCCGCACGCCCCTCAATGCCGTGCTGGGCATGGTGTATTTGCTGGGCAATACCAAGCTCGATACGGAACAGCGCAAGTATCTGACCATGGTGCGCGTGGCGGGCCAGTCGCTGCTGGGCATCCTCAACGACGTGCTCGACTATTCGAAGATCGAGGCGCGCCGCATGGAACTGTCGCCCGTCGAATTCGACCTCGACGAGGTCATGAATACCCTGGCCACGACGATGACGATGAATGCGGGCGAAAAGGAACTGGAACTGGCCATCGCCGTCGAGCCCGACGTGCCACGGCGCCTCGTGGGCGACGCCCAGCGCCTGCAGCAAATTCTCGTCAACCTGGCCGGCAACGCCATCAAGTTCACGGAGAGCGGCGAAGTGGTGGTGGCCGTCAGCCTGGCCGAGAGCAAGAGCGAGAGCGGCCGCGCCTGGCTGCGCTTCGAAGTGCGCGACACGGGCATCGGCATGACGGAACTGCAGCAACAGCAACTGTTTGCCGCATTTTCACAGGGTGACCAGAGCATCACGCGGCGCTTCGGCGGCACGGGCCTGGGCCTGGCCATCAGCAAGCAGCTGATCCACATGATGGGCGGCGACATCGCCGTCGCCAGCAGCGAAGGCAAGGGCAGCCGCTTCTGGTTCAGCGTGCCGTTCGAGATGCTGGCGCAGCCGGCCGAAACGCGGCGCACGCCGGCCCTGGGCCAGCTGCGCCTGCTGGTGGCGGACGACAACCGCACCACGCGCGAACTGATCGTCAAGCTGATCGAGGCGTGGGGCTGGCTGGCCGATGAAGTCGATTCCGGCTTTGCCGCCATCGAACTGTACCGCGAACGCCTGGCGCAGCAGCAACCGTACGACGTGGTGCTGGCCGACTGGCACATGCCCGTCATGGACGGCCTGGCCACGGCCAAGGCCATCCGCCAGGCGGCCAGCGGCCAGCGCCAGCCCATCGTGGTGATGGTCAACGCCTTCGCCCGCAACCACCTCGAGGAAATCTCCAGCGCGGCCGAGGCCGACGTCGTGCTGATGAAGCCGATCACGGGATCGAGCCTGTTCGATGCCCTGCATCAGGCCCTGATCACGAAGAACGACGGCGGCGAGCAGCGCATCCTGCACCAGCCGCTGGGCACGGAACTGGCCGGCGTGCATTTCCTGCTGGTGGAAGACAATCATTTGAACCAGGCCGTGGCGCGCGGCATCCTCGAACACATGGGCGCCACCCTCGACGTGGTGGGCGACGGCTTGCAGGCCGTGGAACGGCTGCGCACGGAAGCGCTGCGCTACGACATCGTGCTGATGGACATGCAGATGCCCGTCATGGACGGTTTCAGCGCCACCCACATCATCCGCACGGAACTGCGCCTGAGCCTGCCCGTGATTGCCATGACGGCCGGCGTGCTGGCGTCCGAGCGCGAGCGCTGCATGACGGCCGGCATCAGCGACTTCATCGCCAAGCCCGTCGTGGTGGAAGAGATGATGGAAGTCATCCTGCGCCACCTGCCCAAACGCCCGCAAGTGCAGACGGCCGAGCCGGTGCGCGTCGCCGATGAAGAGCTGTTTTCCATGGCGCCGCTGATGCGCGTGATGGGACGCGACGCGAAGGGGCGCGGTGTACTGCGGCGCATGGTCGAAGACGCGCTGAACAAGGGCATGACGCCCGTGCGCGACGCGGAAACGGCCTTGCAGGCGGGCCGCCACAGCGACGTGGCGCGCATCCTGCACAGCGTGCGCGGCTCCGTCGGCACCCTGGGCACGAAACGCCTGATCCGCGCCGCGTTCGCCACCGAGGAAGCGATCGACGCTGGCCGCCTGGACGAAGTCCCAGGCCTGCTGGCGCACACGGCGCAGGAGCTGGAACTGGCGCTGGCGGCGGCGGCGGATTGGTTGTCGCGGTTGAAGGATTAGGCCTGCAACGTAAAGCTGGGGTCAGACCCGCCGGGTCTGACCCCGGAACTTTGCTCAGCGCCGCCGTTTACGCCGGTACACCAAGGATCACACTAGATGCTTTAAACATTGCCGTCACGCTGCTGCCGATGGCGATACCCAGATCCGTGCTGCTCTGATTGGTAATGATGGCGGCGATCGTGCCGCCGCGCGGCAGGTCCAGCACCACTTCCGTGTTGACGGCGCCCGTCTGCACGCGCGTGACCGTGCCGGCCAGCTGGTTGCGCGCGGAAAAGCGTGCGCCTTCGCTGTCGGCCACGAGGATGATGGAAGAGGCCTTGATCAGCGCAAACGCTTCCGCGCCCGGCACCAGGCCCAGGCTTGCGCTGCTGCCCTGCGTGACGATGGCAACGATGTGCTGGCCGCCCGGCAATTCCAGCGTGACTTCATCGTTGACGGCACCCGGTTTCAGTTCGGCCACCTTGCCCAGGAATTGATTGCGCGCCGTGGTTTTCATGGCCATTCTCCGTATGAGTAAAAGATCGTCGGCAATGCCTTCGGCCTGGCTGCCCAGCTGGCGCAGGTAGCGCGCATGCTCGCGTTCGATGATGCGGAAATTGTCGACCAGCTGGCGCCCCCGTTGCGTGAGCCGCGTGCCGCCGCCGCCCTTGCCGCCCGTCAGGCGCTCGACCAGCGGTTCGCCGGCCAGATTGTTCATCGCGTCGATGGCGTCCCAGGCCGCCTTGTAGCTCATCTTTACAAGCTTGGCCGCCTGCGTGATGGAACCGCATTCGGCGATGGCGCCCAGCAATTCCACCCTGCCGGCGCCGCCCAGGTTTTCTCCGCCCACCGTCATCCATACCGAGCCTTGCAAGCCGATTTTATCCAATACGTTCACCCAATGCCATGTGGTCTTCCCTGTTATCGATCTGTCCGTCGCGCAAATACAGCACGTGTTCGCCCAGGATGCGCGCATCTTCCGGATCGTGCGTGATCAGGATCATGGGCACGTCCAGGCGCTGTTGCCACTGGCTCAGTTCCAGCCGCATTTTGACACGCAGGGCCGGGTCGAGGGCGGCAAACGGCTCGTCGAGCAGCAGCGCGGACGGCTCGGCCACGAGCGCCCTCGCCAGCGCCACCCGCTGGCGCTGGCCTCCGGACAACTCGTCGGGGAACTGGTGCGCCAGTTCCTGCAAGTGGAAGGCGTCGAGCCAATGCTCGACCTTGGCCAACTTTTCGCGCGCGCGCGGATTGAACCAGCCGCGGCTCAGGCCAAAGCCCACGTTCTGGCGCACCGTCAGGTGCGGGAACAGCGCGTAATCCTGGAACAGGTAGGCGACATTGCGCTGCTGCGGCGGCAAATTGATGCCCGCGGCCGAGTCAAACAAGGTGCGCCCGTTCAGGCGGATATGGCCTTCGTCCGGCGTGAAGAGGCCGGCAATGGCTTTCAGGGTCATGCTCTTGCCGGCGCCGGACGGGCCATACATGGCGATGCGCTGGCTGCCGGAGGTGCATTGCACCTGCAGGTCGAAACGGCGTTTGCCGGAGCGCAAGGTGGCGCGGATGTCGAGATCGAGTTGCATGGGCGTCATCCTCAGCGTCCTTTGTGCGCGACGCGCCCGGGCGCCAGGCGGCCAGCCGACAGCAGCACCACGATGCAGACAATCGAGATGATCACGACCAGCGTATTGGCCACGTCGTCCTGGCCCGCCTGCACGGCTTCATACACGGCCACCGACAGGGTCTGTGTCTTGCCCGGGATGCTGCCAGCCACCATCAGGGTGGCGCCAAACTCGCCCAGCGCGCGCACGAATCCCAGCAGCACGCCGGCCAGGATGCCGCGCCAGGCCAGCGGTAACGTGACGCGAAAGAAAATCGCCAGCTCCGAAATGCCCAGCACGCGGGCCGCCTGCTCGAGCTGGCCGTCGACGGCCTCGAAGGCGGCGCGCGCGGGCTTGAAGACGAGGGGAAAGGCGACCACGGTCGAAGCGATCACGGCACCCTGCCACGTAAAGATGAGGTTGATGCCGAAGTTGTCCTGCAGCCAGATGCCCAGGGTGCCGCGCCGGCCCAGCAGCACCAGCAGGTAGTAGCCGAGCACGGTGGGCGGCATCACCATCGGCAGGGTCAACAGGGCGTCGAGCAATTCGCGCCCGGGAAAACGCGTGCGCGCCAGCAGATAGCCCGTGCCGATGCCGAGCAACAAGTTGAGCGCCGTGGCCCACGCCGCCACTTTGAGCGACAGGGCCAGCGCGGTCCAGGCGATATCCATGCGCGTTCGTTTGCTTTATGGCTTTTTAAAGCCGTACTTGGCCAGGATGGCTTGCGCCGGCGCCGTCTGCAAATAGCTGACGAAGCGCTTCGCTTCGGCCGCATTGCCGCTGCCCTTGATGGTGGCGATCGGGTACAGCACGGGCGCGTCCAATGGCACGTCCAGCACCACGTTCACCTTGTCCTTCATGATGGCCGCGTCGGTGGCGTAGACAAAGCCCGCATCGACTTCGCCGCGCGCCACGTAGTCGAGCGACTGGCGCACGTTCTGCGTGCCGATGGCCTTGGGCTGCACGACGTCCCACAGCTTCGCCTTCTTCAGCGCGCCTTCCGAGTATCGGCCGACGGGCACGCTGGCCGGATTGGCGATGGCCACGCGGGTCACGCCCTTGTGCGTCAGGTCAGCCAGGCTCTTGATGCCCAGCTTGCTATCGTGCGGCACGATCAGCACCAGGCTGTTGCCGACGAAGTCCATGCGCTCGACCGGCAAGACGAGGCCCTGCTTTTGCGCCGCATCCATGGTTTCCTGGTCGGCCGAGGCAAACACGTCCACAGGCGCGCCCTTGACGATCTGCTGCAGCAATACGCCCGAAGCGGCGAAGTTCAGGGATACCTTGCTGCCCGGATACTGCGCCTCGTAGCTTTGCGCCGCCTCCTTGAACGCATTCGTCAGGCTGGCCGCGGCCGACACCACCACTTCGCCGGCAAGGGCGGACGAGGCGGCGGTGGCGAAGAGGGCGGCGCCGAGCAGTGTGGCGAGGGAAGTGAGGCGCATGATCGTATCCTTGATGAGAAGAGAACCTGGTCCGTAATATACACCGATATATAGCGCTCTGCCATCGCACAGGTCAAGGCAGCATAATGCTGATTCCCTGATATACTGTATATAAACACAGTATATCGGGGTGGGCCATGGAACTGACGGACAAGCTGGAAATCCTGGCCGACGCGGCCAAGTACGATGCGTCCTGCGCCAGCAGCGGCGCGCCCAGGCGCGATTCCATCGGCAAGGACGGCTTTGGCGCCACCTCGGGCATGGGCATTTGCCACAGCTACACGCCGGACGGGCGCTGCGTCTCGCTGCTGAAAGTGCTGCTGACGAATTACTGCCTGTACGACTGCCAGTACTGTGTCAACCGCCGCACGTCGAACGTGCCGCGCGCGCGCTTTACCGTGGCCGAAGTGGTGAAACTGACGAGCGACTTTTACCTGCGCAACTACATCGACGGCCTGTTCCTCAGTTCCGGCATCATCCAGTCGGCCGACTACACGATGGAACAACTGGTGCAAGTGGCGCGCGAGTTGCGCGAGGTGCACCAGTTCCGCGGCTACATCCATTTGAAAACCATTCCCGACGCCGATCCGGCCCTGATCGCGCAGGCGGGCCGCTATGCCGACCGGCTCAGCGTCAACATCGAACTGCCGACACAGGACAGCGTGCAAAAGCTGGCGCCGGAAAAGAGCGTGCACACGATCAAGCTGGCGATGGGGTCGATACGCCGCAAGCTCGACGAGAAAGCGGAAGAACCGCGCGCACCGCGTTTCGCGCCGGCCGGGCAAAGCACGCAGATGATCGTCGGCGCCGATGCCAGCGACGACCAGCAGATCCTCTCCACGGCCGAGACCCTGTACGGCAGCTACAAACTCAAGCGCGTGTACTACTCGGCCTTCAGCCCGATCCCCGACAGCCCGAAAAGCGTGCCGCTGGCGCCGCCGCCGATGCTGCGCGAACACAGGTTGTACCAGGCCGATTTCCTGCTGCGCAGCTATGGTTTCCAGGCCAGCGAATTGCTGCCCGCCACGGGCGGCAACCTGGCGCTCGATATCGATCCGAAACTGGCGTGGGCGCTGGCCCACCGCGAACATTTTCCGCTGGACTTGAACCGCGCGGCGCAGCACATGATCGCCCGCGTGCCCGGTATCGGCTTGCGCAATGCCCAGCGCATCGTCGACCTGCGGCGGCTGCGGCAGGTGCGCTACGCCGACCTGTCGCGCCTGCGCTGCAGCATGAAGAAAATCGCGCCGTTCATCATCACGGCCGACTACTTTCCCGCGCGCGACACCACCGCCTCCGAACACCTGCGGCGCGCCATGGCGGAAGCGCCGCAGCAGATGAATCTGTGGCCGGAGCTGCAGGCGGCATGAGTACGGTGGTGCGGCTGGCGCAATCGTTCGACGAGTGGCGCGCGGCGGCACGAGAACTGATCGCGCGTGGCGTGCCACCTGCTGACGTTGCCTGGCAGTGTCAACACGGTGAGGGCGACCTGTTTTCCGCCACGCCGGATGTGACGGATGCCAGCGCACCGCAGCTGCGCCTGCCGCGCCAGTTGGTGGAACTGCTGCAGGCGGCCGCCTGTTTCAACGTACATGACCGCTGGGCCTTTTTGTACCAGGTGCTGTGGCGCTGGCAGCTGGACCAGCACGACGTGATGTCGCCGGCCGATGCGGACGGCGCGCGCCTGCACGCCATGGTCAAGGCCGTGCACCGCGAAGAGCACGATATGCATGCGTATGTGCGCTTCCGCGAACGGCCAGAATGCGAGGGCGCGCCCCGTTTTGTCGCCTGGTTCGAACCCGTGCACGAGGTGCTGCCGCAAGTGGCGCGCCATTTTGCCCGCCGCATGGGATCGACCAGCTGGATGATCGCCACGCCCGCCGCCAGCATGCTGTGGGACGGCACGACCTTGCACGCGGGCCCAGCACTGATGCAGGGGGCAGCCGATATCGACGATGCCGGCGAAGCCCTGTGGCTGACCTACTACCGCAGCATATTCAATCCCGCGCGCGTGAATGCCGATTTGCTGCACAGCCATATCCCCTCGCGTTTCTGGAAGAATTTGCCGGAAGGGGCCATCGTGCCCGCCATGCTCAGCGGCGCCGCCAACGGCGAACGCCGCACGGGCCAGACGGCCAGCGTGGGCCAGCGCAGCGGCGCCACCATGATTCCGATTGCCGCCGAGCGCGCCCAGCCAGTGCGCGAAGTAGCGACGAGCCTGGACCAGTGCCGCCGCTGCGAACTGTGGAAAAGCGCCACGCAAGCCGTGCCCGGCATTGGCCCAGCACAGGCGCGCATCATGCTTGTGGGCGAGCAGCCGGGCGACCAGGAAGACCTGGCGGGCTTGCCCTTCGTGGGCCCGGCCGGCGCACTGCTCGAGCAAGCCATGCAGGAAGCGGGCATGGCGCGCGACAGTATCTATCTGACCAATGCCGTCAAGCATTTCAAGTGGGAACCACGCGGCAAGCGCCGCCTGCACAAGACGCCCGCGCAACGCGAGATCCTCGCCTGTCATGGCTGGCTGGAAGAAGAGATTGAGCGTGTCCAGCCACAGGTGATCGTGGCGCTGGGCAGCACGGCATTAAAATCCGTGCTGCAGGATGGCGCGGCGAGCATGACGCCGCTGATCGGCACGACGATCGAGCATGCGGGACGCTCGGTGATTACCGTGTATCACCCGGCGTATGTGCTGCGCGCGCCGGATGAGTCCAGCCGGCGGCAGGCTTACGCGGTCATAGTGGCGGGGCTGCGGCAGGCGCTGCGGCTAGAGCAGGATAACCATCACAGCGTTGTCGCCGGCACATCCTGTCCCTCATCGCGCCGCGCATAACGCTGCGCGATCACGGCGCAGATCATCAGCTGAATCTGGTGGAACAGCATCAGCGGCAAGATCACCATGCCCAGCGAACGCGTGGAAAACAGCACCTTGGCCATCGGTACGCCGCTGGCCAGGCTTTTCTTCGAAGCGCAAAAGACGATGGCGATTTCATCTTCCTTGTTGAAGCCCAGGCGGCGGCTGACGAAGGTGGAGATGCCCAGCACCAGCGCCAGCAGCAAGGTGCTGATCAGGCCCAAGGCGACCAGGGTTTCCACGGAAATCGTATGCCACAGGCCTTCGCTGACGGCTTCGCTGAAGGCCGTGTAGACCACCAGCAAGATCGATCCCTGGTCGACGTATTTCAGGGTGGCTTTATGGCGGTCGACCCAGCGGCCGATCCAGCGGCGCAGGAACTGGCCGGCCAGGAAGGGCAGCAGCAGCTGCATGACGATGGACAGCACGGCATCGACCGACGACTTGCTTTCCGCGCCCTTGGCCACCAGCAAGCCCACGAGGATGGGGGCGAGGAAGATGCCGATGAAATTCGAGGCCGAGGCGCTGCAGATGGCAGCTGGCACGTTGCCGCGCGCCATGGCCGTCATGGCGATCGAGGACTGCACGGTGGACGGCAGCGCGCACAGGAACAAGATGCCCATGTACAGGTCGGGCGTGAGGAAGGTCAGCGCCAGCGGGCGCAGCGCCAGGCCCAGAAGCGGAAACAGGACAAAGGTGCTGGCCAGCACCAGCAAGTGCAAACGCCAGTGCATGGCGCCTGCCACCACGGCTTCTCGCGACAGCTTGGCGCCGTGCAGGAAGAACAGGGCGCCGATGGCGACCGTGGTGATGTTGCCGAAGACCACGGCCGTCTGGCCCGTGCAGGGCAGGAAGGTGGCCAGCGCCACGGTGACGAGCAGGGCGATGGTGAAATTATCGGGTTTCAGATTGCGCAGCAGGGCAGCGGGAGAAAAAGAAGACATGCGGTAGCCTGGTAACGGCGCAGCCTTGCACGCTGTGCCGGGGATGACAAACGGCGCCGGAAGCGGCGCCAGTGCCAGCCATTCTACCTGCTTCCAGGCGGCTTGCCTGGAAGCAGCAATGCTCCCACTCGCTACCCGCCTTACACGATGCCGCTGCTGCTGGCGCCCGCCTTGGGGGGGCGTGCCACGCCGCGCTGCTCCCGGTAGCCGCTGGCGCGGTAGCAGGCCACAGGATCGATGGCGGCGCCCGAGCGCTGGCGCGCCATGGCCAGGATGGCGCTCACATCAGTGCGGAACGCCTGTTTCAGTGCCTGCGCCGAGGCGTGCACGTCGTTGGCTTCCTGGTGGTGGCGCAGGGCGGCGCGGTCGACCAGCGCGGACTGGATGAAGGCGCGCTGTACTTCGACGGCACTGCTCATCAGGCTTTCGATGGGGTCCGTCACATTGTGCGACTGGTCCAGCATGTAGGCAGGGTTGAAGGCAGTGCCTTCGCGCGCGGCCGCATCGGCCAGTTCGTTGAACACGAGGAACAGCTGGAAGGGGTTGATGCTGCCCGAATCGAGGTCGTCGTCGCCGTACTTGCTGTCATTGAAATGGAAGCCACCCAGTTTGCCGAACTGCGCCAGGCGCGCGACGATCATTTCAATGTTCGTGTTCGGCGCATGGTGGCCCAGGTCGACCAGGCATTTGGCTTTCGGCCCCAGCGCGCTGGCGCAGGCAAAGCTGGTGCCCCAGTCGGCGATCGTGGTGGCATAGAAGGCCGGCTCGAACAGCTTGTGTTCAATAAATAATTGCCAGTCGGCGGGCAGGGCGCCGTAGATGTCGCGCATGCTGTCGAGGTAACGTTCCAGCGCGCCGCGCAGATTGTGCTGGCCCGGAAAGTTGGCGCCATCGCCCACCCACACCGTCAGCGCCGTCGAGCCCAGCGCACGCCCCAGTTCGATGCAGTCGATATTGTGCTCGACGGCCTGCGCGCGCACGGCCGCGCTATGCGACGTCAGGCTGCCGTATTTGTACGACTGCGCCTGTCCGGCCTGGTCCTGGAAGGTATTCGAATTGACGGCGTCAAAGCCCAGGCCGTAAGCCTGGGCGGTCTCGCGCAGGGCGGCCGTGTCGCTGACCTTGTCCCATGGAAAATGCAGCGAGACGGCGGGCGTCGCTTGCGTCAGCTGGTTGATGACGGCGCAATCTTCGAGCTTTTCAAACACGTTGCGCGGTTCGCCCAAGCCGGGGAAACGGGCAAAGCGCGTGCCGCCCGTGCCGGTGCCCCAGCTGGGTACGGCCACGGCAAACGTCTGCGCCAGCGCCGTCAGTTTTTCAATGTCCTGGCCGCGGCGGGCCAGCACACCGCCCAGGGCCGCATAGTCGGCGTCCAGGTTCGCTTGCAGCTTGGCATTGTGGTCGGCCACCAGGCCGCTATCGATCATGGTATGCATCTTGTCTCCTTGTGCGCAGCGGCGCCATGGCCGGCTGCGTCGTTTTTTTAGATTAACGTGTAAATGCGGCCGCGTTGCCCGCGTCGACATTGATGATATTGCCCGTGCTCTTGGCGGCCTTGTCGCTGGAGAGGAAATACACGGCTTCGGCAATATCTTCCGGCAGCACGCTACGCTTGAGCATGCTGCGCTGGCGATAGAATTCCTCGATGTCGCCCGTCTCGATCTTGTTCGAGGCGGCCCGCTCTTCCTTCCACTTGCCATCCCAGATGCGCGAACCGCGAATGACGGCATCGGGGTTGACCACGTTGACACGGATGCCGTGCGGCGCCCCTTCGAGCGCGATGCAGCGGGCCAGATGGATTTCCGCCGCCTTGGCGGTGCAATAGGCCGAGGCGCCGCCCGACGCCACCAGGCCGTTCTTGCTGGCGACAAACACCATGCTGCCACCGAGCTTCTGCTGCTGCATGATGCGGAAAGCGGCGCGGCTGACGAGAAAGTAACCGGTCACCAAAATCGACTGGTTGCGTTCCCACATCTCCAGGGTCGTTTCTTCCAGCGGCGCCGAGGAAGCGATGCCCGCGTTCGAGACCAGCAAGTCGATGCCGCCAAAGCGCAGCGCGGCCGCGTTCAGGATGGCCTCGACGTCGTTTTCGGCCGTGATGTTCGCGCGCACCGTGGCGATATTGTCGCGTCCCGCCACCTTCAGCAGGCTCTGCTCGGCCTCTTCCAGCGTGGCGCCGTCGATATCGGTGAGCATCACGCAAGCGCCTTCCTGCAGCAGCTGGCGCGCCACGGCCTGGCCGATGCCACCGCCGCCGCCCGTCACCAGCGCAATGCGTCCGGCCAGGCTTTTGGGTTTGGGCATGCGCTGCAGCTTGGCTTCTTCCAGCAGCCAGTATTCGATATCGAACGCTTCCTGTTCCGGCAAGCCCACATAGGTGTCGACGCCATTGGCGCCGCGCATCACATTGATGGCATTGACATAGAACTCGCCGGCGATGCGCGCCGTCGCCTTGTCCTTGGCGAACGACAGCATGCCCACGCCGGGGATCAGATAAATGATGGGGTTGGCGTCGCGCACGGCGGGGCTGTTGTCGTGCTTGCAGCGCGTGTAATAGGCGAGGTAGTCGGCGCGGTAGGCGGCCAGCGCCTCGTCCAGGCCGGCGACCAAACGGTCAAAATCAGGATAGGCCGGATCGAAGTCGATCACGAAGGGGCGAATCTTGGTGCGCAGGAAGTGGTCGGGGCACGAGGTACCGAGCGCGGCCAGCGGCAGCAGGTCGGCGCTGCAGACGAATTCGAGCACGTTGGCGCTGTCGTCGAAGTGGCCCAGCTTGTACTCGTCCTGGCTGATCTTGCCGCGCAGCACAGGCATCAAACGCTGCGCCAGGGCGGCGCGCTCGTGCGCCGGCAAGGGTGCGGACTTGGCGCCGCCGAACGCCGGCTGCGTGGTGTTGGCGGCCAGCCAGTCTTCCGCGCGCTTGATGATGGCCAAGGTGGTTTCATAGCAGGACTTGGCCGTATCGCCCCAGGTAAACAAGCCATGGCCTTCGAGAATGATGCCTTTCAAATGCGGCTGCGACTGCGACAGCGCTTCGAGTTTGAGGCCCAGGTCGTAGCCGGGACGCTGCCAAGGCAGCCAGCCCAGTTCGCCTTCAAAAATCTTGTGCGTCAGTGCCTGGCTGTTGGCGCAGGCGGCGATCGCGATTACGGCATCCGGGTGCATGTGGTCGACATGCTTGCGCGCGATATACGCATGCAAAGGGGTGTCGATGCTGGCCGCGCGCGGGTTCAGATTGAAAGTGCAATGGGGCAGGTAGGCGACCATTTCATCTTCCAGCGCCAGGCCACGGTAGCGGCCCTTCAGCGCGCGCAGCTTGTCCATGTACAGGGTGGAAAAGCCGTCGAGCTTGATGCTGCCCAGGTCGCCGCCAGAGCCTTTCACCCACAGCACCTCGACCTCGTCGCCGGTCAGGTGATCCGTCATGCGGATCTTGGCCGAGGTATTGCCGCCGCCGAAATTGGTGATGCGCATGTCGGAACCGAGCAGGTTGGAACGGTACAGCAAAAGCTCCGGTTCGCTCAAGGTCGCGGCGTGCGCATCGTCCCATAGCGAGGCCATGGGCGCAGGTGGTGTGGTGTCCATCGTGGCGGTCATACAGTGTCTCCATTCTTGGTTGTGCGTGCGGATCGCCATGGCCGCATCTGTGTGCGGGACGCCATGACGGCAGCACTCAGTAGAAGCCAGCGTGCCAATCATGTCAATCAACAAGCAATCAAAAACGTGAGGGAAACGCAAATAATCACCAGGTTGATTGGAACTCCGATCACGCATTTGCGCGCTATCCAAATAATCACGATGTTGATTGATTGATTGTTGACATGCACTGCTCAACTGCTTAGGCTGGCTCACCGATAAAGAAGTCGTCCCCGGGCAGCTGGTACGGGAGAGGACTCAAAAAGGAGACAACGTGGTTAATCACAAACGCCGCAAAGGCTTGCTGAAACTACTCGCCGAACATAGCGTGGCGAGCGTCGACCAATTGGTCGGCTGGCTCAATTCCTCGCCGGCGACGGTGCGGCGCGATATCGCCTGGCTGGCCGAGCGTAGCCTGCTGGTGCGCACCCGCGGCGGCGCCGAGAGCCTGCCGCAAAAAAAACAGCGCACATTTGCGCTGTCGGGCGAAACCTTTCAAAACAACCTGGACCGCTGCGCCGCACAAAAGCGCGCCATCGCCCGCCACGCCTGCGGCCTGTGCGCCGATGGCGACACCATCATCATCAATGGCGGCACCACCACCTACCGCATGGTCGAGTTCCTGGTCGACAAGCGGCTGAAAATCCTCACCAATTCCTTCCTGATGGCCGAGCGCCTGCTGATGTCCAGCGAGAATGAAATCATCCTGCCCGGCGGCAAGGTGTATCGCGAGCAAAACGTCATCCTGAGTCCCTTCGACAACGACATCAGCCAGCATCATTACGCGGGAAAAATGTTCATGGGCGTATACGGCCTGTCGATGCTGGGCTTGATGGAAGCGGATCCCCTGCTGATCCAGGCCGAGAAACGCCTGATCAGCCAGGCCGAGGAGTTGATTGTCCTGGCCGACAGTTCCAAATTTGCCAGGAAGGCAGGCCTGATCCTGTGCGGCCTGAACCGCGTGTCCTGCGTCATCACGGACACGGGCGCTTCGGACGCGGCCGTGCAGATGCTGGAGCAGTCGGGCGTCAAGGTCCTGGCCGTGGCCCCCGAGGCGATGGTGGCGCCGCTGTCGCCGGCGGAGCAGGCATGGCAAGAGCAATAGGCAATATCTAGTCAGTGGCAAAAACAGAGGGCTGGAGACATGGTGTCTACCGCCCCGGCAGCAACAATAAAAAAGGAGACGCGGCATGAAATTGAACAAAATGATGGTGACGGCATTGAGCATGTGCATGATCGGCTGCCTGGCCGCCAGCGCGCAGGCGGCGGAAAAAATCAAGATCGCCATGGTCGTCAAGAGCCTGGGCAACGGCTTCTTCGACGCCGCCCACGAAGGCGCGAACGAGGCGGCCAAGCAGCTGGGCGACGTGGAAGTCATTTACACGGGGCCCACCACGGCGACGGCGGAAGGGCAGATCGAAATCATCAGCTCGCTGATCAGCCAGAAAGTCAGCGCCATCGTCATTTCCGCCAACGATGCGAATGCGCTCGTGCCGATCACCAGGAAGGCCATGCAGCGCGGCATCAAGGTCATTTCCTTCGACAGCGGCCTGGCCAAGGAGGGGCGTTTGATGCAATTGAATCCGTCCAGCCCGGCCCTGATCGGCCAGAAGCAGATTGAAATGGCGGCCGACGCCATCGGCGGTGCCGGCGACATCGCCATCCTGTCGGCCACGGCGCAGGCGACGAATCAGAACATCTGGATCGGCGAAATGAAAAAGACGCTGGCCCAGCCCGCGTACGCGAAGATCAAGCTGGTGGCCACCGTGTATGGCGACGACCAGTCCGACAAGAGCTATCGCGAAGCCATCGGCTTGTTGCGCAGCAACCCGAACCTGAAAGCCATCATCGCGCCAACCACCGTGGGCATCAATGCGGCCGGCAAGGCCGTGGTCGACGAGAAACTGGTGGGCAAGGTGTATGTGACGGGCCTGGGCTTGCCGTCGGAAATGGCCGGCCACGTGAAGAGCGGCGCCGTGAAAAGCTTTGCCATCTGGAACCCGATCGACCTCGGTTACGCCGCCACGTATGCCGCCCATCAATTCGTCACCGGCAAGGCCAGCGGCAAGCCGGGCGAAAGCATCGCCGTCGGCCGCATGGGCAAGCTGACACTCGATGCGGGCGGCGAAGCGGCGCTGGCGCCGCCGTTCACCTACAACAAGGATAACGTCGACAAGTTCTCGAAGATATTCTGATTTGTTTGTGTACGGACGGCCGTAGGTCGGATCAGGCGCGAAGCGCCGTAATCCGACATCACCGGTAAAGCCAACAATATTGTCGGGTTACGCGCTTGCGCGCTAACCCGACCTGCGAATATCTCTCAAGTGTGAATGGCTATGTCACAGAATCCCCCTATTGCGCAGAACGCGGCGCCGGTGTTGCGCCTGCACGGCATCTGCAAGCACTTCCATGGCGTCACCGCGCTGAAAGACGTGGCGCTGACGGTACGCGCCGGTGAAGTCATGGCGCTGATCGGTGAAAACGGCGCCGGCAAGTCGACCCTGGTCAAGACCCTGACGGGCATTTATCAACCGGATGCGGGCAGCATGGAACTGGGCGGCAAGGCTGTGCTGTTTTCCAACCCGCAAGATGCGATGGATGCCGGCATTACCGCCGTGCACCAGGAAACCATGATGTTCGACGAACTGACGGTGGCCGAAAACATCTATATCGGGCGCCAGCCGCAAACGGGTTTTCCGCCGCGCATAGACTGGCCACGCATGGCGGCCGAGGCCGAGCAGATCTTCGCGCGCCTGGAAGTGCAGCTGCCGGTGCTGGCCAAGGTCAAGGAACTGAGCGTGGCGCAGCGCCACTTCGTGGAAATCGCGCGCGCCCTGTCGCAAGAGGCGCGCGTGGTGATCATGGACGAGCCCACCGCCTCGCTGTCGCAGCGCGAAATCCATGAGCTGTACCGCATCATCGCCCAGCTGCGCGCGGCAGGCACGGCGGTGATTTTCATTTCGCACAAATTCGATGAAATCTTTACCGTCGCCGACACCTATACGGTGCTGCGCGACGGCCATTTCGTCGCCGCCGGCGCCCTGGCCGACATCAGCGAGCCGCAGCTCGTGTCGCTGATGGTCGGGCGCACCATTCAGCAAGTGTTTCCCAAGGTCGATGTCCCCCTGGGGCCAACCTTGCTGGAAGTGTCGCAACTGTGCCATGCGACGGAATTTCACGACGTCAGTTTCTCCGTGCGGCAAGGCGAGATCGTCGGCTTCTACGGCCTGGTCGGCGCGGGCCGCTCGGAAGTGATGCAAGCGCTGTTCGGTCTGACCGAGGGCGTGCGCGGCACGATCGCCATCGCCGGCGAGGAAGTGCGCATCGGCTGCGCCAGCGACGCCATCCGGCACGGCATCGCGTATGTGCCCGAAGACCGCCAGCACCAGGGCGCGCACCTGTCGATGTCCATCGTGCAAAACATCACCTTGCCGATTCTGGACAGCATCGGCTTTTTCCTGCGCACACGGCGCGCGCAGGAGACGGCCATCGCGCGCCACCTGAGCGAGCAGCTGGAATTGAAAGCCAGCCACTTTACGCAGATGGTGTCGGAATTGTCGGGCGGCAATCAGCAAAAAGTCGTGCTGGCCAAATGGCTGGCCACCAAGCCCCGCGTGATCATTCTCGATGAACCCACGAAGGGCATCGATATCGGCTCCAAGGCGGCCGTGCACCGTTTCATCAGCGAGCTCGTCACGCAAGGCCTGTCGGTGATACTCGTGTCGTCCGAACTGCCCGAAGTGCTGGGCATGGCGGACCGCATCGTGGTCATGCACCAGGGCCATATCCACCGCGTCTTTCCGCGCGCCCAGGCGACCCCGGAAAACGTCGTCGCCGCCGCGTCCGGCAGCGGCCATCCGATCGAGGAATTGACATGCGCTATCTGAAGCAACGTGAAATCCAACTGGCACTGCTGATCGTGCTGCTGGTGCTGCTGGTGGGCCTGCGCTCGCCCGTTTTCCTGACCCCGGGCAGCCTGGCCAACCTGCTCACCGACAGCACCTTGCTGATCATGCTGGCGCTGACGCAGATGTTCGTCATCATCACGCGCGGCATCGACCTGTCGGTGGCGTCCAATTTGGCGCTGTCGGGCATGCTGTCGGCCTTGCTGGCCGTGCAGTATCCGCACTTGCCGCTGCCACTGGTGGTGCTGGCGGCGCTGGGCATCGGCTTGCTGCTGGGCCTGATCAACGGTTACCTGATCGGCTACCTGGACCTGCCGCCCATCGTCGTGACCCTGGGCACCATGAGCGTGTACCGGGGCCTGGTATTCGTGCTGTCGGGCGGCGCCTGGGTATCGTCGCACCAGATGCCGGCCGCCTTCATCGACTTTCCGCTGGCGCGCCTGCTGGGCGTGACGCACCTCGTATGGATCGCGCTGGCGGCCATCCTGGCAACCTGTTTCCTGGCCCGCTACACGCGCTTCGGCCGCGACCTGTATGCGATCGGCAACCAGCCGCAGGCGGCCCGCTATGTCGGCATCGCCACGGCGCGCCGGCTGCTGTGGACGTATGGCCTGTCGGGCCTGATGGCCGGCCTGTGCGGTTACCTGTGGGTGGCGCGCTACGCCGTGGCGTATTCGGAAATCGCGTATGGCTTTGAATTTACCGTGATCGCCGCCTGCGTGATCGGCGGCATCAGCATCGCCGGCGGCGCCGGCACGGTGGGCGGCGCGGTGCTCGGTTCGCTGTTTTTGGCCGTCATCAACAATGCCTTGCCCATCGTCAAGGTCTCGCCCTTCTGGCAAAGCGCGCTGACAGGGATCGTGATCCTCACGGCCGTGCTGCTCAATGCGCGCGGCACCCGGAACATGGGCCGCCAGATCTTGCCGCTCACGCTGCAAGCCCCCTCGACCCGCAGGAGCGCCGCATGAACGCCACCTCACAGACCTTGCACAGCGAAGCGCCGGACAGCGCACCCGTGCGTTCACGCTACACCATCCTCGACCGCAAGGCGCACCGTCTGGGCCAGTATTTCGCCCATTGGGAAGCGTTATTGGCGCTGCTGCTGATCGCCGTCTTCGCGGCCAACAGCGTGCTGCTGCCGAATTTCCTCGACGCCTACAATCTGGCCGACAGCACCTTCAACTTCAGCGAGAAGGCCCTGATCGCGCTGCCGATGGCCTTGCTCATCATTTGCCGCGAAATCGACATTTCCGTCTCTGGCATCCTGGCGCTGTCCTCGGTGGCGATGGGGTTTGCGCATCACCACGGTGTGCCGCCGCAAGGCTTGCTGTTCGTCGCGCTGGCCATGGGCGCCCTCTGCGGCTGCCTGAACGGCGTGCTCGTCACGCGCTTCGCCCTGCCATCGATCGTCGTGACGATCGGCACCGTGGCCCTGTTCCGCGGCCTGGCCAGCGTGATCCTGGGCGACCAGGCCTACACCGGCTATCCGCCACTGCTGATCGACTGGGGGCAAGGCTATTTCTTCGACATCGTGCCGCGCCCCTTCGTCATCTTGCTGGTGTTTTGCGCGCTGTTTGCCGTGCTGCTGCATGCGACCAGCTGGGGCCGGCGCATCTTTGCCATCGGCTGCAATCCGGGCGCGGCGCGCTTTTCCGGCGTGGCCGTGGACCGCTACCGCTTCGCCCTGTTCGTGGCCACCGGCGCCATGGCGGGTCTGGCCGCCTGGCTGCTGACGGGACGCATCGGCAGCACGCGCCCGAACATCGCCATGGGCTGGGAACTCGAAGTGATCACCATGGTCATCCTCGGCGGCGTGAGCATCGCCGGCGGCAAGGGCAGCATCGGCGGCGTGCTGCTGGCCGTGCTGCTGCTGGGCATGGTCACGTATGGCCTGGCGCTGCTCAATATTCCGGGCGTCATCATGACGATTGTCGTCGGCATCTTGCTCTTGATCACGATTGCACTGCCGCGCCTGTTGAACCGCAAACACACCCGGAAATAAACCATGCAACAGATCGCTTTCAAGATGCAGCTCAAGCCTGGCCATGCCGCTGAATATCAACGCCGCCACGACGCCATCTGGCCCGAGCTGGCCAGCCTGCTGCACGAGTCGGGCGTGCGCGACTACAGCATCTTTCTCGATGAGGAGACGGGCGCGCTGTTCGCCGTGCTGCGCAGGGTGGACGGCCACACGATGGAGGCGCTGCCGCAGCATCCCGTGATGCGCCGCTGGTGGGCGCACATGGCCAACCTGATGGAAACGCAGGCCGATGCGTCGCCCGTCGCCGTGCCTTTAACCCCCATGTTTTACCTCGCATAAGGACGGCCGTGACCATCGACGCCACCGTAGTACTCGATATCGGCAAGACGAATGCCAAGCTGACCCTGCTCGACGCCGCCGGCGCCATCCTGGCCGAAGAGCGCAGCCCGAACCGCATCATTCAAACAGGACCGTACCCGCACCACGATACGGAAGGGCTGTGGGACTGGCTGCAAACGGGCCTGGCCGCCTTTTCTCGCCTGGCGCACGTTACCGCCATCGTGCCCGTCACGCACGGCGCCACGGCGGCGCTGGTCGACGATGCCGGCCTGGTGCTGCCCATCCTCGACTATGAATCGACCTTGCCCCAATCGCTGGCGGCCGAGTATGCCAGCTTGCGGCCCGCGTTCGGCGACAGCCTGTCGCCGCAATTGCCCTGCGGCCTGAACCTGGGCTTGCAACTGTTCTGGCTCGCCAGGACTTACCCACAGGAGTTTGCCCGCGCGCGCCATATCCTGACCTATCCGCAATACTGGGCCTGGCGGCTATCGGGCGTGGCCGCCAGCGAAGTGACCTCGCTCGGTTGCCATACGGATTTGTGGCAGCCGCAGCAAGGGGCCTATTCGTCGCTGGTGGAGACCATGGATTGGGCGCCGTTGTTTCCCCCACTACAAGCGGCATGGACGGCGCTGGGACCGGTGCTGCCGCAGTGGCGCGAGAGCAATGGCTTGCTACCCGATTGCCAGGTGCTGTGCGGCATCCACGACAGCAATGCTTCTTTGCTGCGCTATCTCGATGCGCAAGAGCAAGCCAAGCCGCGCACGGTCTTGTCGACCGGCACCTGGGCCATTGCCGCCGCCTTGGGCGCGCCCCTCGGCCGGCTCGATGAAACGGCCGACATGCTGGCCAATGTGCATGCGCTGGGCCAACCCGTGGCCTGCATGCGCTTCATGGGCGGGCGCGAATTTGCCGTGCTGGCGGGAGCCTCGCCGCAGGTCTGCGGCGTGGACGATATCGCCCGCCTGGTCAAGCAGGGTACGCTGGCGCTGCCCTGTTTTGCCGAGTCCGGCGGCCCCTTCGTCGGGCAGGCGGGGCGCATCGTCGGGCAGGCACCACGTACGGCCCAGGAACGCTATGCGCTGGCCACCCTGTATTGCGCGCTGATGAGCGATTATTGCCTCGATGCCCTCGGCGCACAGGGACCCGTGACGGTGGAAGGCAGCTTCACGGACAACCCGCATTTCGCCGCCCTGCTGGCGGCCTTGCGGCCAGGGCAGGAAGTGAGCGTGTCGCAAGACGCCAGCGGCACGACGTGCGGCGGCTGGATGCTGCACCGCTGGGGCCACGTACCGGCGATGGGGGCGACGCTGGAGCCCATGATGGAAGTGGATGGTTTAACCGCGTACCGTGCGCAATGGAGGGCGATTTGCAGACCGGATTAGGTCCGCGGGACCGTCATCCGACAACACCAGTGCAGGTGTAAACGAAAAATGCCCTGTCCGCAGACAGGGCAACCCGGAGTAAAGTACAGCGCGAGGGGATTAACCGGCGGCTTTGACTTTCAGCTCGTTCTTGATTTCTTTCACGCCGCTCACGGAAGCGACGATCTGCACGACGCGGTCACCCGCTTCGGCGCTCGGCACGTCGCCCGACAGGACGACCACACCTTGCTGGGTTGCTACCTTGACTGGCAGGGCGGCGGCTTGCGCATCGGCGCTCAGGGCGGCCTTGGCCGAGGAAGTGATGGTTTCATCAGGGACGGCTGCGGCAGCGTTGGCGGCCACGACGGTGTCAGCAGGAGCTTGTGCTTTTGGTGCGGAGTCAGCGGCATGCGAAGCGGTGATCGAGGCGCCCGACAGTACGATAGCGGCAACCAGGGTATTGAACAGTTTCGATGTTTGCATGGTAGTTCCTCTCAATGAAGTTAAAAGCTTCTTACTTGGATAAAGCAACACTTTGAAGCGTCACATCTACCCATACAGCAAGCGCCGTGCCAGCTTTTAAATTTCATTAAAAATCAATGACTTACATTCGATTTCAATTTTTCCGGCCCGTTTCGCGGCGATCTGGCCCGGAAAACAGGGCTTTTTGTCGCCTGGCAGCGACAGCTTGTGGCAAGAACGTCAATGTTTTACGCCAAGCCCCTGATTTTTAACGTTTTATTTTTGTCGCTATTCAGCGACAGGGTCGCCATCGGCCCGGAACAGGGCCGGCGTCAGCTCGTATTTCTGCAATAAGCGGTAGAACTCCGTGCGGTTGCGGTCGGCCAGGCGGGCCGCATCGGCCACGTTGCCGTCCGTCAAGCGCAGCAGCTGAATCAGGTAGTCGCGCTCGAAGCGCTGCTTGGCTTCGTTATAGCTGAGCGCTTCCAGGGACGGCACGCGCAGCGCCCGCTGCACCAGGGACAAGGGCACCAGTGGCGCCGTGGCCAGCGCGCACACTTGCTCGACGACATTGACCAGCTGACGCACATTGCCGGGCCATGGCGCGGCCACCAGAGCCGTCAAGGCATCGGGCGCGAAGCCGTTCAACGGTTTTTGATACTTGGCCGCCAGTTTCTGCAGGAAATGATTCGCCAGCAAGGCGATGTCTTCGCGGCGCTCGGCCAGCGGCGGCAGGGTCAAGGTCACGACATTGAGCCGGTAATACAGGTCTTCGCGGAATTGCCCCTCGGTCATCGCCACGTCCAGGTCGCGGTGCGTGGCCGACAAGAGCCGCACGTCCACCGGACGCGTCTGGTCGGCGCCAACGGGGCGCACGGCCCGCTCCTGCAGCACGCGCAGCAGTTTGACTTGCAGCGGCAGCGGCATGTCGCCGATCTCATCCAAAAACAGGGTGCCGCCATCGGCCGCCTGGAACAAGCCTTCGCGGTTGCCCACGGCGCCCGTAAACGAACCTTTCACGTGGCCAAACAATTCCGATTCCAGCAGCTGCTCGGGAATGGCGCCGCAGTTGACGGCGATGAACGGCGCCTTGGCGCGGCGGCTGGCGTTGTGCAGCGCGCGCGCCAGCAACTCCTTGCCCGTGCCGCTGGGACCGCGTATCAGGATGCTGGCGTCGGAGCCTGCCACCAGCTTGGCTTCGGCCAGCAGCTCGGCCATCTGCGAACTGCGGCTGATCAGCTCGGCACGCCAGCTCTCGTCGCCGGACGCTTGCGTCGGCATGACGGTGGACAAGTTGATGGCATACGCCACTTTTTCCATCAGCAGCTTGCCGTCGAACGGTTTCGTCAGATAGGCAAACGCGCCGCGCGCCGTCGCGTCGACGGCGTCGGGAATGGTGCCATGGGCCGTCAGCAGGATGACGGGCAGGGCCGAATGCTGGCGGCGGATTTCATCGAACAGGGCCAGGCCGTCGCGGCCCGGCAATTGCACGTCGGTAATGACCAGGGCCGGCAATTCCACGGCCAGGCGCGCCAGGGCCGCTTCCGCGCTGCCCACGGCCGTGACCCGATAATTGCCCGCCTTGAGGCGGATGGTCAGCAGGCGCAACAGGTCGGGATCGTCATCGACCAATAAGATGTGGGCGTGCTCGCTCATTTCGGCGCTCCCGCAGCAGGGCGCACGGACAGGCTGCGCTCGATGTTTTTCAGCGCTTCGAGTTTTTCATTGAGCTGGTCGATGCGGCGCTGGGCGTCGCGCAACTGCGTGTTGAGCTTGTCGATGCTCTCTTCCTGGCGGCGCAGTTCCGCATACTGGCTGCCCAGCAATTGCGCCAGCGGCGCCAGAAGTTGCGCATCCTTGCCCGTGGCCGTGGCCAGCGGTTCCAGCGAGGCTTGCGCGCGGGCCAGATCGCCAGGGCCGCGCAAGGCCGCTTGCAGCATGGCACGACGTATGGTGTTGTGCGGCGCATGGTCGGCTTTCGCCAGGTCCAGCTGCGCTTTTACCAGTTCCGACGGCGTCATCAGGCGCAAGGCGCTTTGATACGCGAGCAGTTCAGTCAGCTGGGGATCAGCCACTACCACCACGCGCGGCGGCGTTTGCACGAGCACGGGCGTCTGGATGGGGGGCTTGGCGGCGCAAGCGCCCAACAGCAATGCGCAGGCGGCCATGGCGGCCAGGGAAATTCTCGTCATCATAAGGGCAGTTCTATCCGAAAATGCGCGCCGGCGGGGCGCGGTAAAAGAGTGACGCTGCCATCGTGGGCGGCGATATATTCGCGCACGATGGACAGGCCGATGCCATTGCCGTTACGCGCGCCGGCCGCCTGGCGCACTCCCTGGTAAAACGGTTCAAAAATACGCGCAGCATCCTCGGGCGCCACGCCGGCGCCCTCGTCGATGCAGTCGATGCGCACGCGGCCGCCTTTGCAAGACAGGGCAAACCGCACGGTGCCGCCTTCCGGGCTGAAGCGTACGGCATTCGACAACAAATTGGCCAGGGCCGTCGCCAGCTTGTCGCGGTCGGCCTGCACGATCAGGGATACACCCTGCACTTCAACCGTCAAACGGCGCGCCAGCCATTGCAGGCGCTGGCCGGCCACCACATCTTGCAGCAAGACCAGCAAATCGACCTTGCTGTGCGCCAAGTGCTGGGCGTCAAAAGCGGCGGTATTGTAGCGCAGCAAGTCCTCGATTTGCGTTTGCAAGGACGCCGTGTTTTGCTGCAGGATGCCGGCGATTTCGCGCTGGCTATCGCTGAGCTTGCCTGCCACCTCATCTTCCAGCAAGGCCACGCCTTCGCGCAGGGCCGCCAGCGGGGTCTTCAGCTCATGCGAGATGTGGCGCAGAAAACGTTCCTTGTCGGCGTCGAGGTCGGCCAGGCGCTGGCGCAGCCAGTCCAGCTGCTGGCCCAGGCGGCGCGTGTCGGCCGGACCGCCGACGACGATGGGCTGGTCGTAGCGCTTGTCACCGAGGCGCTCGATGGCCGTCTCGATGCGGCGCAGCGGACGCGACAGCAGGAAGCCGAAGCAGGTGGCCAGCACGGCCGCCAGCAGCACGGCGCCGCCCACCAGCACGCCCAGCAGGCGGCGCTGGCGTTCCAGCTCGGCCAGCAGGGCATCGTTGCGGCTGCCGATTTCCGTCTTGCTTTCGCGCGCCAGGCTGTCATTGATCTGCGTCATGCGGGCAAACGCGCGGTACACGACGGCGTGGCCATCGCGCTTGCGGCGCTTGCCTGCCTGTAAAACTTCCCAGGCCGATTGCGCCTGCACCGTCCATTCGTCGGCCAGCTGCGGGGCGAACTCGGGCGTGGCACGGTTCAGCACTTGCAGCGCCGCCGTCGCTTCGTCGCGAGCCGCCGCGAAGCGCTCGCGGAACACGGGGTCGTCCAGCACGAGGAACTGGCGCGCGCTGCGCTCCATGGCCAGGGTGCGCTCGGACAGGCGCTGCGACTGTTCCGTCAGAGCAATCGCCTGCGCCGCCGTCTCGCGCCCCAGCCGCGCCAGGTGTTCGAGGGTCAGCAAGGCTTGCACGGAGGTGGCCGTCAAAATGCCCGTCGTCAAAATGAAGGCGGCAAATAACAGTTGGCGAAAGGAAAGTCGGGACAAGGTAGGCGCCTTCGGTTCAGTCTGGAATGCAAAAGGCGCATGGTACGCTAAGCCTCCATTGCGGGGCGCCAGCTGTCAAAAATAGCCGATTTAGCAACCTTGTTGCTTTTGCGCCCGACAAGCAAGCGTCGGCGGCGGCGCGCAGATACTCCTAGTACAATAGGGAAAAACTTCATACAGGCATCAAAGTGGCCCCCAGCCCTGGCATTGCGCCACTTTGCCCCCACATGTGATGCAGCCCCACCGACTATCCGAATCACCTACCGCAGAGATCCCATACCGCATGAGCACATTTGAAAAAGTCAGCAGCAACTTCATTCCAGTCTTGCAGGCAACCATCGAGCAATATGTCGAGCCAGCAACGGGCATGCGCCATATCCATATGCATACCGAGCAGGCTGAGATGGTGTTCCTGGTGGCCTTTCCCACTGTGCCCGAAGTGAGCGACGGACGCGCCCACATCCTTGAACACCTGGCCTTGTGCGGCTCGTCGCGCTACCCGGTGCGCGATCCGTTCTTCTCGATGCTGCGCCGTTCGACGGCCACGTTCATGAATGCGATGACCTATGCAGACCGCACCGTGTACCCGTTCGCCAGCACCGACCGCAAGGATTTCTTCAACCTGCTCGACGTCTACCTCGACGCGGCCTTCTTCCCGAACCTCGATTACCTGAATTTCCGCCAGGAAGGCTGGCGCCATGCGTTCGAAGGCGACAAGCTCGTGTACCAGGGCATCGTCTTCAATGAAATGAAGGGCGCGTTCAACAGCCCCATGCGCGCGCTCGACAGCGGCATCGCCAGCGCCTTGCTCAAAGGCACGACGTATGAAGTGGAGTCGGGCGGCGATCCGCTCGACATCCCCGAACTGACGCATGACATGCTGAAAGCATTCCACGCCAGCCACTATCACCCTTCGCAAGCCGTGATCATGACCGCCGGCAATATCGAAGCGTCGGCCGTGCAGGAGCAAGTCGCCGAGCGCGTGTTGTCCAAGCTCAGCGGTTTCTCCGAACGCCGCCTGCCGCAGCTGGCGCCCGCGTGGACGGCGCCGCAGGAAAATATCGTGAAAATTCCTTCGCAGGAAGCGCGCGACGATGAGTTCGGCCTGCAATTCGCCTGGCTGATGGGCGAGTCGAGCGACCCCATCGCCTACTACCACGCGCATCTGCTGTCGCACGGCTTGCTCGGCGAATCGTCGGCGCCCGTCATGCGCGCCATGGAATCGGCCGGCTATGGCCGTCCATCGGACATGAATGGCCGCGACGCGGGCATCCGCCAGATGGTGTTCCACATCGGCATGGAAGGTTTAACCAAAGAACAGATCGCCGATGCGCACCAGCGCATCTGGACGGCACTGGAAGAGACGGCGGAAGAAGGCATCCCTGCCGCCGTGCTGCACGCCGCCTTGCGCGACATCAAGTACAGCCAGCGCGAAATCAGCAGCGGCCGCATGCCTTACGGCCTGGGCCGCTTGCTGCACGCCTTGCCGCTGGCCATGTATGGCGGCGACGTGATGGACGCCTTCGACAATGCGGCCATCCTGGAAACGCTGGAACAGCAGATCGACGACCCGGCCTTCTTCAAGCAGCTGGTGCGCGAGCTGATCGCCAACCCGACCCGCTTGACGACGCACGTGGTGCCCGACAGCGCCTACTTCACGGCCCGCGCCGCCCAGGAAGACGCCAAGCTGGCGGCCCTGCAAGCGACGCTGACGGATGCCGAGCGCGAGCACATCGTGGCCGAGTCCGCCGCGCTGGAAGCACATCAGCAACTGCCATCGAATTCCGAAGTCTTGCCGCGCATTCGCCCTGGCGACGTCAGCGCCTTGCCGCGTCCGGCCTTGCCGATTCCTGCCGCCGTCGACGGCGCCGTGGCGTTCAGCATTGCTTCCAACGGCATCAGCTATGCCAACGTGCTGTACGACGTGTCGAATCTGCCGGAAGCGTCGTGGCCATGGCTGCGTTTGTACACGGACCTGGCGCCGGAACTGGGCGTGGGCGACATGTCGTTCGACGACGCCAGCGCCTGGCGCCAGAGCATGGTGCCCTCGTTCCACATCGGCCTGGAAGCAATTCCCCGTCCGCAACAAGCGATGCGCGTGGAACTGTCGTTCTCGGCCAGCGGCTTGCGTGAAGAACACGCGGCGATCGCCGCCGTACTGTCGGCCTGGATCGCCAAGCCCCGCTTCGATGAAGAAGAGCGCCTGGCTTTCCTGATCGAAAGCCTGGTGCAAGACAAACTCTCCAGCCTGGCCGAATCGGGCAACCGCTACGCCATGCTGGCCTCGGCAGCACCGCTGTCGCCCACGCGCCGTTTCGACGACATCGTCGGCGGCCCGGCAGCCTTGCCGTTCTACCGCCGCTTGCAGCAGCTGAGCAAGACGTCCGCAGGCTTGCAGGAAATCGCGCGTGAACTCGACACCCTGCACGCGCACATCATCGCCCAGCAACCGACCGTGCTGTGCGCCGGCCTGGAGCAGGATGGCATCACCCTGGCCCGTTTGCTGGAATTGCCTGCAGCGACCACAGATGCCATCGCACCGGCGGAAACCATCGCTCCGACAGCTTTGCCGCTGGCCAACACGGCCCTGCATGCGACGAGCCAGATCAACCATTGCTTCGTTTCCTGGGCCGTGCCGGGTGTGCACAATCCGGACGCTTCCGCCCTGGCCGTGGCCGCCGAACTGATGACCAATCAGGTGCTGCATACGGCCCTGCGCGAAAAAGGCGGCGCGTATGGCGGCAGCGCCAGCTATGCGGCCGGTGCAGGCACGTTTACATTGAGCTCCTACCGCGATCCGCGCCTGGCCGGCACGTTCGCCGACTTCGGCGCGACCCTCGACCAGATCCTCGACGGCGATTTCTCGCAGGAACAAGTGGAAGAAGCCATCATCTGCGTCATCAAGGGCCTCGACAAGCCGCATTCGCCGTACGCGGAAGCGCTGACGGCGTGGAACATGCAACAGCGTGGCACGACGGAAGCCGTGCGCCAGCAGTTCCGCACCGGCGTGCTCAATTGCACCCTGGAGCAGATCAAGGCCGTCACGCGCACCTGGCTGAAAAACGGCCAGCCGAGCCGCGCCGCGTTTGCGGGCAATACGACGCAGGATCTGGCCGGGCTGGAAGTGGTCGATTTGCTGGCGCTGGCTTCCTAAGCTGGGCAGGCGGATCATGTCGGATTACGCGGCGTGCCGCCGCTAATCCGACACCGCCACGGGCCAACAATGTTGTCGGATTACGTGCGGCCCTGCCGCACTAATCCGACCTACGATGCTATTGGGGGACAGAATTAGATTCCATATACATCAATTCCCACTGGTGCCCATCGGGATCCTGGAAACTGTGCCCGTACATGAAGCCGAAATCCATCGGCTCCTTGTAGATGCTGCCGCCCGCCTGGACGGCCTTCGCCACCAGATCATCGACTTCACCGCGGCTCTCTGCCGACAAACACACGAGCACTTCCGTCGCCACCTTGGTGTCGCACAGCTGCTTGGGCGTAAATTGCTTGAATTTGTCGTGCGTCAACAGCATGACGAAAATGTCGTCGGCAACGATCATGCACGTCGCCGTTTCATCCGTGAAATGGGCATTGAAACTGAAGCCCAGCGCCGTGAAAAACGCGACGGAACGTTCCAGCGACTGGACGGGCAGATTGACAAATATTTTGCGGGCCATCATGTCTCCTTGTGGGTCGTATGAGTATGTGCTGCCCGCCGATTCTACACCGGCTATTCAGCCCTTCGCGCGCGCCACGGTCTTCGGCGCGTAGCCGAAATAGCGGCTGAACGCGGCGCTGAAATTGGCCGGGTGGCGATAGCCGGTTTGCCAGCCCGCCTGCGCCACCTGGCAACCATTTTCCAACAGTAACTTTGCCCGCTGCATGCGCAGCGCCAGCAGGGTGCGCTGGGGGCTGTCGTTGTAGCGGTAGCGCCATCCCTGCTTGAGCTTGAACAAGCTCAGCCCCGCTTGCGCGCACAGGTAATCGAGCGTCAGTTCCTGCGCCATCTGTTCCTGCATCAGCGCGTGGACGCGTTCCAGTCTGGCGATATCGGTCTCGGACCAGCGCGGCACGGCAGAGGGCGCCGGCCGCAGTGCCCGCAGCTGCTCCGCCAGCAGGCTGAGCACGCCGATATGCACGGCCAGCGGGTCCGTCGCGCGCAGCAGCGAACGGGCGTGCAGGGCGCAGGCAGCCGTCGTGGCCGCATGCGCCAGCTGACGCGCGCCGCCGTCGGGCAGCAGGGACGCCAGGCCTTCCGGCCAGTAGCGCGCCAGCGCTTCTTCCCCCACCAGCACGCGCAATTGCGCCGCCCGCTGATTCGCCTCGAACCGGCGCTCGCCGCTCGTGTGGCGAAACGCCGTCACCGTCGTATGGCCGCCCCGGAAACGCAATTGTTCGCCATCGCGCGTGACGTAGGCGGACGCGCCTTCCAGGCCGATGGTGATCACCATGCCGCCCGCGTCCTCATGCTTTGATTGCTCGACGAGCGCCAGCCGTGGGCGGTAATCGGAATGCACGAGCAGCAAGCCCTGGTCGACCTGGCGCTGATCGGCGCGGCACTCGCCCATGCCCGGGTCCAGCTGGCGCCGCGTCCAGCCTGCCGCTTCCCTGTCCTGTTCCCTCATCGCTCCTCCCTGTCCTTGCGCGCCGTCGCGCATACGAAATGCGCCGTGCCGCATACAAATGCAAATGATAATTATTCTCATTGTTGCATAAAATAGCTTCCATGCCCATCTCGCCGAAAGGAAGCACCATGCCGTTCACGTCGCAACACACTTTGCAACCGTACTGGGACCTGGCCGTCGCGCCCGTGCAGGCGGACGGGCTGGCCGCCGCCCTGGAACTGGGCATTTTCGATGTACTGGCCACACCGCACACGCCGGCGCAGCTGGCCGACACCCTGTCGCTGCATGCGCCCCACACGGCGCTGCTGCTGGAACTACTCTGGAGCATGCAGCTGCTGGAGCGCGACGGGGCCGACGCAGATGCCCAGCGCTACCGCTGCACGGCCGCCACCTTGCAGTATTTCTGCCGCAACTCCGTGGCCTTTTGCGGCGACGCCTGGCTGTACCGGCTGCATGCGCTGCGCCACTTTGCGACGCAGCTCAGTACGCTGGTGCGCGACGGCGGCAAGGCGGCGCCGTACAACACGGCCAATGGCATCAACTGGGCCGCCGCGGCGCAGCAGCAAATCGGCCAGGAACAACGCGCCGTCACCATGCGCGCGGCCCTGTCCGTGATGCAGCGCATCGCCCCGTTTGCGGACGGCAACACGCCCTTGCGCCTGCTAGACCTGGGCGGCGGGCCGGGCTGGGTTGCCATTGCGCTGGCGCAAGCCCATGCGGGCTTGCACGGCTGCGTTTTCGACTGGCCGGAAACGGTGGCCGTGGCGGCCGCCAACATCGCCCATGCGCAACTATCCGACCGCCTGGAAACGGTGGGTGGCGATCTGGGCCGCGACGATATCGGCGGCGGCTACGACCTGATCTGGTGCTCGTCCGTGCTGCATTTCGTGCCCGACATGGCGGGCGCCTTGCGCAAGATGCAGGCGGCGTTAAAACCCGGTGGCGTACTCGTCTGCGTGCAGGCGGAAATCGCTCCGGCACCTGGCGATGCGGCGCGTGTGCTGCCGTACTATTTGCCGATGCGCATACTGGGCCGCACGGTGACACGGCAAGGAGAGCTAGCCCAGTTGCTGCGCGACACGGGCTGGAAGCAAGTGGAGCAATACGGCGCCAGCGATTTTCCCATGGCGCCCGTGCAAGTGCTGATTGCTCGTGCCTAACAATTACCATTTAGTAATTATCTTTTTTATAGCAAAAAGGGATACAAATGCGCTAAGCTGTGCCAGCATTGATCGATGTCATCCGCAGCACTCTGCTGCCTCCACAGGGAATCCATCATGAGTCTACATATCGCAGGGAAAGTCGTTGTCATCACTGGTGCCAGCAGCGGCCTGGGCGAAGCCACGGCGCGCCATCTGGCCGCACTCGGTGCCAGCGTCGTGCTCGGTGCACGGCGCATGGATTTGCTCAATACCATCGCCGAGGAAATCACGGCGGCCGGTGGCCAGGCCGCCATCGCCCAGACCGACGTCACGGTGCCTGCCGACGTCAAGAATCTGATCGACACGGCCCTGGCCGTGTTCGGCAAGGTCGACGTGCTGATCAACAATGCGGGGCTGATGGCCATCGCCCCGATGAGCGCCTTGCAAGTCGACGAGTGGAACAACATGATCGATATCAACATCAAAGGCGTGTTGAACGGCATCGCCGCCGTGCTGCCGCATTTCCAGGCGCAAAACAGCGGCCACTTCATCAATATCTCGTCGGTGGCGGGACAAAAAGTCTTCAGTCCGGGCGGCACCGTCTACAGCGGCACCAAGTTTGCCGTCAGCGCCATTTCGGAAGGCTTGCGCCATGAGCTGGCGGCCAGCGGCGGCACCATCCGCACCACCACCATCTTGCCGGGCGCCGTGGACACGCCATTGAGCGAGGGCAGCAGCCACGCCGAGAGCGCCAAGGCCGTCAAGGAGTTCTACGAGATTGCCATTCCCGCCGATGCCGTGGCGCGCGCCATCGCGTATGCGATCGAGCAGCCGGACGACGTGAGCATCAATGAAATCGTGCTGCGCCCGACGGCGCAGGCGTTCTAAGCCGCATCTTGCTGCAGCGACTCGATGATCAGGCTGGCCAGGCGCTCGACGGGCGGCCTGGACACGCTGGACGCACGCAGCAGTTCCAGCGACAGCGGGGGCAGGGCAGGCAAGCCCGCCGCCACGTGATCGAGCGCGCGCACGGTTGAGGGCAAGCCCAGGCCCGTGCGCACCGTCACGCCCAGCCCGGCTGCGGCCGCCGCCCACAGGCCGGCCAGGCTGGGGCTGGTAAACGCCGTGCGCCAGGCGATGCCGGCCCGGTCCAGTGCCTGCGTGGCGCAGCGCTGGAACAGGCATTCGCGGTCAAACGCAATGAGCGGCAACGGCTCGCCCGACTCGGGCCGCCAGGCCAGGCTGGACGAGGCGATCCAGCGCATGGCCGGTTCGGCAATATGCTGGCGCTGCTGCTGCGGATACTCGGCCACGTCGGGGATGCACGCGCCGCCCCACAGCAGGGCCAGGTCAAGCTGCCCCATGGCCAGCCCTTCCATCAAGGCCGTGTTGCGCGCCACGTGCGCCTCGATGCGCACTTTCGGATGCGCGCGGGCAAAACGTCCCAGCACGTCGGGCAGCAAGGCTTCGCCAAAATCCTCCTGCAAGCCCAGCCTGATCCACCCTTCCAGTTCCGCGCCGCGCAAGGCGACGGCCGCCTCGTCGTTGAGTTCCAGCAGGCGGCGCGCATAGCCGAGCAAGACTTCGCCGGCCGGCGTCAGCGCCAGCCCCCGTCCATCCTTGCGGAACAGGGGCATGCCCGCCTGCTCCTCGAGTTTTTTCAGCTGCGCGCTGACGGCCGAGGTGGAACGCCCCACCTTGTCCGCCGCGCGGGCAAAGCTGCCCAGCTCGATGCCAGCCACATAGCTGCGCAAGAAGGCGATGTCAAAATTAAGCAAGCTCATGGCATCAATACAATCGTCCGGTTTTATGGGATGGTTTAACGTAAATTATCTGATATTCAGAATGATCGTACTGCGCAACACTGTCAGGGTCAACCACTTTCCTGTCCCTGCCATGAGCACCAATTGCCAAGCTGTTCCTGTTCCTGTCCCCGCCACCACGCCCGCGCTGGGGGACGCCCACCGCTGGAAAGTGCTGGCCGTCGGCGTGGCGGCCAATGCCAGCTTTTCCGCCGCCGCCAACGGCATGCCGACCACGGCCATCTGGCTGCGCAGCGGCTATCACCTGAGCAATACGGAACTGGGGGTGGCGCTGGGCGCCATGGGTCTGGGCGTGGCCCTGACCGAACTGCCGTGGGGCATGGCCACCGACCGCTGGGGCGACCGCCCCGTGCTGCTGACCGGCTTGCTGGGCACCATGCTGGCACTGTTGACCTTGCTGCTGTGGATCACGCCGGCTGACGGCGCCGTGCCGCCCCTGTGGGCGCTGGCGGCCGGGCTGGCCATGGTCGGCGTGCTGGGCGGCAGCGTGAATGGCGCCAGCGGCCGCGCCGTGATGCGCTGGTTCGGCCCCGGCGAACGGGGTTTCGCCATGAGCATCCGCCAGACGGCCGTGCCGTTTGGCGGTGGCCTCGGCGCCCTCGTCCTGCCCAGCCTGGCTTCACGCTATGGCTTCATGCCCGTGTTTGGCGCCCTGGCCCTCGTATGCGGCCTGTCGGCGTTTTTTACGTGGCGCTGGATGCATGAGCCCGATTTCTCTGCCGAGGCCGCCACGGGGCCGCACAACGCGCCCACGGGCCTGATGAAAGACCAGGCAACATCGCCCCTGAAAAACCGCAAGGTCTGGCGCATGGTGGCTGCCATCGGCTTGCTGTGCGTGCCCCAGTTTGCCGTGCTCAGCTTTGCCACCGTGTTCCTGCACGATGACGGCCACCTGGGCCTGGCGGGAATCACGGCCGTGATGGTGGCCCTGCAGGTGGGCGCCATGGTGATGCGCATCTGGAGCGGGCGCCACACGGACCGCCACGCGAACCGGCCCGCTTTCCTGCGCGGCGCGGCCCTGGTGGCGCTGGCTTGCTTCATTTTGCTGGGATGCATCGCCTCGCTGGAGGCGCCGGGCTGGCTGTTGATGGCCGCCGTGGTACTGGCCGGCATCGCCGTGTCCGCCTGGCATGGCGTGGCCTACACGGAGCTGGCCACGGAAGCGGGCGGCGCCAACGCGGGCACGGCGCTGGGCATGGCAAACACGGCCGTCTACGTGGGCTTGTTCCTCACGCCGATTGCCATCCCGCATTTGCTGGCGGCCAGCAACTGGCCCGTCGTGTGGTGGCTGGCGGGGCTGGTGGCGCTGCTGGCCCGCCCGCTGTTTCCGAAAGCTTAGGGTAGCGCCCTGATCCGGTAGACGCAGCGCATCGCATTGGCCAGCACGTGCTGCTCGCGCACGATGCTGGCGTGCGGCCCCACCACTTCCTGGAACAGCTGCAATTCGGAGCGGCAAAAGCCCTGGCAGGTGCGCGCGGCGGCACAGATGGGGCAGTGGTCTTCGATCAGCAGCCAGTCGTCGCCGTCCGCTTCCACGCGCGCCATATAACCCTCCTCGTCGCGCACGGCCGCCAGCTGCTGCAGCCGCGTGGGCAAGTCCGGCGCCGAGCACGCCAGCGCATACGCGCTGCGGCTTTCCTCTTCGCGCTGCGTGATGAGTTTATCCAGGCCCGCCTCGCCGAACAGCTGACGCACGGAACCGATCAGCTTGATCGTCAGCTGCGCATGCGTGTCGGGAAAGCGCGCATTGCCCGCTTCCGTCAAGACCCAGTTCTGGCGCGGCCGGCCGGCGCCCGCCTGCGCTTCCTGCCTTCCTTCAATCAAGCCCACCGCCACCAGCTTTTGCACTTGCTGGCGCGCCGCCTCGCCCGTCATGTCCAGGGTCTTGGCCAGGGTCGCCGTGGAGACGGGTCCCTTGGTCTTGATGAAATACAGGATGCGCTCCGTCGTTTGCGGTGCCTCGCCATTATCCAAACGTTTACTTGTGTAATTCATTTCGCTCAACTATCATGGGGCCAGTTAACCAACTAATTGCTTGCATAATAGGCCGGTAGCTCCCCGCTGTCGAGGAGTTTCCACGTCTGCATGCCAGCAAGACACTCTTTGGACGGGATTCCCCATGCAGCTGCAGCACTCTATCTGGCTGTTTCACGCCATTCTCGCTACCGGCCTGGCCACCTGGCTGACCCTGGCCGCCATCAACAACCTGCACGCCTTCCACGGCTCCGTCTGGGCCATCGGCAACACCATGCGCATGGACCCGCTGCGCCAGGATCCGACCATCCAGACGCCGCTGCTGCGCCGCGCGCTCACGTCCTTGACCCTGCACCGGCTGTCGCTGGGCGTGGTGCTGGCCTTGCAACTGCTGGCGGCCATCGCCGCCTGGACGGGCGTGGCGCTGTTCTTCGGCGCCTCGCTGACGCAGGCGCTGCCCTGGCTGAACCTGGCCTTGTGCGCCATGGCCGCCTTTTTGCTGCTGATGCACCTGGGCGGCCTGTGGTTCGGCTACTGGATCGCGCAGGAAGGCTTGCAGACGACGCACCTGGTGCTGCTGCTATGGACCATCGGCCTGTTCTTTCTTTTCAACGCGCAGCGGACCTGATCAGCCTCCGCTGCGCCTCTTCTTCCCAGTTGTAAAGGACTTCATCATGAATACGAAAATCGTCGGCGCCTGCGCGCTGGCCATCACCCTGGCCGTCGCGGGCGCCGCGCTCTATCCGCGTGCCGACTCGCATGCGGCCGATGCCGCCGCCTACCCTGCCACCAAGGTGGCGCTGGTGCCCGTCGTACTGGGCACGCAGGAGCGCTACTTCGCTGGCGTAGGCGAACTGGAAGCGGCGCGCCAGGTGCAGGTGGCGGCCGAGACGGGCGGGCGCATCACGCAGATCCGCTTCGCATCAGGGCAGAGCGTGGCGGCTGGCGCCATCCTCGTCCAGCTCAATGATGCGCCGGAACAGGCGGCCCTGCTGCGCCAGCGCGCGCAGCTGAAGAATGCGGAAAGCAGCCATGCGCGCACCGCGCAGATGGTCAAGGAAAAGGCGGCCACGCAGGAGCAGCTCGATAGTGCGCTGGCCGCGCGCGATGCGGCGCTGGGCGACGTGCGCCAGACGGAGGCGCTGATCGCGCAAAAGACCATCCGCGCGCCGTTCGCCGGACAGCTGGGCATCCGCAAGGTGCACGCGGGCCAGTACCTGAACGCGGCCGACACGGTGGCCAGCCTGATCGACACGCAGTCGCTGATGGTGAACTTCGCCCTCGATGAACAGAGCAGCGCGAAGCTGGCGCCAGGCCAGGCCGTGCAAGTGCTGGTGGATACCTATCCCGATGACATCTTCACGGCCAAGATCAATGCCATCGATCCGCTGATCGCTCGTTCGCGCATGGTGCAGGTGCAGGCGGTGCTCGCCAATCCGCGCGGCGCGCTCAGAGCGGGGATGTATGCGAACGTGCGCGTGGCGCGCGAGGCGGGCCAGCAGCTGACGGTGCCGGAAACGGCCGTGACCTACAGCGCGTATGGCGACACGGTCTTCGTCGCGCAGCAGGAAGGAAAACAGCCGCTCACCGTCAAGCGCGTGGGCGTGAAACTGGGCGAGCGGGCAGGGGGCCGGATCGCCATCCTCGACGGCTTGCGCGAGGGCCAGCGCGTGGTCGCTTCGGGGCAGCTGAAACTGGCCGATGGCATGGCCGTGCAAGCGGTCGCCAATACCCTGGACGAAGTAAAACGCGCCGCGCCCAAGGCCGGCTCGTAAAGGAAAGACATCACCATGAAATTTACCGATTTATTCGTACGCCGCCCCGTGCTGGCGCTGGTGATCAGTACCTTGATACTGATGCTGGGCGTGGTCGCCATCCTGCAGCTGCCGATCCGTCAATACCCGATGCTCGAATCGTCGACCATCACGGTGAAAACCACGTATCCGGGCGCTTCGGCGGAACTGATGCAGGGTTTTGTCACGCAGCCGATCGCGCAAGCCGTGTCGTCGGTGGAAGGCATCGATTATCTGACCTCGTCCTCGGTGCAGGGCAGCAGCACGGTCACCGTGCGCATGGAATTGAACCGCGATTCCACGCAGGCGCTGACGGAAGTGATGGCCAAGGTCAACCAGGTGCGCTACAAGCTGCCCGAAGGCGCTTTCGACCCCGTCATCGAACGCTCGGCCGGCGATTCCTCGGCCGTCGCCTATGTCGGCTTTGCCAGCGAGAGCGTGTCCGCGCCCGCGCTGACGGATTACCTGGCGCGCGTGGTGCAGCCGATGTTCGCCACCATCGACGGGGTGGCCAAGGTCGACGTGTATGGCGGCCAGCAACTGGCCATGCGTTTGTGGATCGACCCGGCGAAACTGGCGGCGCGCGGATTGACGGCGGCCGACGTGGCCGACGCCGTGCGGCGCAATAACTACCAGGCGGCACCCGGCAAAGTGAAGGGACAATTCGTCGTGTCTAACATCAGCGTCAACACGGATCTGACCAGCGTGGCGGAGTTCCGCGACATGGTCATACGCAAGGGCGGCGATGACAGCGCGTCACTCGTGCGTCTGAAAGACGTGGGCACGGTGGAACTGGGCGCGGCCGCCACGGAGACGAGCGGCATCATGGACGGCGTGCCGGCCGTGTACCTGGGCCTGTCGCCCACCCCGGGCGGCAACCCATTGGTGATCGTCGACGGCATCAAAAAACTGCTACCCGAAATCCAGAAAACCCTGCCACCCGGCGTGAAAGTCGAACTGGCGTTCGAGACGGCGCGCTTCATCCAGTCGTCCATCGACGAGGTGGCGCACACCCTGCTCGAAGCGCTGCTGATCGTCGTCATCGTCATCTACCTGTGCATGGGTTCCTTGCGCTCGGTGCTGATACCCGTCGTGACGATCCCGTTGTCGATGCTGGGCGCGGCGGCGCTGATGCTGGCCTTCGGCTTCAGCATTAATCTGCTCACCCTGCTGGCCATGGTGCTGGCCGTGGGCCTGGTGGTCGACGACGCCATCGTCGTGGTGGAAAACGTCCATCGGCATATCGAGGAAGGCAAGACGCCCGTGGCGGCCGCCCTCGTCGGCGCGCGCGAAGTGGCCGGCCCCGTGATCGCCATGACGATCACCCTGGCCGCCGTGTATGCCCCGATCGGCATGATGGGGGGACTCACGGGCGCGCTGTTCAAGGAATTCGCGCTCACGCTGGCCGGCGCCGTGGTGGTGTCGGGCGTGGTGGCCTTGACCTTGTCGCCCGTGATGAGCTCCTTGCTGCTGCAGCCCAAACAATCGGAAGGGCGCATGGCGCGCGCCGCCGAACATTTCTTCGAAGGCTTGACCAGCCGCTATGCGCGCCTGCTGGACCGCTCGCTGCACCACCGCTGGATCAGTGCCGGTTTCGCCGCGCTGGTGATGGTCAGTTTGCCGTTTTTGTACCTGCTGCCGCAGCGCGAGCTGGCGCCGGCGGAAGACCAGGCCAGCGTGCTGACGGCCATCAAGGCGCCGCAGCACGCCAACCTCGATTACGTGGAGCGCTTTTCGTACAAGCTCGATGCCATCTACAAAAATATCCCCGAGACGGACTCGCGCTGGATCATCAACGGCGGCGAAGGTCCGGCATCGAGCATCGGCGGCATCAACCTGACGCCGTGGGCCGAACGCACGCGCAATGCGGCCGTCATCCAGGCCGAATTGCAGCATGCCGTGGGTGACGTGGAAGGCACGAGCATCTTCGCCTTTCAACTGGCACCCTTGCCGGGATCGAGCGGCGGCTTGCCCGTGCAGATGGTCTTGCGCAGCGCGCAGGATTACGCCACCCTGTTCCGCACCATGGAAGACGTCAAGCAGCGCGCGCGCGCAAGCGGCCTGTTTGCCGTCGTCGACAGCGACCTCGATTACAACAACCCGGTGGTCAAAGTGCGCGTCGACCGTTCCAAGGCGAATAGTCTGGGCATCCGCATGCAGGACATCGGCGAGTCGCTGGCCGTGCTGGTGGGCGAAAACTACCTGAACCGTTTCGGCATGGATGGCCGCGCCTACGACGTCATCGCGCAAAGCCCGCGCGAACAGCGGCTCACGGCGCAAGCCCTGACGCAGCAGTACGTGCGCGCCGACGATGGCAGCCTGCTGCCCCTGTCCACCGTTGTCTCGGTCACGGAACAGATCGAGCCGAACATGCTGACGCAATTCAACCAGCAAAATGCGGCCACCTTCCAGGGCGTGCCGGCGCCGGGCGTGACCCTCGGCGACGCCGTCGCCTTCCTCGATGGCGTGGCCAAGACCCTGCCGCCGGGCTTCAGCTATGACTGGCAGTCCGATGCGCGCCAGTTCGCCACGGAAGGCAATGCCCTGCTGCTGGCGTTCCTGGCGGCCGTCGTCGTGATCTACCTGGTGCTGGCGGCGCAGTATGAAAGCCTGACGGACCCGTTGATCATTTTGATTACGGTGCCGCTGTCGATCTGCGGCGCGCTGATTCCGCTGGCCCTGGGCTACGCCACCGTCAACATCTACACGCAGATCGGTCTCGTGACCCTGATCGGCTTGATCAGCAAACACGGCATCCTGATGGTGGAATTTGCCAACGAATTGCAGGTGCATGAACGGCTGGATCGCATCACGGCCATCCGCAAGGCGGCGCAGATCCGCTTGCGCCCGATTTTGATGACGACGGCCGCCATGGTGGTGGGCCTGGTGCCGCTGCTGTTCGCCTCGGGCGCGGGCGCCAACAGCCGCTTCGGCCTCGGTGTGGTGATCGTCTCGGGCATGTTGATCGGCACCTTCTTTACCCTGTTCGTGCTGCCCACCGTGTACACCTTTTTGGCCCGCCGCCACACGGCCGACCATGCCACGCCGCGTGCGCGCGATTTGTCGCAGGCGCTGAAGGAATCCCCATGAAACATTACCGTTATCTTGTCGCCCTTTTCCCCGTGCTGGCCGGCTGCGCCGTCAGCCCCACCTATGTCACGCCGGGCACGCCCGCAATCCATTTGGCCAGTCCGCAGCAAGCGCTATTCGCACCCGGCGCGGGCGCCGTCAGCGAGGCCGCCTGGTGGACGTTTTTCGACGATGCGCGTCTGTCGCAGCTGATCGCCGGCGCGCTCGAACACAACCTCGATATCGCCCAGGCGCAGGCGAATCTGCTGGCAGCGCGCGCCGTTTTCGACGAACGCCGGCTCGATGAACTGCCTGCCGTCACGGGCCAGGCGGGCTGGCAGCGCCAAGTGCGGCAAGACACGCCAGACAGCCGCGCCACCAGCGCCAGCACGCGCGTAGGCTTCGACGCGCAATGGGAGATCGACCTGTTCGGCCGCCTCGCGCACATGAGCCGTTCGGCGCAGGCGCACACCGACGCGGCGCAGGCGGACTTGCGGCAGGTGCAGCTGACGATCGCCGCCGAAGTGGCGCGCAATTACTACGAGGCGCTGAGCTACCAGCAAAACCTGGCGCTGACGCAGGCGCAGGTGCACAGCTGGCGCGATACGGTGGCATTGACCGACGCGCGCATCCGCGCCGGCAGCGGCTTGCCGGAAGAGCGCCACAATGCGCTGGCCAACCTGGCGCGCAGCGAGGCGATGCTGCCGCCCTTGCAGGCGGGCTTGCGCCAGGCGCAGTACCGGCTCGATGTGCTGAGCGGACAAGCGCCAGGCGCCATCGCGCTGGCCACCACGCCGCGGCAACAGGCGCCGTTGGCGGGCCAGCTGCCGCTCGGCGACGTGAACCGCCTGATCAAGCAGCGTCCCGACGTGGTGCGCGCCGAGCGCTTGCTGGCCGCCTCCAGCGAAGACGTGGGCGCCGCCACGGCCGACCTGTATCCGCGCCTGAGCCTGGGCGGTTTCTTCGGCTTCTTTGCGCTGCGCGGCAGCGGCGTGTTCGACGGCGGTGCGCGCGCCTTCGAGGTGGCGCCATCGGTCAGCTATCCGGCCTTCCGTCTGGGCAGCGTCAAGGCACGCTTGCGCGGCACGCAAGCCGAAGCGCAGGGCGCGCTGGCGCGCTATGAGCAAACGATGTTGTTGGCGCAGGAAGACGTGGAAAACGCCGTCACGCAACTGGCGGAAAACCAGACGCGATTGGCGTCCCTGCTGCAGTCGGCGCGCCATGGCAACGCGGCCCTCGGCATCGCCAGCACGCGCTATCAGGGCGGTTCCGGCAGCTACCAGGCCGTGCTGGAAAACCAGCGCGCCTTGTACGATATCCGGCGCGAAGCGCTGCTGGCGGAAACGGCGTCCTACATCGATGCGATTGCCCTGTACAAGGCGCTGGGATGGGGGCAAACTATGTAGTATTTTCGATCAAAAGGAGAGACGATGTTCACGCAAGGCAGCTGGCTCAATGCACCGGAAAACTGGTCCGCCGACGGCGCGCAATTGCGCGTGACAACGGATGCCAGCACGGATTTCTGGCGCAAGACCTCGTATGGTTTTATCCGCGACAGCGGCCACTTTTTCGGCACTGAAGTCAAAGGCGATTTCACGGCGCAGCTGCATGTGTCGGCGCAGTACGCGTCGCTGTACGACCAGGCGGGCATGATGGTGCGCATCGATGCGGAAAACTGGATCAAGTGCGGCGTCGAATTTTCCGACGGCCAGCTCTTATTGAGCACTGTGCTGACGGTGGACACATCGGACTGGGCCGTCAGCCTGGCGCCCGCCATGCCGGACGGTTTCTGGCTGCGCGTGACGGTGGAGCAGGGCGTGATTCGGGTGCAGTATTCGACCGATGGCAAGCAGTGGCCGCTGCTGCGCCTGGCGCCATTTCCCGTCGCATCGCGCTACCTCGTCGGCCCCATGTGCTGCACGCCGGAACGCGCGGGGCTCGAGGTCGTGTTTTCGCAGTTTATGGTTGGCCCGGCACAACACAAGGACTTGCACGATCTCAGTTAAGTGGCCGTGTGTGCATGGTGGATCAGGCGGCGGAATCGAGCCACTGATTCTCGACACACCATTGCCGCACGTCGGCGGTCAGTTGTGCTGAAACCGGCTGGAGTCCCGGGAGTTTTTTCTCGTATTTTTGAATGCTGGCTGCAAAAAAAGTGAAGAAAGCGGCGCCGATCAATTTGCGTTGTCCCGGCGTGTTTTTTTTCACCGGCACGAAGTCTTCTTCGTCCATGGCGATATCGAGGCCGAACATGTTGTCGCTGGCGTAGTAACGGCAAAAGGTTTTTCTCTGCAAGTCTTTCGGCACGCAGCGCAGGCACACAAACAATTCCCAGTCGAGATCAGGATATTTTTCTTCCATCAAGGGACCAAGCTGCCGCAATTCATGACCAATGTCAAAGACCTTGGTCCAGCTTGGCGAGTCCGATGTCGTATCAATGCGCATCTGTGTTTTCTCCGAGTGCAAGAATCGCATGATACGCACATCGTCCTTCCAGCAGCGCACGCACAGTGCCATCAGCTCAGGGCCGTATCGAGCACCATCATCAGCAGAAAACCAAACACCAGCGCGATACTGGAAAAACCGCCATTGCCGCTACGGTGCGCCTCGGGAATGGCGTCGTGCACGATGACGAACAGCATGGCGCCGGCGGCCGCCGCCAGGCCCCACGGCAGCAGAGCGGACGAGAGGCCGATCAGGGCCAGGCCCGCCAGCGCCGCCACGGGTTCAACCAGGCCGGAGACGGCGCCCATGGCCACCGACAGACGCCGACCGTAGCCCACGCTGCGCAGCGCCAGCGCCACGACCAGGCCTTCCGGCACATCCTGGATGGCGATGCCGGCCGCCAGCGCATTGGCCTTGTCCAGGTCGATGCCCGCATAGCCGACACCGATCGCCAGTCCCTCGGGCAGGTTGTGCAAGGTGACGGCAAACACAAAGATCCACACTCTTTTCAGGCTGCTGGCATGGGCCGCCATTTCTGCCACGTCGGCCAGCGCGCCGTGCTGCACGCGTTCGCGCACGACCAGGTTGAGCGCCACGATCAGCAGCATGCCCAGTCCCATGGCAAAGGCCACCAGCAAACTGGCATCCATGGGCGTTGCCACGCGCTGCCTGGCCGCCGCCAGCGCCGGCAGCACCAGAGAAAATGCGGTGGCCGCCAGCATCACGCCGGCGCCAAAACCGAGGAAGCAGTCGTAGCTGCGTTGCGAAAATTTGTGCGACAGCAGCACCGGCACGGTACCGAGTGCCGTGGCACCGGCCGCCATGCCGCCGCCGATCAGGGCCGGCGCCAGATGGGCATTGCGCAGCGCCAGCTGGGCCGCCAGCGCGTACAGCAACCACAGCGCGCCACCGCCGCACAGGGCAAAGCCCAATGCATGGGGCCAGGACCAGTGCCTGGCCAGGGCCTGCAGCGCGCGCGGCGTGTTCACGCTGATGGTGCCCGGCCAGCTGCGCTACAAGGGCATGGACGAGGTACCGTCATCGCGCCCGTTGGGCCGCATGCCCAGCTCCGCGCCCGTCAGCGGGTCGGCATCGGGATTCGACGCCGTGCGCGCAGCCATCTGCTGCACGGTGGCCAGCTCGTCCTGCGGCAATTTCACTTCCGCCTCGCCCGTGCCGCCATCGACGGCCATCTGCTGGCGCGGGTCGGAAATGTACTGCCACTTGCCACCCTGGTTCCACGGTCCCCGTTCCTCGCCCGGCCCCTGCGACATATTGAAATACACGTCCGCGTACTGCGGGTCGCCCGGCAGCTTGCCGGGCGGGAAATTGGGCTCGATCGAATACAGGGCTTTTTCAAACGACTTCTGGTGCGCGACTTCGCGCGTCATCAGGAAACCCAGCGCTTCCTTCACGCCCGGGTCGTCCGTCAGGTTGATCAGGCGCTCATAGACGATCTTGGCGCGCGCCTCGGCGGCGATATTCGAGCGCAGGTCGGCCGTCGGTTCGCCGATGGTGTCGATGTAGGCGGCCGACCAGGGCACGCCGGCCGAGTTGACCAGGGGCGCGCCGCCACCGTACAGCACCTGCGTCACATGGCTGTCGTTGCCCGCGCCCGTGATGTTGCGGTACAGCTCCGCCGCCTGGTCGACGCCCTCGGCCAGCCGGCCCTTGGCGCCCTTGTTGAGCATGACGACGATATTGCCGATCACTTCCAGGTGGCTCAGTTCTTCCGTGGCGATATCGAACAGCATGTCCTTGCGGCCCGGATCGTCCTCGGACAAGGCTTGCGTGAAGTAGCGGCAGGCGGCCGCCAGTTCGCCCTGCGGGCCGCCGAATTGTTCCAGCATCAGGTTGGCCAGCCCGGGATTGGGCTGCTCCACCCTGACCGTGTATTGCAGTCGCTTGTTGTGTGCAAACATGGGGTTCTCCTCGTTCGCAGCACGCCGGCCTACTCGTGCTGATTCAGTGATCTGTGGATGTCCTTCGACTCGTTGCGGCCCGGCCGGTCGTCGGCCAGCTTGCCCGCTTCGCTCTGCGGACGCTGCGCCGCGCCCTTGACGTGGGCATTGCCATCGGGCTGCGTCAGGGTGGGCAGGTTTTCCTGCTCCACCAGGTCGGGCCCGCCCTGCGGCGTGATGACGTCATTGGCCCAGTGGCCGCTGTTGGCATTGCCACTGGCCAGCTTGCCGCCGCCCTGGTTCGCATACGCATCGCCCTTGGCCTTATCGGCATCGGTCTTGTCCATGCGCGTGTTGCGCCCCTGATCGGCGGGATGCTGCGGGGTGTTGCCGTGTTCGTCCTGCATGCGCTTCTCCTTGGTTGGTGGATGAAGTTCCATGCTACTGGCGCGCAGCGGCCGGCAAGATAGGCGCGCGGCGGGCCGGCGTGTAGGAAAGTGACTCGCGAAACGCCGCGCGCAGCGCCTCAGCGCCGCCGCAGCCACAGCGCACCGGCGGCCAGGCCGATGCCGAAGGCGCCGTACACCAGCAGCAGCGAGGGCCGCGACAGCCGCATCTCGTAGCCGGGCTGCAAACGGTGCGGCGTCAGCTGGTAATCCGTGAAACAGGCCACGGCCGTGGCGCCAGCCGCCGCCGCGACGGTGGACGCCACGCGGCGCCGGTCGAGGATGCGCGCCGCATAGCGCTCGAACAGCACGCCCCAGAACATGGCGCTGCAATGGTGGATGACATAGCCGACCAGGGTGTGCCTGAGCGAGGCATCGTTGCGCCGCGCCGCCTCGTCGCCCCACAGCCAATGGCTGACGGCGTTGACGGCAGCGAACACGCTGCCCGTTTCGCGCCGCCCGCACAGGGCCAGGGCGGCGGCGGACAGGAGGGAGGCAAGGCTGCCCGACAGGGCGCCATGACGCAGGGTGGCAGGCAAGGATGGCATGGTGGTCTCCTATGGTGAATGCGGCAATGAACTGAAACGCAAAAGGCGAATCCAACTCCCATCAGGAAAGGGCATCGATGCGCATACTGCTGACGGGGGCGAGCGGTTTCATTGGAACGCATGTTTCGACCGCGCTGCTGGCCGAAGGTTTCCAGCTCGCGTGCACAACACGCCGCGCGCCGCCGCACGCCCGCAACGGCGAAGGGCAGCGTGTGCGCCTGATCGAGGCTGATTTTGCGCGCGACACGGCCAAGGCCGCGTGGCTGCCGCGCCTGGACGGCATCGACGTCGTCATCAACTGCGTCGGCATCATCGCCGAGCATGGCACGCAGACGTTTGCGGCCCTGCACACACAGACGCCGCGCGCCCTGTTCGCCGCCTGCGCCGAGAGCGAGGTGCAGCTGGTGATACAGCTGTCTGCCCTGGGCGCCGACGAAGGCGCCGTCTCGCCCTACCATCTGAGCAAGAAGGCGGCCGACGATTTTCTCGCCAGCCTGCCGCTGCGTGCCGTCATCGTGCAGCCTTCGCTCGTGTATGGCGACGACGGCGAGAGCGCGCGCCTGTTCCGCATGCTGGCCAGCCTGCCCGTGTATCCCCGCTTCGGCCGCGCGCCGCAGCCGGTGCAACCCGTGCACGTGGACGACTTAAGCGACCTGATCGTCGCGCTGGTGCGCGGCGCGGGCGCGCTGGGCGGCCAGAAGACGCGCCGCGTACCCGTCGTGGGGCCGCAGGCGCTGCCGTTTGCGGCCTACCTGGCGGCCCTGCGCGCGGCCATGGGGCTGGGGCGGCTGCGTGTCATGCCGCTGCCCCGGTGGCTGATGCCGCCCGTGCTGCTGCTGGCCAGGCTGCTGGGCTTTGCCATGCCGGACCGCGCCACCCTGGGCATGCTCGAACGGGGCAATGCCGCCGATGCGGGGCTCACGCGGCGTTTGCTGGGGCGCGCGCCGCGGCCCGTGGCGCAGTTCATCAGCGACGCGCGCGGCGCGGCCGTGCGCGCCCAGCTGGACTGGCTGCTGCCCGTGCTGCGCCTGTCGATTGCCACCGTATGGATCGCCACGGCCATCGTCTCGGCAGGCGTCTATCCGCTTGAAGACAGCTATGACCTGCTCGAGCGCAGCGGCGTGCCGCCCGCCTGGGCGCCGCCGCTGCTGGCCGGCGCCTGCCTGTTCGACCTGCTGCTCGGCATGGCCACCCTGGCGCTGCGCCCGCCGTGGCGGCGCTGGCTATGGCCGCTGCAGGCCGCCCTCATCATGTTCTATAGCGTCTGGATCGCCGTGTTCCTGCCGGAATTCCTCTGGCATCCCTACGGCCCCCTGACGAAAAACCTGCCCATGCTGGCGGCCCTGTGGCTGCTGTACCAACTGGAGGAACATCCATGGAATACCTGATCGTCAAATGGCTGCACATCGTCTCGTCGACTCTGCTGTTCGGCACCGGCATCGGCTCGGCCTTCTACCTGCTGTTCACGAGCCTGAGCCGCGACGTGCGCGCCATCGCCGTCGTCAGCCGCCACGTGGTGCGTGCCGACTGGCTGTTTACAGCCACGACGGTGGTGTTCCAGCCCCTGAGCGGCTTTTACCTGGCCCACCTGGCCGGTTATCCCTTGAGCAGCCGCTGGATCGTCTGGTCCGTGGTGCTGTACCTGGTCGCGGGCGCCTGCTGGCTGCCCGTCGTGTGGCTGCAGATGCGCATGCGCGACATGGCGCAGGCCAGCGCGCGCGACGACCAGGACTTGCCCGCGCTGTACTGGCGCTACCTGCGCATCTGGGCGGCGCTGGGCGTGCCCGCCTTCTTCGCCCTCATCGTCGTGTTTTACCTGATGACGGCCAAGCCGGCTTGAACACGCATCACGGGATTTGCGTCAGTGCTTGCGGCCTTGCTTCTTGCCGCCGCCGGCACCCTTGCCAGAACCGGCCTTCGTATGGCTGGCCGCATCCTTGCCGCGCTTGCCAACATCATTGTCGGTGCTGCTTTTTTCTTCCGTAGGGCCGGCCGATTGGCGGTTCTGGCCAGCCTGCGATTTTTGCTTGGTCATGAGGCGCTCCTGATGAACGAGGGGACCCTGTTAGCCTAGCCGCCGCAGCGCCATTGTCCATCGGCGCGCCCGCCGCCACGCTGTAGGATCAATCCGCCCGCGCGGCCCACGTTTCATGCAGGTGGCGCCACAGCAAAGCGCCATCGGGCGTTTTTTCATACACGACGGTGGACCAGCGCTCGGTGTTTTCCGCGCCCGGCAACGACTGGAATTCGCGGTAGGAGACGGTCGCACCGGCGGCGCTTTCCTGGATCAGCTGCAAGTCCGTGATGCGCATGGCAAGGCCCGGGCGGCTGCCGCCAGCGCCCTGGAAAAACCTGGTCAAGCCAAAGTGATCGAGCCGCATCCCGCCCGGCGCCACCATCGTAAAGTCGGGCGAAAACCGCGCCAGCAATTGCGCGCAGTTTTCCGCCGCCGCCTCGCCGGAAAGCCATGCGCGGATCAGCACATGCGTGGATAAAACGTCGTCAAAATAGGGGTTCGTTGCAGTCATTTTTTTGCTACTCCATGGTGATGTAAAAGGTCGAGAACGGCGCGGTTGTCGATGCGCAGGCACAGTGCCAAAGGCAGTAAGCACGAGGCGGCGGCCAGCGCAAAGCACCAGTGGAACACCTGCGCCGCACGCAGATGCTGGGCGGGGTCGTCCAGCGATGCGATACCCTGCGCCGCCAGCAAGCCATTGAGTAATACGCTGAGCAGCGCCACGCCCAGGCAAAAGCCCAGCTGGCGGTTGATATTCCACACGGCGCTGGCCTGGCTCAGCTGCGCATCGGGCGTGCGCAAGAAGGCCGTGCTTTGCGCCGTGCTGCTGCACAAGCCGCCGCCAAAGCCCATCACGGCATACGCACCGGACAGCCAGAACAGCTGATCGGCCGCAGCCACACGCAGCAGCATCAGCATACCCGCCGCCTGCAACAGCGCACCAGCGATGAACAGCGGTTGCGGACCCACGCGGCGGTAGCTTTTGCCGGTCAGCGAAATGGCGGCAAACGAGGCCAGCGCCCACGGCAGCATCAGCGCGCCCGCCTTGGACGCCGACATGCCCAGTACGCCCTGCAGATACAGCATGGCCAGCAGGCTCACGCCCATGAAGACACCCGGCACCAGCAGATACATGAGCATGGCAATGCGCAGCAGCGGTTCGGCGGCCAGGCGCAGGTTGAGCAGCGGCGTCGATTTGCGCAACGCGCCGCGCACATAGCCCCAGGCGCAGGCTACGCCCAGCGCCAGCACGCCGGCGCCGGCCAGCAGCTCGTCCGGCGTGCCCAGCATGGTCAAACCCAGCAACAGCAGCAAAATCGCCGTGCTGCCCGCCAGCAGGCCGCCCACGTCGAGACGGGGCACGGCTGCGCGCGGCGGGTCGGGGCGCAGCCAGCAGGCGGCCAGCAGCAGCGCCAGCGCGGCAAACGGCACGTTCAAATAGAAAATCCAGCGCCACGACAGGCTGTCGACGATGACGCCGCCCAGCGCGGGCGACAGGGCGGGCGCCAGCAAGCCCACGAGCATGATGACGGAGGACAGTCCCGGACGCTCGGCAGGCTGGTACAGCTGGTAGGTCATGCTTTGCCCCAGCGGAATAAGCAAGCCGCCGCCCAGGCCCTGCACGCAGCGCCAGGCGATCAGCGCTTCGATCGATGGCGCCAGGCCGGCGCCGATGCTGGCGACTAAAAAAGTTAGCAACGATGCCATGAACACGGTTTTGCTGCCATAACAGGCAGCCAGCCAGGCGCTGGCCGGGATGACGATGGTCAGGCCGAGGATGTAGGCGGTGCTGATCCAGGCCAGCTGCGCCACCGAGGCGTGCAGGGCATGGCCGATGTCGGGATAGGCGACGCTGGTGATGAACATGTTGATCAGGTCGACGAAAAACCCCAGCAGATAGATGGCTGCCACCTTTTTGCGATAGTCCATGGTGCTCCAAATGGCAAACGGCCAGCTTAAGCTTTCATCGCCATTTGCGTAACGGGCCAGCCCCGACTACACTGTCAAATCCATTTTGACAAAGCCTTGCAAGCCGTATCTCTTCTCACTTCCATCCATGATCAGTCTTGACCGCCTCAGTATTTTTATCGCCATCGTCGACGCCGGTTCACTGACGGCGGCGGCCGCCGTGCTGGGCCAGAGCAAGGCTGTCGTCAGTTTTAATTTGAAACAGCTGGAGGCGGAGCTGGGCGTGTCGCTGCTCACGCGCAGCACGCGCAGCCTGGCGCTGACCGACGTGGGGCGGCGCTTTTATGAAGACTGCCAGCGCGTGCTCAGCGAAGCGCAGGGTGCCATCGAAACGGCGCGCCAGGGTCACCAGGGCTTGCGCGGCACCTTGCGCCTGACCACCACCGTCGAATACGGCAGCGGCACGGTAATCCCCGCGCTGATCGCCTTTGCCGCCGCCCACCCGCAGTTGCAGATCCAGCACTCGTCGTCATCCTCGCATGAAGACCTGATCTCGGGCGGCTATGACCTGGCCATCCGCATGGGTTCCCTCAACGATTCGAGCTACCGCGCCGCGCTGATCGAGCCATATGCGATCTGGCCCGTCGCCTCGCCCGCCTACCTGGCCAGCCTGCCAGCCAAGGGCATCGCCAGTCTGGACGAGCTGCAGCGCGCGCGCTGGCTGGCGCACAGCCGTCTGGCCGCGCCGCTGCGCTGGGATGTGCAGACACCCGGCGGCCCCGCCGCCTTCACGGCGCAGGACGACGCCGCCATCCATTCCGACTCCGCCTCGGCCCTGCTGGGCTTTGCGCTGGGTGGCTGCGGCGTGGCCCTGCTGCCGCAGTGGCAGGTGGAGGGGGAAGTGCGCGCGGGACGCCTGCGCCGCCTGCTGCCCGACGTCGTCTTCCCGGAGCAGGGCGTGTATGCCGTGTATCCGAACACCCAGCATATCGCGGAAAAAGTACGCGCCTTTATCGACTTTTTGCGCGCCTTCGTAGGCATGCCGGACTGAGGTTTCACGTGGCGCCACGGCGCCCATATCACGTCGTCAATATTTGTTGAACACAACGATTTCCAAGGGGCAAACGGGCGCCACTTTCGTTTTTAGCGGCCTACACTGGTAGGACGTTGTTCACCGATTGGAGACCATCATGGCACATACATTGGCAGCAGTTTTCACCGCGCGCGATATGGCCGAGCGCGCCCGGCACGACCTGATCACGGCTGGCTTCCCCGGCGCCAGCATCCGCCTGCACGATGCGGGCAGTGACGACATGTCCGCCACCGAAAACATCCGCCGCGACGACAGCGACAGCCTGCTCGACAGCGTCAAGCATTTCTTCACCGACCTGTTCGGCAGCCACGCCGACCGCCACATCTATGCGGAAGCCGTGCGGCGCGGGCATGTCGTGCTGACCTTGGAAGAGGCGAGCGACGCCGACATCCAGCGCGCCACCGACATCGTCGAACGCTACGCGCCGCTCGACATCGATGCGCACGCGGACCACTGGCGCGCCGGCGGCTGGCAAGGCGCGCCGCAAGACGCCAGCGCGATGCGCCAGGGCGCCAGCATGCAGTCCGATACATCATCGCAGCAGGGCAGCATGAACGAGGCGCCAGGGTCGCAGCAGTTTGCCACCGACATGGCCCCGCCGCCGTCCAGCGCGGGCGCCAACGTGCGCCGCTATCCCAGCGCCGACAACCTGCCCGGCACCAATTACGACGACGAGCAGTACTACCGCAGCCACTGGAGCGCCACCTATGTCACTACCGGCGCGCGTTTCGAGGACTACGATCCCGCCTACCGCTATGGCCACTCGATGGCGAACAGCGACAGCTACCGGGGCCGCCCATGGGACGACGTGGAAGCGGACCTGCGTTCCACGTGGGAGCACACGTATCCGCAATCGGCGTGGGACAAGTTCAAGGCGGCCGTCAAGCATGGCTGGGAACGCGTGACGTCCTGACGCGCGGGGAGGGGGATGGTCCCCTCTCAGCGCCCCTCGTGCGTGAGCTTGAGGAAGTGGTTCAGGATGTGGAAATGGTCTTCGAAGAATTGCTCTTCCATGGCCGGCAGCGCGGCCACGGGCACCCACTGCGCCAGCGCCGCATCGTCGGCCGCCGTCACGGCCGGCAGCTGGCGCGTCTTCAAATCGAAGTAATGCGCATGCGTGATGGTGCGCCCGCGCTGACTGCGGTCCGGGTGGTCGAACACGGCCACGCCGACCAAGGCCTCGACAAGGGTGGGCGCCAGCACGCCCAGCTGGGTTTCCTCCGCCAGTTCGCGCAGGGCGCCCTGCAGCAGGCGTTCGCGCGGTTCCAGGAAGCCGCCGGGCAGCGCCCATAAATCCTTGCCCGGATAGCCGCCACGGCGCACGAGCAGCACGTGGCCGCCCGTCTGCACCAGCGCATCGACGGTGGTAAAGATGGGCGGATAAGGCGCCGCGCGCCAGCGCGCTTTATACGCTTCGATGGCGCGGTATTCCTGCACCAGCGGCGCGTACCACGGCAGCAAGGTCCACGCTTTTACATACTGGCCGATGGCCGCCGGCAGCAGCTGCGCCACGGCGCTCAGCGACACGTCCACGTCTTCCGCCTCGAACAGCACGTTGCGGATGGCCGTCGCGCCGATGGGCGCGCCAGGGTCGATCTCCAGGTTCAACAGCTGCCAATGGGGGAAGTGATGCAGGTAGTAACTGGTGGCGTCCTTGAAGCAGGCCACCAGCATCACGCGCTGCGCCTTCGGCACGGCGCCCGCCACAGCGTGCCGCACGGCGTCAGCCCACAGGCCATCATCGTAGTAATCGCGCACGGCCACGTAATGCACGCGCGCGCGCTGCGCCTCGGGCAAGGTCGCGGCGATCATGGCGGCCCGCTCTTGCCACGTAAACGGGTTCTTCGGGCTGCGCGCATGGAAGGCCGAGCCGAGCACCACCACCACTTGCGCGGCCGTCGTCAGCGCCTTTTGCAGCAAGCCCGCATGGCCATTGTGGAAAGGCTGGAAGCGGCCGATCAGGATGGCCGCGTCAGCAGGGTAGGATGGGGTCATGCGTCGTCTCCGGTGGGGTAATGGGCGGCGATCGGCAATTGACGCCCGCTGCCAAAGGCGCGCGAACGCACGCGGATGATGGGCGCCGCCTGGCGCCGCTTGTATTCGTTGCGGGCGACCATGCCGAGGATGCGCGTCACGAGGGCGCGCCCCTCGTCCGTCTCGCGCAGCTGGTCGACCAGGGTCAACGCCTGCGCGCTTTCTGGCGCCGGCAGGCGGCGTCCCTCGATATGCCATTTGAGAATGTCATCGAGCACGGGATACGGCGGCAAACTATCGGTGTCGCGCTGGCCCGGCGCCAGTTCCGCCGACGGCGGTTTATCAAGCACGGCGACGGGGATCAGTTCGCGCCCGGCGCTGGCGTTGAGGTGGCGCGACAGGGCGAACACCTCCGTTTTATACAGGTCGCCGATCAAGCCCAGTCCCCCATTCGTGTCGCCATACAGGGTGCAGTAACCAACCGAGATTTCGCTCTTGTTGCCGGTGGTGAGCAGCAGGGCGCCAAACGCATTCGAGTATTCCATCAGGATCGTGCCGCGCACGCGCGCCTGCAGGTTTTCCAGCGGCAGTCCCTGCAGCTTGCCGTCGAAGGCTTGCGCATAGCCGGTTTCGTATTGCGCCACGATGTCGCGTATCGGATGCGTGTAGAGGGGGATGCCCAGGTTGGCGCACAGGGCGACGGAATCGGTGACGGAGCCGGCGCTGGAAAACACGGATGGCATGGTGATGCCCACGACGTTGTCGGCACCGAGCGCCTCGACGGCCAGGGCCAGCGTCAGCGCCGAATCGATGCCGCCCGAGCAGCCGACGACGACTTGCGTAAAGCGGCAGCGGCGCGCGTAGTCGCGTAATCCCAGCACGATCTGGCGCCGCGCAAATTCCACGGCGGGGATGCCGTCCGGGTCGGGCACGGGAAACGCGGTACCGTCGGTACGCGTAAATCGGCCATCGGCAAAGCGCAGCAATGGAAAATCTTCGACGAAGCGGGCCGCTTCGAATTGCACGCCCTGGCTCGGCGACATGGCGAACGAGGCGCCGTCGAACACGAGCTGGTCCTGGCCGCCCACCTGGTTGACGAACAGCAGGGGCAAGTTCACGCGCTTGCAGGCGGCGCCAAACACGGCGTGGCGCTGCGCGCGCTTGCCGATGTCGGACGGGCTGGCGTTGATGCTGACGATCAGGTCGGGCCGCGCCGCGTGCAGGGCGTCGAAGGGGTTGACGGCGTAGGCGCGGCCATCGTCATTCCAGCCATCCTCGCAAATCATGAAGCCGACCTTGCAGCCGGCGATCTCCAAGGTGCACGCGCCGGGCGGACCCGGCTCGAAATGGCGGCCCTCGTCGAAGATGCCGTAAGTGGGCAGCAGCTGCTTGTAGTATTCGGCGACGATGCGCCCGTCGCGCATCGCCAGCAAGGCGTTGTACAGGGGCTTGCCGACGCCGGAGTTGGGCCGCGCCGTGCCGATGACGGTGACCAGTGCCGGCCAGCGGGTGGACGCTTGCAGCACGGTGTCGAGCGCCTGCTGCATGCCGTGCAGGAAGGCGGCATCCTCGAACAGGTCGCCCGGGTAATACGCGCACAGCGACAGTTCGGGGCAGACGAGCAGGTCCGCGCCTTCCTCGCTGGCGCGCTGCATGCGCGCGATGATGGCGGCGACATTAGCGTCGAAGTCGCCCACGGTGGGATTCATCTGGGCGAGGGCGATGGTCAGCATGGCGATCTTTCAGTTGGTTGCGCTTGAAACCACTATCCTGCCTGAAAATTTTTCTGAGCGTACTGATGCAACCGTGCAAGCCCGCCGATCCCGCTACAAGGTCTTGAGCCAGGCCCGCAAGCGCGTGCGCGCGTTCGCATATGGCGACGCCGTGTTGAACTGGATCATGCGTCCCATCGTGTAATGCGTGTACCAGGGCTGGCCATACAATTGGGCCTCATCATGGCTTTCGACCAGCGCCAGCAACTGGTTTTTCGCCTGCTCCAGGCGCTGCAGCAAGTCGTCCATGCCCAGTTCAGCATAGTCGGCATAGAAGCGCTGCGCCAGTTTTCCCAGAGCGTTCCACGTGAAACCTTCGGCGGGAAAGGCGATGTCCTCGATGCGTTTGCCGTCGCGCAGCTGCGCGTGCCAGTGCAAAACCAGCTCATTCCAGCCAACCAGGTAGGCGAGCAGATCGCATACGCTCATGCGCGTGCCCGCCACTTGCCCTTCCAGCACGGGCTCGCGCGATAGCGCCGGCGGCACGCGCGCCAGCTCCTGCGCCAGTTTCGCATACGTGGTGGTAATCGCTTCGATCAGTTCCGACTTGCTGTTGGGGACCGCCATCACGCCGCCTTGACGACTGGCAAGCCAGCCGCCTGCCAGTCGTCGTAGCCGCTGCCGAGACGGCGCGCGTGCAAGCCGTGCTGGCGCAGGGCCGCCACGGCCTGCACGGACAGCACGCAATACGGGCCACGGCAGTAGGCGGCGATCTCTGCGTGCGCGGGCAACTCGCCGAGCCTGCGCTGCAAGTCATCAAACGGAATATTAACCGCACCGGGCAAGTGGCCGGTGGCAAACTCCTGCGCGGGCCGCACGTCGAGCACGGTGATGCTGGCTTCGCGCATGCGCTCGAGCAGCTCGTCGCCCGTGATCGCTTCCACGTGGTCGCCGCGGCCCAGCGCCTGCAATTCGCTGCGCTGGTGCTGCGCGTATACGTCCAGCGCGGCCAGCAGTTGCACGATGGGGCCGCTGCCGAGCCGGTACAGCACGCGCTTGCCATCGCGCCGTGCCTGCACGAAACCGGCGCGCCGCAACTGCTGCAAATGCTGGGAGGTATTGGCCACGGACAAGCCCGTCAACTCCACCAGCTGCTCCACCGCATATTCGCCATGCGCGATCTGCTCGAGCAGGCGCAAACGCGGCGCGCTGCCTAAAATATGGGCAAACCCGGCGGAACCGGTGAGGAATTCGATATCGGCATTTTTCATTGACACAATGCTAGCACCCTTATAACATTCAAGCAATTAATTGAATGTTAGGAGCGGCAATGCAAATACTCTGGCTCGATGCACTGGCGATCGGCGTGGGCGCGACGGCGGTGATGGATGTGTGGGCAGTGGCCTTGAAACGCTTCTGGTGCATCCCCTCGCTGAACTTTGCGATGGTGGGGCGCTGGCTCGGCCATTTGCCGCGCGGCACCGTGACGCATGCCAATATTGCCCAGGCGGCGCCCGTGCGCGATGAAGCTATCCTGGGCTGGACAGCTCATTACCTGATCGGCGTGCTGTTTGCGGCCGTGCTGCTGGCGCTGGTGGGACAGGAGTGGGTCAGCCAGCCGACGTTCGCGCCGGCGCTGCTGGCGGGCCTCGTGAGCGTGGCCGCGCCATTTTGCATCTTGCAGCCGGGCATGGGCGCCGGCCTGGCCGCCAGCAAGACGCCGCATCCAAACGCCGCTCGCCTGCGCAGCCTGATGGCCCACACGGCGTTCGGCGTCGGCCTGTACCTGGCGGCCCTGCTGTGGTCGACCGTGCGCTGACTTGTGCCGACTAGCTCGTCAGCGGCGGCACCGGTGCGGGCGCCGGCGCAACGGCTGACATGGCCGGCGCCTCGGGCTGCGCTGGCACGGTGCTCAGCACCATCGTGCTGGGCTTGGCGATCGCGATGTTCGCCTCGTCCAGGCGCTTGAGCAATTCGAACAGCAGCGCGCTGCGGATGCCCGACGTCAGGCGTGGCGACGAGGCAAAGCCGGTGGCGTTGAACAACAACAGGCCATTGTCAATGCCATCGAGCTGCACGCTGGGCGCCGGCGTGTCGAGCACGTCGGGATTGTCGACAAAGACGGACAGGATCAGCGCGCGCGCCGCCTGCGCATCCGTGCCCAGCGGCAGCGGCAGCTTGACCTGCACCAGGCCCAGCGGATTGGCCAGGGTCACGTTGCGCACCGTCTTGGTGATGAATTCCGAGTTCGGCACGATCACCGTGGAACGGTCGCCCAGCTGAATTTCCGTGGCGCGCACGTTGATGCGGCGAATATCGCCTTCCACGCCACCGAGCGACACCCAGTCGCCCACTTTGACTGGACGCTCAGCCAGCAGGATCAGGCCGGAAACGAAATTCTGCACCACGGCCTGCAAGCCGAAACCGATACCCACCGACAAGGCCGACGCCACCCACGCGATGCGCTCGAGGCCGATGCCGGCCGCCGACAGGGCCAGCGCCACGGCCAGCACGCCGCCAATGTAGCCGAACAGGGTGATGAACGACACTTGCATGCCCGTATCGAGATTGGTGGTCGGCAAATAACTGTTTTGCAGCCAGCGCTTGAACAGGCCCAGCGCGATAAAGCCGACAACCAGCACCAGCAGCGCCTGGATCATGGCGGCCGGGCGGATCGCCACTTCACCGATGGCCAGGCCATCCTGCAGCTTGCCGACGCGCTGGAACAGCTCGCCCGGACCTTCGCCGAACGGCGCCAGCAGCAGCATCAGGGCCAGCAGCACGACGATGGCGCGGCCGATGCCCGACAGCAGCACTGCCGCCTGGTCGCGCGCCTTGGGCGTGGCCAGCACAGGATGGGCGGCGTCCGGCGGCGGCGGCGTGGAGGCCAGCAGCATGCAGATGTCATCGACCAGCACCGTCAGCAGATACGTGCTGCACACCACGACAATGACCCAGGCGATTTGCTTGGCAATAAAACTGCCGAATGCCACATAGCCGATCAGCAAGCTGATGACGCTGGACGCCAGCGCCAGCCACAGCAGCACCGTGACGCAGCGCAGCCACAGCGGCGTGACCAGGGTGGCGGGATCGGCCTCGCGCAACTGGCGCCAGCAGCGCTCTGCCCGCATCAGGCCGTAGGCGATGGTCGTGCTCATCACGAGGGCGACGATGCAATTGACGGCCACGGCCGTCGACAGGCCCGCATTGATGACGATGGTGACCCGTTCCGTCGCCCACACGAGCACGACGATGAAGGAAAACATCGATGGAAAATTGCGCATGCGGTGCGCCAGCGCATCGGGCAGGGGCAGCAAGCGCCACGACACGCGACGCGGCGACAGCAGCGCGTGGCCCAGTCCTGCCGTAAAGCCGGCAAAACAGATGATGCCGATCAAGCTGCTGAGGAAAGTCGACGTTTTTTCGGACAGGCCGCCCTCCCAGCGCAAGCCCATGGCCAGCAATTCCGCCACCAGGCCCGGCGTGGCCAGCGCCAGCACCAGCACGGCCAGCGCATGCAGCGAGCGGCGCAAGCGGCCATGCGGCACGCGCGTGGACGTCACCACCAGCAAATAACGCGAAATCCAGACGCTGGCGCCGATCACGGCCACGATGGCGGCCAGCAAGCCGCCCCAGGCCGACCACGGCGTGGCGCTTGCCGCGTTCGCCAATTCCAGCTCCAGCGCCCGCAGGCGCTGCAGATTCTGCGGCAATTCCGCATGCAGCTGCTTCCAGAACGAGCCGGCCAGAATCGACGCCGTGCGCTCGCCCAGGCGCGCCTGCAACTGCGCGCGGCGCACCGTCGACACCTGCTCCGACGCCTGCGTCGCTTCCACGGCCAGCAAACGCGCCAGTTTTACTTGCGCATCGAGCGCGCTGCTGGTGCGGTCCAGCTGGCTGCGCTGCGCCGCCACGTCGGGGGCATCTTTGATCCCCGCCGCCGGCTTGCCCAGCTCGGCCAGCCGCGCCTGCACGCTGGTGAGCGTGGGCGCGAGCGCGTCGGCCACCTTGTCCGCCTCGGCGCTGGCCGCCAGCGCATCGGCGCGCATCTGCGACAAGGTCGCGTCATCGAGCTCCGCCTCGCCATCGAGCGCCTTCTGGATACCGGTGATCTGCTTGCGCAAGCCATCGAGACGCTGGTCGGCCGTGGCGGCATCATCGACGGGCTGCGACCAGGCGGGCGGCGGGGCCAGCGAGCAGGCCAGCAACAACGCCAGCAGGAAGGGGAAGAAACGGAGACGGAAAGAAGTCATGCGGACCTAAGGCTGAAAATGGAAAAAATTGCCGAATCGGCGGCGACGCCGGTCATGGCCTGCCGCCCGGCGGGTGCCTGCCAATATAGCTGAAAACACGCGCAAGCCGCAGAACAGGCGGAACCGGCGTGCATTCAAGGGGGCGACTAGGCATATTGCCCTATGGAAATATCGCATAAAAAGGTCTAGGATCGTCCTCCGCTTGGCGGCGCGGCCCCCAATCCGCAGCCGCCGACCTTTTGACCATTCCCTCCGTATTGAGACTGCCATGAAGTTTTTATCCAACCTGACCATCGGCACCCGCCTCGCCGTGGGCTTTGGCGCCATCGGCGCCATGCTGATCATCATCTCCTGCCTGGGCATTGCCATGCTGGGCAAGATCAACCAGGGCACCGGCCATATCGTGCATGACAGCATGCCGAAGATTGAGCTCGCCAACAGCGTATCGGCCAACATCAACGACATCGCCATTGCCTTGCGCAACATGATGCTCAGCGCCGATCCGGCCGACCAGCGCAAGCAAACGGACGCCATCCTGGCCGCGCGCCAGGCGGCGGCCGGCAATCTCGGCAAGCTCGCGAACATGCTCGATTCGGAGCGTGAACGCGCGCTGATGGCCAAGATGAACGACGCCAACACGCGCTACGCGCAAGGGCAGGAAGCCTTGCTGGAACTGATCAGGAGCGGCACGCCGGACGACAGCAGCGCCTATCTGTACGGCCAGCTGCGCCCCGTCTTGCTGGTCTACAAGCAATTGATTGCTGAACAGATCAGCTTGCAAAATACCCTGGCCAACACGGCGGGCGACAATGCCAATGCCACGTATGCCAACACGCGCACCTTGCTGATCGGCATGTCGCTGGCGGCGCTGGCCATCGCGGCGGCGCTGGCGTATGGCATCACGCGCTCGATCACCGGCCCCGTCGCCACGGCGCTGCACGTGGCCAACACGGTGGCCGCGGGTGATTTGCGCAGCCAGATCACGGTGCAGTCGCGCGATGAAATGGGACAACTGTTGCAGGCGCTCAAGCGCATGAACGACAACCTGGCGCAAACGGTGGGCACGGTGCGTGCCGGCACGGAAACGATCGCCTCGGCCTCGTCCGAAGTGGCGGCGGGCAGCCTGGACCTGTCTGCGCGCACGGAGCAGCAAGCCAGCTCGCTGGAAGAGACCGCCTCTTCCATGGAAGAGCTGACCTCGACCGTCAAGCAGAATGCCGACAATGCGCGCCAGGCGCATGTGCTGGCCGACACGGCGTCCGGCGTGGCGCAGCGCGGCGGCGCCGTCATCGCGCAAGTGGTGGCGACCATGCGGCAAATCGACGCCTCGTCGAACAAGATCGCCGACATCATCGGCGTCATCGATGGCATCGCCTTCCAGACCAACATTCTGGCCTTGAACGCGGCCGTGGAAGCGGCACGCGCGGGCGAGCAGGGCCGTGGCTTCGCCGTCGTGGCCACGGAAGTGCGCAGCCTGGCGCACCGCTCGGCTGCCGCGGCCAAGGAAATCAAGATCCTGATCGACGACTCGACCCGGAGCGTGGCGGCCGGTAGCGAGCTCGTGCATCAAGCCGGCAACACCATGACCGACATGGTCGACAGCGTGCGCCGCGTTACCGACATCATGGAAGAAATCACGTCCGCCAGCGCGGAACAGACGGCCGGCATCGAGCAAATCAACCAGGCCATCAGCGAGATGGACAACGTCACCCAGCAAAACGCGGCCCTGGTGGAAGAATCGGCGGCAGCGGCGGCGGCCATGCAGGAGCAGGCGGCGACCCTGGCGCAGGTGGTGAGCGCATTTAAACTGGGCGGCGTGCCAGCGGCGACCTTGCCAACACCTGCCGCGCGGCCAGCGGCCGGCACGGCAATGCGCGTGGCCGTGACAGCGGCGCCGCAACGCGCCTGCGCACCGGCACAGTGGGAGGAATTCTAGAATGGCGCGACGACGGATCATATGAACATAAGATTGAATTTAATCGTATTAAATTCAGTTTTATGTTCACTTTAAAAATCAACTGCGGCGTTCATATTCTTCCAATTAAAGACCACAATCCGCCGGCCGCCGCGACATCACACGCGACGCCATGCTGCGCGATGTGACCCGTTTCGGCTTCGCCACGCGCCAACAGGCGGAAGATGATGTCGATGCCCTGCTGGCGCGCATCGAGAAAGCTTTTGCGCAGGTGGCGCCGCTGCTGAACGCAGCCTTGCGGGCACGGATGGGGGAGCGCTTGCGGACAATGCTGCTGCGCCTGGCTTAGGCGCAGGCGTAACTTCACCAGCCGGCTAGGAAAGCTCTCCCCGGATGATTGCCGCACCTGCGCTGAGCGCATTCAACTTGCCTCTTGCGACCTGGCGAGCCAGGGGCGCCATGCCGCAGTTGGTGCTCGGGTAGAGTTTGTCGGCATCGACAAAGCGCAGCGCTTTGCGCAGGGTGTTGGCGACTTCCTCCGGCGTTTCAATTGTATTGCTGGCCACGTCGATGGCCCCGACCATCACTTTTTTGCCACGAATGAGTTCAATCAGGTCGATGGGCACACGCGAGTTGTGGCATTCGAGCGAGATGATGTCGATATTCGATTTCTGCAGCTTCGGGAAAGACTCTTCATATTGGCGCCATTCGGAGCCCAGCGTATTTTTCCAGTCCGTATTGGCCTTGATGCCATAGCCGTAGCAGATGTGGACAGCCGTTTCGCATTTGAGTCCTTCGATCGCCCTTTCCAGCGTGGCAATCCCCCAATCATTGACCTCATCAAAGAAGACATTGAATGCGGGTTCGTCAAACTGGATGATGTCGACGCCGGCCGCCTCCAGTTCCCTCGCTTCCTGATTGAGGATCTTGGCGAATTCCCAGGCCAGTTTTTCGCGGCTCTTGTAGTGGCTGTCATACAGCGTATCGATCATCGTCATCGGACCTGGCAGCGCCCATTTGATCGGCTGCGTGGTTTGCTGGCGTAAAAATTTGGCGTCTTCCACAAACACCGGCTTCGGGCGACTCACGGCGCCAACCACGGTCGGCACGCTCGCATCGTAGCGGTCACGAATCCTGACGGTCTCGCGTTTGTCAAAATCCACGCCGCTCAGATGCTCGATAAACGTGGTGACGAAATGCTGACGGGTTTGCTCGCCATCACTGACGATATCGATGCCTGCGTGCTGCTGTTCCTGCAGTGACAAACGCAGAGCATCCTGTTTGCCCTCGATCAATTCCTCGTCCTGTAATTTCCACGGCGACCACAGTTTTTCAGGCTGTGCCAGCCAGGAAGGTTTGGGCAAGCTGCCGGCAGTGGAAGTAGGCAATAATTTTTTCATGATAAATGCTTTCGTTTATTTTTTTAATCAGAGCGCGTAGTTCGCAGACCATTGTTCAAGAATATTCTTGTATGGCTTGATGAAGTGCTCTTCTGTGTATTTGCCTTGCTTGACCGCCAGCTGGCTGCGCTCTTCCCGGTCATAGACAATTTGCGTCAACGAATAATCCTGGTTCTTCAGGCTGGGCTGATACAACTTCCCCGCTGCGGAATTGGCATTGTAAATTTCGGGCCGGTAGATCTTTTGGAACGTTTCCATCGTGCTGATGGTGCCGATCAGTTCAAGATTGCTGTAGTCGGCCAGCAGGTCGCCGATAAAGTAAAAAGCCAGCGGCGCGGAGCTGTTAGGCGGCATGAAATAGCGCACCTGCATCCCCATCTTTTCGAAATATTCATCCGTCGACGAGAACTCATTTTGTTGGTACTCGACGCCCAGGATGGGGTGCTGGTTTTCAGTGCGCTGATAGGTCTTGCTGCTCGAGGCGCTGATGCAGATCACCGGCGGCTTGCTGAAGTGCTCTTTATAGGTGTCTGACCTGACAAAGTGCTTGAACAATTTGCCATGGAAATCGCCGAAATTGTCCGGCGTGCCAAACGTGGATTTATTATTGTTGTGCTCTGGCAGCAGCACGCTGAAGTCGTAATCGCGCACGTAGGAGGAGAAGTTATTCCCGGCGATGCCATCGATGCGCTCATTGGTTTTTTTATCGATGATGTTCGGCTTCAATATCTCGATCAATGGAATATTGTCGCCGTCGGCATCGATATTCAACGCGACGGAAATGATTTCAAGCTCGATGGAATAGCGGTCTGCCTTCGGGTTGTCCCAGTGCGCCAGGTTGTTGAAGCGGCTGTCGATCATTTTCAGGGTGTTGCGCAAGTTCTCCTGGCGACGCTCTCCTCTGGCCAGATTGGCAAAGTTGGTCGTCAGGCGCGTGCTGTCCGATGGGTGATAGTTTTCATCGAAAACAATGCTCTTGATGCTGAATACAAAATCTTTGCTCATGGTGATCTGTCCTGATTTCTGCGAAAAGGTGAATATGTTGATTGACCGTGGTGATGCGTATCAGGCCGCGACCAGCTCTTCAGCGGTGGCGGATGTCGCATGGCGCGTCAAGCCGATCAAGGGCAATGCCCGTTGTACCGCCAAGGTGGCGCGCTGGATCAGGGCCTCGTCCTGCAAGCGGTAGTGGGTAAAGTCCTTGTCGGTCGCGTAGACGCCCAGCGGCAATGTGCGTGCCTGGAAGAAGCTGAACAGCGGCCGCAATTGGTGGTCGATGACCAGGGCATGGCGTTCGCTGCCGCCGGTGGCAGCCAGCAGGACGGGCTTGTCGATCAAGGCGTCCTGGTGAATGAAGTCGAAGAAGTGCTTGAACAGGCCCGTGTAGGAGCCGCGGAAGACCGGGGTTGCCACCACCAGGACGTCAGCTTGCTCGACCGCGACAAGCGCTTGCTCCACGGTGTCGGGCAGGTGGGAGCGCCAGACCGCGCCAGCAAGATGCGGGGCGAGCTGACCCAGTTCGACCAGGCGTTGTTCGCCAGGGACGTCGTCTGCAATCAGGTCCAGCAGGTGCTCTGCCAAAGCTGCGGATTTGGAGGGGCGTTGCAGTCCGCCGGAGACTGCTACTAGACGAAGTGGACGTGTCATTCTGGTTTTCATGATGATGGATCTACGCGCCGCTGCGGCTCTGCCGAATGCGTATGCGCCGCCGGAAGCTGCGGAGGTGCCCGCGAATACAACACTTGATTAATGGCAAGGGCCGCTCGCGAACATGCGAACGATCAATGGGAGCGGATACTAGGGGAGGGTAGTGATGAAGTAAAATGGTTTTATTTCACAAATCCATGAGCGGAATTCATCTGAATGCTTGAGCGCATCCATCTCAGCATCGTTCAGCAGGTCGAGAAGCAGGGGTCGTTGACGGCCGCCGCCGGCGTGCTGAGCCTGACCCAGTCGGCCCTGAGCCACAGCATGAAGAAACTGGAGCAGCAACTGGGCACCGACGTCTGGCTGCGTGAAGGTCGCAGCCTGCGCCTGACGCAGGCCGGCCAATACCTGCTGGCGGTGGCGAACCGGGTGCTGCCGCAACTGGACCTGGCCGAAGAGCGCCTGGGCCAGTTCGCGCAGGGCGAGCGCGGTGCGTTGCGCATAGGCATGGAATGCCATCCTTGCTACCAGTGGCTGCTGAAGGTGGTCTCGCCTTATCTGGCGGCGTGGCCCGACGTGGATGTGGACGTCAAGCAGAAGTTCCAGTTCGGCGGGATCGGCGCGCTCTTCGGTTACGAGATCGACTTGCTGGTCACGCCCGACCCGCTGTACAAGCCGGGGCTGACATTCGAACCCGTGTTCGACTACGAGCAGGTGCTCGTCGTGGCCAAGGGCCATGCCCTGGCGTCGGCAGCCTATGTGAAGCCGCAGCAGCTGACGCAGGAAGTGCTGATCAGCTACCCCGTGGACATCGAGCGCCTGGACATCTACAACCAGTTCCTGTTGCCTGCCGGTGTCACGCCCAAGCGCCACAAAGCCATCGAAACGACCGACATCATGTTGCAGATGGTGGCCAGCGGCCGCGGCGTAGCCGCCCTGCCGCGCTGGCTGGTCGAGGAATACGCGGCCAAGATGGACGTGGTGCCTGTGCGGCTGGGCGCGCGCGGCATCGCCAAGCAGATCTTCCTGGGCGCACGCGAGACGGACACCGCCATCGACTACGTCAAGGCCTTCATCGCCATGGCGCAAGGAAGCTAAGGTAAAACCCTTGATGCATCCCGCTCAGCCCTGGCCCGCCAACAACATCACGCACGCCTATTCGCTGGAAGCCAGTACGAAAGACATTGCTGCGCTGAGCGCGGCGGCGCCCCGGATATTGCCCGGGTCCACCATTTCCATTCCCTACCTGGCACGCGAGGACGACGACGCGCGGCTTGCCGCGGCGCGGGCCGTGCGCAGCCTCGGCTTTGAGCCCATGCCGCACTTGTCTGCGCGCCGTATCGCTTCGCTCGCCGGCTTGGAGTCCTTCGTCCAGCGCGCGGCCGCTGAAGCCGGCGTCGAGCGCTGCTTCGTCATCGCTGGCGATCCACCCACACCGATGGGGCCGTTTGCCGACAGTGCCGCGCTGATCGACACAGGTATTTTTGAGCGCGCGGGCATGAAAGTGATCGGCGTGGGTGGCCACCCGGAAGGCCATCCGGTGATGAGCAAGGCTGAACAGTGGGAGGTGCTTGAGCGCAAGTGCCATAGCATCGAGAAGCACGGCATGGCGCCCTTGATCGTCACACAGTTTGCGTTTGATGCCGACGTCGTGTTGACGTGGTTGCAAGCCCTGCGCGCGCGTGGCATAACCCATCCCGTGCACGTGGGCGTGCCGGGCCCCGCGAGCATCGCCGTGCTGGCGCGCTATGCCGCGGTGTGCGGTGTGGGCGCCTGCGCATCGATGTGGTCCAAATATGGCGTCTCGATCGGCAAGCTGTTCGGCACGGCAGGGCCCGATCTGTTTGTCGAGCGCCTGGCCGCCGGCCTGACAGCAGCACATGGCGAGGTCAGCCTGCATTTCTTTCCATTTGGCGGCATCGCACAGTCGGTGAAGTGGATAGAGCAGTACCGTTCTCGTACCGCCCCAGGCCCTTGAGCATCCTGTGCGACGACCGCCTCTCTGGCGGCGCCGCGCCACCAGAGCAATACACAATCCGCCCTGCTTACTCCACCGTCACCGACTTCGCCAGATTGCGTGGCTTGTCCACATCCGTGCCGCGCGCCAGCGCCGTGTGATACGCCAGCAATTGCAGTGCGACCACGTGCAGGATCGGCGACAGATCGCCGTAGTGCTCGGGCAGGCGGATGACGTGCAGGCCTTCGCCGGAGCTGATGCGCGAATCGACGTCGGCGAAGACATACAATTGGCCGCCGCGGGCGCGCACTTCCTGCATGTTCGATTTGAGCTTTTCGATCAGGGCGTCGTTTGGCGCGATGGTGACGACCGGCATTTCATTCGTCACCAGGGCCAGCGGGCCGTGCTTCAATTCACCGGCCGGATACGCTTCCGCGTGGATGTACGAGATTTCCTTCAGTTTCAACGCGCCTTCCAGGGCGATCGGGTAGTGCATGCCGCGACCGAGGAAGAGGGCGTTTTCCTTGCGCGCAAATTCTTCGGACCAGGCGATGATTTGCGGTTCCAGCGCCAGCACGGACGCGATGGCGACGGGCAGGTGGCGCATGGCTTTCAGGTGCGCCGCTTCCTGTTCTTCGGACAGGTGGCCATTGACTTGCGCCAGGCACAAGGTCAGCAGGAACAGACCGGCCAGCTGCGTCGTGAACGCTTTGGTGGATGCCACGCCGACTTCCACGCCGGCGCGCGTGATGTAGGCCAGCGCGCATTCGCGCACCATGGCGCTGGTGGCCACGTTGCAGATGGTCAAGGTGTGCTGCATGCCCAGGCTGCGCGCGTGTTTCAGGGCGGCCAGGGTATCGGCCGTTTCGCCGCTTTGCGAAATGGTCACCACCAGCGTGTTCGGGTGCGGCACGCTGTCGCGGTAGCGGTATTCGCTGGCCACTTCCACGCTGACGGGCACCTTGGCGATCGACTCGATCCAGTATTTCGCCGTCATGCCCGCGTACGAGCTGGTGCCGCAGGCCAGGATCAGCACGCGGTCGATCTGCTTGAAGATTTTATAGGCGTCGTCGCCGAACAGTTCCGGCATGATGCCCGTCACGCCTTCCAAGGTGTCGCCGATGGCGCGCGGCTGCTCGAAGATTTCCTTCTGCATGTAGTGGCGGTACGGGCCCAGCTCGGCCGCACCCGTGTGCGCATGCACGGTTTTCACTTCGCGCTCGACGGGCTTGCCATCGACGTCGACGATCCAGCAGCGCGACAGTTGCAGGTCGACCACGTCGCCTTCTTCCAAGTAGACGATCTGGTCCGTCGTGCCGGCCAGCGCCATGGCGTCCGACGCGACAAAGTTTTCACCATTGCCCAGGCCGACGATCAGGGGCGAACCCTGGCGCGCGGCGACCACGCGGTGCGGTTCGTCGCGGCAGAACACGGCGATCGCATACGCGCCATCGAGGCGTTTCACGGCTTGCTGCACGGTTTCGAACAGGTCGCCGTTGTACATGTGCTCGACCAGGTGGGCGATCACTTCCGTGTCCGTCTGGCTCTGGAAGACGTAACCGAGGGCCGTCAGTTCGGCACGCAGTTCGTCGTGGTTTTCGATGATGCCGTTATGCACCAGCGCCACGCGGGCGTTCTCTTCCGTTGGGGAAAAGTGCGGGTGGGCATTGAACGAGACAGGGGCGCCATGCGTGGCCCAGCGCGTGTGGGCGATGCCCGTGAAACCGCTCAAGCCTTCTTCGCCGATCTGCTTTTCCAGCTCGGCCACGCGCGAGGTGGAGCGCGAACGCTGCAAACGGCCATCCGCATGCAGGGCGATGCCGCAGGAATCGTAGCCGCGGTATTCCAGGCGCTTCAAGCCTTCGACCAGGATGGGAGTGATATTACGTTGCGCTACTGCGCCGACGATGCCGCACATGGAAACCTCTGTCTAAAATTTAATCAATGCACGCATGCTAATGCAGAGTGCATGAAATATGCTTTCTAAATAAGTGTATATTTGACTGAATATTTCACCTCTATTTTGTGGTGAAATATTATTTCATTTAAACTCAATATATTCTCCAATTCTTCAATACCATGAGCGAAGACAACATTACCCTCGACGAAATCGATCGTCGCATCCTGAACGCCTTGCAAATTGATGCATCGCAAACCAACAGTGAACTGGCGCGCTCGGTGCACGTCTCGGCGCCCACCTGTTTGCGGCGGGTCAAGCATTTAAGGGAAAGCGGCGTCATCGAGCGGCAAGTGGCCATCGTCGCGCCGCAGCTGGTGGGCGCGCGCCTGACTGCCATCGTGGAAATCACGCTCGACGTGCAGGCGGCGGAGCGCATGGCGGAATTCGAGCAGCTCGTGGCGCAGGAAGCTGCTGTGCTGCAATGCTACCGCGTCTCGCCCGGGCCCGACTTCGTGCTGATGGTGCAGGTGGCCGACATGCCCGCCTACCACGCGCTGGCGCACCGCCTGTTTGCCGCACACGCGAATGTGCGCAACGTGAAAAGCTACTTTTCCACGTTCCGCAGCAAATTCGAGACGCGCATCGCGGTGTGAAGCAAGCGGACAGAACAGTTATCCCTGCTTATCCTCACTTTTCCGCATGCTTATACACAAGTTTATCCACAGTATAAAAATCACGGATTTTCACGGCTGCCACATCTGGCCTCGGAGGAGGCCCCTCAATAAATGTGTAGCTACTGCCGGGCAAAACTTATCCGGGCTTATCCATCGCTTGCCCACGCTTTAATCACAGCCTTTTGCACAGCTTTACCCACAGCCAGCATTGACGAATAACTCTTGAATATCCTTACAATACAATGACTTATAAGTTATTCATCACTTATCCGTAGATTACACACAAGCTTATCCACAGTCCAGGCAAGCAAAAATCCGGCGATGCTTTTTCAGTCTGCACGGACTGGCTTGTACGCTGGAGCGGCAAGCTGGGCCAAAAAACTTATCCCGTCTTTTCCACAGGTTCTTGACCGTTTATACGCAGCTTATACCGGGCTTATCCATCACTTGTCCGCATGCTTGTTCACATGTTTATCCACACACAACAATACGGAGAAAATACGGGATGGGGAAAATGGCAGGACTTATCCCGGGTTGTCAGCCAACTCTCCACAGGATTATCCACAGGTATAAAAAAACGCCGCCAGCCCGGACAGGCTGACGGCGTCATGCTTACCGAGGGCGGTGCGCTTACTTCTTGATTTTCACGGGACGCGTCCAGCCGTCGATGGTCACCTGGCGCGCGCGCGAAACGGTCAGCTTGCCGGCCGGCGCATCTTTCGACAAGGTCGTGCCGGCGCCCAGGGTGGCGCCCTTGCCGACGGTGACGGGCGCGATCAACTGGCTGTCGCTGCCAATGAAGGCGTCGTCTTCAATCACCGTGCGGAACTTGTTCACGCCGTCATAGTTGCAGGTAATCGTGCCGGCCCCGATGTTGACCTTCGAGCCGATGGTGGCGTCGCCGATGTAGGCCAGGTGATTCGCCTTGCTGTGCGCGGCGATCTGGCTGTTTTTCACTTCGACGAAGTTACCGATGTGCACGTCTTCCGCCAGGACCGTGCCCGGGCGCAGGCGCGCGTACGGGCCGATGATGGAAGCGGCGCCGACGACGGCGTCCTCAATATGGCAGAAGGGCTTGATGTGCGCGCCAGCCGCCACCGTGGCGTTGATGAAGACGTTGTTGGCGCCCACGCGCACGCCATCGCCCAGTTCGACTCTGCCTTCGAACACGCAGCCGACGTCGATGGTGACATCGCGGCCGCAAATGAGTTCGCCGCGCACGTCGATGCGGGCCGGGTCAAACAGGGTCACGCCCCGCTCGAGCAGCGCTTGCGCGATATTGTTCTGGTGGATACGTTCCAGCTGGGCCAGCTGCACCTTGCTATTGACGCCCGCCACTTCCCACACGGCAGCCGGCTGGGCCGAGGTGACGGCAACGCCATCGGCGACGGCCTGGGCAACGATATCGGTCAGATAGTATTCCCCTTGCGCATTGTCATTCGACAAGGCGGACAGCCATTGCTTCAGGGCCACGGTGGGCGCGACCATGATGCCGCTGTTGATTTCCTGGATGGCGCGCTCTGCTGGCGTGGCATCTTTTTCCTCGACGATGCGCACGATGGCGCCGTTCTCGCGCACGATGCGGCCCAGGCCGAAAGGATCGTCCTGTTCCACGGTCAAGATGGCCAGCTTATCGTTGCCAGCCGCATCCACCAGTTGTTGCAGAGAAGCGGCGCTGGTCAGCGGCACGTCGCCGTACAGGATCAGGGTCGGCACGCTGTCGTCCAGCAAAGGCAGCGCTTGCTGCACGGCATGACCAGTGCCCAGCTGCTGCGCCTGCTCAGCGGCGTCGATCTGCACGGCATGGTTCACCTTGTAGCCGTCGAGCAACTTCAGCACCGCTGCGCCCCCATGCCCGTAAATCACGCATAATCGGGACGGCGCCAGGCCGCGCGCCGTGTCGATGACGTGCGACAACAATGGCTTGCCCGCCAACGGGTGCAATACCTTGGGCAGTGCCGACTGCATGCGTTTGCCCATACCGGCAGCGAGAATGACAACGTTCATAGACCGTCTTTTATAAGTTAAGAATATGAAAAAGTTTAACACGCAGGCCCCGTTCTCCAGCCGCTTTCGTTACGCCGTGCTGGCCATGCTTTTCATTATCGTCGCAGGCTGCAGCGGCTTGCGCCTGGCCTACAACAATGGCGATACCGTGCTGTACTGGTGGCTAAACGCGTATGTCGACCTCGACCGCGACCAGAAGGGCTGGGTGCGCGAGGATATCGACAAGCTGTTCGACTGGCACCGCAAGACGCAATTGAAGGATTACGTGGAAATCCTGCGCACGGGCCAGAAGCAGCTGCAAGGCAATATCACGCAGGCGGACCTGATGGCCGATTACAGCGAGATCAAGCAGCGTACCCAGGCGCTGCTGCTGAAAGCGGCGCCCGAACTGGCCGACCTGGCGCGCTCGCTCAAGCCCGAGCAGATCGCGCAGATGGAAAAGAAGTTCAAGTCGAACAATGATGATTACCGCAAGAAATATCTGAGCGGCGACCAGGAGAAGCGCCAGCAACTGCGCTACAAGAAAGCCATGGAGCAATTCGAACTGTGGTTCGGCAGCTTCAGCAGCGAGCAAGAAGCCATCATCCGCAAGGCGTCCGACGCGCGTCCGCTGAACAATGAGATCTGGCTCGACGAACGCATGCGGCGCCAGCAGAATGTGTTGAACCTGGTCAAGAAGGTTCACCAGGAAAAACTCGGCAAGGACGCCACCGTGGGCTTGATCACGACCCTCATCAAGGACAGTTTCGAGCGCCTCGAACATTCGGAGCGCAAGGCCTTCTTCGATGCCTACGAAAGCAGCACGGCGCAGATGGTCTTGACGGTGATCAAGATCGCCACGCCGGCGCAAAAAGCCCACGCCGTCAAGCGCATGCAGGGCTGGATCGACGATTTCAATTCCCTGGCCACACAACCCAGATAGCGGGGCAGCGCCAGCAGGGGGGAGGGGGCCATATGCTATAGTGGCCGCCACCGAATTGAAGAAATCCCCATGCAAAAGAAGATTAAAAAACCCGCCAAAGTCCCTGTCCACCACGCGCCGCCACCGAACCAGGTGCGCATCATCGGCGGCCAGTGGAAACGCTCCGTGCTGCCTGTTTTGCAGGCACTCGGTTTGCGTCCGACACCGGACCGCGTGCGCGAAACCGTATTTAACTGGATCAATCACTTGCGCGACGGCGACTGGGCCAACGCCCAGGTGCTGGACCTGTTCGCCGGCAGTGGCGCACTGGGTTTCGAAGCGGCCAGCCGCGGCGCCGCCTCCGTCACCATGGTCGACACGCACACGCCCGTGATCCGCCAGCTGGAAGAAAACAAGACGAAATTGCGCGCTGATAATGTCCAACTGCTGCGCGGCGACGCCCTGCTGACGGCGCAAGGCCTGGCAGCGCGCGGCCAGCGTTTTGATCTGATCTTCCTTGACCCGCCTTACCAGCAGGATTTCCTGGCGAAAGTACTGCCGCTGTGCGCCAATCTGCTCAAGGAAGGCGGCATCGTCTACGCGGAATCGGGCTTGCCGCTGGTCTTCGATGAAAACAGCGCGCTGGAAAAACCGGAGTGGATGGCGCCATGGGAAGTCATCCGCGCCGACAAGGCGGGCACCGTTTATTATCATTTGCTAACTTACAACAAAATGCCGGCAACTGCCTGAATCTGCCTATAAATGAGGCAAAAAGGCTCCCTGGCCCGAGGCGCAGCACCAATTTCAGGCATAATGCGCGTCTATATTGGTGCATCGTCAGGGAGCCGCAATGGTTGTAGCCGTTTATCCAGGAACATTCGATCCGCTCACGCGTGGTCATGAAGATTTGGTGCGCCGCGCATCGGGTCTGTTTGACAAGCTGATCGTCGGTGTGGCCGACAGCAAGAACAAGCAACCGTTTTTCTCGCTCGACGAACGCCTGGAAATCGCCAACGAAGTGCTTGGCCACTATCCGAATGTGCAAGTGGAAAGCTTTTCCGGCTTGCTCAAGGATTTCGTGCGCAAGCACGAGGCGCGTGTCATCGTGCGCGGCTTGCGCGCCGTTTCCGACTTCGAATACGAATTCCAGATGGCGGGCATGAACCGCTACCTGTTGCCCGATGTCGAAACCATGTTCCTGACGCCGTCCGACCAGTACCAGTTCATTTCGGGCACCATCGTGCGCGAAATCGCGGCGCTGGGCGGCGACGTCTCCAAGTTTGTCTTCCCCTCGGTGAACCGCTGGCTGCAAAACAAGATTGCCGCCAACGCTGCCTCATCGCAATAAGTAAGAGTGAAATCATGGCATTACTGATCACCGACGAATGCATCAATTGCGACATTTGCGAGCCCGAGTGCCCGAATGACGCGATCTACATGGGCGCGGAAATCTACGAAATCGATCCCAACAAGTGCACCGAATGCGTGGGCCACTTTGACGAGCCGCAATGCCAGCAAGTGTGCCCCGTCAGCTGCATCCCCTTCAATCCCGCCTGGCGCGAAAGCCCGGAGCAATTGATGGCCAAGTACGAACGCCTGCAGGCTGAGCTGCCTGCCGCCAAAACCTAAACTTTTCTCCCGCGCCACTTCTGGACCACTTCTGCGTGGCGCCAGCTTCTGCCAACTGTTCTACACTGTGTGCTGACTTATCCACAGCCCATGGTTTCCACGGAGGTAGAAGATGCAAATACGCACATCCCGTTTCGGCTGTTCCCTCGCAGCCGCCTGCCTGTGCGCCGCCTTGGCACAAGCAGCGCTGGCCGTTGAAGTGGGCGGCGTCAAGCTGGACGACACGGTACAACTGGCCAGCCGCGAGTTGAAACTCAACGGCGCCGGCGTGCGCTACAAGGTCATCTTCAAGGTCTACACGATCGCGCTGTACCTGCCGGAAAAGAAAACCCAGCTGGCCGACATCCTGGCGCTGCCCGGACCGCGCCGTCTGGAAATCGTCATGCTGCGCGACATCACTTCCGACGAGCTGGGGCAAGCCTTCATGCAGGGCTTGAAGCGCAGTTCCGACCAGGCCGACCGCACACGCCTGCTGAGCCAGACGATGCAGTTCGGCGCCATGTTCGAAATGGTGCCCGGCCTGAAAAAGGGCGACATTCTCACCGTGGACTGGCTGCCGGAAGAGGGAACCTTGTGCAAACTGAACGGCAAGCAGGTGGGCGACATGGTGCCGGACCTGGCCTTTTACAATGCGCTGCTGAAAATCTGGATCGGCGCCCATCCGGCCGACACTTTGCTGCGCGCGCATTTGCTGGGCGATATGGCTTAAAGCGGCTTGAACGAAAACGCGGGCGTAAAAAAAGCCGGCGCATGCCGGCTTGTCTTTCTGCAACAGCGAGCTTATGCGCGTGTCGACAGGGCGCGCAATTCGGCGGCGTTGCTTGGCGATACGCCATCCATCTTGCCCAGGGTGCGCTTCAAGGCTTGCGCTTCGCGCATCTGCTGGCGCGCCAGACGCTCTTCTCGGCTCAGCTTGGGACGCACCACCAGCATCATGGCGCGGGCAATCCCCACCAGCAAGGGCTTGAACAGCAGGGTGAACGCGCCCACGGCGACGATCACCAGCACGAGTTGCAGGGCGTTCAGCAGGGAAATCTCCAGCACGGGTGCGGATACTGCGTACAGGGCGGAGGCGAAGGTAGACATAGTGTTCCAGTGCATTATAGAATTTGCCAGTACTATAGTGCAGTGCAACATATAAATCTAATTCCATTTCTTGATACCAATTATATGAATCGTGAATGGAAAACTGTAATATTTTTTAACGAGTGAAAATATTCGTGCCCGGCGCGGTTTACACTCCTAAGTAATCAATTTTAAGTAATCAATTCAACTTTTATCTTGGGCTTTCCATGAGTTTTCTGACGCTGGATCTGAACTTGCTGCGTGTTTTCGACGCCGTCATGACGGAACAAAACCTGACGCGCGCAGCCGGCCACCTGGCGATGACGCAGCCGGCGGTATCGAACGCCATCAAACGCCTGCGCGAGAGCCTCGGTGACGAATTGCTGATCCGCACGGCCTACGGCGTGAAACCCACGCCCCGCGCCGAAGCGCTGTGGCCATCCGTACGCTCGGCCTTGGCCAGCCTGGAAGCGGCTGTCACGCCGGAAACCTTCGACGTATCGAAAACCCACGCCACCTTCCGCATGGCCATGGCCGATGCGACGGCCGCGTTCTGGCTGCCCTCGCTGATGCGCTCAATCGAACGGGAAGCACCGGGCGTCAATGTGCGCATGATGCCGCTGACGACGCGCGAACCGCGCCCGATGCTGCTGCGCGGCGACATCGACCTGGCCGTGGGCTTCTTTCCCGGCGTGGCGGCGCAATTGTCGAGCGAAACGGGTTCGCCCATCCGCCACGAGCGCCTGTATTCCGGCAAGTATGTGTGCGTGATGCGGCGCGGCCATCCGCTGGCCGACAAGGAATTGACTTTGGATAACTACTGCGCGGCCAACCATTTATTGGTGAGCTTTTCCGGCCGCGCGCATGGCTTGATCGACGAAGCCTTGTCGCAGATCCACCGCGAACGGCGCATTCTGTTGACGGTCAACCAGTTCTTCACAGCAGGCAGAGTGGTCGCCAATTCCGACCTGATCACGGTCTTGCCGCGCCATTTGATCGCCTCGACGGGCATGACGGAGTCCCTGCTGTACAAAGATTTGCCATTGACCTTGCCGGCCGTCCACCTGGACATGCTGTGGCACGAGCGCGATGCCCGCAGCCCCGCCCACAAATGGCTGCGCAACCATCTGGAAAGCATGAACACGCCCACCCTGCGCACGGCCACGGCGGCCGGCGGCGGCGTGGCACCGAAACCCCATATCGAGTGAAAAAATTAGCGGCACGAACGTCTGAGAAAATCGTAGCGAGCGGAAGTAAGTTGTGGCCGAGAAGCGGAACTGTGCTCTAGCACAGTGAGCATCGCAGGCCGCAAATTACGACGCGCAGTAGATTTAATCAGATGTTCATCATGCGTGGCTGCTGGACCGGTAACCGATCCTGAAACCGCCCCAGTGCTTGCCCTCGACGTGGATGGGCACGGACAAATCGTGCATGACCTCGCCTGTGTCGCGTTTATAGGTCTGCAGCAGGAAGGCCTTGGTGTTGCTGCCGCAGCGCTTGCCCGTGCGGTCGCTGAAGATGCGCTTGGTGCGGTTATTGACCATATCGGTGGCGTAGTCGCCCGTCAGCGGCTGGGAAAACTTCTTGTTGTGCGTCGGAAAATAGCCATTGTTGTCGACGGCGCCCGCATACGCCAGGTGGGGTAGGGCGGCCAGCACGCCTTCCTGCAGGTCGGGCAGCACCTTGTCCGTAAACGCGTCGAACTTCGTGTTGTGCTTGGGCGGATTGGTGTTCGGAATCGGGCGGTAGTGGCGGTCGAACAGGGCTTCGCGCGTGATGCGGCCCGACGCGATCGCTTGCTCGAACAGTTTGCCCACGTCGCGCGCGGCGCGCTGGGCCGCCTCGCGGATCTCGTCGTGCGGCGTGGCCACGCTCGATTCACCGAGGGCGCCGGCGATCACTTCGGCCCGCTCGGCCAGGGCCATGGCCGACTGCGTGGCGCGCGGCAATTCGGCATTCGTCGACAGCATGCTGTCGCGGATTTGCAGGATGGCGTCGGCGATCACTTGCGTCGTGTCGACGTGTTCGCGCGAGGCGCGGGCAATTTGCCCGATCTCGTCTTCCGACTCGCCCGACGATTGCTCGATATGGCTGAGTGAGGCGTGCACGCTTTCCACGTTGCGCGCCGCTTCCGTGACACCGGCCGCCAGCGAACTCATGCCGCGCGCGGCTTTTTCCGACTGTTCATTGATTTCGCGCACCATGACGCTGATTTCATCGGAAGCTTCCTTGGTGCGCTGCGCCAATTGCCGCACTTCACCGGCCACGACGGCAAAACCGCGGCCATGTTCGCCGGCACGGGCCGCTTCGATGGCGGCGTTCAGCGCCAGCAAGTTGGTGCGCGCGGAAATATCGGAAATGGCTTCCGTGAAGCCCGTGATGCGTTTGGATTTTTCCTGCAGGCTCAGCATGGTGCTGGACGCGCCTTGCGCTTCCTCGCGTGCCGTATTGATGCGGCGCAAGCCCTGGTCCACTTCGGCACGCGCCGCCACGCTTTCCACGCGCACGCCGGCCGCTACCTTGGCGGCCCGTTCCGCATTGGCGGCGATCTTTTCCGTCATCGCGGCATTTTGTACGGAACTGTCGGCAATGTCGCTGGCCGTGCGGACATCAAGTTCCACCTTCTGTTTGACGGAATCGACGAAATACGAGGTTTCAGCCGCACCGATCATGATGGCATCGATGGCATTGCCCACCGTGTCGGCGAACTGGTGCAAGCCCGGTTCGCCGCGTGGACGGCCGGCAAACGCCAGCAGCGCGGCGCCGATGGCGGCGGCCACGCAGGCAATCAAATAAGGATGGTCGCCGCCCGACAGCAGCAGCAGATAGGCCAGGCAACAGGCCACGGCCATTGCCAGGATCGTGAATACAAAGAAACGCACCAGCTGATGCTGCAACTGCTTCATTTGTCCCCCGCTGCGCGAACCCGTCACGTCCCTGGAGGGACGTGCTGTGGCCGTATGCGGATGGGCACGATTGCCCACCTTGCACCCTGAACACAACGTCTGCGCGTGTTTTCAGGCCGGCTACCGGATAGCAGAATTGTAGTTCTACCCTACAACATTTGTTCCGATAGCTCAATCAGAAAAACGGGGCGGCTACACCAGGGTCACTTAATTGGCAATTTGGTGGTGTTTTTGACCTCTTCCATGACGGCATAAGTGTGGGTTTCCCGCACACCTTTCTGCAACAGCGTCTTGCCCAGGAATTCGCGGTAGGCGGCCATGTCCTTGACGCGCGCCTTGACCAGGTAATCGAAACCGCCAGCGACCATATGACATTCCAGTACCTCTGGAATGATTTGTACGCTATGCTTGAAGGCGTCGAACACTTCCGGTGTCGTGCGATCGAGCACCACTTCGATGAACACCAGCAGCGACACGTCGAGCAGCTGCGGGTTCAACTGGGCCGTATAGCCCATGATGTAACCGGATTCGTGCAGCTTGCGCACGCGCTCCAGGCAGGCGGCCGGCGACAGGTTCACGCGCGCGGCCAGCTCCACATTGCTGATGCGTCCATCGCTCTGCAATTCCATCAGGATTTTCTTACTGATCTTGTCCAGCATTCCCATCACCCCCAAATTAATATTATTTGGTTAAATTGTCGCATCAAAAACTATCTATTGCTAGTCCCCTGTATTACCAGAATTAATCCATAAGAATCCCCTTTACAATCGAATCATCTTAACGTCCGACTTTCTGTATTTTTTTGCACCAAAAAAGAGCAAGAATTACGTCAGTTTTCGTCCCCTTTTTCCTTGTAAAGAGCACTTATGCACCCTGCAGGCCCCTCGGCTTTTACCCCGATTCCTTTTGCTGCGTTCCAGGCAGAAATCCTGCCCGAAGCGACTCCACAACGCGCCGCCATCACCGCTGCCTATAGGCGCGACGAGGTTTCCGCCGTGCAGTGGCTGTTGCAACAAGTGCGCCCCAGCAGCACCGAAACGACGGCCGAAGGACAAGCGCTGGCGCACCGCCTGGTCTCGAACGTGCGCCAAAAACGCACACGCGCGTCCGGCGTCGATGCACTGATGCACGAGTTCTCGCTATCGTCGGAAGAGGGTGTTGCATTAATGTGTCTGGCTGAAGCGCTGTTGCGTATACCCGACAGTCAGACGGCCGACCGTTTGATCGCCGACAAAATCAGCAAGGGTGACTGGAAGAAACACCTGGGCGAATCGCCGTCGCTGTTCGTCAACGCGGCCACCTGGGGTTTGCTGATTACGGGCAAACTGGTCAGTACCAGCAGCGAATCGGGCCTCGGTTCGGCCATGACCAAGCTCATCGCCAAAGGCGGCGAACCGCTGATCCGCAGAGGCGTCGACCTGGCCATGCGCATGCTGGGCAACCAGTTCGTGACGGGTCAAACCATCGAGGAAGCGCTGAAGAACAGCCGCGAGAATGAAACGCGCGGCTACCGTTACTCCTACGACATGCTGGGCGAGGCGGCCCTGACGCAGCAGGACGCGGCCAACTACTACGCCTCGTACGAAACGGCAATCCACGCCATCGGCAAGGCGTCGAACGGCCGCGGCATCCGCAACGGTCCCGGCATTTCCGTGAAACTGTCGGCCCTGCATGCGCGCTACAGCCGCGCCCAGCGTACCCGCGTCATGGAGGAATTGCTGCCGAAAGTCAAAGCGCTGCTGTTGCTGGCCAAACAGTACAACATCGGCTTCAACATCGATGCGGAAGAAACGGACCGCCTGGAATTGTCGCTCGACCTGATGGAAGCACTGGCTTTCGATGCGGACCTCGCCGGCTTCGACGGCATCGGCTACGTGGTGCAGGCGTATCAAAAACGCTGCCCGTTTGCCATCGATTTCCTGATCGACCTGGCGCACCGCAGCGGCCGCAAGTTCATGGTGCGCCTGGTGAAGGGCGCGTATTGGGATGCGGAAGTCAAACGCGCGCAAGTCGACGGCCAGGAAGGCTATCCCGTCTACACGCGCAAGGTCTACACGGACGTCTCTTACCTCGTGTGTGCGCAAAAACTGCTGGCCGCCAGCAGCCTGATCTATCCACAATTTGCCACGCACAACGCGCAAACCCTGTCGACCATTTATACCTGGGCGAAACGCGACGGCATCACCGACTACGAATTCCAATGTCTGCACGGCATGGGCGAAACCTTGTACGACCAGGTCGTCGGCCCCGAGAATCTCGACAAGCCGTGCCGCATCTACGCGCCCGTCGGTTCGCATGAAACCCTGCTGGCCTATTTGGTGCGGCGCCTGCTGGAAAACGGCGCCAACTCCTCCTTCGTCAACCAGATCGTCGACGAAAGCGTGGCCATCGATAGCCTGATCCGCGATCCGCTCGAGCAGGCGCGCCTGCAGGGCGGCTTGCCGCATCCGTCGATTCCGCTGCCGCTGGACATGTTTGGCAGCGAACGCAGGAACTCGGCCGGCCTGGACCTGTCGAATGAAGATACTTTGCGCACGCTGGCCACGGGCCTGGCGCAACAGCAGACATGGCAGGCAGCGCCGCTGATCGATGGCGCCGTCAGCCTGAATGGCCCCACGCACATGCTGCACAATCCGGCCCAGCACGACGATGTCGTGGGCAAGGTCATGGAAGCCGGTCCGGCCGACGTGGAAACGGCCCTGGCCAGCGCCAGCGCCTACGCCATGGATTGGCAAACAACAGAACCATCGATCCGCGCGCAAGCGTTGCTGCGCGCTGCCGACCTGTTCGAAGAACATCATATCGAGCTGATGGCCCTGGCCGTGCGCGAAGCGGGCAAGTCCCTGCCGAACGCGATCGCGGAAATCCGCGAAGCCGTCGACTTCCTGCGCTACTACGCGGCGCAGGTGGAACACGCGCCGAATACCCTGGCGCTCGGTCCCGTCACCTGCATCAGCCCGTGGAACTTCCCGCTGGCCATCTTTACGGGCCAGCTGGCCGCCGCCCTGGCCGCAGGCAACGTGGTGCTGGCCAAACCGGCCGAGCAAACGCCGCTGATCGCCCACCGCGCCGTGCAATTGCTGCACGCGGCAGGCGTACCGCGCGGTGCGCTGCAATTCTTGCCCGGCAGCGGCGAAGTCGTCGGCGCCGGCCTGTGCAATGACGCACGCGTGAAAGGCGTGATTTTCACGGGCTCGACGGAAGTGGCGCAACTGATCAACCGCAACCTGGCCGCGCGCGCCGTGGCCGAAGGCATCGACATTCCCCTGATCGCCGAAACGGGCGGCCAGAATGCCCTGATCGTCGATTCGTCCGCCTTGCCGGAGCAAGTGGTGCAGGATGTGATGTCGTCCGCCTTTGACAGTGCCGGCCAGCGCTGCTCTGCCTTGCGCGTGCTGTTCCTGCAAACGGAAATCGCCGACAAGACCATCCACATGCTCAAGGGCGCCATGCAGGAACTGCGCGTCGGCAATCCTGACCGCCTGGCGACCGATATCGGTCCCGTCATCGATGCGGAAGCGCAAGGTAACTTGCTGGCGCACATCAACAAGATGAAAACCATGGCCATCGACCATTATTCGCTCGATTTGCCGACCGTCAAAGGCACGTTCGTCGCCCCGACCGTGCTGGAAATCAAGTCGCTGACGCAATTGACGCAGGAAGTCTTCGGCCCCGTGCTGCACGTAATCCGCTACAAGCGCTCCGAGCTGCCGCAACTGGTGCAATCGATCAATGACAGCGGTTACGGCCTGACCCTGGGCATCCATACGCGCATCGATGAAACGATCGATTTCATTACCAAGCGCGCACACGTAGGCAATATTTATGTGAACCGCAACATCGTCGGTGCCGTCGTCGGCGTGCAGCCGTTCGGCGGCGAAGGCAAATCAGGCACCGGCCCCAAAGCGGGCGGCCCCCTGTACCTGAAACGCCTGCAGCGCAATGCGCCAGCCGGCGCGCAGCACCAGCGCCAGGCGCCGCCAGCGCTCGATGCGCTGACCGTGTGGGCAAAGATGCATGGCCACGACAAGGTCGAGCAACTGGCGCAGGAATACGCACGCACCACCTTGCTGGGCAGCACCACCGTCTTGCCAGGCCCGACAGGCGAGCGCAATACCCTGAGCTTTGCCGCGCGCGGCACGATTCTGTGCGCGGCCGCCACGTCCGGCACGCTGATGAACCAGCTGGCCGCCGTCCTGGCCACCGGTAACGAGGCCCTGGTGCTGGCACAATCGCCGGAGCTGATCCCGGGCGACTTGCCGGCCGCGCTGAAGGACCGCATCCAGATCATTACGAGCCTGGAGTCGGTCAAGCATGATTTCCAGATCGCCATGATCGAGCCTAGCCTCGATGCGCAGCTCAAACCGCTGCTGGCGGCACGGGAAGGGGCCCTGGTGGGCACCATCGCCACCACACAAGAGGGTGCCATCCCTCTGTGGCGTCTGGTCGCTGAGCGAGCGCTGTGCGTGAATACGACGGCGGCCGGTGGGAATGCCAGCCTGATGATGCTCAGTGTCTAACATTTAAGCAGGCAGTCAACGCAAAAGGGCAGAACCAGTGGTTCTGCCCTTTTTTTATGCACGCTGGATGAAAAATCAGCCAGCCAGACGCTGGCACAATTGCTGGATCACCGTAAACGCATACGGCGAAGCGACGGTTTGCACGAAACGCATGAAATCGACGGCCGCCTCTTCGTTGGCGTTGTCGGAAATAGTGCGCATAACGGTAAACGGCACGCCCAGTTCAAAACACACTTGCGCCACGGCGGCGCCTTCCATTTCGACGGCTAGCAGGTCGGGGATATCTACTTTGAGCTGGTTCAGATGCGCGGCGCTGCTGATGAACTGGTCGCCGCTGGCGATCAGGCCACGGTGCACTCGCGCGTGTTGCAAGCCAAATGCCGCGATATCGGCCGCCTTGAGCACGCTGGAAACATCGTCACGCAGGAAATCTTCCGCGGCGCCAGCCAGTTGCGTGCTCAGTTCCAGGTCCGTGGCAAAGCGCTGCAGGCCAGTCAATGGCACTTCAAAACGGGGAAACAAAGGGCGGGCGTCCATATCGTGCTGCAACAGCGATTCGGCCACGACGATATCGCCGACTTTCACGTGTTTATCCCCACTGCCGGCCACGCCGGTGAAGACGATGTGGGTAACTCCGTACTTTTCCACAAGGATAGAAGCTGTCATGGCAGCAGCAACCTTGCCCAGACGCGACAGGACGCACACAGCGTCGATATTCCACAGGGTTCCCAGGGTGTAGTCGCGCATGCCGTGCGAACGCCTCTGGGGGCTCTGCATGGCTTCTACCAGCCCCTGCTGTTCTTCGTGCAAGGCACTGATGATGCCTAAACGCATTTTTTGATGTGTATGCATGCTGTTTTTACAGGTTTTTTTGAATTGCAAAACGGTTTACATGGTGAAAACAGCCGTTTCAGCGACTTTTCCACCGTTCGCGTTTGTCTCTGTGTTTTAAATAAAGATGTATACATAAAAATAGTAGTGATAGTAAACGGCCATTTTTTTGTGGATAAGTCGGTATACCATCGAAAAATCATCGACTTAGCGCACAAAAAAGTAGGCGCACAAGCATTGTATCTACGGCGGACTTGTTTGGGATAAAAATTGGCGTGTGGACAAAGATCGACTTTCCCCACATCTCATCCTGTGGATATGCAGGCACTTATCCACACCGCCAAGCAAAAATCGTGGCTTTTCTTGCTGTAGTGGCATGTTTGACGTGTTTCGTCAGCATGGGATCTTGTCTGGCAATGAACGCTGAGTGACCAAGAGCGCTGTTCTTTCACGGAGGCTGGCATCGAGGTGATTCCTGGAAGACGGTTTGGCAGTGGGTCGTGATGTTGCCGTTGGCTTTTTTTTTGACGGCTTTGCGTGTTTTTTGGAAATATCCCCGCACTTCCGCTTTTTTTGTCGGTTTACAATAGATCTATATATAAAAATAGTAGTAATAGTAAACGCTTTTTTTTCTGTGGATAAGTCGCTTTTTTTCAACAGGATCAATTGTTTACAAGCAAAATAAAGCGTGCATAATCGCTGTATCACACGAGGAGCAAAATTGTATAAAATGCGGGCCTGTGCAAAAGTTCGTGTTTACGCACAAGTCATCCTGTGGATATCAAGTGACTTATCCACACTCGTTTCAAAATTTCCCTTTTTTCGACATCGAACCGCCTGCTGGCACTGTGCCTGCTCAGGTCTGTTGACGTTTCCATTTTGAAAAACGGTTTGGCAGTGCTGTGTGCGTGATGCCGGCCGTGCCGGTTTTCGTCGCGCAGTTGTTGGCGCGATTTTTTTTTGTCAGCCAAAGCTGCTGCCCGGCTTTTTTTTTGAAGACAGGCTTGTGGAGGTTCGCTAAGGCGTAGGGCAGGCAAAGCGTGCGTTGTCGGGTTTACCTTAACAAGTTCGTATACAAGAATAGTAATAGTAGTTAACGGCGGCATCTTCTGTGGATAAGTCCCGATTTATCCTTGTAAACAATCGCTTGGCGTGCGGATAAGCGCTGAGTAAGGGTTGTATCTGCCCGGGACGGTTTCTGGACAAAAAAAAGCCGCTGAAAAAATTTTCGTTTACACACATATCGTCCCTGTGGATATCCATACGGTTATCCACAGCTTGCCGCCCCTGATTTTGATGCTTTTTTACCTTGGCGTAACGCTTGTTCGTATCCCAGGCAACGATTAATGTCGCCCTGTCCCGGCACTGGTGGTAATCTCAAGGCGGCTCAGCAGCCATGCATGCATGAAGAAAGACAGACTCTGGTAGCGGAACGCGACGGGGAGACACGCCGCGCGACAGCTTGATGGCATACCGAAAGGAGCTTCATTGGAATCGGCAGGCGAATACGACTACATCATCGTGGGCGGCGGCACGGCAGGTTGCGTGTTGGCCAACCGGCTCACACGCGACAAGGACGCCAATGTTTTGCTCGTGGAAGCAGGCGGCAAGGACGATTACGTGTGGATCCACATCCCCGTCGGCTATCTGCATTGCATCGGCAATCCCCGCACGGACTGGCTGTATTCCACGCAGGCGGACGCGGGACTGGGCGGGCGCAGCCTGATCTATCCGCGCGGAAAAGTCCTGGGCGGCAGTTCTTCCATCAACGGCATGATCTATATGCGGGGCCAGGCCGGCGATTACGACCACTGGGCCGACCTGACGGACGACGCTTCCTGGCGCTGGGACAAGGTCTTGCCGCTATTTAAGCAAAGCGAGGATTATTACGGCGGCGTCTCGGAAAACCATGGCGTGGGCGGCGAGTGGAGAGTGGAAAAACAGCGGCTGTCATGGGATATCCTGAACGCGTTTCGCGATGCGGCGCAGCAGGTCGGCATCCCGAAAACCAGCGATTTCAATGGCGGCGATAATAGCGGCAGCGCGTATTTCGACGTCAACCAGCGCCGCGGCATCCGCTGGAATACCTCGAAAGCATTTTTGAAACCGGCATCGCGCCGCCCGAACCTGACCATCATGACGGGCTGCCACGTGGAACGCCTGTTGATTGAGACTTCGGAGTCGGGGCCCCGTTGCACGGGCATCGTGTTTACGGGCGGCGGCACGCAGTGGCAGGCGACGGCCAAGCGGGAAACCTTGCTGACGGCCGGCGCCATCGGTTCTCCGCAATTGCTGCAATTGTCCGGCATCGGCCCGGCCGCCTTGCTGCAGCAGCATGGGATTGTTCCCGTGGTCGATGCCGCCGGCGTGGGCGGCAATTTGCAGGACCACTTGCAGCTGCGCATGGTCTTTAAAGTGCAGGGCGTGAAAACCCTGAACATCATGGCGGGCAATATGCTGGGCAAGATGCAGATCGGCTTGCAATATGCGCTGTTTCAGAGCGGGCCCATGTCGATGGCGCCATCGCAGCTGGGGGCGTTCGCCAAGTCCGATCCGCAGCAAGCCACGCCGAACCTGCAATACCACGTGCAGCCCTTGTCGCTCGACAAATTCGGCGAACCCTTGCACGCGTTTCCCGCGTTTACGGCCAGCGTCTGCAATCTGCGTCCCACGTCGCGTGGTCACGTGCAGATCGCATCGGCCGACAGCTATGCGGCGCCAAAGATTATGCCCAATTACCTCAGTACGGAGCAGGACCGCGCCGTGGCGGCCGACGCCTTGCGCCTGACGCGGACCATCACCGCCGCACCGGCCCTGAAAAAATTTGCGCCGCAAGAATACAAGCCTGGCGTGCAATTCCAGAGCCAGGAAGAACTGGCGCAGGCGGCCAGCCAGATCGGCACCACCATCTTCCACCCGGTGGGCACTTGCCGCATGGGACTGGCCAGCGATGCCTCGAGCGTGGTCGACAGCCAGTTGCGCGTGATCGGCGTGGCGGGTTTGCGCGTCGTTGATGCCTCGATCATGCCGTACATTACTTCTGGTAACACGAACTCGCCCACGGTGATGATCGCGGAAAAAGCGGCGCAAATGATACACGCGGCCTGGAAATAGCGGGGCAAGCGTGGGAGTTTGTGCCATTCGGGCTGGCGAAAAATCCCCGTAGTTATACTGTATTGTGCGTTAAATTTAAGTTGTGTATTATAAAAATGACTAAGTAGTACAAAAAGTACAACTAGGAGACACGATGTCAAACGTAATCTTGGAAACAAGAAATTTGACCAAGGAATTCAAGGGTTTCACCGCTGTGAGCGACGTGAACCTGAAGGTAGAGCGCGGCCATATCCACGCCTTGATCGGTCCGAACGGCGCCGGCAAGACCACGTGCTTTAACTTGCTCACCAAATTCCTGGTCCCCACTTCCGGACAGATCCTGTTCAATGGGAAAGATATCACGGCCGCCAAACCGGCCCAGATCGCGCGCATGGGCGTGATCCGTTCCTTCCAGATTTCCGCCGTCTTTCCCCATCTATCCGTGCTGCAAAATGTGCGTATCGGCTTGCAGCGCCAGCTCGGTACCTCGTTCCACTTCTGGCAAAGCGAACGGGCATTGAACCAGCTCAACGACCGCGCCATGGCCTTGCTGGCCGAAGTCGACCTGACGGAGTTTGCCGACACCATCACGGTCGACATGCCCTACGGGCGCAAGCGGGCGCTGGAAATTGCCACTACCCTGGCGATGGAACCGGAAATGATGCTGCTCGACGAACCGACGCAGGGCATGGGTCACGAAGACGTGCACCGCGTGACGGAACTGATTAAAAAAGTGTCGGCCGGCCGCACGATTTTGATGGTGGAACACAATATGAGCGTGGTCTCTGGCATCTGCGACAAGATTTCCGTGCTGCAGCGTGGCGCCATGCTGGCCGAAGGCAGTTACGCGGAAGTGTCGCGCAATCCGCAAGTGATGGAAGCGTACATGGGCACCACCCACGCGGAACTGGAAGGGGCGCATTGATGGCGACACAAGTGAATGGCGGCGCACCTGCGCTGGAAATTACGCAACTGCACACCTGGTATGGCGAATCGCACATCCTGCACGACGTGAACCTGAAAGTGGCGCAGGGCGAAGTGGTCACTTTGCTGGGCCGCAACGGCGCCGGCCGTACGACCACCTTGCGCGCCATCATGGGGCTGACGGGCGCCCGCACGGGCTCCATCAAAGTCAACGGCGTCGAAGCGATAGGTTTGGCCACGCACAAAATCGCCCACCTGGGCATCGGGTATTGTCCCGAAGAGCGCGGTATTTTTTCTTCGCTGTCGACCGAGGAAAACCTGCTGCTGCCGCCGACCCTGGCCAGCGGCGAGAAGGGCATGTCGGTGGAGGAAATCTACGCCATGTTCCCGAACTTGCAGGAACGCCGCCACAGCCAGGGCACGCGCCTGTCGGGCGGGGAACAGCAGATGCTGGCCGTGGCGCGCATCCTGCGCACGGGCGCGCGCCTGCTGCTGCTCGATGAAATTTCCGAAGGCCTGGCGCCCGTCATCGTGCAAGGGCTGGCGCGCATGATTACCACCCTGAAGGCGAAGGGCTACACCATTGTCATGGTGGAACAGAATTTCCGGTTTGCCGCGCCGCTGGCGGACCGGTTTTATGTGATGGAGCACGGTCAGATTGTCGAGACTTTTGCTGCATCCGAACTGGAGGCCAAGATGCCGGTATTGACCGAGCTGCTTGGCGTGTAGTCCCCATGTAGTGCGTTTTACTCGTCATCGACCAGCAATCGTCTGAATAGCAAACAATAATCCCAACGGAGACACTATGAAACGTAACGCTATCGCCATTGCCACCGCCACTCTTTGCGCATTGGGCTTTTCCGCCGCCGCGCACGCCCAGGTATCGGGCGACACCATCAAGATCGGTTTTATTTCCGACATGTCGGGCGTGTATTCCGACGTCGACGGCCTCGGCGGCGCGGAAGCCATCAAGATGGCGATCGCCGATGCCGGCGTGGTATTGGCCGGCAAGAAGGTGGAATTCATTTCCGCCGACCATCAAAACAAGGCCGACATCGCCGCTTCGAAGGCGCGCGAATGGTTCGACCAGCAGGGCGTTGACATGCTGATCGGCGGCACCAATTCCGGCGCCAGCCTGGCCATGGCCAAGGTGGCGGCGGAAAAGAAAAAAATCTTTATCGCCATCGGTGCCGGCTCCTCGCGCCTGACGAATGAAGAGTGCACGCCGTACACCGTGCATTACGCCTACGACACGGTGGCACTGGCGCGCGGCACAGGCGGCACCATCGTCAAGCAGGGCGGCAAGAACTGGTATTTCATGACGGCCGATTATGCGTTCGGCCACTCGCTGGAAAAAGATACGGCCGAAGTCGTCAAGGCGGCCGGCGGCAAGGTGCTGGGCAGCGTCAAGCATCCGCTGGGCGCTTCGGATTTCTCGTCCTTCCTGCTGCAGGCGCAATCGGCAAAACCGCAAATCCTCGGCCTGGCGAATGCCGGTGGCGACGCCATCAACAGCATCAAGGCGGCCAACGAGTTTGGTTTGACGAAGTCCATGAAACTGGCCGGCTTGCTGATCTTCATCAATGACATCCATTCGCTGGGCCTGAACCTGACGCAGGGCATGTACCTGACGGATGGCTGGTACTGGGACTTGAATGCGGACACGCGCGCCTGGTCGAAACGCTATTTCGCCAAGATGAAGAAAGAGCCATCGATGCTGCAGGCGGCCGACTATTCGGCGGCGGCCAACTACCTGAAAGCCGTCAAGGCGATCGGTACGGATGACACCGAGAAGGTCATGGCCTACCTGAAAAAGACCAAGATCAACGACATGTTCACCCAGAATGGCGAAGTGCGTCCCGATGGCCGCATGGTGCACGATATGTATTTGATGGAAGTGAAGAAACCGTCCGAGTCGAAATACCCATGGGATTACTACAAGGTGGTCGCCACCGTGCCCGGTGCGCAAGCATATGTGACCAAGGCCGAGTCGAAGTGTTCGCTGTGGAAGTAACGCTGTAGCAACCTCCACTGAGTGCCCGCCTGCGCGCGGGCGCTCTGTCCTGCATGCTTAGCCCGCAGGGTTCGCCTTGCGCCGCCGCACCCGTTTGCGGTGGCGCGTTTCCCTTGATACCACACCGCTATCTGGCGGTGCTTTTTATACTGTGATGCCATGGAAATTTTCGGCGTTCCAATACAAGCGATGATGAGCCAGCTGCTGCTGGGTCTCGTCAACGGCTCGTTCTATGCCATGTTGTCCCTCGGTCTGGCCGTCATCTTCGGCTTGCTTAACGTTATTAATTTCTCGCACGGCGCCATGTACATGATGGGTGCCTTCCTGGCCTGGATGGGCCTCAGCTATTTCGACATCAATTACTGGGCCATGCTCGTCATCGCCCCGATCCTCGTCGGCCTGGTCGGCATCCTGATCGAAAAGACCATGCTGCGCTGGCTGTATAAACTCGACCACCTGTATGGCTTGCTGCTGACCTTCGGCATCACCCTGATCATGGAAGGCGTGTTTCGCTCGTTCTATGGCGTCTCGGGCCAGCCGTATGCCGTGCCCGAAGCGCTGGCCGGCGCGACGGACTTGGGTTTCATGATCTTGCCGAACTACCGCGCCTGGGTCGTGATCGCTTCGCTCTCCGTGTGCCTGGCCACCTGGTTCGTCATCGAAAAAACCAAATTAGGGGCCTACCTGCGGGCCGGCACGGAAAACCCGAAACTGGTGGAAGCGTTCGGCATCAACGTGCCATTGATGGTGACGTTGACGTTCGGCTTCGGCGTGGCGCTGGCCGGTTTCGCCGGCGTGCTGGCGGCGCCGATCATCCAGGTTTCGCCGCTGATGGGCTCGAACCTGATCATCGTCGTGTTCGCCGTGGTGGTGATTGGCGGCATGGGTTCCATCATGGGCTCCATCCTGACGGGCCTGGGCCTGGGCGTGATCGAGGGCCTGACCCGCGTGTTCTACCCGGAAGGCTCGGCCACCGTGGTGTTCGTGGTGATGGTCATCGTGCTGCTGCTGCGTCCCGCCGGCCTGTTCGGCAAAGAAAAGTAATCCTCATCAGTCATGTATTGGAGCTACCACGATGAATAAGAATGTAGGCTACGCCATTGCCTTGCTGCTGGCGTTGGCGGCCCCGTTTTACGGCTATCCCGTCTTCCTGATGAAGTTGCTGTGCTTTGCCCTGTTTGCCTGCGCTTTCAACTTGCTGATCGGCTATACGGGCTTGTTGTCGTTCGGCCACGCGGCCTTCTTCGGCGGCGCCGGCTATGTCACCGGCTACGCGCTGCGCACCTGGGGCTGGCCAACGGAACTCGGTTTGCTGGCTGGTGTCGCCACGGGTGCCTTGCTGGGCCTGGTGATCGGTGGCCTGGCGATCCGCCGCCAAGGTATCTACTTTACGATGATCACCCTGGCGCTGGCGCAGATGGTGTACTTCCTGGCCTTGCGGCTGCCCTTTACGGGCGGCGAGGATGGCTTGCAGGGTGTTCCACGTGGAACCTTGCTGGGAACGATAGACCTGGGCAATGACACTGTCTTGTACTACGTCGTGCTGGCCATTTTTGTCGCCGGCTTCGCCCTGATCGTGCGCACCATCCACTCGCCGTTCGGCCAGGTGCTCAAGGCGATCAAGGAAAACGAACCGCGTGCCATCTCGCTCGGCTACGACGTCAACAAGTACAAGCTGATGGCCATCGTGTTGTCCGCTTCCTTGGCTGCGCTGGCCGGCGCCACCAAGACGCTGGTGCTGGGCTTTGAAACCCTGACCGATGTCTATTGGGGCATGTCGGGTCTGGTCGTGCTGATGACCCTGGTGGGCGGCATGGGCACCTTGTCCGGCCCCATCCTCGGCGCCGTGCTGATCATTGCGCTGGAAAACAAGCTGGGCGATGTCGGTACCTATTTGGCCACGCACACGGGCATCGAGTGGTTCGGCACCCTGGGCGAATCGGTGGGCATGGTCACGGGCGTGATCTTCGTCATCTGCGTGCTGATGTTCCGGCGCGGCATCGTCGGCGAAGCCATCGCCCGCTTTGGCGGCAGGGCTGCCAAAGCCGCGGTCTGATTTTCAAGCAACGCCGGACGGATCGTCCGGCGTTTTTCATTGTGCGTCCACTGTTACTTCAACGGAGAGTACCACCATGCAAATGACGATCACGCGCGCGGGGAGCAGTCTGTGCACCGTGCTGGTGTTGGCAGCCTGCGGCAGCAACCATGCGCCGGAAGAACTGAACCAGATGCCCAGCTACCTGGGTACCATCACGCGGGCCGACTACGACGGCAAGACGAACGATCTGCTGACGGCTGGCCTGGGCAAGACGGGGCTGGCGGGAGCAACTCCCGCGTATGCGAACGTGGAACAGCCGACGCCGCTTGAACTGCGCCGCAATGCCATCTACGCCAATTACCGCGCCGTGCTCGACATTGCCGCCAACAGCGGCTACGGCACCCTGTACGGACCGAACGTGGATGCGTCCGGCAACGTGGGCACGGGCGAGGGCCTGGTCGCGGGCAGCGAATACATCGCCTATGCCGACGATGGCACGGGCAAGAAGAACGTCACCTTGATGGTGCAGGTGCCGGCCAGCTTCGATCCCGACCATGCCTGCATCGTCACCGGCACGTCGAGCGGCTCGCGCGGCATCTACGGCGCCATCGGCAGCTCCGGTGAATGGGGCTTGAAAAAAGGCTGCGCCGTGGCGTATGCGGACAAGGGTTCCGGCACGGGCTTGTATGTGTTCGAGGACGACAGCGTCAACCTGCAGAACGGCCTGCGGGCAGGCAAGGTGGCGGCAGGCAAGAATGCGCTCTTCGCGCCGGACCTGAGCGACGCCGAGCGGCTGGCCTGGGCTGGCACCAACCCGAACCGCATCGCCTTCAAGCATGCGCACTCGCAGCAGAACCCCGAGAAGGACTGGGGCAAGGTGACCTTGCAGGCCGTCGAGATGGCGTATTACGTGTTGAACGAGCGCTATGGCGTGCTGGCCCGCGACGGCAGTTCGCGCATCGTGCGCCTGACGCCGAAGAACACCATCACGATCGCCTCGAGCATTTCCAACGGCGCCGGCTCGGCCTTGCTGGCGGCGGAGCAGGATACCAGGGGCTTGATCAGCGGCGTGGCGGCCAGCGAGCCGCAAGTCCAGCCGGTGGCATCGAGCGCCTACACCGTGCGCCAGGGCGGGGCGGCGGTGGCCAATCCCGGCCGCGCGCTGTTCGACTACGCCACCTATGCGGCCCTGTATCAGCCGTGCATCGCCTCGGTGGCCGGCAATGCGGGACGCTGCACGGCGCTCGTCGCCAAGGGGCTATTGAACGGCGCCGACCTGGCGGCGCAGCAGGCGGACGCCAAGCAGCGCTTGCGTGCATATGGCTGGCTGGCTGATTCCGATCCGTTGCAGGCAGCGCATGCGGGCACGAACATCCTCGTGGCCGTCACGTATGCGTATGCCTACGGCAAATTCTCCGTGACCGATAAAGTGTGCGGTTTCACGTTTGCGCAGACGGATGGCAGCGGCAATCCGATCGCGTTCACGTCGGTGCAAAAGGCGGCCAGCTTTGCCGCGCAAAACGGCATCCTCGGCAATGTCGTGTACGAGAACAGCGTGGGCGGCGCCAAGGTGTACACGGCTGGCGTGTCGCCGTCAAACAGCCTGGCGGACCAGTCGCTCGACGGCTTCCTGTGCCTGCGCAGCCTGGCGACGGGGCGCGACACCGTCAGCGGCGCCAACTTGCAAGGGACATTGGCCACGCAAAGCGTGCGCGTGCGGGCAGGCATGGCCGAGGTCGCGGCCAGCGGCAAATTGAATGGCAAGCCAGCCATCATCGTGCACGGGCGCAGCGATACCCTGATTCCCGTCAATCACGCGTCGCGCGCCTATCTGGGACTGAACGCCGCCGTGGAAGGGGTGAACAGCCAGCTGCGCTATATCGAGGTGACCAACGCCAACCATTTCGATTCCTTCAGCAGCGCCTTGCCGACCCTGATCGTGCCGCTGCACGTGTACCTGAACCGGGCGCTGGACGCCATGTATGCACACTTGAATGCCAAGCAAGCTCTGCCGCCATCGCAGGTGGTGCGCACGGTGACGCGTGCCGATGCATCGACCCTGATCACGAATGTCAACGTGCCAGCGATCGCCACGGCGCCGGCGCCTGGCAATGTCATCAGTGTGACGGGGACCGTCGTCGATATTCCCAACTAGGCTGTCTCGCTTGTGGAACTTGCGGCCACGTTTCACGTGGCCGTTTTTATTCCCAGGCCGACTCGGCGATGTGGCCCAGTCCCTGGAAGACGGGCTTGGAAAACCAGTAGCCCTGCATCAGGGAAATGCCGCAGCCGGAAAGAAAATCGCGCTCGGCGCGCGTCTCGATGCCTTCGGCCAGCACGCGGATACCGAGTTCGCGGCACAGGTTGGCGATGGCCCGCACGATGGCCTGGCGCGGCGTGTGCGTATCGATGCCGCGCACCAGGTCCATGTCGATCTTGATGATGTCGGGCTGGTATTCGGCCAGCAAGTTCAAGCCCGCATAGCCGGCGCCGAAATCATCGATGGCCGTCTGGAAACCGAAGCGCCGGTAGGCGCGGAAGATCTCGACCAGGTGCGGACGGTCTTGTACCCGTTCGCCTTCCGTCACTTCAAAGATGATTTTGTCGGTAGGGAAGTGATGGAGCTTGGCCGCTTCCAGGGTCCTGCGGATGCACACTTCAGGGCGGTAGACGGCGTTGGGCAGGAAGTTGATCGACAGAAAACCTTGCATGCCCAGCCTGGCGGCACCGGCCACGGCCTTGACGCGGCAAGCCTGGTCGAAGCGATAGCGGTTGTCGTCGTTGACTTGCGCCAGCACGCTGGCCGCGCTTTCGCCATTGGGGCCGCGCACCAGCACCTCGTGCGCATAGATGCTGCGCGTGGCCAGGTCGACGATGGGCTGATACGCATACTCGAAGGCAAACGGCAGCGGCGCGCTGTCGTGGCAGCCGGCACAGGCACCGTGCGGAAAGCTGGTGCTGTCAGGGTGAATGGGGATGTCGGGAGGCGTCATGGCGGCAGTGTAGCAGGGCGGGCCGGTCCTATTCCGTCTGCTGCTTCACAGTGCGGCCGCATAGATGGCGCGCGCGTCGCTGCGGGTAACGGGCCGGGGATTGTTGCCCAGCAAGCGCGTCTGCAGCATGGCTTCATCGGCCAGGCGGTCCAGGTCACCGGCTGTGATGCCCACTTCGCGCAGGGTGCGCGCGATGCCCGTGGCCACGGCGATTTCCTGCATGGCCTCGATCAGGGCCACGGCCCGCGCTTCCTCGCTGCCCGCGATGCCGGGCTGCAGGATGGTGGCCAGTTGCGCATACAGGGGCGCTGCGTGGGACAGATTAAAACGCAGCACGTGCGGTAGCACCAGCGCATTCGACAGGCCGTGTGGCACGTGGAACAGTCCCCCGATGGGATAGGCGAGCGCATGCACGGCGGCCACGGGCGCGTTGGCAAACGCCTGGCCGGCCAGCATGGCGCCCAGCAACATGGCTTGGCGCGCCGGCAAGTTGCTGCCATCGCGGCAGGCGGTGACCAGGTTGTTCGACAGCAGCGACAGCGCCTGTGTGGCCAGCATGTCGGACAAGGGATTTTTCAGCAGGCGGCTGGTGTACGCTTCGATCGCATGCACCATGGCATCGATGCCGGTGGCGGCCGTCACGGCGGGCGGCAAACCCAGGGTCAGGCTGGCGTCTAGGATGGCCAGGTCCGCATACAGTTGTGGCGCGACCACGCCCATCTTGCTGGTGGCGCCCGTGGTGACGATGGCGATATGCGTCGCTTCCGAGCCCGTGCCGGCCGTGGTCGGCAATTGCACGAGGGGCAGGCGCTGGCCGTGAACATTGCCGATGCCATACAGTTGCGCCAGTTCCTGGTGGCCCGGCGCCAGCACGGCGATCAGCTTGGCCACGTCCAGCGAGCTGCCGCCACCGAGGCCGATAATCAGTTCCACGTGAAACATCTGCGCCTGGGCCACGCCGGCCAGCACGACGGCTTCGGGCGGATCGGCTTGCACGTCGGAAAACACGTGGACCTCAATGCCGGCCGCCTGCAAGCTGTGCAAGGGAGCATCGGCCAGGCCCGTGCGCAAAAAGCCCGCATCGGTGACGAGCAGGGTGCGGCGCACGGTGGGGAAGTGATGGGCGATGTGCGTGCCCAGTTGGGCGGCGGCGCCCGGTTCAACGATCAGATGGGGCACGGTGCGGAACTGGAAGGCGGACATGCAGACTCCTGACAGGAAGGACAGAAGCCAAGCTTACTCCGCTTTTCGGCCCCGCGTCTGTTTCACGTGGAACCAGATCCGTCGCTTACTCCCAGTCCAGCGCGCCTTTTTTCCACTCGTACACTAGCCCGATGGTCAGCACGGAGAGAAAGCCCATGACGGCCCAGAAGCCGACCAGGCCCAGTTCGTTGACATTGGCCGCCCACGGCATCAGGAAGATGACTTCGATATCGAACAGGATGAACAGGATGGCGACCAGGTAGAAACGGACGTCGAACTTCATGCGCGCGTCGCCGAATGCTTCGAAGCCGCATTCGTACGGCGACAGTTTTTGTGCATCCGGTTTGTGCGGACCGAGCGCGCGCCCCAGCAGCATGGGCACGATACCAACGAGGATACCGATCAGAATGAACAGCAGAACGGGAAAATAGTTTTCGAGGAGCATGGGAATTCCTCTCAGTGACTGGACGACAGTTTCATCAGCACGATGCCGCATACGATGAGCACGGCGGCGCACACGCGCATGGTGTTGACTTGCTCGCCCAGAAAAACGATGCCGACGATAAAGGCGCCGACGGCGCCGATGCCCGTCCAGATCGTATAGGCCGTGCCCAGGGGCAGGGTGCGCATGGCCAGCGACAGCAAGCCGAAGCTGGCGATCATCATGACGATGGTAAGGACGGAGGGAGTGAGTTTGGTGAAACCCTCGGAGAGTTTCATCGAGTATGCCCACACGACTTCAAACATGCCGGCAATGAGTAACAGTATCCAGGCCATGGCGGCTCCTTATACAGAGCGGGCCGTCCCGGTGTGTTCCCATGATGGGGGAGGCCGTCCTCCTGGATGATCGTCACGATGGCCACAGGCGTGGCCACGGATGCGGACGATGCGGCATTGTAGCAAACATTGCCGGACGCTGCAGCCCCAGCGCGGGCCCTGTCCTGGCACCGCTGCGTGTTCCACGTGAAACAAAAATCACCGTTGACTTGCCCCTGCTGAGTAAAAATTAAGCAAAAATTGGCCCTTGGAAGGTTGCGCTTGCAAAAAGACTCTATAATCGGAGCTCTCTTCCCGCATTTTTACTTGCACTGTTACCTATTTATCATGTTATTTCCTACAGAATTCGACGTCATCGTTGTCGGCGGTGGTCACGCCGGTACCGAGGCGGCCCTCGCTTCCGCCCGTATGGGGCAGAAGACGCTATTGCTCACGCATAATATTGAGACACTGGGCCAGATGTCGTGCAACCCCTCCATCGGTGGCATCGGCAAGGGCCATCTGGTCAAGGAAGTCGATGCCATGGGCGGCGCGATGGCGATTGCCACCGACGAATCCGGCATCCAGTTTCGCATCCTGAATTCCTCGAAAGGCCCGGCAGTTCGCGCCACGCGCGCCCAGGCCGACCGTATTTTGTACAAGGCCGCCATCCGCACGCGCCTGGAAAACCAGCCTAACCTGTGGCTGTTCCAGCAAGCGGTCGATGACCTGATCGTCGAAGGCGACCGGGTCGTCGGCGCCGTCACGCAGATCGGCCTGAAGTTTCTCGCGCGCGCCGTCGTGCTGACGGCCGGTACTTTCCTCGACGGCAAGATCCACGTGGGCCTGAATAATTATTCGGCTGGCCGCGCCGGCGACCCGCCCGCCATCTCGCTGTCGGCACGTTTGAAAGAGCTGAAACTGCCGCAGGGCCGTTTGAAAACGGGCACGCCGCCGCGCATTGATGGCCGCACGATCGACTTTTCCGTCATGCAGGAACAGGCGGGCGACCTCGATCCCGTGCCCGTGTTCTCCGTGATGGGCAACACGGCCATGCACCCGCGCCAGGTGCCGTGCTGGGTCACGCACACGAATAGCCAGACGCATGACATCATCCGTGCCGGCCTCGATCGTAGCCCCATGTACACGGGCGTGATCGAGGGCGTGGGCCCCCGCTATTGCCCGTCGATCGAAGACAAGATCCACCGTTTCTCGGGCAAGGAATCGCACCAGATCTTCCTCGAGCCGGAAGGCTTGACGACGCATGAGTTCTATCCGAACGGCATTTCCACGAGCCTGCCGTTCGACGTGCAGATCGCCCTGGTGCAGTCGATGAAGGGCATGGAAAATGCTCACATCCTGCGCCCTGGTTATGCCATCGAATACGATTATTTCGATCCGCGCGGCTTGAAAGCATCGCTGGAAACGAAGGCCGTTGCCGGCCTGTTCTTCGCCGGCCAGATCAATGGCACCACCGGCTACGAAGAAGCGGCCGCGCAAGGCATGCTGGCGGGCCTGAATGCGGCCTTGCTGACGCAGGACAAGGAAGCCTGGGTACCAGGCCGCTCCGAGGCCTATCTGGGCGTGCTGGTCGACGATCTGATCACTCAGGGCGTGCAGGAACCTTACCGCATGTTCACCAGCCGCGCCGAGTACCGTTTGAGCCTGCGCGAAGACAATGCCGACATGCGCCTGACGGAAATCGGCCGCGCTCTGGGCTGCGTCGGCGACGCCCAATGGCAAGCGTTCGAGACCAAGCGCGAAGCGGTGGCGCTGGAATTGCAGCGCCTGCGTTCCACGTGGGTCAATCCGCGCATCCTGGCGGCCGCCGAATCGGAACGCATCGTGGGCCAGGCCATCGAACGCGAGTATTCGCTGGCGGACCTGCTGTGCCGCCCGAACGTCGCCTACGACACCCTGATGAGCATGACGGGCATGGAAGGCCAAGCCTTGGCCGGCCCCGGCGTGGGGGATGCGGCCGTGCGCGAACAGGTGGAAATCCAGCTCAAATATGCGGGCTACATCGAGCGCCAGAGCAAGGAAATCGAGCGCCACGAACACTATGAAAACCTGGCCTTGCCAGAAGGTTTCAATTACCTGGATATCGGCGCATTGTCGGTCGAAGTGCGGCAAAAACTCGACAAGCAGCGCCCGGAAACCCTGGGCCAGGCATCGCGCATTTCAGGCGTGACGCCGGCGGCCATTTCGCTGCTGCTGGTGCACCTGAAAAAGCGCGGCTTTGGTGCAGGTCAGGCCGAAATACAGACCACCACTTTAAAGGACGAGGTTGTTGAATGAAGCAGTTTGACCGGGCCGCATTGGCCCCCATTTTGAATGAAGGCATCGCTGCGCTGGGGCTGGACCTGAGCGTGGATCAGACGGAAAAACTGCTCGATTACCTGGCCTTGCTGGCCAAATGGAATAGCGTATACAACCTGACGTCGGTGCGCGATCCTATGCAGATGCTGACCCTGCACGTGCTCGATTCGCTGGCCGCCGTGCCGGCGTTCGCTGACGCAAAGAATGTGCTCGACGTGGGCGCCGGTGGCGGCTTGCCGGGCATGGTCCTGGCCATCGCGCGGCCCGATATCAAGGTGTCGATGATCGATACCGTGCATAAAAAGACGGCTTTTTTGACGCAAGTGAAGGCCGAACTGGGCTTGAGCAACGTCACCGTGTACACGAAACGGGTGGAACAGCTGGAAGTGCAGCAGAAATTCGATGTGATCACCTCGCGCGCCTTTGCCGACCTGTCCGACTTCGTCAACTGGTCGAACCACGTACTGGCCGAGGGCGGGCAATACATCGCCTTGAAAGGGGTGGCACCGCCAGACGAGAGAGAGCGATTGCCGGCAGACTGGAAAGTGACGGAATTACGAGCAATCCAGGTACCAGGGCTAAATGCAGAGCGTCATCTGGTCTTTATAGCAAGAATTTAAAAGTTGAAAATAAATGATATAAACAGTTTATACGGTATAAATTATATAAACCGTATAAACGATTTATATCGTATAAATGAAATAAACAGTATAAATCGTTTCGGCCAAATGCCGGGGCGCATGATGAAGTTTGCATCTCTTTACAACTAGAAGATACATGGCCAAAATTTTTTGTGTAGCAAATCAAAAGGGTGGTGTTGGTAAAACCACAACAAGCGTCAATCTCTCCGCCGGTCTGGCCAAGTTGAACCAGCGCGTGCTGCTGGTCGACCTCGACCCGCAGGGCAATGCGACCATGGGCGCCGGCATCAACAAGGCCGGCCTGAAGGCGTCGACCTATGAAGTCATGCTGGGCGAGTCCGATGTCAAGACGGCACGCCAGCGTTCGGAAGCGGGGCGCTTCGATGTCTTGCCGTCGAACCGCGAACTGGCCGGCGCGGAAGTGGAGATGGTCGAGCTCGACAACCGCGAACGCCGCCTCAAGGATGCGCTGGCCGAAGTCGACGGCGAATACGATTTCATCCTGGTAGATTGCCCACCGGCATTATCGATGCTGACCCTGAACGGCCTGTGCGCCGCGCATGGCGTGATCATCCCGATGCAGTGCGAGTACTACGCGCTGGAAGGCTTGTCCGACCTGGTCAACACCATCAAGAAGGTGCATGCGAACCTTAACCCGGATCTGAAGATCATCGGCCTGCTGCGCGTGATGTTCGATCCACGCATGACATTATCGCAACAAGTGTCGGCCCAGCTGGAACAGCACTTCGGCGACAAGGTGTTCAATACCATCATCCCGCGCAATGTCCGCCTGGCCGAAGCGCCGTCGTACGGTTTGCCCGGCGTGACCTTCGACCCGAGCTCGAAAGGTGCCCAGGCGTATATCGCCTTCGGCGCCGAGATGGTCGAACGCATCAAACATATGTAAACAAGGGGCGAGCGTCTGCACAATATGGTGTAAGCGCTTACTCTGAAAAACACGATTAGGACAGCATGGCTACGAAAAAATTAAAAGGACTGGGTCGCGGACTCGACGCCCTGTTGGGCGGCGGTGGTGGCGACTTCGCCAGTCCGGACACGAATCAACCGTCGAACTTGCCCGTGTCGCAAATGCAGGCGGGCAAATACCAGCCGCGCACGCGCATGGACGAGGGGGCCCTGAATGAGCTGGCCGCCTCGATCAAGGCGCAAGGGCTGATGCAGCCGATCCTGGTGCGCCCGATCGGACAAGACACCTTGAGCGGACTTGTCAAATATGAAATCATCGCCGGCGAACGCCGTTTCCGCGCTTCGCAACTGGCCGGCCTGACGGAAGTGCCGGTGCTGGTGCGCGATGTGGACGACCTGGCCGCCGCGGCCATGGCGCTGATCGAGAACATCCAGCGCGAAGACCTCAATCCCCTGGAAGAAGCGCAGGGCATTCACCGCCTGATCGCCGACTTCAGTTTTACGCATGAGCAAGCGGCCACTGCGCTGGGACGCTCGCGCAGCGCCGTGTCGAACCTGTTGCGTTTGATGAACCTGGCCCATCCCGTGCAAACCATGCTGATGGCCGGCGATATCGACATGGGCCATGCGCGCGCGCTGCTGGCCGTCGACGCGGCCAGCCAGATCACCCTGGCGAACCAGGTCGTGGCCAAGCGCCTGTCCGTGCGCGAAACGGAAAAGCTCGTTACCCGCACGGTCGAGGAAGCGGCTAACCCGGTCGAGCCACGGCAAAAGGAAAAGTCCGGCGACATCGCGCGCCTGGAAGAAGAGCTGTCCGATGCGCTGGCCACGCCCGTGGTGTTCAAGATGGGCAACAAGGGCCGTGGCCAATTGGTGATTGATTTTGCCGATCTTGACGTACTCGATGGTTTGTTGACCCGCTTGCGTGGTTAAATAGCAAGCTGCAAAGACAGGGGCCATGCGGGTGTGGACAATCGGACCATGCTTTCCGGATGCACCACGTGATTCCTTGATAACACGGCTGGGAGCGGCCAGACAAGCGGCTTTGCCATATAGTGGTGCAAATGGCGGCGAATAGTCGGTAAAGCGTCAGTTTCACGCAGCAATTGCCCTGCTGCGGTGCAGCAACGTTTGACTCTATAGATCAAAGCCAACTATAATCCCGTGTCTTTGCGTGTGTAGATTTTTCTGGGAACTTGGCAATTGAGTGATTCACAACAAAGTATTGCCAAGCCAGTCTACAAAGTAGTTGCCTTGCAGCTAGCAATCGCTATCAGTTTTGCCACGGTCACCCTGTTTTTCGGTGGCAGTGTCAGAGGCTGGTCCGCCGCATACGGCGGCGCTATCGCAGTCATCGGTAGCCTGGTGTATGCCCTGTTGGTGGTTCGCGGTTCTAGCGACGCCAATAAGGCATTCCGGGCGCATTTGCGCGCAGAAGTGGTGAAAATATTTATCACAGCGGTGCTGTTTATATTGGCACTGGTGTTGTTTCAGTCGGCCGCCTGGTTATGGCTGATCTTGGGTTTCGCGGTGGCAACCTTAGCATACTGGTTTTCATTGCTCGCTGTTTAATCATTGGTTTTGGGGCCTGTTGAGCTCTGAAACGACAAATCTAAATTCATTATGACCACAGAACACGCTATTGAAGCGGGCCATGCTGCCCCGGCCAACGCCACAGAATACATCAGTCACCATCTGGCCCACCTGAGAAGTGCCGACGGCATGATCAATCTGGATACGTTCTGGATTTCGGCCATTCTGGGCTTTGTTTTCCTGGCTGTTTTCTATATGGCGTCGCGCCGCGCGACGGCTGGTGTCCCTGGCAAGTTGCAAAACTTCGTCGAAATGGTCATGGAAATCGTCAATGACACTATTAATGGGGCCTTCCACGCGAAAAGCAAGGTCATCGCGCCGCTGGCCATCACTATTTTTGTGTGGGTCTGGTTGCTGAACGCGATGGACTTCCTGCCGGTTGACCTGTTGCCGAAGATTCTGAGCTGGTTTGGCGTGCATAAACTGCGCGCCGTGCCGACCGCCGACGTCAACCACACCTTCGCCATGTCGCTGTCGGTTGTGCTGTGCGTGATCGCCTTCTCGATCAAGGCCAAGGGCCTGGGCGGCTGGATCAAGGAACTGTTCACGGCACCGTTCCACGCGAGCGGCCTGATCGGCACGATCGCCCTGGCCCCTGTCAATTTCTTGCTGCAAATGGTTGAGCTGGTTGCAAAACTGATCTCCCTGTCGCTGCGACTGTTCGGCAATATGTATGCCGGCGAACTGATTTTCATCTTGATCGCGTTGTTGCCTTGGTGGGCACAGTGGGCGTTGGGTGGTCCATGGGCAATTTTCCATATCTTGATTGTAACTTTGCAAGCTTTTGTGTTTATGGCGTTGACGGTTGTGTATCTGAGCCTTGCGGTTGAGAAACATTAATCATTAACTTTATATTTTGTTTTTTTAGTATCTTTCGTTTTTAAATTTAGGAGAATTTTATGCAAGCTCTGATCGCACAAGTACAAAGCATGACCGTTCTGGCAGCAGCAATCATCATCGGCCTGGCCGCAATCGGCACCGCTCTGGGCTTCGCTATCTTGGGTGGCAAATTCCTGGAAGCTTCGGCACGTCAACCAGAACTGATGCCACAACTGCAAACCAAACTGTTCGTTATCGCTGGTCTGCTGGATGCTATTTCGATGATCGGCGTTGGTGTTGCTCTGCTGTACACGTTCGCTAACCCGTTCCTGTCCGCTCTGACGGCTGTTGCTCAGTAATTCGCTCCAACCCTAGGAGAAACTTTTAGTTAGGAGCAAAGGTATGGACATCAATATGTCGCTCATCGGCCAGATGATCACCTTCGCGGTGTTGGTCTGGTTCTCGATGAAGTTCGTATTTCCAGCGCTGAACAATGCGCTGGATGAGCGTGCCAAACGAATCGCGGATGGATTGGCTGCGGCCGATCAAGGTCAAGCTTCGATGGCAGTCGCTGAAAAGCGTGCGCAAGAGGCATTGAACAGTGCACGTGAAGAAGCGTCGCAACGCGTTGCGGACGCTGAAAAGCGCGCGCAGCTGGTTGCTGAAGAGATCAAGCAAAATGCACAAGCTGAAGCTGCGCGTATCATTGCGCAAGCCCAGTCGGACGCCGAACAGCAACTGTCGAAAGCACGCGAACAATTGCGCGCTCAGGTGGCTGACCTGGCTGTCAAGGGTGCCGAGCAGATCTTGAAGCGTGAAGTTAACGCTACGGCTCACGCCGAAATGTTGCAGCGTCTTGCTGTCGAGCTGTAATCATGGCAGAACTCGCAACCGTCGCCCGTCCCTACGCGGAAGCTTTGTTCCGCGTAGCCCAAGCTGGTAAGGAGTCAAGCAACCTCGCGGCGTGGTCCGAGCTGGTGTCCGAACTGGCACAGATCGGTAGCCACCCCGAGGTACAGGCGTACGCGCGCAATCCGAAAGTTTCGGAAAGCGACGTCGCCGCCACCATCCTGTCGTTGTTGAAATCGCCGCTCAATGAGGAAGTGAAAAACTTCGTCACGATGTTGATCGAAAATGGCCGCATCAGCCTGCTGCCGGAAATCGGCGCGCAATTCCATGCCTTGAAAAATGGCCTGGAAGGTGCGGCTGACGCCGAGATCACGAGCGCTTTCGATCTGAGCGAAGGCCAAACGGCCGAGCTGGTCGCAACGCTGGAAAAGAAATTCAGTCGTAAGCTCAACCCTGCCGTCACAGTGGATCCATCGCTGCTCGGCGGCGTGCGCGTGGTCGTTGGCGACCAGGTGCTCGATACCTCGGTGCGCGCCAAGTTGCAGCAACTGCACGCTGCACTGGTGTCGTAAGACACGCGCTTCGGCAGGCCAGCTTAGACAGACCCTTACCCCTCGCGCAAGCTGAGAGAAACACTTTTAGGAGTTAGTATGCAACTCAACCCATCTGAAATCAGCGAGTTGATCAAGAGCCGGATCCAAGGTCTTGACGGCGGCGCTGAAGTGCGTAATCAAGGCACGGTTATTTCCGTCGCCGACGGTATCTGCCGCATCCACGGTTTGTCGGACGTGATGCAAGGCGAGATGCTGGAATTCCCAGGCAACACGTTTGGCCTGGCAATGAATCTGGAACGCGACTCCGTCGGTTCCGTGATTCTGGGTGCCTACGAGCACATCTCCGAAGGCGACACGGTGAAATGCACCGGCCGCATTCTGGAAGTGCCAGTCGGTCCTGAGCTGCTCGGCCGCGTTGTCAACGCGCTGGGCCAGCCGATCGACGGCAAAGGCGCCATCGAAACCAAACTGACGGCCGCGATTGAAAAAATCGCCCCAGGCGTGATCGCCCGTGAATCCGTTTCGCAACCAATGCAAACCGGCCTGAAGTCGATCGATGCGATGGTTCCAGTTGGCCGCGGCCAGCGCGAACTGATCATTGGCGACCGTCAAACCGGCAAGTCGGCTGTGGCGATTGATGCGATCATCAATCAAAAAGGCCAGGGCATGAAGTGTATCTACGTCGCGATTGGCCAAAAAGCCTCGTCGATCAAGAACATCGTGCGCTCGCTGGAACAGCACGGCGCGATGGAATACACCATCGTTGTCGCCGCTTCCGCTTCGGAATCGGCCGCCATGCAATACATCTCGCCGTACTCCGGTTGCGCCATGGGCGAATACTTCCGTGACCGCGGTGAAGATGCACTGATCGTCTACGATGATCTGTCCAAACAAGCTGTTGCATACCGTCAAATCTCGCTGCTGCTGCGCCGTCCACCAGGTCGCGAAGCGTACCCAGGCGACGTGTTCTACCTGCACAGCCGCCTGCTGGAACGCGCAGCACGCGTGAACGCCGACTACGTCGAGAAGTTCACCGACGGCGCCGTCAAAGGCAAGACCGGTTCCCTGACGGCACTGCCGATCATTGAAACGCAAGCTGGCGACGTGTCCGCATTCGTTCCAACCAACGTGATTTCGATTACCGACGGTCAGATCTTCCTGGAAACCTCGCTGTTCAACGCCGGTATCCGTCCTGCAATTAACGCCGGTATTTCCGTATCGCGCGTCGGTGGCGCCGCCCAGACCAAGGTCATCAAAAACCTGTCCGGCGGTATCCGTACCGACTTGGCGCAGTACCGTGAACTGGCCGCGTTCGCGCAGTTCGCTTCGGACCTCGATGAATCGACCCGCAAGCAGCTGGACCGTGGTGCCCGCGTAACGGAATTGCTCAAGCAAGCCCAATACTCGCCACTGTCGATCTCGCTGATGGCCGTATCGCTGTTCTCGGTGAACAAAGGCTTCATGGACGACGTGCCAGTCAAGCAAGTGCTGTCGTTCGAAGCTGGTGTCCACGCTTACATGAAGACCAAGCAAGCTGCTCTGCTGGCCAAGATCGAAGAAACCAAGCAACTCGACAAAGACAGCGAAGCAACTCTGTCGGCGGCCATTGCTGATTTCAAGAAATCCGGCGCATATTAAGCGGCCAGGCGGCGCCCACCTCGAGTGAGGCGCCGCCCTACGCGCAGAAGGAGTAAGGACTCATGGCATCAAGCAAAGAGATACGAGGCAAGATCAAGAGCGTAGAGAATACGAAGAAGATCACCAAGGCGATGGAAATGGTCGCCGCGTCCAAAATGCGCAAGGCGCAAGACCGGATGCGGGCCGCCCGTCCCTACAGTGACAAGATTCGGAATATCGCCGCCAATCTGGCGAATGCCAATCCGGAATACACGCACCCGTTCCTGGCAGCTGCCCAGGGCACGCAAGCGAAGGCAGTGGGTTTCATCGTTGTGACGACCGACAAGGGTCTGTGCGGCGGCATGAATACCAACATCCTGCGCCAGGTGACGTCGAAGTCGCGCGAGCTGGAAGCAGCTGGCAACCGGGTTGAAGCAGTTGCCATCGGTAACAAGGGTTTGGGTTTTTTGAATCGCATCGGCGTCAAGATCGTCGCCTCTGCCATTCAGACTGGTGATACGCCCCACCTGGAAAAATTGATCGGACCTGTCAAGGTCATGCTCGAAGAGTTCCAGGCTGGCAAGCTCGACGCAGTGTACCTGTGCTACACCAAATTCATCAACACGATGAAGCAGGAACCAGTGGTCGAACAGTTGCTGCCATTGACGGCCGACAAGATGGTCGCCGACAAGAGCGCTCACTCGTGGGATTACATCTACGAGCCGGATGCACAAAGCATCATCGACGAATTGCTGGAGCGCTATGTAGAAGCGCTGGTGTACCAGGCTGTCGCGGAGAATCTGGCGTCCGAGCAATCGGCACGGATGGTCGCGATGAAAGCTGCAAGCGACAACGCGGGTAGTGTGATCGGCGAATTGAAGCTGATCTACAACAAGACCCGCCAAGCTGCGATTACCAAAGAACTCTCCGAAATCGTCGCCGGTGCGGCTGCGGTTTAAACGAATTTAACTATATTGAAGGAACGAACATGGCTGATGGCAAAATCGTTCAGTGTATCGGCGCTGTGGTGGACGTTGAGTTTCCCCGCAACGCGATGCCTAAGGTATTTGATGCCTTGAAGATGGCAGGCTCGGAACTGACCCTGGAAGTACAACAGCAGTTGGGCGACGGCATTGTCCGTACCATTGCACTCGGCTCGTCCGATGGCCTGCGTCGCGGCATGATGATCCAGAACACCGGCAAACCTATCATGGTGCCAGTCGGTAAAGCAACCCTGGGTCGCATCATGGACGTGCTGGGCAACCCGATCGACGAATGCGGCCCCGTGTCGCACGAGCAGATCGCGTCGATCCACCGCACGGCTCCCGCATACGACGAACTGTCGCCATCGCAAGAACTGCTGGAAACCGGCATCAAGGTGATCGACCTGGTTTGCCCGTTTGCAAAAGGCGGTAAAGTTGGTCTGTTCGGCGGCGCTGGCGTAGGCAAGACCGTGAACATGATGGAACTGATTAACAACATCGCCAAAGCGCACAGCGGCGTGTCCGTGTTCGCCGGTGTTGGTGAGCGTACTCGTGAAGGTAACGACTTCTACCACGAGATGGCTGACGCGAAAGTGGTTGATCTGGAAAACCCGGAGAACTCCAAAGTCGCGATGGTCTACGGTCAGATGAATGAACCGCCAGGTAACCGTCTGCGCGTTGCGCTGACCGGCCTGACGATCGCTGAATCGTTCCGTGATGAAGGCAAGGACGTTCTGTTCTTCGTCGACAACATCTACCGCTTTACGCTGGCTGGTACCGAAGTCTCGGCACTGCTGGGCCGTATGCCGTCGGCTGTGGGTTACCAACCGACCCTGGCTGAAGAAATGGGCCGTCTGCAAGAGCGTATTACGTCGACCAAGACCGGTTCGATCACCTCGATCCAGGCCGTCTACGTTCCAGCCGATGATTACACCGATCCGTCGCCTGCTACCACGTTTGCTCACTTGGATTCGACCGTTGCGCTGTCGCGTGACATCGCTTCCCTGGGTATCTACCCAGCCGTGGACCCACTGGATTCGACCTCGCGTCAGCTGGATCCGTTGATCGTTGGTCAAGAGCACTATGACACCGCGCGTGCCGTGCAAACGACCCTGCAACGCTACAAGGAATTGCGCGACATTATCGCGATTCTGGGTATGGACGAGCTGGCACCGGAAGACAAACTGCTGGTCGCCCGCGCACGTAAGATGCAGCGTTTCCTGTCGCAGCCTTTCCACGTCGCTGAAGTCTTTACCGGCGCGCCTGGTAAATACGTTTCGCTCAAAGACACGATCAAGGGCTTCAAAATGATCGCTTCGGGCGAACTCGATCACCTGCCGGAACAAGCGTTCTACATGGTCGGCACGATCGAAGAAGCAATCGAAAAAGCCAAGAAACTTAACTAAGTTAAGTCTGGGCCTAACCCCGCCCCTCAGAAGGCGGGGTTCTTCAACCCGATAGGACACACATGGCACACACAATTCACGTTGACGTGGTTTCCGCTGAAGAACTGATTTTTTCAGGCGAAGCAGAATTCGTCGCGTTGCCGGGTGAACAGGGCGAGCTGGGTATCTACCCACGCCACACGCCTTTGATTACCCGCATCCGTCCGGGCGCGGTCCGCATCAAGGTAGTCGGCCAGGCTGAAGAAGAGTTCGTCTTCGTTGCCGGCGGCCTGCTGGAAGTGCAACCGGATACCGTGACCGTCCTGGCCGATACCGCAATCCGCGGTCACGACCTCGACGAAGCGAAAGCGCTGGAAGCGAAGAAGTTGGCGGAAGAAAATATCCACAACAAGGATTCGGGCATCGACTACGCGCAAGCGCAAGCCGAGCTGGCCAGCGCGATTGCGCAGCTGGCAGCGATCCAGAAGCTGCGCAAGATGTAATCAATCTGCGCCGCGCAAGAAAGGCAGCCTTCGGGCTGCCTTTTTTTTCAGCAAACGAATTTCAGTAAAAATTAGCGGCGCTTGTCCTTGCCCCTTTCCAGTCCCGCCTTCAGTATCGTCTTCCACTTGGCGCGCGCGGCGATGCGTTCGAGCGGCGTTTCCTCGCTGCGGCGCGCGTCGCGCAGCAGCTTGTGATAATTGCGCAGGCGGTCCCCATCGACGGCGCCGCGCACGGCGCAACCGGGTTCGCTCGCATGCCGGCAATCGCGGAACTGGCACGTTGCCGCCAGCGCTGCGATGTCGTCAAACGTGGCCGCCAAGGTTTGCGCATCGGCATCGGCGCGCCAGCTGCGCAGGCCCGGCGTGTCGATGATGCAGGCGCCGCTGGCGCACAGATGCAGCGAGCGCGCCGTCGTCGTGTGACGGCCGCGCCCGTCGCCATGGCGCACGCCGTTGGTTGCCTGCTCCACCGCGCACAAGGTATTGGTCAGGCTGGACTTGCCGGCACCCGATGAACCGAGCAGCACCAGGGTCTGGCCGGCGCTCAACCACGGTTCCAGGATGGCCACGTCATACGCATGGCGCGTATCGATGGCAAACAGCGGCACGTGGGGCGGCAGACGGTGCTTGAGCTGCGCCAGCTTGCCCGGCACGTCGTCGGCCACGTCGGCCTTGCTCAGCACGACCACGGGCGCCACTTGCGCCGCCAGCACGATGGACAGATAGCGCTCGAGGCGGCGCGGATTGAAATCCTCGTCCAGTCCCATCACCAGCAGCGCCGTATCGACATTGCTGGCAAGCAGTTGGCGCCGGCCGTCATTGCCGCGCCGCGCGATTTGCGTGGCTGGGGATAAGTGCGCCGTTATCCACAGCGTGCCGTGACCATCGGCTTCGGCGGCGACCCAGTCGCCCACCGTGAGGATGGTGTCCAGCGTCTGCAGTTCGTGCAGCAGGCGCGGCAGGATCTGCGCCGGCTGTTCCAGGACACCGTCGTGCACGATGATGCTGTCGCGGTGCACGGCGCAAACGCGCATCAGCTGCGCGGCGGGGGAAGAGATGTCGAGCTGGGTGGCTGCGCTGGCGATGGACTGCTGCAGCCCGATAAGGCGTAGTTGTGCAAAATCGAATGCGATCATGGTAGCGTGATTCCAGATTCTGTCGTCCGCATGCGGACGTGTAGCCTGCGCGTGCAGGCACCGCCAGTCGCGATGACTGGCACGAAAGAAAGGGAAGTCGGCTACGCGATCAGCGTATGGGGAATTGCGGGCTAAAAATCTTAGCGGGGGAAAACGGTGATCAGGCAGCCGACAGCACGGCAGTATCCGAATGGCGCATGTTGCCTACTCCTGTTGTGTGATGGAAAACACCAGTGTGCCAGCGGCCTGCGCCGCCGTCAACAGAAGGTGTGGCTCAGCTGCACATGCCGTAAGCCTGGCGCTCGGGGAAATAGCGGTACGTAAACGTGCGCACCGGATAGCGCTTGCCGCCGACGAGCATGTCGGGCATCGACAGATCGAAGCGCTGCGGCAGCTGGCGCGGCAGTTGCAATCGCAGGCGCCATTGCGTTTCCTTGCTGTTGCCGACGGCGGAAAACATGATGGGCAGCTGCTCGATGACGTCGACGATCTCCGCCTTCTGGTTCATGCCGCGCTGGTAAATGGTGAGTATCTTGGCCTGCGCGAAGGGCGGCTGTTTCGGTTCTTCCAGCAGGAAGGACAGGCGCGTAAAACTGGCTTGCGTACCGACGGGCAAGGTAAAGATCAGCGCCAGCTCCGTGCCGCCTTCCTTCAGGGTGACGGGCGGCGTGGCGTAGATGCTGATACCGCGCGGCAGCTCGAAACGCGAGCCGTCCGTCCACGTCTTGCACTCGGGCGTGGTGGCCTGGTACAGGCTGGGCGCCGTGTAGTCATCGCAGGCGGAAACCAGCAGCAGCAGGGGCAGGGCAAGGAGGGCGGAACGGCGCATGGGAGTCACGGTTGGGGGAATGAGCCGACAGTGTAAGCGATCCCCACGCGATCCACCAGCGGCGCTAGGAATGCCCGGGTGGCGCGCGCCGCACGGATTGGAGCTGGCAATGCGCGGCCTGCAGCGCCTCCTTGATGATGTCGAGCGCCAGCTGCGGCCGCGCCGCGCCGCACATGAAGATATCGACGGCGGCAAAGCCGACCTCGGGCCAGGTATGCAGCGAGATATGCGACTCGGCCAGCAGCAGCACGCCCGTGACGCCCTGGCCCGGGCCAAAGCTGTGGAAATGGCCGTGCAGCACTTGCGCGCCGGACGCGATGGCGGCGTCGCGCAGCAGGCGCTCGAGCGCGGCGCAGTCGCGCAGGCGTTCCGGCATGATGCCCGACAGGTCGGCCAGCAGATGCGTGCCCAGGGGCAGATGCGGTGTGGACGCCATGCTTATTTGTGGCTCCCGCCGCTGGAGCCGCCGCCATAGCTGCCGCCGCCGCTGCCCGTGCGCGAACTCCAGCTGCTGCCGCTGCTGCTGCCGGCCACCTTGAACATGCGCACCCAGTTGGCGGCCGTGACACTGAAGGTCACCATCAGGGCATAGATCACATATTTACTCATGGGGGATTCTTTGCATTCTTGTCGAGAAAAGCGGCGGGCAGGAACAACGCCAGGCAGCCCAGCAAACTCCACATCAAGGTGCTGGAGAACGAGATGAACATCGGGATCGCGTTCAATACCAGCACGATGACGATGAAGACCTTGGCGATGCCGCGGTGGCTCACCTGGATATTCCGCACCTGGTCGCCGCCATGGAAGGCGGCGCCAAACCAGGCGGCCATCTGGTCATAGGCGACGGGCACGGAGCGCGACCAGGTCATTTCCTCGCCGGTGATCTCGGCCGCCAGTTTGGTCTGTCCCTGTTCGAATTCATGCACATGCGTGCTGTCGCCGACGGCCACCTTCCAGTTGAAGGCGCCCGCCGCATACACGACCTGCGAGCCGTAGTCATACAGTTTGCGGTAGGTGGCGCCATCGAGCGTGCAGGTATCGGCGTCCAGTGACGCCCAGTTGGGCCAGTTCGGCAGCACGTTCGAGCGCGACCAGCCATCGTCCGTCTCCACCAGCCAGAAGAAGCCGGCGCGCGCGTTGTACAGCAGGTATTCGTTCCACTCGCTGCCTTCGTCGTCGGCGCGGCGCATCATGCCGATGACCGTGAAGTCCACATTGCTGATCTTCGCGCTGGCACCCAGTTCCAGGGAAATGTCGGCGTTGTCGTGCACCTGCTTGCCGATGGCCAGCACCTGCGCTTCCGGGCCGCTGGCGTCGAGCTGCGCGTGGCAGGCGGGGCACACGAGCTGCGCCGCTGCACCGGGCACATAGTGGATGCCGCTACCGCAGGAGGGGCAGTCGAGCGCATCGAGCTTGCCGCGGTATTTGCCGGCGCTTTTGGCGATGGCGTCATCGTCGCGCAGCAGCTGGCACTGCAATCCATCCAGGGTGACGGCAACGCCCTGGTAGACGACCGGTTGCGGGCCATCCGTGTAGTCGAGCGTGACAAAGCTGGCGTAGTTGCGGAAGTCCGCTACCTGGATGCGCCAGCCGGCGCCCACCTTGAACGGCAATTCGCCCTGGCCGGCGATGCATTCGGCGTTGCGGATCTCGGCCGCCGTGTACGGCTCGCCGCAGATCGTGTAGCGCTTGCCCGGCGCCAGCTCGCCAAAGACGGGCAGGGTATCTTGCGTGCTGCGCTCGCGTGTCAGGGTGTACAGGCCGGACGAGTCGCCCAGCCACGCCGTGCTGGCGTCATCGAACAGCAGATACCACTCGTTCCACGTGCCGGCGCTGTAGCGCTGCTGGATGCGCCCGACGACGGTGAAGTGGATGCCATCGTGCACGCCGGCCGTGCCGATCTGGATCGGCGTATAGTCTTCCAGGACGGCCGACATCTTGCCCACGTCCCTGACGGAATCGGCGTCCTTGAGGATGGTGCTGTGGCAGTACTCGCACACGGCGAGCACGGAAGCGTGCGAGCGGAAGCGGACTTCCGCGCCGCAGCTGGGACAGGAAACAGTTTGCATGCAGTCGCGCTTAGCCGATCAGTTTTTTCAGCAGTTCAGCCTTGGCGCCATCGTAGTCGGCCGGCGAAATGAGACCCTTGTCGAGCAGACCCTTGAGTTTTTCCAGGCGCGCCTCGATCGGTTCCTCCGCGGGGGCTGGCGGCGCCGCCGGCGCCGGCGCCGGCTGCTGCAGCGCACCGCCCATGCTTTGCGCCATCACTTGGCCGATCGACAGCCCGGCGCCCAGTCCCGCACCGATGCCGGCCATGCCGCCTTCGTTTTGTGCCGCCAGCGGGATCGCATTGGCCACCTGGAATTTGGTGTAGCCGCTCATCTTGTCGGCGCCCAGGCCGCCCTTCATGCCGGCCGAGATGCGCTCGTCGAGCGCCGCCTGCAATTCCTCGGGCAAGCTGATGCTGGCCACGTTGAACTCGTCGAGGCCCACGCCATAGCGGGCAAACGCCTGCGCCAGGCCATCCTTGATTTCCTGCGCCATCAACGCCTGGTTGGCCGCCATGTCGAGGAAGGGGACGTTCGCTCCGCCCAGCGAGCTGGCCATGCTCGACATCAGAATGCCGCGCAATTGGTCTTCCACCTCGTCGCGCGTATAGACTTCGCGCGTGCCGCTGATCTCGGTGAAGAAGGTGCGGGCGTCGGCGATGCGGTACGAGTACATGCCGAAGGCGCGCACGCGGATCATGTCGAAATCCTTGTCGCGGATGGTGATCGGCTGCGGCGTGCCCCACTTGCGGCCAGTCTGCACGCGCGTGCTGAAGTAATACACGTCCGACTTGAATGGCGAGTCGAACAGCTTGTCCCAGTTTTTCAGGTTGGTCAGCAGCGGCAAGGTCTGCGTCGTCAGCTTGTGCGTGCCGGGACCGAAGACGTCGGCGATCTTGCCTTCATTGACGAAGACGGCGACCTGCGATTCGCGCACATTCAGGATGGCGCCGTTCTGGATCTCGAAATCCTGCATGGGGAAGCGCCAGGCCAGCACGCCTTCCGTCTCTTCGTTCCACTGCAGTACGTCGATAAACTGCTTCTTGATAAAGCTGCCGAGGCTCATGATGAATGTCCTTGAAAAAGATAAAGCGGTGTCAGGAAATGCAGGCGGCGTTGATGGCGCCGATCGACAGGGCAATGGCGCCCAGCAGGCCGCCGAAAGCGCTGTTGTTCGATTCGATCTGGTCTTTCGACATGCGCAGCAAACGCGTGGTCACCACATAGGCGAGCAATTGCACCACCATGGCGCCGAAGGCCCAGGCAAAGAATTGCTGGTAGTCGGCCGTGTGCATCAGGGACGAGGCGATGGTGGCGGAAAAGCCCAGCAGCGCGCCGCCCAGCGACAGGGCCGCCGCCTGGTTGCCCTGGCGGATCAGCAGCACTTCGTTATACGGCGTGACGCGCGTGTAGATGATAAAAAAGGCAATCAGCAGCGCGGCGGCCAGTATAAGATGGATCAGATAGTTTAGGATGGCGGGCACGGCTTTCCTCGCAATGAGTATTTGATAACGTCAACGCATATTAGAACAAAAAAAAGTCCAATGAACAAAAAGATTCTGATTTTGTCCGTCTTCGTGGTCGCTTCCTGCGGCCTCGCGTATGAACTGATCGCTGGCGCCATGTCCAGCTACCTGCTCGGCGACTCCATTCTGCAGTTTTCCACCATCATCGGCTGCTACCTGTTTGCCATGGGCGTAGGCGCGCACTTTTCCAAGTACGTGAAGGACGACGACGTGCTCTCGCGCTTCGTCGACATCGAACTGGCCGTGGGCCTGATCGGCGGCCTGTCGGCCGCCATCCTGTTCATGACGTTTTCTTGGATGGCGGCGCCATTTCGCACCTTATTGTATGTGATGGTGTTCCTGATCGGCGCACTGGTCGGCATGGAAGTGCCGCTGGTGATGCGCGCCCTGAACACGCGCCAGACGGAATTTTCCGAACTGGTCAGCCGCGTGCTCACCTTCGACTACCTGGGGGCGCTGGCCGTCTCCCTGCTGTTCCCGCTCGTGCTGTCGCCGTATCTGGGCCTGGTGCGCACGGGCTTTTTGTTCGGCATGCTCAACGTGGGCGTGGGCCTGTGGAGCATCTATGTCTTCCGCGCGGAACTGAAGAACCTCACGGGGCGTTTGCTGCGCGCCTGCGCCGTGATGCTGCTGCTGATTGCCGGCTTTGCCATGTCCGACCGCATGGTGGCCTGGGGAGAACATGGCCTGTTCGGCGACCAGATCGTGTACTCGACCACCACGCCCTACCAGCGCCTGGTGATCACGCGCTGGAAGGACGATACGCGGCTATACATCAACGGCAATTTGCAGTTTTCCTCGCGCGACGAGTACCGCTACCACGAGGCGCTCGTGCATCCGGTGCTGGAAGCGCTGCCGTGGGCGCGCCGCGTGCTGGTGCTGGGCGGCGGCGATGGCCTGGCCCTGCGCGAAATCCTCCGTTATCCCCACATCGAACACGTCACCGTCGTCGACCTCGACCCCGCCATGACGGCCGCGTTTACCACGCGCCCGGAACTGGCCAAGCTGAATAACGGCTCGTTCTCGGACAAGCGCGTCACCGTCGTCAATGCCGATGCCGCCGTCTGGCTGCGCAACAACGGCGACATGTTCGATGCGGCCATCGTCGATTTCCCCGATCCGTCCAGCTTCGCGCTCGGCAAACTGTATTCGGTACCGTTCTACGACCTGGTGAAAAAGCACCTGGCGGCCAAGGGCTTGATGGTGGTGCAATCGACGTCGCCGTTCTTTGCCCCGCACGCCTACTGGACCATCAATTCGACCCTGCGCGAAGTGGGCATGCGCACCTGGCCCTACCACGCCTACGTGCCCTCGTTCGGCGAATGGGGTTTTATCCTCGCCTCGCCGCAGCTCGACTACACACCGCCGACGAAATACCGCCTGCCCATGCGCTACCTGAATGCGGACACCACGCGCGAAATGTTCATCTTCCCGCCCGACATGCAGCCGCTGCCGATGGCGCCGAATCGCCTCAACACCCAGTCGCTCGTGCATGAATTCGAGCAGGACTGGAATCGGGTGATCCGCTGATGCAGCGGCGTTCCTTCATGCTGTGGGCCGCCGGCGGCACGGCAGCGGCTGCCGCCGGCATCGGCAGCATCGCCGCCTACCTGCGCTGGCAGGAAATCACGCCGAAGGTGCTGTACCCGGGACGCAGCGAGGGCCACTATTTGCGTGAGCTGCTGCGCGAGCGCAAGGCGCTGCCGCCACCGTCACGCACCTTGCATACCGACGTGGCCATCCTCGGCTCGGGCATCGCCGGCCTGACGGCCGCATGGCGGCTGAATAAACTGGGGCACAAGGATTTCCTCATGATCGACGGCCCGCAGCCCTACGGCAACGCGGCCGGCGGCCATTTCGGCGACCTCGCTTATCCGACCGGTGGCCACTACCTGCCGCTGCCGTCGCCCGAATCGACGCATGTGCGAGAGATATTGTTCGACCTTGGCATCATCGAGCGCGATCCGCAGGCGGAAAAGCCCACTTACGACGAGCGCTACATCCTGCATGCGCCGGAAGAGCGCTTGCTGTTCAACGGCCAGTGGCAGGATGGCTTCATTCCCACCGAAGGCATCTCCGCCGATGAACTGGCGCAGCACGAGCGCTTCTTTGCCGACGTGCGGCGTCTGCGCCAGGCGCATGGCAACGACGGCAAGCGCGTGTTCGTGTTTCCTACCGTGGAATCGTCGCAAGACCCGACCTGGCAGGCGCTCGATACCATCACCTTGAAACAGTGGATGGAGCGCGAGGGATACACCTCGCCCACCTTGCACTGGTATTTGAATTACTGCTGCCGCGACGACTACGGCACGCGCTACGACCAGGTCTCGGCCTGGGCCGGCCTGCATTACTACTGCAGCCGCTGGGGCCAGGCGGCCAACGCGGGCAATGGCGCCTGGCTGACTTGGCCGGGCGGCATGCAGCCGGTCGCCACGGCCATGGAGCAGGCCTCAGGGGTCAAACGCCATGCGGGCACGGTGGTTTCCCTCACGACGACGGCCAGCGGCGTGGAGGCGCTGTGCCTGGAGCTGGTCGATGGCCAGCCGCGCACCTACCTGGTCAAGGCGCGCAAGGCCATCTGCGCCATGCCGCTGTATGTCGCGGCGCGCGTGGTGGACAACATCGCCGCCTATGGCTTCGACGCGAAGCGCGATACGCCCGCGTATGCGCCGTGGATGGTGGCGAATTTTTTACTTAAACGCTTTCCCGACGAACTGCCGCACGCACCGCTGTGCTGGGACAACGTGGTGTATCAGGAACCGGGCCTCGGCTATGTCGTCTCCACGCACCAGGATATCCGCGTGCGCCCGCCCGAGAAAACCGTCTTCAGCGCTTACGTGGCGTTATCCGACCGCACGCCGCAGCAAGCGCGCAAATGGCTCGATACGGCCACGCCCGAAGAATTGCTGGCGCTGGCCAGCGTCGATTTGAAGACGGCGTATGGACGCGATTTTGCCAATTGCGTCGAACGCGTCGACATCACCGTGCGCGGCCACGCCATGGCCGCACCGTTGCCGGGATTTCGCAGCAATGCGGGGCTGAAAGCCTTGCGCGAACACGATGGCGCCATCCTGTTCGCGCATGCCGATCTGTCGGGCTTTTCCGTATTTGAAGAGGCCGCGTGGTGGGGGGACAGAGCGGCGCGGCTGGCGGCAGGCTAGTCCCTGTATTTGGCAGACTCACGACCGACGCCGCGCCATTTTGAGGAAAGACGCGGCCGCTCCCTGTTAATTTGACGCTACCATCTGCTCGCGCGCATAGCGCGCTGGCGGCATGCCGACATGGCGGGCAAAGGCCACGCTGAAGGCACTGGCCGAGCCGTAGCCAACCAGCGTAGCGACGGTTGCGACGCCTTCCTTGCGTCGCAGCAGGTTCCTGGCGCATGCCATGCGCCAAGCCAGCAGGTATTCCATCGGCGCGACGCCGACCGCGCGGCTGAAGCGCTCGAAGAAGGCAGAGCGTGAAAGCGCTGCCTGTTGCGCCAGTTCGGCCACCGTCCACGCACGCGCCATGTCGCCGTGCATGCAGCGCAGCGCGGCGGCGAGCCTGTCGTCGGCCAGGCCGCGCAGCAATCCCGGCGCCGCCACGTTTTCCGGGCCGTTGCTTGCGTCCCTTCCCGCGGTCGAGCGCAGCGCTTCGATCAGCAACACTTCCAGCAGATGTGCCAGGATCACTTCACGCCCGGGCAGCCGTGCGCGCGATTCCTCGGTGACCAGTTGCACCAGGGTGGCCAGCCGGTGTTCGCCGTGCACATGCACCAGCTGCGGCAACAGCGACACCAGCAAGGCCGCGTCGGGCGAACCGAAAGCGCAGTGGCCGACCAGCAGCTGCGTATCCGGCGGCCCGTCCGGATCACCGAGCCGGAACTGTCCCTGCGGCAGTTCGAGAGGCACGCTGTCGGCGTCCTGCGGCACGGCTGGTGCCAGGCTGGACATGGTGAAGCCGTGGGCGGCGGGAATCAGCACGAAGTCGCCTTGCCGCAGCTCGAGTGGCATGTGCCCGTCCAGCGTCAGGCGGCAGCCGCCGTCGAGGATCACGCAGTAGAAGGGTTGGCCCGATTCCGCGCGGCGGACGCGCCAGCTGCCCGCGCCGTCGACGACCTTGGAATACCGGGCCTGCGGCTGGAGCAAGGTGACGACTTCGGCGAGTGGATCGACCATTCTGGACTCTTGCAAATGAAAGATGGAGTATTGATTATAGAAAGTCCTGTCGCGCCGTCCTATAGTTGGGGATTGCCAACCACACCAGGAGTTCTCATGAAAACCGTCCTTATTACCGGCTGCTCGTCCGGCTTCGGCCTTGCCACCGCCCGCCATTTCCTCGAACAGGGCGGGCACGTGGTCGCCACCATGCGCACGCCGGATCCGGATCTGCTGCCGCGATCCGATCAGCTGCGCGTGCTGGCGCTCGACGTCACCGATGCCGCCAGCATCGCCCGGGTCATGCACGATGCCGGGCCGGTCGACGTACTGGTCAACAATGCCGGCATCGGCGTGCTGGGCGCGCTCGAAGGCACGGCAATCAGTACCGCGCGCGCGGTGTTCGAAACCAATACGCTGGGCACGATCGCGCTGACGCAGGCGGTGCTGCCCCAGTTCAGGCAGCGCAGGGCTGGCGTGATCATCAACGTCACGTCCAGCGTGACACTGGCGCCGCTGCCCCTGCTGTCGGTGTACACGGCGAGCAAGGCGGCAGTTAACGCCTTTACCGAGTCGCTGGCGCTGGAACTGGAACAATTCAATGTGCGGGTCAGGCTGGTGTTGCCGGGCAGGGCACCCGCGACGCGCTTCGGCGAAAACGCCCGCGAGCGCATGCAGGGTGCCATCCCCGACGCCTACGCAGCCCTGGCGCAGGACGTTTTTGCACAGTGGGGCCAGTCGTCCGAGGTGACGCTGGCGGCTGACGTGGCCGAGGCGGTATGGCGCGCCGCCAACGACACCGCAGGCCCGTTGCGCATTGCCGCCGGCGCTGACGCGGTGGCGCTGGCTGCCGTGTTGGCGGCTTCATAAGCCGCTATCAGTCACGCTATAAAAAAGGCCGGCGCAAGCGCCGGCCTGAGCCCCCTAAGGCTCGAACCGGTCTATTTGTTCTTGTTGATGACGTCGATGAAGACGGCCGCCAGCAGCACCAGGCCCTTGATCACTTGCTGGTAGTCGATGCCGATGCCCATGATGGACATGCCGTTGTTCATCACGCCCATGATGAAGGCGCCGATGACGGCTCCCATCACCTTGCCCACGCCGCCCGAGGCCGAGGCGCCGCCGATGAAGCAGGCGGCGATCACGTCCAGCTCGAAACCCGTACCGGCCTTCGGTGTGGCCGTATTCAGGCGCGCCGCGAAGATCAGACCGGCCAGCGCGGCCAGCATGCCCATGTTGACGAAGGTGTAGAAGCTGACCCGTTCCGTCTTGATGCCGGACAGTCGCGCCGCCTTTTCGTTGCCGCCCACGGCATACACGCGGCGGCCCAGCACGGTGCGGTTGGTAATGAAGGTGTAGGCGACGATGAGCAGCGACATCACGGCCAGCACGTTGGGGAAGCCGCGGTACGACGCCAGCAGATAGCTGAAATACACCATCACGGCGGCGAAGACCGCATTTTTCAGCAGGAAGAAAGCGCGCGGCTCGTTTTCCATGCCGTGTTTCAGTTGCTTGGCGCGGCTGCGCAGCGAGGTGATGATCAGCGCCGCGGCGGCGATCACGCCCAGCAGCAGTGAAAAGCCGCGCAGGTTTTCGCCGCCGAACGGATCGGGCAAAAAGCCCGAGCTGAGCATCTGGAAGCCTTCCGGGAAGGGGCCGACCGACTGGCCAGCGAGCAGCGCCAGGGTCAAGCCCTTGAACACCAGCATGCCGGCCAGGGTGACGATGAAGGAGGGGATCTTGAAGAAGGCGACGAAATAGCCTTGTGCGCCGCCGATGACGGCGCCGGCCAGCAGGCAGAGGATGCTGGCGGCGACAAAATTCATGTTGTAGTTGACGATCAGGACGGCTGCCAGGGCGCCGACGAAGCCGACCACCGAGCCGACGGACAAATCGATATGGCCGGCCACGATGACCATCAGCATGCCCAGCGCCATGATGACGATGTAGCTGTTCTGCAGCACCAGGTTGGTCAGGTTCAGCGGCTGCATCAGGGTGCCGTCGGTCATGTACTGGAAAAAGCCCATGATGACGATCAGCGAGAGCAGCATGCCGTAGTCGCGCATATTGTTCTTCAAAAAGCCGGCATAGCTTTTCGCTTGCGGCGCGGCCGCTGGCGCTGCTGCTGGCGCGCCTGCTGTCAGTTTATTGTCCATTGTTTTCTCCGTGTGTAACGATCGCGCGCATGATTCGCTCCTGCGATGCTTCTGCCGCGCTCAATTCCGCCGCAAAGCGGCCTTCGTTCATGACATAGATCCGGTCGCACATGCCCAGCAATTCCGGCATTTCCGACGAGATCATGATGATGCATTTGCCTTCCGCGGCCAGGTCGCTGATGATGCTGTAGATCTCGTACTTGGCGCCCACGTCGATGCCGCGGCTCGGTTCATCGAGGATCAGCACGTCGGGGCGCGAAAACAGCCACTTCGCCAGCACCACTTTCTGCTGGTTGCCGCCGGATAGATTGACCACCTTCTGCGCCACGCTCGAGCAACGTGTCTTGAGCTTGCGGCGGAAATCCTCGGCCACGCTGAATTCACGCTGCTCGTCGATCACCATGTGCTGCGAAATCGCATCGAGGTTGGCCAGGCTGGTGTTCTTCTGGATGTCTTCCTCGAGGATCAGGCCCAGGCCCTTGCGGTCTTCCGTCACATACGCGAGGCCGTGCGCGATCGCCTTGCCGATGGTGCTGACGTCGATTTCCTGGCCATTCTTGAGCACCGTGCCGCTGATGCGCTGGCCGTAGGCGCGGCCGAAAATGCTCATCGCCAGTTCCGTGCGCCCGGAGCCCATCAAGCCGGCGATGCCGATGATCTCTCCCTTTTTCGCGTGCATGTTGATGCCCTTGATGACGGGGCGGTCGGCATGCTCGGGATGGAAGACGCGCCAGTCGCGTACTTCGAAAATGGTCTCGCCGATGGTGGGCGTGCGCGGCGGATAGCGGTCGGCCATTTCGCGTCCGACCATTTTTTCGATGATGCGGTCTTCGCTGACGGGTTCGATGCGGCAGTCGAAACTGTCCACCGTGTTCCCGTCGCGCAGCACCGTGATGGCATCGGCGACCCTTGAAATTTCATTGAGCTTGTGCGAAATCAGGATCGAGGCGATGCCCTGGGCTTTCAGGCCCAGCAGCAGGTCGAGCAGGGCCGCGCTGTCGCTTTCGTTCAGACTGGCCGTCGGCTCGTCGAGGATCAAGAGCTTGACGTCCTTGCACAGCGCCTTGGCGATTTCGATCAGCTGCTGCTTGCCCACGCCCAGATTGGTGATCAGGGTGTCCGGGGACTCTTTCAAGCCGACTTTGTGCAGCAGTTCGCGCGTCTTGCTTTGCGCGTATTCCCAGTCGATGACGCCCATGCTGGACGGTTCGTTGCCGAGGAAGATATTTTCGGCGATCGACAGCTGGGGCACCAGCGCCAGTTCCTGGTGGATGATGATGATGCCGATTTCTTCGCTGTCTTTGATGCCGCGGAAGTGCCGCGTCTGGCCCAGGTAATCGATGTCGCCCGTATAGCTGCCATGGCCGTAGACGCCACTGAGCACTTTCATCAGGGTCGATTTGCCGGCGCCGTTTTCGCCGACGATGGCGTGGATCTCGCCGCTGCGTACCCGCAGGTTGACATTGTCGAGCGCAACGACGCCCGGGAATGTTTTGCGTATCCCGCGCATTTCCAGGATAGTGTTCGTCATATAACCTCTCTGGCACGGCCGCGCTGGTCGGCATCGGTCGTGCGGCAGTCTTGTTCTTGATAGTGCGTGAAGCGAAAGGCCCGGCAGGGCCGGGCCTTCAGTACCTTGGATGCTTATTTCACTTGCGCTTCCGTGTAGTAGCCGCTGCCGGTGACGAGCACCTGCTTCCAGTTCGCCTTGTCGACGGTGACCGGTTTCAACAGGTAGGACGGCACGACTTTCACGCCGTTGTTATAGGTCTTCGTATCATTGACGGTCGGCGTCTTGCCGCTCATCATCGCGTCGACCATGTTGGCCGTGACCTTGGCCAGTTCGCGCGTGTCCTTGAACACGGTCGATGCCTGTTCGCCACGGATGATCGATTTCACCGACGGGATTTCCGCATCCTGGCCCGTCACGACGGGGAACGGCTGCTTCGGCGTGCCGTAACCGACGCCCTTGAGCGAGGACAGGATGCCGATGCTCAAGCCGTCATATGGCGACAGCACGGCGTCGACGCGGGCATTGCCGTAGTAGGCGCTGAGCAGGTTGTCCATGCGGGCCTGCGCCACGGCGCCATCCCAGCGCAGGGTGGCGACCTTTTCCATGCCCATCTGCTTCGAACGCACCACCAGCTTGCCGCTGTCGATGTAGGGTTTGAGCACCGACAGCGCGCCGTTGTAGAAGAAGTGCGCGTTGTTGTCGTCGGCCGAGCCGCCGAACAGTTCGATATTGAACGGGCCTTTGCCTTCCTTGAGTTTCAGCGCCGATTCGATGTAGCCCGCTTGCAGCACGCCGACCTGGAAGTTGTCGAAGGTGGCGTAGTAATCGATGTTTTTCGTGCCGCGGATCAAACGGTCATACGAGATGACCTTGATGCCCTTGTCGGCCGCTTTTTGCAGCACGTTCGACAGGGTGGTGCCGTCGATGGCGGCGATCACCAGCACCTTGGCGCCCTTGGTGATCATGTTTTCCACCTGCGCCAGCTGGTTCGGGATATCGTCGTCGGCAAACTGCAAGTCCGTCTTGTAGCCGCGCTCCTTGAATACCTTGACCATGTTGTCGCCGTCGGCGATCCAGCGCATGGACGATTTGGTTGGCATCGAGATGCCGATTGCGCCCTTGTCTGCGGCGCTTGCCACGGGCATTACCGCCATGCCGGAGATGGCCAGCGCCAGGCTCGCGGTCAGCATTTTCATTGTTGTTTTCATTTCAGGTCTCCACCGTCTTCGATAGTTGAATGTGCCAGGGCCGTCGTCCAGTGGGCGGGCTCCGTGCGAATGGCCGATTGCAGGCCACGGCTGATACTAGTTTGTCCATCCATCCCTCACCAATCACTTTTTTCGCATTGCTGATATCCAAAACGATATCGATGGGTCAATTGATGCAATGCGCCATGGCACGCCTTTCCGCCTGCTGACAGGGCGGAAACGGGGGCTGAATGGCGGCTTTTTTTGGTGCGCTGCAATACCAATAATCATCATTCAATTTGGTGATTTTCGTAATTGCGGCGACACAGGGCGGCGCGCAGAATCGATCCGAACTTGAACACCGGCCATCCCGTCACGACCTTTTGAAAGCTTGCCATGCAGCCGATTTCCCCCGCCTCTTTGTTGCCCGCCGACCTGGCGCAGGCCCTCCTTGTCGGCCGCATCTGGCGTGACGGCCCGTGCGTCGTCGCCGTGCGCGGCGGCGAAGTGGTCGACATCACGCAGACGGTGGCGACGGTGGCCGAGTTGTTCGAGCGCAGCGATGCGCTTGATATCGTCCGCCATGCGCCCGGCATCGCGCTCGGACCCGTGCAGGTGCTGCTGGAGCAGGCGCTGGCCGCGCCGGCTGGCGAGCCATTGCTGCTGGCGCCGTGCGACCTGCAGGCCGTCAAGGCATGTGGCGTGACTTTTGCCGTCAGCCTGCTCGAACGGGTGATCGAGGAACAGGCGGGTGGCGACGCGGCGCGCGCGGCGAGCCTGCGCACCGCCCTGCAAATGACATTGGGCGGCGACCTGTCGGCACTGAAGCCAGGCTCGGACGCGGCGCAACGCCTGAAACAGCAGCTGCAGCAGCGCGGCGCCTGGTCACAATACATGGAAGTGGGCATCGGCCCCGATGCGGAAGTGTTTACCAAGGCGCAGCCGATGTCGTCGGTGGGCTGCGGCGCGCAGGTGGGCTTGCTGCCATCGTCCGCCTGGAACAACCCGGAGCCCGAGATCGTCCTGGCCGTCAACAGCCGTGGCGAGGTGCTGGGGGCGACCCTGGGCAACGACGTCAACCTGCGCGATATCGAAGGGCGCAGCGCCCTCTTGCTGGGCAAGGCCAAGGACAACAACGGCTCCTGCGCCATCGGCCCCTTCATCCGCCTGTTCGACGAGCACTTCACGCTCGACACCGTGCGCGAAGCGGAAGTGTCGTTGCTGATCGAAGGCGCGGACGACGGCTTTGTGCTCGAAGGCGCCAGTTTCATGCGCGAAATCAGCCGCGACCCGCTCGACCTCGTGCGCCAGACGGCAGGCCAGTACCACCAGTATCCGGACGGCTTCATGCTGTTCCTCGGGACCATGTTCTCGCCCGTGAAGGACCGCGGCGCGCAGGGCGGCGGCTTTACGCACCACCTGGGCGACCGGGTGACGATTGCCAGCGCTGCGCTGGGCGCGCTGGTCAACGAAGTGCAGCGCTGCGATGCGATTGCCCCCTGGACGTTCGGCGTGCGCGCGCTGTACCAGAACCTGGCCCAGCGCGGCTTGCTTTGATCCGATTATTTTAAAAAGAGAGACACCATGCAGCATGCAACTTACCCTAGCCTGGCCGGCAAGCGCGTCGTCATCACGGGCGGCGGCACCGGCATCGGCGTGGCCATCGTCGAGGCGTTCGCGCGCCAGGGCGCCCACGTCACCTTTCTCGATATCGCCCGCGAGGCGTCGCTGGCGCTGCAGGACAAGCTGGCCCACCTGCCGCAGCCGCCCGTTTTCCGCTATTGCGACCTGACGGACCTGGGCGCGCTGGCCGCCACCTTCGCCGAGATCGCACACAGCGCGGGCGCCACGGATATCCTCGTCAACAACGCGGCCAATGACGACCGCCACGAACTGCAGGACGTCACGCCCGCCTACTGGGACGAGCGCATGGCCGTGAACCTGCGCCACCAGTATTTCTGCGCCCAGGCCGTGGCGCCCGCCATGCGCGTCAAGGGCAGCGGCGTGATTCTCAACCTGGGGTCGATTTCCTGGCATTTGGCGCAAGCGCGCCTGTCGATCTACATGACGGCCAAGGCCGGCATCGAAGGCTTGACGCGCGGCCTGGCGCGCGACCTGGGCGTTGACGGCATCCGCGTCAACTGCATCATTCCCGGCGCCGTGCGCACGCCGCGCCAGGAAAAGCTGTGGCATACGCCGGAAGCGGAAGCCGTGATCCTGCAGGGCCAATGCCTGCAGCTGCGCGTGGAGCCCGAAGACGTGGCGGCGCTGGCGCTGTTCCTCGCGTCGGACAATGCGGCCAAGTGCGCGGGACGCGAATACTACGTCGACGCAGGCTGGTACGGCGCATGAGCACCGCAGGCAAACACCAGGCGCGGCGCTTCCGCTCGCAGGACTGGTTCGACAATCCCGACCACATCGACATGACGGCGCTGTACCTCGAGCGCTTCATGAACTACGGCATCACGGCCGAGGAGCTGCGTTCGGGCCGGCCCATCATCGGCATCGCGCAAAGCGGCAGCGATATCAGTCCCTGCAACCGCATCCATCTGGAGCTGGCGCAGCGCGTGCGCGACGGCATCCGCGACGCGGGCGGCATCCCGATGGAATTCCCGCTGCACCCGATCTTCGAGAACTGCCGCCGTCCCACGGCCGCGCTGGACCGCAACCTTGCGTATCTGGGCCTGGTGGAGATTTTGCACGGCTACCCGATCGACGCCGTGGTGCTGACGACGGGCTGCGACAAGACCACGCCGGCCCAGCTGATGGCCGCCGCTACGGTCGATATTCCCGCCATCGTGCTGTCGGGCGGCCCCATGCTCGACGGCTGGATGGACGGCGAACTGGTGGGCTCCGGCGCCGCCATCTGGAAGGGCCGCCGCCAGCTGTCGGCCGGCTTGATCGACAACGACAAATTCCTGCAGATCGCGGCCGCCTCCGCGCCATCGGCCGGCCACTGCAACACCATGGGCACGGCATCGACCATGAATGCGCTGGCCGAGGCGCTGGGCATGTCGCTGACGGGCTGCTCGGCCATCCCCGCGCCATACCGCGAGCGGGGTCAGATCGCCTATGAAACGGGGCGCCGCATCGTCGCCATGGCGCATGAGGACGTGCGCCCGTCGAGCATCCTCACGCGCGAGGCGTTCCTGGACGCCATCATCGTCAACGCGGCCATCGGCGGCTCGACCAACGCCCAGCCGCACCTGATGGCCATGGCGCGCCATGCGGGCGTGGAATTGAACTCGAGCGACTGGATGGAACATGGCTACGACGTGCCGCTGCTGTTGAACATGCAGCCGGCCGGGAAATACCTGGGCGAGCGCTTCCACCGCGCCGGCGGCGTGCCGGCCGTGATGTGGGAGTTGCAGCAGGCGGGCTTGCTGCATGCGGACCGGTTGACGGTCACGGGCCAGACGATGGCGGCGAACCTGGCCGGACGCGAAAGTACTGATCGCGAGATGATCCGCCCGTTTGCCGCACCGCTGAAGGAAAAGGCCGGTTTCATGGCCTTGCAGGGCAACCTGTTCGACTTCGCCATCATGAAGACCAGCGTGATCTCGCCCGCTTTCCGCGAGCGCTACCTGTCGCGTCCCGGCAGCGAAGGCGTGTTCGAGGCGCGCGCCATCGTCTTCGATGGTTCTGCCGACTATCACGCACGCATCAACGACCCGGCGCTCAACATCGACGACAGCTGCATGCTGGTCATGCGCGGCGCAGGTCCCGTGGGCTGGCCCGGTTCGGCCGAAGTGGTCAACATGCAGCCGCCCGACGCCTTGCTCAAGGCCGGCATTCTGAACCTGCCGACCCTGGGCGACGGGCGCCAGTCGGGCACGTCGGACAGTCCTTCGATCCTGAACGCGTCGCCGGAAAGCGCCGTGGGCGGCGGCCTGGCGCTGCTGCGCACGGGCGACATCATCCGCGTGGACTTGAACGGGGGCCACTGTGACATGCTGGTCGATGCTGACGAACTGGCGCGCCGCGCGCAGGAACTGCCGCCGCCCGTCAACGACAGCGCCACGCCATGGCAGGAAATCTACCGCGCCAGCGTGGGCCAGCTGGAAACGGGGGCCTGCATGGAGCTGGCCCTGAAATACCGCGCCGTGGGACAGACCCTGCCGCGCCACAACCATTGATGTAGGTCGGGGTAGGTCGGGTTAGCGCTCCGCGCGTAAGCCGACACCACCACAGACATAAAATTTTTCAGCAGTACCCGCAGTTAAAAAATGTTGTTAATAACATCCACAAGGAGACACACAATGAACAAGATCATCAGTGCAGCCATCATGACCGCCATGCTGGCATTGAGCAGCAGCGCCGCCCTGGCCGATGCGAAAAACCCGAAAATCGGCTTTTCCATCGACGACTTGCGCGTGGAACGCTGGACGCGCGACCGCGACTTCTTCATCGCCGCCGCCGAAAAGCAGGGCGCCAAGGTCTTCGTGCAGTCGGCCGACGCCAGCGAGCAGCGCCAGATTTCGCAGATCGAAAACCTGATCTCGCGCGGCGTGGACGTGCTGGTGATCGTGCCGTTCAACGCCACTGTCCTCAACAATACCGTCAAGGAAGCGAAAAAGGCCGGCATCAAGGTGCTGTCGTATGACCGCCTGATCCTGAACGCCGATATCGATGCGTACATCTCGTTCGACAATGAGAAAGTGGGCGAGATGCAGGCCGAAGGCGTGACCAAGCTGCAGCCGAAGGGCAATTACTACCTGCTGGGCGGCTCGCCGACCGACAACAACGCCAAGATGCTGCGCGAAGGCCAGATGAAGGTATTGAAACCGTTCATCGACAAGGGCGACATCAAGATCGTCGGCCAGCAGTGGGTGAAGGACTGGAGCGCCACCGAAGCGCTGTCCATCGTGGAAAACGCGCTGACGGCCAACGGCAACAAGATTGACGCCATCGTCGCCTCGAACGACGGCACGGCCGGCGGCGCCATCCAGGCTCTGGCCGCGCAAAAACTGGCTGGCAAGGTGCCGGTCTCGGGCCAGGACGCCGATCTGGCGGCCGTGAAACGCGTCATCGCCGGCACGCAGTCGATGACCGTCTACAAACCGTTGAAAACCATCGCTGCGGAAGCGGCCAAGCTGGCCGTGCAACTGGCCCGCAATGAAAAGCCGGCTTACAACTCGAGCTATGACAACGGCTTGAAAAAAGTCAGCACAGTGCTGCTGAAACCAACGCCGCTGACCAAGGCGAATGTGAACATTCTCGTCGATGACGGTTTCTATACCAAGGCGCAGCTGGGTAATTGATTACCGCTTGATGTCGGCTTATGCGCTGTGCGCTAAGCCGACCTGCGATTGCCCGCATCGGCCGTTATCCGACAATCGCCGGCTTCGGAAACGCCGATGGTGGTGTCGGCCGTCCGCATCGGCCGTAGGTCGGATTAGCGGCGCCATGGGTGCCGCGTAATCCGACATTTCCCCCGTATCCGCAACGAGAGTGAGCATGTCCGACTATCTGCTTGAAATGAAAGGCATCGTCAAACAGTTTGGCGGTGTCCGCGCGCTTGACGGCATCGACCTGCAGGTGCGGGCCGGCGAGTGCATCGGCTTGTGCGGCGAGAATGGCGCCGGCAAGTCGACCCTGATGAAGGTGTTGTCCGGCGTGTACCCGCATGGCACCTGGGATGGCGAGATCCTGTGGGATGGCCAGCCCCTGCGCGCGCAATCGATCCGCGACACGGAAGACGCGGGCATCATCATCATCCACCAGGAGCTGATGCTGGTGCCGCAGCTGTCCGTGGCCGAGAATATCTTCATGGGCCGCGAGATTACCCTGCCCGGCGGGCGCATGCATTACGCGGCCATGTACAAGCGCGCCGACGAGCTGCTGCGCGAACTGAAAATTCCCGAACTGAACGTGGCGCAGCCCGTGATGAATTACGGCGGCGGCCACCAGCAGCTGGTGGAAATCGCCAAGGCGCTCAACAAGAATGCGCGCCTGCTGATCCTCGACGAGCCGTCGTCGTCGCTGACGGCGTCGGAAATCGCGGTGCTGCTCGATATCCTGCGCGCGTTGAAGGCCAAGGGCGTCACTTGCATCTACATTTCGCACAAGCTCGATGAAGTGGCGGCCATCTGCGACACCATCGTCGTCATCCGCGACGGCAAGCATATCGCCACCACGCCGATGGCGCAGATGAACGTCGAGCGCATCATCGCGCAGATGGTGGGCCGTGAAATGAGCCAGCTGTATCCGCAGCGCGCGCAGCCGGCACCTATCGGCGAAGTGCTGTTCGAGGCGCGCCACGTGACCTGCATCGACGCCGACAACCCGCAGCGCAAGCGGGTCGACGATGTGTCATTCAGCCTGCGCAAGGGCGAGATCCTCGGCATCGCCGGCCTGGTGGGAGCGGGGCGCACGGAGCTTGTCTCGGCCCTGTTCGGCGCCTACCAGGGGCCGTGCCAGGCCGAGGTGTGGCTCGATGGCCGCAAGATCGATACCCGTTCGCCGCAAAAGGCCATCGCCATGGGCCTGGCCATGGTGCCGGAAGACCGCAAGCATCACGGCATCGTGCCCGACCTCGACGTGGGGCAGAACATTACCCTGGCCGTGCTGGAGGAATTCACGCGCGCCACGCGCATCGACGGCGAGGCGGAATTGACGGCCGTGCGCGGCGAGATCGCGAAGCTGGAACTGAAGGCAGCCAGCCCGTCGCTGTCCATCACGAGCCTGTCGGGCGGCAACCAGCAAAAGGCCGTGCTGGCCAAGATGCTGCTGACGCGCCCGCGCGTGCTGATCCTCGACGAGCCCACGCGCGGCGTCGACGTGGGCGCCAAATATGAAATCTACAAATTGATGCTGGCGCTGGCCGACCAGGGCGTGGCGATCATCATGGTCTCGTCGGAACTGGCCGAAGTGCTGGGCGTGTCCGACCGCGTGCTGGTGATGGGCGAAGGCCGCCTGCGCGGCGACTTTATCAACGATGGCCTGAGCCAGGAAACCGTGCTGGCGGCCGCGCTCGACCAGCGCCCGGCGCCCGCCGCCAACACCGCAAACAAGGAAACCGCAGCATGAAACCGCACAGTATCAAACAGCTGTTCACCCAATACAAGATGCTGGCCCTCCTGATCGCCGTGGCGCTGATCTGGGCCTTCTTTTCGTGGAAGACGGAGGGCAGTTTCCTCACGCCGCGCAACCTGTCGAACCTGCTGCGCCAGATGTCCGTCACCGGCATCCTCGCCTGCGGCATGGTGCTGGTGATTATCGCCGGCGAGATCGATTTGTCGATCGGCTCCCTGCTGGGGCTGCTCGGCGGCATCGCCGCCGTGCTGGACGTCACGCAGCACTGGCCGCTGGCCTTGAACCTGGCGGCCGTACTCGGCTGCGGCCTGGTGATCGGTTTGCTCAATGGCTACCTGACGGCGTACCGGGGCATCCCGTCCTTCATCGTCGGGCTGGGCGGCATGCTGGCGTACCGCGGCATCCTGCTGGGCATCACGGGCGGCATCACGATCGCGCCCGTCTCCGAGCCGATGGTCTACCTGGGACAGGGCTACCTGCCCGCGGTGCCCGGCATCGTGCTGGGCATCGGCCTGTTCCTGCTGGCCGCCTTTTTGACGTGGCGTGCGCGCGCCAGCCGTGCGCAGCATGGCCTGCCGCAGACGGCGCCCTGGGCCGACGGCTTGCGCCTGGCCGTCATCGGCGCCGTGCTGTATGCCTTCGTGCAAACCCTGAACGGCTATGAAGGCATCCCGCTGCCCGTGCTGTTGCTGCTGGCCTTGCTGGGACTGTTCAGCTACATCACGAGCCAGACCGTGTTTGGCCGGCGCATCTACGCCGTCGGCAGCAATATGGAAGCGACGCGCCTGTCCGGCATCAACGTGAAAGCCGTCAAGCTGTGGATCTTCGGCATCATGGGCCTGATGTGCGCGCTGGCGGGCCTGATCAACACGGGCCGCCTGGCGGCCGGTTCGCCCTCGGCCGGCACCTTCAGCGAGCTCGATGCCATCGCCGCCTGCTTCATCGGCGGCACCTCGATGCGCGGTGGCTCGGGCACCGTGTACGGCGCCCTGATCGGCGCGCTGGTCATGGCCAGCCTCGATAACGGCATGTCCATGCTGGACGTGGACACCTACTGGCAGATGATCGTGAAAGGCAGTATCCTCACCCTCGCCGTGTGGGTCGATGTCAGCACGCGAGCGGGGCGTAGATAGCCGTGAAACGATCTGGCACGGGAGGAGACACCATGAAGATGCCGACCGCGCACCGGATCGCGCTGCTGTTTAACGGGAATAAAATCTACGACCGCGACATCATCGCGGGCATCGCCGCCTATCTGAACACGACGCGCGTGTCGTGGGACCTGTTCCTGGAAGAGGATTTCCGCTGCCGCCTGCCCGGCATCGAACGCTGGCAGGGCGACGGCATCATCGCCGATTTTGACGATCCCGCCGTCTGCGAAGCGCTGGCGCACAGCCGCCTGCCCGTGGTGGCCGTGGGTGGCTCGTATGCGCGCGCCGAGGATTACCCGGCCGGCATCCCGTATGTGGCGACCGATAATTTCAAGATCGTCAAGCTGGCCTATGAACACCTGGTGGAAGCGGGCCTGACGCGTTTCGCCTGTTTCAGCCTGCCCGAGGCCGACGTCAACCGCTGGGCGCAGGAGCGCGAAACGGCATTTTGCGCCTTGATGGAGCGCGACCACATGCGCGCCGACGTGTACCGGGGCGTCGCCACCAGCGCGCCGTCGTGGGACGAGGCGGTGGAGCAGCAGATCGCCTGGCTCAACAGCCTGGAAAAACCCGTCGGCATCATCGCCGTCAGCGATGCACGCGCGCGCCAGTTGCTGCAAGCGTGCATGCATGCGGGCATCGCGGTGCCGGAGCAAGTGGCTTTGATCGGCATCGACAACGACCCGCTGGCGCGCATGCTCACGCGCATTCCCTTGAGTTCCGTGATCCAAGGGACGGAGGAAATGGGCCGCACGGCCGCGCATCTGCTGCACCAGATGTTGAATGGCGCGCGCCTGTCCGGCACGCGCATCCTCGTGCCGCCGGCCGGCCTGAACGTGCTCGCCTCCACGCGCCACCAGCCTTTCCAGCATCCGCAGGTGATGCAGGCGCGCCACTTCATCCGCCAGTACGCCTGCCAGGGCATCAAGACGGAGCAGGTGGCCGATTACGTGGGCGTGTCGCGCTCCTCGCTCGAAGCGCACTTCCGCCATGAACTGGGGCGCAGCGTGCACGATGAAATCCTGCATTTCAAGCTCGATGCGGCCAAGACCCTGCTGGCGCGCGGGCCGGGGCAGGTGGCCGAGGTGGCCGTGCGTTGCGGCTTTACCACGGTGCAGTACATGCATGCCGTCTTCAAGCGCGAACTCGGTTGCACACCGCGTGAATTCCAGCAGCGCAGCCGGCCGCCGCCAGCCCCCGGGCAGGCGCCATGATGCATCTGCTGCGCAATGCGCGCGGCATGCGTGTGGCCATCGACGCGCACGATGCCAGCGTGCGGGCCTGGTGGGCGCCCGACCGCTATGGCCGCCTGGCCGACGTGCTGGGCGCCGCGCCCCCTGCGGCGCGCTCGTCCACGGTCTGGCAGTGCGCGCCGCCGGACGACGGCCACTTGCTGCTGCACCTGGCGCATGACGGCCTGTCGGTGCGCCTGGCCTACCAGCTTGACGAGGATGGCAGCCTGCACCTCGACTGCGTCGCCACGGCCGAGACGGTTTCCCGTTTTGCGCTGGCCGCGCCCCTGTTCAATCTGCAGGGCGGCCGCGCGGCCGTGGGTGACCATGTGCTGCGCCTGGCCGCCGACCGCTACTGGCCCGGCGGGCATGCGTGCAGCGCTCCGCTCGACGTGGCGGGCAGCGCGTTCGACTTCCGCCAGCCGGCGCCGCTCGCTACACGCCTGGCCTGGCCCGCGCTCGTGCACTTGCCGGGATTCCGGCATGACTTTTACTGGACGGGCAGCGGCCAGCTGCGCGAGGCGGCGCGGGTGGCCGACCCCGCTTCGGGGCGGGTCCTGCGTTTTTACAGCACCCAGGACAGTTGCCATTTATATTCCGATGCGCGCTGTTTTTCCCTGCTGGCGCAGGGTGTGCAATTGCAACCGGGACAAGTGCGGCGCTTCAATCTTGCCTACCGTTTGGGCGTGCAGGATATCGATGCGTTTGACATATCCGAACCGGTATCAATGATGTCAAATAAGTGATTGGTCAGATATGCGGGGCAGTTCTACCATGGGGTAGTTTTTCCCTCATTCATTTTTGTCCTGACCGACGCTGCGAACCTGTCCATGAACATACTCACCATCGATGCCGGCACCACCAATACGCGTACCTTGCTGTGGCGCGCAGGCGCCGTCGTCGCCCAGGCACAGCTGGAAACGGGCGTGCGCAATACCGCCATCGATGGCCATAACGGCGCGCTGAAACAGGCGCTGCGCGAGACCATCGCCAGCGTGCTGGCCAGCGCCGGCATCGCGCCATCCGACGTGGACCTGGCAGTGGCCTCGGGCATGATCACCTCGCCCATGGGGGTGCGGGAAGTGCCGCATCTGCCGGCGCCTGCGGGCCTGGCCCAGCTGGCGCAAGGCATGCAGGCGGTGGACTTGCCCGACGTGCTGCCCCAGCCCCTGTGGCTGATTCCCGGCGTGCGCAACCAGCATGGCGCCGTCGGCCTGCATAACGTCGAAGCGATGGACATGATGCGCGGCGAAGAGACGGAAGTTGTCGCGCTGCTCGAGCGCCTGCAATTGCGGGGCGCGGCGACCCTGATCATGCCCGGCTCGCATACCAAGCTGATCAGCGTGGACGAGCAGCGCCGCATCCTCGGCTGCAGCACCACCATTGCGGGCGAGCTGCTGCAGGCGATCACGCAGCACACCCTGATCAAGCAATCGGTCGATGGCGGTTTTGCGCAGACGCTGGTGCCGAAAATGCTGCTGGCCGGCGCGGCCGCGGCGCAAAAAACGGGGCTGGCGCGCGCCTGCTTCAGCGTGCGCACCTTGGGCCAGTTCAGCGCCATCGAATGCAATGAGCGGGCCAATTTCCTGATGGGCGCCGTCCTCAGCGGCGACCTGCTGGCGCTGCGCAATAGCACCGCCATCCAGATGCGGCCCGATACGCCGCTCGTCATTACTGGCAAACCCATGCTGCGCCAGGCGCTTGGCTTGCTGATCGAAGAACACGGATTTTTTTATGGCAAGCGCATCATCGTCGACGACCAGCAGCAAGACTATCTGGCCGGTCACGGTGCGCTGCTGATCGCCGCCGCGCGCGGCTTGATTTCCCCGCAGGAGACAGTATGAGCAGCAACAAGAACAAGCGCCCCTTGCGTTCGCAATCGTGGTTTGGTGGCGACGACAAGGACAGTTTTATTCACCGCAGCTGGATGAAGAACCAGGGCTATCCCAGCGATGCCTTCGATGGCCGTCCCGTCATCGGCATCTGCAATACCTGGTCCGAGCTGACGCCCTGCAATGGCCATTTCCGCGACCTGGCCGAGATGGTCAAGCGCGGCGTGCTCGAAGCGGGCGGCTTCCCCGTCGAATTTCCCGTGATGTCGCTGGGCGAGACGAATCTGCGCCCGACGGCCATGCTGTTCCGTAACCTGGCCAGCATGGATGTCGAGGAATCGATCCGCGCCAACCCGATCGACGGCGTGGTGCTGCTGACGGGCTGCGACAAGACCACCCCGGCCCTGCTGATGGGCGCGGCCAGCGTGGATTTGCCGACCATCGTGCTGTCGGGCGGCCCCATGCTGAACGGGAATTACCGTGGCAAGCCGATCGGCTCGGGCACCGACGTGTGGAAGTTTTCCGAGGACGTACGGGCCGGGCGCATGACCTCGGCCGAATTCAAGCAGGCTGAATCGTGCATGTCGCGTTCCGCCGGCCACTGCATGACCATGGGCACGGCCTCGACCATGGCCAGCATGGTCGAAGCGCTGGGCGTGACCTTGCCTGGCAACGCGGCAATTCCCGCCGTCGATGCGCGCCGCAAGCTGCAGGCGCAGCTGACGGGCCGGCGCATCGTCGACATGGTGCACGAAGACCTGAAACTGTCGCAGATCCTCACGCGCGAAGCGTTTGAAAACGCCATCATGGTCAACGGCGCCATCGGCGGCTCGACCAATGCCGTGATCCATTTGCTGGCCATTGCCGGGCGCATCGGCGTGGACATGCGCCTGGGCGACTGGGACCGCCTGGGGCGCGACATTCCCTGCCTGCTGAACCTGATGCCGTCGGGCCAGTACCTGATGGAAGATTTTTACTATGCGGGCGGCCTGCCCGTGATCATCCGCGACCTGCTGGGCAAATTGCATGGCGAGGCGCTCACCGTCACGGGCGCGACCATGGCCGTCAACGTGGCCGAAGCGGAAAATTTCAATCCCGAGGTGATCACGCCGCTGGCGCAGCCATTCAAGGATGAAGGCGGCATCGCCGTCCTGCATGGCAACCTGGCCCCGCGCGGCGCCGTCATCAAGCCATCGGCGGCATCGCCCGAGCTGATGCAGCACCGTGGCCGCGCCGTCGTCTTCAACAGCATTGAGCACTACAAAAAGCGCGTCGACGATCCCACGCTCGATATCGATGCCAGCTGCGTGATGGTGCTGCAAAATTGCGGCCCGCAGGGCTATCCGGGCATGGCCGAAGTGGGCAATATGGGACTGCCGAAAAAACTGCTGGAGCAGGGCGTGCGCGACATGGTGCGCATCTCGGACGCGCGCATGAGCGGCACGGCCTACGGCACGGTGGTGCTGCACGTGGCGCCGGAAGCGGCCGTGGGCGGGCCGCTGGCCCTGGTGCGCGATGGCGACATGATCGAACTGGACGTGGCGGGACGCCGTTTGCACCTGGACGTCGACGAAGCGGAGCTGGCGCGCCGGCGCGCCGAGTGGAGCGCCCCGCCGCCGGCCATGAAGGGCGGTTATCAGTCGATGTATATCAAGCACGTGACGCAGGCTGACGAAGGCGCGGACCTCGATTTCCTCGTCGGTTGCCGCGGTTCGGCCGTTCCGCGCGAGTCACATTGAAGGGAAGGAAAAAAGATGATGGGGACACAGGCGCAATTACTGGTCGATGCGCAGAATTTCCTGGGCGAGGGCGTGCGCTGGTGCGAACGCAGCGGCCGCGTTTTCTGGACGAATATCGAAGGCTGCCAGCTGCATGCGCTGGTGCTGGCCACGGGCGAGCGCCAGAGCTGGGCCATGCCCGAGCGCCTGGCGTGCTTCGCGCTGACGGACAGCGACGAGGTGTTGTTGCTGGGACTGGCCTCGGGACTGGCCTGGTTTGACGCGCGCAGCGGGGCCGTCACGCGCTTGCACACGGTGGAGGGCGACTTGCCCATGACGCGCCTGAACGATGGCCGCTGTGACCGCCAGGGACGCTTTGTCTTCGGCACGCTCGATGAGCGCCCGTGCCGCGATGCCATCGGCAGCTTTTACCGCCTCAACCTGGACTTGACCCTGGAGCGCCTGCCGCTACCGCAGATCGCCATCTCGAACAGCATCTGCTTCAGCGTCGATGGCACGGCCATGTATTTCTGCGACTCGATGAAGAGGGCGATCTACCGCTGGGACGATTACCTGGGCGGCGACGCGAGCCGGGTGCGCGTGTTTGCCGTGCTCGACCCGGGACCGGGCGCCGCCGATGGCGCCACCATCGATGCGGATGACTACCTGTGGAGCGCGCAGTGGGGCGCGGGCAGGGTCTTGCGCTTCGCGCCGGACGGCAGCGTCGAGCGCAAGATCAGCCTGCCCGTCTCGCAGCCCAGCTGCGTGAGCCTGGGCGGCCCGCACTACGACGAATTGTTCGTCACGACGGCGCAGGAGAATTTGACCCCGGCCCAGCTGGCGAGCGAACCGCTGGCCGGCGGATTGTTTCATGCGCGCCAGATGGGCGTGCGCGGTTTGCCGGAAGTGCGCTTTGGCGCCCTGCCGGCCTGACAGGAGAGAGCATATGCAAAAACACACGGTTTTCAATGGCATCCTCGAACGGGGCATGGTCGGCATCGTGCGCGCCGACTCGCCCGATGCGGCGCTGCAGATCGCCGAGGCGTGCATCGCCGGCGGCATCACGGCGCTGGAAGTGGCGTTCACCACGCCCGACACCCTGGGCGTGCTGCGCACCTTGCGCGAACGCCATGGCCATGACGTGCTGCTGGGCGCGGGCACGGTGCTCGATACGGAGACGGCGCGCGCCGCCATCCTGGCCGGCGCCCAGTTCATCATTTCGCCTAGCGTCAACGTGGACACCATCGCGCTGTGCCAGCGCTACCAGGTGCTGTCCATGCCGGGCGCGATGACGCCGACGGAAATCGTCACGGCCCTGCAGGCGGGCGCCGACATCGTCAAGGTCTTCCCCGCCGAGATGTTCGGCCCCGCCTACATCAAGGCCCTGCGCGCGCCCCTGCCGCAAGCGCCATTGATGCCGACGGGCGGCGTGACGGTGGAGAACCTGCAGGAATGGTTTGCCAGCGGCGCCGTGGCCGTGGGCATCGGCAGCAGCCTCAGTGGCCCGGGCGCCACGGGCGATTACGCGGCCGTGACGGCGCGCGCGCAGGCTTTCGTGGCGAAGATGGCGTTCATACGCACAGCTAAGTCTTCTGGCTAGCTCCCGGCGGGACGGGAATCTGCTACGCTAGGCGGGCAATGTCGCACGCTTCATAGACCAGAATATGCCCAACATCGCCCGCATCCTGCAAGACAGCCGCATCATCGCCATCGTCGGCATGTCCGACAAGCCCGAACGCGCCAGCCATGAAGTGGCCGACTACCTGCTGCGCCATGGCTACCGCGTGCTGCCCGTCAATCCGGCCCTGGCCGGGCGCGATGTGCTGGGGCAGCGCGCCTACGCCAATCTGACGGAGGCGGCGGCTGCCGTCGCGCCGGCACGCATCGACATCGTCGACTGCTTCCGCAAATCCGAAGACATCGTGCCCATCGCCGAGGAAGCCATCGCCGTCAAGGCCGGCTGTTTGTGGCTGCAGCTCGACATCGTCAATGAGCAGGCGGCGCAGCTGGCGCGGGCGGCGGGCCTGGACGTGGTGATGGATCACTGCACAAAAATCGAGCACCGCAAGCTGGCGGTGGCGGCATGAAGGCGCGTACGCAATTCCGTGCCGGCAAGGACTTCGAGCTGAACGAGGATTTCGCCGGCAAGCGCCTGCTGGGCGCCGCCACCAAGGCGGCGAACAAGAAGCTGACGCCGGCCCAGTGCAAGGCCATGGACCGCGAGGAAACCGTGGCGCTGACGGCGCAGATCGCCGAGTGCCAGAGCATGCTGTACGCGCAGCACAAAAAGAAGGTGCTGCTGGTCCTGCAGGGCATGGATACGTCGGGCAAGGATGGCACGGTCAAGGCCATCTTCAGCAACATCAACCCGATGGGCATCCGCGCCATCGCGTTCAAGGGCCCCACCGATATCGAGCTGGCACACGATTACCTGTGGCGCGTGCACCAGCACGTGCCCGTGAAGGGCGAGATCGCCATCTTCAACCGCAGCCATTACGAAGATGTGCTGATCACGCGCGTGCAGGACATGATCGACAAGGCCGAATGCCAGCGCCGCTACGCGCAGATCCGCGATTTCGAGCGCATGCTGAGCGAAACGGGCACCGTCATCCTGAAAATCTTCCTGCATATCTCGAAGGACGAGCAACGGGGACGGCTGCAGGAGCGGCTCGATGATCCCGACCGCCAGTGGAAGTTCGACCCCAACGATATCGCCCAGCGCAAGAAGTGGGATGGCTACCAGCGCGCCTATGAAACGGCGATCCGCGAGACGGATGCCGACCACGCGCCGTGGTATGTGGTGCCATCGAACTCCAAGACCCAGCGCAATCTCGTGGTCGCGTCCCTGCTGCTGGAAACCCTGCAGGGCATGAAGCTGGAATACCCGGCGCCGGACCCGAAACTGTCGTCTTTCAAGGTCGAGTAAATCCGTTCCGCGCCTGCGGAATCGGCCGCGCTGTGGCATAGTATCCCTCGTCGATAATTCAAACCAGACCGGAGATCCATATGCTGCAGTTGAAAGATCCTACCTTGTTGCGTCACCAGGCTTACGTGAATGGAGCCTGGGTCGATGCCGATGGTGGCCAGACGATTAATGTGAACAATCCCGCCACGGGCGAGCATATCGGCACGGTGCCCCTGATGGGCGCAGCCGAGACGCGCCGCGCCATTGAGGCGGCCAATGCCGCCTGGCCCGCCTGGCGCAAGAAGACGGCCAAGGAACGTGCAGCTGTGCTGCGCCGCTGGCATGACCTGATCCTGGAAAACGCCGACGACCTGGCGCTGATCATGACCACCGAGCAGGGCAAGCCCCTGCCGGAAGCGAAGGGCGAAGTGCAGTTCGGCGCCTCGTTCATCGAGTGGTTTGCCGAAGAAGGCAAGCGCGTCGCGGGCGATACCCTGCAATCGCCATGGCCGGACCGCCGCCTCGTCGTCACCAAGGAGCCGATCGGCGTGTGCGCTGCCATCACGCCGTGGAACTTCCCCGCTGCCATGATCACGCGCAAGGTCGGCCCGGCCCTGGCCGCCGGCTGTCCGATGGTATTGAAACCGGCGGAAGCAACGCCGTTTTCCGCGCTGGCGCTGGCCGTGCTGGCCGAGCGCGCGGGCGTGCCTGCTGGCGTGTTCAGCATCGTCACGGGTGCGCCGAAAGACATCGGCGGCGAAATGACGTCGAACCCCATCGTGCGCAAGCTGACGTTTACGGGCTCGACCCAGGTGGGCCGCTTGCTGGCCGAGCAGTGCGCGCCGACGATCAAGAAACTGTCGCTGGAACTGGGCGGCAATGCGCCGTTCATCGTCTTCGACGACGCCGACCTGGATGCGGCAGTGGAAGGCGCCATCGCCTCGAAATACCGCAACGCGGGCCAGACCTGCGTCTGCGCCAACCGCCTGTACGTGCAGGACAGCGTATATGAAGCGTTTGCCGACAAGCTGGTGGCCGCCGTGGCCAAGCTGAAGGTCGGCAATGGCATCGAGGCCGGTGTCACGCAAGGCCCGCTGATCGACGCCAAGGCCGTGGCCAAGGTGGAAGAACACGTGGCCGATGCGCTGGGCAAGGGCGGCCGCCTGCTGGCTGGCGGCAAGCGCCATGCGCTGGGCAATGGCTTCTTCGAGCCGACCATCATCGCCGACGTGACGAACGACATGCGCGTGGCCACCGAGGAAACCTTCGGCCCGCTGGCACCCCTGTTCCGCTTCAAGACGGACGAGGAAGTGATCGGCCTGGCCAACAACACGGAATTCGGCCTGGCCGCCTACTTCTATTCGCGCGACATCGGCCGCATCTGGCGTGTGGCCGAAGGCCTGGAAACGGGCATGGTTGGCGTGAACACGGGCCTGATCTCGAACGAGATCGCCCCCTTCGGCGGCGTCAAGCAGTCGGGCCTGGGCCGTGAAGGGTCGACCTACGGTATCGAAGACTACCTGGTCATCAAATACATCTGCATGGGCGGGATCTAGAATGCTTGATTAAATCTACTGCGCGGCGCGCTTTCTGGCCTGCGATGCTCGCTGTACTAAAGTACAGCTGCGCTTCTTAGCCAGAAATCGTTGCCGCTCGCTACGATTTTCTCAAGCATCCGTGACGTCCGTTATCGATGGCTGTTGCGAGCCGATCCTAACCGGTCCAGCATGCCCTTGACCGCCTCCATCTGCGTGCCGCTCTTGCGGTAGAAATCCGGGTCGATCGGATTGATGCTGGTGTAGCCCCAGAAATCCCAGCAGCCCTTTGGGTTGTACGGATAGACGGGACTCGGCTCGGCTTGCGGATACAGCACGATGATCTTGTTGGCGTCCGCCACCTGGTTGTAGCCGGTACTCGTATAGAAACGGTCGCCGATGGCCTGCGTCGTTTGCAGGCAGCCGTGGAATACCACGTGCACGCGGCAGCTCTCGCTGTTGCAGGCTTTCGGAATGTAGGCGTAGCCCGTGTTGTTCATGCTCGAGTACGCGTTCTGGATGAAGCTGCGCTGGTTGAAGGCGATCAGCTTGCCCGTCAGGGTGGTCGCCGACGGCTGCAGGTCCGGGTACAGGTGCTGCAGGATGTCGCGCGCCTGCGCATAGTCGCAGTCGTTGATGAACGGCGACTCCGTCACGGCGCAAGGCTTGTCGGCATTGCTGTCGGTGAGGATGGCGTGGCCCGCGCCTAGCGTGTCGACGAAGCGGATCTGCGCCGCCGGCGTACCGGCCAGTTGATAGAATTTCCCCACCTGCTCCACCACCGGCCGCGTCACGGTCTGGTCTTTCGTTCCGCTGAACAGATACAGGCGCTGGCGTTTCAGGTTGGCCGTGCCGTCGATGAGACGCTCGCGCGCAAAATCGTTCGCCGCGCGCAGCAATTCGCTGGCGACGGGCGGCGCCACCTGCGCGCTGCCGGGATTCATGCAGGTGCTCAAGGCATTCGTCAGGTAGGGAATGTAGGGGAAGCGGCCCGGCTGACCCGAGCAGAAATACGGGCCGCCCGCGATGATGCCGGCACCGGCCACCGTGGCCGAGTAGGCGACGGCAAACTGCGCCGCCATGAAGCCGCCAGAGGACAGGCCGGACACGGTGGTCTGGCTCAGATCAGCCTGGTAGGCGGGCAGGGCGGGGGCGTCCTTGGTCGCGGCGGGCTTGGCGGGCTTGGCCGTCGTGGCGGCGTGCGCGCCGCCTGGCGCCAGGATGAGCAGGCTGGCGGCCAGCAGGGCGGTGGTTAGTGTGGTCAGGTGCGGGAAGGGCATGGCGACTCCACAAGGCAGGGAAAGGGACAGGAAGGCCGAGCATAGGTAAAAAAACTGTGCGCTGGGCAAGTACTGCACCGTCATTGATGTCGCTCAAGCCATCGCTGTTGTTGTCCGTCTTGTACGCACGCGCGGCGTTTGACATAGAATGGTTTTTTTCCGTTCAACCATGGTGCCCTTCATGTCCAAGACTCTTGCCCAGCTGTTTGCATTGACCACCCTTGCCGCCGGCGCCAGCCTGGCCATGCCGGCCCATGCCGCCGACACCGCGCCAGCAGCCGCTGCACCGGCCGCTTGCCCGGCCATCCTCAAGCAGACCTTCAACCGCCTGCAGGATGAGGCGCCGCAAAACCTGTGCCAGTACGCGGGCAAGGTCGTGCTGGTGGTCAATACGGCCAGTTATTGCGGTTTTACCAATCAATACGAAGGGCTCGAGGCGCTGTACGCCAAGTACGGCAGCAAGGGCTTGGTGGTGCTGGGCTTCCCGTCGAACGATTTTGGCAAGCAGGAACCCGGTAACAGCAAGGAAATCGCCGATTTCTGCTACAACACCTATGGCGTGAAGTTCCCCATGTTTTCGAAGTCGGTCGTCTCCGGCCCTGCGCCGAATCCGCTGTACGTGGACCTGATCAAGCAGACGGGCAAGACCCCGGCCTGGAATTTCCACAAATACCTGATCGACCGCCACGGCAAAGTGGTGGAAAGCTTCCCCAGCAAGGTGACGCCGGACGACAAGAAACTCGTTGGCGCGGTGGAAAAAGCGCTGGCGCTGTAAGTTGCCGGCATACAAGCAGGCTTGAACGGCTGCTTTTTTAATGCCGCGCTTGTCCTCTTGCCATCATTGTCCTAAGCTGGTTGTTCGCGTTTGTCACAACAAAGGAGAACATCATGGCGTATGTCGATGGATTTGTCGTGCCCGTACCGAAAGCCAAGCTCGATGCCTACCTGGCCATGTCGCGCAGTTGCGGCGCCGTTTGGCGAGAGTACGGCGCGCTGGAATTTCGCGAATGCGTGGGCGACGATGTCAAGCCGGGCAAGCTGACCTCGTTCCCGCAGGCGGTGGACTTGCAGGATGGCGAAGTGGTGGTGTTTTCCTGGATCGTGTATGAGTCGCGCGCCAAGCGCGATGAAATCAACGACAAGGTCATGAAAGACCCGCGCCTGGCCGAGATGATGGACCCGGAAAAATTACCGTTTGATGGCAAGCGGATGATTTACGGCGGTTACGAGATGCAGGTAGATATCAAGTAACCAGCTGCGCCGGCATCGCCCCGCGCAGCGCATTGCACACGACGATCGCTTCGGCCCGCGCCAGCATAGCGCGCGTGATGATGGTTTCCTGCGCGTTCCAGGCGGGATCGGCCAGCATGGCCGCACGCTGTACGCCGGGCAGCAGGCCGCAGGACAGGGGCGGCGTATGCCAGTGGCCGTCCAGCTGCACGAAGACATTGCTGCGTCCGCCCTCCGTCAGCTCGCCCCGTTCATTAAAGAACAGCATGTCGAAGCCGCCTTGCGCCTCGGCCGCGCGCCAGGCCGCGTCATAGCGCGTGCGCACGCTGCTCTTGTGGCGCAGGAACAGGTCGCCGGCCGTCGTTGTATCGGGCGCCAGCATGACGTTGACCGTCTCCGGCAAGGCGCTGAGCGCGCCGCTTTGCGTCGTCAACTGGCCATCCTGGCGCAGCGCCAGGCGCAGGCGGAAAGGGAGATCGTCGGGGCGCGCCGCGCAAGCCGCCTGCAGCGCGGCGCGGGCAGCGTTGGCATCCCAGGAAAAACCGAAATAGGCGCTGGAGGCGGCTAGGCGCGCCAAGTGGCGCTCTTGCAGGCGGCAGCCATGGTTGCGGCTCGCGTGCAAGGTCTCGAACAGTTCGAAGTTGTTGCTCAGGCCCGTCAGGAAGCGGGCCTTGAGCTGGCATTCCGCAAATTCCTCGTGCGGGTCGCTGTCGAGGACGATGCCGGCGCCCACGCCCATCTCGCCGCACCGGATGCCATCAGGTCCAGCCGGCTGCAAGGTCAGGGTGCGGATCGGCACGGACATGCAGAAGTCGCCCACCGCGTGGACGGCGCCGGCGGCTGGCGGATCGAACCAGCCGATGGCGCCCGTGTAGATGCCGCGCGGCGCCGGTTCCAGTTCGGCGATGATTTCCATGGTGCGGCGTTTCGGTGCGCCCGTGATCGAGCCGCACGGATACAAGGCCTGGAAGATGCCGGCCAGGCTGGCATCGTCGCGCAGGCGTGCCTGCACGGTGGACGTCATTTGCAGCACGCTGCTGTAGCGCGTCACCTCGAACAGGGCCGGCACCTGGACGGAGCCCGTGACGGCGATGCGGCCGATGTCGTTGCGCAGCAGGTCGACGATCATCAGGTTTTCCGCGCGGTTCTTCGGGTCGTTGGCCAGGGCGCTGGCGCGGCGCGCGTTTTCTGCCGTTTGGTTGGCAGGGGCGGCCGGCGCCGTGCCCTTCATGGGACGCGCCGTCAGCTCGCCTTGCGCATGGCGCACGAACAGTTCCGGCGACAGCGACAGCAGGGCGCCGCCATCGGGCAGCATCACCAGCGCGCCGTAGGGCACGGGCTGGCGCGCGCGCAGCCGCGCATACAGGGCCAGGGGCGAGCCGAAGGCGTCGAAGCGCAAACGATACGTGTAGTTGACCTGATAGGTGTCGCCGGCCACGATGTAGTCGTGGATGCGGTGCAGTGCGTGCGTGAATTCGGCCTGATCCACGTTCGCGCGGATACCGGCCACGCCGGCCGGCGCGGCGTCCGCGTCGACGCGAGAGTCCAGCCACTGCGCCACCTCGTCCTGCGACAGCTGCGTGCAATGCTCGAAGACGAGCACTTGCGCCAGTGGCGGCGCGTCCAGGCTGGCCGCGCGCGGCGGCATGGCCAGCAAGTGGGCCCCCAGCTCGTAGCTGCACACGCTGACGGCGTACTGGCCGCGTTGCAAGGCCTCTTGCAGCCCTTCGAGCAGGGCAGGCCACTGTTCCCCCTCGCTGCACTGCAAGACCGCCGCCAGGCCCGTGTACAGGCGCGAACCGGCGCCGGGTGTGCTGGCGTCGTCGAGCAGGGCGAAGCAGTCGGTATGCATGGGGACAGCCGCGGCGATGACTTACCCCAGCAGCATGGCGATTTGCAGCGCCGCTTCCTGGGATGGATTGATCTTGAAGCCGCTCTTGGCGTAGCGGTGCCAGCGTCCGATGACGAAGCTGACGATCAGGGTGGCGCGCGCCGCCACTTCGCTTTCCTTGCCATGGCCTTCGGCGGCGGCCACGCGCAAGGCCTGCTTGAGCGCCAGTTCCACGCGGTCGTAGAACTGGTTCATACGCACTTGCAGGCGCTCGTCCTCATTGACCAGCGCATCGCCGATCAGCACGCGCGTCATGCCCGGATTGCTGATGGCGAAATTGAGCAGCATGCCGATGATGTCGCGCGTCTGCGTCATGCCATCGCTGTGTTTTTCCGCAATCTGGTTGATCAGGCCGAAGACGCTCGACTCGATGAATTCGATCAGCCCTTCGAACATTTGCGCCTTGCTGGCGAAATGGCGGTACAGGGCCGCTTCCGATACGGTCAGTCTGGCCGCCAGTGCGGCGGTGGTGATCTTTTCGCCTTTCGGCTGCTCCAGCATTGCGGCGAGGGCCTGAAGAATTTGTAGCCTGCGTTGGCCCGGCGGTGTGCTTGCCATATTTTCTCTTGTCGTTAAAAAAAATGCTGCCTTGATGGGGAGGTCCGTCACCGCCGCTAGCGGTGCGGCTTCCAGTGTCAACCAGAAGCCCAGGAATCCCCTTCAACGCAGACGGTGAAGGCGGCGTGCCAAATGCCGGACAGATTTTACTTTGACATCGACGTAAGCGGGGCGATTTAACGCCTTGGGCAACTTCGCCACGCCGATCGGATCGGCCATTTTCAGGTATTGCGTGATCCAGGCCGTGCGCAGGCCCAGTTTTTTCGCGCCCTTGAGGTTGGCCAGCGTGTCTTCCACCAGAATGCAGCGGCCGGGGCGGATGTGGTGCTTGCGCATCAGTTTGCGCAGCATCAGGGTCGATGGCTTGGGCCGCAGCTGGCGGTGCACATGCATCGCCTCGATGGCGACGTGGTGTGAAAAGTGCCGGCGCAAGCCCAGGTGGCGCATCACGTCGCTTGAATAGCGCAGCGGCGCGTTGGTGAGTAAAATTTTACGGCCAGGCAGGCGTTTGAGTAAAGCCCCCAGCCCCCGCTCGGCGCGTATCATCGCGCGCAAATCGTCGAAGGCATGCGTCTCGTGCAGAAAATGAGCGGCCTGCACCTGGTGGTGCTTGACCATGCCCAGCAAGGTGGCGCCATAGCGGCGCCAGTAGGCCGCGCGCGCCGCATTGACGATGGCGTCGTCGGCCGGCGTCACGCCGTCGCCCAGTACGCGGGCAATATAGATATTCATATTGGCCGTGATGGTGGGGAAGATGGCGTGCGAGGCATTGTGCAGCGTGTTGTCGAGGTCAAACAGCCAGACCGGCGACGAGCGGTTAAGATGGGACACAGGCACAGGAGTCTTTGCTAGCGAGAGAAGATGAAAAATTCAACAATCAGGAAAACCATGCGACGCCAGATTATAGTGATGTTTTGCGGATTATTCTTGCTGCCGTTGCAGGCGGCCTTGGCCGAAGCGCCTTCCGTGGCACAAAACCGGGGCGCGCTGTTCAAGGTGCAGGACGCCAGCCACACCCTGTATCTGTTCGGTACCATCCACGTCGGCGCGCCCGACTTTTATCCGCTCGAGCCGACCGTGACGCAGGCATTGGAAGGCGCCGGCGCGCTGGCGCTGGAGATCGATCCCGGCGCCGATCCGCGCAAGGCCGTCAGCGCCGTGCTGAAATACGGCATGGAGGCGCCGGGCAGCAAAGTGCCGCCTGACTGCCGCCAGACCCTGGCGCCGCGTCTTGCGCCGCTGTTGCAAAAATACGGCATCGCGCCCGCAGCGGTGGCGCCGATGAAGCCGTGGATGCTGGCCAGCGTGCTGGCCATCGGCGAATTTTCCACGCTTGGTTACCGCTCCGATCTGGCCGTCGACAATTACCTGTCGCAGCAAGCCAAGGCGCGCAAGATCCCCGTGGTGGAACTCGAATCGATGGAAGGCCAGATGGCGCTGTTCGGCGCCATGTCGCCGCTCGACCAGTGCCGCTTCCTGGAAGACGGCGTGGCCTCGATCGAAGACCAGGAACAAAGCCAGGAAGCGCGCGAGATCGCCGATGCCTGGCGCACGGCCGACGCGGCCGCCTTCGACAAGCTGGCCGCCAAAGCGGCAACAGACCCCTCGTTCGCCGCGCAGTTCGTGCAAAAGGTGTTGCTGGACGGCCGCAACCCGGCCTTGGCCGACGGCATCGCCAACTTGCTTGCGCGCGAAAAGTCCAGCCTGGCCGCCATTGGCGTGCTGCACCTGGTTGGTGAAAAGAGCGTGCCGAATTTACTGCGTAAACGCGGATTGAAGGTCGAGCGGGTGTATTGAGTTTTGACGACAGAAGGCAGAAGAGATAGCGCTAGCTCAGCCGCGCAAGACACGCGGCAGAGCAGATGGAAAAGTGTTCAGGGCAAGACGGACTGACGAAGACAGTACGAATGTACGGCGAGGAAGGACAACGCCGCCATGGACAGTTTTTCAGCTGCGGGGAAAGGATACTGGTGCCCTTGACGTGGATCGAACACGTGGCCTCTCCCTTACCAAGGGAGTGCTCTACCACTGAGCTACAAGGGCATAAAAAATCGGCGCTGGGTGAATTGCGCCGAATTATTTTTTAGTGCGAACGGATCATAGTACCAAAAGCCTGCTCGGTCAACACTTCCAGCAATAATGAGTGTTCGATGCGGCCGTCGATGATGTGCACCGTGTTCACGCCGGACTTGGCGGCGTCGAGCGCGGACGAGATCTTCGGCAGCATGCCGCCCGAGATCGTGCCGTCGGCGAACATCTCGTCGATTTCACGCGCCGACAGGTCGGTCACCAGGTTGCCCTGCTTGTCCTGGACGCCGGCGATGTTGGTCATCATGATCAGCTTTTCCGCTTTCAGGATTTCCGCGATCTTGCCCGCCACGACATCGGCGTTGATGTTGTAGGCCTGGCCGTCCTGGCCGAAACCGATAGGCGAGATGATGGGAATGAAAGCGTCGTCCTGCAGCGCCTTGACGACGGCCGGGTTGATCGCGTCGATCTCGCCGACGAAGCCGATGTCGAGGAATTCGCCCGGATGTTCGCGGTCCGGCATCTGCATCTTGCGCGCGCGGATCAAGCCGCCATCCTTGCCCGTCAGGCCCACGGCCTGGCCGCCGTAATGGTTGATCAGCATGACGATATCCTGCTGCACTTCGCCGCCCAGCACCCACTCCACCACTTCCATGGTTTCTTCATCGGTGATGCGCATGCCTTGCACGAAGGTGCCTTGCTTGCCGATTTTTTTCAGCGCGTTGTCGATCTGCGGTCCGCCGCCGTGCACCACGACCGGGTTCATGCCGACCAGCTTGAGCAGGATGACGTCGCGCGCGAAGCCGTGCTTCAGGCGTTCGTCGGTCATGGCATTGCCACCGTATTTGATGACGATGGTCTTGCCGTGGAAATTGCGGATGTAGGGGAGGGCCTCGGCCAGAATCTGCGCCTTGATTTGCGGCGACACCGCCGTCAAGTCGTCATTCATGTCCAGGTTCAAGTTAGCTAGTTGATTCATGGCGAGTCCGGAAAATAGATTTGTGCGATTTTACAGGGAAGAAGAAAATCTTGGAGGCATTATAGGGCGATCTTGTTGTATTTTCCCTGATGATCCTATAGTCTGGCCCGATATGTCCCCCAGCCAGCCCTTTTACTGCCCGTTACATCTGCGTCCCATCCCGGCGCGGCATGACACACACTTGCCAATTCACACACAGTCATGAGCCAGTGCAGCCTGTGCGGCGCCACTTTCCAGTGCGGCCAGCTTGACCCGGACGCCAAGCAACCGTGCTGGTGCGTGGCTCTGCCGCCCGCCGTTCCCGTGCCCGGCAGCGCCGCGGGATGCTGGTGCCCCGCCTGCCTGCAAGCCCATATCGCCACCCTGACGCCGCCTGACAAAGTCCCGACAGCGGCCAAATAAGCGCATCGGCATACTTTTTCCTTTGCAAAAGACCTTGCATTTTGTAGGGGAATACGCTCAGACTTCGACTTTCAAGAATTTCTTATAGGAAAGTTATGCGCTTCAGGGATATCAGTATCGGCGTGCGCATCAATGCCGGTTATGCCATGTTGATCGTGCTGATGCTGGTCGTCATCGTTCTCTCCGGCAGCCGCATCTATGCCATCCGCGCCGAGACCGACGATATCCTGCAGCGCGACTGGGTCGCCGCCAAGGCCACCAGCAAGATCCACGGGCTGGCCCGCGAAGCGGCCACGCGCATCGGCAACCTGCCGAACCAGCACGAGCTGGCGCTGCGCCAGGCGAACCAGGCGCGCCTGGAAGCGATCAAGCAAGGCATCGACGAGCAGGTGCGCATCCTCGACGGCCTCGATGCGCGGCCCGAGGAACGGCGCCTGCTGGAACAGATGCACCTGGCGCGCGCCGACTACTATGTGTCGCTCAAGGCGATGTTCGAACTGGTCGAGCGCGGCGAGCATGCCCGCGCCGAGCAGGCCATGCAGACGCAGACCTTGCCGGTGCTGGAAAAAGTGCTGCTGTACGTGGGCCAGCTCGACGACTTGCAGCAGCAGCTGATCCGCGACAGCGCGGCCAGGATACGCAACGACATCGACACCTCGCTGCTGCTGATGGGCGGCATCGGCCTGGCGGCCTTGCTGACGGGTCTCGCCTTTGCCTGGTCGGCGCGCTCGATCACGCGTCCGCTGGGCGAGGCGGTGGCGATCGCCACGCGCGTGGCCAATGGCGACCTCAGTTCCGTCATCGAAGTGACGTCGCGCGACGAGACGGGTGAATTGCTGCAGGCGCTCAAGGACATGAGCACCAGCCTGGCCGTCGAGCAGGACCTGCGCCACGCCGTCGAGGTGGCAGAAGATGCGACCAAGATGAAGTCGGACTTCCTCGCCAATATGTCGCACGAAATCCGCACGCCGATGAACGGCATCATCGGCATGACCCACCTGGCGCTGCAGACGGAACTGACGTCGATCCAGCGCAACTACCTGGAGAAGGTGGAATCGGCTTCGAAGAACCTGCTGGCCATCATCGACGATATCCTCGATTTCTCGAAGATCGAGGCGGGCAAGATGGCCTTTGAAAAAGTCGATTTCTTCCTCGAGGACGTGCTGGCGCAGATCGCCGACCTGTCCGTGATGCGCGCGCAGGACAAGGGACTCGAGCTGCTGTTCGACATCGCCCCCGACGTGCCGAACGCCTTGCAGGGCGACCCGCTGCGCCTGGGCCAGGTGCTGATCAACCTGACCAACAACGCGATCAAGTTTACGGAGAAGGGCGAGATCGTCGTCACCATCCGCCTGCAGCAGCTGGAAGAGCATGCGGCCGTGCTGCGCGTGGACGTGCGCGACACGGGCATCGGCCTCACGCCGCCCCAGCGCAGCAAATTGTTCCAGGCCTTTACGCAGGCCGACACGTCCACCACGCGCCACCATGGCGGCACGGGCCTGGGGCTGACCATCAGCAAGCGGCTGGTGGAAATGATGGAAGGCGAGATCGACCTGGTCAGCGAAGCGGGCGTGGGCAGCACCTTTTTCTTCACGGCCCGCTTCGGCCTGGCCGCCGTGCCGCGCGATAATTTGCTACTGCCACAGCAATTCCATGGCCTGCGCGTGCTGGTGGTTGACGACAACCCCAGCGCGCGTGAAATCTTCGTCAGCATGCTGACGGCGCTGGGCTTCGAGGCGCGTGCCGTGCTTGGCGGCGCGCTGGCCATCGGCGCCGTGGCGCAGGCGCGCGCCGAGGGGCGGCCGTACGGCCTGGTGCTGATGGACTGGAAAATGCCGGGCATGAACGGTCTCGATACCCTGGCCGGCATCCGCGCCGATGCCGCCGGCATCGATGCGACGCCGGCCTGCATCATGGTCACGGCCTTCCATCGCGAAGCGCTGCTGGAGGCGGCGCGCCAGCGCGACTTGCCGCTCGACGGCGTATTGAACAAGCCGATCAGCGCCTCGACCCTGCTCGACCAGATTGCGTTCGTGTTTGGCGGCGTGACTGGGCAGAGCCGCAAGACGCAGCGCCAGAGCAGCTACCGCGACGACGAGCGCGCCCTGCGCGGCGCCTGGCTGCTGCTGGTCGAGGATAATGAAGTGAACCAGGAGGTGGCGCAGCATATCCTCAACGACGCCGGCATCCGCGTCGACATCGCGGGCAATGGCGCCATCGCGCTGGCGAAGATCGCGGAAAACGCCTATGACGGCGTGCTGATGGATTGTCAGATGCCGGTGATGGATGGCTACCAGGCGACGCGCAAGCTGCGCCAGGATCCCCGGTATTCGAACTTGCCCGTGATCGCCATGACGGCCAACGCCATGGTGGGCGACAAGGAAAAATGCCTGGACGCCGGCATGAACGATTTCATCGCCAAGCCGATCGACGTGGCGCAGCTGTTCGGCACCCTGGCGCGCTGGATTGCGCCGGCCACGCCGCAGGAAATGGCGGCGGTGGTGGCGCAGCCGGAAGCGGAGCTGCCCGTGATCGCCGGCCTGAAAATGGCGGAAGCCATGCGCCGCGTGGGCGGCAATGCCGCTTTGATGCGAAAATTGCTGGACCGCTTCGTGGAAACCCAGTTCGACGCCATGCAGCGCATCGTTGCCGCCATCGAGAACAACCAGCTGGAAACGGCGATCCGCGAAGCGCATACCCTGAAGGGCCTGGCCGGCAATATCGGCGCCGGCGGCCTGGCCGACAGCGCCGCGCGGGTCGAGCACTTGCTCAGCCTGGGCTCGCACGACGGCTTGCCGCAGGCGCTGGCTGCCTGCACCCTGGCGCTCGATGAACTGGTGTCGAAGATCGTGCTGGCCATGCAGTCGCGCGGCCATGCGGCCGAGGCGGGCGGCGCGGCGGTGGCGCACGTGGCGCCGGTGGACCGGGCGCGCCTGGAAGCGGGCTTGCGCGAGCTGTCGCAGCTGCTGCAGCAGGACGATGCGCAAGCCGTCAAGCACCTCGATGGCATCGGCCCCGTGCTGGTGGCGGCGGGGCAGGCGGAACATGCGCGCCAGTTGAAGCGCATGCTGGGACAATACGATTTCGAAGGTGCGCTGGCGCAGCTGGGCGAGGTGGCCGATGCGCTGGAGCTGACACTGTGACAAGGATAATGATGCAGAACGAAGGATGGGCATGAGAGCGCCGGCAAGCAAGCCAACCATTCTGGTGGTCGACGACACGCCAGACAATATCGATCTGCTGCGCGCGGTGCTGGAAGACGATTACCGCACCAAGATCGCCGTCAATGGCGAGCGCGCCCTGAAGATCGCCGCCGGCAGCGACCAGCCCGACCTGATCCTGCTCGATATCATGATGCCGGGCATGAGCGGCTACGACGTGTGCCGCGCGCTGAAGGCCGATCCCGCCACGGCCGGCATCCCCGTGATTTTCGTCACGGCCATGAGCGAAGTGGCGGACGAGCAGCTGGGCCTGGCCCTGGGCGCCGTCGACTACATCACCAAGCCGATCTCGGCGCCCATCGTGCTGGCGCGCATCAGGACGCAGCTGGCGATGAAGCAGATGCAGGATTTCCTGCGCGACCAGAACCAGTACCTGGAAACGGAAGTGGAGCGCCGCGTGCAGGAAGTGGCGGCGCTGCAGGACGTCACCATCCACGCCATGGCCTCGCTGGCCGAGACGCGCGACAGCGAGACGGGCAACCATATCCGCCGCACCTCGCACTACCTGAAGGCGCTGGCCGAAAAAGTGCGCGGCTTGCCGCGTTTCCGCGATTTTTTGACGGACAAGAATATCGAACTGCTGTTCAAGACGGCGCCGCTGCACGACATCGGCAAGGTGGGCATCCCCGACCATATTTTGCTCAAGCCGGGACGTTTCGAGCCGCACGAAATGGCCATCATGAAGACGCATACCACCCTGGGACGCGACGCCATCCTGGCGGCCGAACACGAGCTGGGCATCGAAGTCGATTTCCTCAAGTACGCGAAAGAGATCGCCTACAGCCACCATGAAAAATGGGATGGCAGCGGCTACCCGCAAGGGCTGGCTGGCGAAGACATCCCGATTTCGGCGCGCCTGATGGCGCTGGCCGACGTGTACGACGCCCTGATCAGCCGGCGCATCTACAAGCAGGGCATGGACCATGCGCAGGCCGTGCGGATCATCGTTGAAGGACGCGGTTCGCATTTCGACGCCGAGATCGTCGATGCCTTCCTGCAGATTCAGGACCAGTTCATCGCCATCTCCCACCGCTATGCCGACGGCGTATGCGAGATCGCCGACAAGCAGCGGCAGATCGCGCCCTACACCGACAACATCAGCTGACGGTCTTGAAGAAGCGCAGCATTTCGCGGCTGGCGTCCGGCCCTTTTCCATCCGTATAGCTGCCGTTATCGCTGCCGCCGGACCAGGCATGGCCGGCGCCGTGGATGACCCAGTGCTCGCCCAGCGGCGAGCCATCGGCCTGGCTGTGCGTGGTGCGCGTATAGCGGTGGCCATTGGGCACGCTGCCGTCGATGGAAGCGGCTTTCGCCGCTTTGCCGCCCGCCTGGCTGCGCACGCCCTGGGCGATCAGTTCATCGCCATTGCGCGGGTTGACGGTGGTGTCGCGGTCGCCGTGGAAGACGATGATGGGCACGCCGCCGGCCGGCGCCTTGCGCTGGGCATTGGGCATGGCGCCGCCCTTCATGGCCGCCAGCGCCGACGGCAAGTCCTGCGCCGAGGCGAAAGGCAAGCCCGAATGCACGCCGACGGCGGCAAACAGGTCGGGATACAAAGTACCGACGATGACGGCCATGGCGCCGCCCGCCGACAGGCCGGCGACGAACACTTCGCGTTCATTCACAGGATATTCGTCGATCACTTGCCGGGCGATGCCGGCGATCAGCGACGGTTCGCCCTGGTCGCGCTGCTGGTCGATGGCGTTGAACCAGTTCCAGCAGCGCGAACTGTTGGCGCCCTGCGTTTGCGCCGGGTAGACGACAAAGCATTCCTTTTCTTCGGCCAGCGCATTCATCTGCGTGCCGGCGGCGAAGTCGTCGGGATTTTGCGTGCAGCCGTGCAGCATCACGATCAGCGGCATGGCCTGGCCGTGATAGCTGCTGGGGATATACAGTTTGTAGGAACGCGTGCCCGCATGGTTGCGGTACACGCCGTCGATGAACTGCGCACCTGCGGGGATCTCCACCGGCGTGGCGGCCGGTGCGTTGAAGCCGGGCGGGTGGAAATTCGGCAGTTCGAAGCTGGGCATGTCGAAGCTGTGCTGGCTCAGGCCGGCGGGTACACCCAGGCGCGACATGAAATCCTGCGCGAAGTCCTGCGCCGCCTGTGCGGGCGTGGGGGGCACCGATGCCGCTTCCGGCTGCTCGGCCCGGGCCTGCGCTGGAGAGGGCGCAGGTGGCGGCGCAGGTGGCGGATTAATGTCGCGCATCGGCTGCGGTGGCGGCGTTTGCGTGGCGGCGGCCGGCGGCGCCAGGCCGGCGGCGGACAGCGCCTGCTGGATCGCTTCGGTGGCGGCGGCGGGACCGCTGCCCATCAGGTTGCGGGTTGCGGCGCGCATCTGCGCCAGCATGTTGAGAGGTAGTTTCATGACCATCCTTAACGGTGCAGCGCATCGGCCGGGTCATCGCCGCGAACCAATACGCTAGTGAATTCGCCCTGCGAGCGCCGTCTTGACGACGGTGCTGGCGTGCAGGGCACCTAATACGAAAATCGACTCGATGGTGGCCAGTGCCAGTTCCACGGAGACGTCGCTGGCGATGCTGGCCAGTCCCAGCACCTGTATCTGCAGGCGCTGGCCGGCTGCCTGGATCGCTTCCAGGTCGGCGCGCGAGTAATGCTGCATGCCCAATACCAGGCTTTTACGGGCGACGGTTTGTTTCACCACGTCGGCGTGCGTACCCAGTTGGTTGCGTATGGCCGTACGGATCAGATCCGTACGGTTGGAATAAAATCCCTCCTGGACCAGCAGATCGATCTGCCCCAGGTCGATCAAGCCGAGGTTGATCGTGATTTTCTCGGATTCCCCAATTTTGGGCTTGCTGTCTTGCTTGGCCATATCTCTCCAAAAACTCCACGTGGCATCCAATTGCCATCTGTATGGATGGTAGTATAGTTGTGTAATATCTCAAGTCAAGCAGGATCTGGCCTGCTCGTGTTGTAGGACGGGTACCCGCAGAGTGAGAATGCAGCGCAAAATAAATTTCCGGAAGATGCGTTTTTGATCATTTTTTCACTGGAAAATATATCCACAGAAATATTGCATGCCGATACCGCCGACTCGCCGGCGCCGTTTCGCGGCATAATGAAAGCCTCCACGTTTACCGATGCCGCTCCATGATGGTCGCTACCCCACCTCCGCCAGCCGATCCGCTTCCCTTGCCGTCGCCGGTACCGTCGCCCTGCGTCAGCCTGTGCAAGATGAACCGCAACAGCGGCTTGTGCGAAGGCTGTTTGCGCACGCTCGGCGAGATCATCGCCTGGAGCAAGGCCGACGACGACTTCAAGCGCGCCGTGTGGGCCGAATTGCCAGGACGCGAATCCCTGCTCGATTTCGAGCCCGACTACTGAGGAAGCCATGCCGCGATCGCCAGCGCTGTTCCCCGATGCCATGCAGGTGTTCGAACGCGGCTGGCTGTCGTCGAACAACATCCTGTTCCTGGGCCGGGAGGACACGGCCCTGATCGACAGCGGCTATGTCACGCATGCACCGCAAACCCTGGCCCTGCTGCGCCATAGCCTTGCCGGCCGTCCGCTGGACCGCCTGTTCAACACCCATCTGCATTCCGACCATTGCGGCGGCAACGCGCTGCTGCAAGAGGAGTACGGCTGCCATACGGCCATTCCCGTGTCGGAAGCGGACAAGGTGCGCGCCTGGGATGTCGACGCCCTGAGTTTCCAGGCCACGGGCCAGCAATGCCCGCGCTTCGGCTTTGACGCCACCATCTCGCCCGGCGACACGTTGACCTTGGCCGACATGCGCTGGCAGGCGCTGGGCGCCCCAGGCCATGACCCGCACTCGCTGATTTTTTACTGCGCCGAGGAGGGCATCCTGATCTCCGCCGACGCCCTGTGGGAAAACGGCTTTGGCGTGATCTTCCCCGAACTCGATGGCGGCTCCGGCTTTCGTGAAGCGCGCGCCACCCTGGACCTGATCGCCGGCCTGGATGTGCGCGTGGTGATCCCTGGCCACGGGCGGCCGTTCCAGGATACGGCCGGTGCCCTGCAGCGCGCCTATTCGCGCCTCGATTACCTGTCGTCCGATCCCGTGCGCAATGCGCAGAACGCCGTGAAAGTGCTGCTCAAATTCCTGCTGCTGGAACGCCAGCGCATCGCCCTCGCCGAGATACCGGCCCTGCTGCGCGGCATGCCCGTCTTCGAAGAGGCCAACCGGCGCTTCCTGCGCCAGGAGGCGGCCGCGCTGGCCGAGTGGGCTGTTTCCCAGTTGATGCGGGCCACGGCCGCGCGCATCGAGGGTGAGTACTTGCTTAACGAGGGTTGAAACACAGTCGCGATAAATTCAGCACGATCGTACTTTTTCTGAACTATAATCAACCTCAGTGTGTTTCTCATCCCGATCAACTTTCCAGCGAGTCCGCCATGGCATTGCCTGTTGCGTTGCAAAACCTCTCCTTACCCGTTATCGCTTCGCCGATGTTCATCGCCAGCGGCCCGGCCCTCGTCGCGGCGCAGTGCAAGGCCGGCATCGTCGGTTCCTTCCCGGCCCTGAACGCGCGTCCCGCCGAATTGCTCGACACCTGGCTTACGGAGCTGCAGGCCGAACTGGCCGCCTTCCAGGCCGCCAATCCCGATAAAAAAGTGGGGCCGATCGCCGTCAACCAGATCGTGCACCAGTCGAACGACCGCCTCGCGCATGACGTGGAAGTGTGCGTGAAACACCGGATCCCCATCATCATTTCCTCGCTGCGCGCGCCGCCCAAGGAAATGCTCGACGCCATCCACAGCTATGGCGGCATCGTGCTGCATGACGTGATTTCGATCCGCCACGCGAAAAAGGCGCTGGAAGCCGGTGTCGATGGCTTGATCCTGGTGGCCAGCGGCGCTGGCGGCCACGCGGGCACCCTGTCACCATTCGCGCTGGTGGGCGAAGTGCGCAAATTCTTCGACGGTCCGCTGGCGCTGTCCGGCTCCATCGCCACGGGCGACGCCGTGCTGGCCGCGCAAGCGATGGGCGCGGACTTTGCCTACATCGGCTCGCGCTGGCTGGCGACCAAGGAATCGAACGTCAGCGACGGCTACCGCGACGCCATCGTCGATTCCAGCGCGGCGGACATCGTCTACACGAACCTGTTTACTGGCGTGCACGGCAATTACCTGAAAAAATCGATCGAAGCGGCCGGACTCGATCCGGAAGCCTTGCCCGAAGCGGACAAGAGCGCGATGAATTTCGGCTCGGGCAGCGCCAAGGCCTGGCGCGACATCTGGGGCGCGGGCCAGGGCGTAGGCTTGATGAATGACGTGCCGAGCGTGGAAGAGATGGTGGCGCGCCTGAAAGCCGAATACGATGCGGCGCGCGCGCGGTTGAAGCTGTAACGCTGGTGGTAGTTGTCGGATTACGGCCTTTGGCCTAATCCGACCTACGCCACCGGGCAGTGGTAGGTCGGATTAGCGCGCAGCGCGTAATCCGACAACACCTCCATCACTCCTGCTTCAAATCTTCAGGCTTGATGGCCCACAGCCCCGGCAGGTTGCGCCAGTAGCCATACGCATCCATACCGAAGCCGACGACGAAGCGGTTCGGGATCACCAGGCCGACGATGTCGGCTTGCACGGGCTTTTTCTTGCCGATGGCCTTGTCGGCGAACACGGCCAGGATGACTTCCGAAGCACCCATGTCCAGCAAGCGCTGCTTGACGTGCGCCAGGGTTTCGCCTTCGTCGAGAATATCATCGAGCACGATGACGGTGCGGCCCGCCACGTTCGAGCGGGGGATGACTTTCCACACCACTTCGCCACCCTTGTCGTCGTCGCCGTAGCGGCTTACGTGGATGTAGTCGAATTCGAGCGGAAAGCTCAGTTGCGGCAGCAGGCTGCCCGTAAACACGACGGCGCCGCCCATCACGCCCAGCACCAGCGGGAACTCTTTCGAGTCCTCGGCGTTGAAGCGCGTGTTGAGCACATCGGCCATGCGCGTGATCGACGCCTGCACGGCGTCTTGGTCGAACAGCAGTTCCGCGTTCTTGATCAGGTCACGGGCACGATTGTGATGAAATTCTTGCATGGACTCTTGCATGGCGATGAATGGGGCTGATGATGAATGCGGGTATTATCCCGCAAACGCCATCCGTGCGCTACGCCTAGCTGTAATCGCGCACGTCGTCGATTATTTTCCCATCCTGCGCCAGGCTGCCCACGGCCACCAGCACCACGTCGCCGCGCAGCTTGGTCAGTTCGCGGATCGAGCCGATGATGGCCTCGGTGCCGCTGGCGTCATGAGGATTATCGACTTCGCAATGCAAAGCCATCTCGTCGTTGGCCATGCGTCCCGATACCACCAGCCGCGCCTTCTTGATTTGCGGGTGGCGGCGCGCGATTTCATGCACCTGCGATGGATGCACGAACATGGCGCGCACCTTGGTGGTTTGATCGGCGCGTCCCATCCAGCCTTTGATGCGCGTATTCGTGCGCCCGCACGGCGACTCCGGCGTATTGACCAGCACGGCCGACAGATCGCCCGTGGCAAAGCGGATCAGCGGATAGTCGGCATTGAAGACGGTGACGACGACTTCGCCCACTTCACCCGGCGCGACGGGAATGCCGCTGCCCGGATGGACGATTTCCAGCAGTATGTTTTCATCAACGACCATGCCCGGATTGAGTTTGCCATTGCTGGCCGTCTCATAGGCGATGCTGCCTATATCGGCCGAGGCATAGGTCTGGAACACGTGCGGCACGCCGTTCGCGGCAAACCAGCTGCGCAGGGATTCGGGCAAGGCTTCGGCGCCCATCACGGCCTTGGTGACGCTGCTGATGTCGGCGCCCATTTCGCGCGCTTTTTCGATGATCAGTTTTAAAAATGACGGCGTGCCGATATACGTATCCGGCTTCAGGTCGACCATCGCCTGCACCTGCATTTCCGTCTGGCCGATGCCGGCCGGGATGACGGTGCAGCCGATGCGCGCGGCGCCCCCTTCGACCATGAAGGCGGCCGGCGTGAAGTGATACGAAAAGCAGTTTTGCAGCAAGCCGCCGGCGCGCACGCCGGCCGCATACATGGGCCGCGCGAAGCGCCACCAGTCGGGGCCGCGGCCTTCCGGATCGAAGATGGGACCGGGCGAGACGAAGACGCGCGACAGGGCGTTCTTCGGCGTCGTGTTCAAGCCGCCGAACGGCAGCGCGCCGTGCTGCAATTGCTTGAGGTCGGACTTGCGCGTGACGGGCAGCTGCGCCAGCGCGGCGCGGCTGGTGATGTCGGCCGCGTTGACGCCATCGAGGATGCGGGCCCAGCCCGGCGCCTGTTGCGCGCGCGCTATCAGCTGCGGCAGGCCGGCCATCAATTCGCGTTCGCGCGCTTCGGGGGCGCGTGCTTCCAGACTGTCGAGCGTATCGGTCATGTTGCGGATTCTCCAATGTCACGTTGCATTTTTTTCGTCAGCCCCGCAAAAATCAGGCTGTATGAGCGGTGCAGCAGGGCGGCCATTTCGTCGTCGTCGAGGGCGTCGGGACTGGCGACGAGTATCCATTTGGCCCGCGCCAGGTAGGGCGCCGGGCGAAAACCAGGGCGGTCCGTCAGTTCCAGGAAGCGCTCCGCATCGACCTTGAAGCTCATGCCGCGCGTGCTGTGCGCTTCCGCGCCGCATAGCGCGAACAGGCGGCCACCGACAGAAAACGCCAGCACGTTGCTCCACTTGATGTCTTCGGTCGCGCCGGGAAAGCCGCGGCACACTTGCTTCGCCCGTTCCAGGTCCATGACGGCAGCTCCGATATCAGGCCAGCCAGCGCTTGCGGCGGCGGTAGAACTTCATGTCGCGGAAGCTCTTGCGCCCGGCGCTGGATACGCCCAGGTAAAACTCTTTGACGTCTTCGTTGCTGGCCAGTTCCTGCGCTTGCCCTTCCATCACGACTCTGCCGTTTTCCAGGATGTAGCCGAAGTCGGCGTAGCGCAGCGCCACGTTGGTGTTCTGTTCGGCCAGCAGGAAAGAGACGTTTTCCTTGTGGTTCAAATCCTTGACGATGCCGAAGATCTCTTCGACGATCTGCGGCGCGATGCCCATCGAGGGCTCGTCCAATAAAATCATCGACGGCTTGGCCATCAGCGCGCGGCCGATGGCGCACATCTGCTGTTCGCCACCCGAGGTATAGCCGGCCTGGCTGCTGCGCCGCGTTTTCAGGCGCGGAAAGTAGTGGTAGACCTTGTCCAGCGCGTCTTTCAGCTCGCCGCGCGACAGGCTGCGCGTATAGGCGCCCGTCAGCAGGTTTTCCTCGATGGTCAGGTGGCCGAAACAGTGGCGCCCTTCCATCACTTGCGACAGGCCCCGCTTGACCAGTTCATTCGGCGTCAATTGGTCCACGCGCTCGCCCTTGAACTGGACTTCGCCCTTGGTGACGTCGCCGCGTTCGCCGCGCAGCAGGGTCGAGATGGTTTTCAGGGTGGTCGACTTGCCGGCGCCGTTGGCGCCCAGCAGCGCCACGATCTTGCCCTGCGGGACTTGCAGCGACACGCCCTTCAGGACCAGGATCACGTGGTCGTAGATGACTTCGATGTTGTTGACCGACAGGTAGGGCGGCGCGGTGTCCGGTGTTTGCGTGGCAGTGGGTGTCATGGCTGCTTCGTTTTCATGTGATGTTGGTGCTTGTCGGATTACGCTACGCTAATCCGACCTACGTGGATGCGGCGTAGGTCGGATTAGGCCGCAGGCCGTAATCCGACACCACCCCGAAAGCCGCTTACTTCATGCACGCCGGCGTGATCTTTTTCTCTTCGGCGTACTTGCCCGACGATTCCTCGACCAGCTTGCGCACCAGGGCCTTGTCGCCGACGATCCATTTCGGCGTGATGGCGGTCCACTTCTTGCCATCCCACTGCTGCACTTTCACGGCGCCCGAGCCTTCATGGTCGTCGCAGCTGGTTTTCACGGTGGGGAACATGCCCAGCGCACCCACGGCCTTCTGGCGCGCATCGTCGACGTTCAGGTTTTCCAGGCCCCAGCGCATCTGCTCGCCCGTGATCGGTTTACCCTTGCCGAATTTTTCCTGCGCCACGCGGATCGCTTCCACCCACAGGATGCCGGCCGTCACGCCGCGCATGTGGTAGACGGAGCCGATGCGCGACTGGTCGGACAGGTTGCCCTTGCCGGAGGCGTAGAGTTTCTTGCGGATGTCGTCGAGCACGGGGTAGTTGCCCGGCGTATTGAAGGTCATCGCCGTGTAGCCCTTGGCTGCGTCGCCCGATGGAATCGTGTCTTCCTCGGAGCCGGCCCACCAGACGCCCAGCATTTTGTCGCGCGGGAAGCCGTTGCGCTGCGCCGTCTTGATGGCAACGGAATTCATCACGCCCCAGCCCCACAGGATCACGTGGTCCGGCTTGGCCTGGCGGATTTGCAGCCATTGCGATTGCTGTTCGCTGCCTGGCGGCGCGACGGGAATTTTCACCAGTTCAAAGCCGTACTGTTTCGACAGCGCTTCGAGCACGGGCAGTGGCTCCTTGCCGAAGGCCGAATCGTGGTACAGGTGGACAATCTTTTTGCCTTTCAGCTTGTCCATGCCGCCATCCTTGTCGCCCAGGTACTTGATCATGGCGGCGGCCTGGCTCCAGTAGCTGGAGATCAGCGGATACACATACGGGAAGACCTTGCCGTTGGCGGCGTCCGAGCGGCCGTAGCCGATCATCGTCATGGGAATCTTGTCCTGTGCCACGCGGTCGAGAATGCCGTAGGCGACGCCCGTGGACAGGGTTTCGACCAGGGTGGCGCCGCCCTGCTTGGTTTTCAGGCGCTCATAGCATTCGACGCCGCGCGACGGGTTGTATTCGGTTTCGCATTCTTCCCAGCTGATTTTCACGCCATTGACGCCGCCGGCCTGGTTGACCAGGTTGAAGTAATCGATGATGCCGCCGTAGAAACCGGAGCCACCTGCCGCGTAAGGACCCACGCGGTAGGACGGCAGGGCGATGTACTGTTCCTTGTCCTGCGCTTGCGCGCTGCCGGCCATGGTGAGTGCGGCACTGGCGATGGCGGCGGCCAGCATGAGCGATTTGATGTGTTTCATTGTGTGTCTCCTCTTGTTTTATTTGGTATTCAAGTGAACCGACATCGACTGCAAAAACTTAGTGTGGGAAGGGCCAGAGTCTCAGCTTTTCCTTCGCGATCTGCCACAGCCTGGCCAGGCCGTGCGGCTCGACGATCAGGAAGAAAATGATCAGCGCGCCGAACACCATCAGTTCCAGGTTCGAAGCCACGCTGGTCGGCAATGCCAGGCCATGTGCGATGGTGTTCAGGAAGACGGGCAGCAGCACGATGAAGGCCGCGCCGAGGAAGGAACCGAGAATCGAACCGACGCCGCCGATGATGATCATGAACAGGATGCGGAAGGACAGGTCCAGGTTGTACGCTTCCGGTTCGACCGTGCCCAGGTAGGCATACGCATACAGGGCGCCGGCCACGCCGCAGTAGAAGGAGCTGACGGCAAACGCCAGCAGCTTGGTGCGCATCAGTCTGAAACCGATCACTTCGGCCGCCATGTCCATGTCCCGCACGGCCATCCACGAGCGGCCCACGTTCGAGCGGATCATGTTCTTGGCCAGCAGCGCCATGCCGGCGACAATCGCCAGTACCAGCAGGTATTTGCTTTGCGGCGTATCGAACTGGTAGCCGAGGATGGTCATCTTCTGCACCGTGATCACGCCCGAGGAGCTGTAGTTGGTCAGATACGGAATCTTGGTCAGGCACCAGACGACAAAGAACTGCGTCGCCAGGGTGGAGGCGGCCAAATAAAAGCCGCGGATGCGCAAGGAGGGCAGGCCGAAGGCGATGCCCACCATGGCCGCGCACAGGCCGCCGAGGATGAAGGACACGAGCAGCGGCAAGCCAGGCAGGCGGGCCATGAAGTTATACGAGGCAAAGGCGCCCACGGCCATGAAGGCGGCCGTGCCCAGCGACAGCTGGCCCGCGTAGCCGGTCAGGATGTTCAGGCCCAGTGCCGCCAGGGCGAAGATCAGGAAGGGGATCAGGATCGCCGACAGCATGTAGGGCGAGGCAAAATACGGCAGGAGGAAGACGGCGACGAGGAGCGTGGCCGTCAGCGCCAGGCGGTCTTGCCTGATCGGGAAAATCTGGTTGTCAGCCTGGTAGCTGGTCTTGAATTGTCCTGCTTCACGGTAAATCATGGCGTGTCCTTTACTGGCTGTTGGGGTGTTTGTCGGATTACGCCTTCGGCTAATCCGACCTACGATGTGCTTGGGGCCTTATATTCGGCGGATGATCTTCTCGCCGAACAGGCCTTCCGGACGCACCAGCAGGAACAGCAGGGCCAGCACATACGGGAACCAGCCTTCGATGCCGCCGCCCACCATGGGGCCGAGGTAGACTTCGGCCAGTTTTTCCGACGCGCCGATGATCAGGCCACCGACGATGGCGCCCGGCACCGACGTAAAGCCGCCGAGGATCAGCACCGGCAGCGCTTTCAGGGCGATGAAGGTGAGGGCGAACTGCACCCCGTTGCGCGCGCCCCACAGCAAGCCGGCCACCATCGCCACCAGGCCCGCCACGCCCCACACGACGGCCCAGATGCGCTGCAGCGGAATGCCCACGGCCAGCGCCGCCTGGTGGTCGTCGGCGACGGCGCGCAGGGCGCGGCCCACCTTGGTTTTCGAGAACAGCAAGGCCAGGCAGATCACCAGCAGCGCGCAGATGCCGGCCGCCACCACGTCGAACTGCGAGATGATGATGTTGAAATGGTCCATCAGGAAGGGCATCGGCACGTCTTCGATGGGCAGGTCCAGCTTGTGCACCTGCGAGCCCCACATCAGCTGTGCCAGCCCTTCGATGAAGAAGGTCAGGCCGATGGTGGCCATGAACAGTGTGATTTCGGGCTGGTTGACGAGGGGGCGCAAGACGACTTTTTCAATCGCCATGCCCAGCACGATCATGGTCACCATCGTCAGCGGGATGGCCAGCCACAGCGACAGGCCAAACTTGTCCATGATGCCGACGCAGGTGAGGGCGGCGAAAAACACCATCGCGCCCTGCGCGAAGTTGAACACGCCCGACGCCTTGTAGATCAGGACGAAGCCGATCGCCACCAGCGCGTACATGACGCCCGACAGCAGGCCGCCGATCAGCACTTCAAAGAAAAAATTGATATTCATTGTTATTCCTCGTCTAGTGCGCCACGCCGAGATAGGCGTTGATGACATCCTGGTTGCTGCGCACCTCGTCGGGCGTGCCGTCGCCGATCTTCTTGCCGTAATCGAGCACCACCACGCGGTCGGAGATATCCATCACCACGCCCATGTCGTGCTCGATCAGCACGATGGTCGTGCCCAGCTGGTCGTTGACGTCGAGGATGAAGCGGCACATGTCCTGCTTTTCTTCCACGTTCATGCCGGCCATCGGTTCATCGAGCAGTAAAATTTCCGGTTCGGCCACCAGCGCGCGGCCCAGTTCCACCCGCTTTTGCAGGCCGTAGGGCAGGCGCCCCACGGGCGTCTTGCGGATGGCCTGGATTTCCAGGAAGTCGATGATTTCCTCGGCCTTCTTGCGGTGCTCGATTTCCTCGCGCCGCGCCGGGCCCCAGTACAGGGCTTGCAGCAGGAAATTCGACTTCATCTTGAGGTTACGCCCCGTCATGATGTTGTCCAGCACCGTCATGCCCTTGAACAGGGCGATGTTCTGGAAGGTGCGCGCGATGCCGGATTTGGCGGCCGCATAGCAGTCCATGCCGCGCCGGTGCTCGCCGCGGTAGATGATTTCGCCCTGCTGCGGGCGGTACACGCCATTGATCACGTTGAGCATCGAGCTTTTGCCCGCGCCGTTCGGGCCGATGATGGCGCGGATTTCATGCTGTTTCACGTCGAACGAGATGTCGGTCAGCGCTTTCACGCCGCCGAACGACAGCGAGATGTTCTTCAGGTCGAGGATCACGGGGCCCGCCTTGCGGGCCGTGCCGAAATGGGCGTCGGGTTCGTTCATTTGCATCGTGCTGTGCTCCATCATGCGGCCAGGCCCTGGGGCCGGTACGTTTTGCTGTCCCAGATCTGCAGGTCGGCGCTGGTCGAACCGGTGCGGCCGTCCTCGAATTTCACCTGGGTCTCGATGTATTGCGTTGTCTTGCCTTCATACAGGGCAGAAATGAGCACCGCGTACTTTTCGGCGATGAATTTGCGGCGGACCTTGCGCGTGCGCGTCAGCTCGTCGTCGTCCGGGTCGAGTTCCTTGTGCAGC